>Ga0268296_1008_pt1 | contig 416018 bp, 405 predicted proteins | sample MetYM1_FD_191345 | JGI IMG/M metagenome (GOLD analysis project Ga0268296, IMG submission 191345) | Soil microbial communities from Anza Borrego Desert, Southern California, United States - Methylocaldum Y-M1 | ecosystem: Environmental > Terrestrial > Soil > Desert | place: USA: California... | reverse complement strand
AGCCAGGACCGTCGATACCCTCGAAGCTGCGATTGCCGACGCCTACAGAGCATTCACCCCTGCCGAATGCGCCAACTACTTCACGGCAGCAGGATACAGTTCAACTTGATCGGAATCTGCTCTAGCCTTTTCAGTCGGGATGCAGGTGATATCTGTGGGCCAGAGCCGACCCCGGGGCGGTGAAGTCGCGCGCCATGACGTATTGCGCATGACCCACCTCAAGTACGATCCGTCGGTTCATGCCTTCGGGTTGCAAGCCAGCCTGCTGGCACCTGCGAGGCACGTGGGCGATACTGGCCCCGAGCCAGAATGACGAGAAGCAGCCTTGGAGAATGCGCTGGCTCAAATCCGGCGACCCGCTCCCCGGTCAATCCCGCGCCTTTGGCGTTTAGCGCAAAGTCGCCCAAGTCAATTCGCTTCGGTCTCCTACCGGACGTACCAATACCCCCACCAGCGCTGGGACACCGGGCGCGCCTGCGCCTTCATGGCTGCGACTTCCTCGACCGGGCGCAGCTGAGGGCCGTAAATTGCAGGCGGGTAGACGTCATCCCATAGCACAACTCCGCCTTGAACGTGGGCTGCCCGCTGATGCGCCGGAGCAAGGGCGAGCTCGGCGGCTGGAGCCACCGATACTGTCAAGCCGAGGCCGAGGGCAGACAGGGCAATGGATGGAATAATGGCGCGGACCTGCATTGGATTGAATCCCTCGTGAGTAAGATGTGAAATAATGCGACGGGTTCCAGATGGTTGCAAGGGCATGGGCTGGCTCGGTTGTCCTAAATTTCATTGCGCGAGGAAGAGGCGTCTGCTCGACGGCAACAGGATACGAAGGCCAAGGGCACACTCTCTATCTGCCAAGAGCACACTCTCTATATAGAGGGTGGCCCTCTTGGAAAGATCACGAACGTTGCGGCCGAGACGAGATGCACAGGAGGCCCACAGGGCCGCCACAAGCGCTGCATGCTCACGAGAGGTCACGCCTGAACAATCTTTCGGCGCCAGGGATCGCCGAGAACCATGATGTCGACACACTGCTTGGCCTTGATAAGTCCTGCACTGTCCGGGACGACTCCTATGGCTTCTGCACTTGTCTCCGCTTCCATTTTCGGCACAGGCCTCATCTTGGGATACGTACTGCGCGCCTGGCGCGTCCAGCGAGGACCTGCGAACTCATCCCGCGGTACTTCGCGTCGAGCGGCCCAGCCGAATCCCACCTCGACATTCGGCCATGCCCGGCGAGCCTTTTAGGTAGGGTCAGGCATCCGGGGCTCACTGAAAGAATGGGGCACGAGGTATGAGTGAACCCAAGAAGGACGCGCCTCGGCGCTACATCGTCGATGGCGGCGGACAACGTGTGCTTGTTGGGTTGACGATCTCGGAGACGATCGAATTCGAAACCCTGGACAATCCTGATGCCCGCTTGAGCGCTGGTTTGGCTGGCGAGGAGCGTTGTGTTCGCGAGGGCGGGAACGAGCGTTGGCTCGAGCTCTACGTCAAACATGAGCGGGCCTGGAACGATTGGATGGCCGAAACCCGGGCCCGGGTAGAGAAGCCCCGCTTGCTCAACTAGGCGAAGCATTTCGCCATGGCGGCACGCCGCGTCCGTATCACACGGCGAGCATGCGGCTTCCCTGAATGCTCATCAGCGTGAGGTTGCCGGTCGCATAGGCGCCGGTGTCGATGTTGACGCGGTTGGTCAGGAATTCCGCGCTGCGCACCGGCGTGTGACCATGGACGATATACTTGCCGAACTGCTCCTCGCTCCGGAGGAATTCCTCGCGAATCCAGAGCAGATCGCGCTCCGTCTGCTCGGCCAACGGCACGCCCGGGCGAACGCCGGCATGGACGAAAAAGAAGTCTCCGCAACTGAAGCTCAACCGCAGATTGTCCAGGAATTCCAGATGCTCGGTCGGCATCGCGCGAATCAAATCGCGCAGGATCGATGCTGGCTCGTCGCGCTTGAGGTCCGGCGGCGCAAGCCCGTAGGACATCAATGTCTGGGTCCCGCCGACGGCAATCCAGTCCTCGAATAGTGAAGGGTCTTCGAACACCCTGACCAGGAAAGCCTCGTGGTTGCCCTTGAGGAAGACCGCATTTCCTCGGCGGCTCCGCTCGACCAGGATGTCGAGGGTGGAGCGCGTATCCGGGCCGCGATCGATGTAATCGCCCATGAAGACTTCGACGGCATAGCGTGGCCGGCTGCGCGCGACGTCGGCGTCGATCACCCGCAGCATCGGCTGGAGCAAATGCGCGCAGCCGTGAATATCCGAGATCGCATAGATCCTCACTCCGTCCGGCAATTGCGGTTTGGGAGCGGGCGGGCGTGGTCGCACGAGGGATATCATGGCGCTCAATCGATCGGGTGGTCGAAACAATATCCCCAAGTCGTCGGCACCGGAGAGCTTCCATCCAACTCGAATAACGTGAATTCGGTGGGGCCGCGTCTTGTTCTCCGACCGGATCACGCCAAAAGAAGGGCGCGGCATTTTTTGCCGGCCTTGCGTCGGGGCCGCAGGAACAGCGCGTGCAGGAACAGGAGCGATCCGCAGGAATTGCATCGCTGCGCCGAAGCTTGCGGCAAGTCTGCATCACTCGGCAGAAATCTTTGCATGCATCCACAGATTGAAGCCCGAGGAGATTCTCGTGTCGACCCGGCTTTGCTTTCGGCGGAAGCAACGCGCCGCCTCAAAGTTGAGCGAAGTCGCGTGATGCAACGACCGGCATCGCATTGGACGCGGAACTTGATTCAAAATAGGGCAGTCCGTCCGCTCATATGTCAGCACTGTGACGACATTTTCAGCGCGTCGAATTTCGCTGCGCATTTCAACACGACGCGTCATCCGTGCGCCGCAAAAGTTTTGCGTGCAGCGCCACAATGTCGCTGCGATCAAACAACACTTTCACTGCGGGGAAGTGACGAGTCTTCAGCATCACGATGAGCGTCAGGCACTCTCTCGATAGGCAGAGGTTCGAATGGCTGTTGCAACTTATGGTTCTGAGAATGCTCATGCGCTGTCATCAGCGCGCGGCAGCGCTCTTCAGAGACCTTTTCAGATCATCGTCATCGGTGCTGACTTTCTGTTGATCCTGCTGAGCTATGCGGCGGGTGCTTCGCTGTATGGTATGGCCGTCGCTTCGCCTCCCGATGGCGCGTCGGTGGGAGCCGGATTGTTTGTCGGCGTGGTGTTCGTCGGGATAGCCTATTTCCGCGACGTCTATTCCACGCACCGCCTGCTCAATCTCGTATGGCAGCTTCGAATGGCGGTGTTTATCTGGCTGACGTCGCTCACGATCCTAGCCGTTGCGGCCTTCTTGCTGAAATCGACCGACAACCTATCGCGTGGCGCCGTCATCGTGTTCGCCTTGATCGGCGGCCTTGGCTTGATCAGCCTCCGCTTCGGCTGGCAGGCCGTGTTCGGCACGAGCTTTGCGAGAAGCCGGCTGGTCGACCGCAAGGTGATCCTGCTCAGCCTGAAGCCCCTCGACTTCACCTCGAACCGCTTCAAGGATCTGCGGAGGAATGGCTTCGACGTCACGCGCCATTTCGTGCTCGGAGCCGACCGGGATGATGGGCACTGGGAGCGTCAGATCCGCGACGTCATCCGCCAGTCGCGTTCGGCTGATGTCGATGAATACCTGCTTGCGATCGACTGGAACGAATTGCCGATGCTGCGCAAACTCGGGCCATATTTGCGAGCCGTCCCGCAGCCCATTCGCCTGCTGCCGGACGACCCGGTCGCTGACCTGGTGACCCGTCCCTTTCTGCCGGTCAGCGGAACCGTCGCGGTCGAGATCCAGCGGCCCCCGCTCACTATCCTCGAGCGGCTGCAGAAGCGCTGTCTCGACGTCGGCATCGCTCTGTTCGCGCTTGTGATGCTGACGCCGCTGTTGCTGACCGTTGCCGTGCTGATCAAGCTGGATTCCCCGGGAACCGTCATATTCCGCCAGTCGCGCCGCGGCTTTAACGGCAAGCCGTTCGAGATCTGGAAATTTCGGACGATGACCGTCAGTGAGAACGGCGAGACAGTGACGCAGGCGACCAAGAGGGATGCTCGGGTCACCAAGATCGGGCGCTTCCTGCGCATGACGAGCATCGACGAGCTGCCGCAGCTCTGGAACGTGCTGCGTGGGGACATGTCACTGGTTGGCCCGCGCCCGCACGCGCTCGCCCACGACAATTACTACGACGAGCTCATCAGCAAGTACGTCTACCGCCATCACATGAAGCCGGGCCTGACGGGCTGGGCCCAAGTGAACGGATTTAGGGGAGAAACGCCGACGATCGACCTGATGGAGAAGCGGGTCGAGTACGACGTCTGGTACGTCAGCAACTGGAGCATCTGGCTCGACCTGAAGATCATGGCCCGCACTGCGTCCGCAGTGATGTTCCAGGAAGCCTATTAGTCGGTCCATTTCTGAATTGCCGGAACCTCCGGCCCAAGGGCCTCAGGTTCCGCTGCGCGGCGGCTTGCCGATGAGCCGCATGATTGCATCGCGCAGGGCGAGCAACGGCGGCACGAGGACGAAGAACGCCCCCATTGCAACGGAGACGATGACGTGGCGGATCGAGAAGGGTTCGTCATGCTCGATCTCACGCTGGCTTGGGTCGATGGGCGCCGGTGAGAGCGTCGTCGTCATAGGTTGCCGAAGCGGCTTGCGCGGGGGAACGACGATCAACACGAATAGAATGTTGAGCAGAACCCAAATCGTTAGAATCGTAAGCACGATCAGCATCCGAGCCACCGGAAAAGGAACTGCGAATATGAGGCGAGACTAGCCTCAGGGCACCGAGAAAGAAAGATGCCTAAAGTTTCAGCATTTTGAGGCATCAAGGCCAGGATTGTCTCGTCTTTTCGACGGAGGTCGCGCCAATGGCGGCATTGTCTGAGCCACCATCTTGTCGTCAATCCTTGCTTTTGGCTAGAGCAATAACCGCAAGTTGTGGATTCCGGACGAATACGGAGCAGCCGGACGCGCAGCGGGCCAAGTCCGTTTGGTGGTTCCTGAACGAGTGCCCCGCAGCAATGTGGCCGCTGAACGATCGCATGAACAATGCCGCGATCAGTGCTGATTCAAACCCGAGGGTTCCGCTCTCATGGAGCGCCGGGCTGCTCACCCGGCCGGGGAGGTCTCCGCATCGGTCCAGTTCGAGCTCTCCCTGTCGGGGCGGATGAATCACGGCGCCCGACCGAACTCTTCCACCCGCGCGAGCGGGAGACGCGGCGCGCCTCCGCCTAAAGCATGATCCGGAGAAGTGCGCGGCGGTTTTCCGAAAAGTTCATGCTGAAACAACAACCTAAAGCGCGACGATTCATCCCGATCGCATCGCGCTTCAGGCATGCTCGACGTAATAGCTGTTGTGGTGCTTGCCCTTATAGGCCTCGATGCGCTTGAGCATCTTCGGGTTGGCGCGGTTGAGCACGGCGCCGAGCAGCTTCTTCTGGAGGACTTCCGAGCCGGAAACCGACTCCTGAAGGGCGCTTCGCGTCGTCTGTCCCCATTCGATGACGTAGACCATGGCATCGATCAGGAAGCTCACGGCCTTCGAATCCGCCACCGGCATCACCGGGGCGAGATCGATCACGATGTACTCATAGTGGTCTCTCAGCACCTTGAGCAGTTCGGCCATCGCCTTCGATCCGATGACGTCGGCCGAATTCACCATGCGGGACGCTACGACGGAGGGGAGGAAATCCAGTCCCGTTTCCTTGCTCCGCTGCACGTGGTAGCCGAGGCTCGCGGGATCGTTCAGCGCCTCCACCAGTCCGCTCTTGGCATTGGGCGCGAGCTCCCGCGTCAGCGAACGTGTGTGCAGATCGCCGTCGATCAGAACCGTGCGGTGCCCCGTCAGAGCGACCAACTGCGCGAAATTGGCGGCGACAGTCGTTTTTCCCTCCTTGGGAAGGGAAGAGACGATGCCGATCACCTTGATCTCGCGGGTCAGGCGGGCGACGTCGATCGACACCTTGATGTTGCGCAGCGTTTCCGCAAACCGCGAGAATGGGTGATCGACGACGTAGCGGGACAGATCGGATGGGCCGGCCTTCGTGGACGACCGAATATCGGGCAGGACGCCGAGGCACTTCACGCCGAGCTCGTCCTCGACCTCGCCGGGCGTCCGCAGTACGTCGCTCAGCAGTTCCCGCGCAAATGCGACGCCGAAGCCGAGACAGAGACCGCCCACCAGGCCTCCCACCAGCGCCAGGACCGTGCGCGGCGAACTCTTGCGATCCGGCTTGGCGGCGGTGCTGATGAGACGCGCCTCGCTGAGCGGAAAGCTCTGGTTCTGCGTCGCGCTCTGCAGTTTCTCGAGGAAGTTGTTGTAGAGATTGCGATAGGTGTCGGCGGCGCTTTCGAGATCGCGCAGCTTGACTTCGGCCTGGCCGGTGTGACCCGCCTGGGCAACGAGCTCCTTCACGTTCTTCTCGAGCGACGCCTCGCGGCTCTTTGCGATCTCGTAGTCGCTGCGATAAGCGTCGCCGATCCGACGCAGCTCATCGGCGATGTTCTTGCGCAGCTCCTCCATCTTGTTGGCCAAATTGACTGCCGCAAGATGTTGCTTGCCGTAGCGCCTGGACCAGTCGGCATATTGGGCCTGGAGGTCGAGATATTGGGCGCGGAGGCGGGTAATGACCGCGTTGTTGAGAGCGTCCGTCACCGTCGGCTGGGCGAGATCCTGATCGGATATCGCGTCGATCCGGTCGAGCCGGGCCTTGGCCTCGGCGGTCGCTGCCCGCGCTTGAACCAGCTGCGTGTTCAGGTCCGACAATTGCTGCTCGGACATCAGGCCGCGGCTGGTACCGACGATGTTGTGCTCGGCCTTGAAGGTCTGCACGGCACGGTCGCTCGCGGTCGCCTGCTCGCTCAGCTCGAGGCTGCGCTGCTGAAGCCACTCGGTTGCCCGCTTGGTGGACTGATATTTGGCTTCGAGAGCGCCGACAAGGTAGGCATTGGCGATGGCGTTGGCGATCTTGGCGGCCTTGTCGGGGCTCCGCGAGCGATAGCTCAGCGACAGGACATATGTGGCGAGAACGCGCTCCGTTCGCAGGTTCTTCTGAATCTGCTCGACCACGGCATGTTCGATTCGTTCCTGGGACGCGGGCTCGCGGGAGCCGAATGGCGACGTGACCTTGCCGATGATGAGGGAGAGGAGGCCCGGACTCGAACCATTGAACTCCGGATCCTCCGTCAGCTTCAGGCGACGGACAACCGACAGAATCAGGTCGTCCGAGTTGATGATTTCGACCTGGCTGTCGACATAGCCGGTATCGATCAGAGCGCTGCTGGCGTTGCTGTCCTTGTCCAGCACCTGCGCCTGACGCGTATCCATCATGATGCGCGCATTCGCCGTATACATCGGTTGCGCCGTGGCCAGGTACACGATCACCAGAGCCAGCGAAACTCCGACGCACGCCGCGATGATCGGCCATTGGCGGCGCAGCACATCGGTCACACGCTCGAAGCTGAGGACCGCTCCGCCGAACTCGATGCCGAAGCGGTGGCCCGACTGAAAGTGCTCTCTAGGCTGATACATCTGTGAATTCGCTGCCTTTGACGATCGCTGATCAATTCGGAAGGGGGACGGGCTTGAACGGGTTGGCCAGCTTGGTCCTCCATTCGCCTTCGAGCAGGGCGGCTCCGCCTCGGGGCGGCTGCGCAGGTCCCTTGCCTTGCGATTGGGCCAGCGGGACGCCGGAGTTGTCCTCTCCCGCTGCGGAATAGCCTGCTTGCACGTTGAGATCTCCGATCCGCTGTGCAAAATCCCTGATCTTGCGCGCCGCGTCAGGCTTCGTCGACGTGCACCGCCCTTCGGCTATCCGCAGTGCGGCGCCGATGCCTGTCCGATCGGCTGAAGCCGATGCGGAGATGAGCGTCTGCACGGACGGCAACACTGATGGATCCGTCACGATGTAGGTGGAGAGCCGAAATCGCAACTTCTCCTTGTCATTGCGCAGCCGCTCCAGCAGCGAGGAGGGCGACTTGACGAAGGTGTCGAGTTCGAGCTGCGAGGCGCGGTCCGAGAATTCGACGCACTGCGCATGGCAAGCATCGACGCTGATGAGAATCAGGGCAGAGCTTGCGAAGGCGATCGGGAGCCATCGCGGCTTCATTTGACGACGTGTCGCTCCGCAGCCCATCCGTGTCCCTTCGGCCCTGTTGCAGTAGGAGAACACGCGAAACTTGCCAGTCAACTGTGTCAATTTTTGTGCGGCGCAAAAGCTCGATATACCGATCGTCCACAACGAATGCGCGAGCTGCTTCCGATCGGTTGCAGGCGCGGGAGATGCAATGCCTGCGAGATCGGCATGCTTGCGCCCAGGAATGTTGCAACATGAAAACAAATGAGGCGCTCGCCCGTCAAAGCGCCGCAAGCACGCGTCGCAAAACCGACACAAGCGCCATGCGCGGACATTGTTCCCTCCCTGCCAAAAAATATCCGCGCGACATGTGCGACACCTGCATGTGAAGAGATCCGGGATCAATGCCGCTGCGCTCACCGCAACAGCGCCGAATTTCGCGCACACTTTCCACGCAAATACTCGCAATCATCACGGCTCATGAAATTTGCGCCCGAAGCATGCGCGCCTCGAACAAAAAGTGGCGTGAAGTTGGCGCTCGGATGTCGGAATGATCTGCGAGCATTGAAAGTATCGTCGATCGTCATGCATCGAGCGCGAGTCCGCGATCGCGAAGATTGAACATGCGCGAGACCTGATACACACTGCTGCGGTGCAATAGCCATGGAATGTTGATGTGACGGAGTCGGTTCATCGTGAGAAGACGCATGTCCTGCCGCTCGACAGCATTCGGGGGATCGCCGCAACTTCGGTGGTGATTCACCATCTGCTGCTGATGCCGACTTTCCTCGCGGCGTTCCCGCACAATGCGTGGATCAACTGCTCGTTCTTCAGGAGCGCTTGGCTGTTGGTCGATTTGTTCTTTGTTCTCAGCGGGATCGTTATGTCGCTCAGCTATGTCGAGAGCGATTTCGGGCGCTTCTCGCTGCGCGAATTCATGGTGCGGCGCTTGGCGAGGGTCTATCCGCTGCACATCGTCATGCTGTTGGCAAATCTGTTGTTTCGCCTCCTGCGCATCAGCCTGGTCATGGCCGGCGTCGTGGTGGCCGCGCCGGCGGCCTTCGAGGTGAACAACGCCTATTCCTTCGTTCTCAACGTCCTGCTGCTGCACTCCATGGGGTTCATCGACTATCTCAGCTGGAACGCGCCGAGTTGGAGCATCAGCGTCGAGTTCTATACCTATCTGGTGTTCGGTCTGATCGTGCTGCTGGCCCAGCGCATGCGTTCCTTGTTGTGGTTCTACGTCCTGTGCGGGGCGCTTGCCGTCGGCAGCCTGGTCTTCATCATCTTCGTGCTCGACAAGAGGAGCCTCGGGCTTCAGACCGATTTCGGGATCCTGCGCTGCTTCGTGAGCTTCTTCCTGGGCGTGCTGACGGTCAGGATCGTCGATCGCCTGCCGGCGAAGCCGGGTCCTGCCGTGCAGGGCATGCTGCAATTCGTCGCCATGATCGCCAGCATCGTCCTGGTGTCCCTGGCGGAGACCAATCCGGCGGCAACTTTCCTCGCGCCGGTGACGTTCGCGATCTTCCTTGGCAGTCTGCTGGCCTTTCCGGATGCGCTGCTGGTGCCGCGGATGCTGGTGGCCAAGCCGTTGGTCTGGCTCGGTCGCCGTTCCTACTCCATCTATATGGTGCACGCGCTCGTGGTGCTGCTGGCCGAATATTTCGTGCGGGCCGTGGGAGCTGGGCGGATCGCTGCGCTGGATTCGGTCTGGGCGGGCCTGCCGGCCACGCTGAACCTGGTCGTCTCGCTGGCCGCGGTGCTCGCGGTTTCGCACTTCACTTATCGCTACGTCGAGATTCCCGGCGGCAGGTGGATGCGGAACGCTCTCGGGAGCCGGACCGATTTCTCCGCCTCTCCGGCGCCATCGGCGCGGCCGACGAACTGAGCCGGACATGACCATCCTCGCGCTTAACCGGCCGAAAATCACGCTGATCAGCCTCAACATCGAGGCGATCGCGCTCGGCGTCTATTTGATTCGCGACGCCTTCGGCGGCATGATGCGCTACTATACCAGCATCTATCACATGGATGCGCTGTGGTATGTGCCCGACGGCGTTGCGCTCCTGTGCCTCGCCCAGTTCTTCGTCCATTGCGTCCTGCGCAGTCGCAGCACGCTGGCTCTGCTGGTGCTCGTGCAGATCATGCTGTCGCTCGTGCTGGGCTACTTCATGATGGGGACGATGAACGCAGCGATCTCGTCGTTCAAGATGATGCTGCCGGTCTTCGTCGGATTCTGCTTCTGCGATTCGAGCCTGGGCTCATACCGAAAGCTGCTGTCGGTCATCGCTGTGACTTTCTACCTGTCCGTGATCGGCGTTTTCCTTACGAAGTTCTACCTGATGCCTTGGGTGGGCTACAAATACGAGGCCTTCGGCGCCGTACGCGAGGCCGGCCGGTTGTGGTGGGCCTATGGCGGCGACGACCAGCGCCTCATGGGGTTTGCAGCCGACAATACCATGGCGGCCTTCTTCATCCTGGTGTCGTTCGCGATCACCTCCATTCGCATGAGCACGACGTGGTGTCTCCTGTTCGGCTCCATCGCGATCTATGCCACCAAGCTGACCACGAGCAAGACGACCATGATCGTCCTCGTGCTCTATTTGCTCTTGCTGGTGTTAGTGCGGATGCTGCCGGAAAGATCGCGCTTCCCCGCGATCCGGTCCATTGCACAGTGGTCCTTCGTCGCGATCTTCGTGCCGTTCTTCATGATCGTGGTCGCCTCCGGCACCGCCGCCGTGCCGCACTCGACCTTGTTCAGCATTCTCGATCGCATCAACAACAGCTGGCAGTTGCCCTTCGTCTATATGAGCCAGCTCATGCCGATAGGCCTCGTGACGGGTTGCGGCGCGGGCTGCTTCAACTATCCGCAGAAGCTGTTCTCGCCGCTTGCGCCCTACTGGGTGCCGGTCGACAATTTCTACATCGGGACGTACCTGATGTTCGGTCTTCCCTTCGTCGCGTTCATGGTTATGGTGTTCCGGGCAACGTTCGGTGCGACCGATGTGTACAAGCTGACGCTTCTCTTCGTCGTCAACCTGTTCACGATCACGGTCCTGAATTACGGCCCAGCCTCCGGCCTGCTGATCATCGCATTGAGTTTCAGCGAAGTGTTCTCGCGGCGTGCCACCTCCGCACGCGGAGCCGACGCCGTGCCGATCGTCATGCGGCCGCCGATACGACCATTGGATGGCTTCGGTCCGGATCTACCGGCGGCGAGCGGAAGCAGGTGAGAACGAACGATGCATAGACGGCTCGCATTCATCGACACGCTGCGCGGCATCGCCGTGCTGTCGGTCCTTGTCCAGCACGTATTCGAGGTGATCGTCGAGCAGCACCCGACGGGCGCCTACTACTGGCCCATCCATGACGTGTTCGGCTACTACATGAACTTCGGCCGGTTCGGCGTCGTCCTGTTCTTCTTCGTCAGCGGCTTCGTCATTCCGTTCAGTTTCCCGGACAGCGCCACGCCCGCGCGGGACTTTACGATCAGCCGCTTCTTCCGGCTCTATCCGGCCTACTGGACCTCGCTCGTCGTCGGGCTCGTGACGATGCAGCTGCTCAATTCGAAAGTCTATCCGCTGGGGCAGGTCGCCGCCAACGTGACGATGCTGCAGACCTTCGTGAACGTCCCGAACCTCTGGGTGTTCTACTGGACGCTGGCGATCGAGCTCTTGTTCTACGTCGGATGCACGATCCTCTTTGCGATGGGACTGTTGAACCAGCGCTTCACGGCGGTGACGATCGTCGTCGCGGCCGCGCTGGTCGGAACGACCGCTGCGCTTCTGATCGAGAACAGAACCGTATCCTCCGTGATGGAGGTCGCCTTGAACCTGTCGGCGATGTTCCTGGGCAAGATCATCCGCGACACCGTCATTGGCGGCAAGCTGCGATGGACCCATGTGGCCGTCTGCACGCTGCTGTATGCGATCTTCGCCGCCGCCCTGTCCGATCGGCGTTTCGGAGGCGTCTATCACGAGAATTTCTTCTACAGCTATTCGATCGGATCGGCCTATGTCTGCGCGGCGCTGGTCTTCATCGCCTTTGCCGTGTTCGGCGAGCGAATGGCGTGGCGTCCGATGGCGTTCGTCGGCGTGATCAGCTATTCGGTCTACCTGATGTCGCCGTTCGTGATCGTGGTCGTCCACCGCCTGTTCTGGTTCGGCGACGGGCCGCTGGGATGGTCGATCTTCCTGGCCGTGATCCTTGCGTTGTCGATCCTGGTCAGCTGGATGACATTTGCCTTCATCGAGAAGCCCAGCATTTCCTTCGGGCAGAGGTTCCGCTCGGCGCGGAGAAAACCTGTCATTATCGAGCCGGCCCTCAGCACCCAGGGTGCCGCAGAGTGATCAAAACACCCCACCAGCCGGGCGCTGCCTATGACGGATCGTTCGTTCCGTCGGTCCAGGGCCTTCGCGCGATCGCTGCGCTGAGCGTGCTGATGGATCATTTCTACGACATGCCGAAGGGGGGCATGTACGACATCCCGGATCCCGGCTTCCTGCCGCCGCTCTGGCCCTGGCTGCAATCGGTGATCAATGTCGGCGGGCACGGTGTCGAGCTGTTCTTCATGATCAGCGGATTCCTGATCCCGGCGAGCCTGGTGCGGCACGGGTCGCTGTCGCGATTCTTCTTCGACCGCGTCCTGCGCATCATGCCGGTGTTCGTCGTGCTGCATCTTGCGCTGTTCGCGATCGGTCCGATCGTGGCCTACAAGTTCTTCCGTGACATCGATCTGAGCAGCTACCTCGCGATCTTTGCGGCCAATCTGTTCTTCGTGCAGGACGCGCTCGGCCTGCCCATCGCCCAGCAGAACGCCTGGACATTGACCTATGAGTGGGCGTTCTACATCTGGTTTGCGCTGACGTTCTCGGTGTGGCGCACCGGTGGCAGATTGCTGGCGGCGCCCCTGATCCTGCTTGGCATCGCCTGCCTGATGCACTGGCCGATCACCGCCTTCTTCTGCATCGGCATGCTGTTCAGCGCCACGGGATTCCGCATCTCGATTCCGGGACGCATCGGCTTGCTCGCGGGCCTTGCTTGCGGAGCTGCGCTGTATGCGAGCCTGGTGCTGTTTCACCCCTTCGTCGGGCTCATTCCGGGATTTCTGCTGTTTGGCATGGTGCTCGCTCCGGACTCGGGCCTCGGCAGGGCTCTGAGCCTACCGGCGCTGCAATATGTCGGCAAGATCAGCTACAGCCTCTATCTGGTGCACCCCTTCGTGCTGTTTCCCCTGCAGATGATCGGCTTGAAGCTGGTCGCCGCCGGCGTCGACCGCTGGCTGCTGTGGACCGCCTTCATCGGGCTTGGGCTGGTGATGTCGCTGGTTGCAAGCGCGATCAGCTATGAGCTGATCGAGGTCAGGCTAAGGCGACTGCTGGACGGCGCGATCCGCAGCATGTTCTCCCGGCCGCAGATCGAGCAATCGGTTTGAGGGCGCCGGCCGCGCTCAGCTCACGGTGCGACCGGCGAGCTTGTGATAGGACCCCAGCAGTCCTTCAGCGATGCGATCCCAGTTGAGGATGCCGGCGGCGGTCTGCCATGCGCCCTCGGTCAACGTTGCGGCGAGAGGCTTCGACGTCAGCACGCGCTCGAGCGCATCGGCCAGCGCCGTGGCATCGCCGGGCGGGACCAGTAGCCCGTTGACGTTATCGGTCACGACGTCGGGAATGCCGCCAGTGGCACTGGCGACCACGGGGCGGGAATTCCCGTAGGCGGATGCAAGCACGCCGCTCTGCGTTGCATCCTTATAGGGCAGGGCGACCACGGTTGCGGACTGAAACAGTCGTCCGGTCTCGGCAGGCGCAATATAGGCGTTGATGGTCTTGACGGTCGGCATCGCCTCCATGCGCGCTCCGAGCCGTGTCATCTCGGGGCCGCGGCCGGCAACGATCGCTTCATGGGCCACACCGCGCCGGGCCAACATGTCGATCGCATCGATGAAGACGTCGAGGCCCTTGTAGGCCCACATCCGTCCAAAAAACAGGATGCGCGCAGCCTCCGGCGCGGTGACCGCGCCCCCAGCCGGTGGAACCATGAGCACGCCGTGCATGCTGGAGATCGCTTCTCCTTTGAAGTCAGGCGAGGCACGGCGAAAATCGGCGATGCAGCTCTTGCCATGCGTGGTGACGACCGACGCGGCTGCGCGCATGCGCCCGCGCCATGCATCTTCACGCGGCGACGTACCGGAGCCGCCTTCCGAATGCGGGATCGCATCGTGAACGGTCAACACCAGCGGAATGCCGAGCGGACGAAGAAGCTGGATCAGCCTGGACGTGTAGATCTCCGGAACTTCGTGACAATGAATCACGTCGGGACGAAACGAAATTATGTCGAGGAATGAGGCCGGGATGCCGATCGCGCCCCCGCGGCGCAGGCTCAGGTCGCGAACTCTCGTTTCGAATGGAGCCGTCACGGCGATATCGGCCAGCTCCCATTGCTGATTGGCGTCCTTGCGGTTGAGCACCAGCCGGACGTCGCAATGGCGAGCCAATCCCGACGCGAGACGGTAGGAATATTCCGCAAAATGCGGTGCGTAGATGGCGACGCGGAGGCGCTTGGCCATATCAGCTGTTTCCGCTCCAGAGGTCGATCGGGAATGCACTCATCAAGGCACGATGATCGAAGTTGAGGCGCGCAGCCCCACCCATCTCGCGACCTTCGTCAATGCTCGAGGCAAACTCGACGGCAAACCGACCGGTGCCCTCGTAATAGTCACGATACTTGAACTCGGATTCTCCGCTGCTCAGGCGCACGTAGCGAGCCGGTATCCCGAATGCCTCGGCGACAATGATGCCGTGGAGCGAGCTTGCCAGAACCAGCTCCGCTTCGAGAATGGCGTCAATTCGTCGGTTCCATGATCCCAGCGGTGAGACCACCGTATCGGCGCCACGGTCGATGAGGCTCAAATCGTGCAAATTCGGAACAAACACCCACGGCTTCTTGGCGGTGGGGCGAAAGCGATTCGGAAACAGCTGAGGGAGCAGCAACGCAGGGTCCCCGAACACTTCGGGTACCGCGATGCCCCGGCGCCGCAAAATCTCCCGTGTACGAGGGCCGCGCACCGCTCGCACGTCCAGGTTCTGCACGCGGCGATTGAGGTCATCCTGGCCGGGGCGTCCGTTCACGCCGCTACCCCAGATCACATCGTCATTTCGCGCGTAATGGAGCACGGAGCCGATCGCGAACAAGCGCGTTTGCCGCGGCACCTCGTCGGCGAGCGTATAGCCGAAATGCCGCAAGAGATGGTCAACGACGACGACCGAAAGATAGTCGCCGAAATTTATCGTTCCGTCGTCGGGACGCCAGAAGAACAAGTCCACGTGCGGATACGGCAGCTGATGAATAAAGTCGCAACCGACCTCGTTCATCAACCGTCGTAGATTGGTCCGAAAATTCATGCTGCCTCGGATTGTAGCTGCTTTCTTGCCGTAGTGTCCTCGTAAACAAGGCGACTATTGGACCATTGCAGCCAATGGCTCAACGACGAAAGTCGGCCTAACCGGAAATTGTGACAGGCCTCCAATTGCGCCACGAGAATATCAAGCCGCGCTCGATCGTTTCGGGCGTCATTTGGTCCGCACTCGATTCCGCAGTCGGGCAGGCTCTCACGCTCGCGATCTACATGATCATGGCGCGGCTGCTGTCGCCGCAGATTCTCGGCATCGTGGCAACGGGGGCGCTGGCGCTCGAATTCTGCCGGGCAGTCCTGATCGAGAGCATCGCGATTGCGGTCCAGGCGCGTGCCGAGCCGAAGGACGAGGACTACACTGCCTCGTTCTGGCTCATCGCGGGCCTCTCCTTGTTTGCAGCGCTCGCACTGTTCGCCTCGAGCAGCGCGATCGAACGATTTTCGGGTCTTTCGGACATTGCCATCGTTCTCAAGGGGTTCTGCATCGTGGTGGCCGTACAGGGCCTGTCACGGACGCACGAAGCCTGGTTGATGCGCAATCAACTGTTTCGATCCCTCGCCATCCGCTCGCTTTCTTCAATCTCGGTTGGCGGGGCCGTTGGGATCGGGCTGGCGATCCAGGGGTACGGGGTCGTTGCGCTGGTCGGACAGCTCGTTTCGACGTCGTTGATCTCGCTGGTCAGCCTTTGGATCCTGACGCCCTGGCGCCCTCGGCTCCGGGTCAGCCGGCAGGCTGTTGTCGAACTCCTGAGCTATGCGCGCTACGTGGCACTGACGGGAATCACGAACTTCGCCAATGCCAATTCCGATCTGATTTTCGTTACGTGGTATACCGGCGCCGCCGGCGCGGGCTTGTACAGTCTGGCCAAGCGCCTGGTCAATGCCGTGAGTACCGTGATTGGGAATGCGTTGAACCGGGTGTTCTTTGCGACCATCGCTGGCCTCCAGCATGACCGTGGAGCATCGCGTTCGACGCTGGTTGCCTTCGTCATGTACACGTCGCTGCTGACGGCTCCGATCTTCGCCGGCATAGCGGTTCTGGCGCCGGATCTGATCACTGCTTTCTTCGGGTCCAAGTGGAGCGGGGCCGCGCCTCTGCTCGCGATTATGTCGGTCACCGGATTCCTGACCACGATCGGCCTCTACAATCACTCCGTTATCCTGGCGTTCGGCAAACCGCACTGGCAAACCTGGCTGACGCTGATCTACGCGGTTTCGAACATAGCAATCTTCATCCTCGCTGCGCCGTTTGGCCTTATCGCGATTGCTGTCGGCTACGTCGCTCGCGCCTTGTTGCTGTATCCGCTATCCGCCGGAGCCTCGATGCGGATCCTATCGCTCGGTATCAGGCCCTATGCCGCGGCGCTGATGCCCGCACTTGCGGGCTCCGCGGTGATGGCATGCGCGGTGGCTGCTGCCTCCGTTGCGATGCCGGCCACGTCGCCATGGCTGCGTCTCGCCGCGCTCGTTCTGCTCGGTTCTTCGGTATATCTCGTCGTTGTTGTCGCGATCGCCCGGCCGGCCGTGGTGCGGATATGTCAGGAAATCCTGAGCCGTGTGCGGCGATCGTCGAGAACCTAGCTGCAAGATCCGCCCTGCAGACACCTAAAGCGCGATGCGATTAGGATGAATCGTCATCGCGCTTTAGGTGTTGTTTGAGCATGATCTTTTCGGAAAACCGCTACATGCTTTTCCGGATCATGCTCTAGCTCGCATTGGCCGCTTGCCGGGTCTCGGAAAGATCGAGCGGCTCGGCCTTCGGGATGTGGGCCGACCTCGCATCGCCCGGCGCAAGCCGGTTGATCAATCTTCGAGCGGGATTCTCGACGTAGCGATACGTCACGTCGGCGACGACCGTCAGAATGATGCAGCAGACCAACGCAAACACCGGAAACATGCTTGGTTGAAGTCCGAAATAGTGCCACGCCGGCTTGAAAAGCAGGATCAGCAGCACTTCGTGAACCATGTAGATCGCGTATGACGTGTTGCCGAGGCGGCCAAGCCAGTCAGAGCCGGGAAACCGGGCGAAGGCGCTCTCTCCGGTGGCTGTGACGAGAATCGCGAGAGAGAACACTATGATTGCAAGGTCGGGCTTGGCATAGAGGTTGAGGATCAGGACCGAGCCGGCGAACAGCGCTATTCCGGCGAATGCGACGGGCTTCCTGCGATAGTCGCTCGAGAGCCGGAACAGGACGGTCAGGAGAATCCCGTTCAGGAAGCTCGGAAGGGCCCGCAACATCCCGAAATCGAAGGTTGCCCCGTACATCTGCGACCGTTCCTGCCAGATCGGCAGGTGAGCGTGGGCGAGGATTCCGTAACAGAGCGCGACGATGATCGCGAGCATCAGCGGCGAGACCCTGCCGGCCAGCAGCATGAACAGTGGGAATAGAACGTAACAGAACAGCTCGGCGCTGATGGACCACGCCGGCGAGTTGAAGCTGAGGTGATCTGTGACGCCCCACGCCTGCACGAGGAGGAGGTTGTGAAGGAAATCCAGCCAGCTCGCGTGCGAGGTCGGCCCGGATATGCCCACGAGAGCAAGGACCGCGAATATCAATAATGTCAGCAGATGCAAGGGGTAGATTCGCGCGATCCGCCTGACGAGGAAGCGCACATAGGAGCGTAGACCTGTCGAGGTCGCAGGATAGGAATAGGAGATCACGAAGCCGGACAGGATGAAGAACATGTCGACAAACAGGCCGTAAGAGCCGTTCCAGACCGGTGAGATGCCTTTGTCGATGTTCTTCAGATGAAAGATGAAGACGCCTAGCGCGGCGATGAACCGGTAGAAGTCGAGAAGAACGAATCGCTTTGGTTCGCGGACTTCCATGTCGGCGTCGATATCCCTGCAGCAAGAAGGTCTCTTCTAGACAGCAATTGTGACGCAAGTTCGCAACCACCGCCAATCATGTGCAGTGCTGATGGGCCTTTGAACGAGCCGGGGGACGGCGGCTGTATCAGGTGAGTAGGCCGAAGGCGGTCCTTGCCTGTTGTAAGCGCATCGGTCGCTTGCTGAGCGTGGGACGGGGGTTTGCCCCATCCCACGCTGCCTCGATAGATGCCAATCTGCCGCGACTTTAGACGAATATGAAGTCGTGGCTCGTCAGGCTGCTGACGTAGACGTTCTTGAGAAGGATCGAGTCGTTGGCCGAGAACGTGATGAGCGCGTTCGTGCCGGACTGCGTCATCTGCAGGTGGCTGTAGTCCGCGGCCAGGAGCTTCGAGATCTGGATCACGTCGTGGGTCGTGGCGTCGCCGGCCTGGAAGTTGAGGATCTGGTCCTGGCCGTGATCATAGGCGATGGTGGTCGAATTCGGCGCGGCCGAGAACACGTCGTTGCCGGCTCCGCCCTGGATCGTCACGCCGCTCCCAACGGCCGTGACGTTATGGGTGCCGTCGGTCTTGGTCTGATCGATGAACTGCAGTGCATTGGCGGTGTTGTAGTTCTCGTGCTGCGTCGTGCCGGCCTGTCCGTTGAAGTTGAACAGGAATACGTCTCTCGAGCCGTCGGCGTTGTTGGCGATCTCCTGAGTCTTGACGCCGGCGCTGTTATAGATGTCGGTCAGCTTGCTGCCGTCGTCGTGGATGACCTGGGTATAGTCCAGCGTGCCGTCGGCATGGGTCCGGGTGAGTTCGACCAGCTTGCCCGAGGCATCGAGGTGCTGGTGCTGGGTCGTATAGGACTGCCCGGTGACGTTATAGTTCCAATTGTCCGACGTGCCGTCGGCGTTCTTGATATAGGCCGCGGTCTTCACGCCGCCGGTATAGACGGTCGTGGAGTTGTAGCCATCGCTCTTGGTCGTCACCTCGCTGGTGATGATACCCTTCGCGTCATACCACTCGGAGGTCTTGGTGCCGTCAGCGCTCTGCACCAACGTGAATGCCAGGCTGTTGTCGGCGTGGGTGCGCACGATGTGGGTGAGGAAGCCGGTGGAATCGTAAGTGTCGTGCTCCGTCGTGTAGTTCTGACCGACGACGTTGAAGAGATGGACATCCCTCGAGCCGTCGGCGTGATAATCGGTCTCCGTCTTCTTGATGCCGGAAGCGTCGTAGTTGGTCACGACGCTGCTGCCGTCGTTGCCGACGACCTCGGTATAGTCGAGCGAGCCGTCGGCATGCCAACGGGTTACCTCGGTCGTCCGTCCGGCCGGATCGATATGCTGGTGCTGCGTGGTGTAGCTCTGGCCGGTGATGTTGTATTTGTGAATGTCTTGGCTCTGGTCGGCATTGGTGATGTAGGCCGCGGTTTTCAGGCCGTTGGAATAGGTCGTTGTCGAACTGTAACCGTCGGCCTTCGTGATCACCTCGCTGGTGAGGACGCCCTTGGCATCGTACCAGTCAGTCGTCTTGATCCCGTCCTTGCTCTGCACCAGCTTGAACGCCATGCTGCCGTCGGCGTGCCTGCGGACCAGCGTGGTGAGGAAGCCGGTCGCATCGTAGATGTCGTGCTCGGTCGTGTAGTTCTGGCCGGTGATGCCGAAGAGATAGACGTCCTTGCTGCCGTCGGCGTGATAGTCGGTCTGCTTGGTTCGCACGCCTGCAGCGTCGTAGTTGGTGATGACGCTGCTTCCGTCGGCATTGATGACCTGCGTATAGTCGAGCGTGCCGTCGGCATGCTTGCGGGTCACCGCGGTGACCTTGCCGGACGGATCGATGTGCTGGATCAGCGTGGTGTAGCTCTGGCCGGTGACGCCATAGGCATAATTGTCAAGACTACCGTCGGCGTTCTTGATGTAGGCCTTCGTCTTCACGCCATTGCTGTAGAGGGTCGTCGAGGTGAATCCGTCGGCCTTTTGGACCACCTCGCTGGTGAGGCTGCCGGAGGCATTGTACCAGTTGGTCGTCTTGGTGCCGTCCGCGGTCTGCATCAGCTTGAAGGCCAGGCTGCCGTCGGCGTGCCTGCGGACCAGCGTGGTGAGGAAGCCGGTCGCATCGTAGACGTCGTGCTCGGTCGCATAGGTCTGGCCCTTGATGTTGTAGGTCCAGACGTCCTTGCTCTTGTCGGCATGATAGCTGGTCTCGACCAGCTTGACGCCCGTGGCGCTGTACAACGCGATCACGCTGCTGCCGTCGCTCTTGTAGACCTGGGTCGAATCCAGCGAGCCGTCGGCATGGCTGCGGGTCACCGAGGTGACCTTTCCCGAGGCGTCAAGGTGCTGAACCTGTGTGGTAAAGCTCTTTCCGGTGATGTTGTAGGAATAATTGTCCTGCGAACCATCGGCGTTCTTGACGTAGGCGGCGGTCTTCACGCCGTTCGTGTAGAGCGTGGTGGAGTAATAGCCGTCCGACTTCTGCACGATCTCGCTCAGAAGGGTTCCGGCCGTGTTGTAGGTGTCGGTGGTCCGGGTTGCGTCGGTCCCGACATGAACGAACTTCGTCTTCACACCATTGGTGTAGCTGATCAGGTCCTGGGAACCATCGCTGTAGACGACGGTGGTCGAGGTCGGCTGCCCGCTTGAATTGAGGCCGGTGTCGGACTTCGACAGCAGCTTCCCGCTCGCGTCGTAAGTCTTCGTGTTGGTCCAGGTCGCGGCCGTATTCGTCACGGAGAACGAGTATCCGCCCTGGATCTTGGACAGCGCGCTGCCGTAATGGGCAATGATGTAGTCCATCGTCGCTTTCGAAGCGACCGGCAGGACGTGCGAATCCGTCAACGTGATGGTCTGCAGCGCCGTCGACTCGCTCAGGTCGGACAGTTGCGGCACGATCTCGGCAGCCGTGCCGCTGACGCTGGCCCGGGTGTCAGGCGGAGTCGGCGTGGTCGGGGGCGCGTCGATCTCGATGATCAGCGGGTGATCGCTGACCGGAATCGTGATCGTGCTGACGTCGGTGTAGCTGGCGATCGCCGTGGTTCCGGTCAGCGTGTCGTAGACCTTCACCGTATGATGCACGCCGCCGAGATTCACCGTGACCGTCTGGGTGCTGTTGCTTACCTCGGTGTCGGTGGCGTCGTTCCAGAGCTTCGGCTCGGCCCAGACAACGAGCTCGTAGGCGCCATTGCTCTTGCCGAGCACCATGCTGTTGCCTGTGGCCGGCATGTTGCTCAGGGTGTAGTTCAATGGACCAGTCGGCTGCAGGCCGCCCTTGCCGTCGTCGGCCAGAATGGTCGTCAGGTTGTGAATCGCCGTGGCGGCGAGCTTCGGCGTGCCGTCGGAATTGAACAGTCCGAAGTTCGCCTCCGGGTTCGTATTGGCGGCCGACGAGTCGCGGTCGAACAGTTCGTAGAGATAAGTCGCGCTGACACCGGCCTTGTAGGCATCGACCAGCGTATTCAGGATCGATTTGGCCTGCACCGTCTCGTTGACGCCGAGATATTGAGTGTTGGCCTGCGTGGTATAGCCGGTCTCAGTGATGACGACGGGCTTTCCCGGTGCCGCGGTCATGACGGCGCTGAGCGTTGCCGCGATGGAGCTGCCGGGCGTCAAGCCGGTGCTGACATAGGCGTGGGCATTGGCGTAGTCGACCGAGCCCGACATGTTGCCGAGCTGGGCGTAGCCTTGCGGATCGTTGTAGGCCAGTGACAGATTGTAGACCGGGATGCTGGCGAGCGCGGCGTTGGAATTGACGGCCTGATAGAGCGCGCTTTGGAACTGGGCTGCGGCTGAGAGGCTGGAGCTGCCATTGTAGCTGAAGGGCTGGTGATTGGCCTCGTTGAGCCCCTCGATGGCGCTGATGCTGCCCACGTGGGTCGCCGCGAACTTCTCGAGCGAGGCGATGTACTTCTGAAGTCCGGCCGTCCCCGACTGCGGCAGGGCGGACGAGACCAGGAAGTCGAACTTGTAACCGGCGGCGGCGAGACCTTCGACCACCGGTTGCGCAGCGGGGCTGGTTCCCATCGCGTCGCGGAGATGGGTGACGCCGAGATATTCCAGATCGTCGACCATCAGCGCGAGATTGTTGTAGCCGGTCCACCCGAAGCCGGCATGTGTGTTGACGCCGATGGAGTTGATGAAGCCGCTGGCGGAGAGGATTGTTTGATCAGGCATTGCACACTCGATTTCAGCGCGAACCAAATTGCTCGCAGGGATTTGCGTTAAGCTTCTCTGTCGAGTGTGAATTTCAGATAAAAACCAAAGCTACAAATAGCGAGCGAAACGGGTTCCTTGTGCAGGAACAGACTTGCTCTGTTGCAGCAGAACGTTGATTGCGATGCCGGAGCAGGATGGCGTGAGGAAGGCGCTTTCAAGAATTTTGTCGATCTGACTGCTGAATGTATGCGCAGGCCGTGCCGATCGGATCCATGCGACAGGTCGGGAAGGGGAACGATGCTGCACGCTTGCAGTGCGTGAAGTCGGCAAAGGGTTGTGCAGCGTCCGCAATCCTACGGAGTGTCATCCGCTCTTTTTGAAACTTCTTGCACAGAACGATTGCAGATGCCGTTTCTATGGGCGATTAAAGTGTGGGATATACCCGGGAGGGTTGTGGTGGTGCGGTGATGGTGCACGCACCCGCTGCGGCAGCTGGTAGCGAGGCCGATTCCGTCTCGGACGTCGGATCTGATTTGGCAGGCTTGCGGGTGCGGCAAATCAGCCGCGGCGAGCCAGCATGAGAAAGTCCCCGCGCCATGCGATGATCGCCGTTGCGATCGCGGCGATCATGATCTTGCCGGCGAGCCATGCCGCGGGCTCCGTCGGCATCGAACCGAGCGATCCGATCAGGATCGCGGCCACCAGCGCCTGCATGACCAAGGACCAGCGCGGGAATGCCTCGAACCGCAGCGTAGGACCGAGCGCGACCAGAATCGTTGCGAGGGTGGCGAGCGAGGCACAGCCCACCGCCGCTCGCGGCGACAGACCGGCCGACACGGCGACCAGGGAGAGGGCGACAACGAGGGCGAGCTGCCCGGCGGCGACCAGGACCAGCCTGGTCGCCAGCTTCTCGAGGTGGGGGACAACGGCTATCGTCGCCTGCAAATGGGTATGCAGGAAATAGAAGGCGGCGATCGCCGGCGCCGTCGCCAGGAATCCATCCAGGCTCTCCCGGGGCACCAGGATGCGCGCGGCATCCGGAATGAAGCCGACCAATCCGCCGAGTAGCACGAGGGTCGTGCAGATCATGAACTCGAACATGCGGCGTGCAGATTGCACGGATTTTGTGCCGGTCCCGTGCTCGAAATCGTTGACCACTTCGGGATAGCTCACGGTGTGGATCGCTGCATTGAGGACCCAGAAGGGACGTTGCAGCAGGTCGAGCGCGATCGAAAATCCGGCGCCAGCCCCCGTCGGACCCAGCCGGCCGATGACGATGACACGGAGCAGCACCGGCACCGACAGATGGATGACCGACGCGCCTGCGGCGAGCATGCCGTAGCGGGAGAAATCCTTCCAGTCGGCGAGCATCGTTCGCAGCGAAGCGCGCTCCAGGGGGGTGCGATAGGCCACCAGCCCGGCGAGAAGGCCCAGCATGTGGCCGGCGGCAACGCCGAGCAGCGTCGCTTCGGCCGTTCCGGAGATCGCTGCGCCGGCGACGGCCGCGGTCAGAAGGGCGGTGGCACGAAACGCAAGAAGAAAGGACGCGATGCCCAGCCGATCGGACAGGCGGACCGACAGGAAATAGAGATCGGTCAAGCCCTGGAGCACGGATATGCCGAGGCCCAGGGCGACGATCCCCGTCGGGAGCTCGCTGGCCAAGGATGCGCAGCTCCCGACAAGGACGAGCGCGCCCGCACTCGACAGGCCCGCCGCAAGCAGCGACCACCTCAACCGAGCCGCTTCGTTCTCCTTCGCTGCCGCCAGAAAGCGCAGTCCGGCGAGTTGCAGCCACTCGAACATCAGGACGCAGAGCAATTGGCTCGAGGCCAGTGCCAGGGAGAAATTGGTATAGTCGGCGGCGGGCAACAGATGACTGATCGCGAAGATCAGGATGATCGCCGCGGCGCTTTGATAGACGTAGCCCGCCATCGCCAGGAGGCGTGTCATCTCGGAATGAGGCGCCCCTTGCCGATGGTCCGTCCCAGCGGCGCCTCGGCCGTTGCTGCGTGCAAGCGCGACATCCGTTTCTCGCGCAATTGCTCATACAGGTTCTTGTATGAAGACAGCACGTCGGCAAATACCCATTTGTTGGTATCCGCGATGAGGCGCCGGCTGATCTCGTCGATCTTGTGCGGATCCGCCGCGACTGCGAGCATGCTGCCGGCCAGGGATTGCGGATCGGCTTCGGTCAGCCAGCCCGTCACGCCGTGCTCGATGACCTCGGGCATGCCGCCAAAGGGCGTTCCGAGCAGCGGCCTGCCAGCCGCCTTGGCGTCTGCGACGACGAGTGGACCCGGGTCGTGCCAGATGGATGGCGCGATCACCACATCGACCTGCCTGTAGAAATCGTCCGGCGCCACGAAGCCCATGAACTCTATTCGCGCATCCTGCGAGAGGCCCCGGAGGCGTCCCTGCTCCTCGTCGCTGACCCGGCCGGCGATCATCATGCGGACGCGATCGCGGGGCAGCAGGGCAAGTGCGCGCATGAGGTTGTCGATGCCCTTTTCCTCCGTGAGGCGGCCTATGAACCCGAACGTCACTTCAGTGGTGCAGATCGGACGGGGATAGGGCTCACGCGGCGGCTCGGTCGAGGCGTTGCGGATCACGGTACGGATCGGCGTCTCGGTGAACATACCCATGTCCGTATGAATGGACAGGACGCGCTCGCTCACGCCGACCACGGCACTGAGCCAATGCGTGGCGCGCTTGCGATGATAGCTCAAGATTCCGCAACTCGTGCAAGTGTGCTCGCAAGACCGTCCCTTGTCGAAACGCGAGCAGCGCGGACAGGTCAGATAATAGTCGTGAAGCGTATGGAGCACCGGGACGCCGAGCTGGGCGGCAACGCGCCAGATCGCGGTGGTGAGACCCGACAAATTGTTGGAGTGCAGGACGTCCGGCTTGAAGGCCCGGACTCGTTCCGCGATCAGGGGCGCCTGCATCTGCCAGTCGTCGATCGCGTGCCAGATACTGCGCAGTGCGACGTTTTTCTGTTCGGTGAAAGGCAGATAGATGTTCTGCACCGGCGCGGAATAGATGTCGATGCCGTTGCAGGATTCGCGAGCCTGCTGGGGCGCCGGTGCGGCCCGTATCACCTCGACCTCGTCTCCGCGCTGCACCAGGCCTTCGGCGAAACGTCGCGCGAAGACCTCTGCACCGCCAACGATCTTTGGTGCCTGAGGTGTCGGATAAAGCGTGGACGTCAAAAGAACTTTCATCGCGTAACCTCGTGTTTTGCAAATTCACGCCTACCGCGCCGGCCGTATCTCCAGGGCGGGAATGGCACCGTTGTTGACTGCAATAAGAACCGGTGTGCTCGAAACCGGAATCCAGGCCCTGGACGCCGGTCTTGCCGCCGAATCGCACGGCATCGCAAAGGTTGCTCCTTCCTGATCCTCCTTGAGCCGGATTTCGTAACGTCGGTCCGGGGCCTCGGACCAGACTGCAATTCTGCCGCCGGAAGCCGTTGACGCATTGATCGACACGACGCCGCCGGCGAGTTCTCCTCGCTCGGCACTCAGGCTGGAGCGGATGAAAGCCCAGGCGCCCTGGGCCGCACAGGCGACGGGTTTTGGCGAGTTGTCGAAACGGTAGAGGCCGAAATTGTCCTCCAGCTCCGATGGATTCCTGCCGCTGTCCTTGAGCTCATAGAGCCAGATGCCCTTGAGCCAGCGTCCCGCGGTCGCCGCCCACAGGATGAGCTGTGCCGTATTGTCGGCCTGCGCCTGTTCGCTGACGCCGCATTTGTTGGTGGCCGTGGTCCAGCCGGTCTCGGTGACATAGATCGGGAAGTCGGCGTTTCCGCTCGCCTGACTCACGAGCCGATGGAACGCGGTGAGCCGATCGATGATCTCGGCGGAGGTGCGTTTGCTTGGGCCCATGCAGAAATTGTAGAGATGGATCGAGGCTCCGTCCGCGTACTGGAGAATGCCGGTTCGCAGCATCTTCTCCGTCCATGTCCAGCCCGGATCGTCGCCGAGCGCCCCGACCAGGAAAGGCGCATTCGGCGCGACCCGCTTCACCGCCGGGCGTGCGGCCTCCGCGAGCGCCAGATAGTTTTCCGGTGAGAACGCGGCATCTTTCTTTGCCGCCATGTTCCATTCGTTCCAGAGCTCGAACAGCGGGTGTTGCGCCACGACTGATTGCGCCGCGGCTGCAGCATAATCGGCGAAGCGCTGCCGGGCTTCGTCGGTCGTCGGTGGTGACGAATTCGGAACGAGATGATGGCCGAACGCAAGGATCAGGAGCGGGCGCGCGACGCCGGATTTGACCTGCGCCTCCAGCCTGCCGAGTCTGGACGTGAAGCCCATCCGGCGTCCTGCCGTTTCGAAATCGGACCAGGGGAAGTCGTCGCGGAAGGAATTGAGGCCGAGTTGCTTGATCTGGGCGACGTTCTCTGCTGGCACGTACCCGCGCGCGCTCACCGGCCCGCCCAGCCCCTGATGGGTGCCGACACCCAGCAGGAATCGGGCATCGAGCGGTTGAGCGTGCTGAGCGCAGGCCGGCACCGACAGAAGAATGGAAGAGATGAAGCCCGCGAGGCGGACAGTGTCGCGAATCAAGGTGCGTGGGCGTGTCATGGTCTAGGTCATGCTCACGCGCGATACACCGGCGGTGACACCAGACCGGGCTTGGTGGATCGCCAGCGCGATCTTCGGCATCTGCGAGGGCAATCGCGCATGTTCATCGTCACTTTGAGAGATCCGATTGCAGCCCCGCCTTCGTTGCGATCGGTGTCCGGTCGTCCTGAAGGAGCTCGGCATAGACCTGCTGCAATTGTCCATGCGTCTTCTGAACGTCATAAAGCTGCTTGAACCGGTCGTAGCCGCGCTGCCCCAGCACCTTGAGATCGAGATCCAGTGCTCGCCGGAAACCGTCGACGAGCGGCTGGACGGCGACGGGCTCGCACAGCACGCCGGTGACGCCATCGACGACGATCTCGGGCAATGCGCCGCTGCGGAACGCCAGAATGGGCTTGGCTGCGCGCATCGCCTCCAGGGCAACGAGGCCAAAGGCTTCCCATCGTGATGGGATTACGACGAGGTCGGCGGCCTCGAGCTGGGTCTCGATGGTTGGGCGGTCCAGCCAGCCCAGCAGGGACACGTTGGAGGGGACGGCCGGCCCTTCGTATTTGTTGACGACGGAGGCGCCGACCATGCGGACGTCGAGGACATCCTCGAGCGAGCGAGCCGCTTCGATCAGGAGATCAAAGCCCTTCTGCCGGTCCAGACGACCGATGAAGAGGACCTTGACCTTCTTGGAAGTCCATTCCGCCGCAACGGGCTGCAGCGTGCGGCTCTTCGAGATGCCATTGTGGACGACGGTGAGGCGGTCGGCGGGAATTCCGGCGCGGACCGCCTCGTTGAACTCGTCGCCGGAGATGCAGATGATCCGGTCCGAGGTGCGCGCGAGAAGGTTCTCCGCCGCCTTTGTCACCACATGACTGAGGCGGCCGGTCTCGCGCGAAAACGCCCAGCCGTGCGGACAATAGACGACGCGCGGTCCGTCCGAGCGGGCCGCCAGCGCGGGCCTGAGCACGAGGCCCGCAAACGAGGAATGCAGGTGCACCACGTCCGGCCTGAACGCATCCAGCGCCTGCATGCTTGCGCGCAGCATCTGCAATAGCCCGGCGATGCTGCGGCCGGATCGCTCGAATGTCGTAATCTGATTGTCATCGACGGCGGCGAGATCGCGGCGATGATCCGAGGGAACGACATAGTGCACGTTCTCGGCGCCGAAGCTCGCCTGTTGCTGCGGATGTAACTCATTCAGGTAGCTCGCAATCCCGCCACGAATCGTCTCGGCGACGTGCAGCACCTTCATCGTCTGTCTTGCATAAGGCTGCGTCGGAGAGCCGGGCATCGTGCATCCTCGTTCTGAGCTTCACTGCTGGCGGAACAGTTCATCGAATACGTAGCGATATTGGGGCAGCGATGTGGTGTTGTTGCGCCGCGATAGCTGCAAGAGCGAAAAAAGTTTCTCATGGAACTGTGCAGGGAAGCCGCGAGTTGCAAATGGTTTGTGCAAGAACCATTGCGCGCAATAGGCGAGCTGCGCCGAGCTTCAGGCAGCGTTGGCGATGTGCGCCGGTCGTGCGAGGTGATCGAGCAGCGCCTTCGCCGACTTCTTCCACGAATAGAAGGCAAGGCGATCCTGCTGCCGCATGCGTTCCTGGTCCGAGATCGCGCCGATTGCCAGTCTTTCGAGCATCAGCTGCTTCAGCGCGTCGGCATCGGTGGCGCGAAAATACGCAGCCGCGTCACCGCACGTCTCCACGACGGCGTCAGCCGTCGAGGCGATGACCGGACAGCCGAAGATCATGGCCTCGAGCGGCGGTACGCCGAACCCCTCGTAGAGCGAGGGAAACACGAATGCCGATGCATGCGCATAGAGAGCTGCAATCTCGCTGTCCGTCAGACGCCCGGCAAGCAACAGGCCGGAAACCCCTTCGCCCGAATTGTCCTGAAAGACCTTGCTGTTATCGCCTCCGACGATGACCAGCGGAACGTCGGCCCGGTCGAGCAATTGGACGGCGCGAATCGCTACGGAGAGATTCTTGTTCTTGGTCTTCGAGCCCACGAACAGAAAGAATTTCTGCGGTTGAATGCCCAGGCGCGCAAGGATGCCGGGGTCGGGCTTCGTGGCGGCGAAGTGTTCGGCGCTGTTGGGGAAGACGGGAATGTGTGGTGCCGATAGATTCAGCACCTCGGCAAGTTCTCTGCGGGAAAATGCCGACACCGTCGCGATGGCTGCGTGGCGGGCGAGCAGCCGCCCCATTGTGCGATGAACGGTCAAGTAGCGCCAGTTGAAGAAGTCGGGTCTGCGAAAGACCTGGGCGTCGTGGAGCACGACGATGTGGTCGCGATGGAAGACGGGGCCGGAATTGGCCAGGCTGATCAAGCGGCCTCCGGCCGCGGCGCGCGCGAGATCGATCTGATCCCAAGCGTGCCCATGCAACCGGCCGACGGCGCGAATCTTGATCCGATCGAGTTGAAGGGTCTCGCTTGCATCCGCTGGCGTCAGCAACTGCCACTCCGCGTTGCGCAACGAGGCAGGAGTCTGCTCCGACGCCAGCAGCACGTCGATCGCCTTGACCATTTCAGCGGCATAACGCTGAACGCCGGTGAGCTTTTGCGACAGAAAGCGGCCGTTGATGAAGAACTTCAATTGGCTACCACGGGATTTCATCGGCTTCAGGTCGGATCGGCCTCGGGGAGACAGACGGTGATTGTGCCAACAGAGCAATCGTTGGGTACGGAAATATGACGCAGCGCTCGATCGGCGCCAAAACGTTCGAGTTGGATGGCCGGCACTGCCTTGCTGCGGGTGGGTTGGGGGTGTAGACGTCTCGCATGAGCGACGATACCTATTCCCTCCGCAGCGGCTCCCTCACGGCAACCATCAAGGCGCACGGTGCCGAGCTCTGCTCGCTGAAGGACGACAGCGGCATCGAATTCGTCTGGCAGGCGGGGCCGGAATGGCCGCGTCACGCGCCGCTGCTGTTTCCGATCGTCGGGCGCCTCGCCAACGACGAATTGCGCCACCGGGGCAAGACGTATCGGATGACCCAGCACGGCTTTGCCCGCGACAGCCGCTTTTCGTGGGCGGAACGCGGCGAGAGCCGCTGCTCCCTGGTGCTCGATGACAGCGAGGCGACGCGCGCGCTCTATCCGTTCGCGTTCCGGCTCACGGCCGCCTATGCCATCGACGACACCGGCCTCGATCTGACGTTCACGATTGCCAACACCGGCAAGGAGGAATTGCCGGTCTCGCTCGGTGGTCATCCCGCCTTCAACTGGCCGCTCCGGCCCGGTATGGCAAAGGAGAGTTATGCGCTGACTTTCGCGCGCGCGGAGGCGTCCCCCGTCCGCCGTCTCGATGGTGGACTGCTGCGGCCGGCAGCGGAGCCGAGCCCGGTCAAAGGCAACTCGCTTCCTCTGTCCCAATCCCTGTTCACCGACGACGCCATCATCTTCGACCGGATCGAGAGCACGTCGGTCCGCTATGCCGCGGGGCAGGGTGTATCGACCGGCCCGTGGCTGGAAATGTCCTGGCGCGGCTTCCGCGAGCTCGGCGTCTGGTCGAAACCGTCAGGTGCGCCGTTCCTCTGCATCGAGCCGTGGCGCGGCCATGCCAGTCCCGCCGGCTTCGACGGCGAGTTCACCGACAAGCCGGGCCTGATGCACATTGCGCCGGAGGCGCAAGAGCAATTGTCGTTCCGGATCGAGGTCGGATCGTCCTGAGGCCGGACGGCCGATGGTCTCAGACCTCGATCCGCGTGAGATCCTCGCCGAGCACGACCGGCCCTGAATAGTCCTGCCGCACATCGTCAAGCAGCGCCTTCAGCATGGTGTCGTCGGTGCGCGGCCGGTGATGGGTCAGCGCGAGCTTCCTGACGCCGGCCTTGGTCGCGACCTTGCCGACCGTGTCACCACAGGCGATCGTGTATTTCGCAAGGCGGCGGAGGTGCTCGTTGTTGATCTCTGGGGTGGCGAGAAAGCAGCACTGGACCAGCAGGTCGGCTCCCTGTGCCAGCCGCTCGAGCCCGGGGCAGGGGACGGTGTCGCCGGAAATCGCAACAACCTTGCCCTCCGCTTCGAAGCGGTAGCCGAGACACATCCAGCGCGCGAGGAAGGCCGGCGGCATGTCGAGGCCGTCGCCATGCGAGACCGGCTCGGCCCTGATCTTCCAGCGGCCGGTGTCGAGAACAGGACCCGGTACGATGTCAGCTGCGACGACAGGCTTCCAGCCGCCGAAGGCGGGCTCGCCCTTATCCCTCCAGGTGATGTCCTTGTCGTAGACCTGCGTGATCAGCGTGCTGACGAGCCGCTCGGTATCCGGCGGTCCATAGATGCGCAGCTCGTCCTTGCGCCCGTGCATCCATGAATTCAGCATCACATCGTAGAGGTCGCCGATGTGGTCGAAGTGATGGTGCGTGAGAAAGACCGTGTTGATGGTGCCGAGCGGCACGCCGGCCTTGCTGAGCTGCACCACGACGCCGCGGCCGGCGTCGAACAGGATGTTCTCGTCGCCGAGCCTGATCAGCGTGGTGGTCGCCATCCGGCGAGGGTCCGGACGTGGTCCGCCGGTGCCGAGCAGTATGACCTCCATGAAGCGACCTCCAAGCATACACTTTTGCGACACACAGTAGATGCGGAGCTTGCGGCGGAGCAAGCCGGAGGCCGTCAACGCGATGCGACGCGCTTCCATCTGGCTTCGATGCGCGCCTTGATCTGGCTGATCCGGGCCTCGTGTGCGGCCCAATAGGCGCGGCTGGCGGCCGCGGTGCCCTGACGATAGCGGGCATAGACCGTTTTGGGCTGCACCGGCATCTTCGCGCGGCTCGCCGGTTTTGCCGGAGCCGCAGCAGCGACCGGGGGCGCCGCATCGGGGGCAGCCGCAGCTGCGGTCCCTGCCGGCATCGCGTTCATGGCGAGGAGACGGTTGCGGGCTCGGTTGCAATAGACCTGCGACCGGGCGGTCATCTCTTCTTCGCCATGGCCCGCCCGATACTTCATCAGGGCGCGGCAGAGATCGCCGCCCGCCAGGTGCCAGGCCCGGCTGAGATAAAGCACCCCGTAATGGATATTGACGTCCAGTTCCGCGAGTTCCGCATTGCTTCCGCGGAATCCCAGCATCGCCGCCGTCTCGGGCCGCACCTGCATCACGCCGATTTCGCCAACGCTGCCGATGACCGCCGGGTTATAGCCGCTTTCGACAAAGACGACGGCTTCGGCGACGTCGGCCGGCAAATTGGTCTTTGCGGTTTCTCTCTCGATGATCTTCCGGATCATGGCCCGGGATGACGGCGTTTCGCCGGCGCCGAGTTCAGCCCCGACGCTGGAGATCGTCGATGTCGTGCGCGGCCCGTCGATATCGCCGTCGCTCGCATGTGCGCCGTTCGAGGCCGACAACAGCAGGGCGACCGCCACGTGCGTCCACGTTGCGCCGAGATTGAAGCGTGCCCGATCCCACAGCATGGCTCTGTCATAGAGCTCCGGAGTTAACAAACCGGCCATTGGCGCGCGGTCACTGCCGCGCGCGGGCGCTCACCCCCAGGGAACGCCTTCCTCGTCGCGCGTGTTGTGGCCTTGGCGCGGGCGCGGCCGATGCTATGGTGTCCCGCTATTTCCGTGACGACAGGACGAGGATATTTCAGTGGCTGATGTTCATCCCGCGGCGGGCAAACAGGCCTCGCCAGACGCGCTCACCAATATTCCACGGCTGGTGACGGCCTACTTCGCAGGCAAGCCCGACGCATCGGATCCGGCGCAGCGCGTGGCGTTCGGCACATCGGGCCATCGCGGCACCTCGTTCAAGAACACGTTCAACGAAGGACACATCCTCGCGACCACGCAGGCCATCTGTGACTACAGACGAGAAAAGGGGCTGACGGGTCCCCTTTTCATCGGCATCGACACCCACGCGCTGGCCGAGCCGGCGCTCGTCAGCGCCGTCGAGGTGTTCGCCGCCAACGGCGTTGATGTCATGATCGACAAGGACGGCGGCTACACGCCGACCCCCGTCATCTCGCACGCCATCCTCACCTACAACAAGGGCCGCGCCAGCGGCCTCGCCGACGGCGTCGTCATCACGCCCTCGCACAATCCGCCGGAGGACGGCGGCTACAAGTACAATCCGCCGCATGGCGGCCCCGCTGACACCGACGTCACGGGCGTGGTCGAGAAGCGCGCCAATGCCTATCTCGCCGATGGCCTCAAGGACGTGAAGCGCATCGACTATGCCAAGGCACGCAAATCCGCGAACGTCCACGCCTGTGACTTCATCACCCCTTACGTCGCCGATCTCGGCAACGTCGTCGATCTCGACCTCGTCAAATCCGCCGGCGTCACCATCGGCATCGATCCGCTCGGCGGTGCCGCCGTGCATTACTGGCATCCGATCATCGAGCGCTACGGCCTGAAGGCCACGGTGGTGAACGAGGCGATCGACCCCACCTTCCGCTTCATGACGGTGGACTGGGACGGAAAGATCCGCATGGATTGCTCCTCGCCCTACGCCATGGCGAGCCTGATCGCGATGCGCGACCGCTTCGACGTCGCCTTTGCCAACGACACCGATGCCGATCGTCACGGCATCGTGACGCGCACCGGCGGCCTGATGAATCCGAACCATTATCTGGCGACCGCGATCTCCTATCTGTTCGCGCACCGCCCGCATTGGGGCAAGGATGCCGCGATCGGCAAGACCGTGGTGTCGAGCTCGATCATCGATCGCGTCGCGAAAAAGCTCGGCCGCAAGCTGGTGGAGACGCCGGTCGGCTTCAAATGGTTCGTTGACGGCCTCCTCACCGGCGGCTTCGGCTTCGGCGGCGAGGAGAGTGCAGGCGCCTCGTTCCTGCGTCGCGACGGCACGGTGTGGACCACCGACAAGGACGGCATCATCCTCGGCCTGTTGGCTGCCGAGATCATGGCGAAGACCGGCCGCGATCCCAGCCAGCTCTTCGGCGACCTCACCGCCGAGTTCGGCATGCCCCATTACGCGCGCATCGACGTCGCCGCGACCGGGCCGCAGAAGAACATCCTGAAGTCCGTCACGCCCGAGCAGCTCGGCCTGAAGGATCTCGCCGGCGATCCGGTTCGCGCGACGCTGAGCAAGGCGCCCGGCAACGGCCAGCCGTTCGGCGGCATCAAGGTGGAGACCGACTATGGCTGGTTCGCCGCGCGGCCGTCGGGGACGGAGGACGTCTACAAGATCTACGCCGAAAGCTTCCGCAGCACCGAGCACCTGAAGAAGATCCAGGAAGAGGCGAAGGCGGGGCTGGCGAAGGTGTTCGGGGCGTAGCTGCCCTAAGAGCAGAACAAGATCACATGCGTTCACGATAGGTCGTCATGCCCGGGCTTGTCCCGGGCATCCACGTTCTTCGTACCGCGTGGCAACGCGTGGATGGCCGGGACAAGCCCGGCCATGACGCTGTTGAGGCGCGAGTGCCTACGCTCGCAGGCCTCGTGCGGTGAGGCTGTATACCGGATACTCATCAAAGGTAATTTGGTAAGGAAATTCAGGCTTGTGCGGCCTATCCTCCGCTGATATTGTATACATAACGTATTCATAAACCGTGGGAGTGAGACCAATGACAAAACCCTTCCCCATGAACGCCTGGTACGCCGCCGCCTGGGACGCCGACGTCAAGGCGGCGCTGCTGCCGCGGACGATCTGCGGCAAGCATGTCGTGATGTACCGCAAGGCTGACGGCACGGTGGCCGCGCTGGAGGATGCCTGCTGGCATCGCCTTGTCCCGCTGTCCAAGGGCCGGCTCGAAGGCGACACCGTCGTCTGCGGCTATCACGGCCTGAAGTACAATGCGCAGGGGCGCTGCACCTTCATGCCTTCGCAGGAGACCATCAATCCGTCGGCCTGCGTGCGCGCTTATCCCGTGGTCGAGCGTCACCGCTACATCTGGCTCTGGATGGGCGATCCCGCGCTCGCCGATCCCGCGCTGGTGCCGGACATGCACTGGAATCACGATCCGGCCTGGGCGGGCGACGGCAAAACCATCCACGTCAATTGCGACTACCGCCTCGTGCTCGACAATCTCATGGACCTCACCCACGAGACCTTCGTGCACGGCTCCTCCATTGGCAACGACGCGGTCGCCGAGGCTCCGTTCGACGTCACCCATGGCGAGAAGACGGTAACCGTGACGCGCTGGATGCGGAACATCGAGCCGCCACCGTTCTGGGCCAAACAGCTCGGCAAGCCCGGCCTCGTCGATCGCTGGCAGATCATCCGCTTCGAGGCTCCGTGCACCATCGCGATCGACGTCGGCGTCGCGCCGGCCGGCACCGGTGCGCCGGAAGGCGACCGGTCGCAGGGCGTCAACGGCTTCGTGCTCAACACGATCACGCCGGAGACCGAGAAGACCTGTCATTACTTTTGGTCCTTCGTGCGCAATTACCGCCTCGGTGAGCAGCGCATCACCGCCGAGATCCGCGAGGGCGTCTCCGGCATCTTCCGCGAGGACGAACTGATTCTGGAAGCGCAGCAGCGGGCGATGGACGAGAACCCCGATCGTATCTTCTACAATCTCAACATCGACGCCGGCGCGATGTGGTCGCGCAAGCTGATCGACAAGATGATTGCCAAGGAGAATGCGCCGCAACACCTCCAGGCCGCGGAGTAGGGACATGGCCGAGCGCGAGGTGGACCGCTCAGTCTCGCAGACTGTGAAGGCGCAGCTGGCGCTGCGCGACCAGATCCTGTCGGGGGCGTTGCGCCCGGGCGAGCGCATCTCCGAGCTTCAGGCGGTGGAGACCACCGGTGCCTCGCGCACGCCGGTGCGCATGGCGCTGGTGCGGCTGGAGGAGGAGGGCCTGCTCGAGGCGATCCCTTCCGGCGGCTTCATGGTGAAGGCGTTTTCGGAGCGCGACATTTCCGACTCCATCGAGCTGCGCGGCACGCTGGAAGGCCTGGCTGCGCGCTTTGCGGCCGAACGCGGCGTCTCCGCGCGCGAGCTGGAGCCGCTGAAGGAATGCCTTGCGGCGATCGACGAATTGCTCCGCCAGGTGCCGATCTCGGTCGATGCCTTCTCGTCCTATGTCACGCTGAACGCGCGCTTCCACGCCGTGCTCACGGAATTGTCGCGCAGCCCGCCGCTGATCCGCCAGATCGACCGCGCCTCGGCGCTGCCGTTTGCCTCCCCGAGCGGCTTCGTGATGGCGCAGTCGGCGCTGCCGGAGGCGCAGCAGATCCTGATCATCGGGCAGGAGCACCATCGCGTCGTGATCGACGCCATCGAGAACCGCGAAGGCGCGCGCGCCGAGGCCGTCATGCGCGAGCATGCGCGGCTCGCGGTGCGAAACCTGCGGCTCGCGCTGCGCAACCGGACCCATCTCGACCTCTTGCCGGCGCTCGCGCTGATCAAGACCGCAACCGATTGAGGGCAGTCACCATGCGCTTCATCGAAACTTGGATTCCTGCAACGCTCGTCACGACCCGCGACCTTGCGCCCGGCATCCGCGAATTCCTGATCAGGCCGGATCAGCTTGACGTCACGTCCTATCCGGTCGGCAGCCACATCAATGTCAGCGTCACCATCGACGGCCAGCCGGAGACGCGGTCTTACTCGCTGGTCGGCGAGGCCTCTCCGCACGGCTTCAGAATTGCGGTGCGCCGCACTGATGATTCCCGCGGCGGCTCCCGCTACATGTGGTCCCTGCAGCCGGGCGCGCGGCTCGACATCACGCAGCCTGCCTCGCTGCTCGCCGTGGACTGGACGCGGCAGAACTACTGCCTGATCGCCGGCGGCATCGGCATCACCCCGATCCTCGGCGCGGCGCAGGCGCTGGCGCGCCGCGGGTCGGATGTCATGCTGCACTATGCGGTGCGCTCGCGCCGCGAGGCTGCCTATCTCGACGAGCTCGCCGCGATGCTTGGTGATCGCCTCGTCGTCCACGCGAGCGATGAAGGCAGGCGGCTCGATCTCGACGCGCTGTTCGCCTCATTGCCGCAGGCAACGCTGGCGCTGTTCTGCGGCCCGATGCGGCTGCTGGACGCCGCGCGCCATGCCTGGATCGGCGCCGGCCATGCGCTCCCCGATCTCCGCTACGAGACCTTCGGCTCCAGCGGCACGCTGCCGACCGAAGCGTTTCGCGTGCGATTGAAGGACTCGAATATCGAGCTCGAAATCCCGCGTGAGCGTTCGATGCTGGACGTGCTCAACGCCAGCGGCCATGACGTGATGTTCGACTGCAAGCGCGGCGAATGCGGTCTGTGCGCCATCGACGTGGTCGAGGTCGACGGCGAGATCGACCACCGCGACGTCTTCTTCAGCGATCACCAGAAGCATAGCAACCAGAAGATCTGCGCCTGCGTCTCCCGCGCCCGCGGCACCATCACGGTGGACACGCTGCTGCGGGCGGACGCGGTCTGAGCAAGTTCTGTCGTCTGCTGGGAGCAATGGACCGCGCCGCGGTCTCCACCTCTCCCGCTTGCGGGAGAGGTCGCGCCAAAGGCGCGGGTGAGGGCTCTCTCCTCTGGGAGAATCCCGCCGTGGAGACACCCTCTCCCCAGCCCTCCCCCGCAGGCGGGGGAGGGAGCACACCGGCCCCGTAGCGGCACTGATCTTCAAAGCCCCTACGCCGCGTAAGTCGCCCGATACTTCTTCGTATCCAGCAACGCCATCACGCCATTGGCCGACACCGGCCGGCTGATCAGATACCCCTGCACCTCGTCGCAACTGATCTGGCGCAGGCATTCGAGCTGGTCGGCAGTCTCGACACCCTCCGCCACCACGCCGATCCGCAAATCGCGCGCGAGCCCGATCACCGATTTGACGATCGCGGCGCAGTCCGGCTGCACCAGCATGTCGCGGATGAAGGACTGGTCGATCTTGATGCGGCTGAACGGCAGCTTGCGCAGGTACGTCAGCGAGGAAAAGCCGGTGCCGAAATCGTCCAGCGCCACCGTGACGCCGAGCTCCAGCAGCGCGTTCAGGACCGTCGCGGCCGAGCCGTATTTCGACAGCAGCATCGATTCCGTGATCTCGATCTCGAGCCGGTGCGGGGCGATCCTGGCATCGGCGAGCGCCTGCACGATGATCTGGAGGATGCCTGTGTTGTGAAATTGCGCTGCCGAGAAATTGACGGCGACCCTGATGTCTTCCGGCCACTCGGCAACACTTGCGCAGGCGCGGCGAACGACCCATTCGCCGATCTCGTGGATCAGCCCGGTCTCCTCCGCGATCGGGATGAATTCGCTTGGCGGCACCAGCCCGCGCGAAGGATGCTGCCAGCGCAGCAGCGCCTCCAGGCCGGTGATCCGGTCGGTGCCGAGATCGAGGAATGGCTGGAACACCAGGAACAGCTCGTTTCGCGCGATCGCACCTTCGAGGTCTGATTGCAGCGCCTTGCGGTCGCGGGACAGCCTGTCGTCGGCTTGTTCGAAGAAGCACACCGTGCCCGGCCCCGCTTTCTTGGCGCGGTAGAGCGCCGTGTCGGCGTTCTTCATGATGTCGAGCGCGGTGTTGCCGTCGCGCGGCGCCAGCACGATGCCGACGCTGGTCGCGCCGACGATCTGGCGGCCCTCGATCTGGAACGGTTCGGTGAAGGCCGCGACGAAGCGCTCGGCGATTTCGAGCGCATCCTCCGGCCGCGCCAGATTGGCCATGACCAGCGCGAACTCGTCGCCGCCGATGCGCGCGACGTGCTCGGCCGCACGCGTGCAGCGTTGCAGGCGGCTTGCAACCTGGACCAGGAATTCGTCCCCGGCGGGATGACCGAACTGGTCGTTGACCTCCTTGAAGCGGTCGAGGTCGAGCAGCAGCACCGCGAATTCCTCCCCCGACAACGCCAGCCGCTTGAGCGCCGCATCGAGCGTTTCGTTGAAGGCGACGCGGTTGGGCAGATGGGTGAGGGGATCCAGCCGCACCGTGCGCTCGGCTTCGATCTGCCGTATCACGCGCCGCGCGAACGCGAACGAATTGACGAACACGCCGCGCAAGAGGACGCTGCCATAGACCACGACGAGAAAGGCGATCAGCAGGAAGGCCAGGTCGCCGTTCCTGCCGAGGCAGATCGCGATCCCGACGAAGATGGGGGCCGTGAAAGCGATGGCCGCGATCGGGATGGTGGCGAAGGCCAGTGCGCCGCCGGCCAGCATGCCCGAGCACAGGCAGGTGATGACGAGCTGGCCGCCGGTCGAAGCCTCGGCGAAGAAGGCCACCGGAACGATGCCCCAGGCGGTGCCGAGGATGAAGGCGTTGCGCACCAGCCGCTGCATCGCGCGACGCGAGACGAATTGCGGCTTGGTGATGCGGCGCGCCGCCCGCGATTTTAGCCCGAAAGCGATCGCGGCGCCGGCGACGGTGACCGCCCAGATCAGGGCCGGAATCTTGGCCGGCGACTGCCAGAGTGCGATGGCGAGAACGATGGCGTTGCAGGCATTGGCGAGCATGATGCCGACCGAATAGCCGAGCACGAGCGACATCTGTTCGGCCCGGATATGTCCGGCCACGGCCTCGTCGGTTGCGGGACCGCCAAAGGCCGACAGATCGCCGGCGAACAGCCGTGCGACATAGTTGGTCGTTTGAGTCCGCATGCGATGGCCTAGCAGCACCGGCCGTTGTCCGGCTCGATCGAGAGAATTCGTTGCAAACCTTTGACGAACTATGAATTATCCACCCTGATGGCGATCCCCGCGATCACTTCTCGGTGGCAAAGCTCGCATATCGATAACAAATCGATACAAATGCGGCGGCCGTCATTGCGGTTGCGACGGCGGAAAGCTCCAACGAAAGATGCTTGCCACTTACTCTGCTGTCATGCCCCGGCTTGACCGGGCATCCAGTACGCCGCAGCCTATCGGTTAAATCACGACCGTCTCGGCGTACTGGATCGCCCGGTCAAGCCGGGCGATGACACCGGTGTCCGGAGTGGAGTCATCGCCCCAACTGCTTCGGGTCGTAATAGAACCGCTCCTCGATCAGTTCATCGCCTCGCCAAATCTGCCACGCGATCTCGTCCAGCGTTCGCGTGACCCCTTCGGCATTGGTGAAGCTGAACCTCCAGCGCGTCGCCACATGGTCGCCCTCAATCAGGCTCGGCCCGATACGCACGGCCTTGACCGTTTTGAACGCGGCCAGGACGCCACGCTCCTTCGCCGCCAGTTTGTCCCGCCCGACCGTCGGCGCGGCATCGTTTTCGTAGGTCGCGGCGTCGGGCGCGCAGAAGTGTTCGATCGCGCCGACGAAATCGCCATCCTCCACCCGCTTTGCAAAGGTCTCGACGATGTCGCGGCTGGGCATGGGACCACCACCTTAGAAATAAAACCGACTTATGGTCGGTAATTACCGACCCGTGGTCGAAAAGTCAATTGGCCGCCTGCCGCGAATTCGGCTAGACGAGACTCATGGCGAAACAGGCGGAGCGGCGCGCAGCAACAACCGAAGCGATCCTGACGGCGGCGCGCCGTCTGTTCGGGACGCAAGGATTCGCAGCCACCACCATGGACGAGATCGCCGAGGCCGCCGCCGTCGCCAAGGGAGCGGTCTATCATCACTTCAAGACCAAGGAGGCGGTGTTCGAAACCGTGTTCGACCAGGTCTCGCGCGACCTCGTTGCCGAGATCGACCGCACTGCACGGGCCGAGAAAGACGTGCTCGCCGCGATGGTCGCCGGCACCCAGCATTACTTTGCGGCGACTGCGAAGGGCCCGACCGGCCAGATCATTTTGCGCGACGGTCCCGCCGTGCTCGGCTGGGAACGCTGGCGCGAGATCGACGCCAGGCATTTCGGCGGTAAGCTGCCGCGCGCGATCGCGGCAGCGATGGAGGCCGGCCTGATCGCCCGCCAGCCGGTCGAGCCGCTGGCGCGGCTGCTGCTCGGCGCAGTCACGGAGGCTGCGGTCGCCTGCGCCGGACGGGCCGACATCGCAAGGGCTGGTGCGGAATATGCCCGTGCGTTCAAGTCACTGGTCGAGGCGCTGCGCGTCAAGCCATGATTGTGCTAATGCGGACTGAGTGACGTGGGCGGTATCGACGCCGCACTCGGATCACCTCTCCCGGGAGAGGTCGGATCGCATCGAAGATGCGATCCGGGTGAGGGGTTGCGGTCTCACCTGCCGTTGCGGCCCCTCACCCGGATTGCTACGGACGATGCTGCGCATCGCCGCGCGCAATCCGACCTCTCCCCGTTGGGGAGAGGTGAAGTGACGACACAGGAAACGCCCACACCAACAAGAAGAACAGTAGCGCATGAACGCAAATTCCTCCCTCGCACCGTCAGATCCCGAATTCGACTACGTCATCGTCGGCGCCGGCTCCGCCGGCTGCGTGCTCGCCAACAGGCTGTCCGCGAGCGGCAAGCACAGCGTGCTGCTGCTCGAAGCCGGCCCGAAGGATTCCAACATCTGGATCCACGTCCCGCTCGGCTACGGCAAGCTGTTCAAGGAGAAGACGGTCAACTGGATGTACCAGACCGAGCCGGAGCCCGAGCTGAAGGGGCGCCAGGTGTTCCAGCCGCGCGGCAAGACGCTGGGCGGCTCGAGCTCGATCAACGGCCTGCTCTATGTCCGCGGCCAGCACGAGGACTATGACCGCTGGCGCCAGCTCGGCAACGCCGGCTGGGGCTATGACGACGTGCTCCCCTATTTCAAGAAGGCCGAGAACCAGTCGCGCGGCGCGGATCAGTATCACGGCGCGGGCGGTCCGCTGCCGGTGTCCAACATGATCGTGACCGATCCGCTGTCCAAAGCCTTCATCGACGCCGCGGTCGAGACCGGCCTGCCCTACAATCCTGATTTCAACGGCGCCACGCAGGAGGGCGTCGGCCTGTTCCAGACCACGACGCGCAACGGCCGGCGTGCCTCGACGGCGGTGGCCTATCTCGGACCCGCCAAGACGCGCGGCAATCTGAAGATCGAGACGTCCGCGCTCGGCCAGCGCATCCTGTTCGAAGGACGTCGCGCGGTCGGCGTCGAATACCGGCAAGGCGCGGCGTTGCGCCGCGTGCGGGCGCGGAAGGAGATCGTGCTGTCGAGCGGCGCCTACAACTCGCCGCAGCTGCTCCAGCTCTCCGGCGTCGGTCCTGCCGATCTCCTGAGCAAGCATGGCATCGATGTGGTGCTGGACGCAGCCGGCGTCGGGCGCGATCTCCAGGACCACATGCAGGTCCGCATCGTGATGCGCTGCTCGCAGAAGATCACGCTGAACGACACCGTCAATCATCCGCTTCGCCGCACCATGGCCGGCGCACGCTACGCGCTGTTCCGCAAGGGTTGGCTGACGATTGCGGCCGGCACGGCGGGCGCGTTCTTCAAGACCAGCCCGCGGCTGGCTTCGCCCGACATCCAGGTCCACTTCCTGCCGTTCTCGACCGACAAGATGGGCGAGAAGCTGCACGATTTCTCCGGCTTCACGGCGTCAGTGTGCCAGCTCCGGCCCGAGAGCCGCGGCTCCTTGCGCATCAAGAGCGCGGACCCGACCGTGCCGCCGGAGATCCGCATCAACTACATGTCGACCGAGACCGACCGCACCACCAACGTCGAGGGCCTGAAGATCTTGCGCAAGATCCTGAACGCGCCGGCGTTGAAGCCGTTCGTTGTCAGCGAGTACGATCCCGGGCCGAAGGTATCAACGGACGCGGAGATACTGGATTATTGCCGCGAGCGCGGCAGCACCATCTATCATCCGACCTCGACCTGTCGTATGGGCAACGACGCGCTCGCGGTGGTCGATCAGCGGCTGAAGGTGAGGGGGCTCGACGGCCTTCGCATCGTCGATGGCTCGATCATGCCCGATCTCGTCTCGGGGAACACCAACGCGCCGATCATCATGATCGCCGAAAAGGCCTCCGACATGATATTGGAGGATGCGCGCTGAGCACGCGTCCCGGATGGAGAACGACTTGGCTACACGACTCAGGATCGGCACCCGCAAGAGCGCCATGGCGCTGGCGCAGACGGAAGAAATCGCGCGCCGCCTGGCCGCCGCCGTGCCCGGTCTCGATGTCGAGATCGTCAAGTTCGACACCACGGGCGATCTCGACCAGACCAGCAAGCTCCTGCCGCATGGCGGCAAGGGCGGCGCCTTCGTGGCGCAGATCCGCGCCGCCGTGCTGTCGGGTGAGCTCCAGGCGGCGATGCATTCGCTGAAGGACATGCCGGGTAACGAGGATACGCCCGGCCTCGTCATCGGCGCCACGCTGTCGCGCGATCCGCCGAGCGATGCGCTCGTGCTGCGCGACGGCGTGACCCTCGAGGCGCTGCGCCGGTCCCGCGGCAAGGGCTTCAAGATCGGCACGAACGCGGTGCGCCGAGCGGCTTATGCGCGGCGGTTGTTTCCCGATGTCGAGGTCATCCACTTCCGCGGTGCTGCCGACACGCGCGTGCGCAAGCTCGACAATGGCGAGAAGCAGCGCCTGCCGGATGGCGGCGCGGTGGGGCCTGCGGATGCGCTGATCATGGCTCGTTCGGGCCTCGATCGCGTCGGCCTGTCTCATCGCGTGGCCTATGAGTTCACCGCGGCGGAGATGCTGCCGGCGGCGGGGCAGGGCATCGTCGCCGTCGAATGCGCCGCGCAGGACTGGCAGACGCGGCAGATCCTGTCATCGATCGACGATCCCTCCACGCACGCCTCGGCCGATGCCGAGCGCGAGGTGCTGTGGGTGCTCAACGGCCACTGCAATTCACCGGTAGCGGGCTTCTCGACCATCACGGGCGATCGGATGTCGCTCGCCGCCTCGGTGCTCGACCTCTCCGGCAACACCATCATCGAAGCCTCGCGCACCGGGCCGGCCAACCGTCCGCGCGAGCTCGGCCGCGCGGTGGGACTGGACCTGCTGGCGAAGGGTGCGGAGGAGATCATCGAGCGCAGCCGGCCGCGGTAAGCCTGCCGAAATCACGATCTGCGAGCATGCCATCCTGCGCCTGTTTTGCCCGACAAGTCAAATGCACAGGCGAATCATGCCCGCTTAATATTTTCAACGACTTGCCTACTGTGCATGGGGTTGTTTTCGCACTTTTTGTAAGACCCGATCACAACGACTCGTCATGCCCGGGCTTGTCCCGGGCATCCACGTTCTTCGTGTCGCATGGCAAGGCGTGGATGGCCGGGACAAGCCCGGCCATGACGACGTGGGTAGACGGCTTGTCTTGTCCCTCAGCCCCGCACGCGCCTGATCATCTGCTCGACATGGGCGATCGGCGTTTCCGGCTGGATACCGTGGCCGAGATTGAAGATCAGCCGCCCGGCGGCAAAATTGGCCAGCACGTCGTCGACCGCGCGGTCGAGCGCGGCACCGCCTGTGATCAGCACCAGCGGATCGAGATTGCCCTGCACGGCGACCCTGCTTTGCACGCGCTCACGGATGAAGGCCGGCTCCGCGGTCCAGTCGATGCTGACCGCATTGACGCCGGTTGCCTCGACATAGCCGGGCAGCAGTGCGCCGGCCCCGCGGGGGAAGCCGATGATCTTTGCGTCCGGCACCTTGGCCCTCACGCCCTCCACGATGCGCCGCGTCGGCTCGGTCGACCAGCGCGCGAACTCGGCGGGCGGCAGCACGCCGGCCCAGGTATCGAAGATCTGTAACGCGTCGGCACCGGCGGCGAGCTGTGCCAACAGATATTCGATCGAGCTGTCGACCAGCACGTCGATGATCTCAGAGAAAGCTTCGGGATGACGGTAGGCCATCATCCGCGCCGGCGCCTGGTCCGGCGTGCCGTGGCCGGCGATCATGTAGGTCGCGACCGTCCAGGGCGCGCCGCAGAAGCCGATCAGCGCGGTCTTCGGGTCCAGCGCGCCGCGCACGATCTTCAGCGCTTCGAACACCGGCGCGAGCTTGCCGAAATCTGCGCGCGGCGCCAGCGTCGCGACCTTGGCTGGATCGTCCAGCGGCTCGAGCCGCGGGCCCTCGCCGACCTCGAACCGCACCTCACGTCCGAGCGCATAGGGGATCACCAGAATGTCGGAGAAGATGATCGCCGCATCGAAGCCGAACCTGCGGATCGGTTGCAGCGTCACCTCGGCGGCAAGCTCCGGGTTGAAGCAGAGATCGAGGAAGCCGCCTGCCTTGGCGCGCACCTCGCGATATTCCGGAAGGTAGCGCCCGGCCTGACGCATCATCCACAGCGGCGGGATGGTCTGGCGCTGGCCGGAGAGCACCTCGATGAATGGCTTTTTTGCAGACTGGGGCACGAATGGTCCTGAAGCAGGTTATCGCCCCTGATACACCGCCGCGGCCTTCAGCGGAACAGGGGAACCTGTGCAATCGGACCGCGTTGATCAGTCAATGGAGGAGATCATGGCTGAGACATTTAACCCTGCGCCGCACGACAAGCATGCCGACGATCTGCACGAAGCCCTTGCTGCCGACCGGCAATCCAAGCTCGACGCCGGGCTGAAGGATACGTTCCCGGCTTCCGATCCCGTGAGCGCCGCGCAGCCGACGCCCTCGAAAGCCGATGCGGATGCCGACCATCCCTCGCTCTGGGACAAGGTTAAGGCCATCTTCAGCTAGCAGCGGCGGGCGCGCCGGATTCCGACAGGCTTGCTAATGCCTTGTTAGCGATGCGTTGATCGTTGCGTCCGTAGGACTACTGGAAGCGGGTCGATCGCCATGTATTCCGGTAGCGATTTCAGGGTTCCCTAACAGAAGCGGCAGAGTTTCCGGTCGACCGGAGGACACTGCCGCATGAGCGCTGTTACCCAACGAGCTGGATCGAGCCGCCTGCCGCTGCGCGCGGCGGCGTTCGTCGTGCTGACCTGCGCGACCATCCTCGGCGTCAGCGGTTGGCGCGAGTGGGCGACACGCGACGCGGTGCTCAAGGTTGCAGAGACGGAGATGGCGAACGTCGCCCGTTCGCTGACACAGCATGCCGAGGACAGCCTCGATCTCCTGGATTCCGGCGTCGTCGGCGTCGTTAGCCGGCTGGAGATGGATGGCACTGCGCCGGCCACGGTCGCCAAGATTGGACACCTCCTGGAGGCGCGCAAGAAGGCGATCGCGCGTATCCACAGCCTCGACATCATCGACGATCAGGGCAACTGGCTGATCTCGCCCGGTACGGTCGGCTCGACCCTCAGCGATGATGCGTTCTTCCGACATCACCAGCTCTCGCCGAAGCGCGATGCCTATGTCGGCCGTCCCGTGAAGAGCCTGCTCGATGGTGAATGGGTCGTCCCCCTGTCACGCCGCTTCGACAAGCAGGACGGCAGCTTCGGCGGCGTGGTGCTCGCAACCATCAGCTCCGGATATCTTTCGCATTTCTACGAGCAGTTCGACATCGGCCGCAACAGCTCCGTGACACTGATGCATGGCGACGGCATGATCCTCGCGCGCGATCCCGGCAACGAGCAATTCGTCGGACGTAGCGTCGCTGACACGCCTTTTTTCCGCGAGCCTAGCCTGCAGCGGCCGAGCGGCGCCCATCACTTCAAGTCGCCGCTGGACGGCGCCGAACGTGTCAGCTTCTTCAATCGCAGCAGCCGCTTCCCGCTTCTTTTGGTTGTCTCGATCGATGAGGACGAGCTGCTCGCGCCCTGGCGTGCCGCGGCAATCTCTCGCATGCTCTACGTGCTCGCGCTGGTGACGCTGATCGCAGTCATCGGCGGCGTGCTGGTGCGGCAGTTGCACCGGGGCCAGCGCATGGCCGTCGCGCTGGCCGAGAAGGAGGCGCATTTCCGTCTGCTCGCCGAAGGCTCCAGCGACATGGTGACGCGTATCGGCCTCGACGAGCGGCTGCGCTATGTCTCGCCCTCGTCGGTCCGCGTCGTCGGCTGGCGCGCCAATCAGCTGATCGGCACGCCGGCTCTTGCGGGCATCAATCCGGAGGATCTGCCGGAGGTCCAGGCGATCGTCGACGCCATGAAGCGTGGCGAGAAGGAGGAGGCGCGTTTCACCTATCGCAGCGCGCACCGGCAGAACGGCGAAGTCTGGCTCGAATCGACCATGCGGGTTACCCGCAAGGGTAACGGCAACGTCGATGGCGTGGTCGCGATCTCGCGCGACATCACCGAGCAGAAGAGGCTGGAGACCAGGCTGGAGACGCTTGCGATCGAGGACAGCCTCACCGGCCTTGCCAATCGTCGCCGCTTCGACGAGCGATTGAAGGAGGAGTGGGCGCGCGCCTATCGCGACCGCTCCAGCCTCGCTTTGCTGATGATCGACGTCGACCACTTCAAGGCCTACAACGATGAATATGGCCATCCCGCCGGCGATGCCTGCCTGCGTCTGGTCGCAAGGATCATCGCGGCCGAGACGCAGCGCGCCGGTGATCTGGCGGCGCGCTATGGCGGCGAGGAGTTCGCCGTGCTGCTGCCGAACATCGACGCCGCCGGCTGCGCCCGGATCGGCGAGCGGATCCGCAGTGCCATTCGCGAGGCCGGCCTCGTTCATAGCACCAATCTGCCGGCCGGATGCGTCACCGCTTCGGTCGGCGGCGCGACCTGCCGGCCGGCGCTGGAGCGCACGGCGGGAGTGGCCTCGCTGGTCGAAGCTGCCGACCGGGCGCTCTACGCCGCCAAGGACGCAGGCCGCGACCGCCTGGTGATGTCCGGCGAGGTCATGAACCTGAACTTGCTGCCCAAGGCGTCCGGCGAGTAAGACCGATCAATAATGCGGCGGACGCTCGTTGGCGTGCCCCGGCGCATTTGTCTCGGCCTCCTGGAGCCGCTCGTTGAGCTGCGCGATCTGCCGCGTCAGCGTGTCGATCTGTTTCCACTGTGCGGTGATGGTCTGGTTCAACGTCTCGATCGTGTCGTCCTGGTAGGCAAGGCGCGTCTCCAGCGTGTCGATGCGCTCGCTCAGCGTCTTGATCTCATTCGTCACGGCCGTGCCCCTTGTCCCGTTCGCGCAAACCGTGGCCGAGCGCCAAGCGCTCGTCGAACACGAAGCATTCGCCCCGCCAGCGGCTCTCCGCCTCGGGCACCTGCTCGAGATATTTGAGGATGCCGCCTTTGAGGTGATAGACCTCTGTAAAGCCGCGCGCGAGCAGATGCGCGCTCGCCTTCTCGCAGCGAATGCCGCCGGTGCAGAACATCGCAATCCTGCGGTGTTTGGCCGGATCGAGCTCAATTGCGGCAAAATCCTTGAACTGGCCGAAGCTCTTGATGCCGGGGTCGATCGCGCCCTCGAACGTTCCCATGGCCACTTCGAAGGCGTTGCGGGTGTCGAGCAGCAGCGTGTCGGGCTTCGCAATCAGCGCATTCCACTCGGTGGCATCGACATAGGTGCCGACCTGGCGGGTCGGATCGGCAGTCTCGTCACCGAGCGTGACGATCTCCTTCTTCAGCCGCACTTTGAGCCGCCCGAACGGCATCGCCTCCGCGGTCGAGAACTTCAATTCGAGCTTGTTGAGCCTGCCGCCGAACATGTCACCGTGTGCGAGTTCGTGGGCGAAGCGATCGATCGCCTCCGGTGCACCGGCGATCGTGCCGTTGATGCCCTCCTGCGCCAGCAGCACGCTGCCCTTCAGCGCGAGACCAGCGCAGAAGGCGCGCAACGGCTCGCGCAGCTCGCGGTAATCGGGGAGGGCGACGAATTGATAGAAGGCCGCGACCTTGGCGGCCGAAGTCGGATCAGACATGGCGGCTCGTTTAGCAGGCGGCAGCCATCCGGAAAACCCGCATGGCTGCCGGCGTCGAGAACTCCATACGCCCAGCAGATGGCAGCCATTTTCCTGGTATGCCAGCATTGCCCCGCCGGGCCGGAATGTGTCATGTAGACGCGGTTTTCGAGATGGCGCGCCACTCGCGCCGACGGCCAAGAGAGCAAGAAATTCGATGAGAAACTTCCATTTCCCCGGCAGGTCCACGGTCCACGCCACCAATGCGATGGTCGCGACCTCGCACCCGCAAGCCTCGCTCGCGGCGATCGAGGTGCTGCGCGATGGCGGCACGGCGGTGGACGCGGCCGTCGCCGCCTCCGCCCTGCTCGGCGTGATCGAGCCGCAATCGACCGGCATCGGCGGGGATTGTTTTGCGCTGATCCAGCCGCGCGGCGAGGGCAAGATCATCGCCTATAACGGCTCAGGCCGTGCGCCCAGGGCGGCGAACGCGGACTGGTATCTCGAGCGCAAGATCAACTCCGTGCCGCTGACCTCGGCGCATGCGGTCTCGATTCCAGGCGTGATCGACGCCTTCGCGACGGTCCTGCGCGACCACGGCAAGTTCGGTTTCGACCGGCTGCTTCAGCCCGCGATCAAGGCGGCCGAGGAAGGCTACGTCGTCGCGCCCCGCATCGCCTTCGACTGGAAGAACCAGTTCGAGAAGCTCAAGAATGGCACCAACACCGTGCGCTACCTGCTGCCGGGCGGCAAGCCGCCGGTCGCCGGCGACGTCATTCGCCAGGCCGAACTCGGCAAGACCCTGCGCGCGATCGCCAAGGATGGCCGCGACGCCTTCTACAAGGGGCCGATCGCGGAAGACATGGTCGAGACCCTCAGGGGGATCGGCGGCCTGCACACGCTCGACGATTTTGCCGCGCATACCACTGAAGTGACGACGCCGATCGGCACCATGTACAAGGGCTATGACTTCTGGCAGTGCCCGCCGAACGGCCCGGGCGTCACCGCGCTCCTGATGCTCAACATCCTGTCGCGCTTCGATCTGACCAAGTACGCGCCCGTCAGCGTCGAGCGTTTCCATCTCGAGGCGGAAGCCGCCCGCATCGCCTACATGAACCGCGAGATGCACGTCGCCTCTCCCGAGCACATGAAGATCAACGTCGCCGAGATGCTCGAGAAGGGCTTTGCCGACGAGTACATCAGCAAGATCCGCATGGACGGCATGCTCGACCTGCCGAATGTCGCGCCGCCGATGAACCCCTCGACCATCTACATCACGGTCGTGGACAAGGACCGCAACGTCTGCTCGTTCATCAACTCGGTTGCGCATTCCTTCGGTTCGGCGATCGTCTCGAACAAGACCGGTGTCTTGTTCCAGAACCGCGCCGGCGGCTTCCGCATCCAGCCAGGTCACCCCAACTGCATCGAAGGCGGCAAGCGTCCGCTGCATACGATCATGCCGGGCCTGCTCACCAAGGGTGGACGCTCCGTGATGCCGTTCGCCGTGATGGGTGGCCAATATCAGCCGACCGGCCAGACCCATGTCTTGACCAACATCCTCGACTATGGCTGCGACGTGCAGGAGGCGATCGACATGCCGCGCGGCCTGCATTACGAGGGCCAATATCAACTCGAGGACAGCGTACCGGCTGCGATCGTCGAAGGCTTGAGGAAGCTTGGCCACAAGACTACCAGCGTGGTCGGCCCGCTCGGCGGCGCCCAGGCGATCTGGATCGATTGGGACAAGGGCACGCTCACCGGCGGGTCCGATCCGCGCAAGGACGGCTGCGCGCTGGGTTATTGAGCTCGCAGCGGGGTCCGCGCGAAAAGATCAGGAAAAGTTGACGAAGGGCGGCGCGGTATTTACTGCGCCGCCCTTTCTCATTCGGAACTGCGCTCATTGCTCGAGGTTAAGGGGCGATGAGCGGTGCAGGTGTGCGCTGCTCTTGCAGATAGCGGCGGAGGCCGGCCCATGTCCGACAAATCAAGTTCCAGAACATCGACATTCGATCGCCGCGCCTTCATGGCCGGTGCTGCCGGAACTGCGCTGGTTCCGATGACGGCGCGCGCGGCTGCGCAGGATGCGAATGTGCCTGTCGCGCGGGATCCGTCACTTCCCGTTGAGGTCACGCTGCGCGTCAACGGCAAGGACAAGCGCCTGCTCATCGACGCGCGCACCACGGTGCTCGATGCGTTGCGTGAACATCTCAAGCTCACCGGCAGCAAGAAGGGCTGCGACCACGGCCAGTGCGGTGCCTGCACGGTACTGATCGATGATCGCCGCGTGGTGTCGTGCCTGACGCTGGCGCTCGCAGCCGAGGGGCAGGAGATCACGACGATCGAGGGTCTGGCCACCGACGACCGCCTGCATCCCATGCAGCAGGCCTTCGTCGACAACGATGCGTTCCAGTGCGGCTACTGCACGCCCGGCCAGATCATGTCTGCCGTGGCCTGCGTGAAGGAGGGACACGCGGGGAGCGAGGCCGACATCCGCGAGTATATGAGCGGCAACATCTGCCGCTGCGCTGCCTATCCCAACATCGTCGCTGCCGTGAAGCAGGCCGCACCCGAGATCATGAAAGGCTAGGCGTATGCGATCGTTTTCGTATCAGAGAGCATCAGACCCCGATATGGCCGTGCGGGCGCTCGCCGCCGGGGCCGCCAACGATCCGCTGACGAAGGCGGCGGCACAGCCGCTTGCCGGCGGCACCACGCTGATCGATTTGATGAAGCTCGACGTGATGCGGCCCGCCGCAATCGTCGATATCAATCCGCTGGCCCACGCCTGGTCGGCGATCGAGCCAGGCGGCGGAAGCTTGCGGCTCGGCGCGCTCGCAAGGATGTCCGACGTGGCCGCGCATGCCGAGATCCAGCGCAGCTATCCCGTGATCGCGGATTCGCTGAAGCTCGCCGCCAGCGCTCAGCTGCGCAACATGGCGACGCTCGGCGGCAACGTGATGCAGCGGACGCGTTGCAACTACTTTCGCGATGTCTCCTATGAGAACTGCAACAAGCGCAATCCCGGCTCCGGCTGTGCCGCGATGGACGGCGTCAATCGCATGCATGCGGTGCTCGGCGTCTCCGACCAGTGCATCGCGACCTATCCCGGCGATTTCGCGCAGGCGCTGATCGCACTCGATGCCGTGGTCGAGATCACGGGCAAGGCCGGCACGCGCGGCATGCCGTTCGCGCAGCTGCACAAGGCACCGGGCAGCACGCCCGAGATCGAGACCACGCTTCAGCCCGGGGAGCTGATCTCGGCCTTCTCGATCCAGGGCCGGTGGCCCCGTTCGGTGTATCTCAAGGCGCGTGACCGGCAATCCTACGAATTCGCGCTGTCCTCGGCTGCGATCGCGCTCGACGTGCAGGACGGCACGATCAGGGACGCGCGCGTCGCGCTCGGCGGTGTCGCCACCGTGCCGTGGCGGGCGCGCGAGGCGGAGGCGCTATTGAAGGGACAGAAGTTCGACGAAGCGCTGGCGCGGCGCGTGGCCGATGCCGCCTTTGCGGACGCCCGTGGCCGTCGGCACAACAGCTTCAAGATCGGGCTCGGCAGGCGCGTGGTGGCACGCGCGCTTCAGCAGGCCGTAAAGATGGAGATCTGACCATGACCGCTGCAGCTCCCGAGCCCAAGGCGAATATGGGGCAGCCCGTGCCGCGCTACGATGCGGCCGCAAAGGTCACGGGGCGTGCGACCTACGCCTCCGACATGCCGCTGGACAATCCGGCCTATGCGTTCCTGGTCACCAGCGCCATCGCCAAGGGCCGCATCGACCGCTTCGATCTCGACGACGCTAGAGGCGTTCGCGGCGTGATAGACATCATCACGCACGAGAACGCCCCGAAGCTGAAGGAAACGAAACTGTTCAGCAATGGCGGCTATGCCGGCACCACGATCCAGCCGCTGACCTCGGCCGAAATCGCGCATGACGGCCAGATCATCGCCGTGGTCATCGCGGAGAGCTATGAGGCCGCGCGCGAGGCCGCCAATCGCGTCAAGGTCAGCTATACGGCGACGGCGCCGAGTGCGAGCTTCGAATCGCCGGGAACGACTACGGCAGCCGCAAAGGGACAGAACGCGCAGTTCAAGGAAGATCCCGAGGTCGGCGACTTCGCCAAGGCCTTCGATGCGGCCGAGGTCAAGCTTACCGCGTCCTACGACACGCCGACGCAGCACCACAATCCGATGGAGCTGTTCACGACCAGCTGCGCCTGGATGGGCGACAATCTCGTCATCTACGAGGGGAGTCAGTATGTCTATGGCCTGAAGAACGGCGTGGCCGAGCAACTCGGCATCGACGCCGACAAGGTACGCGTGGTCAATCCCTATGTCGGCGGCGGCTTTGGCTCGCGCGGCTCGATGACGCCGCGCACCGCCATCATCGCCGGCATTGCCAAGCGCTTGAGCCGTCCGGTCAAGCTGGTCCCGACCCGCGACCAGGGCTTTACCATCGCGACCTACCGCGCCGAGACGCGGCACGAGATCAAGCTCGGTGCGAGCCGGGATGGCAAGCTGGTCGCCTTGAGGCATGAGGGGGCTGAAATCTCCTCGCGGCCCGACGCCTATTGCGTCGGCGGCACCAAGACCACGACGCGGCTTTATGCGTGCCCGAACATCGAAAGCCTGGTGTCGATCGTGCGCGCCGACCGTAACACGCCCGGCTTCATGCGCTCGCCGCCGGAAGTGCCGTATCTGTTCGCGCTGGAAAGCGCGATGGACGAACTCGCCGTGAAGCTCAACATGGATCCGGTCGAGTTCCGTCGCATCAACGACACCACCACCGAGCCCATTGGCGGCAAGACCTACACGTCGCGGTCGCTGATGGCGTGCTTCGACGAAGCCGCCAAGGCGTTCGGCTGGTCGCAGCGGACGCCGCAGGCAAGATCGATGTCCGACGGGGATTGGCTGGTCGGCTACGGCTGTGCCGCCACCTGCTATCCGACGCAGATGGCGCCATCCGCCGCGCGCGTGCGCCTCCAGCGCGATGGCCGCACCCGTGTCGAGATCGCCGGCCACGAGATCGGCACCGGCGCCTATACCGTCATCGCCCAGACGGCGGCCGAGCGGCTCGGCGTGCCGCTTGAAAAAGTGGCGGTCTTCATCGGCGACAGCGACCTGCCGCCCGCGCCGGTTGCCGGCGGCTCCAACTCGACCGCCAGCACCTGCTCCGTGGTGATGATGGTGTGCGATCAGATCCGGCAGCGCCTGTTCAAGGCGGTGATGCCGAGCGACAGCCTCGCCGACAAGGCCAGGGAAACTGTCGGCATCAGCCCGGCACCGTCGACCCAGGCGGCGAAGAGCGACCGCCCGCTCGATATCGAGAAGGCGTTCGATGCGCTTGGCGTCGGCGTCGTCGAGGAATATGGCGAGTGGAAGCCGGAGGGCGCACCGCCGGACTCGTTCAGGGCCATGCATGCCGGGCAGCCTCGGTTCGTCGGCGGTCACCAAATGAAGGACAAGATCGCCTATGCCTTCGGCGCCGAGTTCGTCGAGGTCCGCATCAACCGCTTCACGCACGAAATCCGTTGCCCCCGGCTGGTCGGCGCATTCGCGGCCGGCAGGATCATGAATCCGCGCACCGCGCGCAGCCAGCTGATGGGCGGCCTGATCTGGGGCATGTCCTCGGCGCTGCTGGAGGCCACCGAGATCGACGAGCGCAATGCGCGCTACGTCAACGACAATCTTGCCGACTATCTCGTGCCCGTGAATGCCGATGTGCCCGGCGTCGAGGTCATCATGCTCTCCGAGCAGGACGATCACATCAACCCGGTGGGCGCAAAGGGTCTCGGCGAGCTTGCCAATGTCGGCACCAACGCCGCGATCTGCAACGCGATCTATCACGCCACCGGTCAGCGCATCCGCAAGCTGCCGGTACGACTGGAAAATATCGAGGTCTAAAGGGGTGGAAACGGCGACGGCGTTGGGTTAGACACCTCCCGCCTCTAATGGAAGGTGCCCTATGCAGCGTTTTCAGCGCATGCTCCTCGCTATCATGTCGGCACTCGCGATCACCGTGATCGGTGGCGTGTCCGATTTCGTTTCCACCACGGCCTCGGCCCAGACCGCAGGAAAGACCATGACCACAGCTTCAGGCCTGCAGATCATCGACTCCACCGTCGGCACCGGTGCCTCGCCGCAGCCCGGTCAGATCTGCGTGATGCACTATACCGGCTGGCTCTATGAGAACGGCCAGAAGGGCAAGAAATTCGACTCCTCTGTCGATCGCAAGGAGCCGTTCGAATTCCCGATCGGCAAGGGCCGCGTCATCGCCGGCTGGGACGAGGGCGTTGCCTCGATGAAGGTCGGCGGCAAGCGCACGCTGATCATCCCGCCGCAGCTCGGCTATGGCGCGCGCGGCGCCGGCGGCGTGATCCCGCCGAACGCGACGCTGATGTTCGACGTGGAATTGCTCGCGGTGAAGTGACGGTGTAGCCGGACGTCGTCATGCCCGGGCTTGTCCCGCCTGCGCGGCCGAAGCCGCTCCGGCGCGGCGAAGGCCCGGGCATCTACGTTCTTCGAACCGCATGCAAAGACGTGGATGGCCGGGACAAGCCCGGCCATGACGTAGCGAGCAAGACAAAACAAAAAGACCGGCCTTTCGGCCGGTCTTTTCGCTTTCAGCTCTAAGCGCGTCACTCCGCTGCGCGCTTTGCGGCAGCAGCAGCGCGATCCATCGCTTCCTTCGCGGCATCCTTGGCGTCGCCCATGGCCTGCTGGCCCTTGCCCTTGACTTCCTGGACCACGCCTTCGCCCTTCATGCGATCGGACCCGGTGGCTTCGCCGATGCCCTGCTTGGCCTTGCCGATCGCCTCGTTCGCGGTGCCCTTGATCTTGTCAGTGGTGCTGCCCATGAAATTCTCCTCTCGGTTTGCTCGCAATGACAACACCGAGCGGCTACGAGGGTTCCATTTTTAGTATGGCTTGCGGCTGCGGCTTTGGGGTAGTTTGCCGCGCACGAACCAACAGAAGGCAAGTACCCATGACCGGCCATGACCACTCGCATTCCCACCATGACCACGATCATGATCGCTGGAAGCATGACGGCGTGCGCGTCATTCCGGGCAATCAGCTCGACACGAACGTGCCCTCGACGGCTGGCATGGACCGCGCGGCCGCCATCAATTTCGCACGCGTCGGCGCGCAGAAATTGTGGGCGGGCACGGTCAGCATCAAGCCGGATGCCAAGACCGGCGCGCATCATCACGGCCATCTCGAAAGCGTCATCTATGTGGTGAAGGGGAAGGCGCGGATGCGTTGGGGCGAGAGCCTGCAATTCACCGCGGAAGCCGGCCCGGGCGACTTCATTTTCGTTCCGCCCTACGTGCCGCACCAGGAGATCAACGCCAGCCCGGACGAGGTGCTGGAATGCGTGCTGGTGCGCAGCGACGGCGAGGCGGTAGCGATCAACCTCGACATCGAGCCGGTGGAGAAGCCCGAGACCGTGCTGTGGATCGACCCGGTGCACCGCGATCCCAACGAGAAGAAGTAACTCGGCGCTGCGGGGTTCGGTGCGACAGAACCCCGCGGATCGGGGTCCGAAAAAAATTAGTTGGAAGCGGTGTCGGATGGCGGTCTGGCCGTCCGTCCTTGGGCAGACCCACCCGAGGAGCTTCCGATGCCCAAGATGATCTTCGTCAACCTGCCGGTGACCGACCTCAAGCGCGCGACCGCCTTTTATGAGGCGGTCGGTGCGGTCAACAATCCGCAATTCAGCGACGAGACCGCGAGCTGCATGGTCTTTTCCGAGACCATTTTCGTCATGCTGCTGACCCACGACAAATTCCGCCAGTTTACGCCGAAGCCAATCGCGGACGCCAGGACCTCGAATCAGGCGCTGTTCTGCCTGTCCGCGGACAGTCGCAGCGACGTCGACGATGTCGTCGCCAAGGCCGCGGCGGCGGGCGGAGTGGCCGATCCCGGTCCGAAGGACGAATACAGCTTCATGTACGGCCGCAGCTTCGAGGATCCCGACGGCCATATGTGGGGTGTGAACTGGATGGATCTTGCGGCTGCCCCTCTGCAGCCCGAGATGGCGAACGCCTGATCCGAGCTCAGAAGATCTGAAGAGGAGCATTCACGATGTCCAAGCTCGTGCCCTGCATGTGGTTCAACGGCGATGCCGAGGACGCTGCAAAGTTCTACGTCTCGCTGGTTCCGAACTCGGAGATCACGCACGTCCAGCGCAACGTTTCGGACGGCCCCTCCGGCAAGGAAGGCTCCGTGCTCGTCGTCGAGTTCACGGTGGCCGGACAGCCGCTGGTCGCGCTCAATGGCGGCATGAAGATGGAGTACACTCACGCAATCTCGCTGATGATCCATTGCGACGACCAGGCCCAGGTCGACAGCGTCTGGAACGCGTTCCTCGCCCACGGCGGCAAGGAAGAACAGTGCGGCTGGCTCCGGGATCGCTGGGGCGTGGCCTGGCAGGTGGTGCCGAAAGTGATGTTCGAGTTCCTGTCGAGCCCGGACAAGGCAGCCGCCGCGCGCGCGATGCAGGCCATGATGAAGATGGTGAAGCTGGACGTCGACGTGTTGCGTCGTGCGTTCGAGGGCAAGTCTGCGGCGTGAGGCGGATGCTTTCGCCATACGATCGGTGTCATCGCCCGGCTTGACCGGGCGATCCAGAACTCCGAGACGGCAGTGATTGAGCGGATGGGCTGCGGCGTACTGGATGTCCCGCCTTCGCGGGACATGACGGCGGAATTTGCGGCGAGATCTCCGTCCTAATAATTGATCCGCAGCCCGACGCCGCCGTGGATCGTGTTCCCGACCGGCTGCGGGCCCAACGTGCCGTTGGCGAAGAGATCCACGATCCAGCCCTTTTGCACGCGGAAGCCGAGGCGACCGCCATATTCGAACCAGCCCTGGTTGCCCATGGTCGGCACCACCGTGCCGTTGCCGGTCACGGTGGCGACGATGCCGCTATGGCTCGCAAACGACTGCACCCAGCCGCCATTGATGTTTGTCTCGATGCTGCTGCCGAAGAGATGCGTCCACTGGCCGCCGATCTTGACGAGGCTGGTGCGGTCGGTGCCATCAGCGATGCTGGCGTCGAATGGATTGAAAGCCACCGTACTGTCGCTATAGCCGGAGACGCGCTGCCAGAGCTGCCAGACCTCGATCGAGGCCGCGACCTCGTCGCGTGGCGAGAGGCGACCTATCCAGCCGGCGCGACCGTAGACAGCGTAGTTCGAGGCGTTGGTCGAGCTGGTCACGCTGACCGGGCCGAGACTGGTATCGTAGCTGCGCGTGTAGCGCGCCTTCTCCCATGGCGTCAGGATCGTGCCGACGTCGAAGAACGGCCGCGACGAGCCCCAATCGGTAAAGTCATAGCGCAACGCGAAAGCGCCGATCGGTGCGCTCGTGATCTTGTAGCCGCCCTCGTCGTAATGCGTGTAGGCGATGCCGGCGAGCAGCGACAGATTGTTGGTCAGCGCCTTGCGGCCGTGGATGCCGGCCGAGAACGAGCCGGCCGAGCCGAATGCGCTGATGCAGTCGCCGCAATTGATCTGCTCGTTGACGCCGAGCAGCACCGTGCCGAGCACCCGGTTGGTGATCATCTGATTGAAGCGCTGGTTGGCGAGGCCGCCGATCGAATTGCCGCTGGAAGCCGCGCCGGTCGGTGTCGGGCTCGGCGACGGATATGGGCTGGGAGAAGGATACGGACTCGGCGACGGTGAGGGCGCAGGGCTTGGTGAGGGCGCAGGACTCGGGGAGGGCGCTGGCGAGGGCGAGTAGGTCGGCGATGGATAAGGCGTCGGCTCGCCGCACTCGGACCCGCACTCCGACGTCTGCGCAGCCGCCGGACGGGCCCCCGAGGCGACAAGCGCAAACGCGGCAAATGCGGCGAGCACGCCGATGAGGATGAGGCGCTGGAAGCGGTATTTCGTCATCGTCAGCGCCCGCACAGCATGCCGTCGTCCTGGACGGCAGGCATGATGGTCGGCGAGGCGCCGGCGTACTGGTTGACCGCGCACAATCCGGCACTCGCGGCGCAGTTGGCGGCAAACGTCCAGGGCGGCGTATTGGACTTGGTGATGCTCACCTTGCCGCCGGTTGAGGTGATGATCGCGGTGTCGCCTGGCTGGGTGAGCTGCACGCACTGGGAGCTCTTGGTGCAGACGCTGGCCGCGCCGTCCTGAAGCACGACCACGGAGCGCCCGCGTTGCGAGAGGATGTCGAGCGTGGTGCCGCGCACACCGATGGTCGCAAGCGGCGTCGTGATCTTGTAGGCGGCTTTGTCGGAACGCCCGGTGACGAAGCGGAAGGCGCCGGTGGTCATGCGGATCGCGACGTCGCGATAGCTGCGCTCGTCGTTGAAGACGGTGCGGTCGAGCTTCAGCGTGGCGCTCGGGCCGAGCGACAGATTGGTGCTGTCCGCCATCACGAAACGCGCCGCGCTGTCGGCGCCGGTCCGCACGGTCTCGTCGCGCAGCATGCTGTCGCCGACATTGATCGGCGTCGTGGTCGCGGCCACGCGCACGACCTCGTTCTGGATCACGACGGCTTCGCCGACGCGAGTCTGCGCCTGCGCGCTGGAGCCGGCGCACAATGCGGCCGACGAGAGGATGGAGAAAAGCCAAAAACGCAAATTCATTTCGCAACCGATCGATGTGCCCCTGATCGTACCGGATCGCGCTCGCTTGCGATGTGGCGTAATTATCACAAGCGGCGCGGGACGTGCGCTATGCTTAGTGACAGTTGCGGCAGAATGCGTTCAATGAAAACGACGATCCTTGTTTTTGTCCGCGGTGACGCAAATTTGCCACGCAAGATATCTCAACAGCAGCCGTTCGAGGCGTTCGCAGTTCCAAAACTGTCGCGGAGCGCAGTGCTTGCTGTCGCGATTTTCCTGGTAGCGCATCTGGCGCTGCTGATCGGTCTCGCCACGCCGGAAAAATTCGTCTTCGACGAGGTGCATTACGTCCCGGCGGCGCGGCAGATGCTGGCGCCCGTGATGTCGCAGCCGATGCTCAATCCGATGCATCCGCCGCTCGCCAAGGAGCTGATCGCGGCATCGATCGCAGCCTTCGGCGACAACGCGCTTGGCTGGCGTTACCCCGCGACGTTGTTCGGTGCGTTGGCGATCGTCGCAATCTATCTGTGCGGGCTCGCGCTGTTTTCCGCGCAAGGGCCCGCGATCGCCGCGGCGCTGATTGCGGCGTTCAACCAGATGCTGTACGTGCAGGCGCGCATCGCGATGCTCGACATCTTTGCGCTCGGATTCGGCCTGCTTGCGACCGCCGCCTTCATGCATGGTTTTCGCAGAGAGCGGCCGCAGGCAATGTTCGCGCTCGCGGGCAGCTTGTTCGGCTGTGCTGCGGCCTGCAAATGGAGCGGCCTGTTTCCGCTGGGCGTCTGCATCGTCATCGTTGCGGTGATCCGCCTGATGCAGGGCTGGCGTACGCTGTTCGCCGACGCGAGGCCGGACGACTGGTATCGGCCGGAGCTGTGGCCCGGCTTGAGGCTGCATAATGTCGCGCTCTGCTTCGTCGCCTTGCCGATGGTGACCTACCTTGCCGCTTTCGTCCCGCTCCATGGCGTGTCGCTGCCGGATCTGATCGAGGCGCAGCGGCGGATCTTCGCCGACAACACCACGACGGCCATCGCCGGCCACACCTATATGAGCGCATGGCCGTCCTGGCCGTTGCTCGCGCGCCCGGTGTGGTTCCTGTTTGACAAGACGGGAGATGACAACGTCGCTGCGATCGTCTTTCTTGGCAATCCGCTGGTGCTCTGGCCGGCTCTGATCGCGCTGGTCATCGTGTTGTGGGATTTCATCCTGGCGCGGCGGTGGGATGCATTCCTGATCGCGGCATTCTATTTCGGTCCCTGGCTCGCCTGGGCGTTGCTGCCGCGTACGCTTGGCTTCATCTATTACTACCTGCCGGCCGCGACCGCGGCGTCGCTGGCGCTGGTCTATGTGCTGCGCCGGGAGGGGCTGCCACGCTGGCTGCTGTGGGCCTATGTCGGCGTCGCTGCGGCCGGCTTTGCGGTGATGCTGCCGATCTCCGCGGCCTTCATCGGCACGTCCATGCGAACATTCGGCCGCCTGATGCTGTTTCAAAGCTGGATATGACGTCGCCGCCTGCCGGGTTGCGGCAGGCGGCGTGTCTCTTGCGCCACGATCGCGCGTTACTTCGCTGCGGTCTTGGTGTCCATGTTCACGACCTGGACGCGGCGGTTGATCGCGTCGGTGCCGTTGGCGGCATCCTTCAGCTTGGTCTCGCCGTAGCCGACGGTGACGAGATCGGTGCCGTTGAGGCCGTAGTTCTGCACCAGGTATTTCTTGATGGTGTCGGCGCGCCGTTCGGAGAGCCCTTGATTGTACTCTTCGCCGCCGGTCGCGTCGGTGTGGCCGGCGACCACGAAGGTCGAGCCCTTCAGCGCCGGATCGGACAGCGCCTTGCCGAGCGCCTGCACCGATGCCAGCGACGTCCTGGCGATGTCGGCCGAGTTGTAGTCGAACTGGATCTCCAGATCGATCTTCGGCTTGGTCGCAGCTAACTCGGCGATCTGCTCGCGCTCGCCGGTCGAGAGCGACCGGGTCGGGCGGTTGCGCACCGTGTTCAGGAAGGTCGCTTCCTTGGCTTGCGCGGTCGTGTCGGCCTGCGGACCGACGGACAGGCCCCGGGTTGCCGGCTTGGGCTTCAGTGCATCGATGATTTTGTCGGTGGAGACATTGCTGTCGCCGGCCAGTGCCAGCCCCGCCGTCATCGACAGGGCTGCGGAAAGAGCAATCGCCTTCAGTGCAAAAGACTTATCAAAACGGGTCATTGTCGAATCCTCGCTGCTACGCCTGATGGCGATTTGATGCTGGGAGCCTAGGGGAGGTTCAAAAGCCCCGATGTGATCTTCCTCACATTCGAAATTGGCCGCGGAGACTCTGATCCGGTTCGATCGTCTGCGGTTGGGGCGGAACTGGGAACCCCGGAAATCCCCGTTCCCGGTCGTCGAAAGAGCGTCGGGGGAGCGCCCAAAAGCCGCACGCCGAGATGGGGCTGATTCGGCTGTGCAGCAACGAAATGTCTTCTCCCTGAAAAACTTGCCGTCGAAGAATGGCAGTTGTGGTGGCCGGCATCAGGCCGGCTGCCTTTTCCGGAGGAGAAGATTGATGAAGACCCTGTTGCTCGCGACGGCATTCGTGGCGCTTGCGCTGTCCCCCGCATCCGCCGCCAAGATGGCGTGCACCAGTGCAAATATGGCCAAGCTCGTTGCCGGGATGGGCGGCGAAGACACGCCGGGCAAGATCGCAGCGAGGAAATCGATGGCCGCTGCCAATTCCGACATGAGCAAAGGCAACATGCGCGGCGCCTGCAAGCATTATATGAGCGCCGAGAAGGCGATGGCGATGAAGTAGGCTCCCGCGATCCCGGACGTGATGGCCGCGCTGGCAGCAGATGGCAGCGCGGCTTTTTCGTGTCCCAGCTTCTTTGCCTCGCGGCGAATCCGGCTACATTGCATTCCGCAATGCCCCGCGCCCCGAAACCACTTCCGCTCTCGACCAAACAGGCCCGGCAGATCTGGCTGCATGCCCAGCGGCTCGACGTGCGCGAGCCGTTCGGGGAGGGCGCGCAGGCCGTCGCCGACGCGACTGCTCATCTCGGCTACGTGCAGATCGACACCATCAACGTCATCGAGCGCTGCCATCATCATATCCTGTTCAGCAGGATCCCGTCCTACCGCCGCGACGATCTTCGCCAGGCCCACAGCGTCGACAAGAGCGTGTTCGAGTACTGGACGCACGCGCTCTCCTACGTGCCGGCCGCCGACTTCCGCTTCTTCCTGCCGGCGATGCGCGAGCACCGGCGCGAGGGACACAGATGGTTCGGCTCGGTGAAGCCGGCCGACACGCGCAAGGTGATGCGACTGCTGCGCGCCGGCCCGCTGACGATCCGCGACATCGAGGATGACGTGCTCGTCGAAAAGGAGCACCTCTGGCAGAGCCGCAAGCCGTCCAAGCGCGCGTTGCAACTCGCCTTCTATACCGGCGCCGTCACCATCAGCGAGCGCCAGGGCATGCTCAAGACCTATGAGCTGATGAACCGTCATTTCGGCTGGGACAAGCTGCCGAGGCCGGCATCGGCAAGGGAGATCACGGCCTATCTGCTCGACCGCGCGCTGCGCGCGCAGGGCGTGGTCAGTCTCGATTCGATCTGCCATCTCGACGCGCCGAGCAAGAAACCGGTCGCGCGCCTGATCGCCGCGCGCGTCCGCCGCGGCGAGCTCGTGCCTGTTACGCTCGAGGGCGCCGGCAAGCAGGAGCATTGGGCCTCGCCCGCAGCGCTGGAGGCGGGCGGCGAAGGGCCGCCGCCCGATCTCGTCCACATTCTTTCGCCGTTCGATCCCCTGATCATCCAGCGCAAGCGCACCAATCTCATCTTCGGCTACAACCATCTGTTCGAAGCCTACGTGCCGAAGGCCAAGCGCAAGCTCGGCTACTTCGCGCTGCCCGTGCTGGTCGGCAACGAGATCGTCGCCGCGCTCGATCTCAAGACCGACCGGCAGGCGAAGAAGCTGTTGATGCAGAAATGGACCTGGGTCGGGCAGGGCAGGAAGACGGCGGGGCGCAGGGAGCTCAAGCGTGTGATCGAGGACGAGCTCGATCGCTTCGAGCGGTTTCAATTGGCGGAGTGAAATCTGCGCAGGGCGATCAGCGCTCTGCGCAGCCGCGCGCTATCCCTCCCTACGCCGTTGGACGAGCCGATCGATCCAAACGCCGAAAGCGATCCCGACCGCGTAAGCGGCCAAATTCCACAGCGAAAAGATTCTCCCGAGCAACAGCGCGCCGGCCGCTGTCAGCCGGAACGCATCGAGCCATGGCGTGTGCATCAACCGGGAGAATTCCACGATGACCGCAATCACGGCCGCGATGGCCGCAATCTGCGTCCGCGTCAGGCGTGGCAGCACAACCCCGACCAGCAAGAACACCATCGTCGCCCATAACAGCGAGCCGCCATATTTCACCACGAAGGCGGGAAGCCCGAGCGGAAAGCCGTACCAGCGCAGCGACAACCCGCAGACGATCACCATCGCGGCGAGGGCGGCGCGGATCAGCGATGTCAGGCGCGGCGCAACAGGTTGATCCGGCTGCGCCCCGCGCATTGCTCGCTCCATTGACTCTTTGCCCGCGATGCTCAAAACCGCCACTCAGCCCTAGAAAAGCAACAACCCGGGGGAAGCCATGAGCCAGACCACCTATGCCGGTTCTGCCGGCGGTGCCAACAGCGCCAGCAAGAGCGACATCGAGACCTTGACCATCCGCGCGATCTCCTGGCGCCTGATTCCATTCCTGGTGCTGGCCTACTTCTTCTCCTATCTCGACCGCGTCAATCTCGGCTTCGCCGCGCTGACCATGAATGCGGAGCTGAAGTTCACGCCGCTGATCTTCTCCTGGGGCGCCGGCATCTTCTTCATCGGCTATTTCATCTTCGAGGTGCCGAGCAACCTTGCGCTGGAAAAATTCGGCGCCAGCCGCTGGATTGCCCGCATCATGGTGACCTGGGGCATCATCTCGGCACTGATGGCGATGGTCAGCGGCGTGACGAGCTTCTACGTGCTGCGCTTCCTGCTCGGCGTCGCCGAGGCCGGCTTCTTCCCCGGAATCATCCTCTATCTCACCTACTGGTATCCGGCCCAATATCGCGCCCGCTTCCTCGCGGCCTTCGCCATCGCCGTTCCGGTTTCGACCGTGATCGGCGCGCCGATCTCGGGCCTGCTGCTTGGGCTCGACGGCATGATGGGGCTGAAGGGCTGGCAGTGGCTGTTCATCATCGAGGGCGTTCCTTCCGTGCTGCTCGGCATCGTCACATGGTTCTATCTCACCGACAGACCGGAGAAGGCGGACTGGCTCTCGGCCGAGCAGAAGGCCTGGCTGAAGGCGAAACTCGATTCGGAGATCGCGGCAAAGCAGGCGGTGAAGCACTTGTCGCTGGGCGAGGCGCTGTCCTCGCCGAAGGTGATCGCGCTCAGCCTGATCTATTTCGGCTTCGTCGGCGCGCTGTATGGCATGCAGTTCTGGTTGCCGCAGATCGTCAAGGCGTTCGGCCTCACCAACGCGCAGACCGGTTTCGTCACCGCAATTCCCTATCTGTTCGGCACCATTGCCATGGTCCTGTGGGCGAGACATTCGGATGCGAGTCGCGAGCGCGTCATGCATGTCGGCGCACCGCTGCTGCTCACAGCCGTCGCTCTCGGCATCTCCTCCTCTCTCTCAGATCCCACCCTGACGATGGTGGCGCTGACGGTCGCTGCGATCGGCGTATTCTGCTGCTTCGGTGTGTTCTGGACGTTGCCGACCGCCTGGCTCTCCGGCACGGCGGCGGCCGGCGCGATCGCCCTGATCAACTCGATCGGCAATCTCGCCGGTTTCGGCGGGCCCTATTTGATCGGCTGGGTCAAGGAAGCCACCGGCCAGACCTCCACCGGTTTGCTCGTCCTCGCCGTGCTGCCCCTGATCGCCGGTTTGCTAGTCTTCGTCGGCGGCCACGACAGCAAGCACGAGTTCGCCGAGCAGGGGCGGTAGGCGCACTAGCCTTGCAAGCCTTATAGAGAGGGCAAAGGCGCGCCCTTGCGCACCATCTTTCCCTACGCTGGCCGGGTTGGTGGGCACGCTCCGCTTTGCCCGCCCTTCACTCGCTGCCTTCCCCGTCAGGGCTTGGCGGACGCGCCCTTGCGCGCTCTACAATTGCAACCTTCGCAGCCTGGCCGTCCCAATCCTTACCACCCCTTAACGATCACGCATTCCTGATGACTGACGATTATTGACTTTCGTCAGTGATTAGTCGACATTCCTCAAATCGAGATACAGGAGTGTCCTTCGATGTTCGTCCGGTCGGTTTTATCCAGCTATTCCAAGCTCTTGGCGGGTGTGTCGCTGGCTCTGATGGCCGCGGCCCTGGCCGGGTGCAATGATACTGTCGCCGAGAAGGCCGAGCCGCCGCGGCCGGTTTTGGTTGCGACGGCGCATTATAGTGCCGAGACGCCGGAGCGCAGCTTCGTCGGCACCATCAGGCCGCGGATCGAGAGCGATCTCGGCTTCCGCGTCGCCGGCAAGGTTGCCAAGCGCCTGGTCGAGGTCGGCCAGACTGTCGAAATTGGCCAGCCGCTGGCCACCCTCGACGAGGTCGACCTGAAGCTCCAGGCCGAGCAGGCCGTCGCCGAGCAGACCGCCGCGACCGGTGTGCTGGCCCAGGCCGCCGCCGCCGAGCAGCGAGCCAAGGACCTGAAGGCCAAGGGCTGGACCACCGATGCGCAACTGGATTCGAGTCGTGCCGCCGCCGACGAGGCCCGTGCGCGCCTGGACCGGGCCGAGCGCTCGGTCGAACTGACCAAGAATTCCCTTTCCTACGCGACGCTCAACGCCGACGCCCGAGGCGTCGTCACCGCAACGCTGATCGAGCCCGGCCAGGTGGTTGCCGCGGGCCAGGCCTCGATCCGTGTCGCCCGCTTTGCCGAAAAGGAAGCGGTCGTCGCGATCCCTGAGACGCTGGTCGGACGCGCCAAGTCGGGCGTCGCCAGCGTCACTCTTTGGTCCGAGCCGAACAAGAAGTATGCGGCCAAGCTGCGCGAGATCGCGCCGGCGGCCGACCCGGCCACGCGCACCTATCTGGCAAAGTTCTCGCTGCCCGAGGCCGACGACAAGGTCGCGCTCGGCATGACGGCGACGCTGACGCTGTCTGACGCCGCGACCGAACGCGTCGCTCGGCTGCCGCTGTCGGCGCTGTTCAACGAAGGCGGCAAGCCGTCCTTCTATGTCGTCGACGACAATGGCGGCGTCACGCTCAAGCCGGTGGCGGTGAAGTCTTACGAGAGCAAGGACGTCGTCATCACGGGCGGAGTCGAGGAGGGCGCCAAGATCGTCGCCCTCGGCGTGCAGAAGCTCGATCCGGGCCAGCGGGTGCGGGTCGTATCGTCGCTGTCCTTCTAGTTTCCGTCACTCTGGGGCGCGCGCAGCGTGAACTACGGTGCGCAACTACGCACCTGAGAATCTCGAGATTCCGGGTCCGGTCCTTCGGACCATCCCGGAATGACCAGGAAATAGAGTTACGTCGTGTGAGGTGAGTTTCGGCCTTTGTCCCTAAGCAAAGGCTGAAGCGGCGAAGCGATCCAGAACCTGCCCAGCCCCCTGGATTGCTTCGCTGCCTCGCGACGACGGCTTGAATAGAGCGGCTGTCGTATTTGCAACTGGATCTTCTTTTCGGAGAGAGCGATGAAGCGCTTCAACCTTTCGGCCTGGGCCGTCAGCCATCCGACGCTGGTTCTCTTCCTGATGATCGTGCTCGGCGTTGCCGGCTTCTTCTCCTATGAGAAGCTCGGCCGCGCCGAGGATCCGTTCTTCACGGTGAAGGTGGTCAACGTCTCCGTGATATGGCCCGGCGCGACCGCGCAGGAGATGCAGACCCAGGTCGCCGATCCCATCGAGAAGAAGATCCAGGAGCTGCCCTATTTCGAGAAGGTGCAGACCTATTCCAAGCCCGCCTTCACCGCGCTCCAGGTCACGTTCCGCGACAACACGCCGCCGAAGGACGTGCCTTATCTCTTCTACCTCCTGCGCAAGAAGCTGGTCGACGTGCAGGGCCAGCTGCCGTCCGGCATCCTCGGGCCCGTCGTCAACGACGAGTTCTCCGACGTCGATTCCATCCTCTACATGATGACCGGCGACGGCGCCGACTATGCCCAGCTCAAGAAGGTCTCCGAAGGTTTCCGCCAGCGCCTGCTCAAGGTGCCCGGCGTCACCAAGGTCGACGTCTACGGCAACCAGGACGAGCGCATCTTCGTCGAGTTCTCCCACGCCAAGCTCGCCACCCTCGGCATCACGCCGCAGGCGTTGTTCGATTCGCTCGCCAAGCAGAACAACGTGACGCCGGCCGGCACGGTCGAAACCTCCTCGCAGCGCGTGCCGCTGCGCGTCACCGGCGCGCTCGACGGTGCCAAGGCCGTCGCCGAAACGCCCGTCGAGAGCAACGGCCGTGTGTTCCGCCTCGGCGACATCGCCACCGTCACCCACGGCTATGTCGATCCGCCGAGCTTCGTCGTCCGCCAGGAAGGCAAGCCCGCCATCGGCATCGGCGTCGTCACCGCCAAGGGCGCCAACATCCTCGAGCTCGGCAAGGAGGTCCAGAAGGCCACGGACGACTTCATGAAGGCGGTGCCGCAGGGCATCGACGTCAAGCTGATCGCCGATCAGCCCAAGGTGGTCGAGCACGCCGTCGGCGAGTTCGTGCACTCGTTCATGGAAGCACTCGTCATCGTGCTGTTCGTCTCGTTCCTGGCGCTGGGCTGGCGCACCGGCATCGTGGTCGCGCTGTCGGTGCCCCTGGTGCTCGGCATCGTCTTCATCGTCATGAACACGATGTCGCTCGACCTGCACCGCATCACGCTCGGCGCGCTGATCATCGCGCTCGGCCTGCTCGTCGACGACGCCATCATCGCAGTCGAGATGATGGTGGTGAAGATGGAGCAGGGCTGGGACCGCATGCGTGCGGCGTCCTTTGCCTGGGAATCTACCGCGTTTCCGATGCTCACGGGAACGCTGGTCACGGCCGCTGGCTTCCTTCCCATCGGCTTTGCCAATTCCGCGGTCGGCGAATATGCCGGCAGCATCTTCTGGATCGTGGCAATCGCGCTGGTCGCCTCCTGGTTCGTGGCGGTGATCTTCACGCCCTATATCGGCGTCAAGCTGCTGCCCGAGATGAAGGCGCACCACAACCACGATCCGCACGCGGTCTACGAGACCCGCATGTACCGGGGCCTGCGCGCCATCGTGAAATGGTGCGTCAACCACCGCATCACCGTGGTGGCCGCGACCGTCGGCGTCTTCGTCGCCTCGATCGTCGGCTTCGGCCATGTCCAGCAGCAGTTCTTCCCGCTCTCGGAGCGCCCGGAGCTGTTCCTGCAGCTGCGCCTGCCCGAAGGCACCGCCTTCAACGTCACCGAGAAGGCGGTGAAGAAGGCCGAAACGCTGCTGAAGGACGACAAGGACATCGAGACCTATACCGCCTATGTCGGCCAGGGCTCGCCGCGCTTCTGGCTCGGCCTCAACCCGCAGCTTCCGAACGAGGCCTTTGCCGAGATCGTCATCGTTGCCAAGGGGGTCGAGGCGCGCGAGCGCATCAAGGCCAAGATCGAGGCCGCGGCTGCCGAGGGCTTCCTGACCGAGGCGCGCGTGCGCGTCGACCGCTTCAACTTCGGTCCGCCGGTCGGCTTCCCCGTGCAGTTCCGCGTGATCGGCCCCGATGCCAACAAGGTCCGCGAGATCGCCTACCAGGTCCGCGACGTCATGCGGGAGAACAAGAGCGTCAAGGATGTCCAGCTCGACTGGAACGAGCAGTCGCCCTACCTCAAGCTCGTCGTCGACCAGGACCGCGCCCGCGCCATGGGTCTCACCCCGCAGGACGTCTCGCAGGCACTGGCGATGCTGATCTCGGGCTCGCAGGTCACCACCGTGCGCGACGGCATCGAGAAGGTCGGCGTAGTCGCCCGCGCGATCCCGTCCGAACGCCTCGACCTCGGCGGTGTCGGTGATCTCACCATCACCTCGCGCAATGGCGTTGCCGTGCCGCTGCAGCAGATCGCCAAGATCGAATATGCCCATGAGGAACCGATCATGTGGCGGCGTAACCGCGACATGGCGATCACCGTGCGCTCCGACGTCGTCGACGGCGTGCAGGCCCCTGATGTCACCAACCAGATCACGCCGAAGCTCAAGCCGATCATTGACCACCTCGAGCCGGCCTACCGGATCGAGGCGGGTGGCGCCTTCGAGGAATCCGCCAAGGGCAATGCCTCGATCTTCATCCTCTTCCCGGTGATGGTCATGGTGATGCTGACGCTGCTGATGATCCAGCTGCAGAGCTTCTCGCGCCTGATCCTGGTGTTCCTGACCGCGCCGCTCGGTATCGTCGGCGCCTCGCTCGGCCTCAACGTCGCCAATGCCCCGTTTGGCTTCGTGGCGCTGCTCGGCCTGATCGCGCTCGCCGGCATGATCATGCGCAACACGGTCATCCTGGTCGACCAGATCGAGACCGACGTCAGCCACGGCCTGACCCGGCGCGAGGCGATCGTGGAAGCCACTGTCCGCCGCGCCCGTCCGGTGGTTCTGACGGCGCTCGCCGCCATCCTCGCCATGATCCCGCTGTCGCGGTCGGCCTTCTGGGGCCCGATGGCGATCACCATCATGGGCGGCCTGTTCGTCGCGACCTTCCTCACGCTGCTGTATCTGCCGGGCCTCTATGCACTTTGGTTCCGCAAGAGTCTGGACGAGGCCGGTACGCCCGAGCAGCCCGCCGCGCCGCAGCATGGCAGCGATGAACATCCAGCAATTCCGCTTGCTGAAGCGGCTGAATAAGTGAGATGAAGTGCTGAGCGATGAGTCCTGACTGATGGCCCTTATTTCGGAACATATCGAAGGCGACACCCGGGATCGTATCCTCGAGGTGGCCGAGCGGCTGTTCCGCCAGATCGGCTACCAGAAGACCACGGTCGGCGACATCGCCAAGGAGCTCCGGATGAGCCCCGCCAACGTCTATCGCTTCTTCGAATCGAAGAAGGCGATCCACCAGGCGGTGGCCCGCTCGCTGATGGGCGAGGTCGAGCTCGAGGCGCAGCGGATCGTGGCCCGGCCCGGCCCGGTCAAGGAGCGCTTCCGCGAGCTGCTCACCACCATCCATCGCATGAACACCGAGCGCTATGTCGGCGACAACAAGCTGCACGAGATGGTCGCGATCGCGATGGAGGAGGACTGGGACGTCTGCGTCGCCCATATGGAGTGCATCGCCGGCGTCGTCGGCCAGATGATCGCGCAAGGCGTCGCCTCCGGCGAGTTCGAGGCGCCGGACCTGCAACTGGCCGCGCTCTGCTCGTGCACCGCGATGATTCGCTTCTTCCACCCCCAGATGATCGCCCAGTGCGCCACCAAGCCGGGCCCGAACATCGACCAGATGATCGATTTCGTCATCGCGGGTCTGTCGCCGCGCCACTGACGGGCGCAGCGTTTTCTCCTATAAGCTCACCTGCCGTCATTCCGGGGCGCGCGAAGCGCGAACCCGGAATCTCGAGATTCCGGGTTCGGTCCCCGGGGCCGCGCTGGCGCGGTCCCGTTGGACCGCCCCGGAATGACGGAGAGCGGAGAGCCAGCGTGACCGACAAAGACCTGTACTTCTACGAGCCCTCCAAGGGCCACGGCCTCAAGCACGATCCCTTCAACGCCATCATCGCGCCGCGGCCGATCGGCTGGATCTCCTCCCGCGATACCAAGGGCCACGTCAACCTCGCGCCCTACAGCTTCTTCAACGCGTTCTGCTATGTGCCGCCAATCATCGGATTCTCTTCCACGAACTGGAAGGACACGGTGTCGAACATGGAGCAGACCAGGGAGTTCGTCTGGAATCTCACTACCATGGATCTCGCCAAGCACATGAACGCGACCGCGGCGCATGTCGCGCCCGAGGTGGACGAATTCAAGCTCGCCGGCCTTACCGCCGTCCCCGGCAAGCTCGTCAACGTGCCGCGCGTCGGTGAAAGCCCGGTCGCCTTCGAGTGCAAGGTGTCCGATATCGTCCGCCTGAAGGGTGCCGACGGCAAGGAGGCCGACGCCTGGCTGACGCTCGGTGAGGTCGTTGCCGTCCACATCGACAAGGCCTTGATCAAGGACGGCGTCTACCAGACCGCCGCCGCCCGCCCCATCGTCCGCGCCGGCCGCCGCGGCGATTATTTCGAGATCAAGCCGGAAAACATGTTCGAGATGGTGCGGCCGGATTAGGCCACTTCCGTCATTCCGGGGCGACGCGTAGCGTCGAGCCCGGAATCCATTCATCCACCGACGCTGCCGCACGATGGATTCCGGGCTCACGCTTCGCGTGCCCCGGAATGACATTCTCCCCCCATTGCCCCTCCCGGAACCGCCCCCGCACCCCGGCCGTTATCGTCCGGGGCCGTCCGGCCGCGTCAATGTCGCAGCCGAAGTCTTCACATCCGCCACCCACTTTCCGCTAAAATGCCCGCGAAACGCGCCGATGCATGAGGTCTGCCATGAGCTTCCGCCGCGACACCATCACGAAGCCGATCTTCTCCTGGGCGCGCGGCGTGCTGCCGTCGATGTCCGACACCGAGCGCGAGGCCCTGGAGGCGGGTGACGTCTGGTGGGATGCCGATCTCTTCACCGGCAACCCCGACTGGTCGAAGCTGCTGAAGGTGCCGCAGGCGAGACTGACCGATGAGGAACGGGCCTTCCTGAACGGTCCCGTCGACGAGCTCTGCGCCATGCTCGACGAGTGGAAGATCTTCTGGGAAACGCGCGACCTGCCGCAGGATGTCTGGCATTTCGTCAAGCGCGAGAAGTTCTTCGGCATGATCATCCCGAAGGAGTTCGGCGGCCTCGGCTTCTCGCCCTACGCGCATTCGGAAGTGGTGCGCAAGATCTCGACCCGCTCGATCGCGGCGGCCGTCACCGTGATGGTGCCGAACTCGCTCGGCCCGGGCGAGCTCCTGATGCGCTTCGGCACCAGGGAGCAGCAGGAACGCTGGCTGCCACGCCTCGCCGACGGCCGCGACATTCCCTGCTTCGGGCTCACCAGCCCGGAGGCCGGGTCAGATGCCGCCTCGATGATCGACACCGGCGTCATCTGCAAGGGCGAGTTCGAGGGCCGCGAGGTCGTCGGCCTCAGGCTCAACTGGCACAAGCGCTACATCACGCTCGGTCCGGTCGCGACGCTCTTGGGCCTCGCCTTCAAGGCTTACGACCCGGATCGTCTGGTCGGCGATCAGGAAGAGCTCGGCATCACCGTGGCGCTGATCCCGACGAACCTGCCCGGCGTCGAGATCGGGCAGCGCCATCTGCCATCGATGCAGGTGTTCCAGAACGGACCGAATTGGGGACGCGACGTCTTCATCCCGCTCGACTATGTCATCGGCGGCAAGGAGCGCCTCGGGCAGGGCTGGAAGATGCTGATGACGGCGCTTGCCGCCGGCCGTGGCATCTCGCTGCCGTCGCTCTCTGCCGCGGGTGCCGCCTATGCGGCGCGCACCACCGGTGCTTATGCCCGCATCCGCGAGCAATTCGGCATCTCCATCTCCAAGTTCGAAGGTGTCGAGGAGCCGCTCGCGCGAATCGTTGCGACCGCCTACCAGCTCGACGCGGCACGCCGGCTGACCTGTGCTGCGCTGAATGCCGGCATTCATCCCGCCGTCATCTCCGGCATCATGAAGCTGCATGCGACCGAGCGGATGCGCACCGCGATCGACGACGCCATGGACATCCATGGCGGCAAGGCCGTGATCGACGGGCCGCAAAACTATCTCGGCAATCTGCACCGCGCCGTCCCGGTCGGCATCACGGTCGAGGGCGCCAACATCCTGACCCGCAACCTCATCGTGTTCGGGCAAGGTGCCATCCGCGCGCACCCCTATCTGCTCGACGAGATGAATGCGCTCGCCGATTCCGACCGCGAGCGCGGCCTCACCGCGTTCGACAAGGCGTTCTGGAAGCATGTCGGCCATAGTGTCCGGACCCTGTTCCGCGCCTTTGGCCGCAGCTGGACCTTCGGCGCATTCGCGCCGGCGCCCGATGCGGGCGATGCGACGCCATTCTATCGCCAGCTCTCGCGCTACTCCGCGGCCTTTGCGCTCTGCGCCGACATGGCGCTGTTGACGCTCGGCGGCGCGCTCAAGCGCAAGGAGATGCTGTCGGCCCGCTTCGGCGACATCCTGTCCGAGCTCTATCTGCTCTCGGCCGCGCTGAAGCGCTGGCAGGACGAGGGCCGGCAGAAGGAGGATTTTGCTGCGCTGGAATGGTGCATGGCGACGGGATTCCGGACCATCGAGAACCGGCTCGCCGAGATCCTCGCCAATCTGCCCAACCGCTTCGTCGCGGGCTTCCTCAGGCTCGTGGTCCAGCCGTTCGGCGCGCGCGTGCTCGGCCCCTCCGACCGCGTCGTGCACCAATGCGCTGGCATCGTGCTCGAGCCGTCGTCGGCACGCGAGCGCCTTACGGCGGATCTGGCCCGGGTCGACGACGACGGCGGTTTTGCCCGGCTGGAGCGCGCGTTCGAACTGGTCGCCAGCACGGACGCCATCGCCAGGCGCCTGCGCGCCGCGCAGATCCGCGACTGGAAGGAAGCGGTCGCCAAGGGCGTGATCACGCAAGCCGAGGGCGAGCAGCTCGCCGCGGCCCGCGAAGCCGTCACAAAAGTGATAGAGGTCGACGATTTTGCGCCGGAGGCGCTGTCGCCGATTTACAAGAAAACCGTCAATGTGCATCAGTTCTTCCAGGAACTCGGTGAACAGAGGGCGGCGAGCTGATGGCACGACCGGTTTTCATCGTCGACGGCAGCAGGACGCCGTTCCTGAAGGCGCGTTCTGGGCCCGGTCCGTTCACGCCGGTCGATCTTGCCGTGCAGTGCGGCCGGCCGCTCCTGGCGCGGCAGCCGTTTTCGCCTGGCAGCTTCGATCAGGTCATCCTCGGCTGCGTCAACGTGATCGCGGACGAGATGAACCCGGCCCGTGTCGCCACGCTCCGGCTCGGCATGGGCGAGGACATGGTCGCCTTCACCGTGCAGATCAATTGCGGCTCCGGCATGCAGTCGATCGACACCGCCTACCGCTACATCCGAGAAGGCCATGCCGACATGATCCTCGCCGGCGGCACCGAGGCGCTCAGCCACGCGCCGCTGGTCTGGCCGAATTCCGGCGTACGCTGGTTCGCCGGCCTCGCCACCGCCAAGGGCGTTGCCGCCAAGCTCGCGGCGGCCTTCAAGCTGCGGCCGCGCTATCTCAAGCCGATTATCGGCCTCGAGCGCGGGTTGACCGATCCCGTCACCGAGCTGAACATGGGCCAGACCGCGGAAGTGGTCGGCCATCTCTTCGGCATCACGCGCGCGCAGTCCGATGCCTATGCCGCCGAAAGCCATCGCCGCCTTGCGCATGCGCAGGGCGCCGGTTTTCTCAAGGGCGAGGTCGAGACCGCGTTCTCCCGCGACGGCAAGTTCTTCGACCATGACGACGGTGTGCGTCCGGATTCGACGGTCGAGACGCTGGCAAAGCTGCGGCCGGTGTTCGAGCGCCCCTGGGGACAGGTCACCGCCGGCAATTCCTCGCAGATCACCGACGGTGCCTCCTGGGTGATCCTGGCGTCCGACGCCGCGGTCGCAAAGCACGGGCTGACGCCGAAGGCCGTCATCGTCGACAGCAACTGGGCCGCGCTCGATCCCAGCATCATGGGGCTCGGGCCCGTGATGTCGGCGACGCCGCTGCTCACGCGCAACAATCTCACGATCAAGGATGTCGAGACCTGGGAGCTGAACGAGGCCTTTGCGACGCAGGTGCTCGGCTGCCTCGCCGCCTGGAACGACGACAAATTCTGCCGCGAGATTCTTGGGCTGGACGGCGCGGCCGGCGAGATCGACCGTGACAGGCTCAACGTCGACGGCGGCGCGATTTCGCTCGGCCATCCCGTCGGCACGTCCGGCAACCGCATCGTGCTGCATCTCGTCAACGCCATGAAGCGGCTCGGCACGCGGCGTGGCGTTGCCACCGAATGCATCGGCGGCGGGCTCGGCGGCGCCATGCTGATCGAGGCGGTGTGACCATGGATTCGAAGATCATGACCGCGCTGGGCGACCGCGTCCTGACGCTCGGGCCTCCGCCCGCGGCGGACAGCCCATACAGGCATTTCAAGCTGACGCGTGACGCCGATGGGGTTGCTTGGCTGCTGTTCGACCGCGCTGATGCAAGCGCCAACACCCTGTCCTCCGATGTGATGGAGGAGTTCGACGCCGTGCTCGCCGCGATCGAGACCGAGCGTCCGGCCGGCCTCGTGATCCGCTCGGCCAAACCCTCCGGCTTCGTTGCCGGCGCCGACGTCAACGAATTTCGCGGCGCCTCTGATCCCGCCATGGTGGAGACGCGCATCCGCGCCGCGCATGCCGTTGTCGACCACCTGGAAGCCTTGAGGCTGCCGACGGTCGCGGTCATCCACGGCTTCTGCCTCGGCGGCGGACTCGAGGTCGCGCTCGCCTGCCAGGCGCGCATCGCCATCGACGGTGCGCGCTTCGGCTTCCCTGAGGTGATGCTCGGCCTGCATCCCGGGCTCGGTGGCACGGCGCGGTTCACCGCGCTGGTCAATCCGACCCAGTCGATGGCGCTGATGCTGACCGGCCGCATCATCGATGCGCGCCGCGCCAGGGCGCTCGGCCTCGTCGACACCGTGACGCAGGAGCGGCATGTCCAGGGCGCGGTGAAGGATGCGCTGTTCGGCCGCCTGAAGCGAGCCAAGCCCGGTCCGCTCACGCGCGCCGCCAACCTCGGACCGGTGCGCGGCCTGCTGGCCAAGCGCATGCGCGCGGAGGCCGCGAAGGCTGCATCGCGCGAGCATTATCCAGCGCCCTATGCGCTGATCGATCTCTGGGAAGCGCATGGCGGCAGCAAATCCGCGATGCTGAAGGCCGAGCAGGCCTCGTTCGCCAAGCTGATGGTGACGCCGACCGCGCAGAATTTGATCCGCGTCTTCTTCCTGCGCGAGCAGATGAAGAAGGCGGCAGCCGCCGGCAGCACGGTGAAGCATGTCCACGTCATCGGCGCCGGCGCCATGGGCGGCGACATCGCGGCCTGGTGTGCGGGGCAGGGCCTTCGCGTCTCGCTCGTCGACATGAAGGCGGAGCCGATCGCGGGTGCGGTGAAGCGCGCAGCCGAGCTCTATGGCAAGATCATCCGCAAGCCGACCGAGGTGCGTGACGCGCTCGATCGCCTCGTCCCCGACATCGACGGGGAGGGCGTCCGCAACGCCGATCTCATCATCGAAGCGGTGCCCGAGAAGCTCGAGCTGAAGCAGAAGGTCTATGCCGGCCTCGAGCCGCGGATGAAGCCGGGTGCGATCCTTGCGACCAACACGTCGAGCATTCCGCTTCAGGACTTGCGCACCACTCTGGCGCGGCCGGAGCGGCTGGTCGGCCTGCATTTCTTCAATCCGGTGTCGCGGCTACAATTGGTCGAGGTCGTCAGCCACGACGGCAACGATGCACAAGTGCTTAAACAGGCGCTCGCCTTCGTCGGCGCCATCGACCGCCTGCCGCTTGCCGTGAAGAGCTCGCCCGGCTTCCTCGTCAATCGCGCGCTGACGCCTTACATGCTCGAAGCCATGGTGATGCTGGACGAGAAGACGGACCAGCGCCTGATCGATGACGCGGCCGAGCAGTTCGGCATGCCGATGGGCCCGATCGAGCTGGCCGATCAGGTCGGGCTCGACATCTGCCTCGACGTCGGCGACATGCTGCGCACCAAGTTCGGCGATCTGCTGCCGCCGACGCCGGCCTGGCTTCGCGAGAAGGTCGCCAAGGGCGAGCTCGGGCGCAAGACCGGGAAGGGCTTCTACACCTGGAAGGACGGCAAGGCGGAGAAGGCCCAGCTTCCCGAGACCGGTCCGCGCGTTACGGATCAGATGATCGACCGCCTGGTGCTACCGATGTCCAATGTCTGCGTCGCGGCGCTGCGTGAGGGCATCGTCGACGATGCCGACGCGGTCGACGGCGCCATGATCTTCGGCACCGGCTACGCACCGTTCCGCGGCGGCCCGCTGAACTATGCGCGGACGCGCGGAGTCGAAAATGTCGTATCCACCCTGCGCGCGCTGGCCGAGCGATTCGGCGAGCGCTTCGCGCCTGATCCGGGCTGGGACAATTTCAAGTGAGAAAGACATGAGCGAACAAGCGACGACCGGGCCGAGCGGCGATCTCTGCATCCGCACGCTGGCGATGCCGGCCGACACGAACGCAAACGGCGACATCTTCGGCGGCTGGCTGCTGAGCCAGATGGACGTCGGCGGCGGCGTGTTCGCCTCGAAGGCTGCGAGGTCGCGCACCGTGACGGTCGCGATCGAGGCGATGAATTTTCGCAAAGCGGTCTATGTTGGCGATCTCGTCTCGGTCTACGCCAATCTCGTGCGCGTCGGGCGCACCTCGCTGACGGTGCATCTCGAGGCCTGGGCATTGCGGCGCAAGGAGCTTCATCCGTTCCTCGTCACCGACGGCAATTTCACCTACGTCTCGATCGACGACCACGGCCGTCCGCAGGAAATCCAGCGAAATGATCCGCCGATCGCGACGTAATCGCGCGCGACGCTCTGCCTCATCTTGGGAGACGCGGCGTGGGTGAGTCATCCTCGTCGCGGCTTCGCCAAGAACCAGTCATAAAACGGATGAGGTCCCGGCGTACTCAATTGCGTGTCGATTCGGGGTGGAAACGGCCTCAAATGCCTGGGAACCTTTGGGCATGAGTGTCGTTATTTGCCCGCACTGAGGGATCCACGGACCATGCCGGACAGCTACATCATTGAAGTCAATTCGCAGACCGCAGGTATCGTCGTTCGCTCTCAAGGAGGCTACTGCTTCTTCGCCTCGTCCCACCGCTTCAACCGTCTCGAAGGCCAGCTCTTCCGCAACGCCCGCGAAGCCGAACGCGCGGCGCGCAAGCTGGTTAACGGCGACGTGAAGGAAGCGGCGTAAGCGCCGTCATTCCGGGGCGCGCGAAGCGCGAACTATGGTGCGCAATCGCGCACCTGAGCATCTATCGTGCTGCAGAAATTGCCGACCAATGGATTCCGGGCCCGCGCCTTTCGGCGCGTCCCGGAATGACGTCGTTGATCACAACTTCGTCGCGGCCCGCGACAAGAGCTTCCACTCGTCGCCCTGCCTCTGCCAGTTCATCAGGATGTGAAGGTTGGTCGATACTTTTTTCCCGTCGGCCGTCATCTCCTGCTCGCCCAGCCAGTGGAAACGCACGATCGCTGCGGCGCCGACCACCTTGATGGTGGGGTCCTTGTACTCGATCGACAGGAATTTCGACTTGCCGTCGGTGGCGTTGGCGATGAAGGTTGCCTCGTCCTCGACCTTGCCGCTGGAATGGCTGTAGCTGAGATCGTCCCAGCACAGCGCAGCGAGCGCTTTCGGATCGGCCGCGATCTGGGCAAGGCGGAAGGCCTCGACCTTCTTCGCCACGGCTTCCTCTTCCGCTGACGCGGCGAGCGCAAGCGCCGAGATGGCGACAGTGGAGAGAGTCAGATCGCGTCGATCGATGGTCATCGTTTCCTCCTTTTTGATCTTGCGCCGAGTGTTGCAGCCGCGCATGACATTGTCGAGTGTCGCCTTGTCGTCATGTGATTGCGCGATTGCGCGATCGAGGCGGTATTGATACGTCTCGCGCATCGATGCGTCGCGCATTTGGGAAAGTACGGAAATGATCGAGGCCAGCTACGATGCGATGGGCAGGGCGTTGTTGTTCGACATCGACGGCACGCTCGCCGATACCGATCCGTTGCACTTGAAGGCTTTCAACCAGGTGCTCGGCCCGCGCGGCCATGTCTTCGATCACGCGCGCTTCTCCAGGGAGCTTCAGGGTTTCGCCAATGTCGCGATCGGCGAGCGCTTTCTGCCCGACGAGGCGCCGGAGCGGCGCGCCCTGATCCTCGATGAGAAGGAGGAGGTCTTCCGCACGCTCGTGGCCGGGCAGATCGCACCGCTGCCGGGCCTGATGGCGCTGCTCGACCGGGCCGACAGCGCCGGCATCCCCATGGTCGCCGTGACCAATGCGCCGCGCCTCAACGCCGAGCTGCTGCTCTCGGGGCTCGGCATCACGCATCGCTTCAAGGCGCTCGTGATCGGCGCCGAGCTGCCACACGGCAAGCCGCATCCGCTGCCCTATCAGGAAGGATTGCGTTTCGTCGGCGCGAGGCCGGAAACCTCGATCGCATTCGAGGATTCCCGCACCGGCGTGCAATCCGCCACGGCGGCCGGCATTCCTACCATCGGCATTCGCACCAGCCTCAGCCACGCCGACCTGGTTGCATCAGGCGCAGTCGCGTCCGCCAGCGCCTTCGACGATCCGGCGCTGCTCGCGCGTCTTGCGAACGCCATGGCGTGGTAAGAAATGGCGTGGTGAGGGCCCCTCATCCGTTAACCGTGATCAGCGTGCGCATTGACCGAAGACGCGAACCGCCGCACCATGCATCAATCTGATTTGAGGCCGTTGCCGTGACCGGACTAACTCATCGCCAGGCCGAAATCCTCAACATCGCGCGCGCTTCCGGCCGCGTCATGGTCGAGGAGCTCGCGCGTCGCTTCGAAGTCTCGGCGCAGACCATCCGCAAGGATCTCAACGACCTCTGCGAGCGGCGTTCGCTGACCCGCATCCATGGCGGCGCCATCATCGCCTCGGGCGTGGAGAACCTCGCCTACGAGGCGCGCCGCTTCGTTGCCGCCGACGAGAAGAAAGCGATCGGCGCGGCCGCCGCGTCGCTGATCCCGAACGGCTGCTCGCTGTTCATCAACATCGGCACCACGACGGAGGAGGTCGCGAGCGCGCTGACCTCGCACGAGGACCTGCTCGTCATCACCAACAATCTGAACGTTGCCATGCTGCTCTACCGCCATCCCCGCATCGAGGTGGTGGTCGCGGGTGGCACGGTGCGGCGCGCCGACGGCGCAGTGGTCGGCTCGACCGCGACGCAGCTGATCGGCCAGTTCAAGGTCGACTATGCCATCATCGGCGCGTCCGCGATCGACGAGGAGGGGGCGTTGCTCGACTTCGACTATCGCGAGGTGCAGGTGGCGCAGGCCATCATCGCCAATGCCCGCAGCGTCATGCTGGTCGCCGATTCCACCAAGCTGCGCCGCAGCGCGCCGGTGCGGATCGCCCACATCACCCAGATCCAGACCTTCGTCACCGACCAGGAGCTTCCCGAGCGCCTCGCCACCATCTGCCACAGCAAGGGCATCGAGGTGGTCGAGGCGATGCCGAAGGGCGCGGATATCGACGATTCCCCGGCCGAGGTGCAGGATGCGGCACCGGAAGCCGCGCCGGTCGTTCGGCTGAGATAGGTCTCAGGCATCATCCCAGGGATTGAGCAGCGGAACGCCGAACGCCGCAAGATCCTTCACATTGCGCGTGACAAGCGTGAGGTGGTGCACGAGAGCGGTTGCCGCAAAGAAGCCGTCCATGACAGACAATGCGACGCCGCCCATGCGACTCTGCGCCATGAGGTCACCCCAGCGCTCGGCGACCGCATGGTCGATGGGCAGAACGCGGTCGGCAAATCGCGCCGGTAGATCATGCGCCAGCCAGGCGGCCAGCGCCGTGCGCCGGCGGCCATCGTCCAGCAATGCGATGCCGCGGCGAAGTTCGGCGATCGTGGCAACGCTTATGAATGCCCGATCTTCGTCGATCGTATCGAGCCACGCCAAGACCTTCGGCGAAGGCGCTGGGCGCCGAACCTCCGACAGCACGTCGGTGTCGAGCAGCAGGTTCACGGTATCTCGTCGCGTGGCGCGTCCTGGACCCGTTCAAGCTCGAGGTTGGCGCCGCGCAGCGGCGAGCCCAGAAGGAATTCGGCGAGCGTACCGTTGCGTGCGGTCTTGCGCGCCCATTCGTCGGCGGAGACGACAACCGCATTCGGTTTGCCGTGTCGTGTGATGACCTGCGGGCCGGCTTGAGCGCGATCAATCACCTCGGACAGCCGCGCCTTGGCGTTGGCCAGCGTCCAGGTGTCATCAGTAGGAAGGGTGCGGGGCGCAGTAATACGATCGGTCATGCGCATGAACCATCTTGACTATAATGACTATATTGCCCCGAAATTGGCCGCGCAAGAGCCCTTTGGATCCGCCTAAGATAGGCCCACTTTCGCTTCTTCTCCTCTCTCTTTCATCTTGCTTTCGTTTTCCGGTGTGATCTAATCAAAAGCGAAAGTAGCCGCTCGACGGAACGAGCGGTCGCCGGGGGATGCGTCTGTTGGAGCGTATTTTCGATCTCGCCATCATTGGAGGCGGTGTTAACGGCTGCGGCATCGCGCGCGATGCGGTGGGCCGCGGCAACACGGTTTTCCTGTGCGAAATGAACGATCTGGCGAGCGGGACATCGTCCTGGTCGACCAAGCTGGTGCATGGCGGCCTGCGCTATCTCGAATATTACGAGTTTCGCCTGGTCCGCGAGGCGCTGATCGAGCGCGAGATCCTCTGGGGCATCGCGCCCCACATCATCCGCCCCCTGCGTTTCGTCCTGCCGCACCATGCCGGCCTGCGTCCCGCCTGGCTGCTGCGCTTGGGCCTCTTCCTCTATGACCATATCGGCGGCCGGCACCTGCTGCCCGCCACGCGCTCGGTCGATCTGAGGCGCGATGAGGTCGGCAGGCCGCTGATCCCGAATCGCTATGCCCGCGCCTTCGAATATTCCGACTGTTTCGTCGACGACGCCCGCCTCGTCGTGCTCAACGCGCGCGATGCCGCCGACAAGGGCGCCGAGATCCGCACCCGCACCCGCGCCACCGAGATTCGCCAGTCCGGCGGCCTCTGGATGGTCAGCATGGTCAATACGCTGACCGGCGAGCGCTCGCAGGTCCGGGCGCGCGCGCTCGTCAATGCCGGCGGTCCCTGGGTCGAGGACGTGCTCGGCCGCGGCGCGGGCGTCAATGCGAAGGCAAAAGTCCGCCTGGTGCAGGGCTCACATATCGTCGTGAAGAAACTTTACGATCACGACCGTGCCTACATGTTCCAGAATGCCGATGGCCGCATCATCTTCGTCATCCCGTACCAGGACGATTTCACGCTGATCGGCACCACCGATCGCGACTATGACGGCGATCCCGCCAAGGTGAAGGCGACGGCCGAGGAGATCCAGTATCTCTGCACCGCGGCGAGCGAATATCTCGCCAAGCCGGTGACGCCGGATGACGTGGTCTGGACCTATTCCGGCGTGCGGCCGCTCTATGACGATGGCGCCAGCGAAGCCAAGGCAGCGACGCGCGACTACGTGTTCGAGCTCGACACGCCCGGTGGCGTGCCGCTGCTGTCCATCTATGGCGGCAAGATCACGACCTATCGCAGGCTCGCCGAAGAGGCCCTGGAACGCCTTGCGCCCTATCTTCGCAGCGCGAAAGCGCGCGAGGGCTGGACCGGCAAATGGCCGCTGCCCGGCGGCGACATGGATGTGTCGGATATCGACGGCCTGATCGCCGAGCTCCAGCGCGGCTATCCCTTCCTCAGCCATGAGCATGCAAGGCGGCTCGCGCGCGCCTATGGAACGCGGGCGATGAAGCTGCTCGGCGATGCGAAATCATTGGCCGATCTCGGCCAGGCCTTCGGCGCAACCCTGACCGAGCGCGAGGTCCGCTATCTCATGGCCAATGAGTGGGCCGTCACGGCGGAGGACGTGGTCTGGCGCCGTTCCAAGCTCGGCCTGCGACTATCTGCCGACGAGATTGCGGCACTCGACGACTGGATCAGGACCCACGCCGTGCCGCAAAGTCCCCTGCTGGAAGCGGGAGGACGCTCATGACCGTGACACTCGATCACGTGACCCGGACCGTCGAGGGTGTCGAGCACATCCGCGATGTCTCCCTGACTCTCGAGAGCGGTACGCTCAACGTCCTGCTCGGGCCGACGCTGTCGGGCAAGACCTCGATCATGCGGCTGCTCGCCGGTCTCGACAAGCCGACCACGGGCAAGGTGCTGGTCAACGGCAAGGACGTCACCGGCGCCGACGTGCGCCAGCGCTCGGTCGCGATGGTCTATCAGCAGTTCATCAACTACCCCTCGCTCACGGTCTACGAGAACATCGCCTCGCCTCTGCGCGTGCAGGGCAAGCCGCGCGGCGAGATCGAGGCGCGCGTGGCGGAGGCGGCAAAACTGCTGCGGCTCGAGCCGTTCCTGAAGCGCACGCCGCTCCAGCTCTCCGGCGGCCAGCAGCAGCGCACCGCGATCGCGCGCGCCCTGGTCAAGGGCGCCGATCTCGTCCTGCTCGACGAGCCGCTCGCCAACCTCGACTACAAGCTGCGCGAGGAGCTGCGCGCCGAGCTTCCGCGCATCTTCGAGGCCTCGGGCGCGATCTTCGTCTATGCCACCACCGAGCCGACCGAGGCGCTGCTGCTCGGCGGCAACACGGTGTGCATGTGGGAGGGCCAGGCGCTGCAGATGGGCGAGACCGCCCGCGTCTACCGCCGGCCGCAGACCTTGCGCGTCGCGCAGGTCTTTTCCGATCCGCCGCTCAACCTCGTCGGCATCGAGAAGAAGAATGGCTCCGTGCAATATGCCGGCGGCGCGGCCTCCCCGGCCTCCGGTCTTTACGCGGGCCTGGCCGACGGGACCTATCGCGTCGGTTTCCGCGCGCATCAGCTCGCCCTCGCCAATGGCGAGGCCGATCGTCATGCCTTCCACGCCACCGTCACCGTGACCGAAATCACCGGTTCTGAGAGTTTCGTGCATCTAACCCGGGGCGGGTCGAACTGGGTGGCGGTGCTGCATGGCGTGCACGAGTTCGAGCCCGGCCAGACGCTCGATGCCGTGCTCGACCCCAATGATATCTTCGTCTTCGATGCTGCCGACCGCTTGGTCGCGGCTCCCGGCATGGCGGTTTCAAGCGAAGCGCCTAGCGGTTCGCGCGAAGAAAACGCCTCAACAGTCAGAAGCGCCTGAGGGAGATGCACCATGGCCCGCATTGACCTCGTCGATCTCGCGCATTCCTACGGCGGCAACGATGCGCCGCCGGAGAGCTTTGCACTCAAGCCCGTCACCATGACCTGGCGTCAGGGCGGCGCCTATGCGCTGCTCGGCCCCTCCGGCTGCGGCAAGACCACTTTGCTCAACGTCATCTCCGGCATCATCACGCCGTCGCGCGGAAAGATCCTGTTCGACGGCAAGGACATCACCCCGCTGTCGACCCAGAAGCGCAACATCGCCCAGGTATTCCAGTTTCCGGTGATCTACGACACCATGACGGTGGGGCAGAACCTGGCGTTTCCGCTGAAGAACCGCGGCGTGCCGAAGGCCGAGATCGACAAGCGCGTCGCCGAGATCGGTCGCCTGCTCGATCTCGAGCCCTATCTCAATCGCAAGGCGACGCGCCTCACGGCCGACGCCAAGCAGAAGATCTCGCTCGGCCGAGGCCTCGTCCGCTCGGACGTTGCCGCCGTGCTGTTCGACGAGCCGCTGACGGTGATCGATCCCGAGCTGAAATGGCAGCTGCGCTCCAAGCTGAAGGCGCTGCACCGCGAGCTCGACCTCACGATGATCTACGTCACCCACGATCAGACCGAAGCGCTGACCTTCGCCGACACCGTCGTCGTCATGCATGACGGCCGCGTGGTGCAGAGCGGCACCCCGGCCGAGCTGTTCGAGAAGCCCGCGCACACTTTCGTCGGCTATTTCATCGGCTCGCCCGGCATGAACATTCTGCCGGCGGAGGTGCGGGGGCGGGAGGCGAAGGTCGGCGGCCACGTCATCCAGCTGAACCGCGCCTACGACAATCTGCCCTCAAGCGCAAAGATCGAGATCGGCGTCCGTCCCGAATTCGTCGAGGTCGTTGCGCCGGCGCCGGGCCTGCCTACAGCGAAGATCGAGCGCCTCGACGATCTCGGCCGCATTCGTTTTGCGCGCGCCCGCTTCGGTGACGCCAAGCTCGCCGCGCGCGCGCCGGCCGGCTTTACGAGTGCCGACGGAGATGCCGGGCTGAAATTCGATCCGTCGCACGTCCACGTCTATGCCGACAGCCTTCTGGTGGAGGGAGCCGCCTGATGGACAAGACCGTTAACCAAAAAGCCTGGTTCCTGGTACTGCCGGTGTTCCTGGTCGTCGCCTTCTCGGCGGTGCTGCCGCTGATGACGGTGGTGAACTATTCGATGCAGGACACCTTCGGCAACAACCAGTTCTTCTGGAACGGCGTCGGCTGGTTCAAGGAGCTGCTCGATCCCTCGACCGATCTCGGCGGCCGCTTCCTCGCTTCCCTCGGCCGCAATCTGTTCTTCTCGCTGGTGATTCTCGCCATCGAGGTGCCGCTCGGCATTGTCGTGGCGCTGTCGATGCCACGCGAGGGCTGGACGGTCGCGGCCTGCCTCGTGATCCTCGCGCTGCCGCTGCTGATCCCGTGGAACGTGGTCGGCACGATCTGGCAGATCTTCGGGCGTCCGGACATCGGCCTGCTCGGCTATGCCCTCAACGCCATGGGCTTCGACTACAATTACGTCTCCAACGAGTTTGATGCCTGGGTCACCGTCATCGTGATGGATGTCTGGCATTGGACCAGCCTCGTTGCGCTGCTCTGCTACGCCGGCCTGAAGTCGATTCCCGAGGCCTACTACCAGGCCGCCCAGATCGACGGCGCCTCGCGCTGGGCCGTGTTCAAGGCGATCCAGCTGCCGAAGATGAACCGCGTGCTGCTGATTGCGGTGCTGCTGCGCTTCATGGACAGCTTCATGATCTACACGGAGCCGTTCGTCGTCACCGGCGGCGGGCCCGGCAATTCCACGACCTTCGTATCGATCGAACTCGTCAAGATCGCGCTCGGCCAGTTCGACCTCGGCAAGGCCGCCGCGCTGTCACTGGTCTACAACCTCATCATCCTGATCGTCTGCTGGATCTTCTACACCGTCATGACCAATGCCGGCGTCGAGCGCAAAGTCCAGGCTTCGAGCGAGCCGGCGGCGGAGCCTAAGCCTTCGTCCGGGCCCAAGCCCGTGCCCGCGCTGCAGCCAAAGGAAGGAGTGGCGTGATGCATTCGATCCCCGGCCGCCGCCTCATCATGGGGCTGTTCTTGATCTTCCTGCTGCTGCCGATCTACTGGCTCGTGAACATGAGCTTCAAGACCAACAGCGAGATCGTATCGACGATGACGCTATGGCCGCACAACCCGACGCTGCAGCATTACCAGCGCATCTTCACCGACGAGAGCTGGTACTCCGGCTACATCAACTCGCTCCAATACGTCATCCTCAACACCATCATCTCGATCTCGGTCGCGCTGCCCGCGGCCTACGCGTTCTCGCGCTACCGCTTCCTCGGCGACAAGCACCTGTTCTTCTGGCTTCTGTCGAACCGCATGGCGCCGGCTGCGGTGTATGCGCTGCCGTTCTTCAACCTCTATTCGGCGATCGGCCTGTTCGATACGCCGTGGGCGGTCGCGCTGGCGCACTGCATCTTCAACGTGCCGCTCGCGGTGTGGATCCTCGAAGGCTTCGTCTCCGGCGTGCCGCGCGAGATCGACGAGACCGCCTTCCTCGACGGCTATTCCTTCCCGCGCTTCTTCATCAAGATCCTGGTGCCGCTGATCGCGAGCGGCATCGGCGTCGCCGCCTTCTTCTGCTTCATGTTCTCCTGGGTCGAGTTGCTGCTCGCGCGCACGCTGACCTCGGTGTCGGCCAAGCCGATCGCCGCGATCATGACGCGCACGGTCTCGGCCGCCGGCATGGACTGGGGCCTGCTCGCCGCCGCCGGCGTGCTCACCATCATTCCGGGTGCGCTGGTGATCTGGTTCGTCCGCAACTACATCGCGCGCGGTTTCGCGCTCGGCCGGGTGTGACGCGCATGATCCCGAAAAGTGGAAACCGGTTTTCGGACCAGATCATGCGCAAGGAGTAAGAGCCATGGAATCTATCGCATGGATGGCCTGGACGCTGCCGACCGCGATCTTCTTCGTCGCGCTCGCCTCTACGCTTGCGGTGATGACCTGGCTCGCCGCGGTCTATCCGGAGGCCGAGCGCATCGGCGTGCTGCGCATCCCGACCACGCGCGGCGATCGCCTGTTCATCTCGCTGATCGCCGCCGCCGTCATCCACCTCGCGTGGATCGGCCTCGTCGGCACCGACCCCATCGCCACGGTGCCGATCGGAGAGGAGGGCTTCGAGATTTCGAGCCTGTGGCTCGCAAGCGGAATTTCGCTGGTCACGGCCGTGCTCATCTTCCGCACGGTCTGAAACTCGCGAAGGGACGGCCAGATCCGGGACCAACCCGGGCCTGTATAAAAGTTTGTCGCTGCAACGGAGGAACAACATGCGACAGTTTAGGAGAAGGAAAGGTCCATTGACCAAGAATAGCTTTTTGACCATGTCCAGCGCCGCCGCGATCGTTGCGGTGTCGCTTGCGGTCTCGGCGCCGGTCCGCGCCGCCGACGAGGCCGTGATCCAGAAATGGATCGCGGAATTCCAGCCCTCGACGCTGTCGAAGGAAGACCAGAAGAAGGAGCTGGAGTGGTTCGCCAAGGCCGCCGAGCCCTTCAAGGGCATGGAGATCAACGTCGTCTCCGAAACCATCACCACCCACGAATACGAAGCGCAGACGCTGGCGAAAGCGTTCTCCGAACTCACCGGCATCAAGCTCAAGCACGACCTCATCCAGGAAGGTGACGTCGTGGAGAAGCTGCAGACCCAGATGCAGTCCGGCAAGAACGTCTATGACGGCTGGATCAACGACTCCGACCTGATCGGTACCCATTTCCGCTACGGCCAGACCATCGCGCTGTCGGATTACATGACCGGTGAGGGCAAGGACGTCACCGACCCCATGCTCGACGTCAACGACTTCATCGGCAAGTCGTTCGGCACCGGGCCGGATGGCAAGCTCTATCAGCTGCCCGACCAGCAGTTCGCCAACCTCTACTGGTTCCGCTACGACTGGTTCACCAACCCCGACTTCAAGGCCAAGTTCAAGGCCAAGTACGGCTACGAGCTCGGCGTGCCCGTGAACTGGTCCGCCTATGAGGACATCGCCGAGTTCTTCACCAACGACGTCAAGGAGATCAACGGCGTCAAGGTCTATGGCCATATGGACTATGGCAAGAAGGACCCTTCGCTCGGCTGGCGCTTCACCGACGCCTGGCTGTCGATGGCCGGCAATGGCGACAAGGGCATTCCGAACGGTTTGCCGGTCGACGAATGGGGCATCCGCATGGAGGGCTGCCGTCCGGTCGGCTCTTCCGTCGAGCGTGGTGGCGACACCAACGGTCCGGCGGCGGTCTACTCGATTACCAAATATCTCGAATGGATGAAGAAGTACGCGCCTCCGCAGGCCCAGGGCATGACCTTCTCCGAGTCGGGACCCGTGCCGGCGCAGGGCAACATCGCCCAGCAGATGTTCTGGTACACCGCCTTCACCGCCGACATGGTGAAGCCGGGCATCGCCGTGATGAACGCGGACGGTACGCCGAAATGGCGTATGGCTCCCTCGCCGCACGGCTCGTACTGGAAGGAAGGCATGAAGCTCGGCTACCAGGACGCCGGTTCGCTGACGCTACTGAAATCGACCCCGCCGGACCGCCGCAAGGCAGCCTGGCTCTATCTCCAGTTCATCGTCTCCAAGTCGGTGAGCTTGAAGAAGAGCCATGTCGGTCTCACCTTCATCCGTGAATCCGACATCTGGGACAAGTCGTTCACCGAGCGTGCGCCGAAGCTCGGCGGCCTGATCGAGTTCTACCGCTCGCCCGCGCGCGTGCAGTGGACCCCGACCGGCAACAACGTGCCGGACTATCCGAAGCTCGCGCAGCTCTGGTGGCAGAACATCGGCGACGCCTCGTCCGGTGCGAAGACCCCGCAGCAGGCGATGGACGCGCTCGCCGCGGCCCAGGACTCGGTCATGGAACGCCTGGAGAAGTCGGGCGTGCAAGGTGCCTGCGGTCCGAAGCTCCACAAGAAGGAGAAGCCGGAGTACTGGTTCGCCAAGGCCGAGAAGGACGGCACCATCGCGCCCCAGCGCAAGCTCGCCAACGAGAAGCCGAAGGGCGAGACGGTCGACTACGACACGCTGATCAAGTCGTGGCCGGCGCAGCCCCCGAAGCGCGCGGAAGCGAAGTAGACCTCGCGCAGAGCGCATCACCACGAACGAAAGGCCGGGAGCGATCCCGGCCTCTTTCGTGCGCGCTGCCGTCATTCGTCATTGCGGGCGCAGCGAAGCGGCCGCAACCCGGTCACTGCTTCCGCCGCACCAGATCCTCGATCATCGTCTGCACGTGCAGGAGCCATGTCCTCCGCCGTTCCTCGTCCGCGAGGTCGACCTGCGTATAGCTCGACAGCGTGTAGAGGTTGGCGCGGTAGAAATAGGTCAGCGACAGAATCGACAGATAAAGGTGGAAGCGGTCGCAGTCCGGCCTGAACTCGCGCCGTTCGATGCCGCTCTGGAGCACGCGATCCAGCATGCCCAGCTGGGTATTGGAGAAGCTGCGGCGGATGTTGTTCTTGACGTGACGGCCCTTGAACAGGTTCTCCGTGGCGAGAATGCTCAACAGTTCGGGGTGCGCCCAGTAGTAGTTCCAGTTGAAGGCGACCAGCGCCGCGAGTGCCTGGCGCGGGCTGGAAAAATCGAGATCGAGCGCCTCTTCCGACGCGACCAGGTCGGCATAGCAATGCTCGATGACCTGGTGAAAGAGCTTCTCCTTGCTCTTGAAATAGTAATAGAGCATCCGGTCGTTGCTCTTGGCGGCCTTGCTGATGCGATCGACTCGCGCGCCGCCATAGCCCTCGCGGGCAAACTCGGCGACGGCCGCGCGCAGAATCGCCTCGCGGGTCTGATCGGGCGCTCGCGTCCGTCGCACCGTTGAGGCCTTTTTCCGCTTGGCCGGCCGCTTGAGACGGGGGCCGGCCAGTGTGCGGGCTGGCAGCTCTGTATTGTTGGCCATCGCCTATCCCAGGGGAATCACAACCAGCAGGATGGGGCCTGCCGCTTTTTTGGCAAGCCCCGCCTTTTCTTCGTCATTGACAACCAACAGCGCCTGGTATTCGCTATGTAGTAAGTACTACATACATTCGCTGATCCCAATGAAGGGAGGCTGCTGTGCGCATTTCGGCTGTTGCGAAGTTCGTTGGACTGACCCTGGCCCTGACCTGCGGCGCGGGGTGGGCGGCCGAACCGCCGCCGATCAAGATCGGCGAAATATCGAGCTACTCGGCGCTCCCGGTCGGGACCCGCGGCTATCGCCAGGGCTGGGAGCTCGCGCGCGACGAGATCAATGGCAAAGGCGGTGTGCTCGGCCGCAAGCTCGAAATCATCGCCCGTGACGATGCCGGCAAGCCGGACGTGGCCATCACCGCCGCCGGTCAGCTCGTCGATGGCGAGCAGGTCGATCTCCTGACAGGTACGATCCTCTCCCATGTCGGCCTCGCCGTCGCCGATTTCGCCAGACAGAAGCGGATATTCTTCCTCGCTTCGCAGCCGCTGACCGATGCGCTCATCTGGGAGAAGGGCAGTCGCTATACGTTTAGGCTGCGGCCGAGCACGTATACGCAAGCCTCCATCCTGGCAAAGGAGGCGGCCAAGTTCCCCGCGCGACGCTGGGCGACGATTGCGCCGAACTACGAGTTCGGTCAGGCCGCAGTGGCCAGCTTCAAGCGGGAATTGAAGCGATTGAAGCCCGACGTGGAATTCGTCTCCGAGCAGTGGCCGCCGCTCGGCAAGATCGACGCGGGCGCAGTGGTGCAGGCGATGATGGCGGAGCAGCCCGATGCTATTTTCAACGCAACGTTCGGGGCCGATCTCACGAAATTCGTGCGCGAAGGCACGACACGCAATGTGTTCGCCAAGCGCGCCGTCGTCAGCATCCTGTCCGGCGAGCCCGAATATCTCGCGCCGCTGAAGGATGAGGCGCCGCCCGGCTGGGTGGTCACCGGGTATCCCTGGAGCGAGATAAAGACCCCGGCTCACGACTTGTTTCTGAAAGCCTATGTTGCGCGTTTCAAGGAGCCTCCGAACATCGGCGCGCTGATCGGCTACGCCAACACGCTGGTGCTGGCAAAGGCGATCGAGACGGCCGGCTCGACCAGGACCGACGATCTGATCAAGGCGATGGAGCATCTCAAGGTCGACACGCCGGTGGGCCCGATCTCCTTCCGGGCGATCGACCACCAATCCACCATGGGAGTCTATGTCGGCAAGCTCGCGGTGCGGGACGGCCAGGGCGTGATGACCGACTGGCGCTATGTCGACGGCGCGGACTATCAGCCCGCCGACGCCGAAGTGCTGGCCAAGCTGAAGAACTAGGAAGGACTAGGAGCTGCCATGAAACTGCTCGCGCCGCGAAACACCTGGTATCCGCTCACATGGTCGCGCAACGTGACGCGTTCCCTCGCGCGACACCGCATTCTCGGCATGGACCTCGTCGTGTACCGGGGCGAAGCCGGCCAGGTCATTGCGCTCGACGACGCCTGTCCGCATCGATTGGCGCCCTTGTCGATGGGCAAGCTGAAGGGCGACGCCATCGAATGCGGCTATCATGGCATGACCTTCGGCGCCGACGGGCGTTGTGTCCGGATTCCCGGCCAGCCCGTGATTCCGCAGAACGCGCGGGTGCCCTCCTATCCGCTCAGGGAAAAGATGGGCCTGGTCTGGATCTGGCCCGGCGATCCCGCCCTGGCCGATCCATCGCTGATCTATGACCTGCCGCAGTTCGGCGAAGCGGGCTGGCATGCCGCGGAGGGCGACGCCCTGCGGATCGAAACCAACTATCTCAATCTCGCCGACAATCTTTGCGACCCCGCCCATGTCAGCTTCGTGCACCTGTCGACGCTCGGCAACTCGGCGAGCGAAGAGATCCCGGTGGAGCATACCTATGGCGATCGCGGCGTGCTGGTATGGCGGTGGATCCGGAATGCGCCGCCGATCCCGCTGTTCGCCAAGTACGGCAATTTCAGCGGCCACGTGGACCGCTGGCACTATTACGACTATGTCGCGCCCTGCATCGCGGTGATCGATTTCGGCAGCGCGGATGCCGGTGCGATTGACGATCCGGCGGACCGCGGCAAGGGGCTGCGCATCTTCGCCTGCCATTTCATCACGCCGGTGGACGACAATGTCTGTATCGACCACTGGCTGCACGTGCGCAATTTCGCGCTGGACGACGCCGACGTGGATCAGCGTCTGCACGGCGATTTCCGTATCGCCTTCAACGAGGACAAAGAGATACTGGAACGCATCGAACAGGTCGCGCAGGCGCGCCCCAACGTCAAATGCATCCGGCTCGCCATCGACGCCGCCCCGCAACGCATGCGACGTATCGTCGAGCGCATGGTGGCCGGCGAAGCCGAGACGCGCGCCTCGGCATAAGGGCGGCGATGTCATTCCGGGTCGATGCGAAGCATCGAGCCCGGAACCTGGATTGCTGCGCGACATCCGAGGGGCGCCAAAGCGCGATGCGATCAGGATGAATCGTCATCACGCTTTGGGTTGTTGTTTAAGCATGGTCTTTTTCGGAAAACCGCTTCGCACGTTTCCGGATCATGCTTTGGTGACGCCCCGCAACGTTGATGGGCGATCTACTCCGCCGGCTCGGCCGCCAGCGTCGGGTAGTCCGTGTATCCCTTGGCGCCGCCGCCGTAGAAGGTGTTCTTGTCCCAGTCGTTCAGAGGCGCGCCCTGCTTCAGCCGTTCGACGAGGTCGGGGTTGGAGATGAAGGGCTTGCCGAAGGCGATCAGATCGGCCGCGTTCGCGTCCAGCACCTTGGTCGCAAGCTCGAAATCGTAGCCGTTGTTGGCGACGTAGGCGCCGGCGAAGCGCTTGCGCAAGGATGCATAGTCGAACGGGGCGATGTCGCGCGGGCCGCCGGTGGCGCCTTCGACGACGTGGAGATAGACCAGCTTGAGCGCGTTGAGCCCGTCGACGATGTGATCGAACAGCGGCTGCGGGTTGCTGTCGGAGAGATCGTTGGCCGGCGTGACCGGCGAGATGCGGATGCCGGTGCGATCGCTGCCGGCCTCGGTGGCGACGGCCTTGGCGACTTCCAGCATCAGCCGCGCGCGGTTCTCGATCGAGCCGCCATAGGCGTCAGTGCGCTTGTTGGCACCGTCCCTGGCGAACTGGTCGAGCAGATAGCCGTTGGCGCCGTGGATCTCGACGCCGTCGAAGCCGGCTTCCAGCGCGTTCTTCGTCGCACGCTTGAAGTCGTCGATAATCCCGGGAATTTCGGAGAGTTCGAGTGCGCGCGGCTCGGAGACGTCGGCGAAGGTGCCGTTGACGAAGGTCTTGCCCTTGGCGCGGATCGCGCTCGGCGCGACCGGGGCGGCGCCATTGGCCTGAAGGTCGACATGCGAGATGCGGCCGACATGCCAGAGCTGGATGAAGATCTTGCCGCCGCGCTCATGCACGCGGTCCGTGACCTTGCGCCAGCCGGCGACCTGGTCCTTGCTGTAGATGCCGGGCGTGTCCTGGTAGCCCTGGCCCTGCTGCGAGACCTGGCTCGCTTCGGTGATCAGGAGCCCTGCGGAGGCGCGCTGGCCGTAATAATCGGCCGCCAGCGGACTCGGAACGAACGTGCCGGGCGCTGCACGGTTGCGCGTCAGCGGCGCCATCACAAGACGATTGGCCAGCGTGATCGGCCCGAGCTTGTAGGTCTCAAACAATTTGGTCGAACGGCTCATTGGGAATGCTTCCAGGCGGTGAGAGGTTTCGAACACTTGTGCATCGCGACATCAGGCGCAAGGGATGAGCCATACGGAAAGTGCAGGCGAGCTACGCGGCAGCGCCCGCGTAGCATAAATCATGTGCAATTCCGGCCGCGACAGCGAAATCCCGCTGTCGGGGGCCGTGCGATTTCACAAATCAGTTCGCGCCGAGGAAATCGCGCTTGCCGATCTCGACGCCGCTGTGACGCAAGATGCCGTGGGCTGTCGCCGCGTGGAAATAGAGGTTCGGCAGCGAGAACGAGCTCAGGAATTGCTGTCCCGTCATGGTAATGGTCTTGCCGGGGCCGACCGGAAAGGTGACGTCCTTGGCGTCGGCGCCCTCAAACTGCTCGGGCTTGAAGGATTTGACATAGTCGATCGTCTTCGCCAGCCGCTGCTTCAACTCCGCAAAGCTCGTTTCGGTGTCGGGCGTCGAGGGCACCTCGCTTTGCGTCAGCCGCGCACAGCCTCTGGTCGGATAGTCGCTGACCAGCTGGACCTGCCGCGACAACGGCAGCATGTCCGGGAACAGGCGCGAGCCGAGCAGGACGCCGGGATCGATCTTTTTCGCCGCGCAATGCGCCTCGGCTTTGGTGAGCAGCCCGGTCACGCTGTTCAGCATCTGCAGATAGGCGGGGACGACGGCGTCGTAGAAGGACATATGATGCTCGCTTCAATGGTGGGAGATCTCAGGAGAAAACCTGAGCCACTCACATGGGAGCCTCATGGAAAAATACAATCGTCGCAAGTGGCCTGTGCGGTGCGAAAATTCTACCGAACCGTCGCCTGGGGCTGCGCCTGCGCCGTGCCGCCGCGCATTCGCGCCAGCAGCTCCGCCGTCGGCCAGGAATCGGCTGGCAGGCCGTATTTGATCTGCATCGCCTTCACGGCAGTGCGGCTCTGCTGGCCGAGCACGCCGTCGACCTTGCCGACATTGTAGCCGGCACGCACCAGCAGCTGCTGCAATTCCTTCAGCTCGTTGAACGGCAGCTGCGCGACCGGCGCGGAGGGCTTGCGCATCGGCGCGGCGCCGGCGATGCGCGAGGCGAGATAGCCCGCGGTGGTCGAGTAGATCAGTGAGTTGTTCCATTCAGTGTAGGCCGCGAAATTCGGATAGGCGAGGAAGGCCGGACCATGGCGGCCCATCGGCAGCAGCACGGACGCCGCAAGATTGTCATTCGGCAGCGGACGTCCGTCGGGATAGGTGACGCCCAGCTGCGCCCATGTCGAGCGCGGCTCGTGCACCGTGAGATCGGTCTTGTCCCACGGCAGGTCCGGCGGCACCTTGATCTCTTCCAGCCACGGCTCGCCGCGCCGCCACTTCAAACCATTGGCGATGTAATTCGCGGTCGAGCCGATCACGTCGGCTGGCGAGCGCAACAGGTCGCGCCGTCCGTCGCCGTCATAATCGACCGCATAGTTCACGCAGTGCACGGGCAGGAACTGGGTCTGCCCGAGCTCGCCGGCCCAGGAGCCGATCATCTCGTCGGGGTGCAGATCGCCGCGATCGATGATCTTCAGCGCGGCGATGGTCTCGCCCACGAACATCTCGGAGCGGCGGCAGTCATAGGCGAGCGACACCAGCGATTTCAGCGTCGGCAGATTGCCCATGTTGGCACCGAAGTCGCTCTCGAGGCCCCAGAATGCGGCGATCACGGCCGGTGGCACGCCATATTCCTTTTCGGCGCGTGCAAAGGCCGCCGCGTATCGCTTGATATGCTGCTGTCCGTTCTGCATGCGATAGGGCGCGGCCATGCGGCCGGCGAATTCGGTGAAGAGCTGGCCGAACACGCGCTGGCCACGGTCGCGGTTGACGATGCCCTGGTCGTAGACGAGATACGGTGAAGCCTCCGCGATCGTGTGCTGCGACACGCCGGCAGCTACCGCCTGTTGCTTCACGTCCGCCAGGAAGCGATCGAAGCTCGCGCCATTGTGGCACGAGGCCGCGCGGGGCGAGGGGGCCTTGGGCGCTGCGGGCCTGGTGGGAGGTGGAAGCATCTGGGCGGAAGCGGTGGCGGTGCACGCGAAAAGCGTGACGGCCGCGATCAGAAATCGGGTCTGGACCATGGGAGTTCCGGCGGGGAAAGGACGGGCGTGGATTCGCCCGAAGTTTAGGTGAAGTGACGGCCTCAAGCCATCCTTTCGATGCTCCGCCCGCAGAGGGAATGCGGGTGATGCTGCGTCGGCCTAGCCGAACAGCCGCATCAGCAGCGCTTTGCCGACCGGGAGCGCCCTCACTCCCCGAAAGGCGCGAACATACTCGCCGGCATAGAATGCCCTGATCGCGTGCACGCGCGTGTCCATGTCTTCCTCGAACCGCACGGCGAATCCGTCCGCGGTCCGCCGCACCACGATGGCCGCGATCGGGCGGCCGTAGATGCGGCATTCGATCGTGCTGCCCGGCGCCGGCGGATCGGGGTCGATCAGGCGTGCGCCCGTGATGGAGATGTCGGCGAGCCGCGCGAGATGCGACCTGCCGTCGTGGCGCAGCAGGACGGTCTCATTGCGGCTGAACCGCTCCGCCTTTCGCTTGCGCGGCTGCTCGATGCAGACGAAGCAGACCACGGTGAGGATGACCGCGTTGTAGAGGCTCCAGGCCAGGGCCAGTCCGCCATAGGCGATGTTCTCGCCGCGCAGGTGCAGGATGAAGGCATAGGCGATGGCTGCGAGCGTGATGACGAGCGCGCCGCCATAGAGCCGCAGCAGCGGCCATTCGACGAATCGCCTGTTGCGGTCGCCGCCTTTCGCGGTGACCTTGAACTGGTGTCCTGTCGGCTTCAGCAGGCCGGCGGCCACCGCCTGGAGCACTGCAGGCGCCGCGATGAGCTGCGAGACGTCCGTCATCATCGCGAGCGAGCGGCCGCGCGACAGCCAGGCCATGCTGAGACCATGCCAGACATAGAAAGGCAGAAAGAAGCGCAACAGCTCGGTGAGGTCGGCCTGAACCGCCTTGATGCCGAACAGCAGGAACAACCAGGGCACGACGAGGCCCGCCACCTTCGACGCGTACACCGCCGACCAGCTCATGAAGGCGTCGGTCAGCGAGAGCCGGTCGATGAAGGACAGCTTCGAGTCCCGCGACAGCGGTCCGCTGCGACCGCGCACGATCTGCATCAAGCCGAGGCACCAGCGGGCGCGCTGGGTGATGTATTCCTTCAGCCCCTCCGGCGCGAGCCCGATCGTCAGGCGCTCGTTGAGATAGATCGTGTTGAGGCCGCATTCCTTGAGACGCAGCGTGACCAGGTAGTCCTCGGTCACCGAATCGGTCGGAAATCCGCCGATCTGCATCAGCCCGGCATAGCGAATGAGGGACGAGGTGCCGCAGCAAAACGCGACGCCCCAGGCGTCTTTCGCCGGCAGCAGGATGTCGAAGAAGAAGCGTTGCTCGTCGGGCCAGACATCGGTCGCGGCAAGATTGGTCTGGATCGGATCTGGATTGATGAAGTGCTGCGGGGTCTGCACCACGCCGACCGACTTATCGTCCATGAACGAGATGGTACGCGCAAGGAAATCGGGCCGCGGCACGAAGTCCGCATCGAGAATGGCGACGAATTCCGGCCGCTCCGGCAGCGCGCCGACATGCCTGAGTGCATGGTTGATGTTGCCGGCCTTGGCGTGGAGGTTGTCGTGTCGCGTGAGATAATGGCAGCCGAGCTCGCCCGAAAGGCGCCGCAGCCAGGGCCGCCTGCCGTCGTCGAGCACCCAGACGCGATAGTTGCCGTACGCCATGCCGGTCGCGCCGATGATGGTGCGTTCGAGGATCGACCGTTCCTCGTTGTAGGTGCAGATGAAGACGTCGATCAACGGCGCACGCGGGTCGGTGGCGCGGCCGTCGATCTTCGCCGCCCCGGTGCGGTCGCGCATCCGACTCAGGAACAGCAGCGACAACGCGACCGCGACCAGCGAGGCTGCCTCCAGCAGCATGAAAGGGTAGCCGATCACAGCGTCGACAGTCAGATGCGGCGGCGGGAGCGTCGACGTGACGCGCCAATGGAGATAGCGCAGCAGCAACGCCACCGACACGACGGCCAGGAACGAGCGCGCCATCGTGCTGTCGCGCCTGAGCAGCGGCACGATCGCCATGAAGGCGCCGAGCGCGATCAGGCCGGGCGTCAGCGCTGTCATCACGGCGCGGTCTCGCGCCGTGCAAACACGACGCGGCCGGTGCGCCCGACGGTGCAGGCGCGGGCCGCGGCATCGCGCGATGCCACGGTCACGCGATAGGGCTCCTTGCTCAGCGCATCCGGATTGATGGCGAGATTGGCGGGTGCGCCGGCGGCGCCGGTCAGATTGACCACGGTGCCGAAGATCGGCTCGCCGCCGTCATTCGGCTCGAAGGTCGCGCGATCGCCGAGCTGCAGGCGGTTGTAGACGGCCTCGGTGACGTTGGCGGTGATGACGGTGCCGCTGCAATCGAGCACCTTGAGCAGGGGCTGGCCGGCCTGTACGTCCTCGCCGGGCGAGGTCATCATCTCCCAGACGCGCCCCGCGACGGGTGTCGTGATGTTGGCTTCGGACAGGTCGGCGAAGCGGACCTCCTCGACGATGATCTCGTTGGCAAGCCAGGCGATGTCGGTGTCGGTGCGGGCGAGATCGGCTTCGAGGTCGCCGGCGCGCTGACGCATCTCCTCTTCGCGCTGCACCGAGCTCGGCCGGTCGTTATAGCTGTCGCCGAGGAACGAGCCGTTCTGCGCCGCGGCGAGCTCGACCCTGGCGGCATCCAGCCGCTTGCGCGCGCCGAGCTCGGTCTGCTGTGACACGGAGAGCTCGCGCGTCAGCCGCGACAGCTCGACGGTCGAGATATTGCCGGATTTGGCCAGCGACGAGGCGCGCTCGACGGCGGCGCTGGCCTCCTCGCGCCGCGCCGCCGCCGCCTCGATCGAGGTCTGGATCTCGGCGATGCGGGCTTCGAGCTGGAGCACGCGTCCGTCGCGGAATTGCGCGGCCTGCCGCGCCAGATCCTTTTGCGCGGCCTGCGCCGAGGCAAGCTTGGCGGCAAGACTCGGCCGCTCGTTCTCCAGGCGCGATTTCTGCCGCCGGAGATCGTCGAGCAGGGTGCGATCGCCGCGCGAGTTGACGACGCGCAGGACCACGGTTCCGGCCTCCAACTCGGTCTGGTCGGTGATGCGCTGGGCGGCCGCGACGCGCCCACCGATGGGCGTGCGCAACGTGACGAGGCGGGAGTTCAGCACCGCCTCGACGCTCGAATTCTCCCAGATCGCGCGCAGCGGCAGCCAGCCAAACACGGCGACGATGGCGAGCCCGATGGCGATCTTGGCACCGCGCCGCAGATACGACCAGCGACGTCTGGATTCTGGCGCCGTCTGCCCGTCCGGCGCATGGCTGGGCTCGTCATTGACGAACAGCTGCTCGTGCAGCGCCTTCTGCAAGCCTTTCGCATCAGTCTTCTGATCAGAGGAGGGGGCAGGGACAGGGGCAGATGCGGGATCGACGGAGGCGGCGCGTGAGCGGTCCATCATGACGGTCACCTTGCGAACGGAATGCCGACAAAAGGGGCAACGCGCAGGAACCGTACGACGTGCCCGGCAACCGCGGATTAAGCCAATCCTGCGCTTTCCAGGTTGCTAAGTGTCCACGTGTGTTTTTGCGCAAATAACCGTCAAGGTTTAACGGGGACCGAAAGGCTGGCCGCACTGCCATGGATCTGCGGCCCGGCGACGCACGAACCTTGCGGTCGGCGGCGGCATTCATACTTCGGGGGAGCCGGCCGAAGGCTTGCCCGCGGCCGCTCCAGGAGACGGCCATGAACTATTTTCGTACCGCAATGCTGCTCGCAGGCCTGACCGCCCTGTTCATGGGCGTGGGCTATCTGATCGGAGGCGCCTCGGGCGCCATGATCGCGCTCGTCATTGCCGCCGCGACCAACCTCTTCACCTACTGGAACTCCGACCGCATGGTGCTGTCGATGTACGGCGCCCATGAGGTCGACCGTTCGACCGCACCGCAGCTGGTCGGCCTCGTCGCCGAGCTTGCCGGGCGCGCCGGCCTGCCGATGCCGCGCGTGTTCGTGATGGACGAGATGCAGCCCAATGCGTTCGCGACCGGCCGCAACCCGGAGAACGCCGCAGTTGCCGTTACCACCGGTCTGATGAACCAGCTCAGCCGCGAGGAGCTCGCCGGCGTGATCGCGCACGAGCTCGCCCACATCAAGCATCACGACACGCTTCTGATGACCATCACTGCGACCATCGCGGGCGCGATCTCCATGCTGGCCCAGTTCGGCATGTTCTTCGGCGGCAATCGCGAGAACAACAATGGTCTGGGCATCGTCGGCTCGATCCTGATGATGATCCTCGCTCCGCTCGGCGCCATGCTGGTGCAGATGGCGATCAGCCGCACACGCGAATACGCCGCCGATAATCTCGGCGCGCGCATCGTCGGACAGCCGATGTGGCTGGCCTCGGCGCTGGTGAAGATCGAGGGCGCCGCGCATCAGGTGCCGAACTACGAGGCCGAGCGGAATCCCGCGACCGCGCACATGTTCATCATCAATCCGCTGTCGGGCCACGGCGTGGACAATCTGTTCGCGACCCACCCCTCGACCCAGAACCGTGTCGCCGCCCTCCAACAGCTCGCCTCCGAACTCGGCGGGCAGGGGGCGCCGTCGGTCGGGGCCAACGAGAACTACCCGCCGCGCGGTCCCTGGGGCCGCTCCTCGTCACGTGGTTCTTCCCGCGGTCCCTGGGGCTAGCCAACGGAACCGGTGAGGATTTGCGACTTTGTGACCTGGCGCACATAGGGTCGTCCCGGCCGGTGCTAACACCTCGACGTGACCATTCCTTCGAAAGGGGATGCGTGGCCGGCCCGCTTCCGGCCACCGTCGAAGATGACCAGAGCTGCCGTACTTTTGCTGATCGTTCTTTGCGTGCTCGTCGGCCTGTCCACGCACATGGTCGTCAATTGCGGCGACGAGGACGATCCCGACATCTGCTCGGCCGTGATCGGCTTCTCGCCGCTTCGCGGCTCGCTGATCGCTTTCGCCTATGCGGGGCGCGGGCGGATCGCGCTGCGTCACGGCGATTTCAGGCGGGCGATCGCCGATTTCGACGAGGCCATCCATCTCAATCCCAACCGCGGCTCGCTCTATCGCGACCGGGCGCTGGCGCGCCGGCAGAACGGCGAGCTCGAGGGTGCCATTGCGGATTATGACGAGGCGATCGCGCATGATCCCAAGCTCGCCGCACCCTATCACCAGCGCGGTCTTGCGCTCGCCGCCATGGGCGATCTCGATCGGGCCATCCTCAGCTACAACACTGCGGTCCGCCTCGATCCCTCCGATGCGCAGGCCCGTCTCGACCGCGGCCTCGCGTTCCTCGCCCGCGGTCAGGCCGACGATGCCCGTGCCGATTTCGAGGCCGCGCTGGCGCTGCCCGCCGGCAAGAACGGCGCCGCGCGAGAGGCAGCGCGCGCCAAGCTCGCCGAGCTCGCCAGCGCCGAGCCGACACAGGTGTCGGCGCCGCAGCGGTAAGTGGGTTACTTCGCCTTCCTGGCCTTCGCCTTCTTCGTCTTGGCCTTCTTCTCGGGCTTGTCCTTCGCCTTCTTTTCCACCTTCACCGCAATCGGCGTGCTGGCGGCCAGGCGCATCGATCGCGCGTAGCTGTCGGCGACGTTGTCGGCGGACATCTGGAGGCGCTTGGCTGCGGCGGTGGCCTGCTCCATGGTGGCCTTGGCCATCATCTTGAAGCGCTCGCCGGTCTCCTTGCCCTTGGCCTTGGCCGCAAGGCCGTTGAAGCGATCCCGCCGCTCCTTGGCGCGGGTCATCAGGCCCGTATGCAGCTGTCTGGCCAGTTGCCGGATCACGACATCCAGGTCTGCGTCCGCCATGTTCTCTCATCCTCTTCGAAAAACGGTATCGATGCGGCGGGACTATGCAGATCGGGCCCCGCCTTGGCAATTCCCGCCAGCGTGTCATCCGCAGCTTCCAGCTTGCGAAGCAAAAAAAGCCGCGCATGTTGCGCGGCTTTTCGGCTGGCTTGCTTGGCCAGACGCGTTGTCTGCTTTACTTCAGCGAGGCCACCGGGCCGTTCGACGCCGTCGGCTCGGGGTCGAAGCCGAACACGCCGACCAGGTACTTGTAATAGTCCGGCATCTTCTCCTTGAGCGCCTCGCGCGACTTCGGATCGTGGAATTCGCTTTTTCCGGCCAGGAAGATGCTCGCGGTCACGGCAAAGAATTCCATGGGATTCTTCATCGCGTAGGAATCCTTGGGCAACATGTCCTTGGATTTGGCCAGCGCGTAGTAGGTGATCACGCCCTTGTTGGCATAACCGTCCGGCAGCAGCCGCGCGTGATAGGCATGGAGAAGCTCGTGCAGCAGCACGGCCTCCTTTTCGTAGCGCATCATGTCCGGCCGCAGCATGATCACGCCGAGCCCCGAGTCGACCGCGAGGTCGACGGCGTTCGGATTGGTCCAGCGCTGCTTGTCGTGGTCCCACACCGTCAGCGTCCGCGGCACGCGGCGCTCGACGTTGGGAGCGACGCGGCCGTAGCAGGCGGTCGCGGCGCCTTCGTCGAGGCAGGCGAGCTCGCTCGCGATGATCGGCACGGTACGGAAGAAGCGCAGCACGCGCGGCGACAGGCCGGCCGCTTCGACGGCGTCGATCTGCTGCTTCAGATTGTCGGCGAGCTTGTCGACGTCCTTGCGGTCGGAGTTCTCCGACAGGTCGAACATGTAGCCGCGGTAGCCCTGGAAGCCCGGCGGCAACGACGGCGCTGCGTTGGCATCGAGCGACCCGGCATGAGATGGATTGGCAAAGAGCGCGCCGACGATGGTCGCGGTCAGCAGCAACGCAATGCGCATGATGAAGCCCCCTGATGTCGTTTCGCCCGGCAGAATAGGCCGCCGTTGCTTGCGAAACGTGAGTGGGGCGAGACTAACGCGCCGATGTTGAGGCGTGTTTAATCCCTCGTTGCAGATCGCGCAGGCGGATTAGCGTGGGGTTAACCAAGCGTGGATCGGCGGCCTGCATCGGCGTATCATCGGCTCCGGGTCATGGGCCCAAAGTCCAGATAGCCGGAGGAGGATGCCATGTATGCCGCCATCCGTCAGGCCAAGGCGAAAAGCGGGAGTGCGGAAGAGCTGGCGCGCCGCATCAAGGACGGCGCCGTTCCGATCATCAGCGACGTCGATGGTTTTCGCGCCTACTACGTCGTCTATGCCGGCGACGACACGGTCACCGCGATCTCGATCTTCGACAAGTTCGAGCAGGCCGAGGAGGCGAACCGGCGCGCGATCGCCTGGATCGAGAAGGATCTCGGCCCGTTGCTCGCCGGGCATGCGAGTGCGGCGGCGGGGCCGGTGATCGTGCATACGCTGGCGTAGTTGGGCGGGTGCCTTCGCCTCTCCCCGCTTGCGGGGAGAGGCCGGAATTCGAGCGCAGCTTGAATTCCGGGTGAGGGGGACTCTCCGCGAGTCCGACTTGTGCCGTCCTCGCGGAGAGTCCCCCTCACCCCGACCCTCTCCCCGCAAGCGGGGTGAGGGAGAACATGCCCTCATAGCTCTCGTGCATTCGAAAACGCGAAGCTCGACACCCTTCGCGTCGTCTCGTCCAGGATCAGCGTGCGCGTGATCGGGGGCTCGGCGCGCTGGGCGCAGTTTTCGCGCTCGCACAGGCGGCAGTTGACGCCGATCGGCGTGCCCTCGGTTTTCTCCAGGTCGATGCCGGCGGCATAGGTCAAGCGTGCGGCGTGACGGATCTCGCAGCCGAGGCCGATGGCGAAGCGCGGCTGCGGCAGCGGGTGCGGCGCGACGGGGCGGCGCACCATCTGCGCGATCGAGAAATAGCGCGTGCCGTCCGGCAGCTCGATCACCTGCTTGAGCAGGCGGTCCGGCGTGTCGAAGGTCGAGTGCACGTTCCACAGCGGGCAGGTGCCGCCGAATTTCGAGAACGGGAAGGTGCCGGAGGAGAAGCGCTTCGAGACGTTGCCGGCATTGTCGACGCGCAAGAGGAAGAACGGAATGCCGCGCGCGTTCGGCCGCTGCAGGGTGGTGAGGCGGTGGCAGACCTGCTCGAAGCCGGAATTGAAGCGCTGCGCCAGCACGTGGATGTCGTAATTCAGCGCTTCGGCTGCGGCAAGGAAGGCCGGATAGGGCATCATCACCGCCGCTGCGAAGTAATTGCCGAGGGTGATGCGAAACAGGCGGCGCGGCGCGTCGTCCAGCGGGCCGGCGCGGCCGACAATGGTCTCCAGGGCTTGCGCGCATTCGCCAAGGCCGAGCTGGAACGCAAGCTGGAACGCGCGGCCGGGCGGGTCAACCAGCTCCGAGATCAAGAGCTGGCGGCGATGCCGGTCGAAGCGCCGCAGCGTCTCGCGCATCACGTCGACCGGCATGATGCGGGTCTGGATCGAATGCTTTTCACGCAGGCGCGCCGCAAGCGCGGCATACAGCCCTTCGGCTGGCACGTTCAGTTCGTCGCGCAGAGTCTCTGCGGCCTGCTCGAGCTCCGGGAAATAGTTGCGGTTGGCCTCGATCAGTTCACGTACGCGCTCGACCGGATTGGCCTCATAGCGCGTGCCGACGTCGCGGTCGGCCATTTGTGCGGCGGCCAGCGTCTCGCCTTGGCGCGCCTCGGTATAGGCGGCGTAGAGCCGCTGCAGCGCGTGGGTGACGCCGGGGCAGAGCTCGGCGAGGTCGCGCAGTTCCTGCTTGGGCAGGTCGATCTGGCGGAACAAGGGATCGGAGAAGATCTCGTTGAGCTCGGCGAAGAAGCGGTCCTCGTCGGCGGTGGCGAGGTCGCGCAGGTCGAGGTCATAGGTCTCGGCAAGGCGCAGCAGGATTTGCGCGGTCACCGGGCGCTGGTTGCGTTCGATCAGGTTGACATAGCTCGGCGAGATCCCGAGCCCCTCGGCGATCTGGGTCTGCGACAGCCCCAATTGCTGCCGGATCCTCCGGAAGCGCGGGCCGACGAAGAGTTTCTTGCCGGAAACGGCGGGCATGTCTCAGGTCTCCAGGCTCATCAAGGTCAGGTCTGCTGACCCATTGATTTACAAGATTTACAAAATAACATCTATTACATGTTCTGATGTTACATGACATCACCAATCGGAAACAAGCCCTCTATCCGAATTTTCCGTTTTCGCGTTTAGCTCCTGACACGCATCTCGCAATGCACTGTCAAGAATGTCGATGGCCAGCCATCGCCATCGTCAGCGAAAGGATCAGGTCCATGAACTACCAGCCCCGCGGCATCAGCCCCCTCCTGCGTCCGGCCTCCTATCAGAGCGAGGTCGAGGCAGCCCAGGCGCTCCTCGAGACCCAGCCGACCTGGAACGGCGTGTCGGCCGAGGCCGTCGCGCGCATGCGCCTGCAGAACCGCTTCAAGACCGGTCTCGACGTCGCCCGCTACACCGCGGCCTTGATGCGTGCGGACATGGCCGCCTATGACGGCGACCCCACCAAGTACACCCAGTCGCTCGGTTGCTGGCACGGCTTCATCGCCCAGCAGAAGCTGATCTCGGTCAAGAAGCACTTCGGCAAGACCGATCGCACCTATCTCTATCTCTCGGGTTGGATGATCGCCGCGCTGCGCTCCGAGTTCGGTCCGCTGCCCGACCAGTCGATGCACGAGAAGACCTCGGTGCCGGCGCTGATCGAAGAGCTCTACACCTTCCTTCGCCAGGCGGATTCGCGCGAGCTGAACGACATCTTCCGCGCCCTCGACAAGGCGCGCAAGGAAGGCGACAAGACCCGGGAGAAGGAGCTGATCGAGAAGATCGACAACTTCCAGACCCATGTCGTGCCCGTCATCGCAGACATCGACGCCGGTTTCGGCAATGCCGAGGCGACCTATCTGCTCGCCAGGAAGATGATCGAGGCGGGCGCCTGCGCGCTGCAGATCGAGAACCAGGTCTCGGACGAGAAGCAGTGCGGCCACCAGGACGGCAAGGTCACCGTGCCGCATGAGGTCTTCCTGGCGAAGATCCGTGCCTGCCGCCACGCCTTCCTCGAACTCGGCGTCGAAGACGGCGTCATCGTGACCCGCACCGATTCGCTCGGCGCCGGCCTGACGCAGCAGATCGCCGTCAGCCACAAGCCCGGCGACATCGGCGACCAGTACAACAGCTTCCTGGATTGCGAGGAAGTCACGGCGGAGAACGCCAGGAACGGCGACGTCATCATCAACCGCAACGGCAAGATGATGCGTCCGAAGCGGCTGCCCTCCAACCTCTACCAGTTCCGTCCGGGCACCGGCGAAGACCGCTGCGTGCTGGACTGCATCACCTCGCTGCAGAACGGCGCCGACCTGCTCTGGATCGAGACCGAGAAGCCGCATATCGAGCAGATCGCGAAGATGGTCGACCGCATCCGCAAGGTCGTGCCGAACGCCAAGCTGGCCTACAACAACTCGCCCTCGTTCAACTGGACCCTCAACTTCCGTTGGCAGGTCTTCGACGCCTGGAAGGAGGCCGGCAAGGACGTCAGCAAGTACAACCGTGCCGAGCTGATGAAGGCGGAGTACGACGACACGCCGCTGGCCAAGGAAGCCGACGAGCGCATCCGCACCTTCCAGGCGGATTCGGCCAAGCGCGCCGGCATCTTCCACCACCTGATCACGTTGCCGACCTATCACACGGCGGCGCTCTCGACCGACAATCTGGCCAGGGAGTATTTCGGCGAGCAGGGCATGCTGGGCTACGTCAAGAACGTCCAGCGCGCCGAGATCCGTCAGGGCATCGCCTGCGTGAAGCATCAGAACATGGCCGGCTCCGACATCGGCGACGACCACAAGGAGTACTTCGCCGGCGAGGCGGCCCTGAAGGCAGGCGGCGCCCACAACACGATGAACCAGTTCGGCTAACGAACCACGCACCTCTCGATAGGAGACTCACAATGACCAAAGGCAGCAATTTCTGGGTGATCGGCGGCGAGTTCGGTTCGATGAACTTCCACAAGCTCGTGGAAGGCTCGGCCCAGGTCAAAGGTCCGTTCAAGTCCCGCAAGGAGGCTGAGGACTGCTGGCGCGAGGTGTCGGAAGAGAGCCGCCACAAGGCCGGCGTCCGCTTCTCGATCGTGGAAGAGCCGCAGCGCGCCCCGGCAGCCTGATCAGGCGGCCGCCGAACTCACCTAAGAAGACGTCCAAGGACGGATGGTCCCATCCAGGCCTCAAGCCTGGGTGGGATCGTCTGTTTTTGGCACAGGTGTAAAGGCTGTGGGGCGCTGTAAGTATCTGGAATTGTGGGGCTTTGCGGAGGATGTGGTTGCTGATAGGTTAATGGTGGAAAGTCGAGGACGAGGCCGACAATGTCAGAGCCCGAGACCAGCGGGATCGATCCCGGCCAGCCGCGCCCGGTGCGGCTGCGCGATGCACTGCTGCGCGCACGGATCGAGGCCGCCGACCGGACCGGCGTCGTGGTCGATCTCAGGGACGCCGAGGTGGCGCGGCTCGAGATCCTCAACGACGGGCTCGATCCCCTGTTCGCGCAGGTGCCTGATCAGATCGACCTGTTCGACCGCGGCATCAGCCAGGGCGATACGCCGAGACTCTGGATCGACGTCGTCGCCCACATCGTGATGGGGCGCGACAAGCGGATGTACCGCTTCGTCCAGGACACCCGCTTCGGCCGCATCGTGCTCGCCGAATCGCACGATACCGCCGTGATCGTCGAGGCCGTCACCGATTATGTCGCGCGCCGCATGGTCGAGCGCGAGCGTGCGATGGTGGTCCCGCCCGAACCGCAGGCACCGGCCACCGTGCCGCCGCGCCGCTCGCGCGTCTGGCCGTTCGTGTTCGGGTTCGTGCTCGGCGCCGCCGCGTTGTTCGGGGTCGCGGTGCTGGCGGCTCTGCGGAGCTGGTAGATTTCTCTTGGCCGTCATTCCGGGGCATGCGAAGCATGACCCCGGAATCCATCGAGCAACAGCGCATGCGGGTGAATGGATTCCGGGTTCGCGCTGCGGCGCGCCCCGGAATGACAGCCAACTAAATCAACCTCGCATGCTTGATCTGCCCGATTTGAAATCCGGCCCCCAGGCTCCGCACCGTCTGCTCGCAGCGCCAGCCGGCATTGTCCTTCTCGATCGTCAGCAGATTATACGCCGCCGCCGGGTAGCGTCCGTGCGCGAGCGCGGAGGCCGAGGGAACGCCGAGCGCGGGAATGTTTCCGTTGGGACCTTCGATCCATATCGTCGAATGAACGTGGTCGTGCCCGTGCAGGATCAGCTCGACGCCGTGGCGCTTGAGCAGCGCCAGCAGCGCGGGCGCGTCTGTCATCCGTTTCTGGCGGGCATCGGATTTCAGCGGATGATGCACCAGCAGCACGCGGAAGACGTCCTCCGTCGCGAGCCGTTCGAGCACCTGTTCGAGCGAGGCGAGCTGATCGGGCCCGAGCGTGCCCGTCGCCATCAGCGGCAGGGTCGGTACCGCCGTGGACAGGCTGACCAGCGCAAGCGGTCCGCGCCGGCGCACGGACGGAAAACCGATGCGGCCATCGTCGCCGGCAAGATAGGGCGCAAACGTCTCGCCGAAACGATGAAAGGTGGCGCGGACATAGGCGTCATGGTTGCCGGGAATCGCGGTCACGCGCTCAGGCGGGCCGACGCTCTCGAGCCAGGCGAGGGCCGGCGCGAATTCCGCCTCCAGCGCGAGGTTGACGAGATCGCCCGTCACCGCGACGTGGTCGGGCGCCTGCGCCCTCATATCGGCGACGAGTGCGTCGAGAACCTCGCGGCGCTGGTATTTGTGGCGGTTGCGCGTCCAGTTGACATAGCCGAGCGCGCGCTTGCCCGCGAGCTCGATCAGCCGGGGCTTCGGCAAAGGCGGCAGATGCGGGTCGGACAGATGGGCGAGCGTGAAGGGAGCCAGCGTGTTGGGAGTCATGACGCGCGATTGCCTCGCTATTGCTCTACCGTAATGGCAAGGTCGCGCCCGGCGCGCAAGCAGGGCCTGAAACGGGGCGGCAGGGAAGTCTGATGGGAGAAAGTCTGAACCGTGTGCGACGGAAAGCCGAGCCGCTGCTGCGGCGGCTCTTCCACGCCTACTTCCTGCTCGTCCGCGGCATGACGCTCGGCGTCCGCGCCGTGGTGCTGGATGCCGAGGATCGGGTCTTCCTGGTCAGGCACAGCTACGTCAGCGGCTGGTATCTGCCTGGCGGCGGCGTCGATCACGGCGAGACCATGGAGCAGGCGATGCGGCGCGAGCTCAAGGAGGAGGGCGACATCGATCTCACCGGAGACGCCGTGCTGCACGGCATCTTCCTCAACAGCCACGTCTCCCGCCGCGACCACGTTGCGGTCTACGTCGTCAGGCAGTTCAGGCAGGACCGCGTCCCTGAGCCCAACCGCGAGATCGTCGAATGCGGGTTCTTCGCGATCACCGCGCTGCCCGAGGGCACCACGCCCGGCACGCGGCTGCGGATCGCGGAAGTGCTCGACGACCGGCCCTTGATTGCGACGTGGCGCTGAGGGCGGCCTGTGCCAGTAACCGGCTCGACCGCCGCCACGGAAAGCCGGATGAAGATTACCAAACCCGCTTTCGGCCTGACCTGCCTTCCGGTCCTCGCGGGCAACATCGGAATCCTGCTGGCGCTGGTCTCGATCATCTTCGCGATCCCGATTGTGAAACGGGACTGAGGTGGGTGCCACGCCCATGGACCTCCGCATTCGCAGATGCTACTCCGCCGGATGACATGACCGACCTCTCACTGACCATCCTTCCCGAGGCCGCCGGCGACGCTCAGGCGATCGAGCGGCTGCACGAACGTACCTTCGGTCCCGGCCGCTTCGTGCTGAGCGCCTACCGGATTCGCGAGCACGTCGACCATCTGCTCGAACTGTCCTTCACCGCCCGCATCGGCACGCTGCTGGTCGGCTCGGTCAGGCAGTTGCCGATCCTGATCGGCGACACGCCCGCTCTGCTGCTCGGTCCGCTCACCGTCGAGCCGCCGTTCCGCGGCCGCGGCGTCGGCCGTGCGTTGATGGAGCGCGCGCTGAAGGATGCGAAGGCGAAAGGCCACCGCCTCGTGCTGCTGGTCGGCGACGAACCCTATTACAGCCGCGTCGGTTTCAAGCCGGTCCCCAAGGGCCGCGTCGCCATGCCGGGCCCGGTCGATGCCGCCCGCATCCTGGTGTTCGAGCTCGTCGACGGCGCCTTCGAGGGCGTGTCGGGCCCGGTCGGCCCCGACTGGAGCAAGGCGCGGGGGTAGGGGCAGCCGCAGCTCCACGCCCGGATGGAGCGTCCGCCGTAGCTCGAAGGGCGAAGGCGGAAGCGCAATCCAAGGCCAGGCGGACAAGTCCCGGCTCTCGCTCCGCTCGATCCTGGCTATGAGACTTCGCCAGGGGATCTGACGACACCTATCGTCGCGAGAAGTGCGGCAAGCTCAGCCTGACCTCTTGTGTCGGTTTTGGCAAAGACTCGCCTGAGATGCGTTTTGACCGTATTGGCGGACAGCCCCAGCATGACGGCTGCTTCGGATGTCGTCCCGCCGGAGGACGCTGCAACTGCCACGCGCGCTTCCGCCCTGGTCAAGCCATATGCGTCCGTCAATTGCTGCGAGCTCGCCGTTCCTCTTTGCGAGGGATCGATCACGAAGGCGGCGCAGGCCGCGTTGCGGATGAAGGCCCCACGGAGCATCGCGACTTCTTCGCTGCGCAGTCCCACGACGACAATAGTCAGAAGCCGCGTTCCGTCCACCGCGGGAACACTCATCGTTCCGCCGGCTCCGCCGGCCAATGTCGACCGGACAAGGTTTGCGAGGCGTCTCGAATGCGGGGCTGACCAGGTTGCCATCGAGGGTTTGAGCTTGAGCGTCCCTTCCGCTTCCAGCGAACAGGACGCCTGGTTCGCAAAGACGACATGTGCCCTGGGACCCATGACGACGACGCCGTCCGCCAGTTGATCGATCACGTCGAACGCGGCTCTCCTCAACGCGTGATACCCGGTCAGGCGAAATCCCAATGTGACGGATCTCCGCAGATGGGGAGCCAGCATTTCGATGTGCTTACGGCCGGCTGCGTCGAATTCGCCGCGGCGTGTGCTGCGGCAGATGTTGAAGGCCACACGGAAGTCGTCCTTCGCTGCCAGCGCAATCATCGCGTTGTGTCCGATGCCTTGCGGCCTGAGGACCTCGTCGTAGAAGACCGATTTTTTGAGCTCGCGCAGCGGCACCACTTCGTCCGACAGGACCACTTGCCCGATCGGCTTGTCCTCCATAGCCTCCGACCAGGCATTCTGCATATGGCGTTCCTGGTAGACTTGACTGCATTGCTGGTTCAAGCGGCCGTTGAAATCGAAGTAGACTTGCTCGGCCGTGACCGATTGTCCGAACAATACCCCGCCTTCGCTTCCTGTGAGATCGGCGATAGCGGTGAGAACGGCAGGCCAGAGGTCTTGTTGGCCGGCGGCCTCGTATATCAAATCGAGGATGCGTTCCATATTGCGATCCGGGATACGCCAGACGAGCACTTCTACTTCTTCAGAGACGCGAGAGGCACGCTCGTGCCTGCAGTTTGAACATCATGATCGGTCGTCAGCGCCAGCATCAGCATGACGGCCAGCATCGATCCATAGAAGCTGACGACCGCAAGCCGCCATTTGCGCACCACGGGGCGGTCTGACCGGGGGCGATCCTGCGGGGATTTCTGCATGGGATGCTCCGAACCTTCAGAGGGGCCTGACAAAACCGATCCCGGCAGCCATCAGCAGCAGGCCCACGATGCGGTTGAACGTGGCGGTATCGACGCGGTTGAAGATAATCAGCCCGACATAGGCGCCGAGCACGGCGGGGGCTGCATAAAAGAGGAGGCCGAGCGGCATCACCTCTGACGGCCGCAAGACCATCAGCAAGGACAGCGACAGCAGCTGGTTGACCAGGATGAAAGGCTGGATGATTGCGCGGGCGCGGTGCTTGTCGAAACCTTGGACATGGCACCACATCGAAACGAAAGCGGCAGGAAATGCTGCAAGGTCTCCGGTAATGCCTCCCAGCGCGCCAACCGTGATGCGTCCCCACAAGGGATTTTTCCCGGACCGCAGAGTCGGCTTCAGCGCCGTGAAGGCGCCATAGGTGATCAACAGAGCTCCCAACATCGGCAGCAAGGTGGACGCCGAAGTGTTGCAGAGGAGATGAAGGCCGATGGGCAACGTCAAGATGCTGCCGAAGAGGTAGGGAGCGCACCGGCGCATCTCGATCGATTCACGCAAGCGCCAGACGCAGTAGACTTGTTGGGCGATCGAAGCCACCAGGAGAATCCGGACGATCGTGATCGGCTCGCTCAAGCTATGGAAGAGGAAGGCGCCGGCGATCGGCGAGAATGCGAAGCCTGCGATACTCGAAACCAGCGCGGACAGCAGCACGACCCAGCAAGCTGCTTTCGTCGCACTCGACGAGATGGCAAGCGCGACGGCGAAGATTCCGAGACAGACCGTGGGAATTGCTGGAAATGATTTGACGACGGAGAAAGTGGAAGCTGCCTTTGGATCGACAGGCGGCATGAAAACCTCCGACAACAAGACTTTGGTGGCAATCGCGGGTATCGATCTCCGATGACCCTACCCGCGCGGCAGAACAATGCGTGTGAACCAATTCACGACGTCGAGCCGAATATCGGGCTCGGTGCTTCTGATGCTAACGACTGCGAAGCAACGCAGCGTCACCCGACCGGGTGACAAATGGTGGAACACCAAGCACGCGCGGTGAATGCCGCGTCACGTTGCTCGAAAATTGTGCGCTTCGGTCGCAAATCTGAAACGTTTAATAGAATTGTATTTCATTGATATGCAATCAGAACGATAGTTTCCCTTTCCGTCATAGTTTCGCTGCTTAGTTTGGCAAAGCAGAACCCATGTTCGCGCCGACGATGTCGGCGCCACGATGTTGGTGCCGCAATGTCGAGGATGGAATGCGTCCTTCTCTGGTCAGACTGCTGGCGGCAACGATCGGCTTGGCCGTTGGTATTGCGTTGATTGCAGGAAAGCCGCCGGCCGACGGCCATCACAAGGGCCTTCGCCACGCGCACTTCGTTGCCAACTAGAGCATGATCGAGGTTCTGTATTCCGCTCACGCGGGAGGGATAGCCCTCCCGCACAATTCATGGCCTGATCATCGCTAGAACTTGAAGTTCGCGAACGCCCGCACGCCGATGCCGGGCAGCAGCACCTGGTCCTTGTTGAAGGAGACGGCATTGCGGATGTTCTCGTTCAGCAGGTTGTTGCCGACGAGCCCAACATACATCTCGCGCGCGCCGAACCAGCTTTGATGGAGCTTCGTCCTGTAACTGACTTCGGCCTTCAGCAGGTTGTAGCCGGGCGTCGGCGTCTCCGCGATCGGTGCGATGTCGTTTTGCGCGAACGCGTGCAGCAGGTTGATCCGGGCAAACCAGTCGGCGTCGCGATAGTACACACCACCACCCAGCCGCTGGGGCGGAATGCGTGGCACGTTGGTGCCGTCGTCGAAGGTCGCGCGCACGATGTCGTACTGACCCTCGATGCCCCAGATCCCGTTCCAGACCGGCATTACGTCGTACTGGAACTGGAATTCGCCGCCACGAAATGTCGCGTCGCGCTGCGAATAGACCGCCTGATTCAGTTCGAGGCCCGCGCCAAGCTGGCAAACGCCATCCTCACACGTGTTGCCGGTCAGGCGCCGGTAGATAAAACCGTTGAACTTGGTGTAGTAGCCGGTGATTTCGAAGCGAAGCGGCCCTACCGCCCGTCGCAGTCCCGCCTCGACCGACTTGGCGGTCTCGATGCCGAGATTGGGATTGCCTATGTCGAAAGTGGTGGTGGCATCGTGGCCGCCGCGCGAAAACAATTCCGCCGGTTTCGGCGCACGCTCGACATATTGGCCGGTGATGCTCGCGACCAGATCCCACGGAAGGTTGTGGATCAGGCCGATGCTCCCGCTCACCGGCGTGAAGTTGCGGTTGACCGCCGTTGCGGGGCCGATCGCGGCCGGATCGACAGTGAGGTCGAACACATCGGGGACGAAGGCGGGCGCCGTGCCGCTCAACCTTGCGTTCTCGACGCGCCCGGCGATCTGAGCCTTGGTGGCTTCGCTGAACTTGAACTCGTTGAAGATGTACCCGGCGACCTTTGTGTTCTTGTTCGGATCGAATAGTCCGTTGATCGGGCTACCTGGATCGTCCGGACTCGGCGCGGTCAGCTTCTGGTGCGACGCCTGAACGCCCACAGCGGTGGTCAGCGCAGCAAAGCGGACGTCGAACGGCGCAAGTTGGACCTCGACGCGGCCTTCCTGTTCCTTGTTGGTGAAGGTTTGTCTCACGCCGAGGGAGGTGAGATCGGCAGAGTCGGCGAGCCCGATCTCATCGTGTTTATAGTCGGTGGCCCCAGCCCAGAACCGAATCGCATCGATCGCCGCAGCGTCCGGCCGATACTCGCCTTGTGTCGTGAACTTTGTTTGTCGTCCGTCGATCCGCGTCAGGAACTCGCTGCCTTCGATACCGGGAATGTGGTAGAGCGCGTTGTGCTGCGTGATCGCCGCGCCAACGTAGCCGCCATCGAAGATGTAGGAGCCGCCGACAGAACCGCCGTAGGCCTGCGATGACGAATTCGGCTGGCGTCCGTTGAACGGCAGCGTCGGGTCGGTCAAGAACGGGTAGCTCGGGATGTTGTAGTCGCCGGCCTTGCGGCCAAAGGCATCGGCATGGACGGCAACGTTACCGCCGCCGGCGTCGAGCAGCACGGCACCTTCGACCCCGCGATCGACAGACGTCACTGCCGTCCGTGTTTCCGCGGTGATGCAGCCCGGCGATCCCATGTTTGCCAGCGGCGCCTTGGTCGGGAGTCCGTAAGTCGGAAAGGGCGCCGCGCAGGACGGCAAGGCATCCGGAATTCGATTGTTGGTCGCGCTGACCACGCCGCCGATCGCGGTGGAGCCGTAGCGTAGCGTCGCCGGTCCGCGGATGACCTCCACCTGGTTGGTTGCCAGCGGATCAATCGGCACGAAGTGATCCTCGCCGAGATCGGACGCGCCATTGCTGCCAATTCCGTTCTCGACGATGCCGACACGGTTGGTGTCGAGGCCGCGAATGATGGGGCGGCTGGATGCGCCGGGTGCGTATTCAGAGCCGGTGATGCCCGGCTTCGAGAACAGGAGGTCGCCGAGCGTGCCGCCGCCATTGCGGCGAATCTCCTCGTTCGGCACCACGGTGACGGTCGCGAACTGATCGGTCACGATCGGCAGCACGCCTTGCTGAGGCGCAGCGGGCACTGGCGCTGCCGGCGTTGCTTCAGCCGTTTGCTCGCGGCTGCGCACCCGCGCGGTCCGCGTGCCGCGGCCGGCGTTGCGGGACGGCACCACGGCCCTGCGCACGATCGGGCTCGGCGCCGTCACGGTGACGGCGGGGATTTCCGTCGATGATCTGTCTTGGGCCGGCTCTTGAGCGAAGGCGGGCGTGGCGGCAGCGCCGAGCAGGAGCAGGCTTGCTCCGCCAAGTCGTTGCGCGCGTCGCGATTTGAATGACATTGTCCTGATTCCAGTCAGGCGCCGTCCGGATGATGGTTTGCTGATCGGAGGCGGCCTGCCGTCGCGGCGCGACGGAATTCGACTTCAACTTCTCCCGGGCATTCGCCTGAAAGCGGCGAGGCCGGGCGTGACCAAGCGTTGGAAGTCAGGACGCGGGAGGGGCGCGGGGCTGGAATGCCGTGCCGGCCGATTTCAGATGGAGAAATTCGGCGTCGGTGGTGCGGTAGAGCAGGTCGATCGCCTGCGGCAGCTGCAACAGAGGCGGCGTCGCGAACAGGATCGTGCCCGCCATTGCGACGACGGCGCAGATCGCGCAACTGTCGTCGGCGGGATGCTCGTGGTCGGGTCCGGCGGGCGATTGTTTCTGGACGGCTGCGCGGTCGACCGCAGCTTGATCCTTGGCACTGTCTTTGAAGCCGTCGGTCTGCTGCAGCGAGGATTGGGCGAGGGGCGCGGCCTGCGCGAACCAGTGGCTGTGGCCGAATGTCAGCGCGAACTGCACCAGCATCGCGAACAACGCGAGCCGGGCGCCGTGCCTGATATTCGACCGGAACCACTTCATCTGGAAACGCCACCCCCACGTCGCGGGGCATCAATTCCTGATGTCGCGACGTTATAATGTAACATCGCTCGATCGGTCTGCAGATGTCAACGGCTGGTCGGGCTGCGCATGCAGTCGGCCCGTCCGATGTGTCGTTCGGGCAACTAAAGCGTGATGGCATCAGGTCCAATAGCCTGAATTTTTGAGGTAGTTGGCGCATTCTTCGGGTGTGAAGGCATCGAGCGCCTGGCTTATAGCAGCGCAGACTGCGTCGACGGTTCGTGCGGCGGCCTTTCGGAGTAGGTGCTTGAGCTTGGCAAAGACTTGCTCGATCGGGTTCAGGTCGGGCGAATATTTTGGCAGGAAGAAGAGTTTTGCGCCGACCGAGCGGATGAGCTGGCGCACCGCTTTGCTCTTGTGGCTACCGAGGTTATCCAGCACGACGATATCGCCGGGATGAAGGATGGGCAGAAGAACCTTCTCGACGTAGGTGCGAAAGCTCACGCCATCGATCGGCCCTTCGATGAACCATGGCGCGTCGATCCGGTCATGGCGCAGGGCCGCCAGGAAGGTCATCGTCTTCCAGCGGCCGTGGGGGACTTTGGCGTGAAGCCTGTGCCCTCGCGGCGCCCATCCCCTCAAGGACGCCATATCGGTCCTGGTCCAGGTCTCGTCGATAAAGACAAGCCGCTCAGCTTCGACGCGGTCTTGATACTTTGTCCATTGGGCTCGCCGCCGCGCCACGTCGGGTCGATCGCGTTCGCCAGCCGCCACGCTTTTTTTTGAAGCTGAGCTTCTCGGCATGCACGAAGTCCCACACCGAGTGGTAGTCGACCTTCAGGCCGCGGCAGGCAAGCTCAGCAACGAGACCACGTATGGTGAAATCGCCTTCCTTGGTCCGTTGCGACAGCCAGACCGCGTGGTCTCCCGAAATCGCCTTCGGCTTATGACCGCCCATCTGACCGGGTTCAACGCTGCCGGTCTCCTCAACCCGCTGCATCCAGCCGATGGCCGTGCTGATCGCAACCCCAAACTGCTTGGCGGCCCGATTGCGGGACATGCCGCCCTCGATCGCGGCCACAACACGCTTGCGAAGATCCACAGAATAAGGCTTGCCCATCCATGCTGGCCTCCTCTCCAGCCAGCATGGTGAATCAGAAATCGACCGATTTGGGAATCCCAAATCGATTCAACCTAACCCCATCCCGCTTTAGCGTCCTTCGCGGACCCAGGTCGCGGCGAAGGCGCCGAGCAGCAGCAACAGGCCGATCAGGCCGGAGAAGATCGGCAGCACGCCGACGCCCTTCACCACGCTGGCGTCGCGCATCCGCACGCCCATCCAGCCGTCGCCGTGGAACACGCTGGCCGAGCGCACCGGCAGGATGCGCGGCAGCTCGACGCTGGAGCCACTGGCCACGCGCACCGCGTCGCCGCCCGTTGCCTGCGTCAGCGGCTTTAGCGTATCGACCGTGGAGGTGACTTCCGAAAACTCCTTCGGATTGGTCGGGCCGACATTGATCAGCGCCTTCAGCGTGCCGTCGGTGGCCTGCCACAGGCCGAGCTCGTTCGCGGGCAGGCTGGCGCGCCACTCGCCGGGATCGGCAGCCGCCAGCGTCAAGTCGTGCGACACGCCCGATGGCGAGGTCACGCTCACCGGCTGGACGCTGTCCGCCATGGTCTGGCGCACCACGACGAGGTCCTTGCCCTGCACCTGGAGCCGCAGCGCTTCCTCGTCCAGATCAGGCTGCTTCATCAGCCAATGCGACGTCCGCCTGAGCAGATCGAGATGTGGTCCGCCGCCCTCATAGCCGCGCGCCCACAGCCAGATGTGATCGGAGAGCAGCAGCGCGACGCGGCCCTCGCCGAAGCGCGACAGGAACAGAAGCGGCTTGCCGTCAGCGCCGGTCATAACGGGCGGGTTGACGGCATTGCGGGTGTCGACGGTGCGGAAGAACCGGCTCCAGTGCGGCGGCTCGCTCGCCGAGCCCTCCAGCCCGCGCGTGACCGGATGGCGTTTGCCGACGTCGGACAGATGCGCATAGAACGGCTTTTCCGTCACGCCGACCGGCTCGGCCGGCAGCACCGAATCCAGCGGCGTGCGCCAGATGCTGGTGTTGGAGGCGTAGTCGGGCCCGGCCGAGACCAGCACCGCGCCGCCAGAGCGGACATAGCGCGCGATGTTGTCGAAATAGGCGATCGGCAGCACGCCCTGGCGGGCGTAGCGATCGAAGATGATCAGCTGGAATTCGTTGATCTTCTGCTGGAACAGCTCGCGCGTCGGAAACGCGATCAGCGACAATTCGTTGATCGGCGTGCCGTCCTGCTTCTCCGGTGGGCGCAGGATGGTGAAGTGGACGAGGTCGACGCTGGCGTCGGACTTGAGCAGGTTGCGCCAGGTGCGCTCGCCCGAATGCGGCTCGCCCGAGACCAGGAGCACCCGCAGCTTGTCGCGCACGCCGTCGATGGCGACGACGGCGCGGTTGTTCACCGGCGTCAGTTCGCGTTCGAGTGGCGAGGCCTCGATCTCGACGATGTTCGGACCGGCATGCTTGATGTCGACATCGACGCTGGCGGCCTGGCCGCTTCCCAGCGTGCGCTCGTTGATGACCTCGCCGTCGCGGCGGATCGTGACCCTGGCGCGCTCGCCGGAGACGCCCTGGTCGTCGAGCCGGTAGTTGATGGTCTGGGTCTGCCCGACGATGCCGAAGCGCGGCGCCGCCGTGATCGCGATGCGGCGGTCGCGCTCGTCCTTCTGCCCCGTGACCAGCGCGTGCACCGGCGCCTGGAAACCGAGCGCGGCGGCGTTCGCCGGAATGTCGTGGACGCGGCCGTCGGTGATCAGGAACCCGCCCGCGACGCGGTCGACCGGCACGTCCGCCAAGGCCGAAGCGAGGGCGCCGAACAGTTTCGTGCCGTCGGTCTCGCCGTCGGCCTGCCCAGCCTCGACGACGCGGACTTCGAGGCCCTTGATCTTCTTCAGGCTGTCGACCAGCGCTTCCTGCGCCTGGGCGGCCTCACGGTTGCGGTTGCCGAAATTCTGGCTCGGGCTCTTGTCGACGACGACGGCCGCCACCGAGGTGAGGGGATCGCGGTCCTCGCGGGTGAAGGAGGGATTGGCGAGCGCCAGCAGGACCAGCGCCAGCGCGGCCACGCGCACCGCGGCGCCGCGCGCGCGTGCCAGCAGCAGCACCAGCGCGATGACGACGATCGCGGCGAGCGCGAGCCACAGCACGATCGCGGGAACAAGTGGCGTGAATGCGATGCCGTAGTTCATGGTTCAAACCCATCCACATCGTCATGCCCGGGCTTGTCCCGGGCATCCACGTTCTCCGGGCTGCGTCGCAAGGCGTGGATGGCCGGGACAAGCCCGGCCATGACGGCTTCACGTTGGCGAGCGTCCAGGCTCAACATCCGCATCATTGCCCCAGCCGTTCGATCAGCGCCGGAGCGTGCACCTGGTCGGCCTTGTAGTTGCCGGTCAGCGTGTACATCACGATGTTGGCGCCGGCGCGGTAGGCGAATTCGCGCTGGCGGGGGTCGCCGCCGGTCACCGGCAGCATGGCCTGTCCGTCGGGCCGCACTGCCCAGGCGCCGGCAAGATCGTTCGAGGTGATGATGATCGGCGAGACGCCGTCGCCGCCGCGCGCCGGCCGCTGCGCGCTGTCCTCGTCCTCTTCGCGCGGCAGCGTCTCAACCCAGGTCTGGCCGGCGGTGAAGCGGCCGGGGAAGTCGCGCAGCAGATAGAAGGTCTTGGTCAGCACGTGCTCGCGCGGTACCGGCTCGAGCTCGGGCACGTCGAGCGACGACAGGATATCGCGCAAGGTCTGCATGCCCGGGGTCTGTGACGCCCCGTTCGCGCCGGGCGGCGCCTCGATCGCGTCGCGGGTGTCGAACAGCACGGTGCCGCCCTGCTTCATGTAGGCATCGATCTTGTTGATGGCATCCTGCGGCGGCTTAGGCGCGCCCGGCACGATCGGCCAGTAGATCAGCGGGAAGAAGGCGAGCTCGTCGTGCGCCGGATCGATGCCGACGGGATCGCCGGCCTCGAGCGCGGTGCGCTGGGCCAGGAACAGCGTCAGCCCGTTCAACCCCGCCTTGACGATGGAATCGACGTCGGAATTGCCCGTCACGACATAGGCGAGTCGCGTCTGCGACACCGCCTTCATCGCGAACTCGTCCGCGGCGCTGTCGGCGCGCGCCGGCGTCGGCGCAAACGACATCAGGCCTGCGAGCGCCAGGGCGAACACGATCATTGCGGGCGCGGCGCGGCGGCGCAGCAGCGCGGCAATCCCGCCGCCGAGCACCGCGACGATGATGGCGTCGACCAGGAACAGCGCGAGCGCGGTGGACAGCAGCCAGCCGCGCAGGTCCCGCGGTTCGGCATTGGTGTAGGTGGCGTGCCGGGCGCGCAGGCTCGCGGTGTTCAGGGCCGCGATGCGGTCGGCGGCAGCAAGCGTGTTCACGGCAAGCGGTCCTTCTGCCGGACCGTAGAAGCCCGGCGGATGATCGGGTGTGGCCCGATCGCGATAATCGGCAGGTAGTGGTTTTGCGGTCGCCGGCGGCGGGCCGAACGCGCCGAAACCGTCGAGGATGTGCAGCGGCGCCACCGTTTCAGTGGTCGCCTCGCTGGCAACGCCGGCGCCGGGCTTGGCCGTGTAGCCGGACATGTCGACCACCCGCCGCAGCATTTCGACGAAGGTGCCTGACATCGGCAGGTCCGACCAGCGCATGTCGGCGCTGACGTGGAACAGGCTGACGAGCCCCTTGCCGCGATGCTCGCCGGTCACCAGCGGCGTGCCGTCTTCCAGCGAGGCCCAGCTCTTGGTGGCGAGCACGGCGTCGGGCTCTGCCAGCACCTGGCGGCTCACGGTGACGTCCTTGGGGACCGCCACGCCGGCAAACGGGCCGTCGGCCGCGAACGAGGCCAGATGCTGCGGCTTCTCCCAGGTCAGGCTGCCGCCGAGCGTCCGGCCGCCCTTGCGCAGCTTGACCGGCACGAGGTCGTCCTCTGCCTGTGCCAGCCGGGGGCCGGCGAACCGCACCAGCACGCCGCCCTGGTCGACCCAGGCATTGAGGCGCTCGCGGAGTTCGGGGGAGATGGTGCCGACATCGGCGAGGATGATCATCGGCAGCTTCTGGTCCAAAAATTGTGTGATGCCCTGTTGCGGCGAGCCCTTGTCGGCAAGCCGGACGTCGGCGAACGGCGCCAGCGCACGGGTGAGATAGAAGGTCGGCGCCAGCAGCGGCTGCGCGGTCTCGCTGGTCGAGCCCGAGACGATGCCGATGGCGCGGCGGCGCCAGCGTTTGTCGAGCAGCTGCACCGCGCCGGCGGAGCGCTCGCCGGATATTTCGAGCCGGGTGATGTCGTTGCGCAGCTCGACCGGCAGATCGAACGCGGCTTCGGTCTCCTTGTCCTGCGGGCCGAACGAATAGCGCGCTTCTCCGATCGGCGAGGCCTTCTGGTCGAGCGCGCGCACGGTGCCGACCGCGATGCCGCTGTCGGTGCGCAGCACCTTCACCGTCATCTTCGCCGCAGCGTTCTCGGCCGCGACCAGCGCCAGCGGCGAGGAGGTGCCGCCTTCGAACACGGTCAGGCTGCGATCGCCGATGGACTTGCCGAGGCCCTGCACGAAGTCTTCGCCGCGGCCGGTGTCGATGCCGTCGGAGAGCCAGGCGATCTCGCAGTCGCCGGTGACCTTGAGGAAACGGTCGACCGCGGCCAGCGTCTCGACGCGGTCGATCGAATAGGGCTTCGGCGCGAGTTGCCGCAGCGCGACGCGCGCGGCACCCGCCGGCATCAGGGTGATGTCGCGGTTCGGCTCCGACAGCGGCACCAGCGCGATGGCGCGGCCGTCGTTGTCGGCATTGGCGATAAGCTCGTCGGCGGTCCTGATCCTGACGTCCCAGTGCGATGCGGCGCTCCAGCCGTCGTCGAACATGATCATCAGCGGCGCCTTGCTGCCGGCCGCGCCTGTCTGCGGATTCCAGATCGGGCCGGCGGCGGCGAAGATCACCAGCGCGGCGGCGAGCAGGCGGAGCGCCGTCAGCCACCACGGCGTCCGCGAGGGCGTCTCCTCCCTGGGGGCGATGTCGAACAGCAGGCGCGTCGGCGGAAACTCGATGCGGCGCGGCCGCGGCGGCATCACGCGGAGCAGCCACCACAGCACGGGCAGGCTGACGAGGCCGATCAGGAGCAGCGGTTGGGTGAAGGCGAGCGGCAATCCCATCATGCGGCCGGCCCCGCCTTGATCGTCGTGGTGCGGGCGCCCGACTTGCTCACCTGCATGCCGGCATGCAGGAACAGCAGCAGCTCGGCGGCCGAGCGGTCGGTCGCGTGCGTCGTGAACAGCCAGTCGAGCTTGCCCGTCTCGGCGCGGATCTGGTCGCGGTGCAGGGCGAGCCGCGCGGTGTAGTCCTGCGCCCAGCTCTCGGCGCGGCCGGCGGTGATCACGCCAAAGCCTTCGGGCTCGACGAACTCGACGCGGCCGGAATAGGGAAACGACTCCTCGGCCGGATCGACGACCTGCACCATCGTGCCGTGCGCGCCGGAGCCGGAGAGCCCTGCGAGCATCGTCCTGATCTCGGAGATCGGCGACCAGAAATCCGACAGCACGATGATCTCGGCGAGCGCGGCCGGAACGAAGGACGGCGGCAGGCTCAGCCGGTCGGCATCGTCATGCAGCATCGCCTGCGCCATCCTGTCGATGACGCTGCGGCTTGCGGTCGGCGCCATCAGCCCGGGAATGCCGACGCGCTCGCCGCCGGCGACGAGCAACTCGGCCAGTGCGAAGGCGACGATCAGCGTCCGCTCGAGCTTGGATTCGCGCGCGGTCTTCGAGGCGAACGCCATCGAGGGCGAGCGGTCCGGCCAGATCCAGACCGTGTGCGAGGCTTCCCATTCGAGCTCGCGGACATAGAGATGATCGTCACGCGCAGAGCGGCGCCAGTCGACGTTCTGCGACGGCTCGCCCGAGACGAAGCGGCGGTACTGCCAGAAGTTTTCGCCGGCGCCGGCGCGGCGCCTTCCATGCAGGCCGTGGATGACGTTGGCGGCGATGCGGCGGGCCTCGAGCACCAGACGCGGCAAGGAAGCTGCGAGCGTGCGACTTTCGCCATCGGCACGTCGGATCGCCAGTGTTTCCTTCGCTGCGCGCCCGTTCTCCGCTGCCATCAACCGATCCGTGTCTTCAATTGCCGGATCACGTCCGGAATCGTGCGGCCTTCGGCGCGCGCCTGGAACGTCAGCGCCATGCGGTGCTTCAGCACGGGTTCGGCGAGGTCGAGCACGTCGTCGACCGAGGGCGCGAGGCGCCCGTCGATCAGCGCACGCGCGCGCACGGCCAGCATCAGCGATTGGCTGGCGCGCGGGCCGGGTCCCCAGGCGATGAACTTGCCGGCTTCGCCGGCGTCCGGACCCGGGCGGGCCGAGCGCACCAGCGACAGGATCGCTTCCACGACGGAATCTCCGACCGGCAGGCGCCGGATCAGCCGCTGCGCGGTGATCAGCGCATCCGCGGTCATAGAGCCCCTGGCGAGGGTCTCCTCCGCGCCGGTGGTCTCGAACAGGATGCGGCGCTCCGCATCGCGATCGGGATAGTCGACGTCGATCTCCATCAGGAAGCGGTCGAGCTGGGCTTCGGGCAGCGGATAGGTGCCTTCCTGCTCCAGCGGGTTCTGCGTCGCGAGCACGTGGAACGGCTTGGGCAGATCGTGCCGCGCGCCGGCGACGGTGATGTGTTGCTCCTGCATCGCCTGCAAGAGCGCCGACTGGGTGCGCGGGCTGGCGCGGTTGATCTCGTCGGCCATCAGCAGCTGTGCGAACACGGGACCGGCGATGAAGCGGAAGGCGCGCTTGCCCGCGGTGCTCTCGTCCAGCACCTCGGCGCCGAGAATGTCGGACGGCATCAGATCGGGGGTGAACTGGATGCGCTTGGCGTCGAGACCGAGCGTGACGCCGAGCGTCTCCACCAGCTTGGTCTTGGCGAGGCCCGGCACGCCGATCAGGAGCGCATGGCCGCCGGAGAGAATGGTGACCAGCGTGTTCTCGATCACGCGATCCTGGCCGAAGATGACGGAGGCGATCGCTTCCTTTGCGGCGCGAATCTGGCTCGACACCTGCTCGGCCGAACGGACGATCCCGTCCTCGAGTTTCTCGACACTCTCCGCCATTCGCTCGCTCCTTCAGCCTGCCACGCGGCTTGCCTGCATCGTCACGTCAGCACGTCACGTCGGGTCATCACGTCACGTCATCACATCACGTCATGGGCCCTATGCTAGACTTGCAGGAAGGCCATGTATTCGTTGAATTAACCTATCCCCACCTTATCGGCTTCGGGGTATGTACGGCATCACGAAGTGGCGACCTCCACACCGGACTATTCCGGATGGAACCGCACACCCGAGTACAACGTAGACCTGCACCAATCGTGCCAATCACAGAGTCAGGGCAAACCATGGCGAACCAAGGGCAGAGCGCCGATCGCGGTCTCGATGGGCTGACGGCGGCCGCCAAAAGCGCTGCCAATGCCGAAGGCGCCAAAAAGGGGCTGCCTCCGGTGCATCTGTGGAATCCGCCGTTTTGCGGCGATCTCGACATCCGAATCGCATCCGATGGTACTTGGTTCTACTTGGGGACGCCAATCGGACGTCCTGCCCTGGTCCGCCTGTTTTCGACCATCCTCAAGCGCGAGGGCGACAAACATTTCCTGGTCACGCCGGTGGAGAAAGTCGGCATCCGCGTCGATGATGCGCCGTTCATGGCGGTCGAGATGCAGAAGGACGGCGAGGGCAACCATCGCGTGCTGCGCTTCCGCACCAATGTCGATGACTGGGTCACCTGCGATGCCGGGCACCGGCTGCGTTTCGAGCAGGCACCGGATGGCGGACTGACGCCCTACTTGCACGTCCGCGCCGATCTCTGGGCCAAGGTCACGAGGGCGCTCTATTACGATCTGGTTGACATGGGCGAGGAGCGGATGGTCGATGGCCAGCCGATGTTCGGCGTCGAGTCGGCCGGCGAATTCTTCGCCATGGCCGATGCGGAGCAGGTGAGGGCCGCGCTTTGAATTTGAACAAGCCTATCCTGACGAACGCGCCCGCCGCGATGGGAGCCGAGGATTTCTTCGCCCGTTCGCGGGCGAAGCTCGGCTTCGACGTGCCGCCGGGCCTGTACGATCCGAACATCATCCCCGCCTCGGGCGATCCCGGCACCGACAAGATGCTCGAGATCATCGCGCGCGAGCAGCCGGTGCGGCCGGCGGCGGTCCTGATCGCGGTGGTCGACCATCCCGAGCCCACCATCCTGCTGACGCAGCGCTCGGCCCATCTCAACGACCATGCCGGTCAGATCGCGTTTCCCGGCGGCAAGATCGACGCGACCGATTCCTCGCCGCTCGATGCGGCGCTGCGCGAGGCCGAGGAGGAGGTCGGGCTGTCCAGAGACTTCGTCGAGCCGCTCGGTTATCTCGATCTCTACGGCACCGCCTTCGGCTTCCGCATCCTGCCGACGGTAGCTAAGGTCAGGCCCGGATTTTCGCTCACCATCAACCATTCCGAGGTTGATGATGCGTTCGAGGTGCCGCTATCCTTCCTGATGGATCCGGTGAACCATCAGGTGCACAGCAAGGAATTCCGTGGGCTGGCGCGGTCCTATTACGCGATGCCGTTCGCGGAACGCTACATCTGGGGTGCGACGGCCGGAATGTTGCGTGTGCTGTATGAGCGGATCTATTCATCATGATCCGGACGGTTCTGACCGAGATCGGAATCTTCCTTATCCCCTTTGCCGTCTATGCGCTGTTCCTGGCCGCAACGCGGTCAGGCCTGTTCGAACGCTCCTCATGGCCGGTCACCGTCGTTGCGCGCCTCACCCTGGTCGCGCTCGCGCTCGTGATCGCCGGCCTGATCGGCCTTGCCCAGTACTCCGGCGCACCGCCGGATTCGACCTACGTTCCCGCCCATGTCGAGAACGGCAAGCTCGTGCCGGGCGTAGAAAAATAGGGGCCGACCGATGAGCGCGGAGCCGCTGCTTGCCCATGCGCCTTGGCTGACCGCAGGCGGGACCGCGCGTGTCCTGCAACTGCTCGGCACCGATGGCGAGGAGGCGCGGGTGGTCGGCGGCGCCGTCCGCAATGCGCTGCTCGGTCTCCTGCCTGGCGACATCGACATCGCGACCACGGCGCTGCCGGACGAGGTGATGCGGCGTGCCAAGTCCGCCGGCATCAAGGGCGTGCCGACCGGCATCGACCACGGTACCGTCACGCTGGTGATCGACGGACATCCCTACGAGGTCACCACGCTGCGCGAGGACACCGAGACCTTCGGCCGCAAGGCCAGGGTCGCGTTCGGCCGGGACTGGGTGAAGGATGCCGAGCGGCGCGACTTCACCATGAACGGCTTGTCGGTCGATGGTGATGGTGTCGTCTACGACTATGTCGGCGGCATCGCCGATGCGAGAGCCCGCCGCGTGCGCTTCATCGGCGATCCCGACCAGCGCATCGCCGAGGATTATCTGCGCATCCTGCGCTTCTTCCGCATCCACGCCGCTTTCGGTGCCGGCGAGCCCGACCGCGAGGGCTATCTCGCCTGCATCCGCGGGCGCGCGGGCCTCGCCAGCCTCTCGGCCGAGCGGGTGCGCATGGAGATGCTGAAATTGCTGGTGGCCGGGGGGGCAGCCGCGGCCGTGCTGGCCATGGCCGAGGGCGGATTGCTGCAGGCGCTGATCGGCGGCGTCGTCTATACGGGCCCCCTGGCGACGATGATCGCGATCGAGCGCGAGCTCGGACTCGCGCCAAGCAGCACGCGGCGCCTGGCCGCGCTGTCGGTCGCCGTCACCGAAGACGCCAAGCGCGTCGCTGCGCGCTTGCGGCTCTCCAATGCCGAGACCAAGGCGCTGGATTCGATGGGTCACCGCTGGTGGCGCCTGGCCGCCAAGAACGAAGCCGATGCACGGCGGCTGCTCTACCGGCTCGGGCCTGAGCGCTATCACGATCGCGTCTTGCTGGGCTGGGCGAGGAACGGCGGCGACGTCACCTCGTCGCGCTGGCGCGCGCTCGCCGAGCTGCCGAAGCGCTGGACCGCGCCGAAATTTCCGCTCAAGGCCGCCGACTTCATCGCACGCGGTCTGGCCGAAGGGCCCGCGCTCGGACATGTGCTGGCGCTCGCCGAGGATGCCTGGCTCGCGGCGGATTTTCCATTAAGGGAAACCGCGCTCGCTGCCATCGCCGATCAGGCCGTCGCACGCGTCAGCCGCGATGAGAAGCCGTAAGCTTCCGTGCCGATCGGCGCATCAGTGCGCAGGCCTCCGCCGCGCATTCGGCTTATGGTGAGTGCCAAACCGCTCCACCAATGTCGCACTCGCCTCGTTCAGGCCGATCACCTCAACATGCGCACCGTGTCGGCGAAGCTTCAGGACGATGTCATCCAACGCGCCGATTGCGGTGATGTCCCAGAAATGTGCATCGCTCACGTCAATGCGAACGCGCTCGGGCACATCCTGATAGTCAAATGCATCGACGAGGCTGTTGGATGACGCGAAAAACACTTGGCCGGTGACAAAATAGGTGATCTGCCGGCCGTCTTCCGACAGCTCGGCGACGATCCCGAGTAACCGGGCAACCTTTGCAGCAAAGAACACACCGCTCAGGACCACACCAGTGAGCACGCCCATCGACAGGTCGCCGGTGGCCACCACGACGACGACGGTCGCCAGCATCACTACGCTTGAGCTTAAAGGGTGAGATCGCAAGTTGATGATCGACGACCAGTTGAAAGTGCTGATCGAGACCATGATCATCACCGCGACCAGCGCCGCCATCGGGATTTGCTTCACCCAATCGCCTAGAACCACGATCAGAAACAGCAGAAAGGCACCAGCGAAGAACGTTGAAAGTCGCGTCCGGGCACCGGCGGTGACATTGATCACGGATTGGCCGATCATTGCACACCCGCCCATTGCGCCAAGGAAGCCCGTGACAAAATTGGCGACGCCCTGGCCGACGCATTCCCTGTTCTTGTTGCTGCCTGTATCGGTCATGTCGTCCACGATCGAGGCGGTGAGAAGGCTCTCCAGCAATCCTACCGCAGCCATCGCCAGCGAGTAAGGCAGGATGATCTTCAACGTCTCGAGGTTGAGCGGAACCTGAGGCAACGCGAAGAAGGGAAGGCTTGAGGGCAATTCACCCATGTCTCCGACGGTACGCAGCTCGATGCCGGAATAGATCGTGAAGCCGGTCAGGACGATGATGCTGACAAGCGCCGACGGCACCCGCCTGGTCACGTAGGGGAAAAGATAGATGATCGCGAGACCCGCGCCCACCATGGCGTAGGTTTCCCAACCGACATGGATCAGTTGCGGCAACTGGGCCAGGAAGATCAAGATGGCAAGCGCGTTGACGAAGCCGGTCATGACCGAGCGCGATACGAACTTCATGAGCAGGCCGAGCCGCAAGGCGCCGGCCAGTATCTGGATCACGCCCATCAAGACTGTGGCTGCGAACAGATATTGCAGGCCGTGGTCGCGCACCAATGTAACCATGAGAACGGCCGTAGAGGCAGTCGCCGCCGAGATCATGGCCGGCCGGCCACCTACGATAGCGGTAACGCAGGCGATCGAGAACGAGGCGTAGAGACCCACCTTGGGATCAACACCTGCGACAATGGAGAACCCGATTGCCTCTGGAATAAGTGCCAGTGCGACGAGGACGCCTGACAGCAGTTCGGTCGGGACGTTCGTCAGCCACTCGCGGCGCAACGATTGGAAAAAACTCATTCTTGGAACCGATATGATCAGCGAGGCGGCGGGCAAAGCCCGGTCGGCCTTGATCAGGCAGATCGCTTATTCGCTGAGGGTTTCCGGGGGATAGGCGCCCGGCCGAGCCACCCGATCACATCGGGTCCGACGAGATTGCAAGATGACTTCGCTGCGTCGCAACATCAAGCGGAATTTTTGGCCAGCGAATTGATGCGAGAAGATGCAATTCGCGGCTCGTAACGCCGAGTGGCTCCATTCTACGGCAAAGCCGATGCCTGCGCCTTCAGGAGTACTCTAGGCCGACCGCCCTCCCGCACGCATTGCGCGGCGGTCTTCCGCCCGGGGCGCCCACGGGTCGCCCGAGGGATCGTCACCGAGGCTCTCTGCAAGAAAGTCGATGAAGAGGCGGAGCCGGCTCGGTACGAAGCGCCGATGCGGGTAGAGGACATGAACGCCGAGACTGCCCCAGTCGCAATCTTCGAGGATCGGGACCAGCAGGCCTGCCTCGATGTCCTTGCCGCACACAAATGACGGAAGCCACGAGACGCCAAGCCCGGCCACCGCTGCCTTGCGCAATGTATCGGCGCTGGTCGAGGCGAGCCGGGCGGTCATCCTGACCTTCCCCTGCATCTCACGCCGACGCCAGGACCAATCGAGACGAGGTGCGGGCTGCGAGAAGGTCAGAGCGGGCAAGGCCGAGAGCATTTCGGGCGTGTCGGGAACGCCGTGTCGGGCCAGGAAGTCCGCGCTTGCCACCACGCGAAAGTGGGTCGTCGCGAGCTTTCGTCCTATCAGCGCGGTGTCGAGCGACGGTGCGACCCGGATCGCCATGTCGAAGCCTTCCTGTACGAGATCCACCGGGCGGTTCGTCAGGTCGGCGACGACGGCGATGCCGGGATGCCGCGACATGAAATCGACGAGCAGCGGCGCCAGGTGGTCCTGGCCGAGCTCGACCGGCGCCGTCACGCGGAGCGTCCCACGCGATTCCCGGTTCTCCGCCCCCACGGTGCCCTCCGCCTCGTCGACGGCTTCGAGGATCGCGAGCACCTTGTCGAGATAGAGTTGCCCTTCCGGCGTCGGCCGGACCGACCGGGTGGTTCTGTCCAGCAGCCGGGCTCCGGTGCGTTCCTCGAGATGACCGACATGCTTGGCCACCATCGCGGCCGACATCGCGCAGGCGCGGGCCGCCGCGTTGAAGCCGCCGAGCTCGACCACCCGCACGAAAACACGCATGCTGCTCAGCGTATCCATGGCCTATCCCACACTCCCAGTCAGCATCGATCCTACCAGACGGTGAATTCTCGCAAGCGTGACGGCGACATACACCGCTGCGCGAGCCCGATCGGGCGATTGCGAACAAGAGGTACCACATGAGGACATTGCTGCAATTCGACTTCGCGTTCGATGGGCCGTGGGGCCAAGATCTTGAAATAGCCTGCCGCGATCTTGCGGACGACATCGCGGCCCAGCCCGGGCTGATCTGGAAGCTCTGGGTCGAGAACCGCAGTGCGGGCCGCGCGGGGGGCGTCTATCTGTTCGAGACGCCGGAAGCTGCCGAAGCCTATGTGGTCAAGCATCGGCCGCGGCTCGCCGCTTTCGGCGTGACCGACCCGGCGATCTCGTCCTTCAGCCTCAATCTGCCGCTGTCCCGCACGACGCGCGCGCCGCTGTGAGAGGACAAGCGATGTACACGACCATTGCCGAAGTCGAGATCGAGGATCTCGCGCGCTTTCTTTCCATCTTCGCAACGGATGGCCGCAGCAAGCGGGAGGCGCATGGGAGCCTCGGGGCCGAAGTGCTGTTCGCATCGGATGGCTCGGACAGGGTCATCGTCCTGATCGACTGGCGGGACGAAGCGGCCTGCGAGGCCTTTCGATCCGACGCCTCGGTGCCGGCGACGATGGCCAAAGGCGGCGCCAAGGGCCGCCCGCGGTTCACCCCCGTCATCAGGGCGGGCCGGTTCGCCGCATGACGCCGGACGCGGCGGCCGGTTCGGCCGCCGCGTGCCTCGGCGGTTGCCTTGCCGCGGCTTCTCCACTAGACGAGGCCGTGCTCGTTTCCATCGCAGATCAGGCTGCGGCTCGAATCAGCCGCGATCAGAAAAATTGACCATCGTCTCAGGCTTCGCCGACATCTCGCTTCTGCAGCTCCTGCTGGTAGCAACGATGGCGTTGTTTGCTTCGGTCATCGGTGGTCTCGCCGGCTACGGCACCGGCGCCCTGATGCCGCTGGTGCTGGTGCCGCTGGTCGGCGCCGAGCCCGTGGTGCCGATCATCGCGATCTCCGCGATGTTCACCAATCTCAGCCGCGCCATCGCTTATCTGCGCTACGCCGACCGCCGCCGCGCGCTGATCGTGCTCGCCTGCGCTGCACTGACGACGGTGCTCGGCGCCTACGGCTATACGCGCCTGACCAGTGCGGGCGCGGCGCTCGTGATCGGCACCATGCTGATCCTGAGCGTGCCGCTGCGCCGCGTGCTGCGACGGCGCAGCGTGCGGATCGGCGACACCGGCCTTGCGGCCGGCTCCGTCGGCTACGGCGTGCTGGTCGGCGGCACCTCGGGCTCCGGCGTGATCCTGCTGTCGCTGTTGATGGCCACGGGGCTCGAAGGCGCCGCCGTGATTGCGACCGATGCGATGATCTCGCTCGGCACCGGCCTCATCAAGATCTCGGTGTTCGGCCTCGCCGGCGCCGTGACGGCGCAGGTGCTCGCCTTCGCGCTTCTGATCGGCGGCATCGCAATCCCCGGGGCATTTCTCGCAAAGGCCTTCGTCGAACGGATGCCGGTGCACATCCACGCCGCGATCCTCGACGTTGCGGTCATCACGGGCGGGCTGGTGATGATCTCGGCCGCGGCGAGACAGCTCGTCGCATAGATGACGCCGGTTCAGTTGGCGTTTCGCACCGGACCATCGTGCCCGCAGACGTCGGCTGCGAGCGCAAGCCGGGAGCGGCCAAGCCCCTCCGATGACAGGAGCGATGGAGCCCCCGACTCCAACCAGTCGGGCCGTGTTCGCTTGGCGGCTAAACCGATGCCGCGCCCCGCGAGTTGACCTTCGTCAATACTCGCGCTCCGAATTGAGCATCATGCGCATTCTGAGGGGGTAATCTGAATCGCGGGGAACTTGCCATGTTCAAGTTTAAGCGCGTTCCATTTACCCCTGGTGATCTCACCAATCATCAATGGGGTACCGATGACGTCCTCGCGGGTGACTCAAACACAACTATCCTGATCGGAGATGCTGGCGGCAGCATGTTCGATTTTTCGAGGGGCGGCAACGATACTTTCACCGGGCCCTCGTTTACGGGGGGCGCCCCCATCCACTACACTTTCTACGGTGACGCGGCCGGCAGCATGTTCGATTTTGCTCGTGGCGGCGACGATACCTTCACGTTCGCTTCCCCGAGCAACACTGCCTACGGCGACGCGGGCGACGACATGTCCGATCACAGCAAGGGCGGCAACGACATATTCAGCGGAGCCGGCCCCGCGACCAACGCGTTCTATGGCGATGCGGGCGGTGACATCTCCGGCCATGCTCGTGGCGGCGACGATACCTTCACGGGCGGCAGCGGTGGCGGCACCAACACTTTTTACGGCGATGCAGGCGGCAGCATGTCCGGCCATGCCCGGGGCGGCAACGACACGTTCACGGGCGGCTCTTTCACCTCCAACATGTCCTACGGCGATACGGGCGGCAACATGACCGGCCGTGCTCAGGGCGGCGACGATACCTTCACCGGCGGCGCCTTCTCCTTCAACACTTTCTGGGGAGATGCCGGCGGCGACATGTCCGGCTATGCGCGCGGCGGGGACGATATCTTCACGGGCATCATCGACTTCCCTGCTCCCTCCTCCAACACTTTCTATGGCGACGCGGGCGGCAACATGTCAGGCCACGCTCGGGGCGGCGGCGATGCCTTCACGGGCTCCAGCGAGGCTTCCAACACCTTCTACGGCGATGCGGGCGGTGACATTGCCGGTTCCGCTCAGGGGGGCAACGACAGCTTCACCGGCGGCAGTCTTGCCTCTCACGTTTTCTATGGCGACGCCGGCGCCGACATGGCCGGCCATGCTCGGGGCGGCAACGACATTTTCACCGGAGGTAACGACTCTGCCAACACTTTCTATGGCGATGCGGGCGGCGACATGTTGGGCCGTGCTCGGGGCGGCGATGACACCTTCACGGGCGGCAACAGCTCCCTTACCGGCTCCACCACCTTCTACGGTGACGCGGGCGGCGACATGTCCGGCCGTGCTCAGGGCGGCAACGACGCCTTCGCAGGCGGCGACAGCTCCGGCCCTGGCTCGACGAGCAACCTTCTTTTCGGTGACGCGAAATCCATGTCCGGCTGCGCCGAGGGCGGCGACGATACTCTTGTCGGCGGTAGCAATTTCGGCACTGGCTCGGCGAGCAACATTCTCTTAGGTGATGCGGAATCGATGTCCGGCTGCGCCGAAGGCGGCGACGATATCTTGTTCGCCAGAACCGCAGCTCCCGGCGGGACAGTCAGTAATGTGATGTGGGGTGACGGATTGTTGCAAGGCGGCGCTGATGGCGGCCGAGATCTGTTCGTGTTCAAGGACGATGGCCCGGCGACAGTCGGGACCCAGAACACCATCGAAGACTTCAGACAGAGCCAGCATGATCGGATCAAGTTTAGCAATGTGGCGGGCGTGCTCTCGTTCAACGATCTCGTCATCACCCAATCCGGAGCTGACACCCTCGTTACCGCGGGATCGGATCAAGTGACTCTGCACAACTTCGCAGGTTCGCTCACGGCAAACGACTTCCTGTTCGCCTGAACACGAGATGCATTGGCCCGAACCCATCGAACCGGGCCAAGACACTGACGGAGCACAAGGACGCTCGTGGCGTGTCGCTTAGCCGGTGTTTCTGACCGCCTCCGCCAGAATGGCGTAAAGCTGCTGCCTGCTGAATTCCTTGGGCTGCGGCCTCTCCGCTGTCCTTGACGACACCTTCTGTGTGACCGGACGGGAGCAGGGTGCCGACGACGGCCTCAGCTTCGGGGGCGGCCTTATCTTGGGCCGTGCTGTGGGCGACTTGTGGCCGCGCTTCAGGCCAAGACGGGTCAGCATGCCGCAGACCGCGTTGCGACTGCAGCCGAGAGGGCGCGCAATCTGCGCCGCGCTCTGTCCTTCGAACCAGAGCCTTTTGAGAAGCGCTATGTCTTTTGCATCCCAGCTCATGAGAGAGATTATAGCGCCGACTGCCGGACGCGGGCTAGTCTAGTCTTCGTCGGGCTCGCGCACGACCGCCGGTTCGTCAGCATCACCGTCCTCATCGTCCTCATCGTCGTCTTCGTCCTCCTCGTCTTCATCGGGATCCCGGGGCGGCATCACGACGCCCATGAGCATGAGTGGTGTCCAGCCGTTCGCTGCGGTGGAAAATGCGTCGGAGGTGTGTTGCTTCATGTCGTTGCTGCTCCTCGAAAAGCACGCGCCGTCGAATATTCCCGCCAGGCGGTGCGCGCATGTCCAGGGCGCGATCGTTGCAGGCGCGAGGATGACATCAGGTCGATGACGCGAGCAACGGCTGCACCCACCACGCAACTGGTGACGTTTGGGGCTACTTCAAACCCGAAGCCCATTTTGCTCTATGTCCACCAAGACCTCGCCGGTGGTGATTTCGGGAACCCCAAGATCGAGGTCATGCAGACTCGCCTGAACAAACGCGAGTATCTTGGCGTTCGCTGCGTTGGCGCTTTCGCAATCATCAAATATCATCACGGCGATACCGACACCGTCGCCCGCGTCCATCACATGGTAGGATCTGAATCCCTGCGATTGCCTCAGGATCTCACCGACGCCGCTCCTGGCGCGACGCGCGGCGTCCGCGACCGAACGAACCCTGGTGTACTTGCGAATGACCATGTACATGGGGCCACCACGCGCCACACGCCCCCTCGCATCAAAGCATATCGTCCCAGCCGGACCAGGGCAACTTTCGGTACGGGCGACATCGTCCGGCTGGGCGCTGCGCAACGCACCCATTCCAATGAGCCATCCTCGCCCCGCAAGTGGGGGCGAGGTGCCGAGGCTCAGGAGCCCTCGAACTTGAACGATACGTTGAGCTTGGCGCGATAGGCCTCGACCTTCCCCTTGTCATCCAGTTGCATATCGAGCTTGACGACCTCTGCAACTCGAAGATCTCGGAGAGTTTGTGCAGCTCGTTCGACCGCATTGGCGGCTGCCTTCTCCCATGAGTCCGTGCTGGTACCGACCAGTTCAATGACCTTGTAGACGCTATCGGGCATGTGGTCCTCCTATTGGGCAGGAGCAGGAAATCTAGCATCGGTATCTCGACGCTGATACGTCTCTGGAGATGACGCCGAAAAGGGTCTGATTGGCTGTCACTTTCCTGCTTGCCCCAAGGAGGAACCGGTCGTTGCAGCCCCCAACGGACGCCCACATGGAATTGCCACCCGCTACGTCGGCGTTGTCTTACGCGATCTCGGCAGGCGATCACCATGGCAGGACATTGCCTGAGAGATCTGGCGCCGAAATATCCCAACGGGCCGGAATGGCAAATGGTCGTCACGAATGAAGCAAGAGAGGCCTTGCTTCGCATGCGTTTTTCGCTGAGCGAGCCCGGAGCACGTTCTTAGCATGGTGGAAAGCGGCAACATGCATTGCCAGGATGGAACCTGGCGTTCGATCAAGCTCACCGGAAGCCAGGCGGTTGCCTGTTGCAGTGGGCGCAACGTCACGCGAAGCAACCCCTGTCGCAATCGACCATCGGCCAAGATTGGCCTCGCTAGTTGGTGAGGGGGGTGCTACACAGCCGGCATCACCGCACGCGTCGTGGCTGTTATCGGTGACTGAGAGCTTTGCGCTCCCGCCTCCACCCGAAAGAAGGCGGTCAGATGTCCAATCAGGTCAAATTCGATATTCGTGAATGGCTGGTGCCACCGCTGTTGGTGCCGATCTTCCTCGTGTTGCTGATCGCGATCGTGGCCGTTCTATGAGCGGCAGGTCCGTTCCATGGGAGCCGCTTTCAAGCAAGGACTCGAGCCAGGGCGTGAACCGAGACAGGAGGCGGGAATGGCAAATACAGCAGTGATCAGGGATGCCTACGGCGTTCCGGCGATTTTCGTGGGTTCGAAAACAGGTCGGGACGATGCTCCCTTTGTCTTCGTCAGGGTCGGAGGCGAGGAGCGCAGGATGCGCTGGTCCGAATGGGATGCTCTACCGGCCTGGACCGGCGAGCGCCCCGTTTGGGCGAGCGGAACCAAATAGCGATGGAGTTCAGCATGAGGATGGCTCGACCAGGCACATGGATCGCGGCGCTTTTGCTGGCATCGGCGCTGGGCACATCCACGCCTGCAGCTCTTGCCGCGGAGCCGAACTGCCGTGCGATCGAAGGCGCCAACGCGCGCCTCTCCTGTTACGATGCGGCTTTTCCTCCAAGAACGGGGCGGCCCGCCAAAACCACCGTGGATTCATCGTCCGGCTACAAGGACCCGTTTCTCGACGAAGAAGCCCGAACCGCCGCGAAGCTGAAGAATATTTGCCGCGATTGCTGAGTGGCACCGACCGCGGCGCGCTCCTGAACGTCGCGCTCCAATTCAGAGGGCCAGCTGAATGACGAAAGAAGATGCGAAGGGGAGCCGCGTGCTTCACCAACGAAAGCGCGCGGTTCATCTGGCCGGTGAGGTACTGGATGACAGGGCCGACGGTTCCGCGAGCTCGAAGGACCAATCGACGAGAAAGCAGCACCTGCTTGATGGGCCCACGGAATTCAGAGAGGTCCGGGTCGATCGTTCAAACGAGACTTCAAGCGACGAGGATTGATCCAATCAGCGGCAAACCCGTGCATCTGCGGTTGGGTTCCTGCGCGACGCGAAACAAAGCGCTCGCTATCCAGCAGATAAGGGAGCATTGTCTCGCTACCGCCGAGCGGCCCGCAGCATTTACCGGTGGTGTGAACGCGAGTTGCGCTCCCGCTCAACCCCGCAGCGGAGCATCAAACATGTCGGCTCGCCGATCCCCGGAACCAACATCGACATTCGAATACCGCCTGGCACAAGAGGCACTCAACCTTCGTCAGCAGGCCAAAGGGATGCCCCTTGGCATCCGCCGCACAGAGCTTTTGCGGAAAGCCCGGCAGATCGATGCTGCCGGGGAGGTCAACAAGTGGCTGACCTCGCCGGGACTGCAGCCGCCAAGTTGAGATCTGCAGCATAATCCGGAGAAGTGTGCATCGGCTTTCCGAAAGCGATCATGCTCAAACGACAACCTGGAGCGCGATGACGATTCATCCTGATCACATCGCTTTTTAGGTCGCGCCATGGCCCGATGTGATGAACCTTGGCACGCAACGCGGCGACTAACTCTTGTCGGGATTTTACTCTCACCCTCCCGGGGCTGGAAGGACGCCGCCTGCGCTTTATTTCAAGCGGGCGGCGTTTTTGCTTGCGTCGGCAAGCCGCCCGATGCGACGTCTGGAGGCTGACAGCGATTTCATGCGGCTTTCGAGGAACGCCGCTTGGAGATCGGCTTTAAGCTCAATCACCTTTTCGGATTCCTGGGCTGCTATGGGTGACTGAGAGCTCGTTGCTCCCGCCTGCAAGCCGCGGGATGCACATGTGCAACAAGTGCGACCAGATCGACAATGAGATCGTACAGTTCCGCCGATTGATATCGCCGGGAATGGACGCTCTCAGCCTTTCGATGATCCGATGCGCCATCGAATTGCTGGAGGCTGACAGGGCGGCCATCTGTTGTAGCGGCAGTCTGCACCAGCCAGTGCGCCGGAGTTCGCAACCGTCTTAGATCGCGCCGCTTGCCCTGTTGCGAAGCAGGCACGCGCGCTTTCCGGCGCCGAAGGCGCGGATCAGATGGCTGTCGCGTATGGGATCAGTTGGTTGGCCCGAACAACGAGGCGCCCACCGTCATGTCGGCGGTAGTCCGATTGCGGGAGTGGTTTCACCACAGTCGCCACTTGTGACCCACAGCGGAGCTGCGACCCTATGCCCGCAGTGAGTGCGACCATTATCAAGACGTGATACTCTCGCGCCCGGCGTCCTCAACATCTGATGAGGATCGAATGAAGCGGCGGAAATTCATAGCGGCGACTGCTGTGTTGCTCGTTTCGCCCCGGCGTTTGTGGGCGCAGAGGAAGCCTCGTCGCATCGGCTTTCTTGCCATAGGTGATGGGAGCGGGCGGGCCCTCAATCCAGCCGAGCGTGTATTCCTTGATGGGCTCCGACGCTACGGCTGGGCGGATGGAAACCTGACTATCGACTTCCGCTTCTCTCATCCTCCCGATCGATTGCCAGCTTCGGTCGCCGACCTGCTGGCTCTCAATCCCGATGTCCTGGTCGCGGCGGGACCTCCGGCGGCCCTGGCCCTGAAATCGGCAACCGCCACCATTCCGATCGTATTCGTGGCTGTGGCTGATCCCGTCCGCATCGGCCTCGTGCAAAGTCTATCGCGACCGGGTGGCAACGTAACGGGTATTACCACCAACGTGCCTCAAGATTTCTTCGGAAAGCGTGTCGAGATTCTTCGCGAGCTCGTGCCCGGCGCCTCGAGAATCGCGGTCTTGGTCAATCCAAAGAATCCAATGATCTACCTGGTGGAAGATACACGCAACATGGCGCGGAGGCTCGGCATAGAGCTGCTGACAGTTGAAGCGGCCACGGCCGAGGAACTCGACGGCGCCTTTGCTTCAGCCTCTGCCCAAAATGCCGATGCGATAATTGATTTCGGTGATCCGCTCACCTATGTCGAGGCTCCGCGAATAGTCGCACTCGCGGCGAAACATCGTCTGCCCGCAAACTACTTGTTTCGGGTCAATGGCGGATTGTCCGTCTACGGCGCGGATACGGCCGATCTGTTGCGCCGTGCGGGCGGGCTCGTCGACAGGATACTCAAAGGCACCAAGCCTGCCGACCTGCCGGTAGAGCAACCGACGAAATTTGAGCTGATCATCAACATGAAGGCCGCCAAGGCGCTCGGCCTCACCGTGCCGCCCTCGCTACTCGCCCGCGCCGATGAGGTGATCGAGTAGAGGCGCCGTGTTGCTGCGATGCAGGAGCCCCGTCATGGCCTCGAGCCGAACGATGAGGCGCCCATCGTCGCGCCGGCTGTGAGATGGAGGTACTCTGGCGTGAAGTCCGCCAGCTCCTCCAGCTCCTTCCGTCGGAGCAGCGTCAACGTGCGTCTCTCCCACTCAATCAGTCGAAGTTGTCTTAGCTCCTGTATTGTCCGATTGACGTGCACGATGGACAAACCGCAGGCATCCGCGATGTTCTGCTGGGTGAACGGAAGATAGAAGCTGGCGTCCTTCAGTAACTTGACGACTTCCAGCCGCGCAGCAAGCTCGCAGATGAGGTGCCCTACTCGTGAGCGCGCGTCGCGGGCGAGGCCTGCAATCCATTCGCGGTGAATTGCGGCATCCACAAGTGTTTCGCGCCAGAGCGCGTGAATAAGCCGGGAAGAGTCGGTCAGGATCTCATTGAGATAGGTATGCGGCACAAAGCCAACGGTCGACGGACCCGCACTGCAAATATTGTGGTCCATAAGGGGTAGGTGCAACGTTTGCAGATCCGGCATATCGCCAGCCAGGTAGATCGACAGGATCTGGGCTCGGGTGCCGACGAGCTTCTGACGAAACACAAACCCGCTCATCACAATGGCGCAGCGGGATGCTCTGTCTCCTTCACGCACGATGTGCTGGCCATCAGTGAATTCCTTCACCGTATGGGGCATGTTCGCGAGCTTGGTCCGGTCCTGTTCGGAGAGGCCGACAACGGTTTGCAGCCGTTTGATCAATATCTGGCTCGGCATTGCAGCGCCCGCGTTTCTGGGGCGGGAGCACAACACTCTCAGTTGCCAGCTACCCTCAAGAATGCCGACAATGCCGATACGCTAACACCGGACCCGGACTGGGGGAATACAAGAATTGCCGGATGCCAGCATTCTCGGCGGCAACTTGCCAAATGCGCCCTACCAAATGCGCCTCAGGAGGCGGACCCGTATTGAATTGCGGTAAGCCGCACAACGAAGAGCGTCTGGCCATCTGGTAATGGACCGTCCGTTACCTTCATCTCCCACGGAATGCCCTTCCACAGACTTCCCATTGAGCCTTGTTTGATGATCTGGCCGCTCGTTTGCAGGGCTTCAGCTTTTGCGGCTGCAATGTCCGGGAGTTCGGTGCCGGCTTCATCGAGCGAAGGGCATTCAGAGGTATGGAAGAAGTAGCGCGGCATGCTGGCTCCGTCGCAGGTTGGATCGGCCTCCTAACGATAGTTTCGATGGTCCGCCGGGGTTCCAAAATCGGCATCCATTCTGTCACCGCTTTGGCAGGGCTGCATTAGCGCAAGTGAATTTCCAGCCGAGTTCTAGGTCGATCACGGAGGTCCGGAGTTGGCCCGTCGCGGACTTGCGGCGTGCCAACGGACCAAGGGCTGATACGGCAGCGACGCCCGCATTTGACCCGTAGCGGGTGCCGACTATTTCTGGTAGCGTCTGGCGATCGCTTCTAGCAGGAGTGCGGCGATGCCTTCCTCCAAGCAGATCATTGGTTTGCTAATTTCAGTCATCCTACTCGGATCGCCTATAGCGCAGGCGCAGGATCAGTCACCTGCATATGCTCGTGTCGTGCCTGCCGATCTAAAGTGGAGCCCACTACCCTCAATGCCCAAGGGGGCACAAATTGCCGTTCTCCATGGTAGCCCCGCGAAGCCCGGCCTGTTCACAATTTACGTTAAGCTGCCTGCGAATTTCAAATTGCCTGTGCATTCTCACCCAGACGAGCGGGTCCGTACGATCATTTCGGGCACCTACTATTCCGCGATCGGCGACAAGGTCGACAGTTCGAAGCTGATGGCCTTTCCTCCCGGCACATTCTCTCACGTGCCGCCCAAGGTGTGGCAGTTTGCGGAAACGAAGAATGAAGAGGTCGTGTTTCAGATCACCGGCATCGGACCAACCGGTATTGATTATCTGAATGCTACGGACGATCCGCGAAAGCCTCAGTAGAGGGCGCGGTCATTTCCGCTTCCGGCCCTCCCGCAGCATCCAGCGATGTCCTCTGCTGTTGGCAGAGAAGCGGAGCGTCGCAGCGGGACGCTCCGTTCCAACGAGGATGCCGTGTCAGGCGCGCCTACTCCTCGTCGTCGTCCTCCTCCTCCTCCTCATCATCATCATCCTCTTCCACCTGCACGAGCACGGCCAGCGGCAGCGTCTCGCGGAATAGGTCGCCTTCCATGCCCATCCACAGGCACAGCACCTCGTCCGCCTTCACCTCCGCGACGGTCAGCGGCTGGCCGCCGGATTTCAGCATCACCACGTCGCCGGCTTTCAATTCCATGGATTGTCCTTTCGGGTTGATCGGGCGTGAGGCTAACAGGCCGTCATGACATGCCGATCACGCCGGCTGCGCGTTCCGGGAAATTCGGCCGGCGCGTCGCGCTACGGTCTCAGGCCCGCGCGCGCGTGATCGGCGGGTCCGGCTGGCACTGGGTGCTGGTGCGGCTCACGCAGAAGCCTGTCCATCACCCGCGACGATGACATCATACCCCTGTTTTGCCCGACGGGTCAAAGCGGATTTCGCTAAATCCGCAAATCCTTGATTTTGCAGCAGCCGGCTACTGTGCATGGGGTTGTTTTCGCAGTTTTTGTTCTGCCGGGCTACGCCTGGTCAGGCAGCAGCTCGCCGAGCGAGCGGATGATGCGGTCGGGCTTGACCGTCGAGCCCTCGGGCAGGCCGTCGCCATGCACGTCCATCCAGATCGAGTAGATGCCGAGACGCTGCGGCGTCACGACTTCCCATTCGAGGTTGTCGCCGATCATCCAGGTCTCCTCCGCGGTGACGCCGAGCGCCTGCATGGCGTGCAGATAGGCGCGCTCCTCGGGCTTGCCGAAGCCATGCTCGCCTTCGATCTGGATGTGGTGGAAGCGGTGCGCCAGCTCGAACCGCTCGACCTTGGCGCGCTGCATGTCCGCGGCGCCATTGGTGACCAGCGCGAGCCTGATGCCGAGCGCCTTGAAGCGGTCGATCGCCTCATGCGCACCGGGAAACACGAACATCTCCTCCTCGCGATAGGCGGTGAAGCGGTCGGCGAGGCGGACGGCGAGATCGTCGGGCAGGGCGCGATGGCCGGCCGCCGCAAGCGCGGCAAAGCCGCCCTTGACCGTCAGGTGCCGCGCCTCGGCGAGCTTCATCCGCCACGCCGCTTCGGCGTTCGCCCAGAAGTTTCGCGCGAAGGCCAGCACCGCGGTTGCGACCTGGGCCGGCGGCAGCGGCGCAAGCTCCTCGGCAAACTCGTTCGCGATCGTGTTCCAGGCGATCTCGGGCCGGCCATAGGCCGACAGGATAGTGTCGTCCATGTCGATCAGCATGGCGCGCGGCAGCGGCCTCACGGCGAGCTTCATCGTGGTCATGGCCACTTCACCTCCGGGGGCAGCGACGACAGGATGGAATCCACATTGCCGCCGGTCTTGAGTCCGAAGATGGTGCCGCGGTCGTAGAGCAGGTTGAACTCGACATAGCGGCCGCGCCGGATCAGCTGCTCCTCGCGATCCTCCGCCGTCCAGCCTGTCGCGAAATTGCGCCGCACGATCTCGGGATAGATCTTCAGGAAGACGCGGCCGACGTCCTGGGTGAAGGCGAGGTCGGCGTCCCAGTCGCCGCTGTCGTGCCAGTCGTAGAAGATGCCGCCGATGCCGCGCGCCTCTTTCCGGTGCGGCAGGTAGAAATACTCATCGCACCACTTCTTGTACTTGTCGTAGTCGGCAACGCCATCCGGCTGCGCGCAGGCCTGTTTCATCGCGGCATGGAAGGCGATCGTGTCGGCATCCTCCTGCGTCCGCCTTCGCTCCAGCACCGGCGTGAGGTCGGCGCCGCCGCCGAACCAGGCCTTGGTGGTGACGACGAAGCGGGTGTTCATGTGCACGGCGGGCACGTTCGGATTGCGCATATGCGCGATCAGCGAGATGCCGGAGGCCCAGAACTTCGGGTCTTCCGCGGCGCCCGGGATCTGTGCGCGAAATTCGGGCGCGAACTCGCCGTGCACGGTCGAGCAGTGCACCCCGACCTTCTCGAACAGGCGGCCATGCATCATCGACATCACCCCGCCGCCGCCGGCCGCGCCAGTATGATCGGTGCGCTGCCAGGGCGTGCGCTTGAAGCGGCCGGCTTCGCCGGGATAGAGGCTAGGCGGTGCGTCGTCCTCGAGCCGCTCGAAGCTCGCGCAGATGTCGTCGCGCAATCGCTCGAACCAGGCGCGGGCGCGGGCCTTGCGGTCGTCTATCGTCGAGGCGTCCATCTGCATTCGTGGGTCGCGTCCTATCTGATGCCGAGCGATTTATGCGTCTGCACGCTGAGCCGCCATTGCGGATGGCGCAGGCAGTACTCGATCGCGCGCGCGGTGTTCTCGATCACCTCGGGCCCGTCCATCGGCTGCAGCGAGAAACGCTCGAAAGTCAGATCCTCGAAAGTCTCCGGCGCAGCCAGCGCCTGGGGATAGACCAGCTTCAGCTCTTGGCCCTGGCGGAGGACCAGCTCGCTGCCGCCCTTCGGGCTGACGCAGATCCAGTCGAGGCCATCAGGCGCAGGGATCGTGCCGTTGGTCTCGACGCCGATCTCGAAGCCGCGGGCGTGGAGCGCTTCGATCAGCTCGGCATCGACCTGGAGCAGCGGCTCGCCGCCGGTCAGCACCACGTAGCGATTGCCGCCTGCGGCGGTCCATTGCGCGGCAATGGTGTCCGCGAGTTCCACGGCGGATGCATAACGGCCGCCGAGGGTGCCGTCGGTGCCGACGAAATCGGTGTCGCAGAACTTGCAGGTCGCGTCGGCGCGGTCGGCCTCGCGGCCGCTCCAGAGGTTGCAGCCGGCAAAACGGCAGAACACGGACGCACGCCCGGCATGGGCGCCTTCGCCTTGCAGGGTCAGGAAGATTTCCTTGACCGCGTAACTCAATCGTCTCTCCTCAACCTGTCAGACTTGAACCTGTCAGACTTGCGGGTTCCGGATCTGCCGCAGCGCCTCGCCTGCGGCCATGGCCGCGCTCATCGCCACATTGAGCGACCGCAGTCCCGCCTCGATCGGGATCACCAGCCGCGCATCGGCGGCCTCGACCACCGCGTCGGTGACGCCGGCGCTCTCGCGTCCGAATAGCAGGATGTCCGACCTCTGGTAATGAAAATCGCGGTAGTCGGTCGCAGCCTTGGTGGTGAACAGCAGCAGCCGGTAGCCGTGTGCCGCGCGCCAGTCCTCGAATTTCGACCAGGAGTCGTGGCGGGTCAGCCGGACATGGTCGAGGTAATCCATTCCCGCCCGGCGGAACAAGCGGTCGGAGACGGGGAAGCCCGCAGGTTCGATGATATGGGCGTCCATGCCCAGACAGGCGCAAAGCCTGAGAATCGTGCCGGTGTTCTGAGCGATGTCAGGCTGAAAAAGCGCTATCTGCATGGGCTGTGTCGGGGGTCGATGCGGCGGGAATGTCTCAATAAAACATCGCCCGCCCGGGAATTCGTGCATGGCACGCTCCCACGCCGTTAGCGGGCTTGCGCTCGCCCGGCAAGGGTGCCAATAGAACGATTCTGGACTGCTGTTTCACCCGTTTAGAGGTGGACAAGCGAAGTTCTGCCGCCGCGGGGGGGCCGCGGGCGCCGGCAGCCTTTCCGGGGACCTCTTGGGCGCCCCTCGGAGCGGTTCCACCGGTAGCACAAGAAGAAAGGGTTGGAATCGTGACGACAGCGTCTTCGGCGGACCATCCGACACGCCGTGATTTCTTATTCGTTGCAACGGGGGCAGCTGCAGCAGTAGGGGGCGCGGCTGCGCTCTGGCCCTTCATCTCCCAAATGAATCCTGACGCCTCGACCATCGCCGCCGGTGCGCCGATCGAGGTCGATCTCAGCCCAATCGCGGAAGGGCAGGACATCAAGATGTTCTGGCGCGGCAAGCCGATCTACATCAGCCACCGCACCAAGAAGCAGATCGAGGAGGCGCGCGCCGTCAACGTGGCGAGCCTGCCCGATCCACAGACCGACGAGGCCCGCGTCAAATCCGGCCACGAGCAGTGGCTGGTCGTGATCGGCATCTGCACCCATCTCGGCTGCATCCCGATCGCTCATGAAGGCAGCTACGACGGGTTCTTCTGCCCCTGCCATGGTTCGGTTTACGATACGTCCGGCCGCATCCGCCAGGGCCCTGCGCCCTTGAACCTGGCAGTGCCGCCGTACCAGTTCGTTTCCGACACCAAAATCCAGATCGGCTGAGCTTCGGACTCAAGTCCGAAGCTTCGCGCCGTCTCGTCGTACTATTTCCTCAGGATCGCATCATGAGCGGACCATCCGACTACCAGCCGAGCAATCCGGCCCTGCAATGGATCGAGCGGCGCCTGCCGATCTTTGGTCTCATCCATTCCTCCTTCGTCGCCTATCCCACCCCGCGCAACCTGAACTATTGGTGGACCTTCGGCGCCATTCTCTCCTTCATGCTGGGGATGCAGATCCTGACCGGCGTGATCCTGGCGATGCACTACACGCCGAACGCCGATCTCGCCTTCAAGTCGGTCGAGTTGATCGTGCGCGACGTGAACTACGGCTGGCTGCTGCGCAACATGCACGCGGTCGGCGCCTCGATGTTCTTCGTCGCCGTCTACGTCCACATGTTCCGCGGCCTCTACTACGGGTCCTACAAGGAGCCGCGCGAGGTGCTGTGGATCCTCGGCGTCATCATCTACCTCCTGATGATGGCGACGGGCTTCATGGGCTACGTGCTGCCGTGGGGTCAGATGAGCTTCTGGGGCGCCACTGTCATCACCAACCTGTTCTCGGCCGTTCCCTATGTCGGCGAGAGCATCGTGACGCTGCTGTGGGGCGGCTATTCGGTCGGCAACCCGACGCTGAACCGCTTCTTCTCGCTGCACTATCTCTTGCCCTTCGTGATCGCGGGCGTCGTCGTGCTGCACGTTTGGGCGCTGCACGTCGCCGGCCAGAACAATCCCGACGGCGTCGAGCCGAAGACGGAAAAGGACACGGTGCCGTTCACGCCGCATGCCACCATCAAGGACATGTTCGGCGTCGCCTGCTTCCTGCTGCTGTACGCCTGGTTCATCTTCTACATGCCGAACTATCTCGGCGACGCCGACAACTACATTCCGGCGAACCCGGGCGTGACGCCGCCGCACATCGTGCCGGAATGGTATTACCTGCCGTTCTACGCCATCCTGCGCTCGATCCCGAACAAGCTCGCCGGCGTCGTCGCGATGTTCGGGGCGATCATCATCCTGTGCTTCCTGCCCTGGCTCGACAGCGCCAAGACCAGGTCGTCGAAGTACCGTCCGCTCGCCAAGCAGTTCTTCTGGATCTTCGTTGCGGTCTGCATCCTGCTCGGCTATCTCGGCGCGCAGCCGCCGGAGGGCATCTACGTCATTGCCGGCCGGGTCCTGACGGTCTGCTACTTCGCCTACTTCCTGATCGTGCTGCCGCTGCTCGCGCGCATCGAGAAGCCGCGGCCGGTGCCGAACTCGATCTCGGATGCGGTCCTGGCCAAGACCGGCAGCCGGTCGACGCCGATGGTCTCCACCGCGATCGTGCTGGCGCTCGCCGGTTCGTTGTTCGCTGGCTCGATCGACAGCGCGAAAGCGTCTGAAGGCAGCGATACGCCGCCCGGCAACAAATGGTCGTTCTCGGGCCCTTTCGGCACGTTTGACCGCGGGGCGCTGCAGCGCGGGCTGAAGGTCTACAAGGAGGTCTGCTCCAGTTGCCATGGCTTGTCTTACGTCGCCTTCCGCAACCTCGCCGAGGCCGGCGGTCCCGGCTATTCGGTGGCGCAGGCGTCGGCGTTTGCTTCCGAGTACAAGGTCAAGGACGGTCCGAACGATGCGGGTGACATGTTCGAGCGTCCGGGTCGGCCGGCGGACTATTTTCCCTCGCCATTCCCGAACGAGCAGGCTGCGCGTGCGGCGAACGGTGGTGCGGCGCCGCCCGACCTGTCCCTGATCACCAAGGCGCGCTCTTACAAGCGCGGCTTCCCCTGGTTCATTTTCGACGTCTTCACCCAGTACCAGGAGCAGGGGCCCGACTATGTCGCCGCGCTGCTCCAGGGCTATGAGGAGAAGGTGCCTGAGGGCGTGACCATCCCGGAGGGCTCGTACTACAATAAGTACTTCCCTGGTCACGCCATCAAGATGCCGAAGCCGATCAGCGACGGCCAGGTGACCTATGACGACGGCTCGCCGACCACGGTCGCGCAGTACGCCAAGGACGTCACCACGTTCCTGATGTGGACCGCAGAGCCGCACATGGAAGCGCGCAAGAGCCTCGGCTTCCAGGTCTTCGTGTTCCTGATCATCTTCGTGGGCTTGATGTATTTCACCAAGAAGAAGGTCTGGGCCGACTCGCACTGAGCGGCGCAAGACGAACGAGAAAAGAAAGAGCCCCCGTAAGGGGGCTTTTTTGTCGGACTCGTGTCCCGGACGCGCGAAGCGCGAGCCGGGACCCAGGATGCGTGTGGCTGGGCCCCGGATCAGCAACGCATCACGCCGCGAAGGTGGCGCATCCGGGGCACGAGAGTGTGTTGCTTGGCGCGATTGCGTATCGCTCGCTCAATCGCCACAATAGCCCTCAACCGCTCCCCCAGAAACGCGTCGGAGGACACCATGGGAACCACCATCACGTTCAAGCGCCCGGACGGCAAGGACGCCTCGGGCTATCTCGCCAACGCCGCACGCGGCAACGCGCCGGGCGTGGTCGTGATCCAGGAATGGTGGGGGCTGTCGGACCAGATCAAGGGCCTGTGCGACCGCTTTGCGCTGGCCGGCTTCGACGCGCTGGCGCCCGATCTCTACAAGGGCAAGGTGGTGCCCTATCACGACACCGATTCCGCCAACAAGGAGATGAACTCGCTCGACTTCATGGACGCGACCACGCAGACGGTGCGCGGCGCCACGCAATACCTGTCGCGCAACGGCGCCAAGGTCGGGCTGACCGGCTTCTGCCTCGGTGGCGCCGTCACCATCATCGGCGCGACCAAGATCCCGGAGCTCGCGGCCGGCGTCGTGTTTTACGGCATTCCGCCGGAGCAGGCGGCCAAGCCCGCCGACGTCAAGATCCCGCTCCAGGCCCATTTCGCCAACAGGGACGATTGGTGTACGCCGGAGCTGGTCAATGGCTTCGAAAAGGCCATGAAGGCCGCCGGCAAGTCGCTTGAGCTGTTCCGCTATGACGCCGAGCACGCCTTCGTCAACGAGCAGCGCCAGGCCGTGCACGACCGCGAAGCCGCCGAGCTCGCCTGGGGCAGGGCGACGGAGTTTTTCCGCAAGCATCTCGGGTGATGCTGGAATGAGCCGAGCGGGAGAGCGAGCGCATGCCCATTCCGTCTGTCGTCTGCCGAACGCTCGGTCCGATCGTGCGATCGGTGCTCGCTGTTGGCGGGCTGATGCTGATGGCAGCTCAGGCGCCGGCACAGCAAGCCTTCGTCACACTGAACGGCGACCTCAAGAAAGAGGCGTGGTGGGTTATCGCGGAATTCCATCCGTTCACGACCGAGGTCCGCGGCATCCCCGCGAACCAGATCCGCAAGAGCTGGTGCAAGGCGACTGAATTCCGCAAGGACCTGATCCCCAAGGAGCTGCTGTTCGAGAATGGCGCTGATGTGATGAAGGGCGCCGACATGTCCTTTGCCATCGAGGGGCGCTTCGACGGCGCCGCCACGAAGCAAATCGCCGTGGTCGGCGTGTTTCAGGAGTGTGCGGGCCCAAAGGGCAGATTCATGCTAGTCGTCGATCAGCCGGCCGGCGAGAAGCCCAAGATGCGCTTTGTCGACGCCGTACGCACCAACCGCCAGTTCGCAGCTCTTTCGAAGGACAAGCGAGGCAAGCTCGTGCTTTGGGGCTGCATGGAATGCGACGGCTATTCCGTCCTCAAATGGGATCGGAAGAAGAACAGGTTCGAATGGGAGCCTGACCCTCTCGAGCAATAGTCCGAAGGCCGACCGTCGCAGCTGGCGGCCCTTGACGCCGTCCCCGTGCCATGGTGAGTATCCGCCCATGAGCACCGCCGTCCGCCCAGCCCGTCTTTGGTGGCGCACCTCCTGACGAGGTGGCCGGTGCGCTTTCTTTTCCCAAGATCGCTCGAGGTCGCCAGCACAGCGCGGCGGCCTGATCGTTTGTCCTGTGTGGCGTTCCCTCGGCAAGTCTCGTAAGAGGACCCCAAGAGGATCACATGAACAGGACAGTCTTTGCCCTCCCGGCCAGAAGCGCGCACGCAACCCGCGAGGGTCTGGCGATCACGCGCGTGGCGGAGCAGTTTACCGGCGGCGCCAACAGGCTCGACGACCTCGTCAGCCTACTCGACCGCCGCCGCGGCGTGGTGCTGTCCTCGGGCACGACCGTGCCCGGCCGCTACGAGAGTTTCGACCTCGGCTTCTCCGATCCGCCGCTCAAGCTTGAAACCGTGGGCGTCAATTTCACTTTGGAAGCGCTGAACGCGCGCGGAGAGGTGCTGATCGCCTTCCTCGGCGATGTCCTGCGGGAGCCCTGCGTCGTGATCTCCGAGAAGACGGCGAGCCGCCTTGCCGGTCACATCATCCGCGGCGACGCCCCGGTCGAGGAGGACCAGCGCACCCGGCGTGCCAGCGTGATGTCGCTGGTGCGCGACATCATTGCCGCCTTCTCCGCCAATGACGACGGGCTGCTCGGCCTGTTCGGCGCCTTCGCCTACGACCTCGTGTTCCAGATCGAGGACCTCGTGCAGAAGCGCCCGCGCGAATCCGACCAGCGCGATATCGTGCTCTATATTCCTGACCGCCTGCTTGCCTATGACCGCGCCACCGGCCGCGGCGTCGTGCTCTCTTACGATTTCGCCTGGAAGGGCAAATCGACCGAGGGCCTGCCGCGCGAGACCGCCGACAGCCCCTATCTGAAGACGCCGCGCCAGGGCTTTGCCGATCACGCCCCCGGCGAATACCAGGCCACCGTCGAGACCGCGCGCGCAGCCTTCGCGCGGGGCGATCTGTTCGAAGCCGTGCCGGGGCAGCTCTTCGCCGAGCCCTGCGATCGCTCGCCGGCCGAAGTGTTCCAGCGGCTCTGTGTCATCAACCCCTCGCCCTATGGCGCGCTGATGAATCTCGGCGCGGGCGAGTTTCTCGTCTCGGCTTCGCCGGAAATGTTCGTCCGCTCGGACGGCCGCCGCGTCGAGACCTGCCCAATCTCAGGCACGATCGCGCGCGGCAGGGATGCGATCGGCGATGCCGAGCAGATCCGCCAGCTCCTGAACTCGGAGAAGGACGAGTTCGAGCTCAACATGTGCACCGACGTCGACCGCAACGACAAGGCGCGCGTCTGCGTTCCCGGTACGATCAAGGTCTTGGCACGCCGTCAGATCGAGACCTACTCAAAGCTGTTCCACACCGTCGATCATGTCGAGGGCATGCTTCGCCCCGGCTTCGACGCGCTCGACGCCTTCCTCACCCATGCCTGGGCGGTGACCGTCACAGGCGCGCCAAAGCTCTGGGCGATGCAGTTCGTCGAGGATCACGAGCGCTCGCCGCGGCGCTGGTATGCGGGGGCGATCGGCGCGGTGAATTTCGACGGCAGCATCAACACCGGCCTCACCATCCGCACCATCCGTATGAAGGACGGTCTTGCCGAGGTGCGCGTCGGTGCCACCTGCCTGTTCGATTCAGACCCCGCGGCGGAGGACCGCGAGTGCCAGGTCAAGGCCGCTGCGCTGTTCCAGGCGCTGCGCGGCGACCCGCCGAAGCCGCTGTCGACCTTTGCACCCGATGCCACCGGTTCGGGCAAGCAGGTGCTGCTGATCGACCATGACGACAGCTTCGTGCACATGCTCGCCGATTATTTCCGCCAGGTCGGCGCCAGCGTCACCGTGGTCCGCTATGTGCATGCGCTCGAGATGCTCAAGAGGAAGAGCTGGGATTTGCTGGTGCTGTCACCCGGTCCCGGCAGGCCGGAGGATTTCGGGATCAGGAAGACCATCGATGCAGCGCTGGAGAACAAGCTGCCGGTGTTCGGCGTCTGCCTCGGCGTGCAGGCGATCGGTGAATATTTCGGCGGCGAGCTCGGCCAGCTCACCCATCCCGCCCACGGCCGGCCCTCGCGGGTCCAGGTCCGCGGCGGGCGCTTGATGCGCAATTTGCCGAACGAGATCGTCATCGGCCGCTATCACTCGCTCTATGTCGAGCGCGACAGCATGCCGGAGGTGTTGAGCGTCACGGCCAGCACCGAGGATGGCGTCGCCATGGCGCTGGAGCACAAGACCCTGCCGGTGGCCGGCGTGCAATTTCATCCGGAATCGCTGATGTCGCTCGGCGGTGAGGTGGGCTTGAGGATCGTTGAAAACGCCTTCCGGCTGGAAGCGGGGACGAATTGAGTGCAGGATATTTTACCTCGTCATTCCGGGATGGTGCGCAAGCACCAGACCCGGAATCTCGAGATTCCGGGTTCGATGCCGACGCATCGCCCCGGAATGACAAACTGAGATGAGAAACGAATGACTTTTGACCACGACATCAAGGCGTGCGTCCGCACCATTCCCGACTATCCCAAGCCGGGGATCATGTTCCGCGACATCACGACCCTGCTCGCGGACGCGCGCGCGTTCCGCCGCGCGGTGGACGAGCTCGTCAATCCCTGGGCCGGCAACAAGATCGACAAGGTCGCCGGCATGGAGGCGCGCGGCTTCATCATCGGCGGCGCGGTGGCGCACCAGCTTTCGGCCGGCTTCGTGCCGATCCGCAAGAAGGGCAAGCTGCCGCACACCACCGTGCGCATCGCCTACTCGCTCGAATACGGCATCGACGAGATGGAGATGCATGTCGACGCGATCCAGCCTGGTGAACGCGTCATCCTGGTCGACGACCTCATCGCCACCGGCGGCACCGCCGAGGGCGCGGTGAAGCTGCTCCGTCAAATTGGGGCCAACGTCGTCGCCGCCTGCTTCATCATCGACCTGCCCGAGCTCGGCGGCGCCGCCAAGCTGCGCGCCATGGACGTGCCGGTGCGCACGCTGATGACGTTCGAGGGGCATTGAGCGGGCGTTGAACGTCGCCCAGGCTTATTTGTTTGGATTGCTGCCGGCCGCGGCCTCGGTTCACCTCTCCCGTAGGGAGAGGTCGGCGCCGAGTTCACGGCTAAAGACTCTACGACCGTTGCAGGATCAGGCTGAGTTCGAGTTCCCGGAAGGCGATGTAGTTCCGCCGGGTCCATTGGTGTAGTTCGGTGGAAGAGTCCTTCTCCCGGCGCAGATAGCCGGTGAAGGAGAAATTCAGCCGGTCGATATAGGTTTTCAGGAAACCCGGCAGCGCGGGCAGGCGGAACAGCCGGCCGGTGGCCATCGCAGGCGGCAGCTCGCCGCGGACGACATATTCGTTGTCCACCGTGACCAGGTTCATGCGCGGGATCTGCCCGCGCAGCATCTCATGGGCGCGGGCCGAGGCACGGTCGGTGTCGGCGACGAACAGGATCTGCGGTGCGACATGGCGGCGCGCCGCCTCCTTCAGGAGGCCGATCTCGTCGGTCATCTTGAAAAACTCGTCGAACGCGTGGAAGCCGAGGTCGATGACCTTGGCAACACCGTCATCGAGGATGACGCGGTCCATCAGCTGCATCTTGCCATAGGTGTCGATCACGTCCGCGGTTTCCGTGACCTTCGGCAGATAGTCGAGCAGCGACGGCTCCTTCAGGTTGACGTCGAAGGCCGCCACGTTGCCGTTCTTGAGCAGCAGGAATTCGCTGAGGAGCCGCGCCAGCAGGGTCTTGCCGACCTGCGGGCGGGGCGAACAGATGATGTAGACGGGTGTCGCGGGCATCGACAGCTATATCAGGCCAACTCACCACCCAATCCAGCCGTATCCGCCCGGGCTGCGCAACTATTTTTCGCTGTTGCGGGTCACCGGCTTCGAACCGACGATGTCGGTCAGGCGGATGCGGTCGAATTCGCTCCAGACATTGGCCAGCCAGTGCCGGACATAGCCGCGCAGCACGAAGGAGTAGTTGGCGGCCTCGTCGTTGATGCCCTTGTTGGCGACGAATTTCAGGAACGGGACGGAGGAGACCTCGACCTGCTCATAGGCCATTTCGTTGAGCTTTGGGATGGTCAGCTCGGTCGCGTCCTTGATGCGGTGGAAGTAGGAATTGTAGGTCGCCTGGTCCCACTGGAAGAACTGGGTGTCGTTAATGAAGTTCTTGACCAGGAAATATTTCGCGCCGCCCATGAAGCCTGCGGTCTCCGCGATCTCCTCCAGCGAGGCGATCGAGGGCCCGAGGATGTGGAACACGGCGAAGGTGATCTGGCCGGCCTTGGCGGCGTCGAGAAAGCCGATGTCGCGCAGCGAGGCCAGCGCCGGCGAGAGCAGGCCGGCGCGGACGTCGATCACGGTGACCGAAGGGCTGACGGCGTTGAGCGTGTCGAAGATCTTCATCTGGTCCGCCGTCGTCGTCATGTCGACGATCTCGGTGATATCAGGGTGGAAGCGCTTCAGGGTTCCGCGCGGGGACTCCGTGTCGAACGCGCGGGTCGGCACGTTGTTGGCTGAGAAATAATCGAGCAAGGTCCGCGACACCGTGGTCTTGCCGACCCCGCCCTTGTCCGCGCCCACCACAACCACTGCCGGCTTTGCCATTGCTGTCCCCTAACGCGCGCCCCCGATCGCGAGGTCGCAATCGGCCGGGCCCCAAATCGATGTCCCAAAGATGGTCCCAAGTCTGCTGTTGGGCGCGAACATGGCAGAAACAAGGGAGAATTCAATTCCTTGGGCCGCAGTTGCGGCAATTCCAGTGGTTTTTCCGGATCACCGGGAAAACCGCCGCGTGTAGCGGTAAATCACGCGCTCAATGGCGGCCCCAAGGTCCCATCGCATTGTCCGCCGGAGCTCCTGAGGGGCCTGGGGCCGGCACGGGCGGCGGTCCAGCCGGGTTGCCTGCGTCGTTCCACGGCCCGCGCGGCGGCTGCGCATCCTGCGAGTTGGCCTGTGCCTCCGGTTGTTCCGTTGCGGGTTGATCCGTCTCTTCGGCGGGGTCTGGCAGCGGACCGGGGTCGTGGCCGCCGGCGAACTTGACCAGCGCATCGACCCGGGACTGCACCGAGGGATGGGTCGCGAACAAATCGGCAAAGCCCTCGCGTGGATTGTCGACGCAGAGCTCCATCACCGCCGAGGTCGCGCCGGGCAGCTCGCCGCGACCCTCGATCTTGCGCAACGCCGAGATCATCGCGTCAGGATCTTTCGTCAGCTCGACGGAGCCCGCGTCGGCGAGAAATTCGCGCGACCGCGATAGTGCGAGCTTCACCACCTGGGACAGCAGCCAGGCCACCACGATCAGCACGATGGCGATGATGATCACGATCACCGCGCCGCCGCCGGAGCTCTTGCTGTCGCTCGATGACGAGGACGACCGGGAGGAGGATCCCGAGCCCCCGGAGCTCCAGTTGAAGTTCGTGAACAGGCGGAAGAACAACTCGCCGAAGAATCCGACCACGCCGGCAATGATGACGGCGACGACCATGAGCTGCACGTCGCCGTTCTTGATGTGGGTCAGCTCGTGGCCCAGCACCGCCTCGATCTCCTTGTCGTTCAGCGCGGCGAGCAGACCGGTGGTGACGGTGATGGAATATTGCCGCGGATTGAGGCCGGTCGCGAACGCGTTCAGGGCCGGGCTCTCCATGATCTTCAGCTTCGGCATGGTGATGCCGCGCGAGATGCAGAGGTTTTCAAGCAGATTGTAGAGCCGCGGCTCCTCCTGCCGGGTGACGCCGTGGCCGCCGGTCACGGCATCGATCATCGACTGGTGGAAGAAATAGGCGATCACGATCCAGAGCGCCGCCGCGATCGTCGCGAACGGTGCGGCCTTGAGCAGGTCGGTGAAGGCGCGGCTCAGATAGTAGGCGACCGTGCCGTTGCCGTTGATGACGACCTCGGCCACCAGCGCCCCGGCATAGACCAGCACGTAGACCAGCGCGAACAGGCCGGCGAGCAGCAGCATCGAACGAAACTTGTTCGAGGCGATGTGCGTGTAGAGACCATACGCGGCCATGGCGGGTCTTCGTCAAAGTCCGTCGTTCCGGGGCACGCCGAAGGCGTGAACCCGGAACCTCGAGATTCCCTGGTGCGCAACTACGCGCCATGGTTCGTCGCAATGCGACGCCCCGGAATGACGGAGAAGAGCAATGAACATGCCGGCAATCAGAACTTCACCTGCGGCACGGCCTCGACCTCGGTGCGGCTGGCGCCGAGATCGAAGAAGTCCTTCTTGGTGAAGCCGAACATGCCGGCGAACAGGGCGGCGGGCAGCTGCTGGATGCCGGTGTTGTATTCCTGGACCGCGTTGTTGAAGAAACGGCGGCTGGCCGCGATCTTGTTCTCGAGGTCGGAGAGCTCGGATGCGAGCTGCTGGAAATTGGCGTTGGCCTTGAGATCCGGATAGGCCTCCGACAACGCGATCAGCCGGCCGAGCGCGCCGGACAGCTGGTTCTCGGCCGCGGACACCTGCGCCGACCCCTGTGCCGACATCGCCGAATTGCGGGCCTTGATTACGTCGTCGAGCGTGCCGCGCTCGTGCGACGCATAGCCCTTCACGGTCTCGACCAGGTTCGGGACCAGGTCGTGACGCTGCTTGAGCTGCACGTCGATATCGGCAAAGGCCTGGCCGACACGCTGGCTCAGCGCCACCAAGCGGTTATAGGCGCTGAAGGCGAACAGCACGAGGACGACGATGACGCCGAGAACGATCCAGCCGGTCGACATGGAGAACTCCTGAAGAGGGAAGAAGGCGGGCGCTAGGGTAGACCAGATTGGCGCAGGATAAGAGCCCGGTGCAGGGGGAGGTAAGGCTTGGTCGGATGAGGAACCATCCGAGTTCAAGGCAAAAGCCCCGAACGGGGTTAACTATCGGCAATGAGGGAATCGCCCCAGCGCCAGCGACGGGCGCTTGCATAGGCTGGCTTGTCGCGGCGGGGCACCTTCGCGAGCTCGACGCCGCCCTGGTTGCAGAGCTTTGCCGTGATCTCGGCCTTGCCGACATCCGGCGGGGCCAGCACGCGCGCCGTGCGCGTTGCGGGCGGTGTGCGGGTCAAAGCGACGTAGATGAAGCGCTCGTCCTCGAACGGCACCTCGGCACCCTTGATCTGGCGGTGCGCCTGCGAGCGCGGCAGGCGCTGGCTGAAATGGCACCAGTCGGGCGCGATGAGCGGGCACGACCTTTCGTGCGGGCAGGGCGCGGCGACGTAGGCGCCTGCCGCGATCAGCTGCTGGCGCAGTGCGAGGATGCGGGCGTAGCCGGCGGGCGTGCCGGGCTCGATCACGACCAGCGCGTGGCGCGCCTTCGCCCACATCGCATCTGTGAGCTTGCGCTGATCGGCCTCGTTGAGCTCCCCGATGACGTAGCTTGCAATGACGAGATCGGCTGGCGAGACTTCAGCGAGATTGCCGCCGGCATCGCCCGGCAGATAACGGCACTCCGCGAGGCGCGAGCTGTTGCGTGCGAGTTCGAGCGCGAGTCGGCTCAGCGTGGCGTTGGCGTCGAGCAGGGTAAAGTCTTGCAGCGACGGAAAGGCTTCGGCGGCCGCCCAGCTCGCGGTGCCCGGGCCTGCGCCGACGTCGAGCAGCGTTTCCGGGGCGAGATCAGGCGCGATCTCGGTCAGCGCATTGAGGCTGGCCGCCACCGCCGCGTAGGTCGCGGGCATGCGCGCCAGCGCATAAGCGAGCGCATCGGCCTCCGACTTGATCGTGCCGGAGCCGCCGCCGGCGCGATAGACGGTCGAGATCTTCTGGGAGCGCTGGGCCGCGTCGCTGCGCGAGAAGCCCGGGAGCTTGCCGTCGAGGGCGGCTTTCAATTCGGCGGGAAGGGTGGGGGCTATCATCATCCGCAGTCATGCCCCGCGAAGGCGGGGCATCCAGTACTCCGAGACAGTGCCGTCAACCGAGAAGCCGCGGCGTACTGGATCATCCGCCTTCGCGGATGATGACGCAATGGGTGTGGCGCGACTGCGGACTCACGCCACGTTCTGGTCGAGAATGTCCACGGCCTCGGCGAGGCTCACCGACACCAGCTGCGAGACGCCGCGCTCGGCCATGGTGACGCCGAACAGGCGGTTCATCCGCGCCATGGTGATCGGGTTGTGCGTGATGATGATGAAGCGCGTGTCGGTCGAGCTGGTCATCTCGTGCAGCAGGTTGCAGTACCGTTCGACGTTGTGGTCGTCGAGCGGCGCGTCGACTTCGTCCAGCACGCAGATCGGCGACGGGTTGGTGAGGAACACCGCGAAGATCAGCGCCATTGCGGTCAGCGCCTGCTCGCCGCCCGAGAGCAGCGACAGCGTCTGCGGCTTCTTGCCCGGCGGTTTGGCGATGATTTCGAGGCCGGCCTCCAGCGGGTCGTCGCTCTCGATCAGATGCAGCGCGGCCTCGCCGCCGCCGAACAGCTCGACGAACAGGCGCTTGAAGTGGTTGTTGACGACCTCGAACGAGGTCAGGAGCCGCTCGCGGGCCTCCTTGTTGAGGCTCTGGATGCCCTGGCGCAGCCGCTTGATGGCTTCGACGAGGTCGTCCCGCTCGGTGACGAGGCCGGTGTGCTGGGTCTCGACCTCGCGCAGCTCTTCCTCGGCGCGCAGATTCACGGCGCCGAGGCGCTCGCGGTCGCGCCGCATCTTCTCGAGGTCTTCCTCGATGTCGTGCAGCGGCGGCAGCTCGGCGCCCGGCTCGATCTCGGCAAGGCCGGCGACGGCCTGCGGCTCGACCTCGAGCATGTCGCGGATCTCGCGCTCGATATCCTCCAGCCGGCGCCGCGCGCCTTCCATGCGCTCCTCGGCGCGGGCGGTGGCCTCGCGGGAGCTTGACAGTGCCTCAAGCGTCAGCTTGGCGACGCGATCGGTCTCCGCCATCGCGCTTTCCGCGGTAGCGAGCGCGTCGGCAGCCATGCGGCGGTCGTTCTCGGCGTACTCGATCTCGGTGATCAGTGCGCTGCGCTTCTCCGCGAACACGGCCGGCGCGTTTTCGAGCTCGCTGCGCTCGATCGTGAGCTCGGCGATGCGGGCCTGGATGGTGTCGATGTGGGAGGCCGCGCTCTCCTTGCGGTTCTGCCACTCGGTGCGTTCGGCGAGGATCGCCTGCACGCGACGGTCGGCGAGCTCGGCTTCGCGTGCCAGCGCCTGCGCCTCGGCGCGGACCTGGGCGGCCATGCGGCGATGGCCCTCGATGTCGCTGCGGACGGCAGCGAGACGCGTTTCGGTGTCTTCGCTCGACGGCAGCTCGCTGATGCCGGCTTCGGCGTATTCGTAGGCGGCCTCGGCTTCGGCGCGGTCGGCGGCGAGACGGCTGTGCGCTTCCGACAGCGTGGCCTTGCGTGCGGCGTGGCGGCTGATCTCGCGCTCGGCGGTGGCATGGCGCTCGCGCGCGACGTTGAGCTCGCGCTGCGCGGCGCGCCAGGCTTCGCGCGAGGCGCCTTCGGTGCTGGCTGCCATCTGCAGCTCGGACTCGGCGTTCTCCAGCGCCTGGCGCTTGATCTGCGCGTCGATGCGGGCCTGCTCCAGCTCGTTCTCGATATCGACGAGGCGGGCGCGCTCGGCAAGGCGGCGGGCGGCACCGGTCGGTGCGTGAGCCGCGGCGACAAAGCCGTCCCAGCGCCAGACGTCGCCCTCGGGCGAGACCAGCCGCTGGCCGGTCTTGAGCTGCGAGACCAGCTCCGCGCCGCGCTCGCGCGGCACCACGCCGATCTGCGCCAGACGTCGCGCCAGCTCGGCCGGCGCCTGCACGTGATTGGCGAGCGGCACGACGCCCTCGGGCAGCGCTGGATCGCCTTCGGTGTGTCCGACATTGGTCCAGCGCATCGGCGCCGACGGGTCGATCGGCGCATCGAGATCGTCGCCGAGCGCGGCGCCGATCGCCTTTTCAAAGCCCTTGTCGACGTTGATGCCATCGATGATCGGCGGCCACAGATTCTTGGTCTCGCCATTGACGATCTTGGAGATCGTGCGCGCCTCGGTCTCGAGCCGCTGCACGCGCTTGTCGGCCTCGACCAGCGGCGAGCGGGAGGATTCCAGCGTCTGGCGCGCGGCCACGTGCGCAGCCTCGCTCGCCTGCGCCGCAGCTTCGGACGCGGCCAGCGTCTGCTCCGCGGTCTCGACCAGCGCGGTCAGCTCGTCGAGATCGCCGAAGCCGCCGGTCTCCTGCGCAAGCTTCTGCTCCTCGGCCGCCACATTCGCGATTTCCTGGTCGAGCCGGGCGAGCTTGTCGCGGTGCGTGCGGACGTTGGCCTCGAGCTGGTTGCGCTTGGCGGTGAGGTCGGCGAGCGCGGTGGTGAGCTCGGCGAACCTCTGCTCGGTTTCGGTCAGCACCGCCTCGGCTTCGGCGACGCGTTCGTCGACGCCGGAGCGCTTCTCGACGCGCGACTTGATCTCTTCCTTCAGCTCGGCGTCTTCTGCGTCGAGCCGCTGCAGGGCCACATCGGCGTCCATGGTCTGCTGCTGGGCGCGGGAGATGTCGCCTTCGAACTGCGCGAGGCGCCGCTCGAGCTCGGCGACGCGCTCCTTGGCGCGCTCTTCCTCGCGGTCGAGCTGCTCGCGGGCATTGGTCAGGCGCTGGAGTCCGGCTGCTGCGCGTGCCTCGGCATCGCGTAGAGCCGGCATTTCGGCGGCGCGGATGGCCTGGATGCGGGCGGCTTCGGCCTGGTGCTGGGTGCGCTCGGCCATCTCGCGTACCGCGAGATCGTGGGTCTGTCCGGACTCATTGACGTCGGCATGCGCGCCGATCCAGCGCAGATGGTACAGCGTGGCTTCGGCCTTGCGGACCTTGGCTGCGACCTCGCGATAGCGCACCGCCTGGCGGGCCTGCTTCTTCAGGCCTTCCATTTGTCCTGCGAGCTGGCCGATCACGTCCTCGACGCGGGTGAGGTTGGTTTCGGCCGCCTTGAGCCGCAGTTCGGCCTCGTGACGGCGGGCGTGCAGGCCGGCGACGCCGGCGGCGTCTTCCAGCACGCGGCGGCGCTGCTCCGGCTTGGCCTGGATGATCTCGCCGATCTTGCCCTGGTGGACGAGAGCCGGCGAGCGCGCGCCGGTGGCGGCGTCCGCGAACAGGATCTGTACGTCGCGGGCGCGCACGTCGCGGCCGTTGATGCGATAGACCGAGCCGGCCTCGCGCTCGATGCGTCGGGAGACTTCCAGAAGCTGGCTGTCGTTCATCGCCGCCGGCGCGGTGCGATCGGCATTGTCGATCGTCATCGTCACTTCGGCGTGGTTGCGCGCAGGACGGTTGCCGGAGCCGGCGAAGATCACCGCGTCCATGTCGGCGGCGCGCAGCGATTTGTACGAGGTCTCGCCCATCGCCCAGCGCAGTGCTTCGACGAGATTCGACTTGCCGCAACCGTTGGGACCGACCACGCCGGTCAGGCCGGGCTCGATGACGAAGTCCGTGGGCTCAACGAAGGACTTGAAGCCGTGAAGGCGCAGGCGGGTGATTTTCATAAACACGCATCTCTGTTGGCAGGCGCGAATCTCCCTGCCGGGACAATACCATGGAAGGCAATGTCGCTGTCTGGGTGAGTCGCGCGAGGCGGCTCATGCGGCTGGACAATGGCCGCGGTGCGCCGCGAGGGCAACCAGCGAAAGCCGCTTTTCCCAAGGGATTTGTGCCGGGAAGAATGCGGCTTGAGATGCGCGAATCGGGATTGTCGCGTGCGAATCAGCTCTTGAGCAGCGGATCGATCTTCTTGGCGAATTCCTCGAACGAGGCCTCGCCCTTGATCTTCTCGCCGTTGATGAAGAAGGTCGGCGTCGAATCGACCTTCAGCACGTCGCTGGCATATTTCTGGTCGGCAGCGATCTTGTCGAGCAGCGCCTGGTCCTTCAGGCAGGCCTCGACCTGCTGCTGGGTGAGGCCGGCCTGCTTGCCGATCCGCGTCAAGGTCTCCGTGGTGTTCTTCAGCACCCAGTCGTTCTGCTGGCGGAACAGCATGTCGGTGACGGCGAAGTATTTCGGCGCATCGCCATTGGCGATGCAGCGCGACAGCATCGATCCGGCGGCCGCCTTGATGTCGAGCGGGAACTCGCGGAAGATGTAACGCACCTTGCCGGTGTCGATGTATTCCTTCTTGATCTTCGGGAACACCTGCTCGTTGAAGGCGGCGCAGTGCGGGCAGGTCATCGAGGCGTATTCGGTGATGGTGACGGCGGCATCGTTCGGCCCGAGCGCCATGTCGGGCAGGGACACGGGCTTGGCGACGTCGGCGGCCGATTGCGCCATGGCTTCAGGGATCATGGCCTCGGAGACGAACCGCAGCGGCGGGAGCCCGGTGAGCGCGGCAAGCCCGGTCAGCGACAGCATCGTGGTGAAGGCGCGGCGGGTGATGATCAAGGTCGGCTCCCGGGATTGGCAAGGTTCGTCCGAGGTTCCCGCCCGGACGGCCTGTCGCTAGCTTGAAACGTCGATTGAGGCAATGGCGGGCCGCACGGACGGGTCCAGTTTGGCCGCGGAATGAGGCTCAATTTCGCTTGATGGCGGCCCCGAGCCGGGCCAGCGCCGACTTGAGCTCGTCATCCTCAATGCCACCCAGGCTCTCCGCCACCTTGGCGACGCTCTTGGGGTCCGGCGGGCCGGGCCGCACCCGGCGCTGGGCGCGCGACAGAGGGGCCTGGCGGAAGGCAAGCTTGCCGACCGCGTTCCAGCCGAAGAAGCGGTTGACCCGCTCCAGGATGACATCGGCGGAGTGCTGGATCTCCAGCGCCATCGGTCCCTCGACCCGCAGCACCAGGGTCGCCGGCTCCTGCGGCTGGCCCTCCACCGGGCGCGGCCATTGCATCTTGAGCGGCTCGGCATGGGCCGCGATCTCCGGCCCCGCGATCTGCGCCCACCGCGTCACCAGCTCGCGCGCGGCAAAGCCCTGCTTGGCATAGGCCTCGGCGAAGACGTCGTCGACGAGGATGCCGAGCGGCTTGGCGCTGATGGGACCGGGCTTGGGAGGGAATTTGGACATGGGACCTTATAGCACTTCCGAAAGGGAGCCACATACCCGTCGCGCCGTCATGGCCGGGCTTTGTCCCGGCCATCCACGATCCCGCGCGAAGAAAGACGTGGATGCCCGCGACGAGCGCGGGCATGACGTGGAGAGATTGCCGTGACCTCGTTAGAGTGTGGACATGAGCCCCAGATCTGCCCGCAAGGCCAGGCCGGAACCCGCGCCGTCGACACCATCATCGCGCCCAACGCTCCTGCTGTCTTGGTACGACCGTCACCGTCGCCGCCTGCCCTGGCGCGCGGCTCCCGGTGAGACATCGGACCCCTATCGCGTCTGGCTGTCGGAGATCATGCTCCAGCAGACCACGGTGAAGGCGGTCGGCCCCTATTTCGAGAAATTCGTCGCGCGCTGGCCTGATGTCGCGGCGCTGGGGCGGGCTTCCCTGGACGACGTGCTGCGGATGTGGGCGGGTCTCGGCTATTACTCGCGCGCGCGAAACCTCCATGCCTGCGCGGTCGCGGTGACGCGCGAGCATGACGGCGTGTTTCCCGATACGGAGGAGGGCTTGCGCGCGCTGCCGGGGATCGGGCCCTACACGGCATCGGCGATCGTCGCGATCGCCTTCGGCCGCCGCACCATGCCGGTCGACGGCAATATCGAGCGGGTGGTGTCGCGCCTGTTCGCGGTCGAGGAGGAGCTGCCGCAGGCCAAGCCGCGGATCCAGCAACTGGCGGCGACGCTGCTTGCCGACACCCGCGCCGGCGACAGTGCCCAGGCGCTGATGGATCTGGGCGCCTCGATCTGCACGCCGAAGAAGCCGGCCTGCTCGCTGTGTCCGCTGAACGAGGATTGCACGGCGCGCGCGCAGGGCACGCAGGAGAGTTTTCCGCGCAAGGCGCCGAAGAAGAGTGGGGCACTGCGGCGTGGCGCAGCGTTCGTGGTCACACGCGGCGGCGACTTGCTCGTCCGGTCGAGGCCCGACAAGGGCCTGCTCGGCGGCATGACTGAAGTGCCGGGCTCGGACTGGCTCGCCGGACAGGAGGATGCGGCGGCGAAGCAGCAGGCGCCGGAGCTGAAGGGGCTGTCGCGCTGGCAGCGCAAGGTGGGTGTCGTCACCCACGTCTTCACGCATTTTCCGCTGGAGCTGGTGGTCTACACCGCGAAGGTGGACGCCCGCACCCGCGCGCCCGAGGGCATGCGCTGGGTGCCGATCGCAACCCTGGCCGGCGAAGCGCTGCCCAACGTCATGCGCAAAGTCATCGCGCATGGATTGGGCTTCTAGGATCGATCCTGCTGACAACAGGCTGTCAGCAGCCTTGCGCTACCAGCGGGCAACGGAGGTGCCGCATGGTCAAGACCGCGCTCGACAATTTCCGAAGGCCACCCTGTGCCGAGCTGCTGGGATGGCGTCTGCTCGATGCCCGCCCGCAGGAGGGCTGGATCAAGCTCGGTTTCGAAGGCAAGCCGGAGTTCTGCAACCCCGCGGGTTTCATCCAGGGCGGCATGCTCTCGGCCATGCTCGACGATACGATGGGCCCGGCCGTGCTCGTGATGAGCGAGGGCCGGCTCTACACCACCACGATCAGCATGACCGTGAATTTCTTGGCACCCGCAAAGCCCGGCCCGATCATCGGCGAGGCGAGGGTGACGCAACTCGGCAAGACGATTGCGTTTGTCGAGGCGAAGCTGATGGCCGAGGACGGCACGCTGCTGGCGACGGCCAGCGCCAGCGAGCGGCTGTTGGAGGCGGCGAGGGTGGTGAAGTGAGGCGGGCACCGCTCTCTCGCTCCCTCGCCCCGTCCTTACGGGGAGAGGGTGGGGTGAGGGGCATCTCTCAACACGGGAGGTCCACGAGAGACCTGTACCCCCTCACCCGGATTGCATCTTCGATGCAATCCGACCTCTCCCCGCAAGCGGGGAGAGGTGAAGAGGAGGCCGCGGCTCGATGTGTGGCTAACTTACCCGCTGCGCGCTAGCGCTCACGATCGGCGGCTTCGCATTCAACGCTTCCACCTGGAATCCCGCGACGCGCTTGTAGTTCGCGGCGATGCCTTCCAGCTCCTGCTGGGACAAGACGTCGGTGACGACCTCAAAGCCGTCGGGCGCGCGCTCCTCGACGAGCTGCATCACCTGCTCGGGGCCGTTCTTGCGGTTGAGCAGGACGAGGTCGGTGGTCGCTGGTCTCCGCTCGGTCTCGTAGGCGAGCAGGGCGGCGCTCGTCGGCCCATGGGCGAGAATCTCGCGCGTGATGACGCGGGCATCGAGGATCGCCTGCGAGGCGCCGTTCGAGCCGATCGGGTACATCGGATGCGCGGCATCGCCCATCAGTGTGACGCGGCCGAAGGTCCACTGCGACACCGGATCACGGTCGACCAGCGGATATTCATAGGCGTGAGGGCAGTTCTTGATCAGCCCGGGCACGTCGAGCCAGTCGAACTTCCAGCTTTCGAACCAGGGCAAAAACTCTTCCAGCCGCGCGGTGCGGTTATAGTCCTCGCGCCGCCACTGATAGGTCGGGGGCATGTGCCGCTCGGCGACCCAGTTGATCTGATGGTTGCCTGCCGCATCCGGCGCCTTGCTGATCGGATAGCAGACGAATTTCAGGATCTCGTGCCCCGCCATGATCATGGTGCGGCCGCTCAGGAAAGCCTTCGCGGGCGTCACGCCGCGCCAGAGGATGCGGCCGTTCCAGATCGGCGGCCCTTCGCCCGGATAGAGCTTTTCGCGCACGGCGGAATGGATGCCGTCGGCGGCGATCAGAATCGCGCCGTCGTAGGTCCCCGCCGCTTTGCCGGTCGCCTTGTCGATGAATTCGGCGCGCACGCCGTCCGCCGTCTCGGTCCAGCCGGTCAGATGGTGGCTGGTGAGGATGTTCTCGCGGCCGAGCCGCTCGATCGCTGCGTCGAGCAGGAGCTGCTGCAGCGTGCCGCGGTGGATCGAGAATTGCGGCCATTTGTACCCGGCCTCCAGCCCGCGCGGCTCGCTCCAGATCGGCTTGCCGTGCTTGGAGAAATAGGCGAGCTCGCGCGTCCGCACGCCGCTGGCGTCCAGCTTGTCCATCAAGCCGAGCTCGATCAGCTCGCGCACCGCATGCGGCAGCACGTTGATGCCGACGCCGAGCGGCTTCAGCTCCGCGACGCTCTCGAACACTTTTGCGGGAACGCCGATTCCGTGCAGGCTGAGCGCAAGCGTCAGCCCGCCGATGCCGCCACCGGCGATGAGTACCGTCATGAGAAACCCCTCCCTATCGCAGGCGTCTTGGCACAGCCGCATGGCGGTGGGCAACTGCGAAGAGGATGTTGTGCTATGGACGTCGGGCCCGACAGTCGTTAATTTTCGGCTTTCCCATGAGGTCCGACATGCTCAAGCTCTACTACGCCACCGGCACCTGCGCGCTCGCCACCTACATCACCCTGGAAGAGGCCGGAGCCGACTACTCGGCCGAACGGCTGAGCTTCAAGGACAACCAGCAGAACAGCCCGGACTATCTCGCGATCAACCCGAAGGGCCGGGTGCCGGCGCTGGTCACCGACCGCGGCGTCCTGACCGAGACGCCGGCGATGCTGGCCTACATCGCGCAAGTGTTCCCCAAGGCGAAGCTCGCACCGCTCGACGATCCCTTCGACTTCGCCGAGGTGCAGTCGTTCAACTCCTATCTCTGCTCGACCGTGCACATCAACCACGCCCACAAGATGCGCGGCGCGCGCTGGGCGATGCAGGAGAGCTCGTTCGCCGACATGAAGGCAATGGTCCCGAAGACCATGGCGGCCTGCTTCAAGCTCATCGAGCAGAAGATGTTTCGGGGCCCCTGGGTCATGGGCGAGCAGTTCACGATCTGCGATCCCTATCTCTACACGCTCTCGACCTGGCTCGAAGGCGACAGCGTCGACATCAATGCGACGCCGAAGATCGCCGATCACTTCAAGCGCATGTCCGACCGCCCCGCGGTGAGCAAGGTGATGGCGGCGCAGAAGGCGTAGGCGCAGCCACATACTCCCCTGTCGTCCCGGATCGGCGCGCGCTTGGGGCGCGCTTGTCCGGGACGACACCGTGTTTGTTGGAGCTGCAGACTCATCCAGCCCTCCGCTTCTCCAGTTCCCGCCCGGTCTCCAGCATCAGCCTTCGCAGCCAGATCGAGCCGGGGTCCATTTGCGCGCGGGTCGGATGGAACATGAACTGTTCGTCGATCCCGGGATCGAGCGGCGGCGTCACCGTGACGAGGCCGAGCTGCTTCGACAGCGCCGCGATCAGCCGGCGCGGCACGAAGGCGACGAGGTCGGTGCGGGCGGCGACGTGCAGCGCCTCGAGATAGCCTGACACCACCAGCGCAATGTGCCGCTCGATGCCCTTGGCTCGCAGCCATGTGTCGATCAGGTCCTCGGCACCGCCGCGGATGATCACGCCGACATGGCGCGCAGCCAGGAACGTCTCGCGCCGCTTCAGCTTCGCGCCGATCGGATGGCCTCGCCGCACCGCCAATGCGTCGCTGTCGGTGTAGAGCAGCTGGCGGTGAAAACCCTTGAAGGCGTTTCCGATCGAGATCACGAGATCGATGGTGCGGGCGAATTCGGCATGGAAGATCGCCGATCCCCGCCACGGCACGACGTCGATGCGGACGTTGGGCGCGGCCTGCGTCACCTTCTCCATGAAGCGCGGCATCAACAGCTCGACCGCGAGATCCGGCATCATCAGGCGGAATTGCCGCTCGCTGCGCGCGGCGTCGAAATCGTCGGGCACGAACAGCCCGCGCACCTGATCCAGCGCCTGCGCCAGCGGGGCGCGCAGCGCCAGGGCCCGTGGCGTCAGTTCCATCCGCGCGCCGGTGCGTACCAGCAGCGGATCGCCAAAAATGTCGCGCAGGCGCTGGAGCGCATGGCTCGCCGCCGGCTGCGACAGCCCGAGCCGCAGCGCGGCGCGGCTGACATTGGCCTCGCGCAGCAGCGCATCGAGCGCGGTCAGCAGATTGAGGTCAAGCGAATTCAAATTCATGAGGTGAATATATATCATATTCACTATCGATTTGAAGAATGCTGATCGGCCGGTGATGATCTTCGCGATGTCACACCACGGAGATGCCGCCATGAGCGCTGCCGCCAACAGGAAACTGATGCAGGATATCTTTGCCGCCGCCGCCAATCCCGATCCGGCAGCGCGCGACCGTGCCTTGTTCACCGCCAGTCTTGCCGACGACGCCAAATGGGTCGTGACCGGGCAATATTCCTGGTCCCGCACCTTTTCGGGCAAGGAGGCGATCCTCAACGATTTGCACGGCTATGTGCGCACGCGCCTGCGCGACCGGACGCGAACGATCGCTCACCGCTTCATCGCCGACGGGGACATCGTCGTGGTGGAAGCCAAGGGCGACAACGTCACGCCCGAAGGCGTGCGCTACGACAACGACTATTGCCTGGTGTTTCGCCTCGCGGACGGCAGGATCAAGGAGATCCGCGAGTACTGCGACTCGATCCTGACCGAGAGGGCGCTCGGTCCGTTTCCACAAGCGGTCGCGAGAGCCGCGGGCTAGCGGTTTGAGCACCATCTGGTCTGCCGGCTGGCGCCCTTCGTTCCGGTCTGTGAGGGTCGTCCGGGTCTGGCGAAAGCTGGCGGAGATCATCCGGCTCCGGCGAGAGCGCACGCGGATACATGGCCAGCTCGCTGCCATGAGCGAGCGGGAACTTCTGGATTGCGGCATGACGCGGTCGGAGATTGCGTACGAGCTGAGAAAACCTGTCCGGCGGAAATAGAGCGGAGATGGCCTCTATTTCCTTCCGAGCCCGGCGGAACCTTCGGTTTCCGCCGGCGTTCCCCTCGCTCGGGAGCGATCGCGCCCCGGCAACCTGCATTTCCGGGAATTTCATGCTCGCTGGGGCTTCGCACGTTTCGACACAGGTGGGCTGCAGCTTCTCCGGACTCCGAGAACGACTGAGAGAAGCGACCTCGGCTGCGCACCGCGCGCTCGACACCCAGCTTTCCGCATTCGATCTCGGCGGCCTCGCCGGCTATCGCTGCTTTCTTCAGGCCAGCGCCGGAGCTCTTCTTCCGCTCGAAGCCGCGCTGGTCGAAGCGGGCGTGGAGCGCATGTTTCCGGACTGGCCCGAACGGTCGCGCAGCGCTGCGATTGCGGTTGATCTCGGACGCCTCGGCACGAGCGCGGCGTCGACAGTGTCGGTGCCGCGGCTGACGCGCAGCGGGGTGCTGGGCACGATGTATGTGCTGGAGGGCTCGCGGCTCGGCGCGAAGTTCCTGCTGAAGACAGTCGCGGACGCGGGTGATCCGCGCATCAGTGAAGCCACCACCTATCTCCGCCATGGCGCGGGCAAGCGGCTCTGGCAGAGCTTTCTGGTGAAGCTCGCGAGCGAAGAGCCGGGTGACGAGGACGAGATCATCGATTTCGCTCGCATTGCTTTCGACGCATTCGAGCGGGCGGCGGACCGGGCATGAACGAGGCGGTCAATCTCACCAATTGTGACCGCGAGCCGATTCACATTCCTGGCAGCGTGCAGCCGTTTGGCTTCCTGCTGGCTGTGCTGTCGGATCTCACGATCTGCATGGCATCGAACAACGTAGGGAGCTTCCTTGGGACGGATGTTGCCGACCTGCTCCAGCAGCCGCTGTCGAACGTCGTCTCTGCGACGGCGGTCGAAACGATCCGCGGACACGTTGACCATCTCGGCGGCCCGGACGCGACCGAACGCCTGTTCGGCGTGGAGCTGCAGCCGGGCAAGCCGCCCTTCGATCTTTCGATTCACCTGTCCGGCGTCTATCTGATCATCGAGGCGGAGCCGAGCGCGCACGAGCCCGGCGTCAATTCGGGCGAACTCGTGCGCTTGATGCTCGAGAGGATCCGCAAGACGCGCGGCATGGCTGAGCTGGCGCGGGAGGCGGCGCGCCAGCTCAAGGTGCTGACCGGATTCGACCGGGTCATGGTCTATCAGTTTCATCCGGACGGATCGGGCGAGGTGGTCGCCGAGACCGCGGAGGCGGGGCTCGAATCCTTCCTTGGCCTGCGTTATCCCGCATCGGACATTCCAAGGCAGGCGCGGGCCCTCTACCAGCGCAACTGGCTGCGCATCATCGCCGACGTCAATGCCGGGGCGGCCGCGCTGGTGTCGACGGCGACGCACAACGCAGGGCTGCTCGATCTTTCGATGAGCGTGCTGCGTTCGGTGTCGCCGATCCACATCGAATATCTGCGCAACATGGGCGTTGCCGCCTCCATGTCGGTGTCGATCCTGCGCGACGGCAAGCTGTGGGGTCTGTTTGCCTGCCATCACTATTCGCCGCGGTATATTTCGTTCGACAAGCGTACGGCCTCCGAGCTGTTCGGTCAGATGTTCTCCTGGATCGTGGAAGGCCGCGAACGCGAGGGCGACGTCGCCTACGAGGCCCGCGCTCATCAGGTCCAGGAGCGGTTGATCGAGATGGCGGCTTCCCACGAGCACAGCCGCCGCGCGATCGTCGATTTCCTCAGTGACTACCGCAAGATGATCGAGTGCGACGGCGTCGCGGTCTGGTCCGACAACAAGATCGCGATCGAGGGCGAGACGCCGACCGAAGACGAGGTGAAGGATCTCGTCGCCTTCATCAACCGGACTTCGCCGGGGCGGATTTTCGCGAGCGCCGAGATCGCCAAGGTCTATGCCGCCGGCCAGGCCTTCCGTGACCGCGCGGCGGGCTTTCTCGCCATCCCGATCTCGCGCACTCCGCGCGATTGCCTGATCTTCTTCCGGCGCGAGGTCCTACAGGCGGTGAAATGGGCCGGGGATCCCGACAAGGTGTACGACGAAGGTCCGCACGGGCCTCGCCTGACGCCGCGCAAGAGCTTCGAGCTCTGGCAGGAGACGGTGGCGGGGCAGTCGAAGCCGTGGTCGGCGGCCGACATCCGCATCGCCGAGAGCCTGCGCGTCACGCTGCTAGAAGTGATCCTGCAACTGTCCGACCTCGCCGCACGCGAGCGCCGCGGGGCGCAGGAGCGGCAGGAATTGATGATCGCCGAGCTCAATCACCGCGTCCGCAACATCATGAGCCTCGTGCGCGCCCTGGTGGCGCAGAGCAAGGACACCGCGACCAGCGTCGAGGAGTTCGCCGGCGTGCTCGGCGGCCGCATCCAGGCTCTGGCGCGCGCCCACGATCAGATCACAAACCTGAACTGGGCCCCGGTCGCGCTCCGCACCTTGGTCGAGTCCGAGGCCGGCGCCTATCTCGGCGCGCGCGCGGGACGGGTGAAGATGGGCGGTCCGGACGTCGCGCTGGATCCCAAGGCGTTCGCCACTCTGGCTCTGGTCGTGCATGAGATGATGACCAATTCCGCCAAGTATGGCGCACTTGCCGATTCCACCGGCAGTGTCGAGGTGGTCTGGCGCCTCGATCCGTCCTCCAGCCTCGTCATCGAATGGAAGGAGAGCGGCGGTCCGCCGGTGCAGCCGCCGTCGCGGCGCGGCTTCGGCACGACGATCATCGAGCGATCGGTGCCGTTCGACCTCAAGGGCGATGCCGAGATCCGCTTCGACCTCCTGGGCGTGCAGGCGAAGTTCGTGATTCCCCCCAATTTCGTCGAATTGGTCCCGTCCATCGCAGGAGCCGCCATGCGCGTCGAAGAGCAGCAGTCCGCCCGACCCAGGATCTCCGACACGGCATTGATCGTCGAGGACAATCTGATCATCGCCATGGCGGCGGAGGTCATCCTGCTCGATCTCGGCGCCCGCCACGTCGACACTGCGGCAACCGTCGACCAGGCGCTACGCTCGATCGAGCGCACACGGCCGAGCTTTGCCTTGCTCGATCTCAACCTCGGCAGCGAGAGCAGCATCAAGGTGGCACAGAAGCTGAAGGAGATCGGGGTGCCCTTCATCTTCGCGACCGGCTATGGCGAGCGCGCGCCGATCCCCGAGCAACTGGCGTCGGCGCCGGTGGTCCAGAAGCCCTACACGCTGGAAGTGGTCGAGCATGCACTCGACAAATTGCAGAAGGCCGGCGCCTCGTGAGCGTTCGCATGCAGCGCCCTGCATGACGCTGCGCATCCGCGCGCGAACTTTGCATAGCTGCCGACAAAAACAGCAGATTTCGTGCCGGCCGTTCTCAATCGCGCGAAAGATTTGAAGGTTCAATTAACGAGTGTCCCCCATTGTGTCGCGGTGCAGCGCGAGTCGCAAAGACGCGATACGCGGCTGCCGGGGTGGCCGGCGACGATCGCCGGAATTGCTCGGCCGCTCGAAGTGAAATGCATCTGGGTGGACAGTGGGAATGCCGAAATTTCGTTTGCGGATCAGGGGACGCCTGTACGCAGGCTTCATGGCCCTGGTGGCGGTCGGTCTCGTGATGGCAGTGGTTGCAGTCTGGAATTTGCAGGACGTGCAGGATCAGGTCGCAAGACAATCCGCGCTCTCGGACAGCACGGCGCGGGTGCTGGAAATCTCGACCAACCTTCAGGCGATCCAGCGGGCCAATCTTCGCTACGTTTACGACGCCAACGAATCCGCGATGAAGGAAGCGGCGGAGCGGGAAACCGCGGCGACCGAGCTGCTGCGGGTCGGCGCGAAGGGGACGATCTCGGAGGAGCGGCGAGCGCTCTATAACGGCCTCATCGATGACATCGCCAAAATCCGACGCCTGCGTGACAGTCTCGGCGACGCCGTCAACGAGGCGAGAACGGGCAAGGCGACGCTGCTGCCGAGCGGGGAGGATCTGGCCGTCAAGATGGGCAAGCTCGTCGACGTGGCGCGCGCCGCCGTCGACGAAGATACGGCGGCCCTCGTCGCCGATCTCGAATCGCGAATCCTGCTCGTGAGGATCGCAAACTGGCGTTTTCTGGCCCTTCGCGATACGCAGGGCCCTGCGACCTTCAGGGCGAGCGTCGACAGGGCAGCGCAACGGCTCGCGGCACTCGAAAAGAGCCCGCAGGCGACGGAGTTGCGAGCCACGCTGGCGCCGGTGAAGTCCTCGCTCGGAATCTACAAGTCGGCGTTCGAGACGACCTCCGCAGCGATGCTCCAGGCGGACGAGATCTACCATAAGAACCTCGCGCCCCTCATCGTCGACAGCATCGCCAAGCTCAAGGTGGCGGAAACGACGCTGAAGCAGGACTACCAGCAATCGCGGACCACCGCTGAATCCGTGATCGCCGGCACGACGACCGTTCAGGAGATCGCCGGCGGCCTCGCTATCCTGTTCGGCGGCATCGTCGCCTTCCTGATCGCCCGCAGCATCGTCGGTCCCTTGACCTCGATGACAGGCGCGATGGGGCGGCTTGCCGGCGGCAATCTCGAGGTCGAGATTCCCGGCCGCGGCAGGGCCGACGAGATCGGCGACATGGCCAAGGCGATCCAGGTGTTCAAGGACAACATGATCGAGACCGAGCGCATGCGCTCCGAGCAGGCCGAGCTCGAGGCGCGGCAGGCCGAGAACCGCAAGAAAGACATGGCCCGGCTGGCCGACCAGTTCGAACAGGCGGTGGGCGAGATCGTCAACACGGTGTCATCGGCGTCGAACGAGCTGGAAGCCTCCGCGGGCACTTTGACCACGACCGCCGCGCGTGCTCAGGACCTGTCGACCGAGGTCGCCAGCGCCTCGCAGGAGGCCTCGGCCAATGTGCAGGCGGTCGCTTCGGCGACCGAGGAGCTCTCCTCCTCGGTATCCGAGATTGCCCGCCAGGTGCAGGAATCCGCCCGCATCGCCACCGAGGCCGTCGGTCAGGCGAGCAGGACCAACGAGCGCGTCGGCGCGCTCTCCAAGGCCGCCGCGCGGATCGGTGACGTGGTCGAGCTGATCAGCACGATCGCCGGCCAGACCAACCTGCTGGCGCTGAACGCCACCATCGAGGCGGCGCGCGCGGGCGACGCCGGTCGCGGCTTTGCGGTGGTCGCCTCCGAGGTCAAGGCGCTCGCCGAGCAGACGTCGAAGGCCACCGGGGAGATCGCCCAGCAGATCTCCGGCATCCAGGCGGCGACGGAGGAGTCGGTCGGCTCGATCAGGGAGATCAGCGGCACCATCGAGCGCCTGTCGGAGATTTCGTCGACGGTGGCCGCCGCCGTGGAGCAGCAGGGCGCGGCGACGCAGGAGATCTCCCGCAACGTCCAGCAGGCGGCCCAGGGCACCCAGCTGGTGTCGTCCAACATCGGCGACGTGCAGCGCGGCGCCTCCGAGACCGGATCGGCTTCCTCGCAGGTGCTTTCGGCGGCACGCTCGCTCTCGGCCGACAGCAACCGGCTGAAGCAGGAGGTGGCGAAGTTCCTGGGCTCGGTCCACGCAGCCTGACGTCGAAGCCAAGAGGCCACGCGCATGCGCGTGGCCTCGAGCGTCGCAAGTGACCCGATCAGGCGACCTTGGTCGTCATGTGCTTGAACATGTTGCTGCGCGCCTCGTCGTCCATTTCGGCCTTGAAGGTGAACTTGTCCTTCAGGGCGATGGCGCGCGCCGCCGCGGGCCGCGCCGAGATCTCGTCGACGAGCCGCTTCACGTTCGGGTATCGCGCAAAGGCGTCGTCGCCGAGCTTGAACGGCACCATCCGCGCCCAGCCCCACAGTGCCATGTCGACGATCGAATAGCTGTCGCCAGCCATGTAGCGGCGGCCTTGGAGATGACCGTCGAGAATCCTGTAGTGGCGATCGGTCTCGTACTGGTAGCGATTATGGGCGTAGTCGTGGTTCTGGTCCTTCGGCGCGAAATGCTTGAAGTGGACGGCCTGACCCGAATACGGCCCGACGCCGGTGGCCACGAACATCAACCAGGACAGGAGTTCGGCGCGGTTGGCGGGCAGGAATTTGCCGGTCTTCTCGGCCAGATAAAGCAGGATCGCGTTCGAGTCGAACACGATCGTCCCACTGTCGTCGATCGCCGGCACCTTGCCGTTCGGGTTGACCTTCAGATAGTCCGGGGTGAACTGCTCGCCCTTGCGGGTGTCGATCTTCACCGGCTCGTAGGCCAAGCCGGACTCCTCCAGAAACAGCGCGACCTTGGTCGGGTTCGGCGACCCGTTGAAATAGAACTTGAGCATCGAGCATCTCCTCGGTGTCTGTTGCGCGCGCGGACGCGGCGTGGTTAGGCGGACCTTGTCTTGCCTGAACCCGTTGCGGGAGAGCAACCGCCGAGTTTGCCGGGCGGCGTCTGCGCGGTGCGCAGGTCAAGCGGCGTAACAAAGGCCGATTGTCGCCGTAATGACCATGGCCGCGCCCACGGCCTCCAGGCGCAGCCCGAGCCGCGCGGCCAGATGCATGTCGGAGGCCCGCGCCGCGCGCTCCGGCCCGCGCGCGTAGCCGTGGACGATGACGTCGTGGTTGAAATTGTCGTGCGCCTCGTTGGAGCTGGCGAGCCCGACGCAAATCACGAGCATGCCGAACAGCGCGAGCCCGAAAAATCCCAGCAGCGCGATCAGGAACATCGGAAACATGCCGGCCAGGAAGATCGGCAGCAGCGGTACCAGCAGCAATGTCTCGGAGTGTCGTCGCATGGAGCCCAACCGGTCAGGACGGGGCTGATCTGGCGAATCTAGTCCCGGCTGACGCGGCTTTCAATTCACGCCCCTGTCATTCCGGGGCGCGCCTCTTGGCGCGAGCCCGGAATCCATTGGGCGGCATGGGACGTGGCTCGATGGATTCCGGGTTCTCGCGGAGCCTGTCATCGGGCCGCGCTGCGCGCGGACCCGGTGGCGAGCCCCGGAATGACGGAGGAGGAGGCCTACTCCGCCGCCATGCCGGCGCGGATCTCGGCGCGGAGCTCGTCGATCAGCTTGAGACCCTTCTTGGTCTCGACGTGCCAGAAGGTCCAGCCGTTGCAGGCCTGCGCGCCTTGCGCCACGGCGCCGATGCGGTGGATCGAGCCGACCTTGTCGCCCAGCATGATGGCGCCGTCGGCACGGACCAGCGCGCCCAGCTTCTTCTTGGCGTCGAACAGTTTCGTGCCGGGCATGATCATGCCGCGCTCGATCAGCTCGGCGAACGCCACCCGCGGCGCTTCGCGCGCGGTCATGAACGGGGCGAGGCTGTCCTCCGGCAGCGGCTGGACAGCGGCGATGCGCGCCTCGGCCGCCTTGGCGTAGGTCTTGTCGCGCTCGAAGCCGATATAGGAACGGCCGAGGCGCTTGGCGACCGCGCCGGTGGTGCCGGTGCCGTTGAAGGGATCGATCACGAGATCGCCGGGCTTGGATGACGACAGCAGCACGCGCGCGAGCAGGCCTTCCGGCTTCTGCGTCGGATGCACTTTCTTGCCGTCCGCGCCCTTGAGGCGCTCCTCGCCGGTGCAGAGCGGGATCAGCCAGTCGGAGCGTGCCTGCACGTCCTCGTTGGCGGCCTTCAGCGCCTCGTAGTTGAACGTGTAGCCCTTGGCTTTTTCGTCACGCGCGGCCCAGATCATCGTTTCGTGCGCGTTGGTGAAGCGGCGGCCGCGGAAATTCGGCATCGGATTGGTCTTGCGCCAGACGATGTCGTTCAGGAGCCAGAAGCCGAGGTCCTGCATGATCGCGCCGACGCGGAAGATGTTGTGATAGGAGCCGATCACCCAGATCGTCGCCGATGGCTTCATCGCGCGGCGGGCCGCGAGCAGCCAGGCGCGGGTGAAATCGTCATAGGCGGAGAACGAATCGAACTTGTCCCAGTCGTCGTTGACGGCATCGACATGGGATTCGTCAGGGCGCTTGAGATCGCCCTTGAGCTGGAGATTGTAGGGCGGGTCGGCGAACACCAGGTCGACCGAACCAGCCTGAAGCTTCGACATCTCGGCGACGCAATCGCCGAGAATGATGCGATGCGAAGGAGACTCGAAATTTGTGCGGGGCGCCCTTGCAGACGCCCCGCGACGCGACTCTACCATGACTCAAGAACTCTGACTCAGGCGACGCTGTCGGCGACGCGGGACCAAACAACCGACTGACCGTTACATTGAAGGGGCAAAGTAAAAAACGACTTAACCCGCCGCTTTCGTGAGCAGCCCTCGCCTTGCCGGTTGTGCGAACGTTGTTGTGCGCATTCGCCGTGTTTTTCAGTGTATTTCGCGTTTGCTCGGCTCGCTGCAGCAATCATGGCCGCAAGAAGGCCGCAAATTTCTCTCGGAAAAAATTGCTCGACCCTCGGAAAAAATTGCTGGCATCGACATGCTGTCGCACTAGGCAATTTTTGCCGGCCACGATATTGATAAAGACAACGGAAATTTTACCTGTGTGGCGCGTTGAGCTTCTCGCATACTCGTGCACCGTCGAAACTGAATCAGGGACCCCCGAGGGAAAGCCGCCATGCGTTACGATGACTTCCGCCGCAGCGACGACATCGAGGATCGTCGCGACGAAGGTGGTGGCTTTGGCGGCGGCGGAGGAGGCGGGTTCGGCCTGCCGATCGGCGGCGGCGGGCTCGGCATCGGTACCATCATTATCCTCGGCCTGGTCGGCTACGCCTTTGGCATCGATCCACGCATCCTGATCGGCGGCGCCGAGATTCTGACCGGCGGCGGCCATGCGCCGACCTACCAGACCGATCGCCAGGCGTCCTCGGGCAAGCGCGGCGCGCCGACCGACGAGATGGGCAGCATGATCTCCGGCATCCTCGGCGAGATCGATGATCGCTGGAGCGAGATCTTCCAGGCCAGCGGCCAGTCCTACACCGGTCCGAAGATCGTGCTGTTCCGCAACGCCACCAACGGCGGCCGCTGCGGCATGGCGCAGTCGGCGATGGGGCCGTTCTATTGTCCGCCCGACCGGACCATCTTCCTCGACACCGCCTTCTTCCGCGAGGTCGAGACGCGCTTTCGCGGCTGCTCCGGCAAGTCGGCGTGCAATTTCACGACGGCCTACATCATCGCGCATGAAGCCGGCCATCACATCCAGAACCTGCTCGGCATCATTCCGCGCGTAACACGGCTCCAGCAGCAGGTCGGCTCGAAGGCCGAGGCGAATGCGCTGCAGGTGAAGGTGGAGTTGCAGGCCGACTGCCTGTCCGGCGTCTGGGTCAACCGCGAGGCGAAGAAGCGTCCGAACTTCCTGGAGCCCGGCGACATCGAGGCTGCGCTGACCACGGCGAGCGCGATCGGCGACGATACGCTGCAGCGCCAGTCGACGGGCCGCGTCGTGCCTGACTCCTTCACCCACGGCTCGGCGGCGCAACGCAAGCAATGGTTCATGACCGGCTACCAGCAGGGCACGGTCCAGGCCTGCAACACGTTCGGCGCGGGAGCGTTGTAAGGAAGGCTCGTGCCCCGGACGCAGCGCAGCGCTTCCTCAGAGGTGCGCTGCAGTGCCGGGGCCCACAACGCCGGTCTCACAAATCTCTCAAGTGGGTCCCGGCTCTGCGACGCGGCGCTGATGCGCCGCACCTTGTCCGGGACACGAAAGACGCAACATGGCCTCCATCGACGAATCCAAGCAGTTCATCCCGCTCAACATCGCGGTGCTCACCGTGTCCGACACGCGCGCGCTTGCGGATGACAAGTCCGGCCAGACCTTGGTCGATCGCCTCACCGCGGCGGGTCATCATCTCGCCGCGCGCGAGATCGTCACCGACGATGTCGAGGCGATCCGCGCCGTCATCCGCCGCTGGATTGCAGATGGCGGCGTCGACGTCGTCATCACCACCGGCGGCACCGGCTTTACCGGACGCGACGTCACGCCGGAGGCGATCGAGCCGTTGTTCGAGAAGCGCATGGACGGTTTCTCGATCGCATTCCACATGCTGAGCCATGCCAAGATCGGCGCATCGACGATCCAGAGCCGCGCCACCGCGGGCGTCGCGGGTGCGACCTACATCTTCTGTCTCCCTGGCTCGCCGGGGGCCTGCCGCGATGGCTGGGACGGCATCCTCGCAGCCCAGCTCGACTACCGCACGCGCCCCTGCAATTTCGTCGAGATCATGCCGCGGCTGGACGAGCATCTGCGCCGGCCGAAGGCGCAAGGCGCGACGGTGTAACCTTCTTCCTTGTCCCCTTGTGGGAGAAGGTGGCGCGAAGCGCCGGATGAGGGGTATCCATCCGCACGGAGTGGTCGGAGACATACCCCTCACCCAAGCGAGCTCGCGTCTACCAGCGTCGCTGCCCTCTCCCGCAAGGGGCGAGGGCACATTCATGCGCATCTCGCTCGTTGCCGAATAGTCAGAGATCCCGTTCCCAGGTCTCCCCAACAAGATCCTGCCCGAAGCTGTGATGCGGTTCGGTGGCGACGAGCCTGAAACCTGCGCTTTGATAGATCCCGCGCGCGGCAACCAGGATGCTCTGTGTCCACAGCGTCATCTTGCTGTAGCCACGCTCGCGGGCGCCCTGGATGCACTGCTCGACCAGCGCGCGGCCGACACCGAGGCCACGTGCCTTCTTCTCCACCTGCAACAGGCGGAGTTTTGCGATTTCATCCGTGGCCTTGACCAGGAAGACCGAGCCGACCGGCTCGCCGCCGACCTCTGCGATCCAGCAGTGCTCGCGCGCGGCGTCGTAGTTCCTGATGAACTGCGCGCAGATCTCGGCGACCAGCGCCTCGTAGCTGATGTCCCAATCGTAGTCCGCGGCATAGGCGGCAGCCTGCCGGGAGACGACCCAGCCCATGTCGCCGACGCGATGGCTGCGCAGCATGACAGCCGCGGGCTGGGTTCGGCGTTGCTCCAGCACGGCCTCGATGGTTGCCATCGCCTGTGTCAGCCGCGTTGCATCGCTGGCCGAAAGTCGGGCCAGCATCGCGGCGACCTCGTTTTGCGAGCTCAGGTTCAGCTTGGCGAAAGCCTGCCGGCCCTTGGCGGTCAGGCTGAGCTGGTATTGCCTGCGGTCCGCGGGCAGGGGCTTCCGCGTGATCAGCCCCTTTTCGTCGAAGCTCTGGACGATGCGGCTGAGATAGCCGGGATCGAGACCGAGCTCGTTTCCGATCTCCTTTGCGGCAAGATCGGCGCGATGGGCGAGCTCGTAGAGCACCCGCGCCTCGCTGAGCGAGAACGGACTCTTGCCGAGGTGCTGGTCGAGCACACCGAGCTTGCGGGTGTAGAAACGGTTGAAGGCGCGAACCGCCGCGACGGGGTCGTCGTCGGCCCGTTCGGCCACGGCCCTTGACGACGAAGCTTTCGATAGCATGGGATCACCTCGATATTTGCCATTGTCAATTAATTGTTTGACGTTGGCAAGTATCTCGCGCTTCAGCCGACCATGACGATCCGGCTGCGCAGCATGGTCCGGGACGACCGGCCGAGCCGCCGGAGCAGCCGCGCCTCGGAATGGCGGGCCTGGGGCGGGTAGCCGCCGATCCGGTCGTAATGATCACGCGCAATCAACAGCCCCTGATCGCCGAGGGGACCCACGAGCTTGCGCGCCACGGCCCAGGCGACGTCGCGGAATGCGGTATTTACGTAAGGCGAGCGCGCGTAGCGGAACACCGCCGCGCGATCCCGGCCACTGCTGGCGACCGCCTGGATGAACTGGGTGGTTTCCTCGATCCAGCCGGTTTCCAGCACGGCGCCCGCGGGCAGGAACATCAGCCAGGGCGATCGGGCCTGGAGCGCGCCGGCGGCGAGCGCGGCGCCTTGGGAGTGTCCCTCGAACGTGATGAAGCGGCAGCCTGCGACGTCGGCAACGCGCTCGATGACGCCATTGGGAGTGCGGTCGACCAGAAGGACCTCCCGGATGACGCCCGCGGCGGCGCCGGGGACCAGCGCGGCCAGGGTTGCGACCGCCGTCTGCTCGACACCTTCGGTCGGAATGATGACGCTCAGCATGATTGAGGCTTCAGTGTCTGCACTTCGGGAGAAGCGTAGTTTTATATGATGTTGTCATAAACCCGTAGCGTTGCCGAGTGCAACTTTCCGGCGGCGCTTCGGCATGCGATGGTAAACCGCAGCCAGTCGTCGCAGCCAAATGTGTCATGTGCGGGCTGGAAATATTGCCGAATGTTTCGGCACAAGCTCATCTCGGCCGTATTAACTCGAAGCTTCTTGGACATTTCGCTGCGCACGGGCAGCCGGTCCCTCTCAGACGAGGATGCAGCTTGCAACATGGGTCAACGAAGATGTGTGATCTTGGTCCCGGGAGAGGCCTCACATGAACGCCGATCAACTCGCCGTCGGCGCAGCGCCAGCGTCGCCGAAGCAGGGGACTGCGCCGACCTTGCGGATCCGGGCGCTGATGCTGGGCGACCGCATTAATGCTTCCAGCCTGGAGATCGGCACGCTGGTCTCCTCGACGCCGGCCGCCTTCCGCGTCCATGCCGGCCTTGCCGTAGTCTTTCGCTACGGCGTCGTCGTGCTGATCGGGCTGCTTCCGTCCGAGGAGAAGGTCCTCATCGACAACCTGAAGTCGCGCGTGACCGGAGAGCTCAGCCCGTACGAGGAGGAGATCGCGCAGGCACAGCTCTGCCACGACGAAGCCGCAGAGGCGATCCAGCCGGGAGGGCCGATCTGCCTTGCCAAATTCTCCGACGACCGGCTGCTGCTGGTCGCCGATGCGCTCGCCAAGAGCACGTCGCTGGCACGCGACGAGCGCCGTGTCGCCGCAGTGTTCGACGTGATCGAGCCGTTTGCACGCGAGCTCGCCGAGCACGGCCGCACGCCGCAACGGCGCAAGGGCATCCTGCAATTGATCGGCAATGCGCTGCTGGTGCAGCAGCGCGTCGCCGGGCGCGTCGCCATCGCAGAGAAGCCCGACGTGCTCTGGGAGAAGCCCGAGCTCGACCGGCTCTATTCGCGTCTGGAGGACGAGTACGAATTGAAGGAGCGCCTCGACACGCTCGAGCGCAAGCTTGCCGCGGTGTCGGAGACCGCCAACGCGCTGACCGACATCATCGACACTCAGCGCTCGCTCCGCCTGGAGATCGCCGTCGTGGTGCTGATCCTGATCGAGGTCGCAATGGGGACTTTTCAGCTCCTGACCGGCCGCGGTCACTAAGCATGATCCGGAAAAGTGCGAAGCGGTTTTCCGGAAAGATCATGCGTAAACAAAAAAACCAGGGTGCGCCGACGATTGATGCGAATCTCATCGCGCTTTAAGGCGCGGCGGCGCGCCGATCATGTTGGCCGGATTGCGCCTGCCACGCGGCGATCTCGGCAAGCTCGGCTTCGGGCCGTGTCCGGATCGTCTCGCAGCGTCCGAGATAGAGCTCTCCGGCGTCGCCCTCGATCGTCATCCACTCGCCTTCGGCAAAGCTGACTTGGCCGAGCTTGGCCCGCTTTGCGACGGCATCGATCTTCAGCTCGCGGCAGCCGACCACGCAGGGCTTACCCATTTGCCGCGCCACCAGGGCCGCATGCGAGGTGCGCGCGCCGACCGACGTGACGATGCCGGCGGCAAGCGCGAAGCCTGCGACGTCGGCGGTGCTGGTGTCGGGACGCAGCAGGATGACCGGCTCGCCCGCTGCCGAGAGGCGCTGGGCGCTTTCGGACGAGAATGCCGCCCGTCCGATCCCGATGCCGCCGGAGGCGCCGATGCCGGTCGTCGCGGGCTTGCCGGAGGAAACCAGCCTCGTCTCGGTGAGCGAGGCGAGGTCGATCTCCGCAATCCGCTCCAAGGCCTCGTCCTTCGAAATGAGGCCTTCATGCACGAGGTCGATCGCGATCCTGGCGGCGGCCCGCGGCGTGCGCTTGGCGGTGCGGGTCTGGAGGATCCAGAGCCGGCCGTTCTCGACCGTGAACTCGACGTCCTGGACGTCGGCGAACGCGTGCTCGAGTCGCCTCAGGATATCGCCGAGTTCCGCCTCGAGCTTCGGCAGCTCGCGGGCGATCGCCTCGGCGGTATCAGGTGTGCGTCTTCCGGAAACCACGTCCTCACCCTGCGCATCGAGGACGAGGTCGATCATCGGGCGACGCGCGCCCGTGGACGGATCGCGCGAGAATGCCACGCCCGCGCCGGAGGCAAGACCGCCATTGCCAAAGACCATCGCCTGCACGGTCACGGCGGTACCCTCGAGCGCTTCGAGGTGCTGGAGGCTTCGATAGGTCAGCGCTCGCTCGCTCATCCAGGAGCGATAGACCGCCTGGGCCGCCGCCTCCAGCTGCGCGAAGGCGTCCTCCAGCGGGGCATCGGCGCGATCCTCGACCAGCGTCTGCTCGCGGCTGGCGAGCCGCTCGAGCGCTTCGCTGTCGAGCTCACGGTCGCTGCCGGCGTCTTCGGTTGCGACGAGTTCCGAGATGCAGGCGGCAAAGGCGGCCGGGTCGAGCTCGAGCACGGTCTCGCCGAAGCTCTCCAGGAAACGGCGCCGGCAATCCCAGGCGAGGCGCGGCCGGCCAGTCGCACGGATCAGGCCATGCACGGCGTCCAGCGTGCAGCCGACGTCGAGAACGGTGTCGAGCATGCCCGGCATCGATCGCGCCGCCCCCGAGCGCACCGACACCAGGAGCGGATGCCGGCGGTCTCCGAAGCGCTTTCCGGTGGCGCCCTCCAGGAACGAGATTCCCTCCTTCAAGCCATCGCGCAGGTGTCGCGTGGCTTGCGCTTGGCCGGCAATGATGTCGGCGCAGAGCTTGACCGGGAGCACGAAGGCAGGCGGCACCGGCAGGCCCAGCGCCGCCATGCGGGCGAGATTGGCGGCCTTGGCGCCGATCTCTTCGGCGGGCCGCAATTCGGCGGCTTCAGCGCCGATACGGACGATATGCATGGTGGCTTCCTCAAGCTGCGAGATCGATCATGATGTGACGGCGGAGCAGATGTCCGAACGCGGCGAAGCGGTCGGTGGCGCGCTCGACGGCGCGGGCGAGCTCGATCACCGACAGCGATGTCGCGACGTCGAAGCCGCCGCAAAAGACCAGGGCGGTGATCGCGCGTTCGCGGCTGTCGGCGGCGTGTTCGGCGTCGATCAGGCGAGTCACGGCGGAGAGCGCGTCCTCGGAATCGGCGCGCCGTCCCTCCGGGACGTCGATCGCAGCCGCGACGCCGCTCGCGGCCACTTCGGTTGCGGTCTCTGCCACCGTGCAAAGCTCGGCCAGCGATGCCAGCAGGGATGGATCGGTCCTTTCCGGCATCAGCGCGGCGATGAATGCGGCCTGCTCCAACTCGTCGACGGCTTCCTCGGCGCGATCGATCAATTGTCCGATCAGCGGGCGGGCATTGAGGCGGTCGACCTCGTTGCGGCTCTCGATCGCGATTCGGTCGGCCTTCTGCTCGATCGCGCCGCAGCGTTGCGTCAACAGCTTGCCGTCGGCGGGCTGGTCCGCGCGGAGCGCGGCAATATGGCGCGAGATCGCCGCGACGAGATCGTGGGAGAGGCCGATCTGACGCAGCACGGCTGCCAGCAGAGTCCCATCGACGCGATCGAGGTGCCGCATCAGATCGGCCTCGATCTGGTCGCGCACCGTCCTGACCGAGCGGCCCGCAAGCAGTGCCTCGGTGGAGGCGCGCAGAGATGTCTTCAGAAAATCGATCGCGGCGTTGCGGCCGAGCGCCTGGTCGAGGCGCTCGCCGAAGCCGATCCGCGTCGGAGCGGCGTTCCGGACGGCAGAGCCCAGCAGATCGTTGCCGCCGAGCTCGAGGAAGCCGCGATGGCCGATCCGCTGACGCGCAGCCCATTCGAGGATGCGTGCCGCGTCATCCTTGGCGACCCAGGTCCTGAGCAGCTTGCGCGCCTTGTTCCAGTCGATCAGGAAAACCAATGCGGCACCGAGCGCCGCGAGGAATTCGTTGCGATCGGCGGCGTGACCGGCCTGATACTGTCCGGTGACGAGATAGAACGAGTTGTCTTCGCCGAGGCCGGCTGCGGTGTGACGATCGAGCCCGCTCCAGGTTGCCTCGAATTCGTCGAACAGCGAGATGAAGAACTTCGCCCGCGCCAGATGCACGTCGGTGTAGGTCACCGTGACCGCGTTCTTCTTCACCGCGATCACGACGACATGGGCGTCCGTGGTGCCGATGTCGTTCTGGATCAGCAGCCGGCCGCCGGCGCGCGTCGCCATGGTATCGAGGCCTGGATGGTTGAACTTGAGACCCCGCGTCGCATTCAGGCCCTTCATGAAGGCCGCGACGGCCGGGCGGTCCTCGCTGTGCAGGCCGAAGACATGGGCGCCGTCGAGCGCCTCCTCCGAGCAACTCGTCGCAAGCCTGTTGAGCTGCTTGTGCAGATCCATGACGAGGCGATGCAGGCTGTCGCTGCCTGCGTCAGCCACGCCGGTCAGGCGCGAGATGCGGGATATCTCGATCTCGCCGGTGGCATCGAGCAGGCCGGCTGTGCGGATCGCGTCGAGCCGCGCCTGCGCCCTTTCGCCGTCGCTCGCCGCGCCGGCGCCGACGGCGCGGATCATGGTCGCTGCATCGTCCGCAATCTCCTGCATCAGCTTCGCGAGATCGGGGGCCGCGAGCCGGCCCTGTCCGATCAGACGGGCGCCACCGATCAGCGCTGCGATCCCCGCGGGGGCGATGCCTGCAGTCTGACTTTCGACGGCGAGGTCATTCGCGGGCCGGTCAGGCTCCTGCGCATGCTGGGCCGCCGCCTGCAACGCGCTCATCCGCACCTTGATGCGGTCGTTGGCGGCGAGCCCTTCCGCCACCAGCGCGGGCAACAGGATGCTGCCTTGTCCGAGCTCTTCGATGATCTGGGTTTTCATGATCGGTCCGCAACCAGGATTGATGCGGTATTTGTGCCGCGAAACCACGGCGGCAGCATTGCGGCAGATCATTCATAAAATTGTCACGTGACGTGGCGTCCGCGGATCAGAGCCGCGCAATGGCGCGCGATCATCATCTCTTCGTTGGTGGGGATGACGAAGATTTCGACGGCGCTGTCGCCGCGATTGATGCGCCCGCGCGCCGCGTCGTTGCTGGCGACATCGATGCGCACGCCCATCCAGGCCAGACGCTCGCCGATCGCACTGCGGATTTCCTTGGCATGCTCGCCGATGCCGCCGGTGAAGACCAGGCAGTCCAGGCCGCCGAGAGTGGTCGCCATCATCGCGACAGCCTGCGCCGCGCGGAAGCTGAAGAGATCGACCGCCTCTCGCGCCGCAACCTCGCCGCTTGCCAGCAGCGTGCGCATGTCCGCGGAGATGCCGGAGACGCCAAGCAGGCCTGACTCGTGATAGAGCAGGCGCTGGACCTCCTCGACCGACATCTTCTCGTGCTGCTGCAGATAGAGCAGCACGCCGGGATCGATCGTGCCGCAGCGCGTGCCCATCACGAGGCCGTCGAGCGGGGTCAGCCCCATCGTGGTGTCGATGCTGCGGCCATCGCGCAAGGCGCAGAGGCTGGCACCGTTGCCGAGATGTGCGATGACGGTGCGCCTTGCCGCGAGCTCCGGCGTGATCTCGGCCAGGCGTCCCGCGACATATTCGAAAGACAGGCCATGAAAGCCGTAGCGCCTGACGCCACGCGCCTCGAATCGCCTGGGAACGGCGAAGCGGCTCGCCGGCGGCGCGAGGCCGTGGTGGAAGGCGGTGTCGAAACACGCGATCTGCGTCAGCTTGGGCCGGATCGCCGCCAGCGTGCGGACTGGCGCAAGGCATCGCGGCTGGTGCAGCGGCGCCAACGGCGTCAAGGCCTCCAGCTTCGCGGTGATGTCGTCCGTCAGGACGACGGGGCCGGAATAATCCGGTCCGCCGTGAACGATGCGGTGACCGACGGCCCGCAGGCTGCGTTCGCCGAACCGGTCCTTGATGAAGCCGAGCACGTCGGCGAACAGATGGCCGCCGGCGGCGTCCGGCGCATCCCTTCGTGTCTCGAACAGGTCTTCGCCCGCGGGGCCCTTCACCACGAGCCGGGGTTTTGCCTCATGCTCGTCGAGCAGGCCCTTGCAGAGCAGGGCAGGCTCAGCCGCCGAGACATCGAACAGGCCGAACTTGATGCTCGACGATCCCGAGTTGAGGACGAGGATCGTGTCCGGCATGGCTAGTCGCCGGCTTCGGCCGGTGTGTCGCCGCCGGCGCTGTTTGGCCAGACCCAGTCGCGGATCTCGGGCATGTCCTCGCCATGCTCGCGCACGTAGCGGGAGTGCTCGATCAATTTGTCGCGGAACTGCTGCTTCACATGCGCGGCCTTGGCCGCCAGACCCGGCACGCGTTCGATCGCCTCGATCGCGAGATGATAGCGGTCGAGCCCGTTGAGCACGACCATGTCGAACGGCGTCGTCGTCGTGCCTTCCTCGGCAAAGCCGCGCACATGCATGCCGGCATGGTTGGTGCGGCTATAGGTCAGCCGGTGAATGAGATAGGGGTAGCCGTGATAGGCGAAGATCACCGGCTTGTCCGACGTGAACAGGCCGTCGAAGTCGCGGTCGGAGAGGCCGTGCGGATGCTGATCCCTGGGTTGCAGCGTCATGAGGTCGACGACGTTGACGACGCGGATCTTCAGGTCAGGCAGCGCCTTGCGCAAGAGGTCGACGGCGGCGAGCGTTTCCAGCGTCGGCACGTCGCCGGCACAGGCCATCACCACGTCGGGCTCGCCCTTTCCATCCTCCGTTCCGGCCCAGGTCCAGATGCCGATCCCGGCAGCGCAATGCGTCGCCGCGTCCCGCATCGAGAGCCATTGCGGTGCCGGCTGCTTGCCGGCGACGATGACGTTGATGCGGTTGTAGGTGCGCAGGCAGTGATCGGCGATCCACAGCAGCGTGTTGGCATCCGGCGGGAAATAGATGCGGACGATGTCGGCCTTCTTGTTGGCGACGAGATCGACGAATCCGGGGTCCTGATGGCTGAAGCCGTTATGGTCCTGGCGCCAGACATGCGAGGTCAGCAGATAGTTGAGCGAGGCGATCGGGCGCCGCCACGGCAGGTCGCGCGTGACCTTCAGCCATTTGGCATGCTGGTTGAACATGGAATCGACGATGTGGATGAAGGCCTCGTAGCAGGAGAAGAAGCCGTGCCGTCCCGTGAGCAGATAGCCCTCGAGCCAGCCCTGGCAGAGATGCTCGCTCAACACCTCCATCACGCGGCCGTCCTGGGCGAGATGGACGTCGTAAGGTTCGATCGGCTCCATCCAGACGCGCTCGGTGGCCTCGAACACGGCATCCAGCCGGTTCGACGCGGTCTCGTCGGGCCCCATGATGCGGAAATTGCGCTGCTGCGCGTTGAGGCGGATGACGTCGCGCAGGAATTTGCCGAGCTCGCGCGTCGCTTCGGCGATGGTGCCGCCCGGCCGCGGCACCTCGACTGCGAAGCTGCGGAAGTCGGGCAGCCTCAGCTCCTTCTTCAACAGGCCGCCATTGGCGTGAGGATTGGCGCCCATGCGCCTGACACCTTCAGGTGCGAGCGCCTGAAGCTCGGGAGCGAGCGCGCCGTTCGCGTCGAACAGTTTTTCCGGCTCGTAGCTGCGCATCCAGTCTTCGAGCACCTTCAGATGTGCCGGGTTTTCGCGGCAGCCGGCGACCGGCACTTGATGCGCGCGCCAAAAGCCCTCTACCTTCTTGCCGTCGACTTCCTTCGGGCCGGTCCAGCCCTTCGGGCTGCGCAGCACGATCATCGGCCAGCGTGGCCGCTCGACGCTTTTGCGCCCGTCGCGGGCGTGCAGCTGGATCGAGCGGATGCTGGCGAGTGCGACATCGAGCGCATCCGCCATGGCACGGTGCATCAATTTGGGATCATCGCCCTCCACGAACAGCGGCTCGTGGCCGAACCCACGGAAGAGATCGCGGATCTCTGCATCGCCCATCCGTCCGAGCACCGTGGGATTTGCGATCTTGTAGCCGTTGAGATGCAGGATCGGCAGCACGGCGCCGTCATGAGCCGGGTTCAGGAACTTGTTCGAGTGCCAGGACGCTGCGAGAGGGCCGGTCTCGGCCTCGCCGTCGCCGACCACGCAGGCGACGATCAGATCAGGATTGTCGAATGCCGCGCCATAGGCGTGCACCAGCGCGTAGCCGAGTTCACCGCCTTCGTGGATCGAGCCCGGCGTTTCCGGCGCCGCGTGGCTCGGAATGCCCCCGGGGAAGGAGAACTGCCTGAACAGCTTGCGCAATCCGTCCGCATCGCGCGCGATGTCGGGATAGATCTCGCTGTAGCTGCCTTCGAGATAGGTGTTGGCGACCATGCCCGGTCCGCCATGGCCGGGGCCGCAGACATAAATAATGCTGAGGTCCAGGGCGCGGATCACGCGATTGAGATGGGCATAGATGAAGTTCAGGCCGGGCGTGGTGCCCCAATGGCCGAGCAAACGCGGCTTGATGTGCTCGGGCCGCAAGGGCTCGCGCAGCAACGGATTGTCGAGCAGGTAGATTTGCCCGACCGAGAGGTAGTTGGCGGCGCGCCAATAGCGATCGAGCAGATCAAGGTCGCCGGTCGCGGCGGCCGTTTTTTGTTGAATTGTCATGTTCCTTCGGCTTTCACCCAGCGATCGTCACCAACTTTGTTCCGGCACGATCGATCCCTGTGCAGGATCAAACGAAATCCTCGTGACGGGTGTGTTGCGTGAGGTCAAAGGTGCGCGCCCGAAATTTAGGCGGCTACTTTGCATGGGGTTGTTTTCCTGTTTTTTGTTTGTGTTCTTGATTTGTTCCGTTTGCGTGCTATCTTGATTGCATGAGTCCAGCATCCTCTCATGCTCTCAAGCACCCGCCGGTCACGGCGCCCTCCGAGCCGGCGGGTGCGCCTTCAGATTTCCCCGAGCTTGGCGTCGCCATCGATCGTGCGCGAAGGCGAGGGCGGGGCGCGCAATCCAATGCCAGCGGCCGCTACGAGGCCGAGGCCCGCGTCGCTTTCGATGACGGCTGGCAGAGCCTGGAAGAGCTGCCGCCGTTCAAGACCAGTGTCGGTGTCGACACCTCGCGCAAGGTGATCACCCGCAACGATTCCCCAGACATCGGGTTCGACCGCTCGATCAATCCCTATCGCGGCTGCGAGCACGGCTGCGTCTACTGCTTCGCCCGACCGACGCATGCCTATCTCGGCCTCTCGCCGGGGCTGGATTTCGAGTCGAAGCTGTTCGTGAAGCCCGAGGCGCCGGCGCTGCTCGAGAAGGAGCTTGCCGCCCCCGGCTACGAACCCAGGATGATCGCGATCGGCACCAACACCGATCCCTACCAGCCGATCGAGCGCGAGCGAAAGATCATGCGCGGAATCCTCGAAGTGCTGGAACGCGCCAGCCATCCGGTCGGCATCGTCACCAAATCGGCGCTGGTGGTGCGCGACATCGACATTCTGGCGCGGATGGCCAAGCGCAACCTCGCCAAGGTCGCCATTTCTGTCACCTCGCTCGATCCGAAGCTCGCGCGCTCCATGGAGCCGCGGGCCTCGACGCCGCCGAAGCGGCTGGAGGCGCTGAAGCTGCTCTCGGAGGCCGGCATTCCGACCACGGTGATGGTCGCGCCCGTGATCCCCGCGCTGAACGATTCCGAGATCGAGCGCATCCTCGATGCCGCCGCCCATGCCGGCGTCAAGGAAGCCTCCTATGTGCTGCTGCGACTGCCGCTCGAGGTCCGCGATCTCTTCCGCGAATGGCTGATGGCGAACTATCCGGACCGCTATCGCCACGTCTTCACCCTGATTCGCGACATGCGCGGCGGGCGCGACTACGATGCGAAATGGGGCGAGCGGATGAAGGGCACCGGCCCGATGGCCTGGACCATCGGCCGCCGCTTCGAGATCGCCTGCGACAGGCTCGGTCTCAACAAGCGGCGCTCCAAGCTGACCACGGATCACTTTGTGCGGCCGAAGCGGAACGGCGATCAGCTCAGCCTGTTCTGACGGGAAGGTAGAGGAGGCATGGCATGAGTCAGGAATCGCCGGCCCCGGTGCCGAGGCTCACCGTCGTCACGCTTGGCGTCAGCAGCATCCGCGCCAGCATCGCCTTCTACGATGCACTCGGCTTCTCGCGCCGGCTGAAGGCCACCGGCGAGGCCGTCGCCTTCTACGATATCGGCGGTCCGGTGCTCGCCTTGTATCCGTGGGATCAGCTCGCGGCAGACGCGACCCTGCCGGACGCGCCGAGGCCATCGACCTTTCGCGGCATGACGCTCGCCTGGAACTGCCGGACGCGCGAGGAGGTCAATGAGGTGATGGCCTTCGCCATCGGGAAGGGGGCCAGCTTGCTGAAGGCGGCGCACGAGACCGACTACGGCGGCTATTCCGGCTACTTCACCGACCCCGACGGCCATCCTTGGGAGGTCGTGGTCGCGCCCGGTATCGAAGTGGGTGAGGACCGCCGGGTGCATCTGGCAGAGTAGGACGGACGGCCTGAATAGCGGGAATTATCCTGGGTTCCCGGTTGCGCCGGCGAAGCCTCTTGCGCACGATCCCGGCCATGATTCGGGACAAGTCCGCCAAGACCCCAGCCAAAGACGCGCCAACAAAGGCGGCTGCGAAGAAGGCTGCGTCTGCCAAGCCGGCTGAGACGCCTGCGGCCAAAACATCTGCAGTCAAGGCTTCGAAGGTTCCTGCCGGCAATAAAGGCATCATTGCCATTGCTCCCCCCAGCTTCCGCCGCGAGCGCGCGCTGATCAAGCGCGGCGTCTGGCCGGTCGCCGGCTGCGACGAGGCCGGCCGCGGCCCGCTCGCCGGCCCCGTGGTGGCGGCGGCTGTGATTCTCGATCCCGACCGCATCCCGCGCGGCATCGATGATTCGAAACGGTTGACTGCCGAGGAGCGCGAGAAGCTGTTCGACAAGATCTGCGCCACCGCGCAGGTCTCGGTCGCCGTCGCCTCGCCCTCGCGGATCGACCGCGACAACATCCTGCGTGCCTCGCTGTGGGCGCTCAAGCGCGCCGTGGTGGCACTGCCCGAGACGCCCAGGCATGTCTTCGTCGACGGCCGTGACCGGCTCGACACCGAATGCGACTGCGAGGCCGTGATCGGCGGCGACGGTATCGTGCTGTCGATCGCTGCGGCATCCATCGTCGCCAAGGTGACGCGCGACCGGCTGATGTGCGCGCTGGCGCAAGATTGCCCCGGCTACGGCTTCGAGCAGCACAAGGGCTATGCCGTCCCCGAGCACCTCGAGGCGCTCGACCGGCTGGGTCCCACCATCCACCACCGCAGCTTCTTCGCCCCCGTCGCCGCCGCCCGCGCCAAGCACATGCCATGGACGGTCGAGCCGGTGCAGGATCTGTTCGCGGTGACAGAGGTCAAGGTGCAAGTGGACGCGGCCGCCGAGATCGACGTCTCGGCAAATCTCTAAATCGACCCCACAGCTCTACCATCCGTCATGGCCGGGCTTGACCCGCCATCCACGCCTTACACACACCGTCCCAAGTCCGGGCATGACGACCGATAGCTCAGGTGTGCTTGTGCCTCAGCCTGTAAGAACGGGGAGAGGGGGCAGACCGAAGTTGCCACGACGCGCGGTGCCCCTTATCAAAGTGTTCGTGAGCGAATAGGGCCGGCTGGACTGGCTGCATCATTCGGACGTTGCATGCGGTTTACCTCCCTGGTCATCGAGCTCATTCGCGCCCGGCCGCGGCTGATCGTGTGGATCGCCGTGCTGCTCCAGGCATTGATGTGGCTGTTCGTGGCGCTGGTGTTCTACCGCAGCCCGCCCGGCAACCTCGCGACGCTGCTGGCATTCGGCAGGGAATACCAGGTCGGCACCGATCTCGGCCCGCCGCTGCCGGTCTGGCTCGCCGACATCGCCTATCGCGCCGCCGGCGGCCACATGCTGGGCGTCTATGTCCTCGCCCAGCTCTGCGAGATCGCGACCTTCATCGCACTCTATCATCTCTCCCGTGCCGTGGTCGGCTCGCAGCAGGCGGTGCTCGCCGTGCTGCTGACGATGACAGTGCTGGCCTTCTCCTCGCCTGCGCTCGACTTCGGCCCCCTGGTGCTGGCGCGGCCGCTCTGGGCGCTGTTGCTGCTGCATTCGTGGCAGATCATCGGCCAGCGCCGCGGCAATGCCTGGTTCGCCTGGTCGATCGAAGCGGGCCTCCTGCTGCTGACGACGCCGGCGGCGATCTTTCTGCTCGGGCTGATCGTCGTCTTCGCGGTCTCGACCGCCGGCGGCCGGCGGACCCTGCGCGGGCTCGATCCGCTCTTTGCACTGATCGTCGTCGCCGTGCTGGCATTGCCCTATGCGGTGTGGCTGATGCGGGCCGAGACGTTGACGATGCCGGCCTTGCCGCAAGTCGCCGAGCTCAACGCCCGCGCGTTGCACGCGGCCTGGCTGTTCGGCGGACTCGTGCTCGGGGCTGCCGCGATCCCGGCGCTGACCTTCCTCAACACCGGGCTGTTCGACGGCAAGGGCGAGGAACCGCCGATCATCTACCGCCCGACGGTCGAGCCGCTCGCGCGCAACTTCGTGTATTTCTTCGCGCTGGCTCCGCCGCTCGGCGCGGTGCTGATTTCCGGCCTGCTCGGGCTCGACTCCGTCGTCGGCGGCGCCGGTGTCGTGCTGGTCATGCCCGGGCTCGCCGTGGTCGTTGCGGCCGGCGATCTCATCGCGATGCGCCGCACGCGGATGCTGCGCATGGTATGGGCCGCTGCCATCATCGCGCCCGCCGCCGGCGTGGTGCTCGCCGTCCTGTTCCTGCCGTGGACCGGCGCCAACGAAATTGCGACCTCGATGCCGGCGCGCGCGATCTCGGACTTCTTCGACGAGAGCTTTGCCCGTCGCACCAACCATCGCCTGCGTGCCGTCGCCGGCGAGACGCAACTGGCCAGCCTCATCGCGCTGCATTCCGGCCGGCCGCATCTGTTCATCGATGCCGATCCTGCGCGCACGCCGTGGATGAATCAGGCAAAATTCAGCGAGACCGGCGGCGTCGTGGTCTGGCGCGCGTCCGATACCGCCGGCACGCCGCCGCCGGACATCCTCAAGCGCTTTCCCGGCATCGTGCCGGAAGTCCCGCGCGCCTTCGAATGGCTGGTGACCGGCCGCCAGCAGCTGCTCCGCATCGGCTGGGCCATCGTGCGGCCGAAGGGGACTTAGGCCACGCACGTTGTCATTCCGGGGCTCGCGAAGCGAGAGCCCGGAATCCATCGAGCGGCAGAGCTGGTGGATGAATGGATTCCGGGCTCGCGGCTTTGCCGCGCCCCGGAATGACGCCGCGCATGTGGTTACGTCGCGCCTTGCGCCAGCACCTTCGCGATCGACCGCAGATCGTGCCAGGCCAATCGCTTGTAGGAGGGCGAGCGCAGGAGATAGGCCGGGTGGAATGTCGGCAGCGCGCGGATGGTGCGCCCGCCGGTATCGTAATCGAACCAGCGGCCGCGGGTGCGCATGATGCCTTCACGCGTTCCGAGCAGAGTCTGCGTCGAGGGATTGCCGAGCGTCACGAGCACGTCCGGGTTCACGAGTTCGATATGGCGCTGGATGAAGGGCAGGCAGATCTGCGTTTCCTGCGGCGTCGGCGTGCGGTTGCCGGGCGGTCGCCAGGGAATGACGTTCGCGATGTAGGCGGTGGTGCGGTTCAGGCCTATGGCTCCTATCATCAGATCGAGCAGCTTGCCGCTGCGTCCGACGAAAGGCAGCCCCTCAATGTCCTCGTCGCGGCCCGGCGCTTCGCCGACGAACATGATGCGCGCCTGCGGATTGCCGTCGGCGAACACCAGCCGCGTTGCGGTGTGCTTCAGCGCGCAGCCCTCGAAGCCCTGCATCAGCTCGCGCAGTGCCTCCAGCGTCGGCGCTGTGCGCGCGGCCTCGCGTGCCGAGGCGATAGCGACGTCCGGTGCAGGCGCGGCTTCGCCGCGCATGACCGCGGGCGCGGCGACCGGCCGCGGTGCTTCGACCGGCGCCATGCGCGGGCCGGGGGGCGGAGCATCGATTTCCGCCAGGCGATCTATCGGTTCCTCCGCAAGCGCGCAGTCGACACCGGCCTCCAGATAGAAGGCGAGCAGCTCTCGGACGGTGGGTGCGGATTCGGGGATCATGGGAAAGTCTGACTTTTATATCATAGCGTTTTCAAGCGAAGTGGACACCGGTTCGCGTGAAGAAAACGCGTCAAAAAATGATGGGGGCCTGCCCGGTTCTGGCGTACCAGAACCGGGGAGGTCCCGCTTGGACGGCCTTGCACCCCGACGAAACGCATTTCCATGGTTGTCCTACCCGGAAAAATCGGAAACAAGAGGGCGCAAACGACCGAGGACCGTCTCAAGGGCTGAGATCAGATGAGCACCGAAGAACTTCCCCCGCGCGAATCCATGGAATTCGACGTCGTCATCGTCGGCGCCGGTCCCTCCGGTCTGTCCGCCGCGATCCGGCTGAAGCAGCTCAACGCCGATCTCAACGTGGTCGTGGTGGAGAAGGGCTCCGAGGTCGGCGCGCATATTCTCTCCGGCGCGGTGATCGACCCGGCCGGGCTCGACAAGCTGGTCCCGGACTGGCGCGAGGATGCCGACTGCCCGCTGAAGACGCAGGTCAAGGACGACCGCTTCTTCTGGATGACGGGCGCCGGCGCGATCAAGCTGCCGAACTTCATCATGCCGCCGCTGATGCACAACCATCATTGCTACATCGGCTCGCTCGGCAATGTCTGCCGCTGGCTGGCGCGCAAGGCGGAGGCGCTCGGCGTCGAGATCTATCCGGGCTTTGCGGCGGCCGAAGTGCTCTATGACGAGGACGGCAAGGTCAAGGGCATCGCCACCGGAGACATGGGCATCGGCCGCGACGGCAAGCCGAAGGATTCTTTTACCCGCGGCATGGAATTGCTCGGTAAGTACACCCTGTTCGCCGAAGGCGCCCGAGGCAGCCTGACCAAGCAGCTCATCGGCAAATTCGCCCTGGACGCCAAGAGCGAGCCGCCGAAGTTCGGTATCGGCCTCAAGGAGGTCTGGCAAATCGACCCCGCCAAGCACCAGAAGGGCCTGATCCAGCATTCGTTCGGCTGGCCGCTCGACATGAAGACCGGCGGTGGCTCGTTCCTCTATCATTATGACGACAATCTCGTCGCCGTCGGCTTCGTCGTCCATCTCAACTACGACGATCCCTACCTGTCCCCGTTCGACGAATTCCAGCGCTTCAAGACCCATCCTGCGGTCCGCGGCACCTTCGAGGGCGCCAAGCGGCTCGCTTACGGCGCGCGCGCGATCACCGAGGGCGGCTATCAGTCGGTGCCGAAGCTCAGCTTCCCCGGCGGCGCGCTGATCGGCTGCGCGGCCGGCTTCGTCAACGTGCCGCGCATCAAGGGCGTGCACAATGCGATGGGCACCGGCATGCTCGCCGCCGAGCACGTCGCAGCGGCGATTTCCGCCGATCGCGCCAATGACGAACTCGTCGAATACGAGAATGCCTGGCGCACGTCGTCCGTCGGCAAGGATTTGTTTCTGGTCCGCAACGTCAAGCCGCTGTGGTCGAAGTTCGGCACCGTGCTCGGCGTCGCGCTGGGCGGCTTCGACATGTGGTGCAACACGCTGTTCGGCGCCTCGCTGTTCGGCACCCAGTCGCACGCCAAGCCTGATCGTGCCACCCTCGATCCGGCCCGGCAGCACACGCCCAAGGCCTACCCGAAGCCGGATGGCAAGATCTCGTTCGACAAGCTGTCCTCGGTGTTCCTGTCCAACACCAATCATGAGGAGGACCAGCCGGTCCATCTGAAGGTTACGGACATGAACCTCCAGAAGACCTCCGAACATGACGTCTTCGCCGGTCCTTCGAACCGCTATTGCCCGGCCGGCGTCTATGAATGGATCGAGGAGGGCTCAGGCCCACGCTTCCAGATCAACGCCCAGAACTGCGTCCACTGCAAAACCTGCGACGTGAAGGACCCCAATGGCAACATCACCTGGGTTCCGCCCGAGGGCGGCGGCGGCCCGAATTACGAGGCGATGTAAGGGCGGGGCGGGTGATCTGGCGCACGTTCGCGTGAGGACCTGGCTGCGGCCGCGCGCCGCGGCCACGATAAGGCCATAGTAGCGGCGTCTTGGGGCTCTCCCGGCGGTTTCGTCTGGCCGATTTCGGCAAGCGCGGGGAACGGCCGGCCCGAATCCTTGCGGCGAAGCGCCAAAAGCGGCATTGTCGGCCCGACGGTTCCGGGTCCCTATGCCACCGGCCGCGTTCGCATGCGATACGGCCCCCTGTTGCAAACCCAGGCACTACCAACTCAAGGCGAGCCCAGATGTTTTCAAATCGTTTCATCCGCCGGACTGCTGCCGCCATCGCTCTCACGGGCACTGCGATCGCGGCGGTCCCCGGTGCGGTCCTGGCGCAGACGCCAGACCACCCGGAGAACACGGCGGCGCAGTTTCCGACCCGAAACGATCTGAAGTCGCTGACCGGTGCCGGCAGCTATCTCGCCGCCCGCCATGCCAGCGTCGAGCGTGACGCGGCATCCGCCGCCGCATTCTACCGTTCGGCGCTCCGGACCGATCCCAAGAACAACGAACTGCTCGACCGTGCCTTCATCTCGTCGGTCGCCGACGGCGACCTCGAGGAGGCGGTCAAGCTCGCCGAACGCATTCTCACCATCGACAAGACCAACCGCGTCGCGCGTCTCGTCGTCGGCGTGCATGATCTCAAGCTGAAGAAATACGCGGCCGCGCAGGCCAACATCAACCAGTCGGTCCGCGGCCCGATCACCGATCTCGTCGCCACGCTGCTGTCGGGCTGGGCCGCCTATGGTGCCGGCGATGCCAAGGGTGGTGTCGCCACCATCGACAAGCTGGCCGGTCCGGAATGGTATCCGCTCTTTAAGGATCTCCACGCCGGCATGATCCTGGAACTCTCCGGCAGGGAGAAGGACGCCGGCACCCGCTTCGAGCGCGCCTACAAGCTTGACGATTCCATGCTGCGCGTGACCGAGGCCTATGCGCGCTGGCTCTCGCGCAACAAGGATTCCGCCGCCGCGACCACCGTCTACCAGGCCTTCGACAAGAAGCTCGCCCGTCATCCGCTGATCCAGGAAGGCCTGCGCGAGACCAAGGCCGGCAAGAAGATGCCGCCACTCGTCGATTCCGCGCAGACCGGTGCCGCCGAAGCGCTCTACGGCATCGGCGCCACGCTGACCCGCCGCGGCGGCGAGGACCTGGCGCTGGTCTATCTTCAGCTCGCGCTCTACCTCCAGCCGACCCATCCGCTGGCGCTGCTCTCGCTCGCCGATCTCTATGAATCGGTGAAGCGGCCGAAGATGGCGATCAAGGTCTATGAGCGCGTGCCCGCGACCTCGCCGCTCAAGCGCAATGCGCAGATACAGCTCGCCATTGATCTCGACACCGCCGACCGCACCGACGAGGCGATCAAGATCCTCAAGGGCGTCACGTCGGAGGACCCCAAGGACCTCGAAGCCATCATGGCGCTCGGCAATATCGAGCGCGGTCGCAAGCGGTTCGGCGATTGCGGCGCGACCTATTCGCAAGGGATCGACGTGCTGCAGCCCGGCAACGACAAGGCCAACAGCGTCTGGTACTATTATCGTGGCATTTGCGAGGAGCGCTCCAAGCAGTGGGCCAAGGCCGAGGCCGACATGAAGAAGGCGCTGGAGCTTCAGCCCGACCAGCCGCACGTCCTCAACTATCTCGGCTATTCCTGGATCGACCAGGGCGTGAATCTCGACGAAGGCATGAAGATGATCAAGCGTGCCGTCGAGCAGCGTCCCGACGACGGCTACATCGTCGATTCCCTCGGCTGGGCCTATTACCGCATCGGCAACTACGAAGAGGCGGTGAAGAACCTCGAGCGCGCGATCGATCTCAAGCCCGAAGATCCCACCATCAACGACCATCTCGGCGACGCCTATTGGCGCGTCGGCCGCACGCTGGAGGCAAAATTCCAGTGGTCGCATGCCCGCGATCTCAAGCCCGAACCGGAAGAGCTTCCGAAGATCGAGGCCAAGATCGCCAACGGTCTCGCCGACGACAATTCGAACTCTTCTGCGGCGCAGGCCGAGAAGAAGAAGGACGACGGCAGGGGCGGCTGAGGTTTGCTTGGGGGCGTGTCGCCGATGTCGGCGTTGATTGAAGAGGGGCGGGCGAAGGTCAATTTGAGCCTTCGCGTCGTCGGCCGTCGTGCCGACGGCTATCATGATCTCGAAAGCGTGGTGGCATTCGCCGATTGCGCCGACCGGCTGACGCTGGAGCCGGGCGGCGAGCTGAAGCTCACCACCACCGGGCCGCTGGCGGAAGCCTGCGGCGAGACGTCCGACAATCTCGTGCTCAAGGCCGCCAGGCTTCTGGCCGAGGCGGTGCCCGGCCTGAAGCTGGGCGCGTTCGCGCTCGACAAGGTGCTTCCCGTCGCGGCGGGCATCGGCGGCGGTTCGGCCGATGCCGCGGCGGCGCTGCGGCTCCTGGCGCGTCTCAACGATTTGTCACTCGACGATCCCCGCGTTCAGAAGGTCGCACTCGCGACCGGCGCCGACGTGCCGGTGTGCCTCATCTCGCGCGCCTGCGACATGACCGGCGTCGGCGAGCAGCTATTGCCGCTCGCGCTACCGAGCATGCCCTGCGTCATGGTCAATCCGCGCGTGCCGGTCGCGACCAAGGACGTGTTCCAGGCACTGGGGTTGCGCAACGGCGAGCTTCTGGTCGGCGTCACCGACGTCATCCGCGCTCCGGCCTGGCCCGGGGAGGGCGCCGCTATTTCCGATTGGGTCGAGGTTCTGGAAACCGTCGCCAACGACCTTGAAGCGCCTGCGTTGCGCATCGAGCCCGTCATCGGCGAGGTGCTGGAAGCGTTGCGCGCCTCCGCCAACGTCAAGCTCGCCCGCATGTCCGGCTCCGGCGCGACATGCTTTGCGATCTACGGCGCGCCGGCCGAGGCCCATGCCGCCGCCGAGAAGATCCGGCGCGACCACCACGGCTGGTGGGTGCATGCGGGGACCTTGAGCTAGTCTAACCCGCGCCGTCCCCGTCGAGTCCGAGAAACCTTCGGATCTCACCCAATACCTGCTGCGGCTTGTCGTGCTGCAGCCAGTGTCCCGCCCCGGCAATGGTCTCGATGCGCGCCTGCGGGAAGTACCGCTCCAGGCCCGCCGCCCTGGCGCCGGCGAGAAAGCTTTCACCGGCATTTAGCAGCAGCGTCGGACAGGTGATGCGCGACCACAGCTCGATGTGATCGTCGGGCCAGAGCCGGTGCGGCGCAGCGGCGCGCTGATAGGGATCAAACTTCCAGCTGTAGGTGCCATCCTCGTTCTGCCGCGCGCCATGCGTGGCGAGATGCAGGGCGAGGTCGCGGGACAGCCGTTTGTTGTGAAGCATCATCTGCGCGGCGGCGTCCTCGAGGGTGGCATAGCGGCGCGGCGTGCGGTCGTGCAGCTTGTCGAGCTGGCCGACCCATTTGCCGATGCGCTCATGCGCCGGCGGCTTTGGCGTATCCGGCAACATGGTCACGCCGTCGAGGACCACGAGCTTCGAGACCTGCTCGGGGAATGAGCCCGAAAAGATCAGGCTGACCATGCCGCCCATCGAATGGCCGATGAGAGTGACCTGAGGCGCTGCGACATTGCGGACCAGCCGGGAGAGATCGTAGACATATTCCGTCAGCGCGTAGCTGCCGCCTCGGGTCCAGTCGGAATCGCCGTGGCCGCGCAGGTCGGGCGCGAGCACGTGAAAATGCGGCTGCAACGATCGGGCAATGTGATCCCAGCTCCGGCAATGATCGCGGCCGCCATGGACCAGGATGAGTGGTGGCGCGCGCTCATTGCCCCAGTCGGCGTAATGCAGCCGCAGGCCGTGCGATTCATGGAAGCGGCTTTGCGGGGCGAGCATCGTGGCGCTATCCATTCGCCGGCCGCCGCGCCAGCGCGAGCGAGAGGCCGAGGCTGGCGATGAAGACGCCGGAGCCCTGCGTGAGACGTCGCATCAGCTGAGGCCGTCCGATCAGCTGCGTTCGTGTCGCGGAGGCCATCACCACCACCACGACATCGGCGAGCGTGTTCAGCGTCACCGAGATCGCACCCAGCACAATGAATTGCATCGTCGGGTTCGATCCCGAGGGATCGAGGAATTGCGGAATGAAGGCGAGGAAGAACGCCGCCGTCTTCGGGTTCAGGGCTTCGACCAGCACGCCGTCGCGGAAGGCGTGCTTGTCGCCGACGGCCGCGCTCTCGAGCGACAGCGCGCGGCCGGCGCCGCGAAACGTCTTGATTCCGAGCCACACCAGATAAAGCGCGCCGACGAATTTCACGACGGCAAACAGTTCCGCGCTGGCCAGGATGATCCTGAGATGCCGAGGCTGCCCGCGACGACGTGAACCAGCCCGCCGAGCGCCGTGCCTGCGGTCGATGCCAGGCCGCTCGCGCGTCCCTCCGACAGGGTTCGTGCCGCGACGTAGAAAATGCCGGGGCCCGGAACGGCGGCAATGAGGCAAGCTGCGGCCAGGAACAGCCAGAAATTCGTTTCGGTCATCCTGTTTTCGTAGCGGAGCGACCGGCGATTGCAAGTCTTCTTCGCTCAGCCCATCCGGCGGAAGATCACGCTGGCATTGACCCCGCCGAAGCCGAACCCGTTGGAGATGGCGCTCTGCATCGGCATCGCTCTCGCTGCGCCGGCAACGATGTCGATGCCGTCAGCGCCGGGATCCGGATTTTCGAGATTGAGCGTCGGCGGCGCGATCTGGTCGCGCAAAGCCAGCACGGTGAAGATCGCCTCCAGCCCGCCGGCGGCGCCGAGCAGGTGCCCGGTGGCCGATTTGGTCGCGCTCACGGCAATGCTGCGGTTACGGCCGAACAGCGCGGCGATCGCGCCGAGCTCGCTCTCGTCGCCGGCCGGCGTCGACGTCGCGTGCGCGTTCAGGTGTTGCAGATCCGAAGGCTCGAGCTTCGCCTGCCGAAGCGCGATCTCCATGGCGCGGCGGGCGCCGTCGCCATCGGGCGGACCCGAGGTCATGTGATAGGCGTCCGCGGTCGTGCCGTAGCCGACGATCTCGGCGATCGGCGTTGCGCCGCGCGCCAGTGCATGCTCCAGCGCCTCGATCACCAGGATGCCGGCGCCTTCGCCCATCACGAAGCCGTCGCGGTCGCGATCGAACGGGCGCGAGGCGCGCCCGGGGTCGTCGTTGAAGCCGCTCGACAGCGCGCGGGCCGCGGCAAAGCCGCCGAGGCTGACGATGTCGATGCAGGCCTCCGCGCCGCCGCAGATCGCGACATCGGCCTCGCCGGCGCGGATCATGCGCGCGGCATCGCCGATCGCCTGCACGCCGGCGGCACAGGCCGTGACCGGCGTGCCCAGTGCACCCTTGTAGCCGTATTTGATCGAGACCTGGCCGGCCGCGAGATTGGCGAGGAACGAAGGGACCGTGAACGGCGAGAGCCGGCGCGCACCGCGCTTCTCGGTGATGCGCACCGCCTCCGCCATCGCCGGAAAGCCGCCGATGCCGGAGGCGATGATCGTCGCGGTGCGCTCCAGCGCGCTTGCGTCCTGCGGCATCCATTTGGCCTGTGCGACCGCTTCTGCGGCGGCGAGCAGCGCGAACAGGATGAAGCGGTCCATCTTGCGCTGGTCTTTTGGCGCGGCGGCCTGCGCGGGATCGAAGCCGCCATCGGCGTCATCGGCGTTGTCGGGCACGAGACCGGCGATGCGCGCCGGCAGTGCCTGCGCCCAATCGGGCAGAGGGCGCAGCCCGCTTTGGCCGGCGAGCAGCCGCCGCCATGTCAGTTCGACGCCGCAGCCGAGCGGCGACACCGCGCCCATGCCAGTCACGACGATACGACGCATGTCAGTCTCCAGCCGGCGCAACGGCCGCGTTCATGGCCTTGAGCGAAGCGAGCCGCGCGCGCATTCCGCGGCTGGCGCGGGGCCCCGCGATGACGACCGCATTGGCGAGCGTGATCGGACGCATGTCGGCGGCATCGACCACGAGCGGCTTGAGCGGGCGAACGTCGCTCCGGTTCGCCAGCAGGATGGATTCGCCCCTCGGCGCGAGATGCTTGTTGCCCCAGGCGAGCAGCGTAGCGATCACGGGGAAGAAATCCCGCGCCTTGTCCGTCAGCACGTATTCGTAGCGCGGCGGACGCTCGTTGTAGCGGCGCCGGGCGAACATTCCGCTCGCAGTGAGATGGGCGAGACGCCGCGACAGGATGTTCGGCGCGATTCCGAGGCTTTGCGAGAACTCGTCGAACTTCGTCGCGCCCTGAAACGCATCGCGCAGGATCAGGATGCTCCACCATTCGCCGACCGTCTCCACGGCGCGGCCGACGGGGCATTCCTGGATGGAGGGAGATTTTGGCTGCATGTGCAGGAGACTAGGGTAGTAACTTTCAAAATGCAAGTAACTACCATGCGAACCGCAAATGCGGGCGAAGCGGGCCAATGCGAAACTATGTTTGATGAGACGTGAGGTGGGCGTCGACCAAATCGCTCTCGTGCCCCGGACGCAGCGTAGCGCCCCTTCGCGGTGCGCTGCAGGGCCGGGGCCCATGTCGACGATGATTACGGATGTCGCGTGGGTCCCGGCTCTGCGCAGCAGCGTTTCACGCTGCAGCGCGTCCGGGACACGAGAGCGAGCGGTGTCGTCGCGTCTTGCTCCGCTCGCAATAACGAGGTGGAAAGAACCTTAGGGTGAGAGCCTAGTGCGACCTTGCCAAACAGAACGCCACGACCTGCTCCAACGCGCTCTTCATCGGCGAGGGCGGGAACAGCGCCAGCGCGTCGACGGCCATGGCGCCGTAGTGCTGGGCGCGGCTCAGCGTATCCTCGAGCGCGCGATGCTTGTTCATCAGGCCGATGGCATGATCGAGATCGCCGTCGCCGATCTCGCCGCGCTCCAGCGCGCGGATCCAGAAGGCGCGCTCGGTGTCGTTGCCGCGGCGGAAGGCCAGCACGACCGGCAGCGTGATCTTGCCCTCGCGGAAATCGTCGCCGGTGTTCTTGCCGAGCTTGGCGCTCTTGCCGCCATAGTCGAGCACGTCGTCGACGAGCTGGAAGGCGATGCCGAGATTCATGCCGACCGAGCGGCAGGCGGTCTGCTCCGCCTTCGGCCGGTTGGCGATGACTGGGCCGACCTCGCAGGCGGCGGCGAACAATTCGGCGGTCTTGCCGCGGATCACGGCGAGATATTCGTCCTCGGTGGTCGCGGTGTTCTTGGCGGCGGCCAGCTGCATCACCTCGCCCTCTGCGATGGTGGCGGCGGCCGCGGAGAGGATGTCGAGCGCGCGGAGCGATCCGACCTCGACCATCATGCGGAAGGCCTGGCCGAGCAGGAAGTCGCCGACCAGCACGCTCGCCTCGTTGCCCCAGAGCATGCGCGCCGAGAGCTTGCCGCGGCGCATCTCGCTCTCGTCGACGACGTCGTCGTGGAGCAGGGTGGCGGTATGCATGAACTCGACCGAGGCCGCGAGCTTGATATGGCCGTCGCCGGTATAGCCGGCGAGGTTTGCCATGGCGAGCGTCAGCATCGGGCGCAGGCGTTTGCCCCCGGAGGAGATCAGGTGGTTGGCGACCTCCGGGATCATGGTCACCTCGGAGCCGGTCCGCGACAGAATCGTGGCGTTGACGCGCTCCATATCAGGGGCGACAAGGGCAACCAGCTCTTCGATCGACGCGCCGGGAGTTTCGAAAGGTACGATGACGGCCACGCCGGTCTCCAATATTTGCCCCGGAAGGGCTATTCTGATGGAAAGACAATAGAAACTGGCGACGGACGCGGCAAGACCTCGGAACCATTGACATTTGCCGCATGCCCCCCTTTCAGGCAGGAGATCTGCGTTTGCGTGAACTGGTTCGGACCAATGACATGGTGCTGGTGTCGGCGATCGGCGCGCTGCTCGACGGTGCCAACATCCATCATCTGGTGCTGGACCAGAACATGAGCATCATCGAGGGCTCGCTCGGCATATTGCCGCGGCGGATCCTGGTCCATGAGGACGATGTCCAGGAAGCCAGGGCTCTCCTCACCGAAGCCGGCCTCAGCCACGAACTGCGCGGCGATGATTGAGGCCGCAGATATTACCGAGGACGCCTTTCTCGGCGGGCAATTGCGGTTGAAGCAGAAGCGATCCGGCCATCGCGCCGGGCATGACGCCATCCTGCTTGCGGCGGCGACCGACGCCCTGGCGGGGGACCGCGTAGTCGATTTCGGCGCAGGTGTCGGTACGGCCGGTCTGGCGCTGGCCCGCCGCGTCGCGGGCATCAGGCTCAGCCTGGTCGAGATCGATCCGGAGCTGGCCGAGCTCGCGCGTGGCAACGCGGCGGCGAATGCGATTGCCGCCGAAACGATCGTGCTCGACGTCACGGGCGAGGCGCAAGCCTTTGCGTCAAACGGGCTGTCGCCCGACAGCGCCGACGTGGTGTTGATGAATCCGCCCTTCAACGATCCGGCCCGGCATCGCGGCTCGCCGGATCGGGCGCGGCACAGCGCGCATGTGGCGACGGAGGAGACCCTGCATGCGTGGGTGCATGCAGCGCGGCGTATCCTCCGATCCAATGGCGTGCTGACCCTGATCTGGCGTGCGGATGGAATTGCGGATGTCCTGGCAGCGCTGTCACGCGGTTTCGGCAGTCTCTCGATCCTGCCGGTTCACGGCGAGGCCGGGCGGCCCGCGATCCGCGTGCTGGTGCGTGCGGTGAAAGGCGGCCGGGCCCCGACGCGATTGCTGCCGGGCCTCATGCTCAACGACGAGTCACGCTTGTCCAAAAGCGAGGTGACGGAGATTCTGGAAGGGAGAGCGGCGTTGCCGCTGGTGGAACCGTGAGAGCTTACCGGGGAAGCGATTCGGACTGCTGCTCTTGCGGCGACGTGAGGCGGATCGCCATGAACAGCGCGCCGATCAGCAGCATCAGAAGATAGATTTTCATGGTGTTCTCCGCTGCCTCATTACAGCCTCCCCATGGGAAAACTGCAAAGCACGTTCCGGGCACTTCCAATGACAGTCGCGTGATAAGAAATGGTTAATCAGAGGTAACGGCATGGCCGAACAATTGAACGATCGTGAGAGTTCCGGCCTGGCCGACAAGCTCATGCAATATTTGCCGGCGCGCTTTCGGCCGGGTATCCCGGTCGTGCCGGTGGTGCGGCTGTCAGGGGTGATCGGTGCAGTGACGCCGCTCCGCCCCGGCTTGACGCTTGCCGGCATCGCGCGGGTGCTCGAGCGCGCGTTCTCGTATCGGCACGCGAAGGCCGTGGCGCTGGTGATCAATTCTCCCGGCGGCTCGCCGGTGCAGTCGCGTCAGATCTACTTGCGCATCAAGCAACTTGCGGCGGAGAAGAAGCTGCCGGTGCTCGTGTTCGTCGAGGACGTCGCAGCGTCCGGTGGCTACATGATCGCCTGCGCCGGCGACGAGATCATCTGCGATCCGTCCTCGATCCTCGGCTCGATCGGCGTGGTCGGCGGCAGTTTTGGCTTTCAGGAGGCGATCAGGCGGCTGGGCATCGAGCGGCGCCTCTATACGGCCGGCGAACACAAGGCGATGCTCGACCCGTTTCTCCCCGAAAACCCCGATGACGTCGCCAAGCTGAAGGCGATCCAGCGCGAGATCCACGGGATCTTCATCTCGCTGGTCAAGGAGAGCCGCGGCGCGCGGCTGAAGGGAGCGGACGAGACCCTGTTCACGGGCGAATACTGGGCTGGCGACAGTGCCATCGCGCTGGGGCTCGCCGACGGCATCGGCGATCTCCGCTCAACTCTTCGTGCCCGCTATGGCGAGAAGGTTCTCACCCCCGTGATCGCGCAGCCGACCGGGCTGCTCTCCGGCCTTTTGGGGCGGAAATCGCCCGGCGCGGGGCAGCTTTCAGCCCTGGAATCAATGTCCGGCTTGCCGGACGAGCTGATCTCGGCGGTCGAGACGCGGGCGATCTGGGCGAAATTCGGGTTCTAGGCAGCGCCATTTGGTCCGGGCCGCGCCAATTGCGGCGCTGGCCCATCTGCGCAACAATGCAGGTGGGGGCTGAGCACTAGACGAGGATCGACCGATGCCGCCGTTCGTCGCTTTCGCGGGCGTCCTGGGCGGGCTTGCCGTGGTCCGCTGGGCCTACAAGACCGCTGTCCGGATCAACCAGGAGCTGGAGGAGATGCGTCTGTCGCGCGTCACTGAAGCCGCCCGCATGGGGGATATCCAGACGCTGAAGCGTGACCCCGTGACCGGAGCTTACCGGCCGGGCTAGGGCACACCTCCACGCGTTCGTCATTCCGGGGCTCGCGAAGCGAGAACCCGGAATCCATCGAACCACGGACTCAGCGGCATGATGGATTCCGGGTTCGCCCTGCGGGCGCCCCGGAATGACGGCCATTTCTACCCCCTTCGCCTTGATTCCCATCCCCGCCGTCGATACGGTCCCGCGCGATTCAAAACCCCCCGCGAGAGCCCGATCTGACGATGGACGCCTCATTGCCCGCCCATATGCGCCCGGAACGCTCGTTCCAGGGCTTCATCCTCGCGCTCCAGCGGTTCTGGGCCGAGCAGGGCTGCGTGATCCTGCAGCCCTACGACATGGAGATGGGCGCGGGCACCTTCCATCCGGCGACCACCCTCCGCGCGCTCGGGCCAAAGCCCTGGAATGCGGCCTATGTGCAGCCCTCGCGACGGCCGAAGGACGGCCGTTACGGCGAGAACCCGAACCGGATGCAGCACTATTATCAGTTCCAGGTGATCATGAAGCCGTCGCCGCCGCACCTTCAGGAGCTGTACCTGAAGTCGCTCGCCGCGATCGGCATCGATTCCGCCGTGCACGACGTCCGCTTCGTCGAGGACGATTGGGAGAGTCCCACGCTGGGCGCCTGGGGCCTTGGTTGGGAGTGCTGGTGCGACGGTATGGAGGTGAGCCAGTTCACCTATTTCCAGCAGGTCGCGGGCTTCGAATGCGCGCCGGTCGCAGGTGAGCTCACCTATGGCCTCGAGCGCCTCGCGATGTATGTGCAGGGCGTCGACCGCGTCTACGACCTCAACTTCAACGGCCGCGAGGGTGACGCCAAGGTCACCTATGGCGACGTGTTCCTGCAGGCCGAGCAGGAATATTCGCGGCACAATTTCGAACATGCCGACACTGCGATGCTGTTCGAGCAGTTCAAGATGGCGGAAGCGGCCTGCCGGAAATATCTCGACGCCGGCTGGCGCGAAGGCGGTAATCGGAAGCAGCATCTGATGGCGCTGCCGGCCTACGACCAGTGCATCAAGGCGAGCCATGTCTTCAATCTGCTCGACGCGCGCGGCGTGATCTCCGTGACGGAGCGGCAGAGCTACATTCTTCGCGTGCGTGAACTGGCCAAGGCCTGCGGCGAGGCCTGGATCCACACCGAAGCGGGCGGAGCGGCCTGATGCCCGATCTTTTGCTTGAACTGTTCTCGGAAGAGATTCCCGCGCGCATGCAAGCCAAGGCGGCCGACGATCTGCGCCGCATGGTCACCGACAAGCTCGTCGCCGAAGGTCTCGTCTACGAGGGCGCGAAAGCCTTCGCGACGCCGCGCCGCCTCGCGCTCACCGTGCACGGAATCCCTGCGCGTCAGCCCGACCTCAAGACCGAACGCCGCGGCCCCAAGATTGGCGCGCCAGACGCGGCCGTGCAGGGCTTCCTGAAAGCGACAGGTTTGAAGTCGCTGGATGAGGCCAAGATCCAGCGCGACCCCAAGGGCGACTTCTACATCGGATTGATCGAGAAGCCCGGCCGCGATGCGATCGACGTGCTCGCGGAAATCCTGCCCGTCATCATCCGCACCTTCCCCTGGCCGAAATCGATGCGCTGGGGCGCGCGTTCGGGAAAACCCGGCTCGCTCAACTGGGTGCGCCCGCTGCACGCGATCACCGCGACGTTCGGGCTCGAGACCGAAGAGCCTGATGTTGTGAAATTCTCGGTGGACGGCATCGAGGCCGGCCAGACCACTTACGGCCATCGCTTCCTTGCGCCCGCGGCGATTTCCGTGCGCCGCTTCGAGGACTACGAAGCAAAATTGCTCGACGCCAAGGTCGTGCTCGACCCCGAGCGCCGCAAGGACGCGATCCTCACCGACGCCAAGCAGTTGGCCTTTGCGCAAGGCTTCGAGCTGGTCGAGGACCAGAACCTGCTCGACGAGGTTGCCGGCCTCGTCGAATGGCCGGTCGTGCTGATGGGCTCGTTCGAGCCGGAGTTCCTGGCGACGCCGGCGGAGGTGATCCGTGCCACCATCCGCAACAACCAGAAGTGCTTCGTGGTGCGCGACCCCAAGACGGGCAAGCTCGCGAACAAGTTCATCCTGGTCGCCAACATCGAGGCGACCGACGGCGGCAAGACCATCATCGCCGGCAACGAGCGCGTGATCCGCGCGCGGCTGAGCGATGCGAAGTTCTTCTACGAGACGGACCTGAAGACGAAGCTCGAGGACCGGCTGCCAAAGTTCGAGCAGATCGTGTTCCACGAGAAGCTCGGCACCCAGGCCGAGCGCATCAAGCGCATCGAGCGCCTTGCCGCGGAGATCGCGCCGCTGGTCGGCGCCGACGTCGCCAAGACGACGCGTGCCGCGCATCTGGCCAAGGCGGATCTGCTGACCGAAGTCGTCGGCGAATTCCCTGAGGTGCAGGGCCTGATGGGCAGATACTACGCGCTGGCGCAGGGCGAGGACGCCTCCGTCGCCGCGGCTAGCGAGGAGCACTACAAGCCGCAAGGGCCTGCGGATCGCGTGCCGACCGATCCGGTGAGCGTGGCCGTCGCACTTGCCGACAAGATCGATACGCTGGTTGGGTTTTGGGCGATCGACGAGAAACCGACCGGCAGCAAGGACCCCTATGCGCTGCGTCGCGCGGCGTTGGGAATGATCCGAATATTGATCTCTAATAATATCAGCCTGCGCTTATGGAATGTCTTTTCCAGCGCTACGACGATCTATCGGAATAGTGGCAATGCGGACGTCATCGCTGGCATCGATGCCTGGATTGGAAAAGGTCGTATCGAGGGTGAAAGCGTCGACGACACATTAACCCGAGTCGTAGAGGGGTTAGGTGCGTCAGGACTCCAGGAATTCTTCGCCGACCGTCTCAAGGTCCAGCTGCGCGAGCAGGGCGCGCGGCACGATCTCGTCGACGCCGTGTTCGCGCTCGGTGGCCAGGACGACCTCTTGATGATCGTCCGCCGCGTCGAGGCGCTCGGAAAATTCCTCGATTCTGACGACGGCAAGAACCTGCTCGCCGGCACCAAGCGCGCCGGCAACATCCTCTCGATCGAGGAGAAGAAGGACAAGCGCAGCTTCGACGGCGCGCCCGATGCCGCGCTCTACAGCCTCGACGAGGAGAAGGCGCTGGCGAAAGCGATCGGCGAGGTCAAGGCGGAAGCCGGCGCTGCGGTCGCCAGGGAAGACTTTGCTGCCGCGATGAGCGCGATGGCGAAACTTCGTCCGCCGGTCGATGCGTTCTTCGACAAGGTTCGCGTCAACGACGACGATGCGAAGGTGCGCGAGAACCGCCTGAAGCTGCTCAACGAGATCCGCAGGGCCACGCGCGCGGTGGCGGATTTCTCGAAGATCCAGGATTGAGGCGCAGCAGCGCAACAAGCACAACCGTCATGCCGTGGCGCGCCACTTGGCGCGAGCCCGGAATCCATTTTTCCTCATCACGCGTGGCACGATGGATTCCGGGCTCGCGCTTCGCGCGCCCCGGAATGACAACCGCGTAAAAAAGTGCCCCACCCGGCGGGGGGAGGACCGGGCGGGGCAGATGTCCGTTCAACACTGCTCGCGCCAGCCTGATATGGCGCGCCGGACATCTAGTCGATCTCGGTCAGTCGATCAGTCCAGCACCTCGACGATGCGGCGCGAGCGCGGCTCGACCAGCACGGTCTCGCCGTTCACGACGGTGTAGCGATAGGTGGTGGCGCCGAAACGTTGCGGCACGTCATAATAAGTGACGCCGCTTTCGGGTAAGGTGGCGCCGACCACCACGCGATCCGGAATCCGGAAGGGCGGCACACGTTGCTCGACGACATATTCGCGGAAGGCCGGCCGCTGCTCGACCGCGATGGTCGGGGCGCTGTCGACCACGGCCGGGGCGCGTCCCACCGTGACACCGCTTTGCGCCTGCGCCGCAAGGGGCGAGCCGGTCGCGGCCGCGAGCGCTGCAAGAGCAAGAATCCTGTTCCGCATGGACAACTCCTTCGACGTGTTTTTTCGGACGCGCCAGTGGCGCGACCGGTTGCCAATGCGTGCCTCATGGCAATGTTCCGGGAAAAGGCCTGCCGCATTCGCGGCAATTTCGGGCAGTTTTCGCGAAGGGCGGAACTCGCGGTGCGTTCTGCGCATCTCTACTCCCGGAACCGGGCCGGCTATGATCCGCGCGCGATTCGTCCCACCTCCACAGAAAGATAGTTCATGCACATCACCGTCGCCCACATTTCGCCGATCCTGTCGTTGATTGCGGGCGTGCTCATCCTGATCATGCCGCGACTCCTCAACCTCATCGTCGCGATCTTCCTCATCGTCAACGGCGCGATCGGGCTCGGGCTCCTGAAGTGGCTCCGCTTCTAGGCGTCACTTTTCGGAACTGTCCGACTTGCGCGGGCCCGCCCAAAGTGGTGTAAGGCCCGCGATTTCCCATTCCTCTCGCAGGTTGTGTGCAAGCTATGGCCAAAGCCGCCTCGAAGCCCAAGAAAATGCCAGCGAAAATGCCAGCGAAATCAAAGTCCTCTGCCGTCGCGAAAGCCGCGCCGCCGGCCCGCAAGACGCTGGCCAAAAGCGCGCCGAAGCCGGTCGCCAAGCCCGCTGCAAAGCCCGCAGCCAAGCCGGCGGCAAAGGCCGTCACCAAGGCGGCTCTGCCGAAGGTCGCCGCGAAGCCCGCACCGAAGAAGGCTGCGCCCGCCAAGGCGGTGCCAGCCGCGGCCAAGGCCGGCAAATGGGTGTTCACGTTCGGTGACGGCAAGGCCGAGGGCCGCTCGGAGATGCGCGACCTGCTCGGCGGCAAGGGCGCCAACCTCGCCGAAATGGCCAATCTCGGCCTGCCAGTGCCTCCCGGCTTCACCATCCCGACCTCGGTCTGCACCTATTTCTACGCACACGACAAGACCTACCCCAGGGAATTGCAGTCGCAGGTTGAGAAGGCGCTCGACTATGTCGGCAAGTTGACCGGCAAGATCTTCGGTGATGCCAAGAACCCGCTGCTCGTCTCCGTGCGCTCCGGCGCGCGCGCCTCGATGCCGGGCATGATGGACACCGTGCTCAATCTCGGCCTCAACGACCAGACCGTGGAAGCGCTGGCCGAATTGTCGGGTGACCGCCGCTTCGCCTTTGACAGCTATCGCCGCTTCATCACCATGTATTCCGACGTGGTGCTCGGCTTCGAGCACCATCACTTCGAGGAAATCCTCGACACCTTCAAGGACACGCAGGGCTACACGCTCGACACGGACCTGTCCGCCGAGGACTGGGTCGAACTGGTCGGCAAGTACAAGGACGCAGTCGCGCGCGAGACCGGCAAGGAGTTTCCGCAGGATCCGCACGACCAGCTCTGGGGCGCGATCGGCGCGGTGTTTTCCTCCTGGATGAACGCGCGCGCGGTGACCTACCGCAAGCTGCACGACATTCCGGAATCCTGGGGCACCGCGGTCAACGTGCAGGCCATGGTGTTCGGCAACATGGGCGAGACCTCGGCGACCGGCGTTGCCTTCACCCGCAACCCCTCGACCGGCGAGAGCAAGCTCTACGGCGAGTTCCTGATCAACGCGCAGGGCGAGGACGTGGTGGCGGGCATCCGCACGCCGCAGGACATCACCGAGGAGGCGCGGAAGGAGTCGGGCTCCGACAAGGCGTCGATGGAATCGGCAATGCCGGAGGCCTTCAAGGAGCTGACGCGAATCTACACGCTGCTCGAGAAGCACTACCGCGACATGCAGGACATGGAGTTCACGGTCGAGCAGGGCAAGCTCTGGATGCTCCAGACCCGCGGCGGCAAGCGCACTGCGAAAGCGGCGCTGCGCATCGCCGTCGAGCTCGCCAATGAGGGCCTGATCTCGAAGAAGGAAGCGGTGACGCGGATCGATCCGGCCTCGCTCGATCAGCTCCTGCATCCGACCATCGATCCCAACGCCAAGCGCGACGTGATCGCCACCGGCCTGCCGGCATCCCCGGGTGCAGCCTCCGGCGAGATCGTGTTCTCCTCGGATGAAGCGGCGAAGCTTCAGGCCGACGGGCGCAAGGTGATCCTGGTCCGCATCGAGACCAGCCCGGAAGACATCCACGGTATGCACGCTGCCGAAGGCATCCTGACCACCCGCGGCGGCATGACCTCGCACGCGGCGGTGGTCGCGCGCGGCATGGGCAAGCCCTGCGTCTCCGGCTGCGGCACAATCCGCGTCGATTACGGCCGCGGCACCATGAGCATCGGCTCGCGCACCTTCAAGACCGGCGACGTCATCACCATCGACGGCTCGCTCGGCCAGGTGCTCGCCGGCCGCATGCCGATGATCGAGCCGGAGCTGTCCGGCGAGTTCGGCACGCTGATGAACTGGGCCGACCAGGTCCGCAAGATCGGCGTGCGCGTCAATGCCGACACGCCCGACGACGCGCGTACCGCGATCAAGTTCGGCGCGGAAGGCATCGGCCTGTGCCGCACCGAGCACATGTTCTTCGAGGAGACGCGCATCCGCACGGTGCGCGAGATGATCCTCTCCGAGGACGAGCAGTCGCGCCGCGCCGCGCTCGCGAAGCTGCTGCCGATGCAGCGCGCCGACTTCGTCGAGTTGTTCGAGATCATGAAGGGCCTGCCCGTCACGATCCGCCTGCTCGATCCGCCGCTGCACGAGTTCCTGCCGCACACCCATGCCGAGGTCGAGGAAGTAGCGCGCGCCATGAACACCGACCCGCGGCGCCTCGCCGACCGCGCCCGCGAGCTCTCGGAGTTCAACCCGATGCTCGGCTTCCGCGGCTGCCGCATCGCGATCGCCTATCCGGAGATCGCCGAGATGCAGGCGCGCGCGATCTTCGAGGCGGCGGTCGAGGCGCAGAAGCGCACCGGCAAGGCCGTCGGCCTCGAGGTGATGGTGCCGCTGATCGCGACCAAGGCCGAGCTGGATCTCGTCAAGGCGCGGATCGATGCGACCGCACAGTCCGTGATGCGCGACACCAACACCAAGCTGGCTTATCAGGTCGGTACCATGATCGAGCTGCCGCGCGCCTGCCTGCTCGCGGCCGAGATCGCACAATCGGCCGAGTTCTTCTCGTTCGGCACCAACGACCTGACGCAGACGACCTACGGCATCAGCCGCGACGACGCGGCGAGCTTCATGGGTCCCTACGTCGCGAAGGGCATCCTTTCGGTCGATCCCTTCATCTCCCTGGATCAGGAAGGCGTCGGCGAGCTCGTCAAGATCGGCGTTGCGCGCGGCCGCAAGACCCGTGCCTCGCTCAAGGTCGGCATCTGCGGCGAGCACGGCGGCGATCCCGCCTCCGTCGCCTTCTGTCACCACATCGGTCTCAACTACGTCTCCTGCTCGCCCTACCGCGTGCCGATCGCCCGGCTCGCAGCAGCGCAAGCCGCGCTCGGCAAGGCCGTCGCCAGCCAGGCGTAAGCGAACTAAAATGCCGGAAAGAGAGAGGCGGGGCCAAGACCCCGCCTCTTTCATTTTTGGCGCCGTTCTCGCCACGCCGTCATTGCGAGCGCAGCGAAGCAATCCAGAGCCTTTCAGCAGAGGGATTCTGGATTGCTTCGCTGCGCTCGCAATGACGAGATTGTTGCACGCGCATGCCGCCACACTTTCGGTGTCATCGCCCGGCTTGCCGCCTTCGCTGAAGCTTCGGCGAGCCGAGCGCACCTGCAGGCCTCGGCGTAGCCTTGGCGGAGCCGGGACCGGGCGATCCAGTACTCCGAGACAGCAGTGGTTGAATCGAGACGCCACGGCGTACTGGATGCCCGCCTTCGCGGGCATGACAGCTGTGGCGTGGAGGCGCTGAGGCACCGGGAACTCATCACACGTCCCGTAATGATACGCATGCGCAAGAGTTCCTTCACCATGCGCGTTGACCGGACGTTTACCGCTTCGCGTGAGGCCGCGTTTACCACTGCGCGACGTCGCCCCGTGGAAAGCCCTGTGTTCGCTTGAGTGTGCCGTATGCGCCACGCGGATTAACGCCCCGGCAACCTAAATTAGATACTTACGATAAGGATCGAATTGCACGGATGTACTGAGTTCGATCAGCCGAGCGTAAGCGTAGCGTGAGCGTATCGATGTCAGTGTTGCGTAACCATCCGAAGGGCGCGCGGTTCGCGTCCTTCGGCATCGGTCTCTGCATCTTCGCATTGATGCCGAGAGAGACCGGCTATCAGGACATTGCCTCCCTGCTGGCGCGCCAGCCCGGCGTCGCCGAGCGTTGGCAGAAGCAAGTGTTTTCCGCTGCGTCCTCGATCCAGCTTGCGACCTACAGCTTCTCGCGGCCGATCGGCACCTCCGCTCCGCAGAGCGCGATGGTTCGGCTCGCCAGCCTCGACGGCCGCGCCACCGGCGCGATCAGCCGCAATCCTGCGCTTCAGGCGCCGCCGCGCTACCAAGCCTCCGACTTTCCCAAAGTCGATCGCTCCCTGAAGGGTGACCGCCTCGCAACCGTCGCGCCGACGCAGGCCCCCGAGACGGTCGCACCGGCTGCAGAGCCGGCACAGGAAGATCCCGCGACGTCGAACCGCTCGGTGTTCGGCGCCAAGACCGCCGAGTTGCCGCAGGTGATGTCGCCGGAATCCGCGGCTGTGCTCGATCCCGAACTCCAGGAGGCGTTGCGCGCGCCGCCGCTGCCGCAATATTCCAATCCGCCGCAGGCCAGCGACGCTGCGCGCGCGCTCGCGACCGCGCCGCTGGAGGCGTTGAAGCGGGCTCCCGCCGCGCGGGCACCGGCGCACGATCCCTTCGCCGTCAAGACCTCGAGCCTGTTCTTCGGCAGCTCATCGCTCGGCGGCAATCTCGAGCCCATCGAGAGCTGGCAGCCGGGCGCCGAGCCGCTGATCGTGATGCCCGATCCCGACATGAAGGTGACGGCTTCGCTGTCGCCTTCACCGGCGGAGATTGACAAGAACATCGAAGGCGGCGAGAGCGTCGCGCCGAAGGGCGAGGTCAACACCGACAGCCAGCGTGCCAGATCGCCGGCGGAGCGGCTCGCACTCGACGACAAGTCGCGCGCGAAATCGGAGAAGTGCCTCGCCGAAGCCGTCTATTTCGAATCCCGCGGCGAGGCCGTGCGCGGCCAGATCGCGGTGGCGCAGGTGGTGATGAACCGTGTGTTCTCCGGCAAATATCCCGAGACCGTGTGCGGCGTGGTCTACCAGAACAAGTACCGCCATTTCGCCTGCCAGTTCACCTTTGCCTGCGACAACAATCCGGACGTGATCCGCGAGCCCGAAATGTGGGAGCGGGCCAGGAAGATCTCCAAGGCAATGCTCGACGGCCAGATCTGGCTCCCCGAGGTCGGCAAGTCCACGCACTACCACGCCTATTGGGTCCGCCCATCCTGGGTCGCCGAGATGAAGAAGATGTACCGGACCGGCGTGCACACCTTCTATCGGCCCCGCAACTGGGGCGACGGCAGCGAGGAGCCGAGCTGGGGCACCCCGGCCCAGACCGCTGCGCTGTCCGCCGAACTCGCGCAGGAAGCCAAGAGCTCCGCCGAGATGGGCGAGCGGCGGTAAGTTTTCTTACCTCTCCCCGCTTGCGCAACTACGCCCCCTCGCCCCGCTTGCGGGGAGAGGGTTGGGGTGAGGGGGACTTTCCGCGAAGACGGTGAAAGTTGGATTCGTGGAGACTCCCCCTCACTCGGAATTCGCGCTACGCGCGCATTCCGGCCTCTCCCCGCAAGCGGGGAGAGGCGAAGACATCACGCCTCGATATCCAGTGCGCAGTCGAAATTCGGCGCCGAATGCGTCAGCGCGCCCGCCGACGCATAATCGACACCGGTCGCCGCAATCGCGGCGATCGAATCCAGCGTGACGCCGCCGGACGCCTCCAGCTCGAGGCGGCCTTCGTTGATCCGCACGGCCTCGCGGAGCATCGCGAGGTCCATATTGTCGAGCAGCACCGCGTCGGCCATCCCGCTGTCGAGCACTTCGCGCAGTTGTGCCAGCGTGTCGACCTCGATCTCGATCTTGACGAGATGGCCCGCGTGGGCGCGGGCGCGCTCCAGCACCGGACGGATGCCGCCGGCCACCGCGATGTGGTTGTCCTTGATCAGGATGGCATCGTCGAGCCCGAAGCGATGATTGAAGCCGCCGCCGCAGCGCACCGCGTATTTCTCAAGTGCGCGCAATCCCGGCGTGGTTTTTCGCGTGCAGCAGATCCGCATCTTCGTGCCTTCGGTGCGCGCGACATAGTCCGCCGTGAGCGTGGCTATGCCCGACAAGCGGCCGACGAAGTTCAGCGCGGTTCGCTCGGCCGTGAGAATGGCGCGCGCGGGACCCGAGATCGTCAGCACATGCTGGCCGCGGGCAACCCGCGCGGCGTCGCGGACATGTGCGCGCAGCTCGATGTCGGGCGACAGCTTCTGCAGGGTCGCGAGCGCCAGCGGCAATCCGGCAATCACGCCGGACTGGCGCGCGACCAGGATCGCTTGCGCTCTCGTCGCTTCCGGGATCGTCGCAAGCGAGGTGATGTCGCCGGCGCGGCCGAGGTCCTCGTCGAGCGCGCGCTGCACGGCCTCGTCGATCGCGAGCGGAGAGAGAAAGGCGTCGGGATAGAGCAGTGAGGTCGGGGTGATCATGGGGCCTCCTTCAGGCGATCATGGATTGCGCGATGCGCGGCAGCGGACGCTCGTTCAGGCTCTCCGCGACCTCGCGCATCGCGACGAGCGTGGTCATCGTTTTCCGAGCCGGCCCGGGAGCGTCAGCGGGATGATCGGAACGGAAATGCGCGCCGCGGCTCTCGCGCCGCGTCCAGGCCGCAGCGGCGACGAGCAGGGCCGAAGTCGCCATGTTGCGAAGGGCGATGTCTCCGGCCTCGCGTTCGAGCACGGCGAAGTGGCGCACGGCGTCCGCAAGCCCGTCACTATCGCGGATCACGCCGACATGCGCATCCATCATCGCGCGCAGCCGCTTCACTGCTACGGCATCAGGCGTGCCGGCGCGCGGCATCACCAACGCATCGGGAAGGCGGTCGGGCGAGGGCACAGGGCGCCCGGCGATGTCGTCGGCAATGCGTGCGGCATAGACCACGGCCTCCAGCAGCGAGTTGGAGGCGAGCCGGTTGGCGCCATGCGCGCCGGTCGAGGACACTTCGCCGCCGGCCCAGAGCCCGTCGATCGAGCTGCGTCCGCGCATGTCCACCGCGATGCCGCCCATGTGGTAGTGTGCGGCCGGCGCAATCGGAATCGGCTGCGCCGCGGGATCGATGCCGGCGGCGATGCAGCTCGCATGCACGGTCGGAAATCTCTCGGCGAAGTGCGATCCAAGCGCAGCCCGCGCATCGAGGAAGGCGCCGCGCCCGGTCGCGATCTCGGTGAACACGCCGCGGGCCACGATGTCGCGTGGTGCAAGCTCGGCGAGCGGGTGGCGCGTGCTCATGAATCGCTCGCCGCTGCCATTGATCAGCGTTGCGCCTTCGCCGCGCAAGGCTTCGGTGGCGAGCGGCGCCGGGTCGCGGCCGACCATGATGGCGGTGGGGTGGAACTGCACGAATTCAGGATCGGCGATCACGGCGCCGGCGCGGGCTGCGATCGCAAGGCCGGAGCCGCTCGCTTCACATGGGTTGGTGGTGACGCCATAGAGATGGCCGATTCCGCCGGTCGCTAGCACGATCGCGCGTGAAGCGAGCACGACCGGTCGTGCAGCGGGATTGCCGGCCTCGCGCAATTGAAGGCCGGTGACGGCGCCGTCCTCGGTCAACAGTGTTTCGGCGACGAAGCCTTCGATCAGGCGGATCGAGGGCGTGCGCCGTACGGCTTCGCTCAGCGCTGCGATGATCGCGGCGCCAGCACCGTCGCCGCGCACATGCACGATGCGCCGCGCGGAATGCGCAGCTTCCCGTCCGACGGCCAGCCTGCCTTCGAGATCGCGGTCGAACGGTACCCCGTAGGCGAGAAGGTCATGGATACGCGGCGCCGCCTCGCGCGCGATCCCGAGTGCAACGGCTTCATCGACAAGGCCGCCGCCGACCGCGACGGTATCGGCGGCATGTGCCTCCGGCGTGTCGCCTTCGGCCACCGCCGCGGCGATGCCGCCTTGCGCCCATGCGGACGACGCGCCCTGTCCGAGCGGTGCCGCCGTGATCAAGGTCACCGGTCGCGGCGCAAGCTTCAGCGCGCAGAACAGTCCGGCAAGGCCGCCGCCGACGATGACGACGTCGTCGATGCTGCGGGTGAGGTCGTGGATGGTGTTTGTTGTCACGGTTCTGTCCTTTCTCTCCACCGTCGTCCCCGCGAAGGCGGGGACCCATACGCCGCGGCGGAAGTTGTTGCGCGACACTGTGCAACGTCGTTCTTCGCAACCACATCTCCCTGTGATTATGGGTCCCGGATCTGCGCTGCGCTTGTCCGGGACGACAGCTGTGTGTGTCGCTAGTTCTTCAGGTTGATCATCCGCTCGACCGAGCGCCGCGCGCGTTCGGCAAGCGCGGGATCGATCGTCACCTCCTCGCGAAGCGTCAGCAGGCTCTCCAGGATGTTGGCGAGCGTGATGCGCTTCATGTGCGGGCAGAGATTGCAGGGCCGCAGCATCTCCACTTCGGGAAGCTCGGCCCGCATATTGTCGGCCATCGAGCATTCGGTGATCATGACGAGGCGCCGCGGCCGCTTCGCGCGCACCCAGTTGATCATGTGCGCGGTCGAACCGGTGAAGTCGGCTTCCGCCAGCACGTCCGGCGGGCACTCCGGATGCGCGATGATCTGGACGGATGGATCGGCCTCGCGAAAGGTCCGCAGCTCCTCGCCCGTGAAGCGCTCATGCACCTCGCAGGCGCCTTTCCAGGCGATGATCTTCACGTCGGTCTTCGAAGCCACGTAGGTGGCGAGGTATCGGTCGGGCAGGAAGATCACGCTTCGAGCGCCCAGACTCTCGACCACCTGCACTGCGTTCGAAGACGTGCAGCAGATATCGACCTCCGCCTTCACCTCTGCCGAGGTGTTGACGTAAGCAACGACGGGCACGCCCGGAAATTTCTCCCGGAGCAGCCGCACGTCGGCGCCGGTGATGCTGGCAGCAAGCGAGCAGCCCGCGCGCGAATCCGGGATCAAAACGGTCTTGTCCGGATTGAGCAGCTTCGAGGTCTCCGCCATGAAGTGCACGCCGCACTGGACGATGATGCCTGCCTTCACCTTGGTGGCTTCGACCGCGAGCTGGAGCGAGTCGCCGCCGATATCGGCCACGCAATGGAAGATCTCCGGGGCCTGGTAGTTGTGGGCGAGGATCACCGCGCCCCGCGCGCGCTTCAGCTCGTTGATCGCGTTGATGGTCGGCGCCATCAGCGGCCATTCGATCGGGGGGATCACGTGCTTCACGCGCTCGTAGAGCGGGGCGGTGGCGCGTTCGACGCCCGGCGTCCATTCCAGCGACGGCATTGGCCACGTCGGTCCCGCGGGCACCGGCGCGGCGCGGGGAGGGGTGATGAGTTGGCCCTGCGGCCGGTTGGCAAGATCGTCGGGGCCGTAAATTCCAGTGATCGGCATTGAAGCCTCCCAGGCATGGTTATTATGCTCAAGATGAGAATATATAGGGCCTGAGAAATCCGGCCGAGAGGCCGGTCAGAGCAGGCTGCCCAATATGCTCAATCTGAGTAAATCGAGGATAGCATGCTCCGATGCGGGCCGCTAGGCCTTGCCGCACACATTCCCGTCAGTTCGCGGCCGCTGCGGCGGGCGAGGCAGCATTGAAACGCAATGCTCCCGCGGCAGCTCCTCGTGGAATGCAATCGTCCTTGGCTTGGCAATCTTTTTGACTTGGGATTTGCATGCAGATGCATTAAACGGCTCTCCCGCGGCGGCTGATCGCGGATTCGCCAACGACAGACGAGGAAGACCATGTCGACACAGATCGGCGAGCTCGCTCCGGCCTCACGTTCCTCCAACTGGCGCACCCCGGCGGTCATCATTCTCTGCGGTTGTGCGATCGGCATGCTCGGCTTCGGTCCGCGCTCGGCGCTCGGTTTCTTCGTGCAGCCGATGAGTCACGAATTCAGCTGGGGCCGCGACGTGTTTGGCCTCGCGATTGCCGTGCAGAATCTGTTGTGGGGGCTGGGCCAGCCGCTCGCCGGCGCGGTCGCGGATCGCTTCGGCCTGTTCCGGGTGATGTGTGTCGGCGCCCTGCTCTATGCCGGCGGCCTGATCTTGATGCGCTACTCCTCGACGCCGCTCTCGCTCGACATCGGCGCCGGCGTCATGATCGGCTTTGGTCTTGCCGGCTGCTCGTTCAATCTGGTGCTGTCGGCGTTCAGCAAGCTGTTGCCGGCCGAGAAGCGCGGCCTTGCGCTCGGTGCCGGCACGGCTGCGGGGTCGTTCGGGCAGTTCCTGTTCGCACCGATTGGCGTCGCGTTGATCGATAATTTCGGCTGGCAGCAGGCGCTCTCCGTGTTCGGCTTCCTGATGCTGCTGATCATCCCGCTGTCGCTGGCGCTGTCGACGCCGCCTGTCGCAAGCACGGCCAACACGGCGCCTGCGGATGAGCAGACCTTCACCAGGGCGCTTGCGGAGGCCTTCGGCCACCGCTCCTACGTGCTCTTGGTGCTCGGCTTCTTCACCTGCGGCTTCCAGCTCGCCTTCATCACGGTGCATCTGCCGGCCTTTCTGGTCGATAGCGGCATCTCGACGCAAACCGGTGGCTGGGTGATCGCGGCGATCGGCCTGTTCAACATCATCGGTTCGCTCAGCGTCGGCTATCTCCAGAACTATCTGCCCAAGCGCTACATCCTCTCGACCATCTACTTCACCCGCGCGCTGGCGACCCTCGCCTTCATCTCGTTCCCGATCACCCCGTTCTCGGCGATCATGTTTGGCGCGATCTCCGGCCTGACCTGGCTGTCCACGGTGCCGCCGACCTCGGCGCTGGTGGCGCTGATGTTCGGCACCCGCTGGCTCGCGACGCTCTACGGCTTCGCCTTTGTCAGCCATCAGGTCGGCGGCTTCCTCGGCGTCTGGCTAGGGGGCATCGTGTTCGAGCGGTTCGGTTCCTACACGCCGATCTGGTGGCTCTCGATCCTGTTCGGCGTGCTTTCCGCACTGATCAATCTTCCGATTGTGGAGAAACCTGTCGAGCGGGCGGTTGCACAGCCTGCCTGATCGGTTAAACAATCCCTGAAACAAGTCAGGGAGTGAAGTCGTGGCCACATTCAAGGCGATCCGGATCGACAAGGCGGACAAGGGCACCACCGCGCAGCTCACGCAGTTCGACGAAGCTGAGCTGATGGACGGTGACGTCACCGTCCGTGTGGAGTGGTCGACGCTGAACTACAAGGACGGCCTTGCGCTCACAGGCAAGGCGCCGGTGGTGCGCCGCTTTCCGATGATCGCCGGTATCGACTTCGCCGGCACCGTCGAAGCCTCCTCGCATCCCCAGTGGAAGGCGGGCGACAAGGTGGTCTGCACCGGTTGGGGCATGGGCGAGACCCATCTCGGCGCCTATGCCGAGAAGGCGCGGGTGAAGGGCGACTGGCTGGTCGCCTTGCCGCATGGCCTGTCGGCGCGCGACGCCATGGCGATCGGCACCGCCGGCTTCACTGCGATGCTCGCAGTGCTGGCGCTCGAGAAGCACGGTCTCTCGCCGAAGAGCGGCCCGGTGGTGGTGACGGGGGCGGCCGGCGGAGTCGGTTCGGTTGCGATCGCCGTGCTCTCGAAGCTCGGCTACCACGTCATCGCCTCGACCGGCCGGGCCTCCGAGGCCGACTATCTGAAGCAACTGGGAGCAGCCGAGATCATCGACCGCAACGAGTTGTCGGCACCGGCAAAACCCCTCGCCAAGGAGCGCTGGGCTGGCGGCGTCGACAGCGTCGGCTCGACCACCCTCGCCAACCTGCTCTCGATGACGAAGTACGGCGGAGCGATTGCAGCTTGCGGCTTGGCGGCGGGCATGGACCTGCCGTCCTCGGTCGCGCCGTTTATTTTGCGCGGAGTGTGCCTTCTCGGCATCGATTCCGTGATGTGCCCGATCGAGCCCAGGAGGGCCGCTTGGCAGCGCCTGGCCTCCGATCTGGATCGAGAAAAACTCATTGAAATAACTAAGGAAATTCCGCTGGCCGAGGTTTCGGATTGGGGCGCGAAAATCCTGGCCGGTGAGGTTCGCGGCCGCATCGTGGTAAAAATTGTCTAACGGCGTTCAGACTTTACCAACCAAGCTGCTTCAATGTCGCCACGGTTCGTATGGTAAGCAGCGGGTAAAGAGACAAAGGCATCGCCCGCTGTGGGGGTTGGGTTCGGAGTTGAGCATGCTTGCGCGTATTGTGTTGGGGGCTGTCACGGCGGCAGCAACGTTTGCGCCCGCCATTGCTGGAAGCATGAACGCCGACGAGGCGCGCCGCTTCGTAGCCGGCAAAGTGTTCGCCTTCACCTGCTTCGACGGCACCCGCGGCGCAGGCCGCATCCTCGACGATCTCGGCGCCGCCGGTGCGGTGCAGTTCTCGGGAGCAGGCCCGGTCCGTCATCTTCGCCTGCCCGGCAATACTCTCCAGATCCGCGGCCAGAACGTCTGTGCCTCGATCAAGGGCATCCCCTTCGAGCCCTGTTTCAACCTGGAAAAGACCGACGATCGCAGCTTCCGCGGCTCGGTGTCGGGCATGGGCTTCGCCTATTGCGACTTCCATCACCAGGGCGGCAACCAGATGCTGATGGCGCGCGCAGCGGCGCGGCCGCGCTCACTGAGAACCTCGGAGCGCACCGGCTCGATCGGCGCATCGAACACCGAAGTCGCCGCGCGCGTCGAGACCCCGCGTGTCGAGAGCAGCCGGCTCGAGCCGGCAAAGTCCGAAGCCAAGTCCGAGCCCGCGAAGAACGAGGGCCCGCTGGAGCTGCGCCGGTCGACCCAATGACTGGCCGCGCGGGACCATCCGCGCCTTTGTCGTCGAAGACGTCCATCGAGCGCGAAGCCGCCGCGCCGTAGTCATACGGGCCGCGGCCTTCATGCGTTGGTAGTTGTTCGCGCCTCAATTTGCGTGTGGCCGGGGGCGGTCCCACGCAAGGGCTCAACGATGTCGCTCTATTTCTTTCGTATCAGCACCGGCCGCTATTCCGGCGCGGCCGACCAGCCGTACGAGTTCGAGGATCGCATGGCGGCCTGGGCCGAGATGACCGAGGTGTGCGCCAATCTGCTCGGCGGCATCGCGCGCAGCCTGAAGCCGAACGCCGAGTGGTGCATGGAGCTGCTCGACGAGAACAAGAAGCCGGTCTTTCGCGTCAGCCTCGTCGGCGAGACGATCGGATGCAAAGCGTCCTAGCTCCGATCTCGAGCTGCAATCCGTAACTTTGACGAGATCATTTCCTTCGCGCTCAATCATCGGCGCGAGCGAGCCGTAGTTTTACGTAGGTTCCTGTTAACGCCTGTTTGCGATTATGGGCGCAATCTCTCGGGACAAGAACCAGCCAGCATTGTTGAACTGACTTCCGCCCTGTCGTCCGTCGCGACGATTGCGGCGCAGGTCATTCGCGCGTTGCTGGCTACTATCGGGATTGTCGTGATGGCGAAATTGTCGATCGTATTCAAGCTGCTGACCGTGCTGTCGGTCCTCGTGCTCTCGCTCGCCGGCGTCGGCGTGATGGCGATCGGCACGATGCAGAACATCAACGCCCATACGGTCGAGATCGCGGAGAGCTGGCTGCCGAGCGTGCGTGCGCTCGGCTCGATGCGTGCCGACATCAACGAACTGCGCGTCGTCCTGCGACTACACCTGATGCAGGAGAGCATCGAAGGCAAGGACGCCGCCGAGAAGCGCATGGCTCCGCTCCGCGAGCGCATCGAGAAGGCGCGCAAGGTCTATGAAGGCCTGATCACCTTGCCGGAGGAACGCGCGATCTATCAGCAGTGGACCAAGGCCTGGGCCGAATACCTCAATGGCGTTCAGGAGACGATGGCGCTGTCGCGCAAGAGCACCGGCCGCTTCCCGACCGATGCCAACGAGCTGCTGCAGACCAAGGTCGCGAAGATGGCTCAGGCGGCCGATCCCCTGCTCCTGAAGAGCATCGAGCTCAACAACAGCGGCGCCGAGGCGGAGACGAAGCAGGCGGCCGACAGCTACGCCACCATCTTCCGCGTACTCGTCGGCATCATCGTTGCAGCAGTCGCGATCGCGATCGCTGCCGCCTACTATCTCGTGCGCGACGTGTCTCGCGGCATCGCCTCGATCATCCGTCCGATGCAGTCGCTCGGCGAAGGTGACCTCTCGGCCGACGTGCCGCATCGCGGCGAGAAGACGGAGATCGGCTCGATGGCGGATGCGCTCCAGATCTTCAAGGAGGCGCTGATCGCCAAGAAGGCCGCCGACGAGGCGGCGGCGCGCGACGCCGAGGCCAAGATCGAGCGTGGCCGCCGCGTCGATGCCATCACCCGCAATTTCGAGGTCATGATCGGCGAGGTCGTCGAGACCGTGTCATCGGCCTCGACCGAGCTCGAGGCCTCCGCAGCCACGCTGAGCGGCACGGCGCAGCGCGGCCAGGAGCTCGCGACCGTCGTTGCGGCCGCATCGGAGGAAGCTTCCACCAATGTCCAGGCGGTGGCGTCCGCCTCCGAGGAGCTGTCGTCCTCCATCACCGAGATCAGCCGCCGCGTGCAGGATTCGGCGCGGATGGCTGCGGAAGCCGTCGAGCAGGCGACGCGAACCAACGAGCGCGTCAACGCGCTGTCGCAGGCGGCCTCCCGTATCGGCGACGTGGTCGAGCTCATCAACACCATCGCGGGCCAGACCAACCTCCTCGCGCTGAACGCGACCATCGAAGCGGCGCGTGCCGGCGAGGCCGGCCGCGGCTTTGCCGTCGTCGCCTCCGAAGTCAAGGCACTTGCCGAGCAGACCGCGAAAGCGACCGGTGAAATCGGGGCGCAGGTTTCGGGCATCCAGGCCGCGACGCAGGAATCCGTCAGCGCCATCCAGGAGATCGGCGGCACCATCGAGCGTCTGTCGGAGGTATCCTCGGCCATCGCCGCCGCCGTCGAAGAGCAGGGCGCGGCCACGCAGGAGATCTCGCGCAACGTTCAGCAGGCCTCGCTCGGCACCCAGGAGGTCTCGTCCAACATCACCAACGTGCAGCGCGGCGCGATCGAGACCGGCTCGGCCTCGGGCGAAGTGCTGTCGGCGGCGAAATCGCTGGCGACCGACAGCACCCGCCTGAAGGTCGAGGTCGCGCAGTTCCTGGAATCGGTCCGCGCGGCCTGACCTTCACGTGCCCGTCTGCGGCGCGGCCGGCGGCGAGGCCTGCCGCCGGAACAGGATGCGTTGGTACAGCCAGCCGATCGCGACCAGCACGACGCCGAGGCACATGAACGAGAGCGCTCGGTAGACGCCCGTCAGCGTCGACATGTCGATGACGAAGGCCTTGAGGATCGTCAGCGCGATGACGGCGGCAGACGCCAGCCGCGCCCGTTCCGAGTTGACGAGGATGCCGACGCCGAGCAGCACCACGCCGAAAGCGAGCCAGCCGATCGAATAGGTGTATTGCTCGGCGCCCGTGGTCGGTCCTGTGGACAGGATCGGCCCGTGATAGAAGCGGCGGATTTCGAGCGTGACATAAGCGAGCGCGAACACGAGCGCGCCGCCGGCAATCGTATTGGCGTAGACCTTGCCACGCTCGCCGACCACCGCATAGGACAGCAGCAGCATCAGCACGGCCGGCAGCGCGTAGCCCAGCAACAGCAGGTTGAAGACGGCGCCGCCGACGTCGGTGTGCCACAGCAGCGGATTCTCCAGGATCAACAGACCGAACACGCTGATGAGCCCGGCGATCGCGGTCAGCACGACCGCGCCGACATTGTGCACGATGCTGCGGCTGCGCAGCCGCAACCGCTCCAGCCCGATCGCCATCGCCAGCGTGATACAGACCTGCAGCGCGAATTCGAGCAGCGAGGGGGCCGCGGTCATGCGGCCGCCGGTCGCAAAGTGCCGGATCTCCATGAAGGCGAGCAGCGCGGTGAACAGGATCGCAGCGGCCTCGACCATGCGCAGCGGCGCATCGTCGGCGCGGCGGCGCAGGAAGACGCTCGCGGCCCAGAACGAAAGGGCCGGCAGGCCATAGCCCCACAGCAGCCAGTTCACAATCGGGGTGGTGCCGACGGCGTCGCCGACGATGCGAGGATCGTAGGCGATGCGTGCGGTGACGAGCGCCGCGAAGATCGCGGCGAGCCAGCGCAGGAACGGAATCGGCCGCTGCATCGAGATCCAGGCCGTGCCGAGCGACATCAGCGCCAGCGCGATCGTGAGCCAGCCCTTCTCCAGCGCGAAGGTCAGCGCCAGCGCCAGTGCGCCGAGCGTGCCGGTCGCGAACAGGGCCGTGGAGATCGCAACGCCCGGCCGGGTCTCGCGGCGCGTGAGCGCCTCGGTTGCAGCGCCGAAGGCGGCGGCGAGCAGCACCGCCAGGATCGCGAACGGGATCGAACGGTCGAGATGAGCGATACGCGCGTAGAGCGCGACCAGGATCGCGACCGGCGTCGCGACGCCGGCCGCCGACCACACCACCGGAATGATCGCCGAATTCGACCGGCCTTGTGCCAGGAAGCCGGCGATGCCGAAGCCGGCGGCGAAGATCGCGGCCGTGACCAAGTGCAGCGTCACCGCGCCGTCGGTCGCTGTCGGTCCGATGCCGGGCATGGGGCCGCCCGGCAGCACCAGCATATCGGGATTGGCGCGCACCGCCCATTCGGCGAACACGATGAAGACGGTCGCCGCGGCCGCACCCAGGGCGCCCGTGGCCGCCGGCGCACGCCAGGCGACGAACAGCGTTCCCGCGACCAGCAGCGTGAAGGCGATCAACGCCAGATCGGCGTGCGCGCTCGACAGCACGATCAGCATCGCGCCGAACAGATAGGCGCCGAGCGCGCTCGACGAGACCGGCTCGATCTCGCCGTCCTCGATTGCAGGTCCGAACATGAAGCCGCAGACGACGAGCAGCGCGGCCAGCACGAAGCCGGCGATGACATGGAAGGCGTGCGGCGCGACCTGCAGTTCGGCGGCGTCGAGACCCGGGAAGATCCAGAGCACGGCGAACACGATTGTCGTGACTGCAAGCCAGCGCCAAAGCCGGATACGGGCGAGACCAAAGCTCGCGGCGGTGACGATCGCAAGATAGATGTAAAGCGCCCAATAGTCCGGCTTGCCGCTGGAGACGAGGATCGGTGTCACGAAGGCGCCGACCACGCCGAGGCCGGCGAGTGCTGGGCCGTGCAACAGCGCGGCGGCAAGCGTGCCGAGCGCGACCAGGCCGAGCAGCACAAAGGCGGTTGCGGGCACGAGGAAGCCGTAGAGCGCGTAGGCCGCGTAGACGGTCGCGAACGCCACCGCCGTGCCGGCGGCGGTGAGGATCGCGGGAATGTTTGCGATCGGCAGTGCCGCGATGCTCGAGATGCTCTCCTTGCGCCGCGTCCATTCGCCGGCGCCCAGCAGCACGGCTGCGAACAGGCCGCCGAGGAATACGCGCACGCCGGGGCCGAGAAGGCCGGCCTCGATCGAATAGCGCACCATGAAGAAGCCGCCGAGCGCGAGCGCAAGGCCGCCGATCCACACCACCCAGCGCGTGCCGAGCCGCTCCTCGAAACCGGGCGCTGGCGCGGGCAGCGGCGGCGGTGCGGCGGCTTCAAGGCCGGCTTCGAGTGGGGGCGGCGAAACATCTGCGGCGATAGGCGGAGGCGGCGCAACCTCGGGCTCGGGCGCAAGCGGCGGCGGCTCTGCCGGCGCTGTTGCGGGCGCCTCCGTCTCTACCGGTGCGGGCATCAACGGCGGCGGCTGCACCTGCCGCTGCGCGTAGAACATCTCTTCGAGCGAGCTCAGCCGGCGGCGCAGCTCGGCGGCCTGGCTGGACGCCTTGATCGCGATCAGGAAGGCGACGATCGCAATGATCAGCGCAAAGACGTCGAATGGGCCGTCGAACATGAAGCCTCCAGGCAACCGGCGGGCAGGGGCCGGCACCCCAAAATATCAGGATCTAGCGCCGGGAGCGCACGCGCAAGCCCGGCGCGGGCCGCTCCTGGAGCACGTCGCGGCGGAAGCGATAGAGCGCCGCCGGCCGTCCGCCCGTCTGTGTCGACATGACGCCGGTCGGTTCGACCAGGGCTTCCATTTCGACCAGGCGACGGAAATTCTGCTTGTGCAGATGCCGGCCGGAGATCGCCTCCACCGTGTGCTGCAGTTCGGTAAGTGTGAATTCAGCTGGCAAAAGTTCAAAGACGACAGGGCGATACTTCAGCTTCGCGCGCAGCCGCGCGATGGCCGTAGCGAGAATCCGGCGGTGGTCGAACCGCATCGAGGTCCCGAGCGGGGGAAGCGTCTTGCGCGCCAATGCTGCAGGGCGGCCGTCGCGGCGGGCCTCCTCGATCAGCCCGGCCTCGTACAGCAGCTCGTAGCGGTCGAGCACGCGCTCCTCGTCCCAGGGCGCGCCGTCGAGCCCGAAATAGAACCGCACGCGATCCTTCCGCGGCAGCGCGCGCGTCGTCTCCGGCGTCTCCTCCTCGGCCCATTTCGTCAGCACCGGGATGATGTCGCGGGCGATGATCCCCGGCGGCTCCTCGCGCCAGTCTTCCCAGGGGAAGAAGCGATACCATGGCGCGAAGCTCGCCGCGTTTGCGGCGAGCTCGCCGTCCACAGGGCGCGTCAGTGCGAGATAGCCGATCGACACCATATGCGCGCCGGTGTCGCCGGCCTCGGCATGGCGGCCGCGATCGCCGAAGGTGTAGAGCTGCTCGACATAGCCGAGCCGCAGGCCCGCCTGCTGCTCGACCCAGGCGCGCAGGCCGATCTCGAAGGTGCGATGGCTCACTGCGTCGAACGGGCCGAACGGCAGGCCGGCAAGCCCGTCGGCACCAGGCGCGGTCAGGATCAGCGGCTCGTGGTTCTCGATCGCAACGATTGCGGCGGTGAGGCCAATCTCGATCGGCGTCAGCTGCGTGTCGCTCATGCGATGATGATCACGGATGGCGGAAGAGAGAAATGCCACCTGGTTGCGGCGGTCTCTCCGCGGGCTCGGTCTGACCTCTCCCGCTTGCGGGAGAGGTCGGCGCGTAGCAGCGCCGGGAGAGGGCTTTTTCCTCTGGGGGATTGCCCCGTCGTGGCGACACCCTCTCCCCAACCCTCTCCCGCAAGCGGGCAGGGCAATCGCATATGGTGCGCACGGTGCGGCGGCATCGGCACTAGGCTCTCTCCCCCGCTTGCGGGGAGGGTTGGGGAGAGGGGGTCCCCGCGCTGGGATTATTGAGATTAACTGAGGACGTCCCTGCGTGGCGAGAGCCCTCACCCGCCGCGCTCTGCGAACGCGTCGGCCTCTCCCGCAAGCGGGAGAGGCGGAGCAAGCCAGCGGACAATCCCCGTGAAATCCATATGCGATTGCCCTGCGTAAGCGGGAGAGGGAGCGCACCTATCTCGTGGCGCCCGGTCATTCGAGCTCGATCACGAAGGGGCGGCCTTCCACCATCATTGCGCCCGGGCCCATCTCGTCGAGCGCGCGCAGCATGCGGCCGTTGCGCCCGAGTGCGCGATCGGCGAGGCCGACGATGCGCCGGTTGGGCGAGGCGATCGGCGAGGCCGCGCGGATCTTCCGCGCGATCTCGATCTCGTCGCGATTCGGATTGAGCGCGCATACCGCTGCAAACGCGCTGGCGGTGGAGCGGCTGATGCCGGCATAGCAATGCACCACCAGCGGTGCACCGCGGTCCCAGCCGCGCACAAAGTTCAGCACCTGCTCGATATGCGCCTCCGATGGTGCGACGAAACCGTCCATCTCCTCGGTGATGTCATCCATCGACACCTTGAGATGGTTGGCTGGCAGCACCGACACCGGACGTGCCACCTGCTCGACATTGGCCATCACCGTCAGCACATGGCTGGCGCCGGTGATGCGGACAGTTTCGGGAAGCGCGGCGAGGGAACAGACGTGGATCATGGGAGACCTTTTTGCCGGCGATTATAGCGAGCGCTCGTGGGGTGGGCAAAGGCGCATCGCGCCGTGCCTACCATTTCGCAACTGCGCGCACGTTGCTCAGGTTGGTGGGCACGGCGCGAGCGCGCCTTTGCCCAGCCTATGAGAGCTACGCAAACACGGCGCCAAACCGCTCCAGAAACTGCTTCTCGGCCCGTGCCGCCGTCCAGGGCGTCATGTAGTCGCGCCGGACGCTGTCGGATAGCCCGGGATCCTTGCCGAACAGGCGTCTGGCCTCGCTTTCGCTGAAGCCGGCAAGCTCGGTCGCTTCCAGATAGGCTGCGCCGCGATCGGCGGCCTTGATGGCTTGCGTGATCTCGTCGGGCAGCACCGGCGGCAGGCCGAAGCGGATATGGATGGCGCCGAGGAGGCGCTTCTCGACCGCCTTGTAATGGCCGTCGAGTACGGCCTTGAACGGCGAGATCATGTCGCCGATCACATATTCAGGCGCATCGTGCAGCAGGGCTGCCAGCCGCATGCGCTGGTCGGCCCGCGGCATCTCGTGCCGCAGCACGGTTTCCACCAGCAGCGTATGCTGCGCGACCGAGAAGATATGCGCGCCGATGGTCTGCCCATTCCAGCGCGCGACGCGGGCAAGGCCGTGCGCGATGTCGGCGATCTCGATGTCGAGCGGCGAGGGATCGAGCAGATCGAGCCGCCGGCCCGACAGCATGCGCTGCCAGGCGCGGGACTGCGCATCGCGCGCGGTCTTCTTCGCCGTCATTTGGCCTTGAGGCGCGGCTTGCGCTGCGTCTTGCCGCAGGCGGCGTGACAGTGGCAGTCGACGAGATGATCGTTGACCATGCCGGTCGCCTGCATGAAGGCATAGACGATGGTCGGGCCGACGAATTTGAAGCCGCGCGAGGACAGCTCCTTGGAGATCTGCACCGACAGCGGCGTAGAGGCGGGCACGCTCGCCGTGGTCTTGAACTTGTTGACCAGCGGCCTTCCGTCCATGAAGTCCCACAGCAGCTTCGAGAAGCCCGGGCCTTTCTCCATGATGTCGAGATAGGATTTCGCGCTCAGGATCGCGCCATCGATCTTGGCCTTGTTGCGCACGATGCCGGCATCGTTCATCAGCGCATGGACCTTCTTCGCGTTGTAGCGCGCGATCTTTTCCGGCTGGAAATCGTCGAAGGCTTTGCGGAAATTGTCGCGCTTGCGCAGGATCGTGATCCAGGACAGGCCGGCCTGGAAGCCGTCGAGCATCAGCTTCTCGTACAGTGCGCGGTCGTCATATTCCGGCACGCCCCATTCGGTGTCGTGATAGGCGACGTAAAGCGGATCTTCGCCAGGCCAGGGACACCGTTTCAGGCCATCGGGATGCAGGCGGGCGGCACGGCTCATGCGATGGGCTGCTTGGCTGGAATTCGAACGACGTCTGGTTCAGCGAGCGTGAGCGGCAGCCCACCGGCAGTGAGCGGCTGGCCCGCGTCGAGCGCTTCGGCAACGCGGTCGATGCGCACGAGGGCAATGCCCTTGCCGCCGGCGGTCGAGCCGATGGTGCCGACCGGCTTGTCGCCGGCAAGAATGGTCGTGCCCGGCTCGGGCGACGCACCGTCGAGCAGCACCTTCACGCTGCGCGTGCGTGCAGTGCCGCGATGCTGCATGCGCGAGACGACTTCCTGGCCGACGTAGCAGCCCTTGTCGAAATCGACGCCGGCGAGACGATCCATGTTGGTCTCGTGCGGGAACGCATCGCCGTACATGAAATCGAGCCCGCCGCGCGGGACGCCGAGCGCAATGCGGTGCGCCTCGTATTCGGCCGCATCGACCAGCTTGGCACCGATCAGGTCGGACAGCTTCTGCTTGAGATTTTCCGGGATCAGGATGCGGGTGCCGAGCCCGTCGTTCCGCGGATCGATGAAGGCGAGGTCCGGCTGGGCGGCGGGCTGGCCGTCCCAGGCCGCAAGCACGCCGAGATCGTCGGAAAGGTTGTCCACCGTGACCTTGGCCCGCAGCTTGTAGAATTTCAGCTTGGTGGCGAGGCTATCTGCCAGCGCTTTCGGGCAGTCGATCAGGAACCCGCCGCCGTGACCCGCGGGGGCCTCCGTGATCAGGAAATCCACGATGATCTTGCCCTGTGGCGTCAGCAGCGCGCCGAATCGCCCCAGGCCCGGTTTCAGCCTGTCGACGTCGGTCGTGACCAGGCCGTTGAGGAAGTTGCGCGCATCCTCGCCCGCGACCTTGAGCACGCCCCGGTCGAGAAGAAACGCCGATTTCATGCGAAAATCTCTTGCGACATGTTGCTCCGGAACGTAAGCCCGCAACGCATAAACGACAAGACCTCGAGCCCTGCGCTTGGGGACGAGAGAGGCCTTCAGCCATGAGCCAGCGTTTCGATGTGATCCTCAAAGGCGGCACCGTGGTCAACCAGGACGGCGAGGCTGTTCGCGACATCGGCATCACGGGCGGCCGCATCGCCGAGCTGGGACCCCTGTCGCAAGGCAGCGCCGCGGAGGTGATCGACTGCAAGGGCCTGCACATCCTGCCCGGCGTGATGGACACGCAGGTGCATTTCCGCGAGCCCGGGCTGGAGCACAAGGAAGACCTCGAGACCGGCTCGCGCAGCGCCGTGATGGGCGGCGTCACCGCCGTGTTCGAAATGCCGAACACGGCGCCGCTGACGGTGACGGAAACCGAATTCACCGACAAGGTGAAGCGGGCCCATCACCGCATGCATTGCGATTTCGCCTTCTTCATCGGCGGCACCCGCGAGAACGTGCAGGACCTGCCGGTGCTGGAGCGCGCGCCCGGCTGCGCCGGCGTCAAGGTCTTCATCGGCTCCTCGACCGGTGCGCTGCTGGTGGAGGACGACGAAAGCCTGCGCCGCATCTTCCAGGTCATCCGCCGTCGTGCGGCCTTCCACGCCGAGGACGAGTATCGGCTCAACGAGCGCAAACCGCAGCGTATCGAGGGCGATGCGCGCTCGCATCCGGTCTGGCGCGACGAGACCGCGGCGCTGATGGCGACGCAGCGGCTGGTCAAGCTCGCGCACGAGACGGGCAAGCGCATTCACGTGCTGCACATCTCGACCAAGGAAGAGATCGAGTTCCTGCGCGACCACAAGGATGTCGCCTCCTGCGAAGCGACGCCGCATCACCTCACGCTGGTCGCGCCCGAATGCTACGAGCGGCTCGGCACGCTCGCGCAGATGAACCCTCCGGTGCGCGGGGCCGATCATCGCGCCGGCATCTGGCGCGGCATCGAGCAGGGCATCATCGATGTGCTCGGCTCCGATCACGCCCCGCATACGCTCGAGGAGAAGTCGAAGACCTATCCGGCCTCGCCCTCCGGCATGACCGGCGTGCAGACGCTGGTGCCGATCATGCTCGACCACGTCAACGCCGGCCGGCTGTCGCTGGCGCGCTTCGTCGACCTCACCAGCGCCGGTCCCGCGCGCCTTTACAACATCGCGTGCAAGGGGCGAATCGCCGCCGGCTACGATGCCGATTTCACCATCGTCGATTTGAAGCGCAGCGAGACCATCACCAACAAATGGGTCGCGTCCAAGGCCGGCTGGACGCCTTATGACGGTGTCCGCGTCACCGGCTGGCCCGTCGGCACCTTCATCCGCGGCCGCCGCGTGATGTGGCAGGGCGAGCTCGTGACGGCCTCGCAGGGCGAGCCGGTGCGGTTTCTGGAGACGCTGAAGGCGTAGGGGCTGTGCGGGGAGCGAATTGCTTCCCCACCCGTCATTGCGAGCGCAGCGAAACAATCCAGAATCTCCCCGCGACGGCAGTCTGGAATCTTCGCCGCGCTCGCAATGACGAGGGCAGAGGTTTACACTTGCCCTCGAACGGGAGTGCATTCCGATGTCCCAGCCATCCCCCCTCATCACCACCCAACAACTCGCCGCCATACTCGCCGATCCCAACCTCCGCCTCTACGATTGCACGACCTACAATGAGCCTGTCCCACCCGGCAGCGACGTGCCTTATCGCGCGGTGCCAGGCGACAAGTCCTTTGCAGCCGGCCACATCCCCGGCGCCGATTTCCTCGACCTGCAAGGCGAATTCTCCGACACCTCGTCGCAACAGTTCTTCATGATGCCTGGTGTGGCCCAGTTGGAGGCCGCCTTCGGCCGCCACGGCGCCGACGCATCCAAGACCATCGTGCTCTACAGCATCGGCACGATGATGTGGTCGACGCGGTTCTGGTGGATGCTGCGCTCGCTTGGGGTCGATGCGCTTGTACTCGACGGCGGTTTTGACAAGTGGAAGGAGGAGGGGCGGCCGATCGAGACAGGCGCACCGAAGGGATATCCGGCGACGACCTTCAAGGCGACGCCGCGCACGGGCTGCTTCGTCGACAAGGCCACGGTGATGTCGCGCATAGGCGATCCGTCGACAGTGATCGTCAATGCCCTCGGACCGCAGTTTCATTTCGGCCTCGAACCCAGCCGCTATGGCCGGCCCGGCCGCGTTCCCGGCAGCGTCAACGTATCAGCGGCAACCCTCGTCAATCCCGACAGGACCCTGACGACGCTCGCGGACGCAGAAGCGAAATTCGCCGCCCAAGGCGTCACGCGAGACAAGGATGTCATCCTGTATTGCGGCGGCGGCATCTCGGCGACAATCGATCTGCTCATGCTGGCGCAGCTCGGCTACGACAAGCTGACGCTCTACGATGCTTCCATGGGCGAGTGGGCGAGGGATCCGTCGCTGCCGATTGAGACGGACTGAACGCAATCCCGATGTTTCCGGGACTATCTCCCGGCCGGTGTGAGATTAATGCTTGTCGGGAGGAAACGGCTTCCGTGCGATAAAGGCGGCAGACTTCGCGATGCTTTTCGCAGAGTCATTCATCCGTCGACTGGCCCCGCCCGCGTGGCGGGGTCATTTTCGACAGGCTTACTGCCTGGAGATGCCGACCGAGAATTCGCCGTTGCGAATGCGGCCGGGAAAGCCCTCGACGAACTTCGCCACCGCGTCCTCGCCATAGGTGCCGACCAGCTCGGCCAGTGCCGCAAACAGGCTCGCCTGCGCCAGGCAATCGCCGTCGACGCCGTCATGGCGCGCCTCGGCCCAGGCCTCGTTGAGATAGCTGAGGGCAGCCTGTTTCTGCTCGTGATCGGGCAGCGGCGCGCGGGCGTAGGAAATCGGCTGGCTCATGAAACTCGATCAGGGCTGGGGCGCGATCCACGGCGATGCGCTGTGCGAGAGGTGTAGCACGGTCGTTAATGACCGCTAGGCCACATCTTTAAGAACGGTTAACGGCTGTGCACAAAGTCGATGACAGGGTTCCCGTCGCGCCGCGCCCGCATCTGCCGCCGTCATTCCGGGGCGCGACGAAATCGCGAGCTATGATGCGCAATTGCGCATCATAGCTCGCGCTAAGCGCGCCCCGGAATGACAGGTGGAGAGAACCTAGTTCGCGTAGCGCGCCGTCAGATCGCGCGAGATCTTCGAGCCTTCCTCGATGTAGCGGCGGATCGCCACCGTCGCGGCCGGCGTGCAGCTCCGATAGGTCTGCTGAAAGCCGTTATAGCCGCGGTTGAATCCGGCGATCATGCGGGTGCGGCGCTCCCCTGAGGGGGTTTCGGCATCGATCAGCGCCTGCATCTCGTTGCGCCATTTGTTGCCCTCGTTGGATCCGCAGATGCCGCGCAGATAGTGCAGGCCGCCGAGGATCTCGGCCAGCCGCTGCAATTCGCCGTCAAACGGCGCCGCCGCGTCCTGGGCCCGGGCGGACCCGGCGGCGCAGGCGAGAATCAGGGCAAAAATGGCCAAAAATCGCGTGGACATCGGCGGGCTGTATGCCCCGTCGGGCCCAGGGAAGCAAGGCGGAGCCGCCTATGCCTGGATCAGCCGGGCGGCGGACTGGATGACCTCCTCCAGCCCGCCGGTCAGCTTGAGGTCGCCGAGGCTCGCCAGGGCGTCCGGCGCGATCCAGCGGTAATCGTCGAGCTCATCGTTCAAGGCCGGTTCCCCGGCCGCCCAGCGGGCGGCAAAGGACATGATCAGGTAATGGCCGGCGCCGGCCGCGGCCGGCAGCACCTCGCGCCAGCCGGCGAGGCCAACGATCTCGATACGAAGGCCGGTCTCTTCGTCAACCTCGCGGCTCAGGGCCTGATGCAGCGATTCGCCGAATTCGACCCGGCCGCCGGGAAGCGAATAGAACCCCTTGGCAGGCGAACGGGCGCGTCGGACCAGCAGCACCTTGCCGTCGCGGAAGATGGCTGCGCTGACGGCGAGCTGGGGGTGGGTGGGCTGGACGACCGCGGCCAATCTCGCCACCTATCCGGCCGAGTTCGCCATGATGGTGTCGACGTCGGCTTCCGCGCCGCCATTGATGATGCCGCCGCAAGCCGCGATCAGCGGCTTGACCCAGAGAGTGGCCTGCTCGGCGAGGCGGACGCGGGTGGTGTCCTTCTCGACTTCGCGCATGGCCGAGCCGACCGCGGTCAGGATCGATGTCATGGTGTCCGTGATGTGGTCGAACTGGGCGCGCACGTTGGGATCTGCCTTCTCATAGGCCTCGATGGCCAAATCCCGCGCCTTGAAATTCGACGCCGTGAAATGCTCGGCATAGGACAGCGGCGTCCAGGTCAGGAAGTCGTCGGCGCATTCCGGCATGTCCGGGACCATTTCGAGCAGCATCACGGCTTCATTGAAATGGTTGAGATAGTCGGTGGCAAGCCCGGTCCGCGGGTTGATATTGGCCACGCGCAGGCGCTCGGCCCAGGCCTCGGCCTCGGGGCCCGTCTGTACATGCGTCCGCGCGGGTTGGGAGGCCGTTGAGCTCATCTGCCGCAGTGTTAGCATTCTGGGTTAAAAGGACCTGAACGGACTTATATAGGCGCGCAGGCATGTGTGGACGCTTCGTCATAACTTCGGCCCCCGCGGCTTTGCGGCAACTGTTCGGCTATGTCGAGCAGCCGAATTTCCCGCCCCGGTACAATGTCGCCCCGACGCAACCGATTCCGGTCGTGTTGGTCGAGAACGGCGCGCGGCATTTCCGGCTGATGCGCTGGGGGCTGCTGCCGGGCTGGGTCAAGGATCCCCGCGGATTTACGCTCCTGATCAACGCCCGTGCCGAGACGGTGCTGGAGAAGCCCGCCTTCAAGAAGGCGATTCGCCGCCGGCGCGGCCTGATTCCGGCCGATGGCTATTACGAGTGGAAGACGGAAGGCGGCCGCAAGCAGCCCTTCTTCATTCACCGCGCCGACGGAGAACCGCTCGGCTTTGCCGCTGTGTTCGAGACCTGGGTCGGGCCGAACGGCGAGGAGCTCGACACGGTCGCGATCGTCACGGCGGCAGCAGGCGAGGACCTCGCCGCGTTGCATGACCGCGTCCCCGTCACCATCAGCCCGCGCGATTTCGAGCGCTGGCTCGACATCAGCGGCGACGAAGTCGACGCGATCCTGCCGCTGATGACCGCACCGCGCATCGGCGAGTTCGCCTGGCATCCCGTTTCCACGCGCGTCAACCGCGTCGCCAATGACGACGAGCAATTGCTCTTGCCGATCAGCGTGGAGGAGATGGAAGCGGAGGCAGAGGCGGTGAAGCCGAAAAAGGCGGCGCGGAAGGTTGCTGCTGCGCCGGCGGATGACGGCCAGGGCTCGTTGTTCTAGGCGCGGCTAAAACTCCACTGTCGTCCCGGACAAGCGCGCCCGAAGCGCGCGCCGATCCGGGACCCATAATCACAGGGAGCAGCTTGGCGCGAGCTGGCAACTGCGAGTCATCGCAAAACACCATCCTGTGGTTATGGGTCCCGGATCTGCGCTGACGCTTGTCCGGGACGACGATCGAGTGTGTAGCTACCAGCCGTCACACAACCTCCCGTGCCCGCAGCCGCGCGACCTCCGCCGCATCGAATCCCAGCTCGCCCAGCACCGCATCCGTATCCGCGCCCAGCTCCGGCGCCATCCGGTCCAGCCTGCCGCCGCCGTGTGCCAGCTTGAAGCCGCTGCCGGCGAAGCGCAGCCGGCCGTACGGCGTATCCAGCTCCTGGATCGCGCCGCGCGCCTTGATTTGCGGATGGTCGATGACCTCCTCGACCTTCCAGATGCTGGCACAGGGCGCGCCGGCGTCTTCCAAGATCGTCTCCCATTCACGCGCCGGCCTTTTCGCCAGCGCCGCCTCGATGATGGCGCGGAGCGCGCCCTCGTTCTCGTTGCGCGCGAACCAGTCGGCAAAGCGCGGATCGCTCAGCGTGTCCTCGCGGCCGAGCGCGCTCATCAGCGCGCGGTACTGCTTCTCGTTGTTGACGGCGAGCAGGATGTGGCCGTCGCCGCATTTGAACAGGTTGGCCGTGGTCCTGCGGCTCACCGCCTGGTTGCCCGACAGTTGCTGGCGATGGCCGGCGACCGACCAGTCCGCGACCTGGCCCGACAGAAATGCCATCGTCGCCTCCAGCATGGAGACATCGACAAACTGCCCCTTGCCGGTGCGGTCGCGCTGGTAGAGCGCGCTCGAGACGCCGAATGCCGCCGTCGCGCCCGACAGCACGTCGCATACGGCAAAGCCGGCGCGCGTCGGCCCCGTTTCGGGATGGCCGGTGATGGCCATGATGCCCGACAGCGCCTGCATCTTGCCGTCATAGCCGGGCCGCAGGCGGTCCGGGCCGGTCTGGCCGAAGCCGGAGACCGCGCAATAGATCAGCCTTGGGTTGATCGCGGACAGGGCCTCGTAGCCGATGCCGAGCTTGTCCATCACGCCCGGGCGAAAATTCTCCATGACGACGTCGACCTGGCTCGCGAGCCTCTTCACGATCGCGATCGCGTCCGGCTTCTGCAAATCGAGCGTCAGGCTGCGCTTGTTGCCGTTGACGGCCTGGAACGCCGGCGCCAGCCCGCGCTCGGCCCATTCACGGGAAAGCGGCGTGCGGCGCATGTCCTCGCCCTCGCGCCGCTCGACCTTGATGACGTCGGCTCCAAGCAGCGCGAGCTGGTAGCTCGCATAAGGGCCGGCCAGCACTTGCGTGAAGTCCAGGATCTTCACGCCCTCGAACGGTCGCGTCACCTCGCTCTCCCCTCTTTGTTGTCGTTGTCGGAGGACGTCAGGCGGCGCGGTTGCCGCGCGCGATCTCCTTCTGCTTGTCGAATTCGGCGCGGCGCCGCGCCAGCTCTTCAGGGCTTAGCTGCGCGACATTGTTGTAGTCGAGCTTCCAGGAGGCGTCCTCGCTCCAGCGCAGCGGCGACTGCATCGTGGTCTGCGGACCGCTTGCAGTCTCCAGCAGCTTGAGCGCGAGCTCCAGCGTCTGCGCCTGCGAGGCGATGTCGTGCGGCTTGCCGGCGGAATTGCCGAGCGGGAAGTCGCTGAACAGAAAGCGCGGCACCGCCGCGTGCTCGATGATGTCCTTGGCGCAGCCCATGATCACAGTCGGAATGCCGCCCGCCTCCAGGTGCCGCGCCACCAGCGCCGTGGTTTGATGGCAGACCGGGCAGTTCGGCACCAGCACGGCGACGTCGACCGCATCAGCGAGGCAGCGCGAGAGAATCTCCGGCGCGTCGGTGTCGAGCGTGACGCGATGGCTGCGGTTGGTCGGTGCGCCGAAGAAGCGCGGCGCGACTTCGCCGATGCGTCCTGCGGCGCTGGCCTTCAGGAGCTGCGGCAGCGGAAACCAGGTGCCGCTGTCGGTGGCGCTGGTGTGCTTGCGGTCGTAGCCGATGTGCGAGATGCGGAGGTCGTGCTGCTTCGACGTGTCGCCGTCATAGACCTGGTAGAACTTCGCGCTGCCATTGTACGCCGCGCCAGGCCCCTGGTCGCCCTTGGCCGGATCGAACGGCGCGGCCGTGGTGATGATGGTGACGCGCGACTGCGCCAGCGGCTTCTTCAGCGGCTGGAACGGCGCCGCGGTGTGATGTGCCCAGCGATACGGCGTGGTGTAGCCGATCGCCGCGTAATAGTCCCGCGTGCGCTGCATGTAGGGGACGGGGGAGTCGTAATCGGGCGCAAAGCCGAATTCGTCGTCGCGCGGGGCAGACATGGGCGCGTCTCCTGGTTCTTGGTTGGGGCCAGACTAGAGATAGTTTCGGGGTTGCTCAACGGGGGGAGGGGCGATGCAGGACAGAATTGCAGCGCACGATGGCTCGCCGCGCGACGGGTGCGCTCGCTCGCCCCGCTTGCGGGGAGAGGCGAAGAAATCACCTACCTGAACAGATGCAGCGCCGCGTATTGCAGCAGCATGATCGCCTTGGCGTCGATGATGCGGCCATCAGTGATCATCGCCAGCGCCTCGTCGATGGAAAGCTCCAGCACCTCGATGTCCTCGCCCTCGTGTTCGAGGCCGCCACCGTCGCTGACGCGCATCTCAGGCTCGTACTCGGCGACGAAGAAATGCAGCTTCTCGGTGATGGCACCGGGGCTCATGAAGGCCTCGAACACCTTGTGGACGTGGTGCAGGCGGTAGCCGGTCTCTTCCTCCGCCTCGGCGCGGATGCGCTCTTCCGGGGAAGCGTTATCAAGCACGCCGGCGGCCGCCTCGATCAGGAGATCGTCGTAGCCACGGATGAACGCCGGCAGGCGGAACTGGCGCACCAGGATCACGGTACGCCGGGCGCGGTTATAGGGCAGCACGGCGGTGGCGTTGTCGCGCTCATAGGTCTCGCGGTGCTGCGTCTGCCACGCGCCATTGGCGCGCCGGTACTCGAACGTCGTGGTTTTCAGCGTGGTCCAGCCGTCCGAGAGCACGCGGACGTCCTTGATGCGGACGCGGTCGGAAATGGTCATTTGCTTGATCTCAGTTGCTTGGCGTGGTCGCGCGGCCGTCGAGCCACTTCTGGAACATCACCGAGGTGGATAGCTCGAAGCCCAGCGAGTCATAGAACGCATTGGCCTGCGCATTCTCGCGGCGGACCAGGAGCTGCAGTTTCGAAATGCCGGCGCTTCGCAGCCAGTCCTCCGCCGCCGCCATGATGACGCGGCCATGGCCGCGCTTTTGGCTGTCAGGATCGACCGCGACGTAATAGACCCAGCCACGATGGCCGTCATGGCCGACCATCACGGTGGCGACGATCGCGCCGTTGTCGCGGCCGACCAGCACGGTGGAATTGTCGCGCCGCCGCGCCAGCGCGATGTCGGCATGCGGATCGTTCCAGGGCCGCGTCAGGCCGCAGCGCTGCCACAGCGCGACGACCTTCTCGACATCGGCATCCGCGATCGCGCCGATCGCGAGCGCAGCAGGGGGCACGCTCACAGCACCTTCCCCGGATTCATGATGCCGAGCGGATCGAGCATCGCCTTGATGGAGCGCATCAGCTCGATCGCGGTCTTGTCCTTCACCTCCGGCAGCTCGTCGCGCTTGAGCACGCCGATGCCGTGCTCGGCCGAGATCGAGCCGCCCATGCGCAGCACGATCTCGAACACCACCGCGTTCATCTCGTGCCAGCGCGCCAGGAAATCCGCCGTATCGGCGCCGACCGGCTGGCTGACATTGTAGTGCAGATTGCCGTCGCCGAGATGGCCGAACGGCACCGGCCGCGCGCCGGGGATCAGCTTCACCACGGCGGCATCGGCCTCGGCGATGAAGGCGGGCACGGCCGCGACGGGCACGGAAATGTCGTGCTTGATCGAGCCGCCCTCCGGCTTCTGCGCCGCGGACATCTCGTCGCGCAGCTTCCAGAACGCACCGCGCTGGGCGAGGCTCGCCGCGATCACGGCGTCGTCGACGATCTCTTCTTCCATGGCGCGGGTCAGGATCGTCTCCAGCGGCGTGCGGGCATCCTCGCCCGGCGAAGACAACTCCATCAGCACGTACCAGGGATGCTTCGCCTGAAGCGGATCGCGCACGTCGATGCCGTGCCGCACCGAGAAATCGACCGCCATCTCCGACAGCAGCTCGAAGCTCGTCAGCGCATTGGCGGCCTCGCCTTGCGCGATCGTCAGTAGCTTGAGCGCCGCCGCCGGCGATCTCAGCCCGACGAAGGCGGTCTCGACCGCCCGCGGCCTCGGGAACAGCTTCAGCGTCGCCGCCGTGATGATGCCGAGCGTGCCTTCGGCGCCGATGAAGAGATTGTGCAGATTGTAGCCGGTGTTGTCCTTCTTCAGCTTCGAGAGAGAATTGAGCACGCGCCCGTCGGCGAGCACCACCTCGAGGCCCAGCGCCATCTCGCGCGCAACGCCATAGGCGAGCGCCGCGGTGCCGCCGGCATTGGTCGAGAGATTGCCGCCGATGGTGCAGCTTCCTTCCGCGCCGAGCGACAGCGGAAACAGCCGGTCCACCTCCGCCGCCTTTGCTTGTGCGATCTGCAGCACCACGCCGGCCTCGCAGGTCATGGTGTTGGAGGCGGTGTCGACCTCGCGGATCTTGTCGAGCCGGCGCAGCGACACCACCACTTCGCCATTGTGCGGCGTCTGCCCGCCGACGAGCCCGGTGTTGCCGCCCTGCGGCACCAGCGCGATGTTGTGCGCGGAGGCGAGCTTGCAGATCGCGGAGACCTCGGCCGTCGAGCCCGGGCGCAGCACCAGCGGCGAGCGGCCGTGGAACAGGTTGCGCTCCTCGGTGACGTAAGGCTCGATGTCGGTCGCATCGGTGATGGCGTGACGGTCGCCGACGATCTTGCGGAATTGGGCGATCAGCTCGGGCGCAAGCGGCGGGGTGGCGGATTTATCGACGTTCATTCTCGTGTCTCTTCTCAAGCTTCTTATCGGGCAACCGCAGCCCGGCGCAGCCGGTCATTGATCGCTTCGCCAATTCCTTGTTCGGGGATCGCCATTACCGCGATCGCGCGTGGTGCCCGGGCATCGAGGCTACGAAGATAGCCGAACAGATTGGCGGCGGCTTCATCGAGATCGCCTGTGGGCGACAGATTCATGATGGCCGCAGCAGCATCGACGCCCGGCAGCCGCGCGGGGCCGAACGCCAGCAGCGCTTCGCCCGGCGCGACCTCGCGCGCATTGAGCCGCACATTGGCGCGCGGCGCGTAGTGCGAGGCCAGCATGCCCGGGGCCAGCGGCTGGCTGTCGCTGAGCTCGGCCTCCACGGGCGGCCGCGTCAGCGGCGTGCCCAGCACCGCCTCGATCCGTTCGCGTGACAGTCCGCCGGGGCGGAGCAGCATCGGCGCCTCGAAGCAGCCGACGATGGTCGATTCGACCCCGACCGTAACAGGCCCGCCGTCGACGATCAGGTCGATCCGCCCCGCGAGGTCGCTCTCGACATGGGCGGCCAGCGTCGGCGAGACGTGGCCGGAGATGTTGGCCGACGGCGCCACCACGGCCCCGCCGAAGGCGCGCAGGATCGCCTGCGCCACCGGATGGGCGGGGATGCGGATCGCGACGGTATCGAGGCCCGCGGTGGCGAGATCCGCCACCGGGCAGCCCTCGGTTTTCGGCACCACCAGGGTCAGCGGCCCCGGCCAGAACGCTTCCGCGAGCTTCAGCGCGCGCGCATCGAACCGCCCGATCCGCCGCGCGGCCGCGATATCAGCGACATGCGCGATCAGCGGATTGAACGCCGGCCGCCCCTTGGCGGCATAGAGATGGGCGATCGCCGTGGCGTTGGCGGCGTCCGCGCCGAGCCCGTAGACCGTCTCGGTCGGAAACGCGACCAGCCCGCCGGCGGCCAGGGCCCTCGCGGCGGCTTCCGCGCCGGCCTCGCCGGCCGGCAAAATCAGCGTTTCAAGACCCGTTTTCACTAGGGCAAAATTCCTCGGCTCGGCCGCTTGCAGTGCGTCAAACCCGACGCTATAAGCCGCCTTCTTGTCGGAGTGTGGCTCAGCCCGGTAGAGCACTGCGTTCGGGACGCAGGGGTCGCAGGTTCGAATCCTGCCACTCCGACCATTCTTCCAAAAGTCGACGTTTTCCTAAAGACTTGGCGGACCGGCCGCCGGCGCCTCGTGGGCGCCTTTTAGCAACGATTTTCGGGGCGGGTCCACGGCCGATTTGGCGGGGCAGGGGCGCTTGCCGCGGCGGCGGCATCGCTCGGCGCCTCAGACTTCTCCCGTACCAGCTGCCCCACGGCATATGGTCGGCGCTGGAACATGAGAACGGGCCGGTAGACGAAATGCCCGCGTGAAATTCGTCTCGGACGAAAAGCTGCAAGCAGAAGCGACCTCCGCGATTGACACGTCTTGCTTCACCAGGAGCTGGCAAGCGTGTTCGAGGCACCTGATGAGCTGATTCCTTCCTCCGCAGACCAGAAGTCAGAAACTCGTGCGGCACGATGAAGGGCGAGCGCGGCACCGGGAAGCGGGAGGGCTCGATGCAGCAGGTCGTCCGAGCGCTTTGCAACGTTTCGACGTGATCCAGCGGATATTTGATAAGGGCCGTGATCCAACCGTCGCGAGGCTTCGTTTCGTACGGGCCGATCGCAACTGATCGCACGATGGATGCGCCATGTCGGGTGCAGCCATCGCGTCGACATGGATTGAATCACATTCTTGGAGAACCTGATGACGCCTGCAATTCGTTCGTTCGTGGCCGGAGCGGCCATGGTCGCTGCACTGCTTGGTCCATCCGTGGCGCGCGCTGCCGACATCGTGGACACCGCTGTTTCCGCGGGTTCGTTCACCACGCTGGTGACGGCCGTGAAAGCCGCCGGTCTGGTGAAGACGCTCAAGAGCAAGGGCCCGTTCACGGTGTTCGCGCCCAACGATGCAGCCTTCGCCAAGCTGCCGCCCGGAACGGTCGAATCGCTGTTGAAGAACAAGGCAAAGCTCGCGGCGGTCCTGAAGTATCACGTCATTCCGGGCCGCGTGAAGGCTGCCGACGTCGCCGGCAAATCGCTGAAAGTGGCAACCGTCGGAGGCCAGTCCCTCAATGTCGACGGAAGCCTCGGTGTCCGCGTCAACGACGCGCACGTCATCCAGCCGGATATCGAGGCCTCGAACGGCGTCATCCACGTCATCGACACGGTGCTGCTGCCCCCGGCCGGTGCAAAGAAGATGCACCACTGATACGGCAACCAATGAGTACCCGGCCGTTGCGACGGCCGGGTATTTTTCGGGATGGATCGGCTGCGCCGAGAGAGTTTCGCCGTCGCTCGAACAGGACTACCTTCGCGCCACCAGCATCCCCACCAGAAACGCCACCATCAGCGACGGCAGTGGGGCCTCGCGCACCATGCCGCGAACGATGTCTTGCCAGTGCTGCTCGGGGACCAGTCTCGGCGATCGCACCTTGGGCGCCGGCTCGATGCCCCAGCTTGATGCGAGCTCGGCGATCTCGCTTTGCGCGAGGCGCACGCCGTCGCGGACGCGGAAGACCGCGGCTTCGTATCGTTCGCGCGGCGCGAGCAGCATCAAGGTCTCGACGGCCGTGCGCAGCGTCATCTCGCCGTAGCCTTGCAGCCGCACCGACTCCTCGGGGTCCGATGTCATGCCAAATCCCTCGCAGCGCGAAATGCCGCGACGGTGAAGGCCGTCGCCGCGCACAGGACCCGCATGGATACCGCGCCGGCGGCGGCGCGCGCAGGATCGGCTCGCGTCAGGTGCCTGCTCATGATCTTGCTCCATGCTCTGCATGGAAATGGCGGCGGCGGAACTTGGTTCCCTGCGCGCGATGCGAATCGCGGGCTACTTCCGCAACAGCTCGCTCAAGGCCGCCGTCGCCTCGGCGCAGCGGATGTCGTCGATCTCGCGCGACAGGCTGAGCGCGATCGCTCTCAGCTCTTCCAGCGTCCCGCTATCCGAATGCTGGTTTTCAAGCTGGCCGAGACGCTTGTTCAGATCGTCCAGTCTCGATTGAAGCTGCCCGATGCTGGCCGCCCCATTCACTTTCCAAACGCGTTGTGCACGCATCGTCGTTCCCCTGATAGTCTCACGGCCTTGTGAGAGTGGTTCGTGGCCGGAATGGGAGTTTGTTTTGTCCGGCTTCAGATTGTGGGGAACCGTTGCAGATCGGCAACGAATGACGGGAGTTTCGGTGCGCGCTCGCCCGGCGCCGCGCACGATGATGCCTGCAGGCACGGAATTTGATTGTGCAATCAGGATGATGGGCCGAGGCAGCCTATGCGTGCGGCGCAGGCTCAAGCCCGATGCATCCGGAAAAACGAAGGAATGACGCGTGGCGAGATTTGTGACGATTGCAGCCGGCCAGCTCGGCCCGATCGCGAGGAGCGAGACCAGGACCGCGGTGATGGCGCGGCTGATGGGCTTGATGCGCCAGGCTCGGGCCTGCGGCTGCGATCTGATCGTCTATCCCGAGCTGGCGCTGACCACGTTCTTCCCACGCTGGTATTTCGAGGATCAGGCCGAGATCGACAGTTTCTTCGAGCGCGAGATGCCGGGCCCCGAAACGCAGGCGCTGTTCGATCTCGCGCGCGAGCTCGGAATCGGCTTTTGCCTCGGCTATGCCGAGCTGACGGTCGAGGCCGGAATTGCCAGGCGCTACAACACCTCCATTCTCGTCGACAAGAGCGGCGCGATCGTCCTGAAGTATCGCAAGGTCCATCTGCCCGGCCATGCCGAGCACGAGCCGTGGCGCGAGTTTCAGCATCTGGAGAAGCGCTACTTCGAGCCGGGCAGCGGCTTCGGCGTGACGGCTGCCTTCGGCGGCGTGATGGGCATGGCCATCTGCAACGACCGCCGCTGGAGCGAGACCTATCGCGTGATGGGCCTGCAGGGCGTCGAGATGGTGCTGATCGGCTACAACACGCCGGTGCACAATCCGCCCGCGCCCGAGCATGACGATCTCTCGCTGTTTCACAACCATCTGGTCATGCAGGCCGGCGCCTACCAGAACGGCACCTTCGTGGTCGGCGTCGCCAAGGCCGGCGTCGAGGAAGGCGTCGACCATATCGGCGGCAGCTGCATCATCGCGCCCTCGGGCGAGATCATGGCGGCCTGCACCACCAAGGGCGACGAGATCGCGCTGGCGCGCTGCGATCTCGATCTCTGCAACTCCTACAAGCGCACCACTTTCAATTTCGACGTCCACCGCCAGCCGCGGGCCTACGGAATGATCGTGGAGCGGAAGGGCGTGACGACGATGGCGGATGGGACGCCGGTGCCGCGCAAGGGGTGAAACTCTCCCTCCTGTCATTCCGGGGCGATGCGCAGCATCGAACCCGGAATCCATCAACCCGCACTACAAGGGGTTAAATGGATTCCGGGCTCGCCGCTTTGCGGCGCCCCGGAATGACGCCGGAAAGCTCGGTGTTTCGCCCCCGGTGTCAACCCGATGTCGCGAAAATATTCCACTTTACCGAAATTCGGATTTGTCGTATGTGTCGCCCATTCCGGCTCATTCTTGAGGGGCGATCATGAGGTCGTCATTGTCGCGAGCCGGGCTTGCGGTGGACGCGGCAGCGTCGGGCGCGAGTTGCCGGGGTAGGGCGGATTGCTCTCCGTGAGCCCTGGGGCTTCGCGCGGACGAACGGCGCTGTCAGGTTCGTCTCGCCTGTAAGTTTCCGGCTCCGTCGACAGGGCCGGGAAAACTGCGGCGAAATGGCGAACCGCGCGTACGGCAAAACCGTGTGGTCCTGGCCGTCGTTGCTACGGTCAAGCCCTTGCGGAGGCGGCAGTCGCGTCAACCGGCGCGGTGCCGGTGAATTTCGCAGGGGTGAGGGAGGCCAGAACGAACTCGGCTCCCGGGAGAGCGCGGCATAAGCCGTCCGACCATCGCGCAGGGAAGGCCGAGTGATTGGCACCACCTGTATGCTGCTGTGCGGTTTTCTGCGTGTGCCTTTTGCGCAGCAGACCGCGGGTGCGTTGTCAGCACCCGGCCTTCCCTGTGCCCTCTTGGCTCGAGAGGGTGAGCGACGAAGCAAAGCTCGGGCGAATTTCGCCGCGAGAACGGGAAAACGTGTCCGCAAGCGAGATGTAGCCGAAGAGCGTGCTGTTGCGTCGTACTCCGTCATTGCGAGCGGAGCGAAGCAATCCAGAATCTCTCGTCGGAGCAACTCTGGATTGCTTCGTCGCAAGGGCTCCTCGCAATGACGCGGAGGAGAGAGCGTGCGCCAAACTCCATTCTCGTGCCCCGGACGCAGCGCAGCGTCTCTTCGACGGTGCGCTGCTGAGCGGGGCCCATGCTGAGGCATCGTGCCGTGTTGCCGCTCTGGGTCCCGGCGCTGCGCCGCAACGCTGTCGCGTTGCAGCTTGTCCGGGACACGAGCGAGAGCCGCATCGTCAGAACCTTCGAATCCTCCCCCTCGACCCATTCACAACCACGTGTCTTTATTCGGGAACAATCATTCCCTATTATGCCGCAATGCAAAAGACTGCCCGCCGATCTCAGTCTGCCCGTCGTCCCGGCCGCCCCCGGGAGTTCGATATGGATACCGCGCTCGACCGCGCCGTGCGCGTGTTTCGCGAGCGGGGCTACCATGCCACCTCGATCGGCGACCTCACCGCGGCGATGCGGCTCGCCACCGGCAGCGTGTACAAGGCGTTTCGCGACAAGCATGCGGTATTCCTCGCCGCCTTCGAGCGCTACACGGCACTGCGCCAGGAACAGACCCGCAGCGCGGCGGCGCGGGGCGCAAACGGCCGTGAGCAGATCCGCAACGTGCTGCTGTCCTATGTCGAGCACTCCCAGGGAATCGAGGGACGGCGCGGTTGCCTCGTGGTCGGCAGCGCCGTCGAATTGTCCGCGCACGATGCGATGGTCGCTGCCCGTGTCAACGCGCAGCTTGCGACCAACGAAAACTTCATCGCCGGCCTCATCCGCGAGGGGCAGGCCGACGGCTCGATCCCCCGTCATGTCCCCGCCGACGACACCGCGCGGCTGATGCTCTGCATCACGCAGGGGATGCGCGTCGTCGGCAAGGCGCGCCTAGCGCTCGACGGGGAGCGCCTCGTCGGCGTCGCGATGAAGCTGCTCGCCTGAATTTTTTGTCTGAATAGGGAATAGTCATTCCCTATACATTATCTGGAGACTATGCGAATGACGATGAATGCCACGATCGAGACCGCGCCCGGGCCGGATGCGGTGTCGCAGCGCCTGACCTTCGTGCTCGCCGCGGCCTGTGGCATGGTCGCCGCCAACATCTACTATGCGCAGCCTCTGATCGCTCCGATCAGCGCCGCGCTCGGCCTGTCGCATGCAGCTAGCGGACTGATCGTCACCATGACGCAGATCGGCTACGGCACCGGGCTGCTGCTGATCGTGCCGCTCGGCGATCTCGTCGAGAACCGCGCCCTGATCTGCTCGGTGATCACGCTCGGCGCCGCGGCGCTGCTCGCCGCCGCGTTCGCCACCCATGCGCTGCCGTTCCTGATCGCCGCGCTGTTCATCGGCCTCGGCTCGGTGGCCGTGCAGATCATCATTCCCTATGCGGCGCACCTGGCGCCGGCAGCCATCCGCGGCCGCGTCGTCGGCAACGTCTCGACCGGCCTGATGCTCGGCATCATGCTGGCGCGGCCGGTGTCGAGCTTCGTCACCGCGGCCCTGTCGTGGCACGCGGTGTTCTTCTGCTCCGCCGCGCTGATGATCGTGCTCGCGATCGCGCTCTGGATGACGCTGCCGAAGCGCAAGCCGGTGACGCGGATGCATTACGGCGAATTGCTGCTGTCGATGCCGCAGCTGGTGCGGGCGACGCCGCTGCTGCGGCGCCGCGCGCTCTATCAGGCGAGCCTGTTCGGCGCCTTCACCCTGTTCTGGACGGTGGCGCCGCTCCAGCTCGCCGGCGAGTTCGGCTTCTCCCAGCGCGGCATCGCGCTATTCGCGCTGGCCGGCGTCGCCGGCGTGTTCGCCGCACCGATCGCCGGACGCCTCGCCGACCACGGCCATAGCCGCGTCGCGACGCTGGTCGCGATGCTGCTCGCAGCCGGCGGCTTCCTCGTGACCTATGTCGGCGCGCCCGGCTCGATGCTGAACCTCGCCTGTCTGGTGGTGGCCGCGATCGCGATCGATATCGGTGTCCAGGGCAACGTCGTGCTCGGCTTCCGCGCCATCTTCGCGCTCGGGCACGAGCACCGCAGCCGCCTCAACGGCCTCTACATGGCGACGTTCTTCGCAGCCGGCGCGGCCGGCTCCGCGGTCGGAGCCTTCGCGTTCGCGCAAGGTGGCTGGGCACTCGCATCGGCCATTGGCCTTGCGCTGCCCGTCGCGGGCCTGCTCTACGCGGCCACCGAGTAGTTGCTGGATCGCCAATTTCCATCTCGCGGTTTGCCGGCGGCTGTAGTACTTTTGTCGCAAGCGCACCTGGTTAACGCACGAGAAGGGTAGGCTGATGAGGCGTGCGGGGCTGTTTGGTGTACCGCGGGTACGGCCATGGTCGTGGCAGGCGTTCCTGCTCGGGCTGATCGTCGTCGCAATGTCGGCCGTGGTTCAGGGCATCTGCGTCGCACTCGGCGCAAAGCTCTATTTCGCGGCGTTCCTGCCCAGCCTGTTCGTGCTGGGAATCGTCACGGGGGCGCCGGCGGCGGGATTCGCCGCGCTGCTCACCATTCCGGTGGTATGGTGGGGCTTCATGCCGCCGCTCTTTCGATTCAGCCCGCTGACCAGCGACTATGCGGATTCCATCAACCTGTTCTTCCTGCTCGCCGTGCTGCTGATCGGCCTTGCCGATCTCTGCCGCGAGACGATGAGGATCGTCAGCCGCGGCGGGCTGAACGGCTCAGGCGGGAGCGCGGCAACGAATTTGCAATAAATTCGCCGTGCAGGACCGTGCGCGTTGCGGACGCGCAACAGTCCGGCAACCATCCGCGAACTTGCCGCGCGCCGCTAACTTTTCGAAAAAGATTTGGCCGCAGTTTCTCCCGCGGGATTGACGAGGGAGTTTTCGGACATGAACGGTCACGCCATCTTGGAGAACGTGCGCCGCTACCGCGGCATCGCATCGCTCTATCGCCAGACCGCAGCATTCCGCCCGGGCCAGAGCTGGTCGCTGCTGGAGCAGGCGAGGGAGTGGGAAGCGCGGGCGCTGTCGGAGCTGGAGGCTTATTTCGCGGCACGCACGGACTGCACCGCCCCGCTCGCGGCCTGATCGCCGGCCATCGGCGCGGCCGGCAACCGGCTCGCCGAAGGTGCGATCGCCCACGGGACAATTACGGAGTTGTCTCCGCATCCTTGTGTGCTAGCAACGGGCCGATCGAGATCTCCTTCACGTCGGCCGGGGCAAGCGATGACCACCTTCAACCGCATCTTCACGACGCAGCGTCTGCTCCAGATCATCCTGGTGCTGGCGGCGACCGTCGCCATGAAGCTGATGAGCTGAGCGCCGGCCTTCTATCGCCCGCCGAGTTCGGGCACGTCGGGCAGATAGTTCGATCCTTCCGAGCCCAGAAAATCGAACATCGCCTGCGCCGGCGGCAGCAGCACCTTGTCGCTGCGGCGGATCACGTACCATTGCCGGACGATCGGCAGGCCCGCGACGTCGAGCACGACGAGCCGGCCTTCCGTGAGCTCATGCGCCACGGTGTGGGCCGAGATGAAGGCGATGCCGAGCCCGGCGATGACCGCCTGCTTGATGGTCTCGTTGCTGCTCATCTCCATGCCGATGACCGGCTCGAGATCCGACTTCTGGAACAGGCCCTCCATCAGCGTCCGCGTGCCCGAGCCGGGCTCGCGGGTGAGGAAGGTCTCGTGCACGAGGTCGGTGAGGTTGAGGCCGGAATCCTTCTCCAGCCAGTGGCCCTTTCGCGCGACGATGATGTGCGGATTGCGCCCGAGCTGGCGGACGTCGACGGTGACGTCGGCCGGTGGCCGACCCATCACCGCGAAGTCGAGGTCGTAGCCGTGCATGGCCTCGCGGATCTCCTCGCGATTGCCGATGGTCAGCTTGATCTCGATCTTGGGGTAGCGCTTGGAGAACGCCGCGATCGCATGCGGCACGAAATATTTCGCGGTCGAGACCGCGCCGAGCTTCACCGTGCCGCCGGTCCGCCCCGCGAGCAGGTCGAGCGCGCCCTGGCAATCCGTGATGGCGGCCTCGACCCGCTCGGCCAGCGCCAGCACCTCCTTGCCCGCCTCCGTCAGCAACATGCCGTCGCCGGTCCGCTGCACCAGCGGCAGGCCGGCAAGATCCTGAAGCTGCCGGAGCTGCTGGGTCACGGCCGGCTGCGTCAGCCCGAGTTGGCTGGATGCCGCCGTCACGCTGCCCCTGGCCGAAAGCGCCGCAAGCGAGCGCAGCTGCCGGATCGTCAGATGCCGGAGCTGGGCCGCCGCATGGCTGGGACCATTATAAGAAAATTCTTTGAGGCTCATTATGAATAGAAATTTTCCTTATTAAGCCGCCCCTGTCAATCTCCTGATGCCGGGACTGATCGCACCGACCTCCAGCCAGGAGGAAACTGGATGCGGCGCCGACGGAGGGGATGGACGCAGATGACCGGGCAACTCAGGCTGGACGACCACCTTCAACGGTATTCGGAGACCGCACCCCACGCGCTGGCGGTGGCGGGCGCGGTGGATGCCATCGCGGCAGCGGCGATCGAGATCGCCGATCTCATCGCCTCCGGCGATCTCGCCGACGCCTCGGGCCTGACCACGGGCCGCAACAGCGATGGCGATCTCCAGCGCGATCTCGACGTGCAGGCGGACGCGATCCTGCGCCGTTGCCTCAGCCGGCTGCCGATCGCAGCGCTCGCCTCGGAAGAGATGCGCGAGGCCCAGATCGTTGATCGTCAGGGGCGCATCTGCATCGCGATCGATCCCCTCGACGGCTCCTCCAACATCGACATCAACATGACCGTCGGCACGATCTTCTCGATCCTGCCGGCGCCCGATGATCTCTCGCTCGCCTTCCATCAGCGCGGCTCGGCGCAACTCGCAGCCGGCTTCGTCACTTACGGTCCGCAGACCTCGCTGGTGCTGACGCTCGGCGACGGCGTCGACATCTTCACGCTCGACCGCAAATCCGGCTGCTTCCGCCTCGCGCGCAGCGTGGTGCAGATTCCGGAGGCCTGCGAGGAGTTCGCGATCAACGCGTCGAATCGACGGCACTGGGATCCGCCGGTGCGCGCCTTCGTCGACGAGTGCCTCGCCGGCGTCGACGGGCCTGCCAACCACGATTTCAACATGCGCTGGATCGGCTCGCTGGTCGCGGAAGCCTATCGCATCCTCACCCGCGGCGGCGTGTTCCTGTATCCCTCGGACGCGCGGCCCGGCTATGGCGACGGCCGCCTGCGCCTCACCTACGAGGCGCATCCGATGGCGATGATCATCGAGCAGGCCGGCGGCTCGGCCACGACCGGGCGCGAGCGCATCCTCGAACTGTCTGCGCAGAGCCTGCACCAGCGCGTCCCGCTGATCATGGGCTCGAGCAACGAGGTCCGGCGCGTCGAGGAACTGCATTGCGATCCGCTGCTGGTTGCCAGCGTCTCCGCGCCGCTGTTCGCGCGCCGCGGCTTCTTCCGGCTCTGAGCGAGGCGCGCCATGTCCAGGAAGCATCCGATCATCTCCATCACCGGCTCCTCCGGCGCCGGCACCACCTCGGTCAAGAAGACCTTCGAGCAGATCTTCTTCCGCGAGAAGGTCAACGCCGCCTACATCGAGGGCGACGCCTTCCATCGCTACGACCGCGCCGAGATGCGTGCGCAGATGGCCAAGGAAGCCGAGCGCGGCAACAAGCATTTCAGCCATTTCAGCCCCGAGACCAATTTGTTCGAGGAGCTGGAGCGCGCGTTCCGCGACTACGGCGAGACCGGCACGGCGGTGACGCGGCATTACGTCCACGATGCCGAGGAATCGGCGCTGCACGGCGCGGCACCCGGCACCTTCACCGACTGGAAACAGCTGCCGGAGAATTCGGACCTGCTGTTCTACGAAGGCCTGCACGGCGCCGTGGTCACGGACAAGGTGAATGTCGCGCGCTATGCCGATCTGAAGATCGGCGTCGTGCCTGTCATCAATCTCGAATGGATCCAGAAGCTGCACCGCGATCGCAGCGCGCGCGGCTATTCCACCGAGGCCGTTACCGACACCATCCTGCGGCGGATGCCGGACTACATCCACTACATCTGCCCGCAATTCACCGAGACCGACATCAATTTCCAGCGCGTGCCGACGGTGGACACCTCCAACCCGTTCATCGCGCGATGGATCCCGACGCCGGACGAATCGATGGTCGTGATCCGCTTCAAGAACCCGCGCGGCATCGACTTCCCCTACCTGCTCTCGATGCTGCCGCAAAGCTGGATGTCCCGCGCGAACTCGATCGTGTGTCCGGGCGCGAAGCTCGACCTTGCGATGCAGCTGATCCTGACGCCGCTGATCATGCAGCTGATCGAGCGCAAGCGAAACCTGAAGTGAACGAGGAGAGAATCCGATGAACATCTCCGTCCACGCCGAAGCCGACATCAATGCGGTCACGCACAACGATCTCGCCAATGCCGTCCGCTTCCTCGCGGTCGACGCCATCGAGACGTCGCAGTCCGGTCATCCCGGTTTGCCGATGGGCATGGCCGACGTCGCCACCGTGCTGTTTTCCCGTTTCCTGAAATTCGACTCGGCCCATCCCAACTGGCCGGATCGCGACCGCTTCGTGCTGTCGGCAGGGCACGGCTCGATGCTGCTCTATGCACTGCTGCACCTCACCGGTGGCGACCTCAGCCTCGACGACATCAAGGCCTTCCGGCAATGGGGCTCGAAGACGCCGGGCCATCCCGAATATGGCCACACGCGCGGCGTCGAGACCACGACGGGGCCGCTGGGGCAGGGCATCGCGACCGCCGTCGGCATGGCGCTCGCCGAGCGCATGGCCAATGCACGGCATGGCGACGGCCTTGTCGACCACTTCACCTATGTCGTCGCGGGCGACGGCTGCCTGATGGAAGGCATCAGCCAGGAGGCGATCTCGCTTGCCGGCCATCTCGGGCTCGGCCGCCTGATCGTGCTGTTCGACGACAACGGCATCTCGATCGACGGTCCGACCTCGCTGGCCACGTCCGACGATCAGCTCGCGCGCTTCGCCGCCTCCGGCTGGTCGGTGCGCCGCGTCGACGGGCATGACCCCGAAGCGGTGGCGCAGGCGATGGCGGAGGAGCGGGAGACCGCAAAGCCGTCGCTGATCGCCTGTCGCACCATCATCGGCTATGGCGCGCCTGATAGGCAGGGCACGGAGAAGGCGCATGGCGCGCCGCTCGGCACCGAGCAGACGGCGGCGGCGCGCCGGACTCTGGGTTGGGACTACCAGCCCTTCGTGGTGCCTGTCACGGTTCAGAAGGCGTGGCGGATGATCGGGCAACGCGGGCAGATCGACCGGCTCGCCTGGCTCGATCGCTATGAGCGTGCGACGCCGGAGCAGCGCGACCTGTTTGTTGAGGGCAAGGCCGTCGCTTTGCCCGCTGCCTATGCACTGGCCGCCGCGAAATTACGCGAGCGTTTCGCATCCGAGCGTCCGAAGCTCGCGACGCGGCAGGCCTCGCAACAGGTGCTCGACGGCATCGCCGGGACGATTCCCGGCCTGGTCGGCGGTTCGGCGGACCTGACACATTCGAACCTCACGCATGCCAAGGCGCAGGCTCCGGTCAAGCGAGGAGCGTTCGGCGGCGATTACATCCACTACGGCATTCGCGAGCACGGCATGGCCGCCGCGATGAACGGCCTCGCGTTGCATGGCGGCTTCATTCCCTATGGGGGCACGTTCCTGGCCTTCTCCGATTACAGCCGGCCCGCGATCCGCCTTGCCGCGCTGATGCGCGTGCGGGCCATCCATGTGATGACCCACGATTCCATCGGCCTCGGCGAGGACGGCCCGACGCATCAGCCGGTCGAGCATCTGGCGGCGCTGCGCGCGATACCGAACCTCCTGGTGTTCCGTCCCGCAGACGCGGTGGAGACGCTGGAGGCATGGGACTGCGCACTCAGCTCCGAGAACCGTCCATCCGTGCTGTGCCTGTCGCGGCAGGCGCTGCCGACCTTTCGCAGCGACGCGCGTGGCAGAAACCGTGTCTCACGCGGCGCCTATCTCGTCGTCTCGCCGGACGGCGGCCGCGACGTGACGCTGATCGCCACCGGCTCGGAAGTGGCGATAGCCCTGGACGCCGCTCGCCTGCTCGCGACCGAGCACATCCGCGCGGCCGTCATCTCCGCACCGTGCTTCGCCCTGTTCGAGGAGCAGCCGGACGATTACCGCGCCTCCGTGCTCGGCACCGCGCCGCGCGTCGGCATCGAGGCGGCGGTGCTGGGCGACTGGCCACGCTGGATCGGTGCCGACGGCGAGTTCGTCGGCATGCGGGGCTTCGGCGCCTCGGCGCCCGCGCCGGTGCTGTACCGCGAGTTCGGCATCACGCCGCAAAGCATTGCAGAAGCCGCCCGCCGGGCCATCGCCCGCAAGAGTCGATAAGGAGGACGTCCTGTGGCCCGTATTACGCTTCGCCAGCTGCTCGATCACGCCGCCAGCCACGGCTATGCCGTGCCGGCGTTCAACATGAACAACATGGAGCAGGGCATCGCGATCATGCAGGCGGCGGCTGAGGTCGACGCGCCCGTGATCATCCAGGCCTCGCGCGGCGCGCGCAGCTATGCCGGCGATCTCATGCTCTCGCACATGATCGACGCGCTGGAGCGGACCTATCCCGACATTCCGCTCTGCATGCACCAGGACCATGGCAATGACGAAGCAACCTGCGCGTCCGCCATCGCTCACGGCTTCACGTCCGTCATGATGGACGGCTCGCTTGAGGCCGATGCCAAGACGGCGGCCGATTACGACTACAACGTCGCGATCACCCGCCGGGTCGTAGACCTCGCGCATTGGGTCGGCGCTTCCGTCGAAGGCGAACTCGGCGTGCTCGGCTCGCTGGAACATGGCGGCGGCGAGCAGGAGGATGGCCACGGCGTCGAGGGCAGGATCAGCCACGATCAGCTCTTGACCGATCCCGACCAGGCCGTGGAGTTCGTTCGTGCCACCAAGGTCGATGCGCTCGCCATCGCGATGGGCACCTCTCATGGCGCCTACAAGTTCAGCCGCAAGCCTGATGGCGACATCCTGGCGATGCGCGTGGTCGAGGAGATCCATCGCCGGCTGCCGAACACCCATCTGGTCATGCACGGATCCTCCTCGGTGCCGCAGTCGCTCCAGGACATGTTTAACCAGTTCGGTGGCGAGATGCCGCAGACCTGGGGCGTGCCGGTGGACGAGATCGTCCGCGGCATCAAGAGCGGCGTGCGCAAGGTCAATATCGACACCGATTGTCGGCTGGCGATGACCGCCGTGTTCAGGAAAGTCGCCGCGCAAAGCCGGAGCGAGTTCGACCCGCGCAAATTCCTGAAGCCGGCGATGGACGCAATGCGCGAATTGTGCCGCGAGCGGTTCGAGCAGTTCGGTACCGCGGGCCACGCCAGCAAGATCAAGGTCATCCCGATGAGCGAGATGGCGCGGCGTTATCGCGCCGGCGAGCTCGACCCGTGCATCGACGCCCGCGAGCCCGTGGCGGCCTAGCCAATCAGAAAGAGCAGAGAAAAGAGCAGGAGAGAGACATGAACGCACATGCAGGCACGGTCCGCGGCAAAGAGCGCTATCGCTCCGGCGTGATGGAATACAAGCGCATGGGCTATTGGGAGCCCGATTACACGCCGAAGGACACCGACATCATCGCGCTGTTTCGCGTCACCCCGCAGGAGGGCGTCGATCCGATCGAGGCCTCCGCCGCGGTGGCCGGCGAATCCTCGACCGCGACTTGGACCGTGGTGTGGACCGATCGCCTCACCGCCGCGGAGAAATATCGCGCCAAGTGCTATCGCGTCGATCCGGTCCCGGGCTCGCCCGGCTCGTATTTCGCTTATATCGCCTATGACCTCGACCTGTTCGAGCCGGGCTCGATCGCAAACCTGTCGGCCTCGATCATTGGTAACGTGTTCGGCTTCAAGCCGCTCAAGGCGCTGCGCCTGGAAGACATGCGCTTCCCCGTCGCCTATGTGAAGACATTCCAGGGGCCGGCGACCGGCATCGTGGTCGAGCGCGAACGCCTCGACAAGTTCGGTCGGCCGCTGCTGGGCGCAACGGTGAAGCCGAAGCTCGGTCTATCCGGGCGCAACTATGGCCGCGTGGTCTATGAGGCGCTGAAGGGCGGGCTCGACTTCACCAAGGACGACGAGAACATCAACTCGCAGCCCTTCATGCACTGGCGCGACCGCTTCCTCTACTGCATGGAGGCGGTGAACCGCGCGCAGGCCGCCTCCGGCGAAGTGAAGGGCACGTACTTGAACATCACCGCGGGCACGATGGAGGACATGTACGAGCGCGCCGAGTTCGCGAAGGAACTCGGGTCGTGCATCGTCATGATCGACCTCGTGATCGGCTACACCGCGATCCAGTCGATGGCGAAGTGGGCGCGCCGCAACGACATGATCCTGCATCTGCACCGCGCCGGTCACTCGACCTATACGCGGCAGAAGAGCCATGGCGTGTCGTTCCGCGTCATCGCCAAATGGATGCGCCTTGCCGGTGTCGACCACATCCATGCCGGCACGGTGGTCGGCAAGCTCGAGGGCGATCCCAACACCACGCGCGGCTACTACGATGTCTGCCGCGAGGACTTCAACCCGACCAAGCTCGAGCACGGCCTGTTCTTCGACCAGTCCTGGGCGAGCCTCAACAAGATGATGCCGGTCGCCTCCGGTGGTATCCACGCCGGCCAGATGCATCAGCTGCTCGACCTCCTGGGCGAAGACGTCGTGCTGCAATTCGGCGGCGGCACCATCGGCCATCCCATGGGCATTGCCGCCGGCGCGATCGCCAACCGCGTGGCGCTGGAAGCCATGATCCTCGCTCGCAATGAGGGCCGCGACTACGTCCACGAGGGCCCGGAGATCCTGGCCAGGGCCGCCGAGACCTGCACGCCGCTGAAGGCGGCGCTCGAAGTCTGGAAGGACGTGACGTTCAATTATCAATCGACCGACACGCCGGACTTCGTGCCGACCGCGCTCGAAACCGTTTGAGGAGATTTGACATGAAGCTGACTCAAGGCTGCTTCTCGTTCCTGCCCGATCTCACCGACGATCAGATCACCAAGCAGGTGCAATATTGTCTGACCAAGGGTTGGGCGGTGAATATCGAGTTCACCGACGATCCGCATCCCCGCAACACCTATTGGGAGATGTGGGGGCTGCCGATGTTCGACCTTCAGGATGCCGCCGGCGTGATGATGGAGCTCGTCGAATGCCGCAGGGTGTACGGCGACCGCTACATCCGCATCAGCGGCTTCGATTCCAGCCATGGCTGGGAATCGGTGCGGATCTCCTTCCTCGTCAACCGGCCGCCGAAGGAAGCCGAGTTCGAGCTGGTGCGGCAGGAAGTCGGCGGCCGCGCGATCCGTTACACCACGATGCGCAGGCCGGCCGCCCACGCCGCTCAATAGCCATTCTCCTCCGCGCGGAGCTCTCCCTGCTCCGCATCCTTGGCGGACCACTGCTTCGCCGCTCCCGGCGGCGAAGCTCTTTTCTTCGAGGTGCCGATGCTCGATGTTCCCTATGCAATGACGACCGAACGGAACGAGACTCGTTTCGATCTCCGCAAGGAGGCCGAAGCGGCCGGGATCACCGATACGCTGCAACAGCTCGACCAGGAGCTGATCGGGCTCAAGCCAGTGAAGGACCGCGTGCGCCAGATCGCCTCGCTGCTGCTGGTCGAACGTATCCGGCAGCGGGCGGGACTGGCCTCCGCGCCGCCGACGCTGCACATGTCGTTCACGGGAAATCCCGGCACGGGCAAGACGACCGTGGCGCTACGCATGGCCAGGATCCTGCACGGCCTCGGCTTCGTGCGGCGCGGTCAGGTGATTTCCGTGACGCGCGACGACCTCGTCGGCCAGTATATCGGCCACACCGCGCCGAAGACCAAGGAGATCCTGAAGAAGGCGATGGGCGGCGTGTTGTTCATCGACGAGGCCTATTACCTGCATCGTCCCGACAACGAGCGCGACTATGGCCAGGAATCGATCGAGATCCTGCTCCAGGTGATGGAGAACCAGCGCGAAGACCTCGTCGTGATCCTCGCCGGCTATGGCGAGCGCATGACGAGCTTCTTCGCCTCCAACCCCGGCTTCCGCTCGCGCATCGCGCACCACATCGAATTTCCCGACTATGCCGAAGCCGAGTTGCTCGTGATCGCCGAGCTGATGCTGAAGGAGCGCGGCTATCGCTTCTCGGCGGCCGCGCGCGAGGCTTTCGAGAAGTATATCGAATTTCGCCGGACCCAGCCGTTTTTCTCCAACGCCCGTTCGATCCGCAACGCCGTCGACCGCATCCGCCTGCGGCAGGCCGATCGCCTGGTGTCCGATCTCGACCGCATGCTCGATGTCGCCGACCTCGAGACCATTGATCCCGCGGACGTCCTTGCGAGCCGCGTCTTCAGCGGCGGTGCTGACGTGCGGAGTGCAAAGCCATGAGCGGAGACATCCTCATCGCCCCCTCGATCCTGGCCGCGGATTTCGCCCGTCTCGGCGAGGAGGTCGCGGCGATCGATGCGGCCGGGGCCGACTGGATCCATTGCGACGTCATGGATGGGCATTTCGTGCCGAACATCAGTTTCGGTGCTGACGTCATCAAGGCGATCCGGCCTTTGACGAACAAGGTTTTCGACGTGCATTTGATGATCGCGCCGACCGATGCCTATCTCGAGGCGTTTGCAAGGGCCGGAGCGGACATCATCACGGTGCACGCCGAAGCGGGTGCGCATCTCGACCGTTCGCTCCAGGCCATCCGCTCGCTCGGCAGGAAAGCTGGCGTCAGCCTTTGTCCGTCGACGCCGGAGGCGGCGATCGAGTATGTGCTCGACCGTATCGATCTCGTGCTGGTGATGACGGTCAATCCGGGCTTTGGCGGCCAGTCCTTCATCGCATCGCAGATCGACAAGATCAGGCGGATCAGGACCATGATCGGCGAGCGGCCGATCCGGCTCGAGGTCGATGGCGGCGTCATGCGCGACAATGCCGCTGCCGTGGCCGCAGCGGGCGCCGATACGCTGGTCGCGGGTTCTGCCGTGTTTCGCGGCAGGGGCGCCGCCGAATATGCCGCCAATATCGCGGCCATTCGCGCCGCCGCCGAGGCCGGCCAAGTTCCGCACCTGCAAAACGGTTCTGCGCAGCGGACGCGCGCAAGCGATGGAGGCCGTAGCCGGTAGACTAGAGAAGGCCGAGCGTTCCTTGGCGCAATTTGGAACTTTGACCCGCGTACGCATTTCCCAAGAAGGAGCCGAGATCAAGCGAGGGTGGGCGCAGCAAATCTTTTGCACAATCGCCATCGGCCTGACGTAAATTAAGGCAATAACCTCGGCAGATGCGAGGGAGGGTCTCATGGAGAACGTACGTCGCTACCGGGCGCTGGCGTCCCTCTGTCGTCAGCAGGCGGCCTACCGGCCGCTCCAGACCTGGGAACTCCTCGGCCAGGCCGAACATTTCGAACACCTCGCCGAAGTCGAACTCAAGGCGCATTTCGACGCGTGTAATGTGCAACGCGACGGAGACAACACTGCTGCGCCCCCGCCATGGCAGGCTCCCGTCGCGGCGTAATGGCGCCAAGCCGGCTCGACTCAATGCGACATCAGCGTCGGCACTGTCATGGCTTCCAGCATGGCGCGGGTGACGCCCCCGAGAACGCGCTCCTGCAATCGCGAATGGCCGTAGCCGCCCATCACCAGGAGATCGAGGCTCTCGTCGGCCGCCAGCGACAGGATGGTCGGCTGAATGTCGGCGCGCGCCGCCGACAGGCTGACCGTGCGGGTCGGCAGTCCGCGCCGGCCGAGATGTTTTGCCAGACTGCTCGCTGAAGTCTCGCCGGAGGCGGCGTCGGCCTCGTTGATGGTGATGATCACGATCTCTGCGGCGCGCGCCAGGAACGTCGCTGCGTCACGCACGGCGCGGGCAGCGAGGCGGCTGCCGTCCCAGCAGATGCCGATCCGGTTCGCCTTGAAGGCTCCACGGAAGGTGTAGGGCAGGAACAGCACCGGGCCGCCCGCCTGAAACAGGATCTCGCCTGGCACGTCGTTGTCAAACGCGCCTTGCGCCGGATCCGGCTGGAGCACGATGCTGAGGTCGTGCAGTCGCGCCATCTCGCCGAGCGAAACGGCTGCATCCGCCGGGATCGCGCCGAGCGCGTGGCAGGCGTAGGAGATGCCGGCGTTCGCGGCTTCGCTCCTGAACACCGCGAGCGCGGCCTCGGCCCGCTCCACGGCCCGCTCGCGCTCCAGTTCGAACACGGCCGCCACCGCCGCGCCGCCCTCCATCACGTAAGCCGCACTGGTTGCGACATAGCCGACCGCGACCGCGTCGAGATGGGCGTTGAGGTGCGCCGCGAGCGAGATCGAGCCCTCGATCGCGGACCGCATGGGACGTTCGGTGGGAATGTGGACGAGAATGTCTTTGTACATGGCGCGCCTCCGGTGGGCCTCAGGAGCGCAGTTTTTCACTGCGCGAAGCGCCCGTGTTGAGCTGCATCAAATGGGCGGCGACGATCTGCCTGCCGCGCCCGCTCTGCCATTCTTTGCCGAGATTTAATCGGATGGACGGGACGCCGTAAGGTGGCAGCGACCATGTTGAGGGCAAGGCGACACCAGCTCAACATGGATATTTCGACATGAACGATCGCGTCAATTCCGACACCACCACGTCCCGCAAGATCTTGAGGCCGCGCCGGCTGGCGCTGCTCGGCACCGTGGCCGCGCTGGGTGTGGCCGCCCTGTCAATGGCGCCAGGCTCTGCGCCGTTCGGTACGAACTCCTTCATTGCGCCGGCTCAGGCTGCGGAAGCCGCCGCGACGCCGCCGGGCTTCGGCGATCTGGTCAGCAAGGTCAAACCCGCGGTGATCTCGGTGCGGGTGAAGATCGACCAGGACAGCGACAAGACCGCGATGCTGCAGCAGAACCGGATGGATTCGGACGAGGATACGCCGTTCGACCAGTTCTCGCGACAGTTCGGCTTCCGCTTCCCGGGCGGCATGAACGGCATGCCGCGCCAGCGCCATCAGGTGATCACGGGCGAAGGGTCCGGCTTCTTCATTTCCCCCGACGGCTATGCCGTGACCAACAACCACGTCGTCGACCACGCCGAGTCCGTCCAGGTGACGATGGATGACGGCACGACCTACACTGCGAAAGTGGTCGGCACCGATCCGAAGACCGATCTCGCGCTGATCAAGGTCGATGGCAAGAAGGACTTTCCGTTCGTCAAATTCTCCGACCAGAAGCCGCGCATCGGCGACTGGGTGGTCGCGGTCGGCAATCCCTTCGGTCTTGGCGGCACTGTGACCGCGGGTATCGTCTCGGCCAGCGGCCGTGATATCGGCAATGGCCCCTATGACGATTTCATCCAGATCGATGCGCCCATCAACAAGGGCAATTCCGGCGGGCCGGCCTTCGACATGAACGGCAACGTGATCGGCGTGAACACTGCGATCTTCTCGCCCTCGGGCGGCTCGGTCGGCATCGGCTTCGACATTCCCGCCTCGACCGCCAAGCTCGTCGTCGCGCAATTGAAGGACAAGGGCGTGGTCACCCGAGGCTGGCTCGGCGTGCAGGTGCAGCCCGTGACATCGGATATTGCCGACAGTCTCGGCCTCAAGGAGGCGCGCGGGGCGATCGTCGACAATCCGCAGGATGGCAGCCCGGCGGCGAAGGCCGGCATCGAGGCGGGGGACGTCATCACCGCCGTCAACGGCACCACGATCAAGGACTCCCGCGACCTCGCGCGCACCATCGCCACCTTGGCGCCGGGCACGTCCGTGAAGCTCGATGTCTTCCGCAAGGGCGACAGCAAAACGGTGACCCTCGCGCTCGGCGAACTGCCGAACGAGCGGCAAGCCAAAGGAAATGGCAATGCCGACGAAGGCAGAGGGCAGCCGAATGCCGGCACGCCGCGCCTCGGCCTCAGCCTGGCGCCGGCGGGTGACGTCCAGGGCGCGGGCCAGAAGGGTGTCGTCGTCACCGAGGTCGATCCGCAAGGGCCGGCGGCACAACGCGGCATTCAGACCGGCGACGTCATCCTCAATGTCGGCGGCAAGGCGGTCGCCAATGTCGGCGACGTCCGTTCGGAGCTGGCGCAGGCCAAATCGTCGGGCAAGCGCAGCGTGCTGTTGCAGGTTAGAAGCGCGGAGGCGACGAGATTCGTCGCAGTTCCGCTCGCGTAGAGTGGCGCGCACCGAGCGACGCAGATCAAAAAGGCGGCCCTCGGGCCGCCTTTCCTGTTCAGCCTCGAAATTCCCGTTGGGTTATTGATAACATTCTCGTTAACCACAGGAATGGTGACGCAGTTCGTCCGAAAAAGCCGTGTTCGTTCATCACAGTTCCAACATCGGTGCGGCAAGGAGGCCGCAAAGGTGGGTTGCAGGTGGAACTTCGAGCCTGCCGCCGCTTTGTGGAACTTGCTGGCGGTTCGCATTTTGATCGGTGCCGACATGGTTCGATTGAAGCTCTCGCGGAGGAGCGCGCTGCTCGTAGCGTCGTTGGTGCTCTGGGGCGGAAACGCGCTCGGGCGTGACGACGGCCGCTATGCGAACTCCCCCCTGAAACCATGGTTCGACAGTCTGCGCAGCCAGCTCGGCCCGTGCTGCTCGGATGCGGATGGATTTGCCGTCGCCGATCCCGACTGGGAGTCGCACAACGGGCGTTACCGCGTGCGTCTCGACGGGCAGTGGATAGATGTGCCGGACGAAGCCGTCATCACCGAGCCGAACCGGGCAGGCCGCACCATGGTGTGGCCGGTGAAGACTGCGTTCGGGATTTCGATCCGCTGCTTCATGCCGGGCAGCATGACCTGAGACGGGTCAGCGTCAGCGCTTGCTGGATTTGCGCTTCGACGACTTCTTTGACGACTTGCTTGACTTAGACGATTTTCTCGACGTCTTCTTGGCACTGTTCCGCTTCGATGCCTTCTTCGGAACCTTCTTGCCCTTCTTGCGCGCCTTCGACAGTCCGATCGCGATTGCCTGCTTGCGGCTCTTCACGCGGCCGCCGCGTCCCCCGCGCCCACTCTTCGCGGTACCCTTTTTGTAGCGCCGCATCTCGCTTTCGACATCGCTGCCGGAGCTGCGTGAGTAGCGACGTTTCTTTGCCTTGCGTGCCATGCATGCTCTCCCTTGGCGAGGAGAACCATTCGGCTCAGCCATGGTTCCGGCAGCGCATACACAACGTGCAGACGCGCGCGCAGCCAGTCTAGGCAGCCAGTCTAGAAGGAGTTCGCAAGCTCGATCTCCGCCTCCAGCGCCTGGATGCGCCGTGCGGCCTCACCGAAGGACAGGTCCCGTGCAAATTGGGCGGGTTGATAGGCCTCTTCGCTCAGCCGCTTCAGCCTGAGACCCTGCGTCCGCGTCATCTGCTCGCCGAGAAAAACCCTGGCGTCGTATTTACCTTGAGCCTGCATCAGCATTCTCCCCTTCTGAAATCGTGACTTGACTATATGTTCTTATTTTGTTCTAACAAGCCATGGACAACAGAATTAATGAAATCAGACGTAAAATCAGAGTCTTGAGGCTCGAAATGGCCGACGTCGAGGCGTCGGTGCGCAATCTCGTCGAGCGCGGCTGCGACTGCACGGAAAGGGCCCTGGCGCAGATGGATCTGCGCCGGAGAATCAACCTTCTGATCGGCGAATGGAAGGCAGCTGGCGGCAGCGACGTTCTGCCTGACGTCCGCTTTCGTCCCGCGAAGACGGGCAATCCAGTGCGCGCGAGCGGGCCTCGCTGAAATCGGGGAGCGCGCGGTGGAGGGACCCGGACGCGTATCGGATTTGAAACTGCTCCCAAGTCCCAAGAGAAGGGCCCCGCAACAGGCGGGGCCCTCGATGGATTCCAGGGAGTGGCCTATTTGGTGTTGGTCATGCCGCCTTTGTTCGTCATGGTGCCGCCCTGATCGGAGCCAGGGCCGGAGCCGCCTTGGCCGGAAGGATCAGCGCCCTTGGACGACTTGGTGTTGGCGCCGGTGGTCTGTGACGATGACATCGAGGATCCATGCTTGGCCTTGTGTGACTTGGCCTGCACGGCGAACGGCGCGGCGGCAAGGCCGGTTGCCAACATTACGGCGAGAGCGAGCTTGGTCGTCTTCATGCGGGAAACTCCCTGAGTTAATTTGACGCAGGCAGCCAACCGCTCTTCGCCGCAGGAGTTCCCGACAAAGCATCTCCCACGGGTCACGCGCGCTTCAAGATTGCTTGTCCTCGTCAATGATGAAGACGACGCCGGTGAGCGTCGCACCGATCGCGAACGTTGTCACCAAAGTGAGAGTGAAGACCAGAGTGGCCTGGCTTCCGCCGTTGTTGAGCAGGTTGGCCACGGCTGGATTGGACAGGACGAGCGTGAGGCTGAAGGTGAGGCCGAGGGCCGCGCCCATCATTGCATGCGTCATCAGCTTGATAAGTCCGCTGGCAGAGGTCAGCTCAGACGACTTCTTCGTGCGCATGGGAGTGCATCCCGAATTGGCATGCAAACACCCGCGCGGTTGTCTGGTTCCATTCGGTTGAAATAATTGTCATCGCCCGCTTCATCCGACGTTCATGCCGGGCTTGCAAGGATGAGCGCCATCAAAACGGGAACATGGATATGGGTAAGGTCGTCTTTCTTTACCGCTCGCTGGCCTATCGCAACGCGGCTGCAGACATCCTGCGCAAGGCCCGCAGGCTGCCGCGCGGAGCAGAGCGAAGCGCGGCGCGTCGCTACGCCAGGGCCCTGCGCGATCTCGCGCGAACGGAAGCCTGGCTGGAAGGGCGGGTCCCACGCGAACCGCAGATGGCCCAGCGCATGACGAGCGCGGCCTCCGGTTAGCCGGACGCGCGCTGCAACTCTGCGGAGCCGCCGGTGTCGAACTTGCCGGGTCCGGCGGTGGCCGTCCTGCGCTTCAGCGGCACCTCCAGGCGGCACAGCAGGCCTTCGGCGCGCCAATCGAACTGCGCCTGTCCGCCAAGCTGGGACTCGACGCTCGCAAGCAGGCTTCGCGTTCCGAAGCCGCGAGATTTCGGTGTCATGACCAGCGGACCGCCGGATTCCTCCCAGCTCAGCGTGAGCAGCTCGTCCTCGACCCGCCAATCGATCGCGAGCCGCCCCGATCGAGTCGAGAGCGCGCCATACTTGGCCGAGTTGGTGAAGAGCTCGTGCAGCGCGAGCGCCAGCGTCTGGGCCATCGCCGGCAGCAACTGAACTTCGGGACCGGCCAATCTGATCTGGTCGCCGAGCGAATAGGGTGCAAGCTCCTCGTCGATCAGCCGGGAGAGCTCGGCGCCCTCCCAGCTCGACAGCGACAGGATGGTGTGCACGCGCGCCAGTGCATTGATGCGTCCCTCGACGGCGTTGACATAGTCCTTGACCTCGTCCGCCCGGGTGAGGCGTACGATCGATTGCGCCAGCGCCAGCGCGTTCTTGGCGCGATGATCGACTTCCCGCGCCAGGAGATTCTGCCGTTCCTCGGCGCGCTTGCGCTCGGTGATATCGACGGTGACGCCGCTGACGCGCACCACGCGCCCGCGCTCGTCCACCGTCGCCGCCGCCGTGCCGACGCACCAGCGCACCTCGCCGTCGGGCCGCACGATGCGGAACTCAGTTTCATAGGCGCGCGTGCCCTTGTTGAATTCGGTGATCGCCTTGCGCAACTGATCGACGTCATCGGGATGCAGCAGCGCTTGGACGTTGGCCGGATTGACTTCGAAGCTCTCGGGGCCGACGCCGAAGATGCGGTATTGCCCCTCGTCCCACATCCAATCGCCGCTGATCCAGTCCCAGTCCCAGGATCCCATCTTGCCGGCAGCGATCGCCATGCTGCGCCGCTGCTCGCTCTCGCGCAGCTTCGCGGTGGAGCTCTCCAGTTCCGCAGTGCGTGCGCGGACGCGGTCCTCGAGTTCGTGGTTCAGCCGTTCGAGCTCGCGCGTCTTGCGGTAGAGCTCGGCAAATACCCTGATCTTGGCGCGCAGCACTTCCGGAACGACCGGCACTGGCACGTAGTCGACCGCGCCCATCTCGTAGCCGCGCAACCGGTCGATGTCGCTGACCTGGATGGCCGAGATGAAGATCATGGCGGTCTTCTGGAAACGCGGATGCTCGCGGATCATCGCGGCGAGCTCGAAGCCGTCGAGTTCGGGCATGCAGACGTCGACCAGGATCACCGCGATCTCGGTCTTGAGCAGCACCTCCAGCGCCTCGCGTCCCGAGGAGGCGATCACGAGGTTCTCGCCGAGATCCTTCAGGATCACCTCATAGGCGAGCAGCTTGGCCGGCTGATCGTCGACGAGCAGGATGTTGACCTTTTCCTGGTCCATACGCGGGCCCAACTCAGCGGTGCAGCCACATGCGGATCGCAAGCAGCAATTGGTCGGTGTTGACCGGCTTGGCGAGATAATCGGACGCGCCGGCTTCGAGGCATTTCTCCCGATCGCCCTTCATCGCCTTGGCGGTCAGCGCGATGATTGGAAGACGGGCGAAGGCCGGGCTCTCGCGGATCACGCCGATGGTCTGATAGCCATCCATCTGCGGCATCATGATGTCCATCAGCACGATCGCGATCTCCGGATTGGATTCGACCAGTGTCACAGCCTCGCTGCCGGTCGTCGCCGTCAGCACTTTCATGCCGCGCCGTTCCAGCACGCTCGACAGGGCGAATATGTTGCGGGCGTCGTCGTCGACGAGCAGGGCGGTCTTGCCGATCAAGTCCTCGTCGGAACTGTTCAGCTTCTCCAGCATACGCTGCTTCTCGATCGGCAGCTCCGTGATCACGCGGTGCAGGAACAGCGCGGTTTCGTCGAGCAGGCGTTCCGGCGATTCCACGCCCTTGACCACGATGCTGCGCGCCATGGTGTGGAGTTCCGCGTCCTCCTCCGCCGAAAGCTCGCGGCCGGTGAAGACCACGACCGGGATGTTCGAGAGTCGTTCGTCGTTGCGGATCTGGTCCAGCACCTCGAAGCCGCTCATGTCGGGCAGCCGGAGATCGAGTACCACGCAGTCACACGGCTGCTCGCGCAGCGTCGAAAGTGCCTCCGCGCCGGTGGCCGTCGACACGATCTCGATGTCGTCGTGGTACAGCAGCTCGCGGATCGAAAGCTGCTCGGCCTCGTTGTCCTCGACGATCAGCAGCCGCTTGCGCCGCGGCCGCGCATATTCCTTGATTTGCGTCAGCGCGGCTGAGATGCCTTCAGGCGTGGTCGGCTTGTTGACGAACGAGAACGCGCCGCGCGCCAGCGCATGCTGGCGGTCCTCGTCGAGCGTGATGATCTGCACGGGGATGTGGCGGGTCAACGGATTGTGCTTGAGCTGGCTCAGCACGGTCCAGCCGAGCATGTCGGGCAGGAACACGTCGAGCGAGACTGCTCTCGGCTGATACTGCTTGGCGAGCTCCAGCGCCTCCGCGCCCCGCGCGGCGACCAGAACCTTGAATCCCTTGTCGCGCGCGAGGTCGACCAGCACACGCGCGTAATGCGGGTCGTCCTCGACGATCAGGAGGATGCTGTCGCCGGGCTCGAGGTTCAAGCGGTCGTCGGGAAGCTGCTCGATGACGCGCTGCTGCTCCGGCGCGGCCGGCTGCAGCGCAGGCGGCTGGCTGTATTGCTGCGGCGCCGGCGCAGCCCGCGGTGCGAGCGTCGGGCCGGAATATTTCAATGGCAGATAGAACGTGAAGGACGAGCCCTTGCCCGGTGTGCTGCGGAGATGGATCTCGCCGCCGAGCAGGCTCGCGAGTTCGCGGCTGATCGCGAGCCCGAGGCCGGTGCCGCCGTATTTCCGGCTGGTGCCGGCATCCGCCTGCTGGAACGCCTCGAAGATCAGCTTCTGCTTCTCCAGGGGAATGCCGATCCCGGTATCGGACACTTCGAACGCGATCACCGCCGGCGCGGAGTTCAGCACCGGGTGATCCGTCCCCCAGCCGCCGATCGCGCCGGCGACCTTCAGGCGCACCTCGCCTTCGGCGGTGAACTTGAAGGCGTTGGAGAGCAGGTTCTTCAGGACCTGTTGCAGCCGCTTGGAGTCGGTGACGATGCTGCGTGGCAGGTTCGGATCGACGTCGATCTTGAACGACAGATTGCGGTTGTCCGCCTCGTGCCGGAACGGGCGGCCGACTGTCTCGAGCAGGTTCGCGGTCAGGATCTCCTCGGCGTCGACCGTGACCGTGCCGGACTCGATCTTGGAGAGATCGAGAATGTCGCTGATGAGGTTGAGCAGGTCGGTGCCGGCGCCGTGGATGGTGCGGGCAAATTCGACCTGCTTGGCCGAGAGATTTCCGTCCGGATTGTCGGTGAGCTGCTGGCCGAGAATCAGGATCGAGTTCAGCGGCGTGCGCAGCTCGTGGCTCATATTGGCGAGGAACTCGGACTTGTATTTCGAGGTCAGCGCAAGCTCGGTCGCCTTCTCCTCGAGCGCGCGGCGAGCCTGCTCGATCTCCTGGTTCTTGCGTTCGACCTCGACGTTGCGCTCGGCGAGCTGCTGCGCCTTCTGCTCGAGCTGGTCGTTGGTCTGCTGCAATTCGCGCTGCTGGGTCTGCAGCTCGCCGGCGAGTTGCTGCGACTGCTTGAGCAGGCCTTCGGTCTGCATCGTCGCCTCGATCGAGTTCAGAACGATGCCGATGGAGTCGGTGAGCTGTTCCAGGAATGTCATCTGCGACGTCGTGAAGGAGACGAGGGAGGCGAGCTCGATTACGGCCTTGACCTGGCCTTCGAACAGGACAGGCAGCACGACGAGGTTTTTCGGTGCGACGCGGAACAGCGCCGAGTTGATCGGCACCACGTCGGACGGAATGTCGGAGACCATGCGCGGCCGCTTGTCGAGGGCGCACTGGCCGATCAGGCCTTCGCCGAACTGGAGCACGCGCTGATAGGGATAGATGCCGTCGCTGGCATAGGATGCGAGCAATAGCAGCTGGGAATTGTCCTCGTTCTCGACCTGGTAGATCACGCCGGTATGGGCGTTCACCAGCGGCGACAGCTCGGTGAGCAGCAGCCGGCCGACCGTGGTGAGATCGCGCTGGCCCTGGAGCATGTTGGTGAACTTGGCGAGGTTGGTCTTCAGCCAGTCCTGCTCGGTGTTCACGTCCGTCGTCAGCCGGAGATTCGTGATCATCGTGTTGATGTTGTCTTTCAGCTCCGCGACTTCGCCGCGGGCGTCGACCTGGATCGATCGCGTCAGGTCGCCCTTGGTCACGGCGGTCGCCACTTCCGCGATGGCGCGCACCTGAGAGGTGAGGTTGGCGGCCAGAAGGTTCACGTTGCCGGTGAGATCCTTCCAGGTGCCGGCAGCACCCGGCACGTTGGCCTGGCCGCCCAGCCGGCCTTCGACGCCGACCTCGCGCGCAACCGACGTCACCTGGTCGGCGAAGGTCGCGAGCGTCTCGGTCATGTTATTGATGGTGTCGGCGAGAGCGGCGACCTCGCCCCGCGATTTCATCGTCAGGTTCTGCTTGAGGTCGCCGTTGGCGACCGCAGTCACCACCTTGACGATGCCGCGCACCTGCTCGGTCAGGTTTGCAGCCATCAGGTTCACGGTGTCGGTGAGGTCCTTCCAGGTGCCGGCGACGCCGGGCACTGCAGCCTGGCCGCCGAGCTTGCCCTCGGTGCCGACCTCGCGGGCGACGCGCGTGACTTCGCCGGCGAAGGCGTTGAGCTGATCCACCATCGTGTTGATGGTGTTCTTCAGCTCGAGGATTTCGCCCTTGACGTCGACGGTGATCTTGCGGGAGAGGTCGCCGCGCGCCACGGCCGTGGTCACTTCGGCGATGTTGCGGACCTGCGTGGTGAGGTTCGCCGCCAGGAGGTTGACGTTGTCGGTGAGATCCTTCCAAGTGCCGCCGACGCCGGGCACGACGGCCTGACCGCCGAGCCGGCCTTCAGTACCGACCTCGCGCGCCACGCGCGTGACTTCGGCGGCGAAGGAGCGGAGCTGCTCGACCATGGTGTTCAGCGTGTCCTTCAGGAGAAGGATCTCGCCGCGCACGTCCACCGTGATTTTCTTCGAGAGGTCGCCGCCGGCGATCGCGGTCGCGACCTCGGCGATGTTGCGGACCTGGGCCGTCAGGTTCGAGGCCATGAAGTTGACGTTGTCCGTGAGGTCCTTCCAGGTGCCGGCGACGCCGGGCACTTCGGCCTGGCCGCCGAGCTTGCCTTCGGTGCCGACCTCGCGCGCCACGCGCGTCACTTCGCCGGCGAAGGCGTTGAGCTGGTCCACCATCGTGTTGATCGTGTTCTTCAGCTCGAGGATTTCACCCTTCACGTCCACGGTGATCTTGCGGGACAGGTCGCCGCGCGCCACGGCCGTCGTCACCTCGGCGATGTTGCGGACCTGGGCGGTGAGGTTGCCCGCCATCGAGTTCACGGAGTCCGTCAGATCCTTCCAGGTGCCGGCGACGCCGGGCACGTTGGCCTGACCGCCGAGGCGCCCTTCGGTGCCGACCTCGCGCGCGACGCGTGTCACCTCGCCCGCGAAGCGGTTGAGCTGGTCGACCATCGTGTTCAGCGTGTCCTTGAGCTGAAGGATCTCGCCGCGTACGTCGACGGTGATCTTGCGCGACAGGTCGCCGCCGGCGATCGCGGTCGCCACTTCGGCGATGTTGCGGACCTGGGCGGTGAGGTTGCCCGCCATCGAGTTCACGCTGTCGGTCAAATCCTTCCAGGTGCCGGCAACGCCGGGCACGTCGGCCTGGCCGCCGAGCTTGCCGTCGGTGCCGACCTCGCGCGCGACGCGCGTGACTTCACCCGCAAAGGCGTTGAGCTGGTCGACCATGGTGTTGAGCGTTTCCTTCAGCTGAAGGATCTCGCCCGACACGTTCACCGTGATCTTCTTCGACAGATCGCCCTTGGCGACCGCAGTTGCGACCTCGGCGATATTGCGGACCTGGCCGGTGAGGTTCGAGGCCATCGAATTGACGCTGTCGGTCAAGTCTTTCCACGTGCCGCCGACGCCGCGCACGACGGCCTGACCGCCGAGCTTGCCTTCGGTGCCGACCTCGCGCGCCACGCGCGTCACCTCGCCGGCGAAGGCGTTGAGCTGGTCCACCATGGTGTTGATGGTATCTTTCAGCTCCAGAATCTCGCCGCGCACGTCCACGGTGATCTTCTTCGACAGGTCGCCACCGGCGACCGCCGTCGTCACCTCCGCGATGTTGCGGACCTGCGCTGTCAGGTTGGAGGCCATCGAGTTGACGCTCTCGGTGAGGTCCTTCCAGGTGCCGGCGACGCCGAGCACGTTGGCCTGGCCGCCGAGCCGGCCCTCGGTGCCAACCTCGCGCGCGACGCGCGTGACTTCGCCGGCGAAGGCGTTGAGCTGGTCCACCATGGTGTTGAGCGTCTCCTTCAGCTGAAGGATCTCGCCGGAGACGTTCACCGTGATCTTCTTCGACAGGTCGCCGCTGGCGATGGCGGTGGCGACGTCGGCGATGTTGCGGACCTGCGCCGTCAGGTTCGAGGCCATGAAGTTGACGTTGTCGGTGAGGTCCTTCCAGGTGCCGGCCACGCCGGGCACCTGGGCCTGACCGCCGAGCTTGCCCTCGGTGCCGACCTCGCGCGCGACGCGCGTCACTTCCGAGGCGAACGAGTTGAGCTGGTCCACCATCGTGTTGATGGTGTCCTTCAGCTCCAGGATCTCGCCGCGCACGTCCACCGTGATCTTGCGGGACAAGTCGCCGCGCGCCACGGCGGTGGTGACGTTGGCGATGTTGCGCACCTGAGCGGTCAGGTTGCCGCACATGGCGTTGACGCTGTCGGTCAGGTCCTTCCAGGTGCCGGCGACGCCCGGCACGATCGCCTGGCCGCCGAGCTTGCCGTCGGTGCCGACCTCGCGCGCGACGCGCGTCACTTCCGAGGCGAAGGAGCGGAGCTGGTCCACCATCGTGTTGATGGCTTCCTTGAGCTGCAGGATCTCGCCGCGGACGTCGACCGTGATCTTCTTCGACAAATCGCCATTGGCGACTGCGATCGTCACCTCGGCGATGTTGCGAACCTGATTGGTCAGGTTGTTCGCCATCGAGTTGACGCTCTCGGTCAGGTCCTTCCAGACGCCGGTCACCTCGGGCACCTGGGCCTGACCACCGAGCTTGCCCTCGGTGCCGACCTCGCGCGCCACGCGCGTCACCTCGGAGGTGAACACGCCGAGCTGCTTGATCATGGTGTTGACGATGTTCGCCGACTGCAAAAACTCGCCGCCGAGCGGACGGCCATCGACGTCGAGCTTGACGGTCTGGAGCAGGTCACCTTGTGCGACGGCGGCGACCGCGCGCGTCACCTCGCGCGTCGGCCACAGCAGGTCGTCGATCAGCGTGTTGACCGAACCTTCCATGTCGGCCCAGGAGCCTGAGGCGAGGCCGAACTTGACGCGCTGGCGGGTCTTGCCCTCGCGTCCCACCACCTGGCCGACCAGTTCGAGCTGCTGCGCCATGCGCTGGTTGGCGGCGATGATTTCGTTGAGAGTATCGGCGATCTTGCCGTCGATGCCGAGATAGTCGCCGCTCATGCGCACCGAAAAGTCACCGCTGCGCATGGCCTGCAAGGCGAGCAACAGTTCCGCCCGGGAATCCGACTCCGACGTACCGTTGGTTTTGGGCTTTGGGACGCGACGACCGGAGCCTGATGCAGTTCCGGGATCGAGGTCGCTCATACTGATTCCCCCGCAGGCGTTCGCCGAATCCGCGGCACGACGCGTTTGGTCGACATGAAATAGAGCGTCAGCCAAATTCGAAATCAAGCGCCAAGGTGCGGCGCGAGGAATTGGAACCCGCTTTGCTCAGCCCGACTGAACTAACGAGGGTCCGCGGAATTGGTTCCATGCTCTTCAGAACGGTCGTGGGGGCCGCCGCTTTGCTCGTCCCGCGCCCGGCATTCATCCTTTGGCACGGAGCCAGCCCGCACGTGGAAACACCGACGACCGGAACGGCCAGCCGGTCGAATCCGAGCGGCAGCGGCACGTCATCTTCGGGCGGCAAGGACGACAATGGCGATGCTGGCGTGACAAGATGTCGGAGAACGATCGCACCGTGCGGTCGCAGAGCCAGCAACGTCATCCCAACGACAAGTAGAAACGGCTACTTGTCCGCCATGGTACGCTCGGCGTCCCTGACCTGCGAGCGCAACATCGGGAGCTGTTCGCGCGCGAACGCTGCGAGCGCTGCATTGTCGGGCGCCTTCAGATAGCGCTCGAGCAGTCCGATGACCGATTCATACTCGGGAATCTGCGCGGCATAGAAGCTCCTGATGTAGCTTGGGCCATCCGACATCTCGGGCTCGACCAGGCTCGCGGTCGAGGATGTTGCCTTGCCGATGCGCGGCTCTGCGCCAATGGCCTCCTGGACCTTCTTCAGGCTCTTGTCGCGCCTGGCCGCTTCCTCGGCGCGCAGGGCGGCGAGGTTCTTGACCTCCGCATTGCCCTTGAGGTCGGTATTCTCGAGAAGACCCTGTTGAAATCGGCTGAAATTGTAGACGCCGCTGATAACCTCAATCGCGGTCGGTGGCCGTTCACCGGGCTTTCGCTCGCCGGTGCTGTCGGCAAGCGCCGCACTGTTGATGAATGCCAGGATGAGGGCGGCAAGAACTCGCATCGGTATCAATGATGAACAGCGTGCGAAGTTCCCTGACCATTACGATCCGGTAAGCGGGTTGCAGCGTGAGAGTTCCGTCCCCACGTGCTCCACATGAAACAGTCTGACATCTTCAGGGATAACGCCGACAATTGTCTTCAGCTTGCCGAGCGAGCCGAGGGACAACCCGCCCATAAGCGCTATTCGCGCATGGCCGACGCCTGGACGGCGCTCGCCAACGAGCAGGATTGGCTCGACGGCGAAGTCCCGCCCGTTGCGGTCCGCGCTCCTCCAAAGCGGAAGGCGTGAGCCGCTCGTTCTCGTGAATCTGCGTGTGAGACCGCTCACGGAAGGCAAGCGACTGATTTGGGATCATCCGGGAACATTCGATCGCGTCGATTTCCAGTTTCAGAAGGAGGTTTTGGCGATGGCTCCGCGTCTGGCTCTTCTCTCCCTCGTTCTCGCCTTTGGCGTCTCGGTCGCGTTCGCGACGGTGACGACGTTGCGGCAGGTGCATCTTGAGAACGCATCTGCCGCGGTCCACGCGGTCCGCAGTTAGCACTGCATCGGAACATTCGACGCCGCGGTGCGTAGGGGTTCCGAGACACCAGAACAAGCGAGAGCCCCACCATGGCCCATTCCGACCAAGGCATCGTCAAGGACAAGCGCGGGGAGGAGCAACCGCGCGACAAGGAGCGTGCACAGTCCGTGCACAAGACGAACCCGAAAGGCTCGCCTTCGCGTGAAGCGACGCGCGACCCCAAGCTGAACGACAATAGCAAGACGCCAGGCTCCGGCGTGATGCCGGACGGCTCGAGCGACGCGACAGGCTAGTTCTCACGAAGGAACGAATCCCCGCGGGAAGAGTCGACGGATTGCTTCCGGTTGTCATGCCCCCGGTGCGCCGGAAGCAATCTCCAAGGACGGCCCTGGCACCCACCGTGCCAGGGTCGTTTGCTTATGTGCGTCAGCCGCCGGTGCCGCTCTCTGGATCCCCCTGAGTATGTCCGTCAGGTCCGCGGCCGAACACGCCAAAGCTGCTTGACTTCACGCCCACGGCGGCATCGACGCCGGCGGCGGTCAGTCCGAACCTGAGGAGTTCGCGGACTGCAGCTGCACGCGTCGGCATTCGGTGCTTGAACCGGAAATCGTCGATGGCGGCCAACTCTTCCGGCGAGAGCATGACCTGAAGGCGCTCGGCGCGAAGGTCGTTCATGGCGATCACGCAAATTGAGTAAGTTGAGTAGTTTACTCAACGAACAAACTTGGCGAGGGTTCCGCCAGAGTCGCCAAAGTCTTCTAATGAGTAAGAATTCGCAATAAAATCAATAAGTTAATTTGAAACGTATTGCGCCATGGCGCATTCTTCTTGGAAAGGGAGAGAGGCCATGACGGACCAAGTCAGGTTACCTCGCAAGCTTTCCGAGGAGCCCGAAGCGCCCGAACCGGTGCGGCCGAGCCACCAGAAGGTCATCGAGCAGGTCGAGCGCTGGGCGAACAGTCCGGGCCTCCAGCCGCCGCAATCGCAGACCTTGGCGAAGGCAAAAGCGAGCTAGAAGCATGGCCCGTACAAATGTGCGGCGGTTTTCCGAAACGATCAGGCTCAAACACCATTTTATCGCGCTTTAGGGCTTCACGAAGCGAGAGCCCTCTGCCGATGGCGAATGGGCTGAACGGCGGTTGTGCGAGACAATGCGAAGCCTGCGCCTGAGCCACCAGGCCGTCACGGAAACGCTGGCCCAGACCGTCAACGCGGCGATGAAACCGAGTGCGACGCTTTCACCGACGGTGGCATGGAAGACGACAGCGAACGCCGCGAGGCCGATGCCGCCGAGTGCTGCACCTGCGGCATCGAGCGCTGCGGCCTCCTGCCCGCGACGCCGCCCGCTCAGCCCGGCCTTCTCCTTGGCGTGACGCTCGTGGCTTTCGATCAGGGTCGCGCTGGCACAGAAGATGGCCGGGAGTGCAAGAAAGAGCCCGCCGACAGAAACGCCGAAATGCGCGCCGATGACCCCCGCGAGCATCGTCGCGCAGCCGCCGAGCGCGAAGCGAACGGTGTATTCGTACCACCGCGTCTGTGTCAGTGCGGATGACGATAGCTTCACCAGCATCAGGCGGCACCTCCCAAACCGGCGAGCAGACCGAAGGCAACCCCGAGCCATACGGCGAAGGCAAGGATCGTCGCCGGGAGCGCGCCGAGACGGACTCTCATCAGGAGATGGCAGACGACGAGGCTGTAGCAGGCGAGCGCGATGGCGCCATAGATCATCGTCCAGCTCGCGGCCGCGGCATATTGTGGGCCGTGCTGGACCACGGCGATGCCAAGGGTGGCCAGCGCGACCGACGGAGCTGCGCCGAGAAGCCCGGCAAAGCTCTTTGGCCGCAGCATGTCACCGAGGATTGCAAAGATGGATACGATCAGCCCGCCGGCGACGAAGCGCACGAGATATTCCGTCATGGCCGTACCCGCGAGGCTTCGGTCCGCTGCCGCTGTGATTTCGCCAGCGCGAACCGCCTGAACAGTCGCTCGACGACGATGCCGAGCGTGAAGCCTGCCGCCACGTCGCTGATCCAGTGCGCCAGCAGCGCCACGCGCGTCAGCGACAACGCCACGGCGAGCGAGCGGGCCAAGCGGCGCGAGGCCGGCGGCAACAGGCCGGCCGCCGAGGCGAGGGCGCCCATATGCACGGCGTGACCGGAGGGAAACGCGTCGCGAGGACGTCCCGAATAGGGAATACCGCACCGGTGGCCGCTCACGGTGAGCCGGTCAGGCCTCGTCTGGTCGAATACGGATTTCAAGAGATGCGGCACTATCGCCGTGACCAGCGATACCATCAGGACGTGATCGGCAACGGGACGCCGCTGCGGATGCCGGAGGCAGGTGTAGAGCCATCCGGCAGCAGCGAGCGCGAGCAGCACATGCTCGTCGGCGCCCCAGGTCATTGCCTGGGCCGCATGCTCGAGGCCTGAGTTGGTATTGTGTGCGATCTCGCTGGCGATCGCCGTATCGATCCGGGTGGGTTTCACTGTTACGAGCGCCATCGGTCCGCCGGCGACTTTTCCTCCATGACGGTTTTGTAAAGCCCGGAGCCAAAGAAGGTTCCTGAACTGTCACGGGGCCTCGGCCCGCCGTGCCGCAATTACGGTTGTCCGGAGCCGCCGGCGGCGCCATAGACCTGTCCCGTCGCATAGCTTGCGTCGGCGGCGGCAAGCTGCACGTAAATCGACGCGAGCTCGACGGGCTGGCCGGGACGGCCGAGCGGTGTCATGCCGCCGAATTTTTCGAGCTTGTCCATCGTCGCACCGCCGGAGACCTGAAGCGGCGTCCAGATCGGTCCGGGCGCGACGCCATTGACGCGGATGCCCTTGGGGGCGAGCTGCTTCGCCAGCGATTTCACATAGTTCATCGTCGCCGCCTTGGTCTGCGCATAGTCGTAGAGATCCGGCGAAGGATCGTAGGCCTGCTCGGACGTCGTGCCGATGATGCAGGAACCAGGCTTGAGATGCGGCAGCGCCGCCTTGATGATCCAGAACGGCGCGTAAATGTTGGTCTTCATCGTCGCATCGAAATCCTCCGACGATACATCGAGGATAGAAGCGCGCGTTTGTTGCCGAGCGGCGTTGCAGACGACGATGTCGAGCCCGCCGAGGCCCTGCGCCGCCTGCTCGACCAATTGCTTGCAGAAGGCTTCGTCCTTGAGATCGCCGGGGATCGCAAGCCCGGTGCGCCCTTCCTTTTTGATGAGTGCGATCACCTCCTGCGCGTCGGGCTCTTCAGCAGGAAGATAGTTGATGGCGACATCGGCGTCTTCCCGCGCATAGGCGATTGCGGCGGCACGGCCCATGCCCGAATCCCCGCCGGTGATCAGCGCCTTGCGGCCGGCGAGCCGGCCGGAGCCCTTGTAGCTGGTCTCGCCATGATCGGGCCGCGGCTCCATCCTGCCGGCAAGGCCCGGCCAGGGCTGCGACTGCTTCTTGAACGGCGGCTTCGGATAGCGGGTGACTGGATTGGTCAAGTCGGTATCTGCCATGGACGCGGTTCCTTGCGCTGCTGAGGACGCCAGCGAAGCCGCCGCGAGTGCCGCGCTCGCGGCGTGGACGACGTGCCGGCGGGACAGTGAGGTTTTGCTGTGGTTCGACATCATGCTCTCCGCGATGTTCGAACCTCAATGCGCGGAGACGGTCGTCGTTGCCAAGCGAAGGACGCCGGCCGCGCCGGCGTCCTTCAGCAATGCGTTACCTGGTTTGACCGACGCTCGGCGCCTTGCCGAGCTCCTTGGCCATGTCGAGGTGGTGCTTCAGTGCCGGCAGGGTCTTGCCGGACCAGTCCTTGAGCGCGGCATTGTCGCCGCCCTTGGCATAGCGTTCGAACAGGGAGACGGCATCCTCGTGGGCGCTGACCTGATAGGAATTGTAGTCCGAGCTGAAGTCCTTGCCGGTCGCGCTCTTGAGCTTGTCGAGCTTGCTCTGATGGGAGCTGTCGAGCGTGGTCGGTAGCGACGCCTGCACCTTGCCGTCGTTGACAAGCCCCTTGAGCTCGGTGCTGGTCTTGGTGTGGTCGGTCACCATCTGTTGCGCGAAGCTCTTTTCCTGCGCGTTGCCCTTTTGCTGGGCGAGCTTGCTCGATTCGATCTCGAACATGTCGCTGATCGCCACCTGCTTGACGAAGTCGGCAGTGGATGGAGCGACGCCGAGCGCCGAGTTGACGCCGGTCTTCTCGCCGAGCGACTGGGCGAGCGCGGGGCCCGCGAGAGCCACGCAGGCAAGTGCGATGATGGTTCGTTTCATGGTCGGATCCCTCCAATAGGTCGCGCGGCCGTTTGCCGGCGAATATGCGCCGACCAACACGTCGCAAGAGCCGAGGTTCCTAATCATTGGCCCGCAGGACGGCGACCGGTCCGCGGATTGATCGGATCGGTCGCCTTTCGCCGCAGCCGCTCCGGAAGGAATGGCTCCGCCGACGTGGGGGTCGCATCGGCGCGCACGTCCGCGTGGTGCTGCGCCCGCTCATGCGGCGTGCGGTTGTCGTTGATCTGCCGCTTGACGTCGAGGCCTCCGACCGGATCGTTGACGCCGTGCTGGATGTCGCGGAAGTCGCTCATTGTTTACCTCATTGCTTCCCGGGCAGGATCGATTCGAACATCTGCCGCGCCGCTCCCTTGATCATCCCGCTTTCGTTCGGATCGCCCTTCATCAGCGCGAGCGAGAAATTCTTCGCCTGCTGCAAGGTGATGTGCGGCGGCAGCGGCGGCACCTCCGGATCGGTTTTCACTTCCAGCACAACCGGCATGTCACTCGCCAGCGCCTGCTCCCAGGCCGAGCCGAGCAGCTGCGGGTTGTCGATGAAGATGCCGGTGAGGCCGATCAGCTCGGCGAAGCGCGAATAGGAGACATCGGGAATGCGCTGCGAAGCCTCGAATTTGGGATCGCCGTTGATGATGCGCTGCTCCCAGGTGACCTGGTTGAGATCTTCGTTGTTGAAGACGCAGACGATGAAGCGCGGATCCCGCCACGAGCGCCAGTATTTCGCAGCCGTGATCAGTTCGGCCATGTTGTTCATCTGCATCGCGCCATCGCCGACCAGCGCGATCACCGGCCGGTCCGGCTGGGCGTATTTCGCGGCGAGCGCATAAGGAACCGCGGCGCCCATCGAGGCGAGACCGCCGGACAGCGAAGCCGTCATGCCGCGCCGCATCTTCAGGTCCCGCGCAAACCAGTTGGCACACGATCCGGAATCGCTGGTGATGATGGCGCGGTCGGGCAGGCGCGGGGACAGCTCCCAAGCGACAAGCTGAGGGTTGACGGGCGCCGCGGGCTGATGTGCTCGGTCGTCCAGCGTCTTCCACCATCTCGCAACATCGTCTTCAATGCCCCGGCGCCAGGCGTCGTCGGCCTTGGGCGCGAGCCGCGGCAGCAATGCGCGCAGCGTCTCGGCGGCGTCGCCGACGAGACCGACCTCCATGGGAAAGCGGATCGACAGCATGCTGGCGTCGATATCGATTTGAACGCCGCGCGCGCTGCCTTCCGTGGGCAGGAATTCGGCGTAGGGAAAGGCCGAGCCCACCATCAGCAGCGTGTCGCACTCCATCATCATGTTGTAGCTGGGCTCGGTGCCGAGCAGGCCGATCGAGCCTGTGACCCACGGCAGGTCGTCGGGCAGCGCGGCCTTGCCGAGCAGTGCTTTGGCGCAGCCGGCCGACAGCCGCTCGGCAACCGCGATCACCTCGTCGGTGGCGTGAAGCGCGCCGGCGCCGACGAGCATCGCGACCTTCTTGCCGGCGTTGAGCACCTCCGCGGCGCGGTCGAGATCGGCCTCACGCGGCGTGATGCTGGGTGGGCTGTAGCCGATGCCGGAATGCAGCGTGCCGTGTTCACGGGGCGGATCCTCGTAAGGTTCCTCCTGCAGGTCGTTGGGCAGGATGATCACGGTCGGGGTCCGCCGCGCCAGCGCAATCCGCACCGCGCGGTCGATCAGGTGCCGCACTTGCGCGGGCGAGGATGCCTGCATGACGTAGGCGCCGGCAACGTCCTTGAACATCGAGAGAAGATCGAGTTCCTGCTGATAGTGGCCGCCGAGGGCGTTGCGCGACTGCTGGCCGACAATCGCCAGCACCGGCTGGTGATCGAGCAGCGCATCGTAGAGCCCGGTGACGAGATGAGAGGCGCCGGGGCCGGAGGTCGCAATGCAGGCGCCGAGTTCGCCCGAGAACTTTGCGTAGGCGGTCGCCATGAACGCTGCCATTTCCTCATGCCGCGCCTGCACGAAGCTGATCTTGCCGCCGGCCCGGTTCATCGCACCGAACACGCCGTTGATGCCGTCGCCGGGATAGCCGAAGATGTGGCGCACGCCCCATTGATGCAGACGCTGGACGATGAAGTCGGAGACGGTCTGGGACATTGCGCGTGGCCCTTGGTTTGGCGGGTGTTGAAACTCAAAGAACTGCTCGTTTGGTGCGATGTTCCTGACCGCTCACGGAACATGCACCGGAACGATCCCGTGCCTATCCGGTTGGTTTTGCACGTGGCAGAGTGGAGAATTGCGATGTTGAACCAAGACGAACTGGATCGCAGTGAGACGGGCCGTTTGATCGGCAGCGACAAGGTCGAGGGAACATCGGTCTATGGCGCCGATCGCAACCGGATCGGTTCGATCGAACGCGTGATGATCGACAAGATCAGTGGCCAGGTTTCCTACGCCGTGCTCGGTTTTGGTGGATTCCTGGGCCTGGGCAATGATCACTATCCGTTGCCCTGGCAGTCGCTGAAATACGACACCGAGCTCGGCGGGTATGTCACCGGCATCACCACCAAGGAGCTGGAAGGCGCGCCCAAATATGGCTCACGAAGCGATTGGAACTGGAGTGATGACGCCGCCGTGCGTGTATCAACTCCTATTACGGCGTCCCCTTTGCTTAACGTTTCAGGAAAGTGAGATCGATGAGCAAGGAACGGCCCAACGACGATCCCCGGCAGCAGAACGACTGGGGCTCGCATCGACAGACGGACAAGCCCTGGAAGGGCAACCCCGAGAAGGAGCAGGGATCGGACGAGGTCAAACCCGATCTTGAGAAGTGGCACGAGGCCAAGACGCACTGAAGGTGCGTGCGCCCATGGCGACCTCTTGAGCAAGCGCGGCGTCCATGGTGCCGCGTTGCTCCTTTGAGCCGTGCGTTCACGAATGACAGCGCTGCCGTTGCAGGAGCCGGGGACACTGGCGCAGGCCATTCTGGCGCAGCGCCAGCAATTTCCACCAGAGCCGCCTGCTCACCCCACCGCCTGGTCCCGCCCCGGCCCCGCATGCACATGCACCTGTCTGGCGTGCAGCGGCTCGCCGCACTCCGAGCACACCATCACGGGATCGAACAGCTTGCCGCAGCAGCCTAAGAGCGCCGGACCTTCGAGATGGAGATCCGTCCGTTCGGAGAGAAATGGTGACCGCGGCGCAATAATCCGGCTAGACTGATCTGAACATCAAGCAAATTCCGGGAGGACCTTAAGTGAAGACCGCGATCACCGAACTGTTCGGCATCGAGCACCCCATCATTCAGGGCGGCATGCATTTCGTCGGCTTTGCCGAACTGGCCGCCGCCGTCTCCAATGCCGGCGGGCTCGGCATCATCACCGGTCTCACGCAGAAGACGCCGGAACTGCTCGCGAAGGAGATCGCGCGCTGCCGCGACATGACCGACAAGCCGTTCGGTGTGAACCTCACCTTCCTGCCGACCTTCTCGGCGCCGCCCTATCCTGAATACATTGCGGCCATCGTCGAAGGTGGCATCAAGGCGGTGGAGACCGCAGGCCGCAGCCCGGAAGCCTACATGCCGGCCCTGAAGGCGGCCGGCATCAAGGTCATCCACAAATGCACATCGGTGCGTCACTCCCTGAAAGCCGAACGCATCGGCTGCGATGCCGTCAGCGTTGATGGTTTCGAGTGTGGCGGACATCCCGGCGAGGACGACATTCCCAACATGATCCTGCTGCCGCGCGCGGCGGAAGAGCTGAAGATCCCGTTCGTCGCTTCAGGCGGCATGGCCGATGGGCGCAGCCTGGTCGCGGCGCTGTCGCTGGGCGCGGCGGGCATGAACATGGGCACGCGCTTCATCGCCACCAGAGAAGCGCCGGTGCATCAGAACGTGAAGAATGCACTCGTTGCTGCGACCGAGCTCGACACCCGCCTGATCATGCGGAGCTTGCGCAACACCGAGCGCGTCCTGAGGAACGCCAATGTCGATCGTCTGCTCGAGATCGAGCGCGATAAGGGCGACAAGCTTACGATCGACGACATCCACGACCAGGTCGCGGGCGTCTATCCTAGGATCATGCTGGACGGCCAGATGGACGCCGGTGCCTGGAGCTGTGGCATGGTCGCAGGCCTGATCCACGACATCCCATCCTGCAAGGAACTCATCGATCGCATCATGGCGGAGGCGGAGACCATCATCCGCGGCCGTCTGATGGGGTTCCTGGACGGAACGGGAGCGGCACGAAAGGTCGCCTGACACCGTCAAACTTCTTAACCACGGTGGCATTTGACCGCTGGAATTGCGCGCGGCGCCTCCTAAATAGGGGTAAATTAGCCCTTTAATAAATCGATTTCAGGAGGCGTCCGTGGTCCTGAAAAACGTTCCCTTCGCAGTTGCCCTTGCCCTTGTAATCGCAGGGGGCGGCATTGCGCGCGCTGACGATTACAAGCCTGACGAATATCTCGGCCTCGATCTGTCCAAGGCCGTTCTGTCGCCGAAGCGTCTCGGGCCGGAGACGCGCTTCGCGCCGCTCGCACTCGAAGCGCGTGGCGGCAACGAGGCGCAGGCTCGGGCCGAGCCTGTCGACGTGCCGAAGAAGGTCGCGGCCGAGCGCGTTCGTGTGGTCGAGCCGAAGGCCGCGCATGCCAGGAGCGCAAAGGCGCGCGGGGCGGCCCGTGCGAAGCTTGCGCGCCGCCACGGCAATCCGCTCGACGCGCAGGCAATGGATACCCGCATCCAGACCTGGCCATGTCGCTCCGGCGGTATCTGCAACTGGAAGCGTTAGTCGGGGCCAAAGCCGTCATCGCCACGTCGCAAAACCGTAGGCGCAGAGTCAAGAAACCGTAAGCCGGGAGTCAAGGAGCGCAGGCACCTTCCGTCGTGATTCGACGAAGGTTTCCTGAATGGCAACGCTCCGCGCCCCGCGCGCATGGACCCGGCGGCAGTTCCTGGTCCGCTCCGCCTCCAGCCTCGCGATGGCCTCGCTTGCGAAGCCCTCCATCAGTCGTGCCGCCGACCGCCCGCAGATCGCGGGCGGAATCCAGTCCGGCGACGTCTCGGACGGCTCGGCCGTGATCTGGGCGCGAGCCGACCGGCCTGCACGGATGCAGGTGGAGTGCTCGACCGTCGAGAGCTTCAAAACGATCATTGCGTCGGCTTCCGGCGATGCATCGCCCGACGCCGATCTCACCTCAAAACTGCTGCTGACCGATCTGCCACCGGGCCAGGATATCTTCTACCGCGTGCGCTTCGACGACATTGCCACCGGTCTCGCCGGCGAAGGCCGGCTCGGCCATTTCCGCACCGCGCCGTCAGCTAGCCAGTCGATATCGTTCCTGTGGTCCGGCGATACCGCGGGGCAGGGCTGGGGCATCGACGTCTCGCGCGGCGGCTATCGCAGCTATCGGACCATGCTCGACAACCGGCCGGATTTCTTCATCCACTCCGGCGACCACATCTATGCCGACTGCCCGATTCCATCCGAGTTGAAACTGCCAAACGGCGAGACCTGGCGCAATGTGCTGACCGAGGAAAAGTCCGAAGTCGCGCACACGCTGGCGCAGTTCCGCGGCAATTACAAATACAACCACCTCGACGAACACTTCCGCGCCTTCCACGCCGAGGTGCCGATGTTCGCGCAATGGGACGATCATGAGGTCACCAACGACTGGTCACCGATCGGCAGCCATGATGAGGCCGGATGCGAGGACGACGGCACCCCGCGGCTGGTCGCGCGCGCCCGCCGCGCCTTCTTCGACTTCATGCCGATCCGGGACATCGGCGCGCGGCAGGGTCGGGTCTATCGCAAGATCGCCTACGGCCCGCTGCTCGACGTCTTCATGATCGACATGCGCAGCTACCGCGACGAGAGCTGGAACAAGGGCGACGATCACCGCGGCTGGATCCTGGGCGCCGAGCAGCTCGCCTGGCTCAAGCGCGAGCTCGCCGCCTCGCGCGCAACCTGGAAGGTGATCGCGGCCGACTTGCCGATCGGCCTGATCAGCCTGGACGCCGTCGCGCTCGGCAACGGGCCGCCCGACCGGCGCGAGCACGAGATCGCGGATCTGCTCTCCTCCATCAAGCGTGCCGGCATCCGCAACATCGTCTGGCTCACCGCCGACATGCACTACACCGCCGCGCACTATTACGATCCGAACAAGGCGCAATTCCAGGATTTCGAGCCGTTCTGGGAGTTCGTCTCCGGCCCGTTGCATGCCGGCAGCTGGGGGCCTGGCGAGCTCGACGACACCTTTGGCCCGGTCGCGATGTATCAGCAGGGCTGCAGCGCAGCGCAGGGCGAGAACCTCGCGCCATGTTTCGGACTGCAGTTCTTCGGGCGGGTCGACATCGATGGCCGCAGCGGTGTGATGACCGTGACCTTGAAGGACGTGGACAATCGTCACCTCTGGTCGGTCGATATCGTGCCGCAGCCGCATGGGCGGCCGGCCGTGGTGGCGCAGCATTCCTAAGCGCGAACCCGATCTTGATGATTGGCTGGCCGGCGACTCGCGCGCTATAGTCGCTACTCTCGCCGCCTCTTTCCGTCACCGAAGAGTCTGCTCACGCGGCATTGCTGCGCGCATCGGCGGCCTGCGATATCTCAGGAGCCTGTTTCATGGACCATCTGAAAACACAGGGCATCAGCTTGCCCAAGCTTGGCCTCGGTACCTTCCGCATGCAGGGCGATGCCTGCCGCGCTGCAGTCGAGAGCGCGCTGTCGATCGGCTATCGCCATCTCGATACTGCCGAGATGTATGCCAATGAGGAGCCGATCGGCTCGGCCATCGCGTCGTCCCGCGTGCCGCGCGGCGAACTGCACGTCACCACGAAAGTCTGGCACGAGAACCTCGCCCCTGACGCGATCCGGCGCGCCTTCGATGCCAGCCTGAAGAAGCTCAGGCTCGACCATGTCGATCTCTATCTCGTGCACTGGCCGTCGAAGGCTGCGGACTGGGGCGCGGTGTTCGAGACCCTGATGAAGCTCAAGGAGGAGGGGCGCACGCGGGCCATCGGCGTTGCCAATTTCACCACGGCGCTGCTCAAGGTCGCGGTCGAGGACATCAAGGCGCCGATCGCCTGCAACCAGGTCGAATATCACGCCATGCTCGATCAATCGAAGGTGCTCGGCTATCTCCAGGCCAGGTCGATTCCGCTCGTCGCTTATTGTCCGCTGGCGCAGGGGCGTATCGCCTCGGATCCGGTACTGGCCGAGATCGGCGCCAGGCACGAGGCGACCGCCGCGCAGGTCGCGTTGAAATGGCTGCTCGACCAGGACGGCGTCGCCGCAATCCCGAAGGCTTCGCGCCGCGAGAGCCAACAGGCCAATCTCGACGCGCTCAAGATCACGCTCGACGATTCCGACCGCAAGAAAATCGCCGCGCTGTCGAAGGACAGGCGTTGCGTCAATCCCGGCTTCGCGCCGGCGTGGGATTAGTTCGAGTGCTTGGGCAATAGAAATGGCCCCATGAGGGGCCATTTTCATTCGCGTTGCGCATTAGTCCCAGTGATGGTGGCGGTGGCTGCGCTTGATCACGACCACGCGGTCTCCGCGATGGTGGCGGTGCCAGCCGCGGTCATGATGGTGCATGCGATATTCGGCGCGGGCGCCGTGCGGGCCGTGATGGTGATGACCGCGCTTGATCACCACCGTCTCTGCGCTTGCCAGGGTCGGCGCTGCGATCACGAGCGCACCGAGAGCTGCAACCACATAACCAAGCTTCTTCATGATGTCCTTCTCCAAATGAATGCACATCTAAACCGTGTATTCACGCGAACGTTCCGGAGGAACGGGGAGAGAATTCTGAATGGATGTTCAGGTGGGCATGATCCGGACTCAAAGAGCCGCGTCAGCGCAAAGTGTGCGGCGGTGTCCGATTGGATCATGCTTGGGAATGACGGCTAATCGCAGCGTTGCTGCGCGGGCGTTGGTGCTCCGGTGGCGACGTACTTGCCGTCTTTGATCGTGTACTCGCCGCGCTCGCTGCGATTGTAGATCGCGCGCAGGCTGCCGTCCTTCTGCAGCAGGAGTCCGAATTCGCGAGTCTGATGCAGCGCCGGGAAGAACACCATCACGTCGAGCAGGCCCTCTGCACTGACTGTGGCCGACACCACCTCGTTCTCGTCTTTGGCTTCGCCGAAATTGCGCCGGTACATCACCCGGCCATCCTTCCTGATCTCGTAGGTCAGGAGCGCCCCCTTGTCGCGGTCTGGCCGGGCCGCGCAGTCGACCGCCCACGAGCCGAGCAGGCCCCATTGCTCGACGGTCGCGGCCAGCGTCTCGGCACCGGCCGTGGAGGTGAACGCAACCCACAGCACTACCGCCGCGATCCAGCGGTTCAAACGTCGCATCATGCCCTGAAAAACCCCGCCTCGAAGACTCCAAACTGTACCATCGCGCCCGCGGCCGTTCCACGGCGGCCGGCGATCACTCGTGAATTTGATCCGCGTCAATGAGGCAGCGCATTTCGAGGGTAGGATGGCATTCCCGAAGGCGAACGTGGATAGACCAATGCTGAATCAAGTCGTGGATTTTGCGGGCGAAGTGCTGCCGGGGAGCTGTGCCGTACCGCCTTACTCGGAGGCGGCGTTTCTGACCGAGCTGGGCGATCGCTTGCGGTCCTCGCGCATGCGCTGCGATCTCTCGCGCCGCGAGCTGGCCCGCCGCTCCGGAATCTCCGAGCGCTATATCGCCCAGATCGAGGCCGGCAAGGGCAACGTCTCGATCGTCCTGTTGCTGAGGCTCGCCTCCGCGATCCACGGCAGCCAGCCCCAGGCGGCCTGATATCAGGCCCGCTTCTCGACATTGGCGCTGCGGGCCGGCACGCCGAATTCCTTGCGGCAGACCTCGGCCAGCACGGCGACGCCCTCGCGGATCTGCTGATGCGTGGGGCTTGCAAAGCACAGCCGCAGCCGCGAGCTGGAATGGCTCTTGTTGGTCGACCATTCCGGTCCCGGATTGATCGAGACGCCGGCGGCGAGCGCGGCTTGGTACAGCTTCAGCGTATCGACCTGGTCGGGCAGCTTCACCCACAGGAAGATTCCGCCCTTGGGCTCCTCGAACTCGGCGGCCGTCCCGAACTGCTCGTTGAGCGCTTCCATCAGCGTGTCGAGCTTGGTGCGCAACGCCTTCGTCAGGGCCGGTACGTGGGTCGAAAAATGCGGCCTGCAATATGTGGCGAGCACCATCTGCTCGAGCGCGCCGGACCCGGCATCCGTCTTCAGCGACAGCATCCGCGACATCACCTCCCAGGGCGCGACGATGAAGCCGACGCGCAGCGCCGGCGCGATCGACTTCGAGAACGAGCCGATATGGATCACGCCGCCGTTCGGACTCATCGCGTAGATCGCCGGCGGCCGCTGCCCTGACCACACGAGGTCGGCATAGCAATCGTCCTCGAAGATGGGGACGCCGTATTCGGCCGCGAGCCGCACCAGCTCAGTGCGCCGGCTCTCGGGCATGATGCTGCCGGTGGGGTTCTGCACCGTTGGAATGGTGTAGATGTATTTCGGGCGGATGCCGCGGCTCTTCAGGTCGGCCAGCGTCGTCGCCAGCATATCCATGCGCATGCCGTCCTTGTCGAGGGGAATGCCGACGACATTGACCCCGAGCCGCGCCAGGCGGTTCAACGACCCCTGATAGCTGTCCTGCTCGAAGATCACGGTGTCGCCGCGCGCCAGCAGCGTGGCGTTGACGAGATCGAGCGCCTGGAGGGAGCCCGAGACGATCAGCAGATCGTCCACCGTGCAGGTGATACCGGCATCGCGCTTGAGTTTCGTCACCAGGAATTCGCGCAAGGGGAGGTAGCCTTGCGGGCCGTGCGCGAGCCCGTAGGTGGCGAGCGACCGGCCCTCGCTTTGCAGGGCGGAATTAGTCGCCTCGATCAGGCCGTCGAGCGGCAATTGCTCGGAATCGTTGTTGCCGCCGACGAAGCTGTACTTGGCAAGCCCCGTCCAGCGCGCAGAGGGGGCCGGCAGCCCTGCCGGAAACAGGGGCGCGAAATTGAAGCTGGACGTCATGGGCTTTCCTCGTTTTGTTCTTTTTTGGCGGCCGGCCTTGGCGCCGACCATGCTATTTCGATGGTGACATCATGCCAGTGTTTTGCCCGACGGGTCAAAGGGAATTCGTAAAATCCGCATCGGATCGCGCGTCTTCGACAAGCCATTGATTTTGCAGATCTGGCCTACTGTGCATGGGGTTGTTTTCGCGTTTTCGATCTGTGCTCGCGCCAGCACCTGCGCAGCGTGGCGCGTCACTGTGGTTTGCCTCACCTACTTGCCGGCCGTCCTGGTCGGGCGGCCCTGGCTGATGAAAGCGTAATGCGCATTGGCGATGCCGCCAACCATGAGGGCCTCGACCACCGGCTCTGCGATCTCGCCCGTGGCGGCCCAGTCGACCAGGAAGTTGGCCCCGGTCCCGCCGCGCAAATCGTCGGTCGGAACGAAGATCGAGACGGTGGCGAGCGGCCTCAGCGCCACCGGCTTCTTCAGATAGCTCTCGACCTGCTTGCCTGCGGTGTCGAAATAGGCGATGCGTTTAATGACCAGCGGCTGGGTCTCGGAGGCGTTGTGTACGCTGAGCGTCACCGAAAAGTCGACACGCAACTTGCCCTGGCTCATCGCGACGCTGGAATAGGCCGGCACGTAGAATCCGCCGGAGACCGCGAGGTCCTCCTTCGGCAGAGCGGTAAGCGAATCGGCAAAGTTTTGTTCGATATTGACCTTGGATTGCGCGGTGAGCGAATCGGCAAAGGCGAGGGGACCCAGCAGCATGGCTGCGACGAGCCCTCTCCGCATGTGACGAATTGCTCGCTTGCCGCACCGCAACCCGCCTCTAGGGTGCGGCAAAACGGACCAATATGGCATGCACGAGCTCATTCGCGACATCACTCTCTCAATCCTGTTTGCCTGGATGCTGGGCCTGCTCGCCCATTTCTCCCGGCAACCGCTGATCCTGGCCTACCTTATCGCCGGCTTCTGCATAGGTCCATTCGGCGCCGGCTGGGTCCATTCGCAGGAATCGATCAGCGTCATCTCCGAGCTCGGCCTGATTTTCATGCTGTTCATGATTGGGCTCGAAATCGACCTGAAGAAGATCGTGCGGGCAGGGCGGGTGATCCTGTTCGCGGCGGGCAGTCAGCTGCTCGGCGGCTGTCTGCTCGGCGTTCTGTTCTTCGTCGGCATCGGCCTGTCGCTTGGCGGGGGGCATTTCGATGCGGTCTATCTCTGCGTCGCCTGCGCGCTGTCGAGCACCGTCATCATCGTCAAGGTGCTCTATGAGAAACGCGAGCTCGATACGCTGCCGGGCCGCATCACCCTCGGCGTCCTGGTGCTCCAGGACATCTTCGCGATTCTCTTCCTGGCAGTGCAGCCGAGCCTCGCCAATCTGCAGGTCACCGTCATCCTGCTCTCGATCGGCCGCGTCGCTGTGCTGGTTGCCGCCGCGCTTCTGGTCAGCCGCTACGTGCTGCCGCGCCTGTTCCACCAGATCGCCCGGCGCCCCGAGCTGATCCTGCTCGGCGCGCTGGCCTGGTGCTTTCTCGTCGCCGAGATGGCCGAGCGGCTGTCGCTGTCGCGCGAGATGGGTGCACTGATTGCCGGCGTGTCGCTCTCGACCTTCCCTTACGCCCTCGACGTGACCGCCAAGGTCACCACGCTGCGCGACTTCTTCATCACGCTGTTCTTCGTCGCGCTGGGGATGACCATCCCCGTGCCCGGCCTCTCCGTGATCGGACTTGCCTTGATGATCGCGGCGTTCACGGTGGTGAGCCGCCTCGTCACCACCTTCACCCCGCTCTACCTGATGAAGCAGGGCCTGCGAGCCAGCCTGTTGCCGGCGCTGAACCTCGCGCAAATCTCCGAGTTCTCGCTGGTGGTGATCCAGACCGGTATCGCCGACCACCATATCGCCGCGGAGACGGCAAATGCCGTCTCCTTCGCCTTCGTGGTGCTGGCGGTGCTCTCGACCTTCGTGATGACCCGCAGCGACGAGATCACCCGCTGGGCGATCGGCCCCCTGAAGCGGATCGGCCTGCGCGACCTCGACCATGGCAACGGCCATGCCGAGGACGGGCACGAGGGCGGCCATGGCGAAGCCCGCCGCGTCGTCATCCTCGGCTTTTTCCGTGCCGCGAGCGCGCTGCTGGCCGAGATCGAGCGGCAGGCGCCGGTGCTGCTGGAGCAGATCACGGTGGTCGACTTCAACCCCAATGTGTACCAGACCCTGCTTTCGCGCGGCCTGCACGTGATCTATGGCGACATCAGCAATGTCGATACGCTGCTCCATGCCGGCATCGGCAAGTCCGAGATGATCATCCTCAGCGTGCCGGATTCGCTGCTGAAGGGCGCCACCAACGAGAAGCTGGTCCGCCACGTGCGCGCGCTCAATCCGACCGCGCTGATCGTCGCCACGGCCGACCTCCTGGCCGACGTCGGGGCGCTCTACGAGGCCGGCGCCAGCTACGTCACCGTGACCCGGCTCAGCGACGCCCACGAGTTGTTTACCGTGATCGAAGCCGCCCAGGCCGGCCTGCTCGCCGACAAGCGTGCCGAGCTCGATCAGCGGCTCGGCGAGCGGCGCGAGGTGCTGCCCTGACGGCGTCCGGGCCGCCTTCCTTGCGGGCCTTGCGCGCCTATATCCCTGGTATCTTCGGTGCAAGGCTGAAACCGCGTGGACGGGCCTGCCCCGGGGCATATGCGGTTGCGTTCAGGACACTAGCGTCCCGGGCCAAGTCCAGCTAAGGCGTCCGGCTGAGCCTCCGGCCCATAACCGATAGAGATTGGGAATGCCCGATACCGTCCAGGAAGTCTTGCAGGCCTTTGCCCGGGGTGAGCTCGTGGTCGTCACCGACGACGAGGACCGCGAGGGCGAGGGCGATCTGATCGTCGCAGCCTCGCTCTGCACCGCCGACAAGATGGCCTTCATCATCCGCCATACCTCCGGCATCGTCTGCGCGCCCGTGACGACCGAGGACGCGCGCCGCCTGCGGCTCGATCCGATGGTCGCCCACAACGATTCCGCGCACACCACCGCGTTCACGGTCTCGATCGACTACAAGCCCGATGGCGGCACCGGCATCTCCGCCGAGGAGCGCGCCTCGTGCTGCCGCGCGCTAGCCAATCCCAATGTCGGCGCCAACGACTTCGCCCGGCCCGGCCACATCTTCCCGCTGATCGCCAAGGATGGCGGCGTGCTGCTGCGCTCCGGCCATACCGAGGCTGCCGTGGACCTCTGCAAGCTCTCGGGCCTGCCGCCGGTCGGCGTCATCAGCGAGCTCATGAACGACGACGGCAGCGTGATGAAGGGCGAGCAGGTCGCCCGCTTCGCTGTCCAGCACAAGCTCAGGCACGTCACCATCGCGGATATGATCGCCTACCGCCAGGCGCGTGAAAAACTGATCGAGCGGGTCTCGACCTTCGTCACCGAGAGCCCGATCGGTCCCTTGCAGGGCTATGCCTACCGCTCGCCGTTCGATTCCATCGCTCACGTCGCCTTCGTCTATAACGGCGTCGGCGACGGCAAGAACGTGCTGACGCGCTTCCACAAGCCGAACATCGTCAAGGACACCTTCACCGGTCACAAGCGCATGGCGGCCGTGCTCGAGCATTTCAAGAAATCGGGCCGTGGCGTGCTGGTTTACCTGCGCGATGGCGCGGCCGGCGTCCCCGTGGCGCCGCTGCCGGACGAGTCGTCGACGGAGGCCGACCGCAACCGCCAGTGGCGCGAGGTCGGCGTCGGCGCGCAGATCCTGCGCGACCTCGGCGTCACCTCGATCCGGCATCTCACCTCCTCGGTGCACGACTACAAGGGTCTGTCGGGCTTCGGCATCGAGATCGTCGCCAACGAGCAGCTCGAAAGCTGACCACAACGTTTCCAGGTTCACGCCGTGGCGCGAGCCGGAATGACCGAAACCAGGATGCAATTGAACTTGTTGCCGCGGCGCTTTAGTTTGTCGGGCAATTATTGACGGAACCAGACGCGAAAGGACGTTTCATGAGCGTGCGCCCTCAGGCCAAGGACAAGCCGGCTGCGGCTTCTTTCCAGTGGGACGATCCGTTCCTGCTCGACGAGCAACTGACCGAAGACGAGCGCATGGTGCGCGATACCGCCCGCGCCTACGCCCAGGACAAGCTGTTGCCGCGGGTCTCCAAGGCCTATCTCGAAGAGAAGACCGATCGCGAGATCTTCAATGAGATGGGCGAGCTCGGCCTGATCGGCATCACGCTGCCCGAGGAATATGGTTGCGCGAATGCGAGCTACGTCGCCTATGGCCTCGTCGCACGCGAGATCGAGCGGGTCGATTCCGGCTATCGCTCCATGAACTCGGTGCAGTCCTCGCTGGTGATGTATCCGATCTACGCCTATGGCGACGAGAACCAGCGCAAGAAGTACCTGCCGAAGCTCGCCAGCGGCGAGTGGGTCGGCTGCTTCGGCCTGACGGAGCCTGACGCCGGCTCCGATCCCGCCGGCATGAAGACCCGCGCGGAGAAGGTTTCGGACGGCTATCGCCTCACCGGCAGCAAGATGTGGATCTCGAACGCGCCGATCGCCGACGTGTTCGTGGTCTGGGCCAAGTCGGCCGCGCACGACAACCAGATCCGCGGCTTCGTGCTGGAGAAGGACATGAAGGGCCTGTCGGCGCCGAAGATCGGCGGCAAGCTGTCCCTGCGCGCCTCGATTACCGGCGAAGTCGTGATGGATGGCGTCGTCGTTCCGGAAGACGCCCTGCTGCCCAACGTCTCCGGCCTGAAGGGCCCGTTCGGCTGCCTCAACCGCGCCCGCTACGGCATCTCCTGGGGTGCGCTTGGCGCTGCCGAGGACTGCATGCATCGCGCCCGCCAGTACACGCTCGACCGCAAGCAGTTCGGCAAGCCGCTCGCCGCGACCCAGCTCGTGCAGAAGAAGCTCGCCGACATGGAGACCGAGATCGCGCTCGGCTTGCAGGGCTCGCTGCGCGTCGGTCGCTTGATGGACGAGGGCAAGTTCGCGCCCGAGATGATCTCGATCATGAAGCGCAACAATTGCGGCAAGGCCCTCGACATCGCCCGTACCGCCCGTGACATGCACGGCGGCAACGGCATCTCGATCGAATATCACGTGATGCGCCACGTCCACAACCTCGAGACGGTCAACACCTACGAGGGCACCCATGACGTCCACGCCCTGATCCTGGGCCGCGCGATCACAGGTATTCAGGCGTTTTTCTAGACGCCGCGTTCTTTGGCCGTGGCTAGCTTGTTCCGCTGTCATCGCCCGCCTTGTGCGCAGTTGCGCACTGGGGCGGGCGATCCAGTATTCCAGAGACCTCGCCTTCGCCACAGACGCCGCGGCGTACTGGATACCCCGCCTTCGCGGGGTATGACGGCGCGGGTGGGGCTGTAGTGCACAGGAAGTCCCATGTCCGACAATGACGACGTCCCGTTCAATCGCAACTTTTCGCTGAAGCCCGGCATCGTCGAGGAGGTCCGCCCCGGCGTGCGCCGCGTGCTCTGCAACAATCCGAGCCCGTTCACCTTCACCGGCACGGTCAGCTACATCGTCGGCGAGGGCAATGTTGCCATTATCGATCCCGGTCCGGACGATGAGGCGCATGCGGCTGCGCTGCTCGATGCCGTGCGCGGCGAGACGGTGAGCCATATCTTCGTCACCCACACCCATCGCGACCATTCGCCGAACACCGCGCGCATCAAGCAGGCGACAGGTGCGCCGGTCTATGCCGAAGGCCCGCATCGCGCCTCGCGCCCGCGTTTCGAGAGCGAGAAGCACAATCCGGAATCCGGCTCAGACCGTGACTTCGTGCCGGACATCAGGATCGCAGATGGCGACGTCGTCGAGGGCCAGGACTGGCGGCTCGAGGCCGTGGCGACGCCCGGCCACACCGCCAACCATCTGGCCTTCGCCTGGCCGGAGCGAAAGTTCAACTTCGTCGGCGATCACGTGATGGGCTGGTCGACCTCGATCGTGGCACCGCCGGACGGCTCGATGATCGACTACATGGACTCGCTGGAGCGGCTCGCGGCACGCGAGGAGGATCTCTATTTCTCGGGCCACGGCCCGGAGATCCCCGAGGGCCAGCGTTTCGTGCGTTTCCTGATCCGGCACCGCAAGGCGCGTGAGGCTTCCATCCTGCACCGCCTCGCCAAGGGCGAGACCGACATCCCGACCATGGTTCGCGCAATCTATATCGGCATCGATCCCAGGCTGACGACGGCCGCCGGCTACTCTGTGCTGGCGCACCTCGAAGACCTGGTCGCACGCGGCGTGGTCGCGACGGATGGTGATCCCGTGATCGGCGGGACGTATCGGATGGCGAACGCCTAACTCGCTGTCATTCCGAGGCTCGCGAAGCGAGAGCCCGGAATCCATTCATCGGCAAACTCCGCCGCCCGATGGATTCCAGGTTCGTGCTTCGCACGCCCCGGAATGACAGCGAGGCTATTTCTTCACCGTCTTCGCCGGCGCCTTGGGCGGCGCGACCGGCGTCTTCTTCACCGGCTTGAGCGCGTCGGCATCGGCGGCGGTGTTGAGGTCGTCGATGAACTTCTTGACGCGCGCGGCGTTGCTGCCGAGATCGCTGTCGAAATTGCGCGAAGCGGAGCGCATGTCGACCCGGGAATCATCGCCATCCGGCACGACCCTTATCGAAACGTCCTCGCGAAAACCCATGATCGGCGTGCGCGCCACCGCCTCGATGCGGCCGATGCGGCGCGGCGGCTGCGGCGCGCGCTCGTCGATGACGATCCATTTGCGCTTGTGCACGAGCTGGAGCGCGATTGCATAGGCGCGGTCGGCGGAAATCTCGAGCTCGACGGGCACGATTTCGGGATAGAAGCGGCGCTGCTGCTCCGCCGAGTAGAGGCCGGCATAGACCGCGGTGTTGGTGCCCTCGCCGGTGCGCAGCCGCGCCATCGCGTCGAAGCGCGGCGGATCGATCGGGTCGGTGGTGATGTCGTAGATGGACGGCAGCTTGCGATATTGAAAGGCCAGATAGGCGGGATAGGCAAGGATCGCGCCGTCGATCAGGAGGGCGAGCAGGATGCGTGCCATGCCCCGCGAGCCGTTCTGCCAGATCGCGGCAAAGCCCGCGAGCCCGAACAAGATCGAGAGGCCGGCGATCGCGAGCCCGCCGAAGAAAGTCGCAAGCGCCGGTTTCGGCTCCAGGAAATCGAAGCGGACGACGATGACCGACACCACCACCGCCACCACCGCGAACACGGCCAGATTGCGCGCCCAGCTCGCCAGGTTGGACACGGGCTCCGACTGATAGGGAGCGGAAAACCTGCGGGCCATCGGGTGAGCTCTGCCGGGGTTGGCGATGCCGGCCGATCTGGCGCGACGATGGCTTGTTGAGACCACGGCGCGGCGGCAAATTCAAGGGAGACCGGACTGTTACTGCCCGTCATTCCGGGGCGATGCGGAGCATCGAACCCGGAATCTCGAGATTCCGGGTCTGGTCCTTTGGACCATCCCGGAATGACGTAGCCTGCTGTGCCGCTACGCGGCCGCGTTCGGGAAGCGATAGTCCTTGAACTGGTCGCGCAGCGCCGTCTTCAGGATCTTGCCGGTGGCCGTATGTGGGATGCCTTCGACGAAGGCGACGTCGTCGGGCATCCACCATTTGGCGATCTTGCCATCCATGAACTTCAGGATGTCCTCGCGTGTGGCCTGCTGGCCCTGCTTGAGCTGCACGATCAAGAGCGGACGCTCATCCCATTTGGGATGGAATACGCCGATCACCGCGGCTTCCGCCACGGCCGGATGGCCGACTGCGAGGTTTTCGAGGTCGATCGAGGAGATCCACTCGCCGCCGGACTTGATCACGTCCTTGGAGCGGTCGGTAATCCGCATGTAGCCGTCCTCGTCGATCGTCGAGACGTCCCCGGTGTCGAAGAAGCCTTCCTCGTCGAGGATGTTGGTGTCGACCCGGTAATAGGCCTTGGCCACGGCAGGGCCGGAGACCTTGAGGCGGCCGAAGGTTTTGCCGTCCCAGGGCAGCTCCTTGCCGGCATCGTCGGTGATCTTCATCTGCACCGCGAAGGGCGCATAACCCTGCATCTGAAGCACGTCGAGCTTGGCATCGCCCGTCGCATTGTGGAACGGAGGCTTCAGCGCCGCGACGCTGCCGATCGGGCTCATCTCGGTCATGCCCCAGGCGTGACGGACGTTGGAGCCCATGTCGAGGAAGGCCTTGATCATCGAGCGCGGCATCGCCGAGCCGCCGCAGATCACCATCTTCAGATCCGGCAGCTTGAGATTGTTGGCGGCCATGTGCTGGAGCAGCATCAGCCACACCGTCGGCACGCCGGCGGTGTGCGTCACCTTCTCGGTCGAGAGCAGCTCATAGACCGAGGCGCCGTCGAGCTTGGCGCCCGGCATGACCAGCTTGGTGCCCTGCGAGGGCGCCGAAAAGGCGATGCCCCAGCTGTTGGCATGGAACAGCGGAACCACCGGCAGCATTGTCTCGGACGCGCTGGTGCCGAGCGCGTCGACATTGTTGGCCATCAGCGCGTGCAACACGTTGGAGCGATGCGAGTACAGCACACCCTTGGGATCGCCGGTCGTGCCGGAGGTGTAGCACATCGCCGCCGCCGTGTTCTCGTCAAAGTCCTTCCATTTGAATTTGCCGTCGGCCTCGGCGATCCAGTCCTCGTAAGCGACCACATTCTTCAGCGTGGTCTCAGGCATATGGGCCTTGTCGGTGAGCACGACGTAACGCTCCACGCTGGGCAGCTTGTCCGCGATCTTCTCCAGGATCGGAACGAAGGTGATGTCGGTCATCACGATGCGATCCTGCGCATGATTGATGATCCAGGCGATCTGCTCCGGGAAAAGGCGAGGATTGACCGTGTGGCAGATGGCACCGATCCCCATGATGCCGTACCAGACCTCGAGATGGCGCCAGGTGTTCCAGGCGATCGTTGCGACGCGGTCGCCGAGCTTGATACCATCGCGCTCCAGCATCTGCGAGACCTTGAGCGCGCGCTTGTGGATCTCGGCGTAATTGGTGCGATGGATCGGTCCCTCGACCGAGCGCGTGACCACCTCCTGCTTGCCATGAATCCTGGCGGCGTGTTCGATGATCCGGTGGCAGAGCAGGGGCCAATCTTGCATCAAACCAAGCATTCTCACGTTCCTCCGAGAAGTCGCTGGGCGCGTTATCGCTCTCAGCTTGGGCCAAAGAATTGTCATGACTTTTAGCCTGCCGGACTTTCGCCGCAAATGGTCTTGTCGCGGCTATATGTCCGTCGGCGCGGCAATGGTTACCGCCGCGCTGGGGCTGCTGCTCGTGCCTGTCGAGAGGGCAGAGGCGCGGAAATATCCTGCGCCACTCGATATCTTCGGCCTTGGTACACCACGGCCGCGCGCGGCCGTTCGTACCGCGAAGATTCCCCTGCCAAAACCGCGGCCAGAAGAGGCCCCCAAAGCGACGGACGAGGCTCCGTCCGAAGCAGAGACAAGGCCATCTCCCGACAAGGCGGGCGCGGACAAGCCCGCCGAGGCTGCGCCGCCACCCCAGAAACAGGCCTCAGCCTGCCGCCTCGCGCTGACGGAGGACATTGCGATCGCACCCTCGATCCCGGACATCCGCGGCCCCGGCGCCTGCGGCGGCGAGGATCTGGTGCGGCTGGAAGCGGTCGTGCTGCCGGACAAGCGCAAGGTGACGGTCAAGCCGGCGGCGATCCTTCGCTGCACCATGGCGTCCGCGATCGCCGATTGGCTGCGCAAGGACATGGTGCCGCTGGCCACCAGCCTCGGCTCGCCCATCAGCGACCTCGACAATTTCGATTCCTTCGAGTGCCGCGGTCGCAACCGCGTCGCCGGCGCGATGCTGTCCGAGCACGGCAAGGCCAATGCCATCGACATCCGCGCCATCAAGCTCGCCAATGGGCAGTCGATCGGCCTCACGGACCGCACCCTGTCGCGCGACGTTCGCGAGCGCGTGCTGCACTCGGTCTGCGCGCGCTTTTCCACCGTGCTCGGTCCTGGCTCGGACTGGTACCATGAGGACCACATCCATCTCGATCTGGCGCAGCGCCGCAACGGCTACCGCATCTGCCAGTGGAACGTCTGGGATCCTCTGCCGCAGGTCGCCCCGCTCCTGCCGGCGGAACGTCCCGAGGAGGCGCCGCCGCGCGAGGTCGCAGCCAAGCCTGAGGCGAAGGAAGGTGCTGACGACGAGCCGGCGGAGAAATCGTCTTCACCTGAAGAGAAATCGCCCCCTGCCAAGAAGTCTCCATCGTCCAAGCAGGCAACAAAAAAGCGCCGGTAAAACCGGCGCCTTTTGTTGTCCAGAGGTCGTTGGCGATCAGTAGCTGGCCGCCTGGCCGGTTTGGCTGTTGCCGAGCGCCAGTCGCGAATTGTACGGCGAGTCCCCGTGCTTGGGCTCGAGCACCACGACGAGGGTCCCAACCTTGACGCGATCATAGAGATCAATCGCGTCCTCGTTGGTCAGGCGGATGCAGCCTGACGAGATCGAGGCGCCGATATATTCCGGCTGGTTGGTGCCGTGGATGCGGAACAGCGTGTCCTTGCCGCCCGAATAGAGGTACAGCGCGCGGGAGCCCATCGGATTGTCGGGGCCGGGGGCGACATAGGTCGGCACGCCCAGACGCGAAATTTCGCCGGGGGTGGGGTGCCAGGCCGGCCACTCGGTCTTGCTGCCCACCTTGGCGATGCCCGACCAGGCCATGGCCTCTTCGCCAACGGTGATGCCGTAGCGGATCGCCTTGCCGCCATCGAGCACGTAATAGAGGTAATGGTTGTCGGAATCGACCACGATCGAGCCCGGCGATTCCTTGCGGTGGTATTCGACGATGGCGCGGCGGAACGGCTCAGCGACCGGGGTGTTCTCGTACTTGACCTTGGCGAGCAGTTCCTTGTCCTTCGGCTTGAAGGACTTGGTGTCAGTCGCCTCATAATGAGTGGCCTGCATGCAGCCCGACAGCATCAGGCCGGCGGCAAAAATCCCCAACATAACTTTCAGCGACGACATGGTTTGGTTCCAATCAAAACAATACCGCACGGAAGGCTTGAGCTTGGCGCCCAAGTTCCTCGACTCCGTTAGGCCCATTATCGTTGAAATCTGCCGCAATTCCAGCTCTGAAGGGCTTATCCCACGCTACGAGAGCCCAGCTGTGGCTTTTCTGCCGCAAATTTTGCGCTGTTATGCAGATTTTTCGGCCGGATACGCCGAACTGTCGATTCCGTGCCACAGTTGAGCCTGGGATCGCCACAAGTCCAAACGCTCCGTTAATGTTGTTGTCATCGTGAACCTGCCAGAATCGCGCTAAGGGCTGGCTGTCGCAGGATCTCTGGAGCTTTTCATGTTTTCGGTATTTGTTCCCTCCGAGTCCGCCCTCAAGAAGGCTGTCATCGAGGATCTTGCGGCCGTGCCGGAGAACGCCGTCTGGATCGACCTCGTCAATCCGAGCGCGGCCGAGGACAAGGCGGTGGAGCGGCTCGCGGGCATCGCCATCCCGACCCGGGAAGACATGCAGGAGATCGAGATCTCCAGCCGCCTCTATATGGAGAACGGCGCGCGCTACATGACTGCGACGCTGATGTGCCACTCCGATACCGACATGCCCCGGACCACGGCGGTGACCTTCATCCTCGGCGACCACCGCCTGGTGACGGTGCGATATGACCAGCCGAAGCCGTTCGCGCTGGTCGAGGCCAAGCTCTCTCGCTCCTGCACGCCTTCCGTCACGGGCGAGATGGTGCTGATGGAACTGCTGGATGCGGTGATCGACCGCTGCGCCGATATTCTGGAGCGTTGCGGCGCCGAGATCGATCAGGTCTCGCACGACATCTTCGAGCCCGAGAGCGAGCGCCATGGGCAGGCAAAGAGATACTCCCAGATCCTGATCTCGATCGGCCGCAAGGGCGATCTGACCTCCAAGGTTCGCGAGAGCCTGGTCTCGATCGGCCGCGTCGTCACCTTCCTGTCCGCGGTGGTCGAGGGCGTGAAATGGTCGAAGGACATGCGCGAGCAGCTCAAGACCATGCAGCGCGACGTCGCCTCGTTGACCGACCATGCCTCCTATCTCTCCAACAAGATCACCTTCGTGCTCGACGCCATGCTCGGCGTCGTCAATCTCGAGCAGAACAACATCATCAAGCTGTTCTCGGTGATGGCCGTCGTCCTGATGCCGCCGACGCTGATCGCCTCGGTCTACGGCATGAACTTCAGAGTGATGCCGGAACTCGAATGGGTGCACGGCTATCCGATGGCGCTGGTGATGATGCTGATCGCCGCGGTCGTCCCGTACTGGATCTTCAAATGGAAGAAGTGGCTGTAGGAGTCGCGCTCGAGCGAAGATACCTACCGAGACCTTACGCCGCTCGTAGAGACAAAGTAGAACGTGTCGCAGAATAGATCGGGATTGAGGCGGCGCCGTGATGTCCGCGCCATGCCGCAATTCCTCCGGTAAAATTTGAGCGGTGGGCTGAACGTTTGCGCGAAACTTGTCTGCGATAAGCAGTGCGTAGCCGCGAGGAACAGCCATGGTTGAGAAACACATAACGACGCCCCGCAACGTCATCGATCTGGCGAACTATCGCCAGGTCCTGGCGAGCGGCAAGGCGCCGTCGATGTCGGCACGCATGTGCCGGCACTGTGGTGCTCCGCTGCTCGATGGTGAGAACGACGACGACTGCTCGACTGCATTCAGCACGGCCGCTCCGCGGTCGCGCGAGAGGTCGCGTCGGATTCGACTCGATTGAGGAACGGAAGGTAAGGGCGATCCAGGCCTTGCGGCGGCGTTGTCTGGATCGCCTTGCTTCCACTCTTCGGCAAATCTACTAGGGCTTAACTATCTGCGCCGTCGAGACGATGGTCTCTTCGATCGCATAGTCGCGGCTGAACGGGACGAGATGATGCAAGACCTCGCTCAGCATCGCCTCGACATTCTCGCCCAGTGCATCCCGTGACGAGGACGAATAAGTAAGCGTGCGCTTCGCCAAATCGTGCAGGCCGACCAGATGGCTGGTCTCGACGGTGACAAGCTCGGCGAGCTGCAACGGGCTGCCGTGGAAGAACGCAGAAAGGTCGCGATGTGTCCGCGTGCCCCGTCCTGCCTCCTCCCAGAGCTGCGCAGGCGACCAGCGACGGCGAATTTCGTTGTAACCATCGAGCCATGGGTTACGGCCGTCGGTAGCCGAGAACGAAGCGCAGATCGCGATCGCGCCCCCATGTGCGACCAGCTGGCTGAGTTGGGCCACCGTCGCATCGCGATCCATCCAATGCAACGCACGGCCGATCGTGACGATGTCGAAAGTGCCGATATCGGGTGGAAGCGTCTCTGCCTTGCCTTCAATCAGCGTGACATGTCGACCCGCGCCCGAAGCGGCAAGCCGCGCGGCGTCGAGCATCGCGGGCTCCGGATCGACTCCGACGACACGGCCGACATAGGGGCCGAAGCCGAGCGCCAGCAGCCCGGGTCCGGTACCGAGATCGATCAGGCTGCTCTGTTTGGTGAGACCGAGTTTTTGCGCGACGCAGCGGAAGAATTCGCGCGGATACGGCGGCCGCAAATGCTCGTAGAGTGAGGCAGTGCTTGCGAACCGGCCCATGCTTTCGTGCCCTGCCTACACGTGCTGGCCGCCGTTGATGTGGATCTCGGCGCCGTTGACGTAGGAGCTGGTATCGGTGCACAGCACGTAGATGATCTTGGCCACTTCGTCGGGCGTGCCGAGGCGGTGCATCGGGATCTGCTGCTCGACGATCTTCTCGGTGCCCGGCGACAGGATCGAGGTGTCGATCTCGCCCGGCGCGATCGCGTTGACGCGCACGCCGATGCGGCCGAAATCGGACGCCATCTCGCGCGTCAGCGACGCCAGCGCGGCCTTCGAGGTGGCGTAGGCGGCGCCCGCGAACGGGTGCACGCGCGAGCCCGCGATCGAGGTGACATTTACCACCGAGCCCCTGGCCGCCTTCAATTCATCGATCAGTCCGCGCGCCATCATGATCGGCGCGAAGAAGTTGACGTGGAAGACGTGCGTCCAGGTGTCGAGATCGGTGTCGACCGAGCCGAGCCGGGAGCCGCCGGGCCCCTTCGGCGAGATCGCGGCGTTGTTGACGAGGGCGTGCAGCATGCCGCCTTCGAGGCGGTTGCGGATCTCGGTGATCGCGCGCGCCGTGTCCTTGGGATCGCCGAGGTCGACCTGGATATGGTCCTCAGGGCCGGCGTCCCACGGGCAGTCCTCCGGGAAGGGATGCCGCGAACAGGTGATGACGCGCCAGCCCGCCGACGAGAAGCGGATCACAGTGGCGTGGCCGATGCCGCGGCTGGCTCCGGTCAGGAGCAGCGTGCGGCGCGGCGCATTGGACGAATGCGGCATGGACATCTTTCAGGCGGCCCAATCTTTACGGATACATCCGCGTCTTGGACCATGGCTGGCCGGCGGCGTCACGGCGAAATTCGATGCGGTCGTGCAGGCGGAACGGGCGGTCGTGCCAGAACTCGATACGCATCGGCGTGATGCGCCAGCCGCTCCAGCCCGGCGGCCGCGGCACTTCGCCGATGACATATCTGGCCGCAACCTTGGCGATGGCCTGCTCGAAGGCGAAGCGGCTCTCAAGCTCTTGCGACTGCTTGCTCGCCCAGGCGCCGATCTGGGCCTGCTTGGGGCGGGTGGCGAAATAGGCGTCGGCTTCAGTGTCGGTCACCGGCGTCACGTTGCCGCGGATGCGGACCTGACGGCGCAGCGACTTCCAGTGAAACAGTAACGCGGCCTTAGGATTTGCAGCGAGTTCGCGGCCCTTCTGGCTGGCGATGTGGCTGTAGAAGACGAAACCTTCGGTATCGAAGCCCTTCATCAGCACCATGCGGACGTCCGGCAGCCCGCCAGGGTCGACGGTTGCGAGCGCCATGGCATTCGGATCGTTCGGCTCGCTCTTGGTCGCCTCGTTCAGCCAGGCCTCGAACAGCGCAAATGGCTCGTCGGCGGCGGTGAAATCACCGGATGTTAAGGGTGTCTGGTGTTTCATCGAGGTCGTGTCGGTCATGTCTGGAGTCCGAGTTGCGTCCCGCGGCCCAAAATGCGTCCTTGTCCGCTACCGCCCTATATAGGGCATGGGATCGCGTTGGCCTATCGGCGATCCGGCCCCCCGGCCTCGTCGTGACGATGATTCTGGTCGGGCTCGGCGCCGGCGGCTGCAGCTTCTCCCGCAATGACATGGGTGCCTACGCCAAGACCGACGACAGCGATCTCACCGGCTCGATCGCGCGGCCGGCGAGAGACGCGGCGCCCACCGAGACCGATCTCGCCTTCGCGCGCAATGCCGCCTCCGACGTCCTCAGCAAGGGCGACAAGGATTCCAGCCAGCACTGGGAGAATCCGGAGACCGGGGCGCGCGGCTCGGTGACGCCGATCGCCCAGTCCTATGCCGCCGAGGACGGACGCAGATGCCGCGACTTCCTGGCGAGCTATGTCAACGGCAGCACCGAAAGCTGGCTTCAGGGCGCCGGCTGCCAAAGGAGCCGTGGCCGTTGGGAGATTCATACGCTAAAGCCGTGGCGGAGCTAGGTTCACCACGCTGCTAGTTGCAAAAATGCCACTCTCTTCCCACATGATCTGCAGGTGGGGCGGGGAGCCCTTTGAACAATTCGATTTCTTGAAGGAGACGTGACGAATGCGCGACCCCTATGAGGTCTTGGGGGTGCCGCGGAGCGCCAGCGCTGCCGCGATCAAGAGCGCCTATCGCAAGCTGGCCAAGAAGCATCATCCGGACAGCAACAAGGGTGATCCGAAGGCCGCCGAGCGCTTCGCCGAGATCAATTCGGCCAACGAGATCCTCGGCGACGAGGACAAGCGCAAGCAGTTTGACCGCGGCGAGATTGATGCCGAGGGCAAGCCGCGCTTCCAGGGTTTTCCTGGCGGCGGGGGGCCGCGCGGCCGCGCGAGTCCCGGCGGGTTCGAAAGCTATACGTTCCGGAGCGGCGGTGCGGGTGGCGGCCCGGGCGGCGGGGCGTTCGAGGATATCCTCAACAGCATGTTCGGCGGCGGGGTGCGCGGCGCCCGGCCTGGGGCCGGCGGCGGCGCCCAGTTCGAATTCGATACCGGCGGTATTGGGCTCGATCTCGATGTGAATGTCGCCATGTCCGTCTCGCTGGAAGAGTCGGTCAAGGGTGGCGAGAAGCGCGTCCGGCTGCCGACGGGCAAGGAACTCAACGTCAAGATTCCGGCCGGCGTCACCGAGGGTCAGCAGATTCGGCTGCGGGGGCAGGGCGAGAGCGCGCAGGGCCATCCGCCCGGCGATCTCCTGATCACCATCAACATCGCGCCGCACCCGTTCTTCAAGGTCGAGGGCGCCGACCTCAGGATCGACCTGCCGGTGACGTTGTATGAGGCGGTGCTCGGCGGCAAGGTCCGCGTGCCCACCCTCGGCAATGCCGTGGAGCTTTCGGTCCCGAAGAACACCTCCAGCGGCCGGACCTTCCGCCTCAAGGGCAAAGGCTTGCCGAAAGCGGGCGCAACCGGGGACCTCTTCGTGACCATCAGGATTATGCTACCGGACGGGAACGACGCCGAGCTCGAAGCATTGATGGAGAAGTGGAGGGACCACCACCCCTACAATCCGCGTAGCGGGCTCGGCTAGGGCGCTATCCGGCGCTACCTCGACGATCAGAGCATTCTCTTCCCGAAAGGATGATGCTCAACTTGCGCCTGAAGCGCATCGCACGTCGATGCTGACTTCAAGACGTGTCGGCTGTCCGGCGGGCAGCCGAGAATAAGGTGCGGCCTCGAGAGGGGGACCAGCGCGGTACCAAAAGCCCCAATCGAGGCCGCCCGCGTCGATCGGCGGATCGAACGCTGCTCATTTTCGCGTGATCATCCGGTGCGATAATGAGACGCGCCGATGTCTTGATTCCAAATTTTCAATGTCGGAATCTGGGCATCGCGCTTATGCGCTTGCTCAGGTGCCGTGTTTCTCCGCTTGGTCGTACACGGCCTGCGCCACCTTGGTCAGCCGCTCGCGATCGCCGCCGCCGCTGACGACGTAGCCGACGCCGCGTTCGGCCCAGAACAGCGCTCCGTCCTTGTCCGTTCTGGCGTAGCGCATCTGCGTCGCACCATTGTCGGTCTTGGTGGCGTAGATCGTGTACCGCTCACCCGAAGCGCCCTCATACATCAGGAACGACGCCGGACCGTTCGGCCCGGGCAGAAGCCGGCCGCCGACGAGCTTCAGACCGCTCGCCTCCAGGTTCGGAGCGAACACCGTCCAGCCGCAACGCCGGGTCAGCCAGGCCTGCAGATGGTCACGCTCGTTGCCGCCGACTTCGACGGGATGGCGGACCTCGACGACGTAGAGGCGGTGGGCATCGAGCGCGTCTGCCGTAAGGCTCTGAAACGTGGAGGGCGTGTTGGCGGCGCCATGTGCCACCCAGCCGGCCGTGCCGCCGGCAACGAAAGCAACCAGCACGGCCGCGGCGGCGCCATAGAACCATTGCCGCGGGCGGCGCTCCAGCCGCTCCAGCTCCAGCCGTGCTGGCACGGGCTCCTGCGCGACGGAATCGTAGCGGGCGTGCAGCATCTCGGCCATGCTCCGCCAGGATTGGACCCGCTCGGCCTCGTCAGGGTGGGCGGCGAGCCAGGCCTCGACATCGGCGCGACGTTCTGCCGGCAGCTCGCCGTCGACATAGGCGTGCAGCTCGTCTTCGGTCACTGGGATATTGCGGTCGTTCATATCGGTCGTCTCTGGCTCTGCGGCCCAAAAAATCGTTCGTGGCTCAACTTCGCTCGCGTCCTCGGCTGGCTGCGGGCGGACGATGTGCGATGCATCACGCTGTCCTCATTTCACCCGCCTGAGCGCCGGACGCTCACCCTCCAGCGAGGCTTTAACGTGGGCCCGTGCGCGTGCCAGGCGCGACATCACGGTGCCGATCGGCACGCCCTGGATGTCGGCGACCTCGCGATAGCTCATGCCTTCCAGCATCACCAGGAGCAGCACCGAACGCTGTTCCTCGACGAGGGTGGCCAGCGCCTTCTCGATGTCACGTCCTTCGGCCTCGGTCCCGCTGGCATCCGGGTTGTTCTCCGTCAGCGGCATGAATTGCGGCCGCCTTGCCAGTGAGCGCCGCCGGTTCTTGTTGAGGTTGGTCAGGATCGTATAGAGCCAGCTCCTGACGTCGCCCCCGAGAAACAGGCGTTCCGAACGCAGCGCGCGCACCAATGTATCCTGCACCAGATCGTCGGCCGCATCCGCATCGCGCGTGAGCGCGCGGGCGTAGCGCCGCAACGCCGGGATCATGACTTCCACACTCTGGCGAAACGCGTTCATTGCAGTCTTGAAGTCCCAGCGTTCGGCGCGAGCGCCTCAACGATCATAACACCCGAGTGGAACGGCTATTCCGGCACTCGAAACAGCGTTAACGCCGCGTATTAGGGCTGTACCGCAGGGGAGGGCTGGTGTACCTCCAGACCTCAACGAGAGCTTCGACGGGACGTTCAAAAATGGCGCAGAATTCAGGTCTGATGCAAGGCAAGCGCGGGGTGATCCTCGGCGTTGCCAACAACCGCTCGATCGCCTGGGGCATCGCCAAGGCATGCCACGCGGCCGGCGCCGAGCTCGCCTTCACCTATCAGGGCGATGCGCTGAAGAAGCGCGTCGAGCCGCTTGCCGCCGAGATCGGCGGTCTCGTGCTCGGCCATTGTGACGTCACGGACGCCGCGACCATCGACGCCGCCTTCGCGGTGCTGAAGGAGAAGTGGGGCAAGATCGATTTCCTGGTGCACGCGATCGCCTATGGCGAACAACTCGACGGCCGCTACGTCGACACGACGCAGGAGAATTTTTCGAAGTCGATGCTGATCTCCTGCTATTCGTTCACCGCGGTGGCGCAGCGCGCCGAGAAGCTGATGATGGATGGCGGCTCGCTCATCACGCTCAGCTACTACGGCGCCGAGAAATGGATGCCGCATTACAACGTGATGGGCGTCGCCAAGGCGGCGCTGGAGGCCAGCGTCCGCTATCTCGCCGCCGATCTCGGCGAGAAGAACATTCGCGTCAACGCCATCTCGGCGGGACCGATCAAGACACTCGCGGCATCCGGTATCGGCGACTTCCGCTATATCCTGAAGTGGAACGAATACAACGCGCCGATGCGGCGCAACGTCTCGACCGAAGACGTCGGCGGCAGCGCGCTGTATTTCCTCTCCGACCTCTCGCGCGGCGTCACCGGCGAGGTGCATCACGTCGATTCCGGCTACCATGTGCTCGGCATGAAGCGGCCGGATGCGCCGGACATCTCGCTGGGCGGGAAGGACTAGCCCTGAGCCGGAATGCCCGTGCCCACGATCTACTTCCTTCGCCATGGCGAGACCGAGTGGAACGCGCTCGGGCGACTCCAGGGCACCAGGGACGTCCCGCTGAATGCGCATGGCCGGGCCCAGGCCGTGCAGGCGGCCAGCATTCTGGCCGATCTGTTCGGGCGCGAGGGCAGGGACAGGGCGGCGCTGCCTTACGTGTCGAGCCCGCTCGGCCGTGCGCGGCAGACCATGGAACTCGCGCGCGAGAAGCTTGAATTGCCGGCGTCGGACTATTCGCTCGACGATCGCCTGCGTGAGATCGGCTACGGCGCCTGGGAGGGGCTGACGCTGGCCGAGAGCGAAGCCGCCGATCCGGACGTCTATGCGAGGCGCCTCGCCGACAAATGGACTATCGCGCCTGCGGGCGGGGAGACCTACGCGGCCGTGCAGCTGCGCATGCTCGACTGGTACGAGTCGCTTCTGGTCGATACCGTCGCGGTCGCCCACGGCGGCACCTGCCGGGCCCTGATGGTGGCCCTGGGCATCGAGACCCCTGGCAGCGCTGCGGAGCTCTTTATCGAGCAGGGCGCGGTCTACGTGTTCCGCGACGGCCGGCTGGAGAAGTTCAGTTAACGGCAGCGCCACATCCTCCGCCGTCATGCCCGGGCTTGTCCCGGGCATCCACGCGCTTTTTGCCCGACGTGACCGAGACCGTGGATGGCCGGGACAAGCCCGGCCATGACGGCTGTGGGGACCATTTGACCCCCAATTCAGATCGCGTTACGTCACGTTGACATTCAACATAGTTGTTGCAAGTCAGCGTTAGGCGGCATCCGCGATGTCCTTCAACACCTTCGGCCACATGTTCCGCGTCACCACCTTCGGCGAGAGCCACGGGGTGGCGATCGGCTGCGTGGTCGATGGCTGCCCGCCCATGATCCCGCTCACCGAGGCCGACATCCAGCGTGATCTCGATCGCCGGCGACCGGGCCAGTCGCGCTTCACCACGCAGCGTCAGGAGCCGGATCAGGTGAAGATCCTGTCCGGCGTGATGGCGCATCCGGAGACCGGCGTGCAGGTGACGACGGGCACGCCGATCGGACTCCTGATCGAGAACACCGACCAGCGCTCCAAGGATTATTCCGAGATCAAGGACAAGTTTCGTCCGGGCCATGCCGACTTCACCTATGAAGCCAAGTACGGCCTGCGCGACTATCGCGGCGGCGGTCGCTCCTCCGCACGCGAGACCGCGATGCGCGTTGCCGCCGGCGCGATCGCGCGAAAAGTCCTGCCCGATGTGAGGGTGCGCGGCGCGCTGGTGCAGATCGGCCCGCACAAGATCGATCGCGACAAGTGGGATTGGGACGAGATCGCCAAGAATCCGTTCTTCTGTCCCGACAAGGACAAGGCCGCATTCTTCGAGACCTATCTCGACGGCATCCGCAAGAGCGGATCCTCGATCGGCGCGGTGATCGAGGTCGTCGCCGACGGCGTGCCGGCAGGTCTCGGCGCGCCTATCTATGCCAAGCTCGATTCCGATCTCGCGGCCGCGATGATGAGCATCAACGCGGTGAAGGGCGTCGAGATCGGCGCCGGCTTTGGCGCGGCAGAGCTCACCGGCGAGGAGAACGCAGACGAGATGCGCACCGGCAATGACGGCACGCGCTTCCTGTCCAACCATGCCGGCGGCGTGCTGGGCGGCATCTCCACCGGACAGCCGGTAGTGGTTCGCTTCGCAGTGAAGCCGACCTCGTCGATCCTGCAGCCGCGTCTCACCGTCGATCGCAAGGGCACTGATACCGAGATTTTCACCAAGGGCCGCCACGACCCCTGCGTCGGCATCCGCGCCGTTCCCGTCGGCGAAGCCATGATGGCCTGCGTGCTGGCCGATCACTTCCTGCGCGATCGCGGGCAGGTCGGGCGCTGAACTCGCGGTGCTAGCCCACCGCGCAACTTGACGACTCCGCAACTTCGTCTGCAAATGCGGCCATGAACAGCTCCGAGCTCCAGCGCATCTGCGACTGGCTGATCGACGGCACCTGGGCGGCTCAGGAGCCGGCCGAAGGGATTGCCGCTTTTTGCGAACGTCTGGTCGCTGCCGGCCTGCCGCTGTGGCGGTTCGGCATCTTCATCCGCACGCTGCATCCCGAAGTCTTCGGCCGCAACTTCCTCTGGCGGCAGGGCCAGGGAGTCGAAATCGGCAGCGTCGATTTCGAGATCCTGGACACGCCCGAATTTGCCCGCAGCCCGCTCCGCGTCGTGTTCGAGCAGGGCATCGAGGTGAGGGGACGCGCAAGCGATCCAGACAGCAAGCGATTTCCATTCCTCGATGACATACGAGCCGAAGGCGCGACCGATTATATCGCTGTGCCGGTGCCTTTTCTCGACGGCTCCATCCACGCAACGAGTTGGATCACGCGGCATCCGGATGGCTTTAGCGACGACGACATCGCGGCCATCCGAGCTCTCATCGTACCGCTTGCGCGCATCAGCGAGATTATCAGCCTGCGCCGCACCGCAGAGATGCTGCTCGACACCTATGTCGGCAACCGCGCCGGCGCGCGCATCCTCGGCGGCCAGATCCGCCGCGGTCACAACGACACCATGCAGGCCGCGATCTGGCTGTCGGATCTGCGCGGCTTCACCGCACTGTCGGACCGGCTGCCGCCCGAGACCGTGGTCCAGATCCTCAATCATTATTTCGACTGTCAGGTCTCGGCGATCCGCGGCCATGGCGGCGAGGTGCTGAAGTTCATGGGCGACGGCCTGCTCGCGGTGTTCCCGATCGACGAATATGTCGGCGATACCGCCCATGTCTGTGCGCACGTGTTGGAAGCGGCGCGCGAATCACGTGCCAGTGTCGAGGCGCTCGCCTTTCCGGTCGGCGAGGCCGTCGAGCGCTTCCGCTTCGGCGTCGCGCTACATGTCGGCAACATCCTCTACGGCAATATCGGCGGCGGCAACCGCCTCGACTTCACCTGCATCGGCCCCGCCGTCAATCTGGCGGCACGCCTGGAGAAGATCACGGGGCGCCTGGGACGGACCGTCGTTGCATCCGAAGGCTTTGCCAATGTCTGCCGCCACGATTGGCACGAGCTCGGCGAATTTCCGATTGCGGGATTTTCGAAGGCGCAGCGTGTGTACGGGCTCGCGGAGGAGAAGCCAGTGTTGATGGCGTGAAAGTCGATCCGTGCTTTCGCATTTGAAACGATGGCCATGCTTGGCACTTCTGCTGTGCCTGCCAGCCTGCGGGTTTGTCCAGAACGAAGCGATTGATGGACCTTATCGCCTCGTCGCGGTCGACACGGATAAGGACATGACGCTTTGCCGGTCGGTCGGCACGGGTGGAACTTGCGTTGGCGACGGCCTGCCGGAGCCTACGGTCTTTCAGGCCGGCGCGAATGGCAATTACATCGTGTTCGCTCGCCATCCCTGGAAATCGGGAAGGCAACCGGACCGCTCGGTCACGGAGTTCTACTATATCTCGCGAAAGCCGAATGAATGGGACGTTGCGGTGCGGGTATCCGTGAGCGGTCCCTTCACCGAAGCTGAATACCGGGAGGAGAAGCGAAGGCTGCAGCTTCCGGAGTTCAGCAAGGTCTTTAAGAACTTGAAGTAGCTTACGACCAGACCATCTTGGCGCGCCTCACGCGCTGAGTTGGAAGCAGCACGCCTCACTCCTCCGGCTCGGTCGTGAACAGCAGCGGATAGCCCTTGGCGCGGCCGGCGTCGGTGGCGCGCGTCGCCTTGGTCTCGGCAACATCCTTGGTGAACACCGCGACGACGCAGGCACCCAGCTTGTGCGCGGTGATCATCACCTTGTAGGCCTGATCCTCCGTCATGCGGAATTCGGCCTTCAGCACCATGGTGACGAATTCGCGCGGCGTGTAGTCGTCGTTGATCAGGATGACCTTGTGCAGCCGCGGCCGCTCGACCTTGGTCTTGGTCCTGGTTTTCGGTTTGGTGACGGTGTCGTTCATTCCGCCTCCTGGACACGGCGGTCTCGGTTCCCAGCCGCGGCGATCAGCTCGCGACCTTCGCACCATATTGCAGGACCTGCACTTTCTCCAAGGTGATCAGCCCGCTCGACATCATGCCATCCAGGATGGGCAGGAATGCGTTGATGTTGTCCTCGCTGTCGACGATCTCGATCAGCAGCGGCAGGTCTTCCGAAAGCCGCAGGATCTTCGAGGTGTGCAGCCGGCTGGACTTGCCGAATCCCATCGGCCCGCGCAGCACGGTAGCGCCGGCCAGGTGCCGCTCACGCGCCTTGATCACGATGGCTTCATAGAGCGGCCTGCCGTCGAAATGATCGCTCTCGCCAATGAAGATCCGGAGGGAAACTGCCTGATTGGGAATTTGCATGGTCAGCTCCTTGTCAAGCGGTTGTAGCGGTTCGCCATCATATGGCCGATCCATACCGACACCAGCCAGCAGATCACGGATGCAGCGATGTAGGCTAGGGCCGTGTATTTCATCCCGCCGTGGATCAGGCGGAAGGTCTCCAGGCTAAAGGTCGAAAAGGTGGTGTAGCCGCCGCAGAACCCGGTCATGACGAACTGTCGGTGCTCGGGCCGCGCCAGCATGCGGCCGTCGGGGCCGGTCAGCGTCGCGTAGAAGCCGATGATCAGCGAGCCCATGGCGTTGATGAACAGCGTCGCGAAGGGAAAGCCCGGCCCGGTGTCCAGCGCCAGCCCGACGAGATAACGCGTCAGGCCGCCGACGATGCTGCCGGCGGCAACCCAGGCATAGAGCGTCGCAGTGCGCCAGCGCTCGGCGGAGGAGGGGGATTTCATCGCACGTTGCCCCTTCTCCCTGTCCCTGCGCGCGGGAAGAGGGTTGGGGCGAGGGTGGCTCTCCGCGAGGGAGGTGAGAGTTGGACTCTCCCCGCAACCGTGGAGAGGCGAAGGTGCCGCGCCGCCGATGCTTCTCCAAATTCCATCCGTTAGCCTCCCAGACCGTCCGCGAGGAGGAAGCCGCATGCGACGGCGGTCAGGCACAGCCCGACTGAGGCCACAATATTGCCGAGCGCAGGCATCAGTTCGCCACTCCGCGCGAGCGTCAGCGTCTGCAGGCTGAACGAGGAAACCGTGGTGTAGCAGCCGAGAAAGCCGGTCACCGCGAACAGCCAGGGATTAGGCAAAGCGAAGACCGAGCCCGGATGGGTCGCCAACGCGCCGAAAATGCCGATCAGGAAGGCGCCGGTGACGTTGATCGTCATGGTGCCCCACGGAAACGTCTCGCCCAGCCGGCGCGCGATCGCACCGGAGATGAAATAGCGCGCACAGCCACCCAGGGCGCTGCCGATCATGATCGCGATGGCCCCGCTCAGCATGATGAAAGACTCCGCGTCATCACTTGCCCTCCGTCGCGAGACCGCCGCCGACGGCGAGCAGCCCCAGCAGCGAGACCAGCGCGAAGCCGAGCCCTGCGAGGAACGTGCCTTGGGGACCATATGCGTCCCAAAGCGCGCCGGCGATCACGCTCGCGGCCAGCAGGGCAAGCCCGGTGAAAAGGTTGAAATAGCCGAATGCGGTGCCGCGCAGGCTCGGTGGCGCAGCGTCGGCGACGAGGGCCGAGAGCAGCCCTTGCGTCAGTCCCATATGCAGCCCCCACAGCACGACCCCGAGCGCAAGGCCGGCCAGATTCGGCAACAGCGCCAGCGCGAGGTCGGCACCGGCGAGGAAGACCAGACCGAGTGCGAGCAGGCGGGTCCTGCCGATCCGGTCCGACAGCACGCCGGCCGGATAGGCCGACAGGGCATAGACGATGTTCATCAGCACCAGCACCGCCGGCACCCACATCGCGTTGAGTCCGATGTTCTGTGCGCGCAGAATCAGGAAGGCCTCGCTGAAGCGCGCGAGCGTGAAGACGATTCCGACCGCGACAACGCGCCAGTACACCGCTCCGAGTTGCCGCATTGCGGCGAGATTGAGCGGATTCTTCGCAGGCTTCCGGCTCGGGTCGGGATCCGGCTCGTTCACAGCGAAGGCGATCAGTCCAAACGACAGGAACGCCGGCAGCACTGCCACCCAGAACACGATTGTAAAATTGTCGACCGTCCACCACATCAGGCCGATCGCTGCGAGCGGCCCGACGAAGGCACCGATCGTGTCGAGCGATTGCCGCAGCCCGAAACTCGCACCGCGCAGGCCGACCGGGGCGATATCGGCGATCAGCGCATCGCGCGGTGCGCCGCGAATGCCCTTTCCGACGCGGTCGATGAAGCGCGCCGCCACCAGCCATTCGACGCTGGGCGCCAGCGGGAACAGCGGCTTGGTGAAGGCGGCCAGCCCGTAGCCGAGCGCGGCGAGCAGCTTGCGGCGGCCGAGCCAGTCCGACAGCGCGCCGGAGAAGATCTTCGTGATCGAGGCGGTGGCCTCCGCAATGCCCTCGATGAACCCGACGGTGAGCGTGGAGGCGCCGAGCACGGTGACGAGATAGATCGGCAGCAGCGCATGGATCATCTCGGAGGAGATGTCCATCAGCATCGAGACGAAGCCGAGCACCCAGATTCCTCTGGGCAACATCGTGCGCGCAGCATTCGGTGTCGGCATCGTCACGTCGTCGTCTTCTCCTGGCCTTCTCCGGCTGGCCTTCGTTACAAGACAACAAAAAACCCGCCTTCGGCGGGGTATGTCCATGCTCCCGCCAAAGGCAGAGGCCTTGAGATTGCCTCTCCTCGAGCAGGAGTCATCAGCCAAGCACGGTCATCGACCGCCGGGCGGTTGTCGGGGGACTCCATCCCCATCTGTCCGACCAACCTAGCATGGAAATCGTGCCGGACAAGTAGGCGCGGCGTGCACTCCAGGTTCGCCGCCGCCATTCCGGGGCTCGCGAAGCGAGAACTCCGGCGCGCCCTTGCGCGCCTGAGACTCTCGTCATTGCGGTTCGGCTCTTCGAGCCGCTCCGGATTGACGAACCCTGTAATCGCGCGTCTTCCGGTGACGCAAGCGCGGCGACACGGCGGCGATTTCGCGCTGGCACGCAAATTCTTAACTCGAATGTGAAGCGCAAGCGATCTTCGGCCTTTGCGGCAGGGCAATTGCATGTCACCATCGCGTCATACGACGGGAGACCGCGATGCGTTTGCTGTTCTCGATCGGGGCTGTGCTGGTGGCCGGCATGCTTGCCGGAGGGGACGTCGCGGGCATCGCGGCACCGGGACCCAAATTTGAATCGCCCGAGAGTCGATCTCAATCGAAACGGCTCGCGGCCGACAAGGACGCGCAGGCGGTCGACGTCGAACTGATCCTCGCGGTCGACGTGTCCTACTCCATGGACATGGACGAGCTCGCGGTCCAGCGCGAGGGCTATGCGCAGGCAATCCAATCGAAGGAGTTCCTGCAGGCGCTGAAGCTAGGCCCGAATGGCCGGATCGCAGTGACCTATTTCGAGTGGGCCGCCTCCAGCGATCAGAAGATGATCATTCCCTGGCGCCTGGTCGACGGACCGGAGACGGCGGACGCGGTCGCCGCCGAGATCATGAAAACGCCGATCCGCCGCGCCTCGCGCACATCGATCTCCGGTGCGATCACGTTCGCGATGCCGCTGTTCGACGAGGATCCATATCGGGGCTTGCGCCGCGTCATCGATATTTCCGGCGACGGTCCCAACAACAATGGCGGTCCGGTCACGGTGGCGCGCGATGCCGCCCTGGAGAAGGGCATCGTCATCAACGGCCTGCCGATCATGATCAAAGAGCCGTCCTACTCGACCATGGATATCGACAATCTCGATTTATACTATGAGGACTGCGTCATCGGAGGTCCCGGCTCCTTCGTCATCACGATCAAGGATCGCGACAAGTTCAAGGAAGCGATCCGCACCAAGCTGCTGATGGAAGTCGCCGGCCGCACGCCCGAGCGCCCCGTGATGCGCGTTGCCGACAAGGAGCCGCGCGTCAACTGCCTGATTGGCGAGAAGATCTGGTCGGACCGCTGGGGACGTTAACGTCCCGGCTGAGACCTTTTGCCCATCCCAACCGGCAGTTGAATTTAACTGCCCGTTAACCGGTACATGGCCCTAATCAGACTGTTTCCTTTCGTTTCCAACCGGCATCCCGGCATTGCTGGAGCGAACGAAAGCGGGTTTATCCAACCTGCCTTTGAGCAAGCCATGGCCATCGTCACGTCGAGCACCAACCAGATTTCGCCCGCCAACGAGCGGATGTATCGCCAGAGTGCTCTGGTCGGTGACTGGAAGGGCAATTGGGTGGGCAACAACCAGCCCGTCGGCTTCAAGGTCGTGAACATCCGCGGTGCCCGGGCGCAGGTCGAGTACACCCATAACGGTCGTACCGAGCGCGGCTTTGGCGAGGTCAATGGCACGCTCATCACCTTTGGCGGAGTCACGGTCGGCACCAAGGATGGGAAGAGCATGGTGCTGCTGTTCTCAGTGGGCGGCGCTGGCAAGCAGACCGCGAATCTCGAGAAGCAGGAGCCGCCGGCCTCCGACAGCCGTCTCATGGGAAGCTGGGGTGGCTATTCCAGCGACAACGGCAAGAGCGCGAGCTTCAAGGTGCTCTCCGTCAACGGCAAGGAAGCGCAGGTCAGCGTCACCACCGACGGCATCACTCGTCAGGGCACTGGCATCGTCTACAAGAACGTCATCATGTTCGGACAGACGCAGATCGCGACCGATGACGGACAGAACGGCAAGGTCATCTATCAGGTCGGCACCAAATCCTTCATGGTGCCGGTGACGAAATATCCGCCGGCGGATTCGTCGTCGTCCGTCGACAAGACGGCATAGCCGTTCACAGCGGCGTCCCGCCGGATCGTAACAGCGTCTTCAATTGCTGATCGACCTGCCGCAGGATCGCGCAGGCCTCTGCCAAATCGCCATCCCCGATCAGCCGCCAGATGTCGCCGGACTGTTCCACCAGATGGGGAATCGTAAGGGGCAAGCCGGCCGTCTGGATGAGTGCGCCCTTTTCGTTGATGAGATATCGACGGTTCAATGCAAACAGCACCTGCGCGATGCACGCGAGCGCTCTGTAGACGCAGCCCGCGACGTGGGTCCGCTCGTCGCGAGCTGTCGCAAGTTCCGCATTTTCGATGCTGAACAGGATTTCCCACTGAAAGCGCCGCAACAAGGCGCGGCCCAGATCCTCCGGATAGGGGAGCGCGATTGTCTTGAGCCGCGCGATCAGGCCTTTCGGATCGTGCAAAGGCCGACAATATGCGATCTCGCCCATCCAGATTGCCGAGCAGAAGCCATGTGGATGGCCGGGCTGGTAGGCCATGAGGACTGTACCGTTTCGGCAGTCCATCATGACTCGCTCGACATCGTCGGCGTGACGGTAGAGCAGATCGACCTGTTGTCCCTCGACCGACAGCCATGCGCCGCCGATGATCCATGGCCCCCATTCGCCATATCTCGTTACGGTCGCAGTGCCGGGATCGTCGGCGATTTCCGTCACGACGCTCAGGAGCCGATCCGTATCGAGCGGGGCCGCGCTCGAACAATACAGCCCGATGTCGTAGTCGGACGAGGGATGCGCGCTGCCCCGCGCGCGTGAGCCGCCGAGCACGACGGCGTGAACGCCCGGTACGTCGGCAAGAACGGATGTCAGGCGGGTGAGCAACGGATCGTGCGGCATCAGGTGCAGTTCCCTGGAGACCTGCTGCCGTGACACCGACGCGGTCGCTCCGCTGGCATTGATGATGTTCGCGGAGTATAGTTTGCGAAATTGTCGACGGTAGTCTGAATGTTCAAGCCTGCACTTTCATGTGCTCTTGCAGCTCTCGCGGTGCTCTGCCTCGGCGGAGAGCCGGTTCATGCGCAAGTCGCGCCGCTGAGATATTGGATTCCCGGCGGACCTTTCGGCCTCGGCGGCAGTGCCGGCCAGAGCTCCGACACCTATGGCAACTTCGCGAGCTTCAACGCCGGCGATGCCGATTGGCGCAACAGCTCTGCGAATGGTTTCTTCGTCGGCAGCCAACGCGGCAATCTTGGTTTGAGCGGCTTCAGCCAGGCAGGCTCGATCGGCAATTTCAGCGCGCTCTCTTATGATAGCACGCAGTTCGGCTATAACATGAAGACTGCGGGTGGCATGCCCGTCACGTTCTTTGCCGGTTTCGACACGCTGAAGTTTGGCAACGGCATTGGCAGCTCGCTGGCGCCGCTCAGCTCCAGCGCTGCGCCCGGCTATGGCGGGTTTGCGGGTGTCGAATTCAAGCCGACCTCCAACCTCAGCTTGTCGTTCGGGGCCGGGTTCATCCAGCAGCAATCGGGACTCATGGACAGTGACATCAACTCGTCGATGCTGCCCGGCGAGTCTCCTGTGCTGGGCGGCCTTCGGCGCTAGGATTGCATCACCAGCTCCGGCGGACGCCGCAGCGATTTCGGCAGGTCTGGACCGGTTCCGAAACGCATCACGATATCGGGACGCCGTTCGCCGAGGCCGAGTGAGGCCCCGAATTGCTGCCTCAGCGCCGCCACCTCGACCGGCTGGTTGATGAAGGAATATTTGAGTCCCAGCGCGGTCGCCTGCAATCCGAAGCGCTGGCAGGCGCGGCCGACCGCGATCCAGTGCGACTTGTCGCTGCGATCGGCAGCGAGCACGACGACGCCCGCAGAGCTGTCGAGTTCTTCGCGGTATTTCTTGTTCTCCCCGCTCTCGGTGAAGAAGAGCTTGAGAAGCGGCCGGGCCACCCACGAGGGCAGCGAGGGGTTTCCGGACGCGGGCGAGAATAATCCGTCCATGGTCGCGAGTGCCTCCGCCTCGTTGAAGCGAATCCAGCTGACGAGCTCGCGCATGAAGGCCTTGTCGCGCATTTGCGCCGAGTTGCCTTCGAGTACGTAGTCGGTGACCCCGGCGATCGCGGTGCGTTCGGTCATCAGGATCGCAGCGACGTGCGGTTCGCGACAGGCATCCTCGAGCCGACGCAATGTCTCGGGTGCGGCCGGCCTGCCGTCGAACGCTGCGCGGGTGCATTGCCTGATAGGAATCGCGGCCGCCAGTGCCGATGTGCCCTGCGGGGCCTCCTCGAGCGTGATCACGATGCGGTCGCCGTCGACGGCCGCATCTGCGTGCCAGCCCAGCGTGGACGCGGCGAGGATGAGGTTTTCGGCGGCACAGCCGAGACTGACGAAGAGATGATGATCGTCCGGATCGACGGCCGGACAGCGGCGCTTGAAGTCAGGCGCAATCGCGATGACGTTGCCGCGGACCGAGAAGATCCACGGCTGGGTGTTGTGGCTGTTGGCTGCGAGGGTGGCAAAGCGCACGAGTTCGCGATCCCGCGGCACGGCTTGCAGCGCAGCCCGTGACGACTTTACCGTCTCGTCATAGGTGTTCGCCGCCGCTGCGGCAGAGGGGCTGGTGATGGTCGCCGCGGACAGCCCCAGCGAAGTCGCGATGAATTGTCGTCGGTCGAGCACGAACGTCCGCTCCGCGTCTCATGGCACGGAACGCTTTTAGCGGCGGCGGAGGGCAGAGCGATTGACCGGTATCAAGGTTGTGGCTCGATGGGGAGTTCGCATCCTACCGCACCATCCGCGCCACCAGCTCCACATGCGGCGTGTGGCGGAACTGATCGACCGGCACCACCGCCTCCAGCCGGTAGCCGCCGTCGATCAGCAGCCGCGCGTCGCGGGCGAAGGTCGCGGCGTTGCAGGACACCGCGATCACGGCGGGCACCTTGCTCGCGGCGAGCTTCAGTGCCTGCGCCTGCGCGCCCTGCCGCGGCGGGTCGAACACCACCACGTCGAAGTCGCGCAGCTCCGGCAGCACCAAGGGGCGGCGGAACAGATCGCGCAGCTCGGCCTTGATCGGCTTGAGGCCCGGTGTGCGCGCGGCCTTCGCGAGGGCCGCGATGGCGCCGGCGTCGCTGTCATAGGCCGTGACGCGGGCCTTCTCGGCAAGCCGCAGGGCGAACGGGCCGACACCGCAGAAGAGATCGGCGACCTCCTTGGCCTTGCCGATGCGCTCGGCGACCAGTGCGGCGAGCGCCTCTTCGCCCGCCACCGTCGCCTGCAGGAACGAGCCCGGCGGCAGCGTTACCTCCGCGCGGCCCATCTTCACCGTCGGCGGCAGGCGCTGCAGCACCAATTCGCCGTGCCGCGTCAGCCGCGCCAGGCGATGTTGCTCGGCGACACGCGACAGCGCTGTGACCAGCGGGGTCGGCAGCGGGCCGGAGCCGCGCACGTCGACATCGAGGCCGTTGGCGGTGGCAGTGACCTGGATGTCGAGCGGCTTCGTCACCGGCATCCTGGACGTCAGCGGCTCGGCCAGCGCCCAGGCCGCGTCGAGCGCGCCGTCGAGCCCGGGATCGAGGATGGGACAGCGATGGATCGGGATGACGTCGTGCGAGCTCGTGGCGGAGAACCCGACCTTGAGGATGTCATGCGTGCCGAACCGGCCGTGCAGCGTGATGCGCCTGCGCCCGGCACCATGGGCGTCGACTAGCGGCGCCACCTCGCAATCGATGCCAGCCTGCGCCAGCGTCTCCATCACGATGCCGCGCTTCCAGGCATGATAGGGCTCCGCGGCCCAATGCTGGATCGCGCAGCCGCCGCAGACGCCGAAATGCGGGCAGAACGGTTCGATCCGTTCCGGGCTTGCAACCTCGACGGCGAGCAGCTTGCGGCGATCGGGATGGTGGCCCACGACGTGATCGACTTCGACGGTTTCGCCGCCGAGCGCATAGGGCACGTAGACCGCATCGCCGGTGGTGAGCGAGACGCCGTCGCCGCGGTGGCCGACATGATCGATGGTCAGACGCTCAACCACGGCGCGCGCCCAGGAAGAATTCGACATTGCCGTCGCCGCCGGTGATCGGCGAGGGGAATATCTCGATGTCGGTGCAGCCGAGCGAAGCGGCAAAGGCCGCGATATCGGCGCAGACCTCCTGGTGCACGGCGGCGTCGCGGATGATCCCTTTCTTGTTATGCTTCCGGTCCGCCTCGAATTGCGGCTTGATCAGCGCCAGCACGCTCGTCGGCGCGGCCGCCAGCGACAGCGCCACGGGCAGCACCGCCTTCAGCGAGATGAAGCTGACGTCGATCACGACGACATCGGGCCGCGCCGGCAGGCGCTTGCCCTCATAGCTGCGGATATCGGTCTCTTCCATCGATACGATCCTGGGATGATCGCGCAGCGAGGGATGCAGCTGGCTGCTGCCGACATCGATCGCAAACACCAGGCTGGCGCCGTTCGCCAGCAGCACCTCGGTGAAGCCGCCAGTGGAGGCGCCGACGTCGAGGCAGACATGGTCCTCGATGTCGATCGGGTAACGCTCCAGCGCGCCAGCGAGCTTGACGCCGCCGCGGGAGACGTAGGGATGTGCCGGCTCGGCCTGGATCACCGCGTCCTCTGCGATCGTCTCCGACGGTTTCGAGACCTGCTTGTCGTCGGCCATGACGAGCCCGGCTTCGATCGCTGCGCGTGCCCGCGCCCGGCTCTCGAACAGGCCGCGCTCGACCAGCAATACATCCGCGCGCTTGCGGGGAGGGGGCATCGAAACTCCGACAGACGACTGAAGAGCTTATGTAGCGATCAATCGCGCGGCCGCCATCCGGACGCAAGCCTCGAACGCGGCGAGATCGTGCCAGACGTCGATCGGCATCGTGGCCGGAGTTACCAGCGGGCAGCCGCGCAGCTCCAGCGCATGGATCATCATGAGATTGTCAACGAGGCCAAAGTCCTCGACTATCAGCCCCTGTGCATCGACCAGCCGGCCGTCCTCGGTGGTGACGTCCATGAAACGGCCGACACGGTCGGCATAGGCTGCGCCGTCATTGGAATAGGCGAGACAGAATTTGCCGCGGCCGGCCATGTAGCCGAGCTCGTAGACGGTACCGGGATCGGCGCCGGCGCCGCGGAACGGGGTGAGGTTGGCAATGATGGCAACCGCCTCGTCCATCATCGCCTCGTTGCCGCAAAATATCTGTCGCGAGGCGTCGGGCGCGGCGAGGTCGATGGCGTTGTCGAGCGGATAGAGGCCGGTCAATCCGTGAGCCGCGCAGATATCGACCTTGCGCCGGCCGATCTCGACCGCGTCCGGCAGGAAAACGTCGGGGCCTGCCAGGTAGATCTTCATGAGACGAACCTGCCGAACGCCGAGCGCGGTGCAACACCTCTCCCATCGGGAGAGGTCGGCGCGTAGCGCCGGGTGAGGGGTTAAGCTTTCACGAGGGACCTCAACCCCTCAGCCGGATCGCTGCGCGATCCGACCTCTCCCTTTGGGAGAGGTGGGATCAGCGCCCGTATGGCTATCAAGCCAGCTTCACCGTCTCGGCCTTGACGTCCTTGCCGAGCGCTTCGAACACCTTGGCGACGATGCCCTTGGCATCGAGCCCGGCGCGGGCGTACATCGCCGCGGGCGTGTCGTGGTCCTGGAACACGTCGGGCAGCACCATCGTGCGGAACTTGACCATGCCGGTGTCGAGCGCGCCCTGGTCGGTCAGGAACTGCGCGACATGCGAGCCGAAGCCGCCGACCGAGCCTTCCTCGATCGTGATCAGGATCTCATGGTCGCGCGCGAGCTTGAGCACCAGCTCGGTATCCAGCGGCTTCATGAAGCGCGCATCCGCGATCGTGGTCGAGAGGCCGTGCGCGGCGAGCTCGTCGGCGGCCTTCTCGCATTCGGCGAGGCGCGTGCCGAAGGAGAGCAGGGCGATCTTGCTGCCCTGACGGATCATCCGGCCCTTGCCGATCTCGAGCGGAACGCCGACGTCGGGCATCTCGACGCCGCGGCCTTCGCCGCGCGGATAGCGCAGCGAGCTCGGACGGTCGTCGATCGCGACCTGGGTCGCCACCATGTGCACGAGTTCGGCCTCGTCCGCCGCCGCCATGATCACCATGTTGGGCAGGCAGCCGAGATAGGCGTTGTCGAACGAGCCGGCATGGGTCGCGCCGTCGGCGCCGACGAGGCCGGCACGGTCGATGGCGAAGCGGACGGGCAGGCTCTGGATCGCGACGTCATGCACGATCTGGTCGTAGCCGCGCTGCAGGAAGGTCGAGTAGATCGCGCAGAACGGCTTGTAGCCTTCGGTCGCAAGACCCGCGGCGAAGGTCACCGCATGCTGCTCGGCGATGCCGACGTCGAAGGTACGGTCGGGGAAGGCCTTGTTGAAGATGTCGACGCCGGTGCCCGACGGCATCGCCGCGGTGATGGCGACGATCTTGTCGTCCTTCTGCGCTTCCTTGACGAGGCTCTGGCCGAACACGTTCTGGTAGGCCGGCGCATTCGGCTTGGCCTTGGCCTGGGTGCCGGTCGCGACGTCGAACTTCACGACGGCGTGGTACTTGTCGGCGGAAGCTTCCGCCGGGCCGTAGCCCTTGCCCTTCTGCGTCACGACGTGGACCAGGATCGGGCCTTCTTCCATGTCGCGGACGTTCTTGAGCACCGGCAGAAGATGGTCGAGGTTGTGGCCGTCGATCGGGCCGACATAATAGAAGCCGAGCTCCTCGAACAGCGTGCCGCCGTCCATCATGAAGCCGCGGGAATATTCCTCGACACGGTTGGCGCGGTTGGCGAGGATCTTGGGCAGGCGCTTGTTGATCTGCTTGGCCGCATCGCGCAGCGTGCGATAGGTCTTGCCGGAATAGAGCCGCGACAGATAGGCGCTCATGGCGCCGACCGGCGGGGCGATCGACATGTCGTTGTCGTTCAGGATGACGATCAGGCGCGAGTTCATCGCACCCGCATTGTTCATGGCCTCATAGGCCATGCCGGCTGACATCGCGCCGTCACCGATCACGGCGATAACGTTGTTGGTGCCGCCGGAGAGGTCGCGCGCCACGGCCATGCCGAGGCCAGCGGAGATCGAGGTCGAGGAATGCGCCGCGCCGAACGGATCGTAGTCGCTTTCGCTGCGCTTGGTGAAGCCGGACAGGCCGCCGCCGGTGCGCAGGGTACGGATGCGGTCGCGCCGGCCGGTGAGGATCTTGTGCGGATAGGCCTGGTGGCCGACGTCCCAGATCAGCCGGTCGCGCGGCGTATCGAACACGTAATGGATCGCGGTGGTGAGCTCGACCACGCCGAGGCCTGCGCCGAAATGACCGCCGGTCACCGAGACGGCATCGATGGTCTCCTGCCGCAGCTCATCGGCGACCTGGCGAACCTGCTCGACCTTGAGCTTGCGCAGGTCTTCCGGCGTCCGGATGGTGTCGAGAAGCGGCGTCTTACTGTATGCGTTCACGGCGATTTCCAATTTGTCAGCGCCGGAAGGTCATTCCGGTGCGCGATGGGTTTGCACAATATCGGCGCAGCGCGAGTCCTCAAACCGTCGGAGCCACCTGCATGGGGCAAGGCCCCCGTCTTCAAGCTTAGGTAAGCTTAAGTGCGCTCCGGTTCAGTCTCTGTGATCCCTGTCACTCAGATCGGCTTCGTCCGTCCCAAGCCAATTTCATTAGCAGTTTGAAGCGCTTGTCGTCGGCAATCGGTGCCTACGCAAGGCTTGCAAAAAGCCACACTCCGCGCAGCTTTACACCAAAGCTTGGGCCAAAGCCAACCCGCCGCACCGATGAGTGGTATGCAGGTGCAACTTGCGGGCCGGATTGGTTAACCTTGGCCCGGGATGAGGGGTTCCGGCCTTGCTCGGTTCCGCGGCAGGCTTTTTTCGCCTGAATGAGAGCCTTTGTCTCCGGCGGCCGAATCTCGCATGGGATTTGCCATTGGCCCGCCCGCCCCAGGCCGCGGTTCGGCGGAACAGCCCCGTGCGATCATTGAAAGCGGCACAGGAACCATGTCCGCAAAGACGTTTTGCGGGCCACCGGTCGTCAGGCGACCGAGCCGGGAAAGTTCCCGGCGGACTTACTGGACGTCGAGCGGCGCAGTACCGGTGGCCTGGCCGCTGGCATCGGTGGTGATCTTGTCGACGCGCGCCTCGGCCTGACGCAGCAACTCTTCGCAGCGCCGCTTCAGGGCCTCGCCGCGTTCATAGATCGTCACGGATTCTTCGAGCGGGACCTTGCCGTCTTCGAGCCGCTTCACGATCGTTTCGAGTTCCTCGATCGCGCGCTCGAAGGTGAGCCGGGAGACGTCGACTTGAGTATTTTCGGCCATATCCGTTTCCGATTGCCCGATTCGCTTGCCTTACAGTGAAGGCGGGTTTTGCGGGCTTAATGTGGCGGGCGTCCTCAGGCGCCCATCAAGGCGCCGACATGCGCCGTAACAGATTCTTTCAGTCCTTGCAGGTCATAGCCGCCCTCGAGCACCGAAACAACGCGGCCGCCTGCGGTCTTGTCGGCGAGGTCCATCAGCTTGCGCGTCACCCAGGCATAATCCTCGGCGCGCAGGTTCAGCGAGGCCAGCGGGTCGCGGTAATGCGCGTCGAAGCCGGCGGAGATGACCACCAGCTCGGGGCTGAATTTTTCGAGCTGCGGCAGGATCAGGTTCTCGAACGCGGAGCGGAATTCCGGCCCGCCGTCTTCGGAAGCGAGAGGCGCGTTGACGATGGTGTCGTGATCGCCGCGCTCGCTTCTAGCGCCGGTGCCTGGAAACAGCGGCATCTGGTGCGTCGAGCAGTACATCACGGTCGGGTCCGACCAGAAGATGTCCTGCGTGCCGTTACCGTGATGCACGTCGAAGTCGACGATGGCCGCGCGCTCGATGCCGTATTTGCGCTGCGCGTGGCGCGCCGCGATGGCGACGTTGTCGAAGAAGCAGAAGCCCATCGGCTTGCCGATCTCGGCGTGATGACCGGGTGGGCGGATCGCGACGAAGGCGTTGCGGTGCTCGCCCGCCATCACCGCCTCGGTCGCCGCGACTGCGCCGCCGACGCCGCGCATCACGGCTTCCCACGTGCCCGGTGACATCGAGGTGTCGCCGTCGATATAGATCTGCCCGCTGGACGGAGCGATGTGGCGCAGCTCGGTGACGTAATGCTCGTTGTGGCACAGCGTGACGAGATCGAGATCGCCCTCCGGCGCCTCCTCGCGCACCAGGAACTGGAAACGCTCGTGCGACAGCGCTTCTTCCACCGCGCGCAGACGATCCGGTCTCTCAGGGTGTCCCGGCGGCGTGACATGGTCGAGGCAGGCCTTGTGGGAAAGGAGAAGCGTGCTCATCAGGTCGGCCTCATGGGATGCGGACTTTTGACGTCGTTGGCGCATCCAGCGCCAAAACGCAATGCAAAACCCAATCTAAGCGCGTGGCCGGGAATGGCAAAGCGCCGGCGGTTTGATCCCGATCAATTCACGCGCAGGATGCGGATCGGCGGCAGCGGACCGATCGGGCCGTGTGCCCGGAAGAACGCGAACAGCGCGTCCGCATCGTAGCCGCCATATTGCGGCGCCGTGCCCTGTTTGGCGACGGTAAACCCGTCTCCGCCGACGGCGAGGTAATCGTTGAGCGTGACGCGGTAGCCGCTTCCAGGTTCGACCGGCCTGCCGTTGAGCGTGATCTTCTCGAGGCTGACGCGCTCGCCGAATGGCTTCGATGCGTCCCAAGTATAGCTGAACCCGTTCGACACCTGGAGAATCCGTGGCCGCTTCGGGTCCAGCCATTGCTGCTCGAGCAAGTCCTTGAGCTGGCTGCCCGTCAGCGTCATGGTGACGAGGCGGTTGCGGAACGGCTGGCTGGCGAAGACATCGCCGAACGTGATCGCGCCATTCTCCTTCGGAACGATGTCGGTGCGGATGCCGCCGGGATTGGTGAGCGCGATGACAGCGCTGCCATCCTTCGTGTCGCGGGTTGCGAGCAATTGCGCGTCGGCAATGATATCGCCAAGCGCGCTTTCCCCGGCCTCGTTCGGCACGCGCGACAGCGTCTGCGTCACCGAACCGGCCGGCCGATTGGCGATCGGCGCGGAGAGCTTGTCATAGGCGTCGATCAATGCGGTCTGCTCGGGATCCTTGGCCAGCGAAGCGTTGGCGACGATCACATTTTCGGCTTTGGCACTGACGATGTCGCGCGTTGCGGGATCGAGCTCGAGGTCGATCGCGGTGACCAGCGTGCCGTATTTGTCGCCGCTGGTGACGAGCCGCCCGTCGATATCGCAGACATAGGCGCGGTGGGTGTGGCCGCTGACTACGACGTCGACGGCACGATCGAACTTCTTGACGATGTCGACGATCGGCCCCGTGATGGCAGGGCATTCGTTGTAGTCGCCGGCGGGCTCGCCGCCCTGGTGGATCAACACCACGATCGCTTCGACGCCACGCGCCTTCAGCTGCGGCACGAGCGCGTTCACCGTCTCGGCCTCGTCGCGGAATTCGAGCCCGGCAATGCCCGCTGGCGAGACGATGCCGGCGGTCTCCTTCAAGGTCAGCCCGATGAAGGCGACGGGGATGCCGTCGAATTCCCGGATCTCGTAGGGCGGCAGCACGCTCTTGCCGGTTGCGGTCTCGACTGTGGACGCCGCGAGGTAACGGAACTTGGCGCCCGTGAAGGGATGCGGTCCCTGGCAGCCGTCGACCGGATGGCAGCCGCCGTTCTGCATGCGCAGGAGCTCGGTCTTGCCCTCGTCGAATTCGTGATTGCCGACCGAGCTGATCGCAAGGCCCATCATCGAGAGCGACTCGATCGAGGGCTCGTCGTGGAACATCGCCGACAGGAACGGGCTCGCGCCGATCAGATCGCCGGCGGCGACGAAGATGGTGTTCCTGCGCCCCTCGCGCAGCTGCTTCACCAGCGTCGCCATGTATTCGGCGCCGCCGGCCGCCACCATCACCTTCTTGGTCTTGTCCTCAGGGTCGTTGATGCGGATGCCGCCCGGTGGCGGGCGCAGATTGCCGTGGAAATCGTTGATCGCGAGCACGCGCAACTCGACCGGAGCGGCGGGCTGCGCCGAGGCAGGGACGGCGGCGAGGATGGTCAGGATCAGAAAGACGTATCGCATGGGACAAGACTAGACGCAGCGCGCGAAGATTTCACGATGCTTTGTCGTGAACACGCGTGTCGACACGTATGAAATCCTTGATGTCGGCCGTGCAGACGCCTGGGATGATCATGCCACGGATATGGTGCGCCGCGACGCTCGCGGGACTTTGCGAGGCATCAGCCTACATCATCTCGCAGGCGTGCCAATGCGTCGCTCAACCTTTTCGACGCGGGCGTCCCACAATTCTCATGCATGGTACCCGCTGCCGTCACGTGTCGCAACAATTAGCTACAACGTTTCATTTGAATAACCTTTGGTTGTGGTGCATGATCTCGTGCCGTTCCATGGCCGACCGCCCGATTGATGATTGCCGCAACCCGGATTGACGAATCCTCGCTGCACTATCGTGGCTGGCGTGTCGTGCTGGCCTGCTTCCTGATGGCCTTCTTCATGTTCGGCTTCGGTCTCTACGGCCAAGGTGTCTATCTTGCCGAGCTTCAGCGCGCCCACGGCTGGCCGGGCACGCTGGTCTCCGCGGCAAGTACCTTCTCCTTTCTCCTGAGCTCCGTCCTCGTCATCTTCACCGACGATCTGCTCGAGCGCATCGGGCTGCGCTCGCTGATCCTGAGCGGCCTGACGGCGCTCGGCGCTTCGACCGTGCTGCTGGCGTTGATGCAGACGCCTTGGCAGCTCTATCTCGCCTATGCGCTGATGTCGGTCGGCTGGACCGGCATGGGGACCGTGGTGATCGCGACCGTGCTCAATTCCTGGTTCGAGCGACGCCGCGGGCTCGCGCTCAGCCTTGCCTTCAACGGCGCGACCTGCGGCGGCATCATCCTCGTCCCGCTGCTGCTGTCGCTGACCGGTAGCATCGGCTTCCGCTCCGCCATGCTGGCGGCCACGTTCGCGATGATGGTGCTGCTGTTGCCGGTGGTCGTGACCTTCATCGGCTGGCCGGCCCGGATGTCACAGGCATCTGACGGACGCCGGACCGCTGGCGGCGCGGCCGCGCCAGGCCATTCCCGCAAGGCGCTGCTCGCCAACGCGTCGTTCTGGACCATGGTGCTGCCGATCGCGATGGCGCTACTGGCGCAGATGGGCTTCATCATCCACCAGGTGACGTTTCTCGAACCGCTGATCGGCCGCTCCGCGGCAGGGCTCGCGGTCACCATCATGGCGGCGATGGCGGTGGTCGGGCGCCTGTCGCTTGGCCTGTTCGTCGACCGGCTCGATCCGCGTCTCGCCTGCGCTGCGTCGATGACGAGCCAGGCGGCGGCGTTGTTCGTGCTTCTCCAAAGCACGAATCCGACCGTACTGCTGGCCTGCTGCGCCGTCTACGGCTTCTCGATCGGCAACATGATCACGTTCCCGCCCTTGATCATCCAGCGCGAGATCGGCTCTACCGCCTTCGCCGCCGCGATGGGGTTGGGCACATCGATCAGCGGCATCGTCAGCGCCTTTGGCCCGGGCATCGTTGGCGTCGTGCGGAGCTTGACGGGCAATTACACCACGGCGTTCGCGCTGTGCGTCGTGCTCGATCTCATCGCGACGGGCATCGTGCTGTGGCGGCCGGGAAAGAGCGCAGCCTGAATCTCCGCAAGCCAAGGCCAGACTAAGGGGAAGGCTCGCGCAAGATATTCGAGGTCGTGGCGAGCCGATCCGACTTACCCCAGCAGCACCGCATCCGCCGCCGCGACCGACTCTGCGCTTTCCGTCACCGTGCGCTCGAGCGCTCCCGCCTGCACCGTGATGTTCTCAGCAAAGAAGCGCGCCAGGGCGACGTAGCGCGCAGCGTCCGCGTTGCCGTCGGCCTTGGCGGCGAGCGCCTCGGAGGCGAGCAGGCAGCCGCCGAGCGTGGCGCCGAACTGCTGCAAATAGGGCGTCGCGCCGGCGAGCGCCTCGTTCGGTGCGGAGGCAACGCGCTCCAGGAGCCATTTGCTGGTGCGCCTCAAGGCGTCGAGCGCCTCGCGCAGCTTTGCACCCGTGGTGCCGAAGCCGGGATCGTTGGAGGCCTCGACCTTGCTGATGGTCGCTGCGAGCTCGTCGAGCAGCGCCCACACCGCCGCGCCGCCATTGGCTGCGAGCTTGCGCGTGACGAGATCGATCGCCTGGATGCCGTTGGTGCCCTCGTAGATCGCGGTGATGCGGGCATCGCGGTAGTGCTGGGCCGCGCCGGTCTCCTCGATGAAGCCCATGCCGCCATGCACCTGCACACCGAGATAGGCGACCTCGTTGCCGATGTCGGTGGAATAGGCCTTGGCCATCGGCGTGAGCAGCGCCGCGCGTGCGGCCGCTTCGGTGCGCACCTTCGGGTCCTTGGCGCGCGTCGAGACGTCGATCGCAACGGCCGTCGCGTAGCAGATGGTGCGCGCGGCCGCGGTCTGTGCCCGCATCCGCATCAGCATGCGCTTGACGTCGGGATGCACGAAGATCGCATCGGAGCCGTCGCCCTTCTTGCCGACCGCGCGGCCCTGCTTGCGCTCCTGCGCATACGACAAGGCCTGCTGGTAGGCGCGGTCGGCAACGCCGACACCCTCCAGGCCGACGCCGAGGCGGGCCTGGTTCATCATCGTGAACATGCAGCGCATGCCCTGGTTCTCTTCGCCGATGAGGAAGCCGATCGCGCCGCCATGATCGCCCATGGTCATGGTGCAGGTCGGGGAGGCGTGCATGCCGAGCTTGTGCTCGACGCCGGAGGCGTAGATGTCGTTGCGCTGACCCAGCGAGCCGTCCGCATTCACCATGAACTTGGGGACGAGAAAGAGCGAGATGCCCTTGGTGCCGGCGGGCGCATCCGGCAGGCGCGCCAGCACGAAATGCACGATGTTGTCGGTCATGTCGTGCTCGCCATAGGTGATGAAGATCTTCGTCCCCTTGATGCGATAGGTGCCGTCGGCCTGCCGATCGGCCCGGGTGCGCAGCGCGCCGACGTCGGAGCCGGCCTGCGGCTCGGTCAGCTGCATCGTGCCGGTCCATTCGCCGGAGACGAGCTTTTCGAGATAGATCTTCTTCAGCTCGGCGCTGCCATGCGCGTCCAGCGCCTCGATCGCCGAGGCTGTCAGCAGCGGGCAGAGGCCGAAGGCGACGTTGGCGGCGCTCCAGATCTCCGTGCAGGCGGCGTTGATCGCGAGCGGCAGGCCCTGGCCGCCGAAATCCTCCGGGCCGGACACGGCGTTCCAGCCGCCCTCGGTCCAGCGCTTGTAGGCGTCCGGCCAGCCGGGCGCGGTCGTGACCTTGCCGTCGCTGAGCTTGATGCCATGTTCGTCGCCGATCTTGTTGAGCGGCGCCAGCACGTCGGATGCGAACTTGCCGGCTTCCTCCAGCACGGCGGCCGCGAGATCGGCGTCGAAATCGCCATAATGGCCGGCCTCCATGGCGGCCTTGAGGCCCGCGCCATGGTTGAGCGACAGCAGCATGTCAGAAATCGGCGCGCGGTAGGTCATGTCTCACTCCCGGGGGGGCAAATCTTGACGCCGTATTCTCACGAAACGAAGGCAGTCTCAATGGTCGGGAGATGGGCAGAGGCCGGCCGGAAACGGAGCCGATGCGGGCCATGGAGCATCAAGCGCGGCCGATCCCGGGTCTGCGGTATTTTGCCCCTCCAGACGGTTGAAATGCTGCCCTGCTCCCTATAGACCGGCTGCGACTGGAGAGAATCCGTGGTAGCCCGATCTTCCGCCATTCCGTCAGTCGCCTGGTGGGGCGTAGCCAAGCGGTAAGGCAGCGGATTTTGATTCCGCCATTCGGAGGTTCGATCCCTCCCGCCCCAGCCAAGCAGTCGTGTCCCCGGAGGTGGTGTAGCTCGGTAGAGCGGCATCGTTACGCGGTTGCGGTCAACAAGGATACGGCAAGTCGCGGCGGCTCCACTTTCATTCACGACCAGATCCGTGCGGGATACGGTCACCGCGTCCGGTCCGCGCAACGACTTCGCGCTCGTCGAGCACGCGGATCATTCGATCCTGATTGCGGGCGGGATCGGCATCACCCCGCTGCTCGCCGCGAGCTTTTCCTGCATGGAAGACTGCGGCATCTGCGAGACGCGCGTCCTGGAGGGCATACCCGACCACCGCGGCCCTGTTCGGGCGCGAAGGCAGCGCGACGGCATTTTTGCTGAGGACAAGTCAGGAGCAACGCGCACTAGGCGCGAGGGCAGCTGTGGATCGCCGGCCGGAACGATTCTGCTTGTCGGATGCCTCGCTGAGCGCGAGTCACACGGTGCAGGTGCAATCTGTCGTCCTCCAAGGTCGCCAAAGCCTAGTCTTTGACAATTGCAGATCGGACGCTTAAAAATCCAAGATATACGAACAATCGTTCGGTAGTCGAACGAAGAACTAAAGTGGATGGATGATGGTTTCACGTGGCCATAGTGCCCGCGGCGCGAACCGCAGCGAGTCCATCGGCGCACCCGACACGATCTACACCAACGGCAAGTTCCTCAAGGTTGACCCGCTGTTTGGCGTGGCGAGCGCGGTCGCTGTGCGAGACGGCCGCTTCGTCGCGGTCGGCAAGATCGATGAAATATCTGCGCTCGCGGGCCCGAACACGGCCGTCATTGATTTGGGCGGTCGAACCGTCCTTCCGGGCCTGATCGATACCCATGCTCATGTCGAGCAGGCAGGATTGATCAAGTACACGGTGCAGCTGAACGACGTCACCACGGTCGAGCAGGCATTGGCCCGTATCGGGGAACACGCTGGCAGATTGCCCAAGGGGAAATGGGTGCGCGGTGCACAATGGCACCCGGTCTCGCAATTGGCCGAAAAGCGCTTCTTGACGCGCGAGGAGCTCGATCGGGCGGCTCCCCACAATCCGGTATGCTTGCCGATTGGCCACTTCACTCTCGTCAACTCGGAGGCCTTGGCCCTCGCGAAAATTACGAAGGACACGCCTGATCCGGATGGCGGGATCATCCATCGCGACAAATCCACCGGCGAGCCGAACGGTACATTGGAGGAGGCCGCGGAGGACCTCGTTCACGCCCTTCTGCCCGAATGGTCGGACGAGGATCGCGATGAGCAGATGAAGTTCGCGATGCGATACTTCAATCAATTTGGGCTGACCTCCGCAATCAGCGCGGCAGTCGATCCCGCAACTTTCCGCGCCCATCAGCGAGTCCGGCAATCCGGCCAGGCGTCTTTGCGCATCAGCGCCATGTACGCGCCGACGGGCGGCCTCAATCCCAGCATGACGATCGAAGAATGGGAGCTGTTCTTCTCTCGCATCGGCGCAGCTTCAGACTTCGGCGACGATTGGTTGAGTTATTCCGGCGTCAAGCTTCAGATCGACGGCGGGATGACATTGCGGACAGCCGCGATGCGGGACGGTTACCCCGACGATCGCGAATACAAGGGGACCATCGTCATCGAGCCATCCAGGTTCAATGCCCTGGTTGCAGCGGCCAATCGCTATGGCTGGCGCGTCGGTGTTCACGCCGTTGGGGATGCCGCCATCGACCGTGTCTTGGACGCCTACGAGTTCGCGGATGCTGAGAGATCTATCGAGGGAAGGCGCTTTATCGTCATCCATGGCAGTCTTATGCGACCGGATCAAATGCAGCGTGCCAAGAAATTGGACGTGCGTGTCGATGCGCAGACCTCGTTCCTCTGGGACAAGGCGGCTGTCGTGGCGAAATTTCTCGGCAAAGATACCGCCGACCGGGCCTTCCCCATGCGAACCATGATCGACATCATGGGCTTGAAGTTGATTGGGCAAGGTACCGACTATCCGATCAACCTCCTAAATCCATTCGTCAATATGTATGTCATGGTGACCCGCCGCGACAAGGATGGCGACGTGTATGGAGAAGGCGAACGGATCAGCCGGAAGGAAGCTATCCAGCTCTACACGAGCGCGGCATCTCGATATTCGTTTTCAGAGGACAAAGTCGGATCAATAGAACCGGGCAAGTATGCCGACATGGTTGTTCTGTCCGACGATATCATGACGATCCCGGAAGAAAGCATCAAGGACATCACGGCTGTACGGACCATCGTTGGGGGGCGAATGGTCTACGACGGTGAGGCCATCTCATGAGCGCGACCTAAAAACGAGAACAACGTCATGCCGCACTTGGTGATCGAATACTCGGAAGGGGCGCTCGCTCGCGACGACGTAACAGGTTTGATGGAAGCGCTCTTTGAAGCCGCTTGGCGAACGGGGATCATGAAGGCGGAGGACGTCAAGGTGCGGGCGTGCGTCTACAACGATTTCCTAGTTGCCGGGAAGCGTGACAGCTTCGTGCATCTGTCGGTCTACTTGCTCGAAGGTCGGTCGCCCGACCAGAAGGTCGAGCTGAGTACGAGCTTTCGACGGACGATGACAGAGCGATGCCCTGATGTGGTCAGCATAAGCGTGGATGTCCGTGACATGGACCCGGTCGCCTACAAGAAACGGCTGAAATGACGGGTGCTCGCCAAAAGGCAGCTTCTCAGACGAGCAGGGGCTGCGCGGCGAGGGACATCTCCTTGAGGAGAGGCAGGAAGCGATCGATCATCTCACCGGTCGTGATGCGATCGACATGAGCGCCAATATTTGCGGCTGCGATGACGGCGCCATCGTAGCGGCGAATCGGCACCGATATGGAGCGAAAGCCCTCTTCGGCTTCCTGATCGACAAGGCTATACCCTTTGGTGCGGTCGGCAATGATTGTCGCAATCACTGCCGATTTGTCGAGCAGCGTCGACTGGGTCTGAGTCGCCAGCTTCATGCCGTCGACCGTTCTCGTCAGCTCGTCGTTTGCCAATCTGCCCAGCAGAACGCGTCCCACTGACGTGCAGAAAGCCGGCAGCCGATATCCTATGTCCAGTCCGGTCGAAAATACCCGCGCCGGACTCGAACGGGCGATAAAGACGACCTCTTCGCCATCCAGGATCGCAAGGGAGCAGACCTCCTTGGCCCTGCCAGCGACCTCGTCCATCAACGGCTGCATCACGGTGCTGATTTGGTTCGACGTCAAATAGGCCGAAGCCAAAAGCAGCACTCTGGGCGTTAGCGAAAACAACCGCTCGTTGCCCGCGACGAATCCGGATTTGACGAGGGTCATCAGAATCCGGCGCACCGTCGCCCGCGGAAGATTCGCGCTCTTGGAGAGGTCGCTGAGGGTCATTGGACGGCGATCGATGCCAAACGACTGTATCACGCGAAGACCCCGATCCAGGGTCTCGATGAACTCGCCTCCCTCCCGCGCCTTTTCCTCTTCTTCCGTACGCTTCAGCCTCGGCATTCTATTGGGCGGTCCCTGTCGGCGGCCTCTCGGAAGTGAGAACCATCACAAATACGCGGGTCAGGCGCCAGCCTTGTCTGCGGCTGTCACCAGGGATTTGAGGTCAAAGGAAGGGTCTGCGGCTTGCTCCGGTGCAGGGGAGATCCCCGCGGCAATCAGGCGCCGGGCTGCCATTTGCTCGCCTGGCCGGTTGACGCTGTCCACCGCGACCAACCGCCCTTGGCGATAGTAGAAGACCGAGAACCTTCCGTCGTCGACCGAACCTCGGACCGCCTGCCGATCATACTGTCCGGCCAGCCCGACGATCTGCAGCTTGACGTCATATTGGTCGGACCAGAACCTCGGCACGCTCTCATAGGGCGCGGGAGCGCCGGCGATCGCCAGTCCAGCTGCCTTTGCTTGATCCTGGGCGTTTTGCACCGATTCCAATCTCACCCAGCTTTCGCAAAAGCGGTTGAAGTGGTTGGCGCAGTCACCGGCGGCGAAAATGTCCGATGTCTCGGATCGTCCGTGCTCGTCAACAACAATTCCATTCGTGCATCTAAGCCCCGCCGAGCGCACGATATCGTCGTTGGCGACACCACCAATCCCCACCAGCACCAGGTCGGCGTGGACACTGGCACCGTTGCCCAGCACGACAGCGGAAACTTTTCGATCGCTTCCTTTGAAGGAAGTCACCGTTTCGTTGAGCATCACGTCGACGCCAGCCCGCAGATGCGTATCAAGAAGAAAGGTCGACAAGACCGGCGAGACTGCACGCTCAAGCAGGCGGCTGCTCGCTTCCACGACGGTGACCTTCTTGCCCAGCTTTGCCGCGGAGGCCGCAACTTCCAGCCCTATAAAGCCGCCCCCGACGATGACGATCTCCGCGGCATCGGCCAGACGTGCCTTCAGCTCGATCGCATCAGTCACCGACCGCAGATAGAAAATTCCATCGAAGTCCGCGCCCTCGACCGCGATGCGCCGTGCGCGCGAGCCTGTGGCGATGAGGAGTTTTTCAAACTCCAGAGCGTTGTCGCCGGCCAGAGTGACCTGTCGCGCGCGCAAATCAAGCAGCGTGGCGCGCTGCCCAAGAACGAGATTGATCTGCTTGCCTTCGAAGAAAGTCTCGTCGCGCAAGATCAGATTTTGCTCGCTGATGCGCCCGAGAAGGAAGTCCTTGGATAGCGGCGGCCGCTGATAGGGCAACCACTCTTCGTCGCACACAATGGTGATGGGCTGAGAATAGCCGGCGTCACGAGCTGTGAGAGCGGCTTGAACGCCGGCATATGAGGCGCCGATGATGACCAGCCCCGTCACGATTGCCTCGCCGGCACATGGACCACCAGCTCGTCGAGAGGGGCCAGCACCTTCAGCTGGCAACTCAGCCGACTGTTCGGCTTTCGCTCTCCCGAGACGGCGGATAGCAACTCGAGCTCTTCTTCGCTCGGCTGAGGGAGAGAGCTTGTTTGTTCTTCATCGACGTAGACGTGACAGGTCGCGCAATCGAGGCAGCCGCCGCATTCGCCATCAATACCGGGAATACCGTTGCGAACGGCTGCGAGCATCACGCTCACCTCGCGTCCGACCTCGATGGATTTTTCGCAGCCGTCTTGCTGGACAAATCTCACTCGCGGCATCCGACCTCCGCTCCCTTGGTGTTGTTCGATATAAGAACATAAGTTCGTTAGACGGTTAAACCAATTCTAGCGACCCCTCAACCTCGACTTGTTACCGCCGCTGCGGTTCCATTAGGCAGGATTTGCGGAAATATTTTGCTTGCTTGCTCGTCACACTGGAGTCATTCTGAATAATATCGAACGGTTGTTCGTCTACCGAACTAGCGGAGAGGGCGCAATGAAGCTGACGACAGCGATCGTGGGAGTGGTGCTGACATCAAGCGCGGCGTTTGCCCAGCAGCAGGAGGCTAGTGCTCCCTCGCTTGCCTTGCTCAACGGCAAGATTCTCACCATGGACGGTCAGTCAAAGGTTGCGGAAGCGCTTGCCGTTCGCGACGGAAAAATCTTGGCCGTAGGAGACACGGCGACGATCAAGGCGTTGGCCGGAAATCGCACCCGCACGATCGACTTGCAGGGCAAGACTGTGGTTCCCGGGCTGATCGACACGCACGCGCATTTCAAGGCCGCCGGTCTGTCGGACTACGTCGTGAGTATGAGCGGCGCCAAGACTGTTGCGGATGCCCTCGCGAGCATCAAGCAGTTCGTGGCGAAGAAGAAGCCCGGCGAGTGGATCATCGGAAGCGCCTGGCATCCCCCGTCACAACTCGCGGAAAAGCGCTACCTGACACGTCAGGAGATTGATGGCGTCGCGCCGAACAATCCGGTCTATCTCCGGACCGTTGGCCATTTCTCGATGGCCAATTCGATGGCGCTCGAGAAGGCCGGCGTAACCAAGGCCACGCCAAACCCAAGCGGCGGATCGTTTGAGCGCGACAGTGCTGGTGAGCTGACCGGCGTTCTGGTCGAGACGGCGATCGACAAGGTCGAAAAGGCCGTTCCGGAGTGGACCGCGGACGACGAGTTTCGCCAATTCAAGCTCGCGGAAGGTGTGCTGAACTCGTTCGGGATCACCAGCGCCGTGGAAGGGGCCACCTCGCCCAGGGACATCGCGGCCCTGCAGCGAGTGGCACAGGCCGGTGAAGCAACGCTACGGGTCGGTCTCATGTGGCGCCCGGAGCCCCCCGCCGAGAACGCGGCCTGGGAGGCCATCATGCGAGGCAACGGCGCCTCATCGGGCTTTGGCGATAATTGGCTGAAGTTCGCCGGGATCAAGATCCTTTACGATGGCGGCATGACGCTCAAGACGGCGCTCATGCGTGAGGCCTATCCAGACTCGCATGATGACTACCACGGCATTGCCCAGCAATCGCCGGAACGTCTCAAGGAGCTGGTGTCCATTTGCAATCGCCACAATTGGCGCGTGGGTATCCATGCCGTCGGCGACAAGGGCATCGACCAAGTCCTTGATGCCTTTGAAGCGGCCGACAAGGAAAAATCGATCAAGGAGCGGCGTTTCGTCCTGATCCATGGAAGCTTGATAGTGCCCGAGCAAATGGAGCGCGCGAAGCGCCTCGGTGTCAGAGTGGACTTCCAGAACGTGTTCATGTGGGACAAGGCGGTCACCGTCGAACGCTTCCTGGGTGCGGCGGTCGCCAATCGGGCTGTGCCCACGAAAACTCTCATCGAGAAGGTGGGGCTGAACAGCCTCGGCGCAGGCACCGACTTCCCGGTGAACACGATCAATCCCTTCATCAACATGTACATCATGGTGACCCGCAAGGATCCCGCCGGACGCGTTTATGGAGCGAACGAAGCCGTCAGCCGCGAGCAGGCGCTGCGCCTCTACACCAGCGCGGCATCGCACTATATGTTCGAAGAGAACGAGAAGGGGACGATCGAGGCCGGAAAACTCGCGGACCTGACCGCGCTGTCGGCGGACCTCATGACGGTCCCCGAGGAGCAGATCAAGGACATCAAAGCCGACCTGACGATTGTCGGCGGCAAGATCGTGTTTCAGCGTTAATCTGCGTCCCGAAAGCATGAGGACGCATCTCGAAGCCGGAGAGAGGAGATCCAAGTCATGATGAGCCAAGAGCAGAACGACCTCATTACCCGCGTCGGACCGAAGGCGCCTGCGGGAAAGCTGATGCGGATGTATTGGCAGCCTGCTGCGCTCGTCGACGAACTCGAGGAGGGGCGCCCGATCAAGGCCGTCAAGCTTCTCGGCGAGAACTTCGTTCTGTTCAAGGACGAAACGGGGCGCTATGGCCTGCTCGATCGCGACTGCCCGCATCGGGGTGCCGACCTCGCCTTCGGCCGGCTCGAGAACGGTGGCCTGCGTTGCGCCTTCCACGGGTGGCTGTTCGACGCTACGGGACAGTGCCTCGAGACGCCTGCCGAGCCTGCAAACTCCTCGCTCTGCAAAAACATCAAGCAGCGGTCCTACCCTGTCCTGGAGAAGGGTGGAATCCTGTGGGCGTATTTGGGTGAAGGCGAGCCGCCCGCGTTTCCGGAGATCGACTGCTTCGCGGCGCCGGGGGAATACACCTTCGCCTTCAAGGGCCTGATCGAATGCAATTGGCTGCAGGCCCTGGAAGTCGGCATCGACCCGGCTCATGCCTCGTTCCTTCACCGGTTCTTCGAGGACGAGGATACATCGGCGGCCTATGGCAAGCAGTTTCGCGGTGCGTCGGCCGACTCGGAAATGCCCATGACGAAGGTCCTGCGCGAGTACGACCGGCCGATCATCAATGTCGAGCACACCGAATACGGCCTGCGGCTCATCGCCTTGCGAGAAATCGACGAGCAGCGCACCCACGTTCGCGTCACCAACCAGCTATTCCCGCATGCGTTCGTCATTCCGATGAGCACGGAGATGACGATTACCCAGTGGCATGTGCCCGTCGACGACGTGAATTGCTATTGGTATGCGATTTTCACCAGCTACGCCGCGCCCGTCGACAAGGCGAAAATGCGCGCGCAGCGCCTCGAGCTTTACGAGTTGCCGGAATACCGCTCGCGCAAGAACAAGTCGAACGACTACGGCTTCGACCCGCACGAGCAGGCGACCGAGACTTACACCGGCATGGGCGCGGACATCAACGTCCACGACCAGTGGGCCGTCGAGTCGATGGGCGCCATTCAGGACCGGACGCGTGAGCATCTCGGGCAATCCGACAAGGCGATCATTCAGTACCGCCGGCTGCTTCGCCAGGAGATCGAGAAGGTGGCCGCCGGAGGCAAGCCGCTGTTGTTCCTCGACGCTGCCAGCGCGCGCAGCATCCAGGGGCCGGCCACAATGGACGGTATCGGTCCGACGAAGGGCTGGGAAACCTACTGGATGGAAGTGGACGTCAAGCGTCGTCGGGGCGCTCCCTGGGCCGCGCCGGTGCCCGCCGAGCTCGCCAAGAAGGTGCCTCACCTGACCGCCGCCGAATAACCCAGGCCGGCCCAGCTCAGCAAAGGAGATGTCGTTGAGTTTCGTCGAAAAGCACGGTCTCTGGTCGGCCGAACAGAAGGAGGCTGCCATCCGCATGCGGCGGATGGCGGACGAGCAGGAGTTGCATACGATCCGGCTCTCCTTTCCGGACCAGCACGGCATCTTGCGCGGCAAGGCGCTGGTCGCTTCCGAGGCGCTCTCGTCGATCGAGAGCGGCTGCTCGATAACGACGACATTGCTCGCGAAAGACACCTCTCACCGCACGGTGTTTCCCGTCTTCACCGCCGGCGGCGGGTTCGGGATGCACGAGATGCAAGGGGGAGGCGACATCATGATGGTCGCCGATCCCACCACCTTCAAGGTTCTCCCCTGGGCACCAAAAACCGGGTGGGTGCTTTGCGACCTCTACTTCTCCGACGGACGACCCGTGCCCTTCGCCTCCAGGGGCCTGTACCAATCCGTGCTGGGGCAGCTCAAAGACCGGGGCTATGACTTCAAAGCGGGCCTCGAGGTCGAATGCCACATCTTCAAAGTCGAGAACGCCCGACTAGCGCCCTCGGACGCCGGCAGTCCCGGGCAACCGGGTGAGCCTCCGGAGGTCAGCCTGCTTTCGCAGGGCTATCAGTACCTGACGGAGCAACGCTATGACCAGATGGAGCCTGCGCTCGAGCTGATCAGGCAAAACATCGCGGCGCTGGGCTTGCCGCTTCGGTCGATCGAGGTGGAATACGGGCCGAGCCAGTGCGAGTTCGTGTTTCAGCCCACCGTCGGCATTGAGCCGGCGGACACCATGGTGCTGTTTCGTACGGCGGTGAAGCAGATCTGCAACCGCCACGGCTATCACGCGACCTTCATGTGCCGGCCGCGGATACCGAACGTGATGTCATCGGGGTGGCACCTTCACCAATCGCTGGTCTCCCGAAAAGACAGCGCCAACGCGTTCATGACGAGCGAACCGGCCGGTCTGTCGAAACTTGGCAAGCACTATATGGCCGGGCTGCTGGAGCATGCCAGGGCATCCACGGTCTTCTCGACGCCGACGATCAATGGCTACAAGCGCTACCGTTCCTATTCGCTGGCTCCGGATCGGGCGATCTGGGGACGCGACAACAGGGGCGTCATGATCCGCGTGCTGGGCGGTCCCGACGATAGAGCCACCCGGCTCGAAAACAGGATCGGCGAGCCAGCCGCAAACCCCTATCTGTACATGGCGTCGCAGATTCTGGCCGGCCTCAACGGCATTGATCGTCAGCTCGATCCCGGTCCGTCGGCGGACACCCCCTACGAGACCAAGGCAAACCTCCTACCGACCTCCTTGCGCGAGGCGGTGTTCGCGTTGCGCGATGACCCCTTCTTCCGCGAGGCTCTGGGAGAGAAATTCGTCGACTACTACGTTTTCATCAAGAACGCGGAAATCGAGCGCTTCCAATCGACGGTCACCGAGTGGGAGCAGCGAGAATATTTCGAAATGTTCTGAAATGGCATCACCGAAGCAGGAGAAGAGAGACATGGGCTTGAGGTTTGGACTTGTTGGGGCCGTCGCGATTGCCACTGCCTGGATCTCGCCGGCGCAGTGCGACACGATCAAGGTGGGGATCATTGGCACCATGTCCGGTCCGTATGCCTTGTTCGGCCAGAACTTCAAGTACGGCATTGACGCCTGGGTGGCCAAGCATGGATCGAAAGTCGGCGATCATCAGATCGAGTTTGTCTATCGCGACGAAGAATCGCCGAACCCCGCCAAGTCGAAATCATTGGCTCAGGAGTTGATCGTCAAGGAGAAGGTTCAATACATCGCGGGACTGTACTTCACTCCGGACGCCCTGGCCGTCGCTCCGCTTCTTGAGGAAGCGAAGGTGCCTATGGTCGTCATGAACGCGGCGACGTCGGCGATCGTCGAGAAGAGTCCTTATATCGTGCGGACGTCCTTTACGATGTGGCAGAACACGGTCCCCGCGGCAAAGGTGGCGAAGGCCAGAGCGGCCAAGAAGGTGGCGATCGCCGTCAGCGATTACGGCCCCGGCATCGATGCCGAAGCAGCCTTCAAAAAGACGTTCGAGGCAGATGGAGGCACCATCGTCCAATCGGTCAGGATGCCGCTCAATACGACCGATTTCGGTCCAATCATGCAAAGGATCAAGGATTCCGGCGCAGACATGATCTTCACGTTCTTGCCGGCCGGTCCGCCAACCTTGGGTTTCGTCAAGGCCTATATCGACAACGGACTGAAAGCGTCCGGCGTGAAGTTGCTGTCCACCGGTGATGTCGTGACCGAGCCAGATCTTCCGAACATTGGTGACAGCGGCGAAGGCATCCTGTCGACTTACCACTACGCGGTCTCGCACGACTCTCCAGAGAACAAAGCCTTCCTGGCCGATATGATCAAGGCGGGCGCCAAGCCTGACGACATCACCATGGCGTCGGTCGCGGCCTATGACGGTGCTCGGCTCATTTACAAGATGGTCGAGGCCACGAACGGTCAAAAGGATCCGGACAAAGCCCTTGCGGCCGTGAAGGGCATGAAATGGGTCAGTCCGCGCGGACCCGTGTCGATCGACCCGGATACCCGGCATATTCGTCAGAACGTATATCTGCGCGAAGTCGTGAAGCAGGACGGCAAGTTCCTCAACAAGGAACTGCAAACGTTCGATGCGCAGCCGGACTGGGGTCTGGCGAAGAACTAGAGCGGATTGCTCGCGAAATAAATCTCGCGAGCAATCTCTTCATCGTGTCGGAGAGGGGCTCAGAATGAGTGGTCGGTCGCAGTCTATTCGCTTCGTCAGCGCTCGCATCTATGGCGATGCCAGCGACCGGGACCCGTTCGACCTGTCCGTCGACCTGAGGTCGGTCAAGACCTTGATGACGGTGGTCCGTCGGCATGACGTGTTGGGGTCGCAACATTTCAAAGCCGCGGAAGTATTCAGCTAATGGCGTGGACGGGTCTCAGCATCGGGCTGGATGCCCTTTCGTACGGCATGGTGCTTTTCATCATCTCCATCGGGCTGTCCATCATGATGGGCCTGATGAGGGTCGTGAACCTTGCTCATGGCGCATTTGCGATGATCGGGGGATATCTCGCGTCTTTCGCGCTCAAGAGCGCAGGAGTTGGATATCCGCTCGCGATTGTCCTGGCGGTCCTCGGCACCATCGCGATCGCCTTTCCGCTCGAGTTTCTTCTCTATCGCCGGATCTATCGCAAGTCCGATGAGCTGACCCAGATTTTGCTCACGATCGGCATCGCGTTCGTCATCATCGGCGTTGCCAACTACATTCTTGGCCCGACGACCAAATCCATTCCGCTGCCTCCGCTGCTGAGCGGTCCCGTCGATCTCGGCTTCCGAATGATCCCAGCTCATCGGATTTTCGTGATGATTTGCGGAGTGTGCACCGCGGGCTTGCTCTGGCTGCTGATCGACCGCACCGAGTTCGGGATCCGGCTGCGTGCCGCGGTCGACAACGGTGATATGGCCGAGTCGCTCGGAATCAAGACGCAGATCCTTTTTTCCGCGACATTCGCGCTTGCGGTCGGCCTGGCGGCGTTCGGGGGTGTGGTGGGCGCCGAGCTCTTGCCCGTCGAACCATTTTACGCGCTCAGATACATGGTGACTTTCCTTGTCGTCGTCTCGGTCGGCGGGGCGGGATCGATCCCAGGCGCCGTGGCGGCATCGATATTGCTTGGCCTTGCGGACACGACCGGCAAGTACCTTGCACCCGAATATGGTGAGTTCTTCTTCTATCTTGCGGTCATCCTGGTCGTATTTCTGTTTCCGAACGGCCTTTTGGGCAGGAGACACTGACGTGACCGATCGAATCATGGTCGATGGCATGAGCGCGCCTCGTTTCTCCGTCCCGGTCGAGCTGCGCGCTGTCGCGATCACGCTGGCGCTCGGAGCGCTCGGCTACACGCTTTTTCCTGATGACCTCGCGTTTCTGACGCGACTGATCAGCATCACGCTTCTGGTGCTGTCGCTCGATCTGGTCACGGGGTATTGCGGTGTCGCCACCCTTGGACATGCTGCGATCTACGGTGTGAGCGCCTACGTCGTGGGCAACGCCTGCCTTGCCGGACATTCCGACCCCCTGCTGTTGTTGCTCGTGGGGGCAGTGACCGGTGCCGTGATGGGGCTGGTCTCAGGGCTCCTTGTCACGAGGTTCAAGGGGCTCCCCCAGCTCGTGCTGTCCATTGCGGTCGGACAGCTCATCGCGGCGCTAGCCAATAAACTGTCCAGCCTGACGGGCGGAAGCGACGGATTGTCCGGCATTTCGCCTGGACGAATCTTCGGGGTCTATGCGTTCGACATGTACGGTCGCACCGGCTACGTGTTCTCCGTTGCGGTGCTCATGGTCGTGTTCGTGGTGCTGCTTCGAATCGTGCACTCTCCCTTCGGCCTGCTTTGTCAGGCAATCAAGGATGACAGCCTTCGAGCTCGGATGATCGGTGCCCGCGTGTATCCGCGGCTCGTGCTGATGTATGGCGTGTCGGGGGTTGTTGGCGGAATTGGCGGTGCTCTCAACGCCATCAATACGGGCGTCGTGGGACTGGATAGCGTCGGATTTGAGCGGTCGGCTGAAGCTCTCGTCATGCTCGTCCTGGGTGGCGCAGGCAGTCTCTGGGGCGCGCTGATCGGATCCATCGTCTTCCAAGTGTTCGAGCACTATGTCTCGGCTGCAAATCCATTCCATTGGATGACCATGGTCGGTGCGTTGCTGATCGCGGTCGTTTTGTTCGCCCCGAAGGGCCTGGTATCCCTGGGAGGCTTGCTTGCTGGTCGCACCGCCTCGGCGCTGAGGAGACGCCCGTGAGCCAGTCGCTGCTCGAACTGCGAAACGTGTCGATGTCCTTCGGCGGGATGAGGGTAAACGATGATATATCCTTCAGTATCGGGAAGGGAGAAAGGGTCGCGTTGATCGGCCCGAACGGCGCGGGGAAAACCACGCTCGTCAACGTCATCTCCGGTGACTTGACCCCTTCACAAGGCTCCGTACACCTCGCCGGGGTTGATGTGACCGCGCTACCGATTTCCGATCGCGTCGATGCCGGCTTGATCCGGACATTTCAGATTACGAGGCTCTTCAAGAGCCTGACCGTCGCACAGAACGTCGCGCTCGCCGTGATGCAACGAATGGGGCTCACGAGGAATATATTCTCTTCCCCGATGGATCGGCCGGACGTTCGTCGGGAGTGGGAGCGGGCGCTTGGAACGCTCGGTATCGCCCATCTGGCCGACAGGCAGGTCTCGCAACTGGCGTACGGCCAGCAGCGCCTTCTTGACCTGGCAATCGGGCTTGCTCTCGAGCCGAAGGTCCTGCTCCTGGACGAGCCCGCGGCAGGGGTGCCGTCAGAGGAGTCCTCCAAGATCATCGAGGCGATCGACAGATTGCCTTCTGATATCGCGGTTTTGATGATCGAGCATGACATGGACCTGGTCTTCAGATTTGCCCGCCGTGTGCTCGTTCTCGCCAACGGAAAGCTGATCTTCCAGGGCGATCCGGCAGAAGTCACGCACCATCAGGAAGTCCGTCGTGCTTATCTAGGTAGCTACGCAGATGCCCGCCACGCGTCTTGAAGTCAAAGGTCTCAGTGCCGGGTATGGCCCCACCCGCGTCATCGATGACGTCTCTTTCGAGGTTCTGCCCGGAGGTCGTCTCAGCGTCCTTGGTCGAAACGGAGTCGGCAAGACGACCTTGCTCGCATCGCTCATGGGTCTGACAACCCATCATGGCGGGAAAGTATTCCTGGGCGAAGCAGATCTCACGGAGTCCAAGGCATCTACACGTGCTCAGCGAGGTTTCGGCTACGTACCGCAGACGCGCGACATTTTTCGGTCGCTGACTGTCGAAGAAAACCTGGTCGCAGGTCTTAAAGATCGAGGTCGAGAGGCGCTCGACGAGGTCTACGTGATGTTCCCGAGGTTGGCCGAACGTCGACGCCATTTCGGGACGCAATTATCGGGCGGCGAGCAGCAGATGCTCTCGCTCGCCAGGACGCTGCTGGGAAGGCCTTCAGTTCTCCTCTTGGATGAACCGCTCGAGGGGCTCGCGCCAGTGATCTGCGATCAGATCATGGAAATCATCACTGCGCTGGCGAGTTCTGGTGAGATGACCATCGTTTTGGTCGAGCAGCAGATCGAACGAGCGCTGCGCTTTGCCGATCATGTCATGGTGGTTGAACGCGGCAAAGCGGTCTGGAGTGGGGAATGCGCGCACTTGCGGGACGACCCCAAGATGGTCGAGCGCCTGCTCGGTGTTGGGGTGCACTGACGCATGCCCGAGGCCTTTCAGCGTTCCTCTGCTGCGCTTGCACTTTGGGATCACGAACTGTCCGAAGCGAAAGAGTGGATGAGATATCGTAGGTTCGGTTGGTGTGGGGACAGCGCTTCCGAAATAGTGGGTTTAACGGTGTAGCGGACCCCCGCTACGCCAAACTACGATTTCTCGCGATGCTATACCCCTGACGGTAGCGTCCGGGGTTAGCCGTTCAGGCTGTACCGCCGCGATATCCTATTGGCGGCTAATGACGGACCGCTAGCAGATGTGTAACTTTGGGTTCGGTCGCAGCGCCGAACTGGATGATCGCGTCCTGGACTACCTTGTCTGCGTTCGTCACGCGTTGATGCTGCCTGAGGTGTTCCAGCCAGGACGCGACCATGAACGTTTCCAGGAAGCGTCCGCTCTCCGACACGTCTTCGAAGATGTCCCATGCATAGGCGCCGTCCCGTCTTCTCGCCCGGCCCAATTCCATGACCGCGGACAGGAAGGTATCGCGTCTCTCCTGAGCAATGACGTACTCGACCGTGACGAGCACAGGTCCACGGTCGGCGTCGGTATCGATCGACGATATCGGCGCCGGCCAATGCATCGACGGAGCGAGATCGAGGCTCGCACCGCCTTGAAGCTTGTAGCGCCAAGTTAGGACGATTCCAGCCACGGCGCCTGCTGCGGCGATGAGGAGCGCGGCTGGCAGCCCGAGGCTGGAGGCAAGCTGTCCCCAGAGGACGCTGCCGGCCGTCATCGCACCAAAGAAGACGGTGACGAACATGGCCAAACCGCGACCGCGGACCCAGTCGGGCAACGAGACCTGGACGGAAACGTTGACGGTCGCGAGAACGGCGATCCATGAGATACCGGCAATCGCGCAAGCCGCGACACCGACCGCCGCATCTCTGGCGAAGCCGAGCAGGATCAGAGTGAGCGCCGTACCCAACGTTCCCGCGGCGACCAGACGGTCAGGTCCGAGGGACTTCCTCATCCAGGATAGCGCCAACGCACCGGCGATCGCACCGAGGCCGATGGCGCCCAGCAGGATTCCGTAGAGCTCAGGGCCAGCGGCGATTCGATCGCGTGCCACAAGCGGCAGGAGAGCCCAATAGCCGCTTGCAAAGAAGAAGAAAGCCACCGCCCTAATGAGCGTTGCGCGGAGGCTCGGATTGAACCGTGCGTGACGTAGGCCCACCATCATCGCGCCGGTCAGACGTTCCGGGGGCAGCGTATTGCCGGAGGGGGACGCCGGGCGCCACCAGATGAGCGCCCCGATCACCGCGACATTGCTCAATGCGTTGAACCAGAACGGCGCCGCGATGCCCAAACCACCGATGACTACGCCGCCGAGAGCCGGCCCGATGGCGCGGCTGATGTTGACGCCGACCCCATTGCTGGCGACCGCTGCGGCCAGATCCGCTTTGGGAACAAGCTGTGGCACCACCGACTGCCAAGCGGGCGCGGTGAACGCGGCGCCGGCGCCAAGCAAGAAAGTGAACAGCAGGAGGACAGGTGGCGTAACGACGTTCAGACCGACGACGATCGCGCTGGCAGCTGCGACGATCGTGAGAGCCACCTCGCAGCCGATCAGGAAGCGGCGCTTGTCGACCGTATCCGCAAGCGCGCCGGCCGGCAGCGCGAAGAGAAACATCGGAAGGCTGCTTGCCACCTGTACCAGCGAAACGGTGAGGGGATCGGCGTCCAAATTGGTCATCAACCATCCGGACGCGGCGTTGTACATCCAGGTCCCGACATTCGCGACCACCGTCGCAATCCAGACCACCGTGAACGTCGTGTGACGAAAGGCTATCCATGGCGACGAGCCGGTGGAAACGTCCGCCGCTTCACGTGTTTGGTCAGAAGACATCGTGCTCACTTGGCCGATCCGATTCTGGCCGCGACAGCCGGCCTGGCTGGCTCAGTTGTTCGGGCGCACGCTTGATTCATGCGAAGGGCTCAGGACCGTCGTGTAGTTGGCAGGCAACCATTCGAACTGGCCATCGGCCGATCGGACGTGTCCTATCCCCGGGAAAGAGATATGAGCCGCGGCGATCCATGTTCCCTGCCGAGCGGTTCGGGAGAACATTTCCGTTCGCCGTGCCTCCGCCGACATTGGATCGCTGTCATAGGTCACGGTGATTGCGGGGTCCGGAAACTGGATTGGTGCGACGTGGACGAGGTCGCCTCAAACCAAGAGCGTCTGGCCGTCGCTGACGACTTCGTATGAAGTATGTCCGGGGGTGTGACCAGGAGTTGGCACGGCACGAATCCCAAGCGACAACTCCTGTCCATCGTCGAAAGGCTTCACATGCCCCGCGTCGATGTAAGGCTTCAGCGAAGCCCGGTCCCCGTCGAACATGGGCTTCAGGAATGTGGGGGCTGCGTCCTCGCTCCTGGGATCGAGCCAGTAGCGGAGATCTTTCTGGCTGACCCGCACGATTGCGTTGGGAAAGACAGGCTTGCCATGCGGAGCGATGCCGCCGACATGATCCGCGTGAAGATGCGTCAGATAGATCTCGTCGACCTGCTCCGGCTTGTAGCCCGCCGCTTGGAGGTTTTCCAACAGATGTCCGCAGCAGGTGCCGTACAGGCTACCGGCGCCGCTGTCGATCAGGACGAGCTTGTCGCTCGTGTTGACGAGGAAGGCGTTGATCGATCCTTCTAGCGGTACCCCGAGATCCGAATCCGCAAGGAGCGCATCGGCCTTGCCAGGATGGCCCGCCGCAAGTTTCACTGCCTTCCGCTCCCCGCCGATCTGCGTCTCGTTTCGTGTCATCACGTCGTGGACCGGAAATGGATGCGTGCCGTCGAGCAGCGCGGTTATCTCGAAGCGACCCAGCATCATTCGATAGAACCCGGGAGCTTGCGTCCTCACCTGCGGGGCAGCGGCCTGCGCCGTGCCGTTGCAGCACAGGACAATGACCGGCAACAGCGTCGTGAATTTGATGCCCCGCATCTTGTCCTCGCTCAGTCTCTGGCGGCACGAATGGCAGCCCGTTTCCAACAATGCTGCGGTCCTTTCTTGTCCGGCCTCAAGGCAGATTGGACTTTTGGCCGGGGTGTCAGGCCGCCCAGCCCTCGAGGAAGTCGAGGAGCAGCCTGTTGACGATGTCGGGTTGCTCCTCCTGGGGAAGATGTCCGCAACTCCGGATCGGAGCGACGGTCAGATCTTCCGCCATCTCGCTCCAGACCGCCTTCATGTCGAACAGGCGGCCGACTGCGCCGAAATCCTCGCCCCACAGCGATAGCACTGGGCACATGATCTTCCTTTCGGCATCGACCAGGTCCTGGGCGATGTCCTCCGCGCTCGCGCGGTAGTCGGCCATCGCGCCACGAACGGCGCCGGGCGCCTTGTAAGCTTGTACGTAGGTCTCGAACGCATCGCCGTTGATGGTGGACGGATCGTGACACCAGTCGGAAAAGAAGTGGCGCAGCCAGATGTCTTCGCGGCCTGCGATCAGCGCCTCAGGAAGGTCGGGAATCTGGTGGAACATGAAGAACCAGTACTGGCGCGCGATCTTCGCGTTCATTTCACGCGCCACAATGCGGGTTGGCACGTTGTCCATGACGACCAGGCGATCGACGCGCTCGGGATGGTCTTTGACCAGCCGGGTGGCGACGCGCGCACCTCGATCATGACCGATGAGAGCAACCCGTTCGATGTCGAGTTCCTTGAGCAGTTCGACGATGTCATTGGCCATCGTCCGCTTGTCATAGCCGCTCGCGGGCTTGTCGGTCTCGCCGTAGCCGCGAAGATCCGGAGCGATGACGCGATAGCGGGAGGCCAAAGCCGGGATCTGGAAACGCCAGGCAAAGCTGGTTTCCGGAAAGCCGTGCAGCAGGACGATAGGTGGGCCGGTTCCGGCCTCGAGGTAGAACTGTCTGATGCCGCTCGCCCGACATGTCGTGCGGCGAATTTCGGTCATGATCTGATCTCGCGGGCCAATTTCGGGGGTCAAGTTCACCCAACTCGTCCTGGGGCGATTGGAGATTTTGGCGGCGGCTTGTACGATTGCGTCGCTCCGGGGCGGCCGTTTGGCAGTTGCAGCGGAGAACGGCTTGCAGCACTCTCGAGATCGGGAAAAAGTCCAAGATTTGGGGCCTTCTTCGCGCTTCTGTCTTCGGAACAACCCGCGATCAGCACTTAAGCGTGCGGCATCAAAACAGGACGGGCAGAAACGGGCGAGGGCCCCTCATTGGCAAGCAACCATCTAAATGCGCGAGGACTTCACCACGTTACGGCAATCATTCGTGAGGTTCGCCGCTCTTCCAATTTCTACGGCAATATCCTGGGATTGAAGCGGGTCAAGAAGACGGTCTGCTACGATGATCCGGGCAGCTATCACTTGTATTACGGCGACGACCTCGGCAATCCGGGCGCCGTCATGAGCACGCTCGCCTGGAACTGCGTAACCCCGGGCATGATCGGCGTCGGCGAAGTCGTGCAGACCGCCTTTCGGATCGCTCCCGATTCGCTCGAGAGCTGGGCTGAGAAGTTCGAGTCCTTGAACATTCCCCACCGGCTGGAAGCGACGCCGTTCGGCGAGCGCATGGTCTGCATAACCGACCCGGACGGTGCAGCCATCGCGCTCGTGGAGACCGGGGGGCCGGCGGTCGAAGCCGCCGATCCCCAGCCGTTGGCCGGACTCCACGGGGTCACGTTGAACGTCAGGGACGAAGATATGACGACCGAGATTCTTCAGGATGTGCTCGGCTTCTCCCTGCTCTCCCGGGCCAACGGGGCGGTGCGGTTTGCGGCCCACGATGGCGCCGGCGGGTCGCTGACGTTGAGGACCATAGGAAAATCGTCACGCGGACGACTGGGCGGCGGCACGATCCGGCACGTGGCTTTCCGGGCGGCCGACGAGGAGGACCGCTCCGCGATGGTGGAGAAGCTCCGGTCCACGTATGGCATTGCAGTCAGCGATCCGATCGAGCGAACCTATCTAAGCGCAGTCGGCTTCAGAGCGCCGTGCGGCGTTCTGTTCGAGATTGCGACAGATGGCCCCGGCTTCTGCGTCGACGAACCCCGCGAGAGCCTCGGCAAGGTCCTCAAGCTTCCTGCTTTTCTGGAAGAGCGTCGACCGGAGCTCCAGATGCTTCTCGCGCCATTGGACTGATTTTTTTGGTTCGCACGTCTGACATGCATCGACGGACGGGCACAGCGATCCGAGTCTTGTCTTTGACATGCTGTGCTGGATATATCGTTCCGCCGCGCGAAATGCACCGAGGTCTCGGCTTTTCGCTTAATTTGTGAGCATTTCCAACAGCGGATCGATGCACGTGACCGGTCAATTCGACCACGCCAATGATGGATTCTTCGGAAAACGCCTGAGCCAGCACCTGGGAATGGAGGGTGATTGTCTCCTTCAGGTGAAACGACATGAAAAGCTCGCTTTGGCGGCAACCCATCTGACCTGCCCAAGCTTCCTGCGAGGCCGAACCGCCCCGATCCCGTCGGAGCCGGCCTACAGCATTCTCCACCAATTGGGCGACTTGGATCGACACGCCTGCTGGCTGACTGGGCGTCCACGATATTCCGGGTCTTTCGGAGCAGGGACCGTCAGTGTCATCGATCTGATGGACAATCCGCAGTGCGAGTTCCGCGGGCCTGTCGACGCGATCCAATACTACGTGCCTTACCAGGCGCTGGACGAGTTCGCCTACGAGAATGGCGCCAAGCCCGTATCGACGCTTGCGTGGAAGCGCGATGCCCGCGACCCCTTCCTGTCCACGCTGTCGAGTATTCTGCTGACCGCGATCGAGCAGGATCCCTCCACAGACCAACTCTTCGTCGATCATCTCGGGTTGAGCCTGTTGGCCCATTTCGCGCAGACCTATGGCGGCATGCGTCGCCGGAATGGGACGGCGGAGGGCGGTCTGGCGCCCTGGCAGGAGCGTCGCGCCAAGGAGATCATGCGCGTTCGTCTGTCGAGCAACCTGACGATCGCCGACGTCGCGGCCGAGTGCAAATTGACGCCCAGCCATTTCGCGCGGTCGTTCCGGCGCAGCACCGGTGTCGCTCCGCATCAATATCTCTCGCAGCTTCGCATCGAGGAAGCCAAGCGGATGATGCTGACGACCAAGCTCCCGCTCGCCGACATCGCATTGATCTGCGGCTTCGCCGATCAGAGCTACTTCACGAGGGTCTTCTCCCGCAGCGTCGGCGCCAGTCCAGGAGCCTGGCGAAGAGACCGGACCGCCAGCTGATCGGCGGCGACCAAGCACAGATTTCTTGTCGCCTTGACGAGGCGAGATAGCGCAAAAAGGTCCAATCCGGCTTCCAAGCCCACAAGAAGCGGGCTCGATCGTCTCCTAGATCCGACAGGCATCATTCCGTCGGTTATCAAAGGAGTTCAATATCATGGATAAGGCCCCGTCGTTTGGTCCCACGGTCGTTTTGGTCCACGGTGCGTGGGCGGACGGCTCGAGCTGGCGCCTTGTGATTCCGTATCTTCTGGAGAGGGGTATTCCCGTCCTATCGGTGCAGAATCCGACAACGTCGCTCGCCGAAGATGTCGCCGCAACCAGGCGAACGTTGGCCGCCATCGACGGCCCGGTGGTTCTCGCGGGCCATAGCTGGGGTGGTGCCGTGATTACCGAAGCCGGACGCGATCCGAAGGTGAAGGCCCTCGTCTATGTCGCCGCGTTCGCGCCCGGGGCGGGCGAATCGGTCGGTGACGAGGTCGGCGGGCACGCGGCTCCGCCAGCGCTGTCCAAGATCATCGACAGCGGTGACGGCTTCCTCAAGCTGAGCGAGGAGGGCTGGATCAGCGACGTGGCTCAGGACCTGGCGGAGAAAGACGCGCGCCTCCTGTCGATTCTCCAGACGCCGCTTTCCAAGTCCACCTTCGGTGACAAGATCACGGAAGCCGCTTGGGAGGCACGGCCGAGTTGGTATATCGTTTCGACCGAGGATCGGGCTGTCAGCGTCGAACTGCAGCGTAGTCTCGCGGCGAGGATGAAGGCGAACACGACCGAACTCAAGGCAAGTCACATGTCCTTGCTGTCGATGCCCGAGGCTGTTGCGGCCGTCATCGTCGATGCCGTCAATGCGACGAGGCCGTGAGGCCGCGCCTGCTGCCGGGAGACCACTTGGGACTCTCGGCAATTGACGAATGCCACGGGCGATCGTGTCGATCGCCCGTGGCAAGCCCCGGTATCAGCCCTTGATGAACGCAAGCAGATCGGCGTTGATCGTTTCCGCCTGGGTCGTCGGCATCCCGTGCGGGAATCCCTTGTAGGTCTTGAGCGTGCCGTTCTTGAGCAGCTTGGCGCTCAATGCCCCGGAGTTGGCGTAGGGAACGATCTGGTCGTCGTCGCCGTGCATGACCAGCGTGGGAATCCCGACTTTCCTGAGGTCTTCGGTGAAGTCGGTCTGGGAGAAGGCGACGATGCCATCGTAGTGCGCCTTGGCGCTGCCCATCATGCCCTGCCGCCACCAGTTTTGGACGACACCTTCGATCGTCTTCACACCCGGCCGATTGAAGCCGTAGAACGGCCCTGCGGGAAGATCGCGGTAGAATTGCGCACGATTGGTCGCGACCTGCTGCTGCAGCCCGTCGAAAACGTCCTTCGGCAATCCGCCGGGATTTGCGGCCGTCTTGACCATGATCGGCGGAACGGCTGCGATCAAAGCGGCTTTTGCGGCCCGGCTCTCGCCGTGACGTGCAAGGTAGTGGACGACCTCGCCGCCGCCGGTGGAGTGTCCGACGTGGACGGCGTTCTTCAGGTCGAGATGGGCCGTCAGCGCGGCGAGGTCGTCGGCATAGTGGTCCATGTCGTGACCGTCGGCGACCTGGGCCGAGCGGCCGTGCCCGCGGCGGTCGTGAGCGATCACGCGGAAACCCTTGCCTGCGAAAAACAGCATCTGCGCGTCCCAATCGTCGGATGACAGCGGCCAGCCATGGCTGAAAACGATGGGCTGGCCGGAGCCCCAATCCTTGTAGAAGATCTCGACTCCATCCTTGGTGGTAATCGTCGGCATTGCACTCTCCGGGTTCTTTCGCGTTGGAAGATCGGCAGCTGTTTCGCATGGCCCTTGCGGCCGCGATCGGCAGCGCCGTCATGTTGCGAACATGAGCACGTCTTGCGATCGCTAAACGATCGGTCCGGGAGATTGCTTGGATGGCTTATGCGCCATTTGGACTGGCTTGCGATTTCGGTCGAGGCGCCCGCCAATTCGCCGCACCGGCATTGATCATCGTGCTGGAATCCAAGCCACGACAGAATTGTCCAAGCCGCGGAAGCGATAGTTGCCCACCATGTGCTCGTTCGCAACCATTCCCGGTCGTTCGATCGCAACTGCCGATCGCAAGGAGCCATCCTGATGTCCAAGCTCGAAATGCTCACCCCTGAAAACAGCGCGATCGCGCTCATCGACTATCAGCCCGCGATGTTTCAGGGCGTCCAGTCGCACGACCGCCTGGTTACGCTCAACAACGTACAGATCCTCGCCAAGGCCGCCAAGCTCTTCAAGATTCCGACTGTTCTTTCGACGGTCGCGGAAGCGTCCTTTTCCGGCCCGTTCATCCCCGAAGTGACCTCGCTGTTTCCAGACCACGACATCATCGACCGGACTTCGATGAACTCGTGGCTCGACGCCAATTTCCGCAACGCGGTCGCTGCGATCGGCCGTAAGAAGTTCGTGCTGGCGGGACTTTGGACCGAAGCATGCGTGCTGTTCCCGACGCTGGACATGCTGCGGGAAGGCTACGAGATCTACATCGCCGCCGACGCCTGCGGCGATCTCTCGCTCGAAGCGCACAACCGGGCCATGGAGCGCGCGATCCAGGCCGGCGCCGTGCCGATCACTTCCTCGCAGTACGCCTATGAGCTCCAACAGGATTGGGCCCGCAGCGAAACCTATGAGGGCATGATGGACATCCAGCGCGCGCACTCGCCCTACGGCATCCAGATCCGCTTCTCGAAGTGGGCGCTCGGCGAACACGCCTCCGAGGGTGGCACGAAGGCGGCCTGAGGTCGGCAGGCCCGGCCGAAAATGATGCCATGAAAATCTATCTCCTGTCGTTGGGCGCCGGCCTTCTGGTCGGCGTCGTCTACAGCCTGCTCAACGTGCGTTCGCCGGCTCCGCCACTGGTGGCGCTGGTCGGGCTTCTCGGCATCCTCGCTGGCGAGCAGATCGTCCCGGTCGCTCGCCAGTTGCTCTCGGGCGAGGGCCTCGCGGCCGCGTGGCACCAGGCCAAGTGCGCGCCGCACCTCTTCGGAATGTTGCCGGGGCGCGATAGCGATCAAGCGAACAGCAAGCCTTCGCTCGAAGGCACGGAGAAGCATTCATGAGCCCGGCACCCGACATCATCCTGCATCGCGGCTTGTTCACGACGCTCGATCGCTCGAACCCCACGGCTTCTGCCGTGGCCATCGCCGACGGCCGGTTCGTCGCCGTCGGATACGATCACGACGTCATGAAGCTAGCGGGCCCCTCGACCAGGATCGTCGATCTCAAGGGGCATCGCGTGCTGCCCGGATTGATCGATAACCATCTCCACATCATCCGCGGCGGGCTGAACTTCAACATGGAGCTGCGCTGGGACGGGGTTCGATCTCTCGCCGATGCGATGGACATGCTGAAGCGGCAGGTGGCGATCACGCCGCCGCCGCAATGGGTGAGGGTTGTCGGCGGGTTCACCGAGCACCAGTTCGTGGAAAAGCGCCTCCCCACGATCGACGAGCTCAACGCGGTCGCGCCGGATACGCCGGTGTTCCTGCTGCATCTTTACGATCGGGCGATCCTCAACGGCGCTGCGCTACGCGCCGTCGGCTATGCCAAGGACACTCCGGAGCCGCCCGGCGGCGAGATCGTCCGCGACGCGAACGGAAATCCGACCGGCTTATTGTTGGCCAAGCCAAACGCGAACATCCTCTACGCGACCCTCGCCAAGGGACCCAAACTGCCGTTCGACTACCAGGTCAATTCGACCCGGCATTTCATGCGTGAGCTCAACCGGCTCGGCGTGACCGGGGCGATCGATGCCGGCGGCGGTTTCCAGAACTATCCGGAGGACTACGCCGTCATCCAGAAGCTGAGCGATGAGGGCCTGCTGACGATCCGCCTTGCCTACAACCTCTTCACTCAGAAGCCCAAGGGCGAGAAGGAAGATTTCCTGAACTGGACGAGGACATCGAAGTACAAGCAAGGCGACGACTATTTCCGTCACAATGGCGCCGGCGAGATGCTGGTGTTCTCGGCCGCGGATTTCGAGGATTTCCGGGTTGCGCGACCGGACATGCCGCCGGAGATGGAGGGCGAGCTCGAAGAGGTGGTTCGGGTCCTCGTGCAGAACAAGTGGCCGTGGCGGTTGCATGCGACCTACGACGAGACGATCGCGCGGGCGCTCGACGTGTTCGAGCGGGTCAACCAGGACATGTCGCTCGAGGGCCTGCACTGGTTCTTCGATCACGCCGAGACGATCTCGGACCAGTCGATCGACCGTATCGCCGCGCTCGGTGGCGGCATCGCCGTGCAGCACCGGATGGCCTATCAGGGCGAATATTTCGTCGAACGATACGGTGCCGGTGCCGCCGAGGCGACACCTCCGGTCCGGAAGATCATCGACAAGGGCGTCAAGGTGTCGGCCGGCACCGATGCGACCCGGGTGGCGTCCTACAATCCCTGGGTCTCGCTGTCCTGGCTCGTGACCGGGCGAACCGTCGGCGGATTGCGGATCACGCCGCAACGGAACTGCCTGGACCGCGAGACCGCGCTGCGGATGTGGACGGAGAACGTCACCTGGTTCTCGAACGAGGAGGGCAACAAGGGGCGTATTCAGGTCGGCCAGCTCGCGGACCTCGTCGTTCCCGATCGCGACTACTTCTCCTGCGGCGAAGCCGAAATCGCCGACACGACGGCGCTGCTGACCATGGTCGGCGGCCGGATCGTGTACGGAGCCGGTGACTTCTCGAAACTGGAGGCGGTCACGCCGCCGCCGGCAATGCCGGACTGGTCGCCCGTTCGCCGCTTCGGTGGCTACGCCGCCTGGGCGGACGACAGGGCGAACGGGAAGCAAGGCAGTCTGGCGATGCGCGCCATGCAGGCGTGCGGCTGCTCGAATTCCTGTGGCGTGCACGGGCACGATCATGCGTCGGCCTTTGCGAGCCGCTTGCCGGTCTCGGACCTCCGGAGCTTCTGGGGCGCTCTCGGATGCGCGTGCTGGGCGGTTTGACATGGCGTCCGGCACGTCCCCGAGCTGGATCGCCTGGATCCTGCGCTGGCCGCCTCTGGGGCATGCGGCCCGTCTTGCCCTCGTCTCCGCCTACATCCTCGGCGGCTTCGCGAAACTGTTCGACTTCCCGGGCGCGGTGGCCGAACAGGAGCATTTCGGGCTCAATCCCGGATGGTTATGGGCCTCGGCCGCGATCGCAATCGAACTTGGCGGCTCCCTGCTCGTGGTGGTCAACAGGCTGGTCTGGCTGGGAGCGGGCGGGCTCAGCGTTCTGACCTTCGTGGCGATGCTGACGGCAAACGCCTTCTGGACCATGAACGGTCACGAACGGTTCATCGCCACCAACAGCTTCTTCGAACATCTCGGACTGATCGCCGGACTGGTCGTCGTCGCGATCATGTCCGAGCAAACCTCTTGCCGCACGGCCGTCGTTGGGCCATCGACAATCGTCCACGGAGCTTCCCGATGAAATTGACCAGATCCATCTTGCTTTGGGGCGCCGTTGTCGCGGTCGCTGCGGTTGGACCTTCCGTTGCCAAGGAGCCGGCGAAGAAAGACACGCTGGTTGCCGTCGCCCCGCAATACGACACCACCCACGTTTATGTCGCGCCCGAGTACGTCGACAAGTTCGTCAGCAGCTTCCTTGCGACCTTCGGCGGCAAGAGCACCAAGCAGGTCGTCGCCACGGTGACGCCGACGCCGAGCAGCACGACATCGCAACTGCTGCAGACGCCGGTTGGCACCGTGTCCCTGTTCGGCTTCAAGACTCCGATCCCCTATCCGTTCGGTGCGGAACGCAATGGCTATCTGGTCACCGACATCGACTTGGCGATCAGGCAGGCTCGTGCCGCCGGTGCCGATGTGATCGTATCCACCTTCCCCGACCCGATCGGACGCGACGCCGTGATCCAATGGCCGGGCGGCGTCAACCTGCAGATCTACTGGCACACCACCAAGCCCGATTACGCCGCCTTCGAGCACATCCCTGAAAACCGGGTCTACGTTTCGGTGGATCGGGCTGCGGCCTTCACGCGCAGCTTCCTTGCCTTCTCGCATGGCAAGGTGGTTTCCGACGAAACCAAGGCGCCGGGCGTCGAGATCGGGCGACCGGATGCGACCTTCCGCCGGATCCGGATCGAGTCCGCGTTTGGCAAGATGGCCGTTCTGGTCACCGATGGTCATCTGCCCTATCCATACGGGCGGGAGACGACGGGCTACGAAGTCGCCGATTTGGCTGCCACCATCGGAAAGGCCAAGGAGTCCGGAGCAACCGTGCTCGTCGAACCCTACACATCGGAGGGTCGCTTCGCGGCTATCGTGATGTTCCCGGGCGGCTATGTCGCCGAAATCCACTCTTCGGCGCAGAAGAGCGCGATGCAAGCCGGCGGCAAATGAGGTGAAGTTGGTCTGGTCGCCTCGAGCCGTTGTATGCAGCTTCTGGATCGTGCTTGCGCTTGGAAGCTTCGGTGTCGGGGCCGACTGTGCTCGCGCGGCCGACGTGAACGTTGCATCTCCAAAGCGGCCCGCGATCCAGGCGAATCGATGGACCGAGGACTGGTCGGTCCTCGCCGATCCGAGACTGCGTACCGAACCGTTCGATGGTTTCAAGTACGTTCCGCTGTGGGCAACGGATCCGAAGAGCTACATCTCGCTCGGCGCCACCCTGCGCGAGCGCTTCGAGACGAACGATGCTGCAGGCTTCGGGACAGGCAAGACGCCGGGCGACAGCTACCTGCTGCAGCGTCTGCAGATCCATGCCGACGTCCACTTCAACGAAAACTGGCGCGCCTTCGTTCAGCTGGAGGACGACCGCGCCTTCGACAAGAAGAGCATTTCTCCGGTGGATCAGGATCGCCTCGACCTCCGCCTGGCCTTCGTCGAGTACGTCAATACGTTCGGCAGTAGCACTCTGAAAGTCCGCGCCGGCCGCCAGGACTTCGCATTCGACCTGCAACGCTTCGTGTCGTCGCGAGATGGACCGAACGTGCGCCAATCCTTCGACGCCCTGTGGGCGGATTGGGAGACTGGCGACTGGCGCTTCATCGGATTCGTGAGCCGCCCCGTGCAGTATTTCGATGTTCGCCCCTTCGACGATACCTCGAACGACAGCTTCCGCTTCAGCACGCTACGGGTCGAACGCAAGGTCTTCGGGGATGACGAACTGTCGGGCTACTACTCGCTGTACGAGCGCAGCAACGCTAAATACCTCGATGCTTCCGGAGAAGAGCACCGTCATGTCTTCGACGTGAGGTTCGCGGGCAAGAAGAGCGGGTTCGACTGGGACCTGGAAGCGATGGGACAGGTGGGTCAAGTCGGCACGACGGATATCCGCGCGTGGGCTGTCGGCGCGCGAACCGGCTATACGATGGCCGGCACGATCTGGCAGCCGCGACTCGGCCTCCAGTTCGACGCCGGCTCGGGCGATCACCATGCTGGGGACGGTATCGTCGGGACGTTCAATCCGTTGTTTCCGAACGGCTACTACTTCACGCTGGCGGGCTATGCGAGTTACGCCAACATCCTTCATCTCAAGTCGTCGATCACCGTCAGCCCGATCGATCGTTTGAAGGTCACGGCCGCGTTCGGCTTGCAGTGGCGGGAGACCACGGCGGACGCGATCTATGTCCAGCCCAATGTGCCGATCGCGGGAACCGCGGGCACGGGTAGCAACTGGATCGGGTCCTACGGCCAGCTTCGCCTCGACTACGCGTTCAACGACCACCTCACCGGCGCCGTCGAAGCGGTGCACTTCGACGTGGGCGACACGATCATCCGCGCTGGTGGACACACCAGCAATTATCTCGGTGTCCAGCTCCAATATGGTTGGTAACATGCCTCGACAGATTCTCGCGCTTCCACTTCTGATGAGCCTCAACGCGGGGCTCGTAGACACCGCCGGATTCCTGGCGCTTCAGGGACTGTTCACGGCGCATGTGACTGGCAATTTTGTCACCTTCGGCGCCGCGATGGTGCAGGGGACGTCTGGCGGCCTCGCCAAGCTGCTCGCGCTCCCTGTTTTCTGCCTCGTCGTGGTTGGCACCCGAATGTTCAGCTTCTTGCTTCCCTCGATCGGGCTGCCGATCTTCCGCTCCATGCTGGCGTTGAAGGTGCTCCTGCTGGCACTGGGAGGGGCACTTGCGGTACATTACGGCCCGTTCCCTAGAGGTGACAGCCTTCAGGCGATCTGCACCGGCATGGTCCTGGTTGCGGCGATGGCAATTCAGAATGCTGCGCACCGCATCCACATGGGGACGGAGCCGCCAAGCACGTTGATGACTGGTACCACGACTCAAATCATGATTGATGTGGCCGACGTGATGCGTGGCGCACCGATCGCCGTGCTCTCGGTAGCGAAGCCGCGCCTCGGCAAGATGGCAGCGAGTGTGGTGGCGTTCGCGGTGGGTTGCGCCGCCGGCGCATGCCTCTATGCGACGCTCGGGAGCTGGTGTTTCGTCCTTCCGCCGGTGATCGCCCTACCTGCTGTGTTTCTGGCACCCGCCGAACCGAAATGAGACTGCGGCGAACGGGTTCAGTAGGTGACTCATCGCAAGACCATGCTTTGTGGCGTTGACGCCCGGACGAGGCCGACACCGATCGCGAGGAGTTCGACGCCGACATCGGATGCGCCTTCGCAAAATTCCGGATCTGGATCCTATCAACTCACGTACGGCTTTGCCGAGGACGTGCTGCGCGAATTCCGGCGACGCGTTGCCTCGGCGCACCGAGCGGAACGAAACGGTCTCGTTGCTCTCTCCGGTGAGCCGAATAGGCGGGCGTCTGCGCCCGGTCTCTTCGCCAGGCCGGGATCGACGTCATCCTCGGCGTAGTCATTCCTTCGGCATCCCGCGGCACCAATTGAATCGCGAGGTTGTTTGTTCAACGGCGCACCGCCTGCGTGATCTCCCATTCCATCGATCTGCCGACTGCATCCCGACCATTGATCGAGATCAACGAACCGGAGGTCTCCGCGCCGATGCTGGGCGTGGCCAACAGGGGCGACAAGCCCTCCTGCGCTGAGCCGTGGAGACGACGCGGAATGCAGCTCTGGCTGATACCATCCTTCTATGCCGCTGCAAGTATCGTGGCAGGCTTGTTGGTGCCGCGGCTGAAAGCCGGGTTCATGGCGTCTGGTCTTGATCTCTCGACATCGTCTGCCCAGACGTACCTCTCGGCCGTCGCTTCCGGCATGATGGCGTTGACCGGCATCGTCTTCTCGATCGCCTTTGTGCTCGTTCAGTTCAACGCCGTCGTCTATTCGCCAAGCTTCTGTCTCCGACGAGACGGCGGAGAGGGGCGGCCATGAGAACACTCCTTCAACGTCTCACCGGCGAAGACGCGATCCAGCTGTTGATGCGGCTTGGATTGCTTGCTCTGTTGATCTTCTGGACATTCTACCTGGTCCGCCCGTTCGTGACCATTCTGGTCTGGGCCCTCGTGCTTGCCGTCGCGCTCCATCCGGCCTTCGTCCTTCTCGCCGACGCTTTGGGCGGTCGCCCAAAGCTGGCGGCGGCCATCTTCACCGCAATCAATCTCGCCATCTTCATCGGCCCTGCGGCCTGGCTCGGCATGGGTGCGGCGGATGGCATCAAAGACTTCGCCGCGGAGCTGGCCGCGGGCGAACTGACAATTCCATTGCCGCCGCAGACCCTCAAGACCTGGCCGCTGATCGGAGCGCAGCTTTACGAGCTGTGGGAGCAGGCCTCGACGAATCTTCGCCCGGCCCTGTATCAGGTCGCACCTTATCTGAAGCCGTTCGCCGGCACGCTGCTCGGTCTCGTGGGTGATGCTGGCGTGGGAGCAGTCAAGTTCCTGCTCTCGGTCGTCGTCGCCGGCGTCATCCTTCCCTATGGCCCGCAGCTCGTGGCCGCGGGCCGAGGCTTTCTCGCGCGGATCGTGCCCGAGCAGAGCGAGCATTTCCTGGATTTGGCGGGAGCGACCATTCGAGCGGTATCCCAGGGCGTGATCGGTATCGCGGTGGTCCAGGCGCTGCTGGCCGGTATCGGTTTCAAGCTCGCGGGCATCCCGATCGCCGGCCTCCTGGCGGTTCTGGTCCTGCTGCTCTCGATCGTGCAGATCGGCGCAGCCCTCGTCATGATTCCCGTGATCGTCTGGATCTGGACCGACAAGGACGTCACTACCGCATTGCTGCTGACCTGCTTCCTCGGAATCGTCAGCATCCTCGACAACATCTTGAAGCCGCTGGTGATGGGGCGCGGCTTGACCACGCCGACACTCGTCATCCTGATCGGCGTGATCGGCGGAACGCTGGGGCATGGAATCATCGGTCTCTTCATCGGCCCCATCATCCTGTCGGTCGCCTGGGAGCTTGCGGTCGCCTGGATCAGGACGGACGCCGCCCCAGTGCCGGCGGTCGTCGAACGTTGACTTAGATCAACGGTGGCGGCTTCCGGAAGCGCCTTCTGAACGCCTACGACAGCGAGATCGGGACATGACGATGGAAAACTTGAACCTGCCGCGTGGTCCCCTGTCCGGGATGGTCGCCGCGGCCGTCGAATACATGGTCGATGCAGGGCAGCGGAGCGTGTTGTTTCTGGACATCATGCGCCAGCGCGGCGACCAGTATCGCGAGCACGTCGCGCAGACGGCACCGCATGTCCTACAATATGCCGCTGAACTGATCATCGACGGGCGCAAGCTCGACGAGCCCGTCAACTATGCGCTGGTGCGCATCATTCCACCCAAGGGGGTCGAGATCGATCTCGAACGGCGGCCGTTCATCGTGGTCGATCCGCGCGCGGGACACGGTCCGGGAATCGGCGGCTTCAAGGCGGACAGCGAGATCGGCGTTGCGATGAAAGCGGGGCATCCCTGCTACTTCATCGGCTTTCTGCCGGAGCCGATGCCGGGGCAGACCATCGAGCGCATCGCGCGCGCCGAGGCGCTGTTCGTCGAGAAAGTCATCAGCCTGCATCCGAAAGCCGACGGCAAACCCTGCGTGATCGGCAATTGCCAGGCCGGCTGGGCCGTCATGATCCTGGCGTCGCTGCGGCCTGAATTGTTCGGGCCATTGATCATCGCCGGCGCGCCGCTCGCTTACTGGGCCGGCGTGCACGGCAAATATCCGATGCGTTATTCCGGCGGCCTGTTGGGAGGGAGCTGGCTGACTGCATTGACCAGCGATCTCGGCGCCGGAAAGTTCGATGGCGCCTGGCTGGTGCAGAACTTCGAGAACCAGAATCCATCCAACACGCTTTGGACCAAGCAATACAACGTCTATTCCAAGGTCGATACCGAGGCCGATCGGTACCTGGATTTCGAGCGCTGGTGGGGCGGGCACGTCAACCTGAACGCCGAGGAGATCCAGTTCATCGTCGATGAGCTCTTCATCGGCAACAATCTCGCGGTCGGCAAGATCGAGATGTCGGACGGGCAGAAGGTCGATCTGCGCAATATCAGGTCGCCGATCGTGGTGTTCTGCTCCAAGGGCGACAACGTCACGCCGCCGCAACAGGCACTGGACTGGATTCTCGATTGCTATGCAGACGTCAACGAGATCAGGGCATATGGGCAGACCATCGTCTACACCGTTCACGAAAGCATCGGGCACCTCGGCATCTTCGTCTCCGGCGGCGTCGCGAAGAAAGAGCATGCGGAATTCTCCAGCAATATCGACCTGATCGACATCCTGCCGCCTGGACTTTATGAAGCGACGTTCGAAGCCAAGGGTGAGGAGACCGCGAGCTCCGATCTCGTCGTCGGGCAGTGGGTGATGCGTTGCGAGGCGCGAACGCTCGACGACATCCGCGCCATGGGCGGCAATTCGCCCGAGGACGAGCGGCGCTTCGCAGCCGCAAAACGCGTCTCCGAGATGAATCTCGCGGCGTACCGGAAGTTCGTGCAGCCCTGGATCAAGAAGATGGTCACGCCACAGATGGCGGAGACCATGCGCAACCTGCATCCGCTGCGATTGCAGTACGAGGTCCTCAGCAGCCGGAATCCCTGGATGGGCGCCGTGAAGACGGCCGCCGAGGAGATCGAGGAGAAACGCAAGCCTGTGGCAAAGGACAATCCGTTCCTGGCCTTCCAGGAGCAGATGTCCAAGCAGATCGTTCATGCGCTGGATAGCTGGCGCGACGCCCAGGAAGCCCTGAGCGAGACGATCTTCCTCAATGTCTATGGCTCGCCTGCACTTCAGGCGGCGGTCGGGATCGATCCGAACTGGGAGTCTTCGCGCAAGCGCGAGATGTCGGCGGAGCACCGGACAATGCTCGAGAAGCGTATCGCGGAGCTGAAGTCCAGGGTGGGCGAGGGCGGTCTTCGTGAAGCCGCCATTCGTGGCCTGCTCTATATCGGCTCGGCCCGCGGAATGGTCGACGAGCGGAGCATCGAGGCGCTGCGTCGGATTCGCCGCGATGCCGGCGGTTCACGTTTGACGCTGCCCGAGTTCAAGATGCTGGTGCGCGAGCAGTTCTTCATGCTGTTGCTCGATCAGCAAGGCGCCTTGGCAGCGATCCCGAAGATGCTCCCAGAAGATGTCGCGCAACGACTCGCGGCAATCGCAATGATCCGCGAGGTCCTTTCCGCGAGCGGCGAAATCACCGGCGAACGTGCAAGCCGCCTGCAGCGTATCGCCGCGCTGTTCGGTGTCGAGGCGGGAGAGGGGACGTCGAACATTACCCCTTTCGACCCAAAGGCGAAAGCATCTTAGGCGTTCATGGAAGAGGCGGGAACGAGATCATGTCAGCCGATACGAGGCCAGCGCAGTCTCCCAGCAAGTACGATCGCTTGATTGCGGCAGCGAAAGCCGTGCCTCCGGTGCCGACCCTGGTGGTGCATCCTTGCGATGAAACCTCGTTGCGCGGGGCCGTCGATAGCGCGCAAGCCGGGATCATCCGACCGATCCTGGTCGGACCCGAGAGAAAGATCAGGGAGACGGCGGGCAGGCACGATCTCGATATCTCCGGCTTCGAGATCGTCGATGCCGCGCATAGCGAGGAAGCCGCGTCCAGGAGCGTCGAGCTGATCCATGCTGCCAGGGGCGAGATGCTGATGAAGGGCAGCCTGCATACCGACGAACTCATGCGCGCCATCACGGCGAAAACGGGCGGCCTGCGCACCGATCGCCGTATCAGCCACGTCTTCGTGATGGATGTTCCGGCCTATGCCGACACGCTGCTCGTCACCGACGCCGCCATCAACATCTTTCCCGATCTCGATGCCAAGCGGGACATCATCCAGAACGCCATTGATCTGTACAACCAGGCCGGTTTTGGAAAATCGCCGCGCGTGGCGATCCTGTCGGCCGTGGAAACCGTGACCTCAAAGATCCCATCGACGATCGAGGCGGCCGCCCTGTGCAAGATGGCCGACCGCGGCCAGATCAGTGGCGGCGTGCTCGACGGACCACTGGCCTTCGACAACGCCATCGATCCCGAGGCGGCACGGATCAAGGGCATCAAGTCCGAAGTTGCCGGGCGAGCCCAGATCCTCGTCGTTCCCGATCTCGAAGCCGGCAACATGCTGGCGAAGAATCTCGCCTACTTCGCCAAGGCCGACGGCGCCGGCATCGTGCTCGGTGCCCGGGTGCCGGTCGTGCTGACGTCTCGAGCGGACACGCCCCGTGCGCGCATGGCGTCCTGCGCGGTGGCATCGCTCTATGCCAACGCCCGGCGCCAACATGCGCCGACAGTCGCTGCGTGACCGCGATGGATACGATCCTCGTCGTCAACGCAGGCTCCTCGAGCGTCAAGTTCCAGATCTTTTCTGTCGAGGGAGAGGGTATCCTTCGCCGGCAGATCAAGGGCCAGATCGACGGCATTGCCAGCCGACCACGGTTGCGGGCGAGTGGCGCGAACGGTGAGACGCTGGCCGAGCGAGCGTATCCGATCGAGGCAGTCGCAGACGTTCCGGCGGCGATGGAGATCGCCGGGAGCTGGTTGCGGGACGAGCTTCGCATCCACCCGATCGCGGTCGGACACCGCGTCGTGCATGGCGGCCCGGACTTCGACCGGCCCGTGTCGATCGATCACGGCGTTGTCGCCCGCCTGGAGCGCTTCGTCAATCTCGCACCATTGCACCAGCCGCACAATCTGGCGCCGATCCGGTCGATCCTTGCCGGCTTTCCGAGCTTGCCGCAGGTGGCCTGCTTCGATACCGCCTTTCATCGAACGCATAGCGCGGTCGCCGATCACTACGCGATCCCGCATCACCTCCATGCCGAGGGGGTGCGCCGCTATGGTTTCCACGGGCTGTCTTACGAATATGTCGCGAAGGCCCTGCCGCGGATTGCGCCCGACATCGCGAACCGGCGGGTCATCGTGGCTCATCTGGGTAGCGGCGCCTCGATGTGCGCGCTCAACGAGGGACGAAGCGTCGAAAGCACCATGGGCTTCACGGCGCTGGACGGGTTGCCGATGGGCACGCGGCCCGGCCAGCTCGACCCCGGTGTCGTGCTCTATCTCATCTCCGAGAAGGGCATGTCGGCGTCGAACGTTCAGGACTTTCTCTATCGCGATTGCGGACTGAAGGGACTCTCGGGCGTCAGCAACGACATGCGGGAGCTCGAGGCCAGCGACGACGCCAAGGCCAGGCTGGCGATCGACTATTTCGTGTATCGGATCTGCCTCAATGCCGGCATGCTCGCGGCCGCATTGCAGGGTCTGGACGCCTTCGTCTTCACGGCCGGCATTGGCGAGAATTCCGCGACGATTCGCGCCCGTGTGGTCGAGCAACTCGGATGGCTCGGTGTCAGCCTCGACCACGCTGGCAATTCTCGCAATTCGCGGCTGATATCGCGTGCCGAGAGTCGTATCCCCGTCTATGTCGTGCCGACCGACGAGGAACTGATGATCGCGCAACACACGCTGTCGCTGCTGATGAAGCAGCCATCGAGCAACTCCAGACAAGAGAGGGCGTCATGATCCCCGTGTTCCCGGATACCAAGGTTGCCTTGAAGGGTAAGAAGGGCCTCATCGTCGGCATCGCCAACGACCAATCCATCGCCTGGGGCTGCGCGAGGGCGTTTCGTGCCCTCGGGGCGGAGCTCGCCGTCACCTACCTCAATGACCGTGCCAAGAAGCATGTCGAACCGCTGGCGCAGGCGCTGGAAGCACCGATCTTCATGCCGCTGGACGTCATGGTGGAAGGCCAGACTGAACAGGTGTTTGAGCGGATTGCAGGCGAATGGGGACAACTCGATTTCCTGCTGCATTCGATCGCGTTTTCGCCGAAGGAGGCGCTGCACGGCCGCGTGGTGGATGTCGGCCGCGACGGCTTCCTGAAGACGATGGATGTCTCCTGCTGGTCTTTCATGCGGATGGCGCATCTCGCCGAGCCGCTGATGAAGAACGGGGGCACGATGTTCACCATGACCTATTACGGCAGCCAGATGGTCGTGAAGAACTACAACGTGATGGGGGTGGCCAAGGCCGCGCTTGAAGCGGCGGTCCGCTACATTGCGGCCGAACTCGGTCCGAAGGGCATCCGTGTTCACGCGATCTCACCAGGCCCGCTCGCCACGCGCGCGGCATCGGGCATCCCCGAATTCGATGATCTCATGGACAAGGCGCAGTCCACCGCGCCGACCCGCAGCCTCGTCAGCATCGAGGACGTCGGCAATGCCACGGCTTTCCTGGCGCTCGACGGAGCCAAGCTGATCACCGGCGGCGTTCTCTATATCGACGGCGGCTATCACATCATCGACTGACTGACGGAGGAGGTTCTGGTGCGTGCGCTTGGGTTGAGCCTGTTTCTGCTCGCGATCCATTTCGTGCCGGCGCAGGCGCAAACCTACGATCCTCGCTATGCGATATGCATGAAGGTCTATGAAGGGTCCTTTGGCGGAGGCGAATGGATCGATTGCAGCTACACATCGCTGCCGCAGTGTCAGGCTTCGGCATTCGGTCGCGCCGCCACATGCGTGATAAACCCGTACTTCGCTCAGGCTTTCCCCCGTGGGAGATACCCGCGACATCCAGGAGCCTATTGACGGCGTCGTCCATGCCGCCGCGGCTAGCCGTTGGCAGCACACCTAGCGATAATGCAGCGCGATCAGCTCGGCGACGCAGGCCGGCTTCTTGCCGCCCTCGATCTCGATGACGAGGTGATAGTTGACGCGCAGGCCGTCCGGCGGCACGTCCTCGGCTTCGGCGACCGTGATCCGCCCGCGCAGCCTCGATCCGGCGGGGACGGGGGCAAGATATCGAATTCGATCGGCGCCGTAGTTCAGGGTGTTGCGCAGGCCCTTCAGGCCCATCACCGAACGAATGAAAAGAGGCGCAAGCGACAGGGACAGCAGGCCGTGCGCGATGGTGGTGCCGCCTGGCGCTTCCCTCCTGGCGCGCTCCTGATCGACGTGGATCCACTGCTCGTCGCAAGTCGCCTGGGCAAACTGGTTGATGCGATCCTGCGTCACCGCGATCCAGTCGCTGACACCGATCTCGGTACCGACCGCGGATTTGATCTCGTCGAAGTTGCTGAATATGCGCATGATGGTGGCCTGCTCAGATCTTCATTTGCGGGATGTCGTCGGACACGGCCAGCTCGGCGTCCGTCACCGCCATGACCTCGCCCACGCTGATGCCGGGAGCAATCTCCAGCAATGTGGCCTTGCCGTCAGGAAAGCCGATCACCGCCATGTCGGTCACGACCAGCTGCACCGGCCGGACCGACGTCAACGGCAGCGTGCATTTGGCGACGATCTTGGACTTGCCCTTCGCAGCATGCTGCATGGCGACGATGACCCGCTTGGCGCCGCTGACGAGGTCCATCGCGCCGCCCATGCCCGGAACCATCTTGCCGGGGATCATCCAGTTGGCGAGAAGTCCGTGGGCATCGACCTGGAGCCCGCCGAGCACGGTGACATCGACGTGTCCGCCGCGGATCAGTCCGAACGACATCGCGCTGTCGAAGGTGCTGGCCCCCGGCAGCGCGCTGATCGGGCGGCCGCCGGCGTCGGTCAGGAGAGGGTGCTCCAACCCTTGCTCCGGAATCGGGCCGGTGCCGATCAATCCATTCTCCGACTGAAAGAACACGCTCAGCCCCGCCGGGACGTAATTGGCGACGAGCGTCGGAATGCCGATGCCGAGATTGACGAGGTCGCCGTTTCTAAGCTCCCTGGCGACGCGTCGGGCGATGATCTCCTGTGCGTCCATGGCTTCACCCGTTCGGGTTGGTAATGAGATAGTCGACCAGCGGCGCCGGCGTCACGACGTGGTCGGGCGCGATGACGCCAACGGGCACGATGTGTTCCGCCGTCACGATTACGGTGTCCGCCGCCATCGCCATGACCGGATTGAAGTTGCGCGCGGTCAGCGCATAGGAGAGGTTGCCGAGGTAATCGGCGAGAAAAGCGTGCACGAGCGCGAACTGCGCCCGCAATGCGGTCTCGAGCAGGAACGGCTTTCCCTCGACCTCGATCTGGCGCTTGCCCTCCGCGACCAACGTGCCAACGCCGGTCGGCGTGAGGACGCCGCCGAGACCGCACCCGCCTGCGCGAATACGCTCGACGAAGGTGCCTTGCGGAATCAAATCGACTGCGATTTGCTTTGCCAGCATCTGTTGCTGCGCCTTCGGATTGAGGCCGATATGGGTCGCGGTGAGACGCGAGACCAGATCCGCATCGAACAGCTTCCCGACACCCTTGCCGGGCAACGCAGCGTCATTGCTGATGATGGAAAGCCCTGCCTTTTGCTGCCGGACGAGCTCGTCGAGCAGACGCCACGGCGTGCCGACCCCCATGAAGCCCCCGACCATGATGCTTGCGCCTGCCGGGATCATCGCGACGGCTTCTTCGATGGAAACGGCCCTCATGGTCCCAGCTCCAGTCGACAGAGATCAAGGAAGCGACGGTGGGATGCTCGCTTTGCGTTCATCCTGGTCCCTTGATCTGCGTCAAGGCTTCTCATGATTTGTGGACCACGATGCCGACGCCTTCGAGCGCGCTGGTCCATAGTTTGCGAATCTCGACGTGGCGATGTTCGAGCGCAGCGCTGACAGCGTCGCGATGAGGCAGTAGTTCCGGTCCTTTCAGGAATAGGATTTGCGCCTGCAGCAGCCGGCCGCTCTCCAGTTCGATGCGCCGCAGGGCCATGACGAAGGGATCGTCGGCATTGGCCTCCCTCGGGAGCAAAGCTGCCGGCCTTATGCCGGCATGAACGGCATGCGCCAGTGTTGCCAGGCCGACAGCCCGTGCCAGCGGCTGGTCCGGAATGCCCTCGGCTGGTTGCGGAAACCATGCCGTCTCCCAGGACATCGACAGGTATCCCAGCGCAAGGTCCGGGACCCAGGACGTCGCCCGAAGCAGCAGGGAGACGATCTCCGCCTCATGGTAGACCTGAGCGTTCAATTCGGTCTGCCAGGCGGACGCGAGCTTTGCGGGCAGCGCGAACGCGAACTGCCGCGCCAACGCGCCATGGGCGGAGGTCAAGAACGCGGCGACGCGAGTCTGCTGGTGCGGCGGCACACGGCCTTGCGGGTCGAGCGGTCCAAAGAATTCGCTCATGTGGCCGGTCCCTGCACGGGGATGGCACGCAGATGATCGTAGCCGGCAGGAAACGCAATGAGCTCGCCGCCGGCCTCTTCCGGCGCGATCCAGACAGCCTTGTTGCCCTGCCAGCGGCCGGCCAGCACGTCTTCGGCGAAGCGGGCGAGCAAATCCGCGGTCAGCGCCGGCTTCTCCAGCGTGAAGGCGTGATAGGCGCGCTGGATGATCACGAGAGCGCTGTTCGGAATCTCGGCGCGCAGGGTCTCATGGACTGCGCGGGGCGTCAGGAAGTCGAACTCGCCGTTCAGGATCATGGTCGGCAGGGTGATCGACGACAGTTGTGACGTCAGCGGCCGGAAGTCGAGAAAGGACTCCATCAGGTTTTGCAGCGCGTAGACGTCGTTGACCAGCCAGCCCTGCCGTTTCACGCTGTCGAGCTTGTCCAATACCGGTCCCAGCCATTGATCGGAGACGTTCATCGGCAGCAACAGATCCTGGAGGTAGCTGGTGCCGCCCAGGATCAGCGCGGTGCGGAGTGCGTTGCCAAGCAGGAACAGTTGCGGCGGAAGCTCCGCGAAGCAGCTCATCGGCGCCAGCCCGGCCAGCCGCTCGCCGTGCTCGATCGCGTAGCGCAGCGCGATCAGGCCGCCGAAGCTGATACCGGCGAGAAAAATGGGTCCGTCGCCGAGCTCGTCGACCAGGAGATGAAGCGCCGCCACCTGATCATCCTGGCTGATGAAGAGAGCGGGTTTGTCGGACTCCCCCTGGCCGAGCAGGTCGAACGTCGCGACGCGGAATTGGCGCGCAACCAGGGCTTCACGATACGCGGCCCAGAGCTCAGCATATTGTGTAAGCCCGTTGACCAGCACATAGGCGGGAGCGTTCGCTGGCCCGTCAAGCTCATAACGGATGCGATACGAGCCGTGACTGAGAAAGGGCATTGCGCGGTCCGGACCAGATGGATGGCAACCACGATGCTCGTCCGCGAAGACAGCGATCCATTGAGTTAGATCAAGGGTCGGCCACGATCGCGTACCTAGCCTCTTGACAAAATTGCCAGGAGGAAGCCGCCATGGCCGGAAAGAATTTCATTCGGCATTGCTGTGTGAGTCTGCTGTTGCTGTTGGTGGGGACCGCGTTGGCGGTCGCGCAGCCCTACAGCCGCCGCTCGTCGCAGATGCAGCATGATGAGCTGAAGAAGACGGTCGAGATCCCGAACTTTCGCCTCGGCGGCAAGTACGATCTGTCCGATCCGTCGAAATGGGAGAATGGCGGCGAAGGCGGCGTGACGCTGGAGTCGCTCGGGGCGGGCAAGCTGCACTCGGCCTATATCGCCGTCGGCACGCCGCGGCGCAATGCTGCCGGGGAGATCACCAATGCTGTGATCATCAACTCGTACTATTCCGGCGACTCGACGGACATGTACGAGCAGTGGGTCAAGGGTGCTGCCTTGTCGGGTGGCGTGCCGATCATCGGGCCGGGCCGGCCGATCGACACCAATCGCTACTATGTCGTCATGGTCGATCCGCTCGGCACCTGGGGCGCGAGCAAACCGTCCGATGGTCTCGGCATCAAGTTTCCGCAATACAGCTACTACGACATGGTCCAGGCGAACTACCGCATGCTGCGGGACGGCTTGAAGATCGCCCGCGCTGCCTTGGTCACCGGCGTCTCGATGGGAGGCACGCAGACCTATGTCTGGGGCGTCATGCATCCGGAGTTCATGGGCGGCTTGATGCCGATCGGTGGCACCACCCAGTCGGATTCCGAGGACCCCGTCGGCAACTGGACCTTCCAGCTCATGACCGCCGCGATCGAGGCCGATCCGGTGTGGCAGCAGACCAAAGGCGATTACTACAAGCTGCCGAAAGAGAAGCACCCGATTCCCGGCATCGCCTTCGGCTGGTCGGTGCTCGGCCTGACCGGCTACGACTTTGCTTTCCGCACGACGCAGAGCTTTGCGGCCGTGCAACCGGAAGTGTTCTACTGGAATCCGCCGAACGAGAAGGCCGCCAGCAGCGTGATGACTCGCGCCAAGCTCTACGACGCGGTCGATCTCGTCTGGCGCAACAGGGTGGGTGAGATTCACAACGTCAACCCCTATCTGGGCCGCATTCAGGCGCGCACGATGGTGATGCACATCACCAACGATGGCTGGCTGAACTTCAAGCTTGCCGAGCGCGCCGTCGATCGCGTGCCAGGCGCCCAGCTGATCTCCGAGGAGAGCCCGGTCGCCCATTATGGCGTGTTCTCGATCATCAACCACCGCAAGCACGATCCGAAGTTCGTCGCCTTCATGGAGGACGTGGCGAGCCTCGACCGCGCGCAGAAATACGTCGACAAGAATTACCGCGTGCCCGGCGTGGCCGCGAACATCGACCCGGGCAAGTCGTTCTGGAAGGACTTGGTGACCTACCCCTATCCGGTCAAATACGCGACCACGAAAGACCAGCGGGGCACGTCCTGGCAGATCGGCTACATGGACGAGTACGCCGGCACCGAGAAGGATCCAAAGGTGCTCGTCATCATTCATGGCAAAGGCGCGTTCGGCGGGCACTACGGTAACGTCATGCAATATGCCCTGCGTAGCGGCCTGCGCGTGATCGTGCCGGACCTGCCGCACTACGGCATGTCCGGTCCCGGCAATCTCGACAAGAGCCCGGCGCGGACGATGCAGGACATGCGCGAGGCCGTGTACGATCTCGTGGTCAATCAGCTCGGCGTCAAGAAGGCCTATTACCTCGGCCATTCGCTCGGCGGCCAGGTCGTCATGGGCTATGCGCTCACGTGGCCGGACGCCGTCCTGGGCCTTGCGCTCGAAGCTCCTTCGGGCCTTGAAGAGTATCCGCGCGACATCACGATCGCCAAGGACAAGAAGGCGCGCCTGTTCGATCGGGTGTTCGATCATGATTTCGACAAGTGGAAGGAAACCTGGGGGCCGACCGGCATCCTTGCCGCGGAGGTCGGACGCCCGGAGCAGAGCGTCCGCGACTTCTTCTATTTCAAGAAACGTGATCCGGAGACCAACGCCGTGTCGGCGGCGAAGAGCGGATATTTCTACAGCGATAGCGAATATGCCCGCTTCCACACCGAGCAGCGCGTCGGGCTCATCAAGGGCAACCCGAAAGAGCTCGAGCAATGGGCCAACGTCTTCATCTACGACATCTATTCGATAGGGTCCGAGCTGCAGCAGGATGACCCGAAGAATCTCTACCAGCGGGTGGCCCAGATCAAGGCGCCGATCTTCCTCTCCTTCGGCGACAAGGAGCCGTTCATCCCGACGCCGGCGTTCAACGGCTTGACGGATCTCGGACGCGACGTCATCACGCCGTTCATGTCGCGCATGACGAGTGCGGGCAACCGGCCGATCCTCAAGATCTATCCGGAGACCGGTCACTTCATCCACACGGACAATCCGGTGGAATTTCCGGTCGACGTGGTGGACTTCGTGATCAAGGGAACGGTCGATACGTCGTCGCCGCTCGGTACGGATCGGATGATCAAAGGTGCGGTGGTCTCGGCATTGCCGGTGGCGCCGACACCACCCGGCGCCGCACCGACGGCCGGCCTGAACAAGTAGGCTGGACCATGTCAACGGTTGAGGCGGGTGAGGTCCGGTTGGGCTGGCAGGAGTGGGGCCAAGGCGACATCACCGTCGTCTTCATCCACGGCAATCTCGCCAGCAAGGACTGGATCGAGCTCGCTGCGCCGATGTTTCCGAGCGGACTGCGCGTGATCGGAATCGACTGGCGCGGCTGCGGCGACAGCGATCGGCCGAAACCCGCGGCCGACTATGCCAACTACTCGATGCAGCAGCATGCGTACGACATGCTGGCGGCACTGGATGCGCTGGGCGTCGGGTTTTGCCATCTCGCGACCCACTCGACCGGCGGCATCATCGCCGCACGGATGCTGCTGATGCAGCCGCAGCGGTTTGGGCGGGTGTTTGCGCTCGACCCGGTCACGCCGCTTGGAATGTCCTTCAATGCCGATCAGATCGGCCTTTTCCGGGCAATGATGGCGAACAAGCAACTGACGCGGACGGTGATGGCCAGTGCGGCGTCCTCGCTGTTCGTGCCAGAGAGCCTTGCGCCGAACGCGATCCCGCGATTCCGCGAGGGCCTCGGCGAGATCCCGGCGCTGTTCGATCGCATCATTGAGCAGACTTTTGGCGTCTCCGAGGGCGTCTGGATCGGCACGCCGGTCAACCTCACTCGGGAAAAGGAAAACCGGGAGCTGGAGCGCCGCATGCCGCAAATCCGGCATCCGCATCTCGTGCTCTGGGGCGAGCAGGACGGGTGGATACCGCGGGCGGATCTCGAGAGCATGGCGACGGCGATGCCGGACTGCCGGCTCGTGACGGTACCCCGGATGGGTCATTCCATGAATCTGGAGTTGCCGGCGCTTTATGCCGGCTATTTCGGCGCCTGGTTCGGAGGACTGGCGCAATAGCAATTGTTCAACGGAGGATGCGCATGGCTGAAACCAAAAAGCTTTCCGTCGAGAAGGCGCTCGACAAGCTGCGCGGCGAAGAGCAGACGAAGTCAAGGACTGAGCGGCAGGACGAGAAGACCGAGGCGATTCACGAAGAGATCAAGCGCATGAGAGCTCAACGGCTGCGCCTCGACCGGACGCCAGATAAGCGAGGTTGAAGTGTGCTCACGCCATCGGGCGGGCAAGCCTGGCGATCGGGCACGCGGGGAGGAGGGACAATGGTGCTTCAATTCCTGCTTGGCACCATTGTCAGCCTGATCAACATCATGATCCACGCGCTGGTCACGGTCGGCGCGATTGCGATCGCCCGTTCGGCCGGGCTGCGACATACGGTATGGTCGAGACTGCACCTGATGGCAGTGATGGTCGCTACCGCCGCCGTTCTGATGGTGGCGCATACTTTGGAAAGCGTCGTCTGGTCGGCGGCTTACCTGATGGCCGGCGTGGCGCCTGCCGGCAGTGACTTGGTCTATTTTGCCTTCGTCAACTACACCACGCTCGGCTATGGCGACATCACACCGGTCGAGGCGCGCCGCCTGCTGGGCCCAATGACTGCGATGAACGGCATCCTGTTGTTCGGCTGGTCGACCGCGGTATTGTTCGAGGTGCTGCGCAAGACCGTCGAGCACCTGGCGGCGATCGAGACCCGCGACTGATCTATTCCTAGCCCCTGATGCGAGCGAACGAGGACGACTGGACGGTTTCAGCGACGGCCAACTCGATTGACGGGCCCCCCTCGGTTCGCCGGGGTTCCAGGTCGCACTGCTTCGCGGGCGATCGGGCGCGGCCGTAGAACGACCCCGGCTCTCGCGACGCAACTCGGCGGATAATCCACGTACTGGCAGTAAACGACGGCTCCGGCCGGCCGGGTCGTCGCCATCAAGCTCGAAAATGCCACCGTTGTCCCGATGGCCAAGGAGGCCAACGTGAACGAGGCCGAAAATGAGTTGCGTGAACGCATGAATCCCTCCCTGAAATGTCGTACTCCGCGTTCGAAGTATTCCGACCTTGCTACCTGGACGGTGAAGCCGTCGTCTTTCGTTGATTGAAATCAACCGCCGGGTACGATTGGCTGCATGATCACGGCGTAGGTTGCGACCAACGACTCGCGGCTTCAGCTCTGGAGGTCGAGGCTGGCAAGCTTCGCCCGGTCTTGCAGCACGATCTGCCGTTGGGTATTGCCGACGAAGCCGAGAACGCCCAATTCGTGCAGCCGCGACAGAGCACGCGACACCGTCTCCAGCGTCAGGCCGAGGTAATCCGCAATGTCGCGCCGCGACATCGGCAGCGCGATAACGCCCGCGGCGGTCAGGCGCTTATCCATCTCGAGCAAGAAGGCTGCAACCCGCTCAAGCGATGTCTTGCGGCCCAGGAGCAGCATGTGGTCCTCGGCATGATGGAGATTGGCGGTGGTCATGCGAAACAGGTTCTTGGCGACCATGACGTCGCTCTTCGCCACCAATTCGAGACTTTGGCGCCTGATCAGGTGAACGGTGGTGTCGATGATGGCTTCCGCCGTGAAACGATGAGCTCCGCCATTCTCGAGGCCGAAAATGTCGCCCGGGAGGTGAAACGCGCCGATCTGGCGCCGGCCGTCGGTCAGCAGCTTGTAACTTCGCACTGCACCAAGTTTGACCTGATAGACGTACTCTGCCGGCTCTTTCTCCCCGTAGACTTCAGTGCCCTTCTTGTAGGTGAATTCGCTTAGACTGACGATCGTGCTCGAATTGCAGGTCATTCCGAAGTCACGGAGGGAATTGGGGCGCGGGGACCGTTCTGTTGCGATGCGCACAAACATGGACCGCCTCCTCTGGACGCTGAGCTGGTTCGTCGCTGAGATTATTTCGCTGCCGGGAGCGCCTCGCTGTTTCCCGGGCGATTGGTGTACGATGAAGGCCGTGTTATAAGCCATTGCCTCTCAGGTCATTGTACCAAGGGGCAGGGCCGAATACCTTGCTCGACGTGAATCGCCTCAGGCGCGTTTTTTCTTTGGTTGCTTTTGTTGCGCATTTGAAGGTTGCGGGACCCTCCAGGAGGTCAAATGCCCGGCTTGGTTCACGTGGTGGACGACGACGCCTCTTTCCGCACGGCCGTCGAGCGCCGGCTGAAGCTCGCTGGTTATGAGGTCGCCACCTATTCATCGGCCCAGGATCTGCTCGAGCGGCTGCCGGGCGGTGATGGCCCCGGATGCATCTTGCTCGACGTGCAGATACCCGGGTTCTCCGGTCCTCAGCTACAGAGCCACCTCGCCGGGCTCGGGTCCACGCTCCCGATCGTGTTCGTGACGGGCTACGCCGACACGGCGACGACCGTGCGCGCCATCAAGGCCGGCGCCGAAGATTTTCTCACCAAGCCCGTCTCGTCGGAGCAGCTGCTCGATGCGCTCGCGCGTGCCTTGATCCGCCAGCAGGCCGACCACATCCAGCGCACAAAGCTCGGTTTGCTCCAGATGCGGCTGAAGTCACTGACGCCGCGCGAACGCCAGGTGTTCGAATTGATCGTGCGCGGCAAGATCAACAAGCAAATTGCCCACGAACTCGGCACCGCTGAACGCACCGTAAAGGCGCATCGCCATCAGGTGATGGAGAAAATGCAGGTGCAGTCTCTGGCGGAACTTGTGTCGATGGCGGAGCGGCTGGGCGTACTGGATCCCGAAGCCAAACGGCCCGGCTGACGACGCCTGTGGTTCCGGCGGGTCTCTGTCGAGCAACCTGCACACAAGGACTATTTCGAAGCTCGGCAAGGGCATGCTGTAGTCAGGATGCGCGGGCTGCAGTCGGGCTTGTTGTCCGACTGGATCCAAATCGTCCGGCAAGCTGACGCCAACCAATACCTGGAAGGACCCCCGAACTTGTCCTCGTGCAAGCCTGTTCTTGTCGTCGACGACGACGCGTCGATGCGCACGAGCATCAAGCGCCTTTTGCGCGCGCACGGCTTCACTGCGCTGCTGTTCGAATCGGCACATGCGCTGCTCGGCCACGGCGGCTGCGACGAGGCAGCATGCATCATCATCGACATCAATCTGGGCGATGCCTCCGGAATCGAGTTGCGTCGCAGGCTTGCTGAGCATGGGGTTGCGGCACCGGTCATCTATATCACCGGCAACGACAACCATTTGAGTCGCACGGCCGCAATCGAGTCCGGATGTATTGCCTATCTGACCAAGCCGTTCGCGGCAAAGGCGTTGATCGATCCCATCCATCGCGCCTGGTCGACGGCAAGCTAGCGGGCAGCGATTGCCTCTTTATCCCGTATTGGGGGGGTCCGTTGACGCGGATCAACCACATCATCCATGGCGCCGGATATTGAAGTCTGCTTCTCATCGGGAGCAATCGTATGCAGGGAGATGAGGTATGAAACGGCTATTGATGGTCACTGGCATGGCTGCTGCGCTGTCGTCCGGCGCGGCGCTCGCCCAATCGGTTGACCTTACCGGCACTTACACATGCGTCCAGATGTGCCGCGGTGACTTGCCGGCCCACGTTACGCAGAACGGACCCGAGCTCAATCTCACCACCGAGGCAGGCGTGCCATCGCGCGCATGGCCGGACTGGTTCTCGCCAGCGAGCCGCATCTGGATCGATGCTTACGACATAAGCGCTGTCTATACGCCGGACGGCATGACGATCCAGTTCGACAACGGGACCATCTGGCAGCGCTATGTGCCGCCGCCTGCGCCGTCACGTCGCAGGGCGAAATGACCCAAATCCATCGACAAGACCCTGTGGTGGCTTGGTGCCGGCCGACATGGCGCGACCGCTGACTTATGCAAGAAGGGCGTAGGGCCCAATTGCGCAAATTTCCCCCCATGTTGACGCAGAGGAACACATGGCCTTTCGAACTCCTTGGTCCCCGTCCTCACCCGCCTCGGGCCAATACGTAGCTACCGCTTGGAGTTGAGCTAGATCAAAAGCGCTCTTGTGCCATTGCCTAATATTCCCGAAATTCACTGCCAATTCAAATTGTAGGGAGTTCTGCAATGTTGAGCATGACCAGGACGGTGATCCGTCCTGCCAATGACGGGCAATTTGCGGCCCTCGTCGGCGAACAGGTCTTTTGCAGCGAATTCACCTATCGGAGAGGAACGGAAGTCTTTGGAGAGAGCGAGGAGGCCGAGTACGTCTACCAGATCGTGTCTGGTGCGATCCGGACCTACAAACTGCTTTGCGATGGCCGCCGGCAGATCAACTCGTTCCATCTTCCGGGCGATCTGTTCGGGCTGGAGAACGGTGCGGTTCATCGTTTCACCGCAGATGCAGTCATTCAGACCAAGGTTCGCATCACGAGCCGGCGATATTTGCTCGACAGAATCGAGCACCAGGAGGCGGGCCAGGCAAGCCTGCTCGCCCTCGTCACGCGCAATCTTCAGCACGCGGAGAACCACATGCTTCTCCTGGGCCGGAAGACGTCCGTCGAGAAGGTGGCCGCATTCCTTCTGGAAATGGATCGGCGACAGGAACATCCAGACGTGTTGAGCTTGCCGATGAGCCGCCGCGACATCGCCGACTATCTTGGATTGACACTCGAGACGGTATCTCGCGCGCTCTCGACCCTGCGTGATGACAACATGCTGCGGTTTGACGGGCAGACGCAGCGCCAGCTCGTGCTTCTGGATCGCGCAAGACTGGCGCAGCTCGATGCCTGACGTACAGGGACGATGTTCCGTGGGATCGCCGTTTCATTCGTCGATGTCCTGCTCGAGCATCTGCGCCGGAGCGCCCCTGTGGACTGAGCCGAACTGCGCCAGCGGCAGCGAAGTCGTCAGCGACAGCAGATTGGAATCGACCACTTCCAACAGCAGAGCCTTTCCCGCTTCCATGTCTCTGATGATCCTTGGGTCTGCGACATCCGCCGCGATGCAGGCGTTGCTGAGGCACCAGGTGTAGGGGACATGATAGGAATTGCCTTGATCGACCGTGAGCTTGACAGGGTGCTGCAAGTACATGCCGACGGGCACGAACACTTGCAGGCGCCCGTTGCGGTCCCCGTCGCGCTCGATCAAGTCCACACGGACGGCTATTTGGCCGGTTGGAAAGGTGCCGGTCATCGAGGTCCGGCACAGCGTCGGAGCTCCAGCTGCCTTGAAGCACAGCTTGCGCCAGCTTCCGTACGTGATGTCCTTTGCCTCGCGCTGACCCCGGGGTACGACTTCGGCAGGCTTGGCCGCGCGCGGCTTTTCGCGCGCGACCGCCTCCACAACCGGCGCTGTCGTGACGATGGTTGCAATCAGCCAGGCCGACAGGCAGTAACGTGCGGTGATCATGGCCGTGTCTCCAAACATGGCAAATTCGGCTATTTTCGAGCCTCGAGAAACTTCGCGACGAGCGGCGACCAGATCGGGATTGCGTCCGGCGATCCTATGAAGAAGTGGCCCTCGTTGCCGAACGGCGGCATCAGGTGATATTCGGCGCTGCCGCCCGAGGCGGTGAATGCATCGTGCATGCGCTTCGACAATGCGGGGCCGAAAAACGTATCGTTCTCGATATAGATCCAGAGCATCGGTACACGCGAGGTGCGACCGAATTCACGGGTTGCTTCGACAAGCTTGTCGGGCGCGCAGTTGTTGTTCGGCTTGCCGTCGACACGGCCGCCGCGGCCGGCCGCAAAGGTGATGATCGCCCCGACCTGAGGCGGGTTGAGACTGGACAAGGCGATAGACCCCCAGCCGCCCGCGGATTGCCCGACGACGATGACGTCCTTGGGCATGATACGCTTGTCGGTGACCATGTGGTCGATGATCCACAGGTCGGCCTGTGCGAGCGCCATGCCGGCGGAGCGGAAGCTGGGGTTGCTGCACTTGCCGATCTTGGCGAAGAACGGGCCGTACAGCGCGCGCTCCGGGATGTCGATGGCGGAGGCGCCATAACCGGTTCCGACCGGTGCGACGACGAAATGGCCGCGCATGGCGAACCATTTGGCAGCATCCCGGAATTCCACCAGCGGAAAGAAGCTGCGCTCCGTGGGATTGAGCGACACGCCATGGTTCATGATGACGAGCGGAAACGGACCGTCACCGATTGGGCGCACCACGTAGGCGAAGGTCGGCAGCGGCAGCGGCAGCGCCCAGACCTCTTCCTGGATGCGGCGCGAAGCGGCTTGATCGTCCGCGCGGGCTGGCGCCGCGATGCAGGCCAGGAGCAGCAACGTTTTCAGGAGCAGTCGAATGCTTTGATGAAGGCGAGACGTCATGCGCGTGTCCTCACCCAGTGAACGTGCAGGCCACGATGATCCGGCCGAGAACGGTCCCGAGCGCCATCGACAGCAGCAGAAAGATCTCCGGCGCAGTTGAAATGATTCCCCTGACTGCGTTCATCGTCGTGGATCCCGGCGCCTCGTGGCGGGCCAAGCTGGGCTCGCAAGCGGCCGGGATGGTTGATCCAAGTCAACCCTTTCGCGGGCGGGACCACTCTTGATGGTCCAATGCACCCGCGACGAACCGCGCCACGAACATGAGCCTGACGAATACCGCCAGTCCTTCGCTGCGCCGCGACGAGACGGTGTCGATCGCGCTGCTGCTGGCTTTCGTTGGCGGCTATCTCGACGCCTACACCTGGATCATCCATGGCGTGATGGCGAATGCCCAGACGGCAAACCTCGTTCTGCTATGGGTCCATGGTTCGGCCGGGAATTGGGACGACGCGCTTCATTTCGTGCCGCCAATTCTCGCATTTGGGGTCGGCATTCTGCTGGTGTCCTGGCTTCGCGGCGTCATCGGACAGCGCATCAGCGCCATCAGCTCACTCGTCGAGATCCTGCTGCTGGTGACGATCGGCATCCTGCACAACCGCCTGCCGGATCTCGCCGGCACGCTCGGAATCTCGTTCGTTGCTGCGATGCAGACGGCCGCTTTCACCAAGGTCGAGGGCGTGGCCTACAGCTCGGTGATGATCACCGGCAACATGCGCCAGGCCATTGAAGGCGTTCTCATGGCCCTGTCAGGTGGCGGTCCGCCCGGACCACTGCGACGCTCCGGCATATTTGCCGGGCTCTGCGTCGCGTTCGGCGTGGGCGCGGCCGTCGGGGCCTTTGCGACCAAAGGCATTCCCGATCTCACGCTTGGTATTCCCGTGACCGCTCTGCTGATCATTCTGTTGCGCTGCGAAATCGAACGGAGCGAGGTGCCCGCATGAGCTCGCCGTCCGACCGACCCGTGGGATGGTCGCGATTCTTCCCAGTCTCCGGCTGGCTTGTTGCCTATCGTGGCGAATGGCTGGCATCGGACGCAGTGGCCGGAATAACGCTGGCCGCGTACGCGATTCCCGTATCGCTGGCCTATGCGACGCTCGCCGGCCTCGCGCCGCAGGTTGGCATCTATGGCTACATGCTCGGCGGTATCGGCTATGCGCTGCTCGGGTCGTCGCGGCAGCTCGCAATCGGTCCGACTTCGGCGATTTCGCTGATGATTGCCTCCACGGTCGGCGTGCTCGCCGGCGGGGACGCGGTGCTATACGCGCAGATCGCCAGCCTTGCCGCATTTGCGGTCGCGGTCCTGTGCTTCGTCTGCTGGCTGTTCAAGCTCAGCGTCCTCGTGCGCCTGGTCAGCGACAGCATCCTGGTTGGCTTCAAGGCCGGCGCCGGGCTCACCATCATCATGAGCCAATTGCCGAGTCTGTTCGGCGTCGCGGGCGGTGGGCATAATTTCTTCGATCGCGCGTTGCGACTCGTCGCGCAGATCGGCGACACCAACCTTCTCATCGTGACGATCGGCGCGGTGGCGCTCGCGCTCTTGCTGCTCGGCGAACGGCTTTTGCCCGGAAAGCCTGTCGGCATCACGATCGTCGCGCTGTCGATCCTCGCTGCCACGCTGCTCTCCCTTCCGGCCGCCGGCGTACCAGTGACTGGAAAGATCCCCGAGGGATTGCCGACACTGGCTCTGCCGACGTTTGGTCTCCTGCAGTTTGACGATCTCTTTCCGCTCGCCGCAGGCTGCGTGCTGCTGGCCTATATTGAGGGCGTCTCCGCTGCGCGCAGCTTCGCTGCCAAACATGGCTACGCACTGGACGTGCGGCAGGAATTCCTGGGGTTAGGGGCCGCGAATCTCGCTGCGGCCTGCGGTCACGGCTATCCCGTCGCCGGCGGGTTGTCGCAATCCGCTGTGAACGACAGCGCGGGGGCGCGCACGCCACTGGCGCTGCTGATCTGCTCGATCGCGCTGGCGCTGTGCCTGCTGTTCTTCACCGGACTTCTGACAAATCTGCCGAAGGCCGTCTTGGCCGCCATAGTCTTTACCGCAGTGTATCGGCTGGTGGACGTCCAGGCCCTGCTGCGGATGTGGAAGGTCAGCAGGCTCGACTTCTATGCTGCGGCGATTGCACTCGTGGCCGTGCTGCTGCTCGGCATCCTGCAGGGTGTCCTGCTTGCGTCGATTGCATCGATCTTCCTCCTGCTGGCACGCGCATCGCAGCCGAACATTGCATTCCTCGGCAGGCTTCCGGGAACCGGCCGCTATTCCGACAACGCCAGGCATGACGGCGTCGAGCCGCTCGTTGGCGTCATTGCGTTCCGTCCCGAGGCGTCGCTCCTCTACATCAATGCCGAAACCATCCTGGCGGTGGTCCTCGAAGCGCTGCGGAAGTCGTCGGACATCAGGCTGGTGGCCTGCGACCTCTCCGCATCGCCCTACATCGATCTGGCTGGCGCGCGCATGCTGCGAGATCTCCATGACGAGCTCGCCTCTCGTCGCATCGCCTTCTGCATTGTCGGCGCTCATGCGCAATTGCGCGACCTGCTGCAGGCGGAGGGGCTCGCGGAGAAGACCGACAGCTCGCAGTGGCTGCGATCGCTCGACAGCGTCCTCGGTGACTCTCAAGTCAAATAGCCTCTGTTGCAGCGCGAAGCGACGATCCATGCGACGCCGGCGTCCCCGATATCTCGCAACCGTTGACTTGGATCAATGGAGCGGGCTGCCCACCGTCCACGCTCCATCATCACCTTCGCGAGCCGATAGGAAATCGGGAGATACCTATGTCCAAGGACGCCAAGCCCGCGCAGAAGCGCATTGATCAGTTCTTTTCGGGGCCCGGTGCACGGGCTGATGATTGGCGTGATCTGGTGGATGCTGCAAAAGCGTGGGCCCGCGGCGGCGACCGCGCGAAATACGATGCGGCGCTGGCCAATCTCTCGGTCACGGAGGAGTTTCACGGTTATCCCGGCCTGCAACTGATGGGGGCGCTACGCGAAGCAGCGGCCGCTGGCGATGGGGCAACCTCGCTTGCCCTCGCGACACGGATCACCCAGGCGTTGGCGACGCGATCCTTCCGCCAGCATGCCGGCGACTGGAACGCGAAGGACGACGGCGACGGCGATGTGCCCGAGCTGGTCCCACCGACCTTCGGAGCGCATACGACGCGCAGGCCCTATTTCGAGACGCTGATCGTTACCGGGCTGTCTCCCGGCCACTGGCCTGCGCTCGCTGCCGAATGGCGCAAGCTGCGGCGCCCGGTCGATGCCTTCGTCTATGAGCCGGTTATCGTCGGCAACCTCGAAGACGCCTTCTGCGCGACGATGCTCAACCCCAACATCGGGGCCGTCATCATCAACGAGGGGTTTGGCCTGCGCTCGCGGCACAATGCGCCGGTGCTCCGTTCGATCACGGCGTCGGCTGGCCTCAACGACGAATCCGATGCCTCCGCGCTGCGGCTTGCACAGATCATCAAGCGTGTCAGGCCCGAGCTCGATCTGTACATGATCTCGAATCGCGACGTCGAGGAGCTGGCCGGCAACCCCGAAGCCAGCGTCATCCGCCGCATCTTCTATTCGGTCGAGGAACTGCTCGAGCTGCATCTGTCGATTCTCGAAGGCATCCAGGATCGCTACGACACGCCGTTCTTCGACAACCTCAAGAAATACGCACAACGGCCGATCGGGACGTTCCATGCGCTACCGATCGCCCGCGGCAAATCCATCTTCAAGTCGGACTGGATACGCGACATGGGCGAGTTCTACGGCGCGAACCTGTTCCTGGCCGAGAGCAGCGCCACCACCGGCGGCCTCGACAGCATGCTGGAGCCGACCGGCAACATCAAGAAAGCGCAGGAGAAGGCCGCCCGCGCGCTCGGCGCCGACCGCGTCTTCTTCGTGACCAACGGGACCTCGACCTCGAACAAGATGGCGGTGCAGGCGTTGCTCGCGCCCGGCGACATCGCGATCGTCGACCGCAACTGCCACAAATCGCACCACTACGGAATGGTGCTCGCAGGCGCGCAGCCGCTCTATGTCGAAGCCTTCCCGATGACGGAATATTCGATGTACGGCGCCGTGCCGTTGAAGACGATCAAGCAGGCGCTGCTTGGCGCCAGGGCCGACGGCCGGCTCGAGCGGGTCAAGATGCTGGACCTCACGAATTGCACCTTCGACGGCCACATCTACAACACCCGGCGGGTCATGGAGGAATGCCTCGCCATCAAGCCCGACCTGATCTTCCTGTGGGACGAAGCCTGGTTCGGCTTCGCGCGCTTCTCGCCCTTCCTGCGCCGGCGCACAGCCATGGGTGCCGCCAGCGAGATCGAGGCGTGGATGCGTGATCCGAAGTCGGTCGCGGCCTATGAGAAACAACAGGCCGAACTCGGCAAAAGCCCGTCGGACGAGGTGCTGCTCAAGACGCGGTTGATTCCGGATCCACGCCAGATCCGGTTGCGCGTGTATCAGACCAACTCGACCCACAAATCGATGTCGGCGATCCGGCAGGGCTCTATGCTCTCGGTCAAGGACGTCGAATTCCACACGGTCGAGCAGCAGTTCAAGGAGGCCGTCTTTACCCATGCCTCCACCAGTCCGAACCAGCAGCTCATCGCCAGCCTCGACATCTCGCGGCGGCAGATGGAGCTGGAGGGCTACGGCCTCGTCGCCAACGCGATAGAAATCGCGCTCGCCATCCGCCACGCCGTCAACAACAACCCGCTGCTCTCGAAATATTTCCGCATTCTCGGTGCCGACGCCATGGTGCCGGCGCAATACCGCCAGAGCGGGTTCACCGACTATCTCGCACCGGGTATCAACTGGGCAAATACGCTGAAGAGCCTCGACGAGGACGAGTTCTGCCTCGATCCGACCCGGATGACGCTGGTGTGCGGCACGGCGGGCTACGACGGCACCCAGTTCAAGGGCATCCTCGCCAGCGAGTACAACATCCAGGTCAACAAGACCTCGCGCAATTCGGTGCTGGTCCAGTCCAACATCAACAACACCCGCAGCGACGTCGCGCATCTGATCCGCGTCCTCGCCGAGATCGCGGGCGAGGTCGATCGCGGGCTCGCGCAAGGCGGCGCCAACGCGAAGAAGACTTTCGAAGCACGGGTCAAGAGCTTGATGACCGACGTGCCTGACTTGCCGAACTTCTCGCATTTCCACCCGAGCTTCCGCGCCGATGCCGGCACCAAGACAAACGAGGGCGACATCCGCTCCGGCTTCTATGCCGCCTATGACGTGGCGGGGTGCGAGCATATCCGCCTCGACGATCCCGAGATCGACCGGCGGCTGAAGGCCGGGCCAGAGCTCGTCTCCGCCAATTTCGTGATCCCGTATCCACCGGGCTTCCCGATCATGGTGCCGGGTCAGGTCATCACGCAGGAAACCATCGACTTCATGTGCAAGCTCGATGTGAAGGAGATCCATGGCTACGACGCCAAGGAGGGCTTGAAGCTCGTGCGCACCGAAGCGCTGGCGAAGATCGGCCGGCCCAGGCCCGCCGCGACGCCGAAGCTCAAGGCCGCGTCATAGGGAAACCTGACATGCAGAGCTTCTTCACATTCTTGCAGCAGAACCCGTATCTGCTGCTGTTCTTCGTCGTCGGGCTCGCCGTTTGGATCGGGCGGGCCAGCTTCAAGGGCTATGGCCTCGGCATGGTCGCCGGTGCCATCGTGGTCGGCGCCGGCCTGTCGGTGTGGGCGTCCGTCTATGGGGTCAAGCTCGAACTCAATAACTTCGCCAAGAGCCTTTTCTACTATCTGTTCATGTACGGCGTCGGCCTGCGCGTTGGGCCGTCCTTCGTCAACAGCCTGAAGGGCGATGGGCTCAAATTCTGCATTCTGGCGGTGGTGTCCAGCGTCCTTGGTCTGGCGCTCGTCGTCATCTTCTCAAAGCTGTTCGAGCTGCCCGTCGGGGCCGCCGGAGGCATGCTGGCGGGATCGCAGACCATGTCGGCCGCGATCGGCTCGGCCGAACAGGCCATCACGTCGGGGGTCGTCAAGCTGCCCGAGGGCATGAAGCCGGAGGATGCCTCGGGCATGATCGCGCTGTCCTATGGCATCACCTATATCTGGGGGACCGTCGGCATCATCCTGATCTGCAAATACCTGCCGCGCTGGTGGGGTGTGGACGCCAAGGCGGCGGCGAAGAAGTACGAAGAGGAATTCGGCGTCAAGGATCTCGAAGGCGGCGGTCTCACCGGCTATCGCCAGTTCGGTCTGCGTGCCTACCGGCTGGAAAACCCGGCGCAGGTCGGCATGAGCATCGCCAAGTTCCGAGCGGCCAATCCCGAATACCGCATCGTCAACGTGGTGCGCAGCGGCGAATCCCTGGGAGCAGATCCGGGCCTCGTGCTGCAAAGGGCCGACGTCGTCGCGCTTGGCGGCGCGACCGCGCATCTCACCGACAAGATGGGCCTGATCGGGCCCGAGGTCGCGGATGCCAAGACGCTCGGCATTCCCATGGATCAGGCCGACATCCTCGTCACCAACAAGGAGATGGTTGGACGCACGTTCGAATCGTTCCGTGACACCGCATTGGCCGGCCAGTTGCAGGTTACCAAGGTCGAACGCGGCGGCGTGCCGATTCCGGCCGGTCTCAAGACCGAGCTGCAGCGGATGGACATCGTCTCGGTTGTCGGCCTCAAATCGGCCGTCAATGAACTCGGCGAGATGTGGGGACGCATCGCGCGGACCAATACTTCGACCGATCTGCTGACGCTCGCCGTCGGCATGATCATCGGCTTCCTGATCGGCATGATCGAATTTCCGGCTTTCGGCGCCAAGATCGGCCTCGGCAACGCGGGCGGCCTGTTGCTGTCGGGCGTGATCGTCTCCTCCCTGGTCTCGCGGTTGCGTTTCTTCGGCAACACGCCGAACGCGGCGCGTAACGTGCTGGAGGATCTCGGCCTCGTCGTCTTCGTCGCGATCGTCGGTGTCAACGCCGGCGCCGGGCTGCTGGCGCAGCTCACCGGTGCAGTTGCCCTGAAGATCTTCGTTGCCGGCTTCATTGCCTGCACGATCCCGCCTTTCATCGTGTGGGCGATCGGATACCACGTCTTCAAGATCAACCCGGCCGTGCTGATGGGCGGCGTTGCCGGTGCAAGGTCGCATTCAGGCCCGTGTCGCGAAGCTGCGGTCGAGATCCAGAGCTCCGTGCCCTGGATCGGATTTCCCGTCGGCTATGCCGTGTCGGGCATCCTGCTCACGGTGTTCGGCTACTTCGCGATGCTGCTCGCCCAATAGTCCGGCGTCAAAACTCCAAGAGGAATGAAAACATGAGAAAGCCTTTTATTTACGCGGCCCTGATCGCCTCCCTCACCGGCCTCGTCGGATTCAGCACGCCGTCGCGTGCCGAGACCGGCCAGGTTTCGGTCGTCTTCACCAAGGGCGGCTTCATCGTCGGCGTCGGGGGTGGCGAGGGGGTTCTGCTGCTTCGGGGCAAGAGATATCCCTTCACGGTGTCGGGCATGAGCGTGGGCTTCACGGTCGGCGCGTCGACCACCAAGCTGGTCGGCCGCGCTCTCAACCTGAGGGGCCCCGCCTCGATCGAAGGCTCCTATGCCGTAGGCGGAGCGGGTGGGGCGATTGCCGCGGGAGCCGGCGCCGTTCAGTTGCAGAACGCGAACGGCGTCATCCTGCAGCTGAGCGGCCCGAAAATCGGCGCGGAGGTCTCGGCTGCCGTGGGCGGTGTCACCATTCGCCTCAAATGATCGGGACGACGGGCCGCGTCGATGCGTGGCCCGTCCTCCTGCGCGGTGGGATGCGTTTCATGGATCCGTCCTTCTGACGATTTAAGCCCGGAGCGAGCGATAGCGTCTCATGAGCTTCGATCGGGTTCATCAGAAGCCATTGCCGAATCCCTCGAAAAATCTCCACTGCCGCGCGACCTGAAACGTGGGCGGCATCGCACGCCTGTGCGCAATCTTGCGGTTACGTTGCGGCTTTGCGTCTCGCACCTTCTGCGCAGGCGGTAGCTGGGTCGCGTTCGGCGGAGGCAACTGCGCCATTGCGTCCCGCGCCGTGGCAGGCATGTCGGCGGCCAATGCCGGCGCAGCGACGCCGGCCTTGCTCGAGACTTGTGGAGGAATGACTAGCGGGGCGCTCGTATCAAAAACGATGCGCTCCGGCCATTTCCGATCGGAGTGAATGCGGATGACGGGCGAGGAGTCCTCCGCGCTGTCTGCGACCTGCGATTTCGCAAAGTATGCGCTGGAGACGAGCAGCAGCGCAAACAAGCCTGCGCCGACAAAGAGAAAATACCGTGCCAAGGGCATCTTGGCTCCTTCATCCCCGCCCGGATCTGAAGAAAATGCTAGGTGCGTGTCGATTGAGGGTGATGCCGATGTCTCAATCACGCTGAGTGCCGCGGTATCGGCGGCAGGCCGGTCCCCTCAATCGGAGACGGGCCTGTCGGTGTAGTCTAGTAGCAAGGCGGGTATGGTGCGTATCCGCAGCGTACATAGGCTCCAGTCGCGGCGGCTCCGACCGCAGCCGCCCCGACGCCGACCGCCACTCCGCGGCGTACCGGTGCCCGGGTGACGCCAACACCGGGAGCGCCAACGCCAACCCCTGGGCGTCCGACGCCCGCGGCGGCGCGTCCACCGCGTGCAAATGCGTCAGTTGAAACCATCGCAATGCAGCTTATTCCCATGATCGCCGATGCGGCGAGGCAGGTAATGATTTTACGTGACATGATTGATCTCCTTTCAAAGGTTGATCAACTCTAACGCTATTCCTCTTATGCCGGCTGGAATTGATGTAGAACAAAAATCTGATCGTTTGCCGTCACGCATTGTACGCGTTGTGCACTGCGCGTTTGAACTTGCCGGCTGCAATGCATGCCCTCGGGCATTTCCAGGTCGATGGATACATGAGGAGACGCAGAATCCGATTGGCAGTTTGAATATCTCGCAGCATGTCAGCCGCGCTGACCATTGATGCGGATCAACCCGGGGACTCGACTTACGGCCAGCTTGGCGCGGCGGCAGTGCAGCCTGGGGCAGCCAATGGTCTTCACCTGGTACGTCACTTTCGAAGTTCACAAGCGCGGTGCTTTGCCCAAAAGACGAAGCCCGCGGGAAACCAGGACGTTCGAAACGGAGGCGCAAGCCAAGAACTTCGCGCGAGCCAAATCCGACGAGGGGCTGATCGTCTACGCTGGCACAATCAACCCATCGATCCCGAGACGATTGATTCCCTCTGGCGAGATCTTGGATTGGATTGAAGACGGGCAAGATCGAAAGATCCTCGATCCGGATAACGAAGGCACCGGATAGGCTGGAGCGACAGCCGCTTGTCCGCGATGGCAGCCCGCTTCATGCGGAGCCAGGCAGATAGAACTCCGAATTCAGCAGGAGCGCTCCGTTTAACCTCGGCTGAGCGACGGGCTTGCATCCTGACCGTGGGCTCAAGAACGACGAGCAGGCCGGCAACATCATCCGCACGGACGTCTAAACGATCGATCTGCCGCTTTTTCCCGCGTGTGGCCATTTTGATACATGGTCAGCGGGATGACGTGCGTACTGTCGTGAATTGGAAGCGCGCATTGAAAAAATCAACCGTCGTTTAAATCCGAACGGACCAGCGATGAGGGAGACTTGGATGAAGACGTATTTTTTGGTCACGGCTGGGGTAGTGGCATTGTTGGGTGTGGCGCCCGCGTCTGCGGCAGATATGGCCGTCAAGGCAGCACCGCTCCCCGTCATGGCTCCGGTCTACAACTGGACCGGCTTCTATATCGGCGCCAATGGCGGCTGGGGTCAAAGCCATAATTGCTGGGATTTCGTGACGCCGGGAGGTGTGGTTGCCGACGGCTGCCGGGACCGGTCTGGAGGTGTCATCGGCGGGCAGCTCGGCTATCGCTGGCAGGCCGGTCAATTCGTGTTCGGCCTTGAAGGCCAGGGCGATTGGGCCGACCTCAGCAGTTCACGCGCCAGCTTGATCAACCCGGCCTTCTCCACCCGCACCAGGACCGACGGCATCGGCTTGTTGACCGGCCAGATCGGCTACGCCTGGAACGCCGCCCTGCTGTACGTCAAGGGAGGCGCGGCCGTCACCGGCAATACCTTCGACGTATTCAACGCGGCGGGAGTTAGCGTCGCCTCCGCGAGCTCGACCCGATGGGGTGGCGTCGTGGGCGTCGGCTTCGAGTATGGCTTTGCTCCGAATTGGTCGGCAGGCATCGAATACGACCACCTGTTCATGGGTGACGCGAACAACTCGTTCTCGGTCGTAAATCCGATCGTTGCGGGGGCGATAAATCGGATCAGCCAGGACGTGGATATGGTCACCTTGCGCATCAACTACCGGTTCGGCCCCATGTCCCAGTCGGTGGCAAGATACTGACCGATCCGGCTTCGTATCGCTTGGCATGCGGGCCGGCAGAGATGCCGGTCCAGTCGGGAGGCGTGATCGCTTCGCTCGGAAGATCGTCAGCCGGGGGGATGTTCGTTGAGCGTCGCTGCGGTCAATATCGCTCGGCGACGAAGTTCATTCCGCGCAAGCCCGCCTGGTCATTGTAACGTCCCTTGTCGGAGCGTGGCGGCAACTTGACCTTGTCCTTCTTGATCCGCTTGTAGGGGATTGCCTTCAGCAAATGCGCGATGCAGTTCAACCGTGCCCGGCGCTTGTCGTCGGAGCGGATGATGTACCATGGCGCGTGCTTCGTACTGGTCCGCTTGAGCATGAGGTCGCGGGCCCGCGAATAATCGTACCAGCGACGATAGGATTCGAGATCCATCGGGCTCAGCTTCCATTGTCGTACTGGATCATCGATCCTGGCCCTGAAGCGGCGTTCCTGCTCGTCCATTCCGACCTCGAGCCAGATCTTGACCAGGATAATTCCGCCGTCGATCACGTATTTTTCCATTTGAGGGCAGAGGGTCAGAAACCGGTCGTGCTCCCTGGGCGTGCAGAAGCCCATGACATATTCGACCCCCGCGCGATTGTACCAGCTCCGGTCGAAGATCACGATCTCACCGCCGGCGGGAAACTGTTCCATATAGCGCTGGAAGAAGAGCTGCGTCTTCTCCCGATCGGACGGCGCCGGAAGTGCGACGACGCGAAACACCCGCGGACTGACCTTCTCCGTGATGGCCTTGATCGTGCCGCCCTTTCCGGCGGCGTCTCTGCCCTCGAAGAGGACGATGACCCGCAGCTTGGTCGCCTTCACGAAGTCCTGCAGCTGGCACAGCTCGACCTGAAGCTTTTCGAGCTGCTTCTCATAATCCTTGCGCTTCATTCGTTCCGCAGGTTCGTTCTTTGCCATGCGTCCCTCTTCGTAGCTTCTGCTCCGACGGCCTCAGGAAATCGCTACTCGTCTCCCCAGGAGATGGTCACGCCGATGTCTCCCGGCATGCCACCCGGGAAATCGATGATCTGGTAGGCGATGCGATAGCCGCGCGGCTTCAGATAGTCCGTCCAGAGCTGGAAGATCTCCTTCGGAATGCCGGTCAGCGTGTTCTCCCAGCCGGGCTCCATCTGGTTGATGGCGCGCCCCTTGTCCGTGCACAGCGTGTTGGGAAAGCGGTAGACCTGAACTTCCGTGAGGCCGTTTCGCACCGCACGCTGAATGACGGTCGAGGCGAGCTTGATCTTCTCCTCCTCCGACTTCCCGGATGGTTTGGTCAGCCGCTCGATCAGGGCCTGCTTCTCGGCCTCGGCGGCGGCGGCGAGGCGGACATACTGCTCCGCCTTCTCGGCCTCCTTCAGCGCGGCTTCCTTCCGGATCTGCGTTGCACTGGGAATGAGATCGTCAATGCCTGGCATGGCGGCGGCTCCTGATTGTGGTTTGTTCCGGCGATCGAGGCTAGGCGGGGCGAAGTGCATTCCCTTGATGCAAATCAAGCAATTCGGGGCCGGCGCCGTCACTCTCGGCGCAGTTCAGGGGACAAGCGGTCCCGGTCAGGAGGGAACGTTGAGCGAGCAGCTGCACCCGATGGGCCCGCATCATCTGCCCTTCTTCATTGTCGCGCCCGGTGAGACCGACTGGCTGATGGTGGTGACCGGGCTATTCTTGATCGGCGCAGTTTTCAGCGTCGGGCTGTTTTACCTGTATCTGCACAGCCTGCCCGAGCGCATGGCCCACAAGACGCAGAAGCTGCAGTTCGAGATTGTGGCAGTGCTGGCCTTGATCGCGCTGTTCACGCACGAGCATCTCTACTGGATTGCAGCATTGGTGCTCGCGATGATCGAGCTTCCGGATTTCGGGACACCCTTGCGCAGCATTGCAGGATCGGTCGAGCGGATCGCTGACGGTGCGTCGCCGAGCGACGACGAACGGGTGACCGCCGTTGATACGCCTTCGACGGAAACACGGCCCCAGGAACTGCATCCGGCGGCATCCGGCAGCAAGGTACCCAGCCATGCTTGAGCTTGCCATCTGCTCACTCTTGACGATCCTTCCGGACTATCTCTACCGCCGTTTCGCGCAGGGCAAGCGGTTCGGCAAAGAGATCACGCTCTTCTCCGTCTGGTACGAGCTCAGATGGGGCATTACCGGCTGCCTGATGCTGACGGTGGCGCTGATCACGAGCGTCTTCTTCTTCCATCCGGCAACCCAGAACGCGGCGCTGATGTTCCGGACCGTCCCGATCCTGCCCGAGGGCTCGGGGCGCGTGGTCGACGTCAATTTCGGCTACAGCGCGGCGGTGAAGAAGGGCGACGTCCTGTTCACGCTGGACAGTTCGAAGCAGAAAGCCGCGCTCGAAACCGCCACGCGCAAGGTCGCGGAAATCGATGCCTCACTGGAGACCGCGAAGTCCGATGTTGCCAAGGCTGAAGCGCAGCTTGGGGAAGCAAAGGCCAACTATCAGCAGGCAAAGGACGAATTGGACGTCAAGATCGAGCTGCAGCGCCGAAATCCCGGCATCGTGCCGCAGCGCGATATCGAGAAGCTGCAGGTTGTAGTCGATCAGCGGCAGGCGGGAATTGACGCGGCGACGGCCACGTTGCAGTCGGCGGCCTTGCGAGTCTCGACGCTCTTGCCGGCGGAGAAGGCGAGCGCTCAAGCCGCGCAGGCCGAGGCTCAGGTTGACCTGGACAAGACCTTCGTTCGCGCCGGCGTCGACGGACGCGTGGAACAATTCCTCATTCGCGCCGGCGACGTGGTCAATCAGTTGATGCGGCCGGCCGGTATCCTCATTCCCGAGGGGGCCGGTCAGGCCAAGTTGCAGGCCGGATTCGGCCAGATCGAGTCCGGCATCATGCGGGAGGGGATGGTCGCCGAGGCGACCTGCATCTCGAAGCCATGGGTGATCATCCCGCTGGTGGTGACGTCCGTTCAGGACTACATCGCAGCGGGTCAGTTCCGGTCCGGCGAGCAACTCATCGAGGCGCAGAACCTTGCAAAGCCCGGCACCATTCTCGTGTTCCTTGAACCGCTTTTCAAAGACGGTCTCGACGGGGTGACGGCCGGCAGCAGCTGCATCGTCAATGCCTACACCAGCAATCACGACGAGATCGTCAATCCCAAGACGTCGACCGGCCGCAAGATCGCACTCCATGTCATCGACGGCATCGGGTTCGTGCATGCCTTGCTGCTGCGCATCCAGGCTTTGCTGCTGCCATTCAAGACGCTGGTGTTCGGGGGCGGTCACTGATGACGAATATATGCATGCATGATGTGAGCGCGCTGGTCGCCGCGGCAGCGCTATCGCTCGGCGCCTTGTTCGCATCAGCCGGTGGCGCGGGGGCCGTCGAGCTGAACGGCGCCTGGGCGAGCAGCGCGGATCAATGCGACAAGGTGTTCACTCGCGAAGGCGGGAAGCTTGGCTTCACGGACATGTCCGAAGTCTACGGCGGCGGCTTCATCGTCGATGGCAGGCAGCTGATCGGCAAGTTCGCGCGGTGCACGGTCAAGGCACGAAAGGACGACGGTCCAAATGTCAACCTGGTCGCGTCCTGCGCAACGGACATCATGCTGTCCAGTGTTCAGTTCAGCCTGAAGCAGCTCGATGCGAACAGCATCGCCCGGCTGTTTCCGGGGATGGCGGACATGGAGATCATCTATCATCGCTGCCCGTTCAACTGACCAAGCGGTCGCGCAGGCTTGATGCATGTCAAGCAACTGCGTGCGCGCAGGCGTCAAGTGCCGTTCATCCCCGGGAGGATAGACATGAAATCCAACAGACGTGTTCACAAGACGATCTACGCGATGCTCGGAGCGGCGACGGTTGTGGTCGCTCCTGGCCTCCGGGCGCACGCGGACGATCCGGCCAAGATTCTCAAGTCGATGTCGGACTATCTGGCCGGCCAGAAGACACTGTCCGCGTCCTTCGACAGCGACATCGAAATCATCACGCCCGAACTGCAGAAGATCCAGTTCGCGAGCTCCGGCGAGATCAAGATGAGTCGCCCGGACAAGCTCCGGGTCAGACGCACCGGCGGTTATGCCGATGTCGAGCTGGTCTATGACGGCAAGCTGATTTCGATCTATGGCAACAATGCCAAGAGCTATGTTCAGGCGGACGCGCCCGGGACCATCGACAAGATGATCGACGCGCTTCAGGCACGTTCCGGCACCGGGATGCCGGGCGCCGACCTGCTGCTCTCCAATGCGTTCGACGAACTGATGGCCACCGTCATCGAGGGCAAGCATATCGGGCAGGGTGTCGTCGATGGCGTCGAGTGCGAGCATCTCGCGTTCCGCACGCCGGACACGGACTGGCAGATATGGATCGGGGCCGGGGCCAAGCCCGTGCCGCACAAATACGTCATCACCAGCAAAACACTCGCCGGGGCGCCGCAATACACGCTCCGGATCAAGGATTGGAAGACTGACGCTCTGAACGCCGATGTCTTCGCATTCGTTGCGCCGGCGGGCGCCACCAAGGTCGATCTGGAGAGTGCCGCAATCGCAGAGTTCGACGAGCTTCCCCCTGGTACACCGACAGGAGCAAAGAAATGATCGCGTTTCGAAAAGTCATCCTGTTTGCCGCAGGGGTAACCGCCTTCAGCATCGGGTTGTCCTCGAATGAAACAAATGGCCTCATCGAAGGAAAGTTCTTTGCCGAGGCCCAGGCGAGGGTCGGACGCCCCTTGACTCCCATGAGCTATGCCGGTGTTGCCCGGAGAACCACACGCCGCGCGGTCGCCGTAGGAGCGGCGGGAGCTGCTGCCGGTGCCTACTACGGCTCGTCCTGCGTGCAGGTCGTCGATGCCTATGGCCGGGTCGTGACGCGCTGCTGACAAGACCCGCCGGGGCGAGACGCTTCTTCCGTGCGGCCGTGCTCGGATTGTGCTTTGATGAGCCGTTCGATCATTGTGGCCGCCGAAAGAGAGCATGAGCGGACGTGTCCCCAGTGCTGCAGGCGCCTCGTCCGGCCGGGCCGCGTGTCTCGCCGCTTGCCTGGTCGCCTTTCTGGTCGTCGTCTCCGCGCCGGCGATGTGTGCCGAGCGTAGCGCGCCCAAACGGATCTTGTTGCTGCATTCCTTCGGGCGAGACTTTCGCCCATGGAGCGAATATGCGCTGAGCATCAAGGCCGCGCTGGAGCAGCAGGCGCAGTGGCCGCTCGATGTCCAGGAGCACACCCTGCTGACGGCACGGTTCAACAATCCCGGGCCTGAGGAGCCGTTCGTCAACTATCTCCGCTCCCTCTACGCGGGCGTACCTCCAGATGTTGTTGTTAGCATCGGCGCGCCGGCTGCACGGTTTGCCCAGAAATATCGCGATCAGCTTTTTCCCGATACGCCGATGGTTCTGACCGTGGTCGAAGACCGGCTGGTGAACCGCTCGGACCTGACCGACAACGACACCGTGATCTCCGTCCGGAACGACTTCACGGCTACCTTCAACGGTGTCCTCAAGGTCCTGCCGGAGACGAAGACGATCGCCGTCGTGATCGGAGCCTCTCGCCTGGAAAAGTTCTGGCTCGACGAGATCAAGCGCGAGACGGCAGCTTTCGAAGGGCGCGTGGCCTTCGTCTGGTACAATGAACTGTCGTTCGACGAGATTCTGAAGAGAGCATCGGTGCTTCCGCCGCACACGGTTCTGTTCTGGGGCTTGATGTCGGTCGACGGGGCCGGCATTGTCCATGAAAGCGATCTTGCCCTGCGCAGTCTTCGCGCCGTCGCCAATGCTCCGATATTTTCCTACCAGGAGCCGTTCTTCAACGGCTATACGGTCGGCGGCCCGATGCATTCGATCGGCGCGACCACTGCGAAGACGGTCGATGCCGTAATCCGCATCCTGGCCGGCGAGAGACCAGGCACGATGAAGTTCGAGCCCCTCCAGTTGGGGCCTCCGAAATACGATTGGCGTGAGATGCAGCGCTGGGGCATCAGCGAGAGCGATCTGCCCGTCGGAAGCGAAGTTCTGTTTCGGCAGGCGGGCCTTTGGGAGACGTACCGCTGGCAGATCGCAATGCTCGCCGCCGTCATCCTGATCCAGGCGGGCCTGATCAGCGGCCTGCTTTACGAGCGACGCCGGCGGCTCGTGGCCGAGGTCGAGTCCCGGCAGCGCCTTGCGGAGCTGGCCCATGTTAACAGATACGCGGCGGCAGGCGAGCTGACCACATCGATTGCCCACGAGCTGAATCAGCCGTTGGGGTCGATCCTGACGAACACCGAGACGGCGGAGCTGATGCTGAAGAGCGAGTCGCCCAATCTGGCGGAAATCGGAGAAATTCTCGCCGATATCCGGCGCGACGACCAGCGGGCCAGCGAGGTGATCCGCAGGCTGCGCAGCATCCTGAAGAAGACGCCGTTCGAGATCGCCAATATCGACCTCAACGACACGGTGGGGGAGGCAATCAGGCTGTTGTCCGCTGTCAGCGATGGACGCCGAATTGCCCTGAAATTTGCGCCATCCGCCAGCGTGCTGCGGGTCAAGGGCGATCCCATTCAGCTTCAGCAGGTCATTCTCAACCTGATCATCAACGCGATCGACGCGATCTCGCAGGCCGGTGCGACCGAGCGGGAGATCAATGTGGCAACTGCCCAGTCCGATGCGTTTGCGGAGATCCGGATCGGCGATAGCGGGCCGGGAATTGCTCCCGCGGACCTGAAGAACATCTTCAACCCGTTCTTCAGCACCAAGCCGCAAGGCATGGGCATGGGCCTTGCCATCGTCAGGACCATCGTTGAAGCCCACGGCGGCAAGATCGCTGCCGAGAACCAGCCATCGCGCGGTGCGCTGTTCACGATCCGGCTGCCCATCGTGCATTGACCGTCTGTCGCTGAACTGTCGACGGGCTGCATCGCAGCACATCGCATGCGCGTGGTTTCTTTGATCTTTGTCAACGAAGGCCGGCTTGGCGCACCGATGCTGACACTTGCCTCGACGATGGAGGATGCGATGTTTCGTAGCGGCAAGACCCTGATTGCGCTCATGCTGTTCATGGCGACACCCGTCGCAACGTTCGCGCAGACGTCCGACAAGCCAGCGGCCCCGGCGATGCAGCCGGCGAGCCCGGTCGCGCCGTCTGCGGAACTGCTGAAGCCCGAGCAGCTCGAGGCGCTCGTGGCACCGATCGCTCTTTACCCGGACGATCTGCTCGCAAACGTGCTGGCCGCCTCCACCTACCCACTGGAGGTGGTGCAGGCAGACCGATGGCTCAAGGAGCGCAAGTCACTGAAGAGCGATGCAGTGAAGACCGAGGTCGACAAGCAGTCCTGGGACGACAGTGTCAAGGCGCTCGCGAGCACGGCGGACGTTCTCGCCATGATGAGCGACAAGATCGATTGGACCAAGAATCTGGGCGATGCGTTTCTTGCCCAGCAGCCGGACGTGATGGACGCGATCCAGCGCCTGCGTACCAAGGCCTATGACAACAAGAAGCTTGTCACGACGAAGCAGCAGAAGGTCAGCGTTCAAACCCAGGAGAACAAGCAGGTCGTCGTGATTCAGTCGGCGGATCCCGAAGCGATCTACGTGCCGTATTATGACCCGGCAACGGTCTACGGAACGTGGCCTTACGCAGAATATCCTCCCTACTATTTCGGATATCCGTCGTATATCGGCGCCGGCGTAATCGCCGCGGGTCTCGCGTTCGGTACGGCCTGGGCGATCGGACGCTGGGGCAATTATTGGGGCGGCGGTTGCAATTGGGGCAACCGCAACGTCTACGTCAATCACCGGGCCACCAACATCAACGCCGGCTGGCAGCATAATCCGACGCATCGTCAGGGCGTGCGCTACAACAATGCCAACGTGTCGCAGCGTTTTGGCAACAACAATATCAAGGCCGGCGCGTCGGACCGGATGGATTTCCGCGGCCGGGACGGACAGCAGGTGTTGAAGCCCGGCCAGGGCGCGGGTGAGCGTGCCGGAGACCGCGCAGGTGATCGGGGCGGTGATCGGGCCGGTGCCGCGGATCGCGCCGGAAACCGCGGTGGCGACCGCGCGGGTCCGGCAGATCGCGCCAAGGGCGGCGGCGATCGTGCCAAAGCTGGTGATCGTGCCAAAGGCGGTGGCGATCGCGCCAAAGGCGGCGGTGATCGTGCAAAGTCTGCGAGCCGCGGCAGCGGCAATCGTGGCGGCGCGATGAACGTGTCGTCGGGCAGGGCTGCTGCGGCGGCGTCGGCGCGCGGTCGATCCAGCATGGCGAGCATGGGTCCGCGCGGCGGCGGCGGTGCGCCGAGTATGGCCGGACGCGGAGGTGGCGGCGGTGCCGCAATGCGCGGCGGCGGCGGTGGCGGACGAGGAGGTGGCGGCGGCGGCCGGCGTTCCGATGTCGCGCTGAAGCATGATGTCGTCCTGCTCGGCCATCTCGGCAATGGGCTCGGCTACTATCGCTTCAGCTATATCGGCAGCGACAAGGCCTATGTCGGCGTCATGGCGCAGGAGGTCGAGCAAATCATGCCGAACGCCGTCATGCGCGGCAGCGACGGGTACCTGTGGGTCCATTACGAGAAGCTCGGCCTGAAATTCCGCACCTACCGCGACTGGCTCGCCGCCGGCGCGACGATCCCGGCGGAGGTGACGCCATGATCGGTCTGAAATCATGTCGTCGCGCTGTTTTACCGAGCGTCTTGGCGCTCGCGCTGATGTGCAGCGCGAGCCTGGCACAGCAATCCTACCGGACGCCCGAGGAGGCGGGGTCCGCGCTCGCCGCCGCGATCAAGAGTGGTCCGCGTGAGATCCTGAAGGTCCTCGGCAGATCGGCGGCCGACATCGTCTCGTCCGGAGACGAGGTCGCCGATGCCGATATCCGTGCACGCTTCGTCTCCATGTATGACTCCAAGCACGCGATCAAGGCGGAGGGCAACAAGAAAGCCACGCTGATGCTCGGACCTGAGGACTTCCCGTTCCCGATTCCGCTCGTCAACACCAGCACGGGCTGGGAGTTCGACACCGACGAGGGACGCATCGAGGTGCTTCGTCGCCGCATCGGCCGCAACGAGCTCGATGCGATCCAGACTTGTCTCGCCTATGTCGATGCCCAGAACGAATATGCCGACAAGGATCGCGGCGAGGGCGCGGGCGTCTACGCGCAACGCATTGTCTCCACCGCCGGCAAGAAGGACGGGTTGTTCTGGTGGGACGACAGCGACCCGAGCCCGCTTGGCGCACTGGCGGCACAGGCCTCGGCCGAAGGCTACAAGGCTGGTGAGAAACCGGCGCCGTATCACGGCTATTACTTCCGTATCCTCAAAGGGCAGGGGTCTGATGCGCCGGGCGGCGCGCTCAACTACGTGGTCAAGGGCAAGATGATCGGTGGTTTCGCGTTGATCGCCTGGCCCGCGGAGTATGGAAATTCCGGCGTCATGACCTTCCTGGTCAATCACGCCGGCGCCGTCTACCAGAAGGACCTCGGCAGGCGGACGGAGTTCGTCGCGCAGCGCACCACGCTGTTCGATCCCGACCAGACCTGGAAGAAAGTCGATGCTGCCAAGCCTTGACCACATGCGTCCTGCACGGCAGGCGTTCGTCATTCGCCTGGCGGCGCTGGCGCTGCTGGCAGTTGCAGTGCCGGTGACGCCGTCGCTTGCCCAGGCATCCGGCGAGGTGCGGGTTAAGATCGTGAAAGCGGGCCTGCTGGTCGGGGGTGGTGCCGGCAGCGGCGTTCTGACCTATCGTGGCCGCAACTATCCGTTCCGCATCACTGGCGTCAGCCTGGGCATCACCGCTGGCGCGACGGTCGGTCGGCTCGATGGCCGGGCGTCAGGAATTCGCCACATCGGCGACTTCGCCGGCACTTACAGTTCTGTCGGTGGCGGCGCCGCTCTGGTCGGCGGCGTCAATGGCGTCCATCTCCGGAACGACAAGGGCGTCACGATGGTGCTGCAGGGACCCAAGGCTGGGGTGGAATTCGCCGCCAATCTCAGCCGCATCACGATCTCGCTGAGATGAGGAGCCGCCGTGGAAGCGCCTTATCGGGGCCCATATCCATACGATCCGGCCGCGGTCTACTATCCTCGAGACCTTGCTATGCACCGTATGGGCTCATCAATTACGGGCCGCGCGTCGCCGCACCGGAATTGGCATGAACGAACCGGCTTGTGGAAACGTGAGCGATCCTATAATTCCTTCGGGAGCGACCGTCGAACAAGTTCAATTGCATGATCCCCTTGCTTCTCATGCAGTCGCGATCGCAGGCGCGCTCTTGAAGCAATGTGGCGCGTCCGCGACATCGCGGCAGGTGAAAAGCGGCACCTCACGTGTGATCAGTTGGTCCATCCTCGGAAAGCAAGCTGGTTCTCCAGGCTGTTGCTCTCGCCAAGCGAGGAAGCCGGTCACGTCGCGCCTGCCGGAAGTCCGCGGGACGCTGTCCGCGTTTCGCTCGCGCTCTTCCTGATATCGCTGGGCGCCATCGCCGGCGTGTGGTGGTGGTTGGGGACTCCAGTCCATCTGGTGCGCGCACCCATCGATCCAAAGGACAAGGTCCAGTGCATCTCATACGCTCCATTCCGCAACCATCAGACGTCGCTTTCGCCTGCGACGCAGGTATCGCGTGAGCAGATCGCGGAGGATCTTGCCCAGCTGGCGGAGATAACCGACTGCATCCGTACCTATGCGAACGATCTTGGTCTCGACCAGATCCCCGAACTTGCGGCCAAAGCGGGCCTGAAGGTCATCCAGGGCATTTTCCTCGACAAGGACAAGCAGAAGAACCAAACGCAGATTTCGACGGCGGTACGCCTCGCCAGGGAATATCCCGAGACCGTGATCGCGCTCGTGGTCGGAAACGAGACGCTGCTGCGCAAGGACATAACCGTATCCGATCTCGCCGACACGATCCGCTCGGTGAAGGCGCAGGTCAGTGTCCCCGTGACCTATGCCGACGTCTGGGAATTCTGGCTGAGCAATCGTGAACTCTATGACGTCGTCGATTTCGTCACGATTCATATCCTGCCATATTGGGAGAACGTGCCGATCCCGGCGGAATCCGCTGTTGCGCACGCCGACGCAATTCGCCGACAGGTCGCGGCGGCTTTTCCGGGCAAGGAAATCCTGATCGGAGAGATAGGTTGGCCGAGCCAGGGACGGATGCGGGAATCGGCGTTGCCGTCCCCTGTCAATCAGGCTCGGGTGGTCTCGGAGGTCCTCGACCTTGCCCGACGCGAGCATTTCCGCGTCAACCTGTTCGAGGCCTATGACGAATCCTGGAAGCGGGAGATCGAGGGCACGGTCGGCGGATCATGGGGCCTGTTCGGAGGCGAGGAGCGCGTGCTCAAATATCCTGCCGGCATCCCCGTCAGCAACTTTCCGCTCTGGAAGCTGCAAATGTGCAGTGGAATTGCGCTGGCGATGCTGGTCTTCGGCGTGGCGTGGTTGACCTCGCGTCGTAAGCCCGGGCGCGCTGGACTTGCTTCGTGGTTTGGGGTCGCAATATCGGCGACGACAGCCGGAATCCTGTTTGGCGTGGCCGCCCAGAAGGTGTTCTTTGAAAGTATCGGAATGGGTGGCTGGCTCCTGTGGAGCTCTCTGCTGGTGGCCGCCACGGTTTCGCCGGTGCTCGGCGCCAACGCCCTGATATCGGGGCGTCCACTGCCCAGTTGTCAGGAATTGCTCGGCCCCAAAGGCTATCGGACGGAGTCGATGCTCGTGACCATGCACGGGTTGGCCCTGATCGGAACGGCCGTGATCGGTACGGCCACCGCACTCGGACTTGTGTTCGACCCGCGCTTTATCGACTTTCCTTTTGCGGCTCTCACCATGGCGGCGCTACCTCTCGCGGCCGTGACGCTGCTCAATCGGCCCGGGAAGGGAAGCCGTCCTGTGGCGGAGACGTTGTTTGCGGGCGTGTTTGTCGGAGCGGCGGTCTACGTAGGGTTCAACGAAGGGCCGGCGAACTGGCAGGCGATATGGACTTGCGCCGCCTATCTCCTGCTTGCTGCGACGCTGTGGCGGGTGCGCGCCTCTTGATCGCCATCGAGGCCGCCTCGGAGCCGGAGCACGCGATGATCGGCACACGCTTGATCTGACGCTCCTCGAGCGGGAGCTGGTTCTCGGCATCTTGCCGCCTCTCGGGCCAGCCGGATTGTTCGGGATCAAGGAGCGCGACCGAACCGCTTGATTTGCGTCAACGGGACGATCGGGAAACGCGAGATAAGAGTCCCATTCGAGTAATGGAGCAACGACATGTCTCTTGCCAGCTCTCTTGCCAGCGTCATGGTCTACGTCGATTCCGAGCAGCAGGACGAAGGGCAGATTGCCGTCGCCGAGACGGTCGCGAGCGGCTTTGAGGCCGCCTTGCTCGGCGTCTCGGCCGTCGCAATGGATCCTCCGTTCGTCGCCGAAGGCGTGATCATCGAACAGACCACTGAGGAGGATCTCGAGCGCATTCGCGCAACGCTGTCGGACAAGGAGGCGTGGTTCAGGCGCATCGTTCGCCTGCCGAGTGAAAAGGTGGAATGGCGCTGGACGATCGGCTTTCCGACCGAGTTCCTGGTCGAGCAGTCCAGGGCGGCGGACCTCGTCGTGGTGCGGCGCAGCCAGCTGAAGCCGAATTACTCCCGTCACCTCGATGCGGCGGGAGCGATGTTGCGGCTGGGCCGTCCGATCCTCTCGGTGCCGGACGGCGTCACCCGATTTTCGGGTGATCGGATCGTGGTCGGCTGGAAGGATGCCCGGGAGTCGCGCCTGGCCGTTCGGGACGCGCTGCCGTTCCTGACCCGCGCTTCGCAGGTCACGGTCGCCGAAATCTGCACATCGAGCGAACAGGATGCGGCGCGAGACCGGGTGCGGGACGTCACCAGATATCTTCAGCGTCACGGCGTGAGCTGCCAGCACGAGGTGCGCGTGCATACGGCGGAGCCTGACGCGGGCTACCTCGTTCGGCTGGCCGCCGATGTCGGCGCCGACCTCATCGTGACCGGAGGCTACGGGCACAGCCGGTTGGGCGAGTGGGTCTTTGGCGGCATGACGCAGAGCCTTCTGCGGCACGCTCCGGTCTGCCTGCTGATGTCGCACTAGAGCGTTTTCGAGCGAAGTGGATACCGGTTCGCGTCAGGAAAACGCGTCAAAACAAGAGTCTAGAGCCCCGTTCCGATTCCATCGGAACGGAAAAGGCTCTGACGTCCACGTCCCAGGAGAGTGTGCAATGGACAAGGATGGCCAGGCGGCGAAGAAGAGCGTGGCCGAGCGAAAGGCGGAGGTGTCCGCACCTGATCGGGACGCGCCGGTCGACGCACCGGTCCTGGAGACCAGGCCGGCCGACCGCGCGATCAAGGATGCCCTAGAGGACGACGAGGTGCGTCAGGCGCTTGGCGTACATCGCAGGAGTGACGGCTCGTCCTAAACTCATCGCGCTTTAGCCAGCAGCCCGCCGGCCTTCCCCACTGTCGCGCTCCGCAGTGCGGACGATCTCGATGGTCCGCAACACACTCGACGGATTCACGCTGATCGAATCGATCCCGAGCTCAGCCAGATATTTCGCGATCTCCGGATAGTTGGCCGGAGCCTCGCCGCAGATGCCGACGTGGCGCCGGTTGCGCCTGGCGCCGAGGACGGCCATCGACAGCATTTGCAGCATGCCGGGATCACGCTCGTCGAACTCGAAGGCGACGATCTCGGAGTCGCGGTCGACGCCGAGCGTCAGCTGGGTGAGATCATTGGAGCCGATGGAGAAGCCGTCGAACAATTGCGCGAACTGGTCGATCAGGATGACGTTGTTCGGGATCTCGCACATCATGAATATCTCCAGGCCGTTCTCACCCCGCTTGAGGCCGTGAGTTGCCATCGCTGCAATGACCTTGCGCGCTTCCTCGACACGCCGGCAGAACGGAATCATGATCTTGAGATTGGTGAGGCCCATCGCCTCGCGCACCCGCTTCAATGCAGCGCATTCCAGCGCAAAACCCTGCGCATAGGCGGGGTGCGCGTAGCGCGCGGCGCCCCGAAAGCCGAGCATCGGGTTCTCCTCGTGAGGTTCGAAGTCGGCGCCGCCGAGGAGGTTCGCATATTCATTGGTCTTGAAGTCGGAGAGGCGCACGATCACCGGCCGGGGATAGAACGCCGCGGCGATTGTGCCGACGCCCTCTGAAAGCCGCTCGACGAAGAACTCGGACGGCTGCTTGTGGCGTGCGGTCAGCAGCTTGATCTTGCGCCGGTCCCGCCCTGAGGTCACCTTGTCGGGGCAGGCGAGCGCCATCGGATGGATTCCGATATGCTGGTTGATGATGAATTCCATACGGGCCAGGCCGACGCCGTCGCTCGGCAGGGATGCGGTCTTGAACGCGACCTCGGGATTGCCGAGGTTCACCATGATTTCGGTGCGCGGCTTCTGCACGCTTTCGGTCGCGGTCCGTTCGACGTCGTACGGCAGGGTGCCCTCGAAGACGTGACCGATGTCACCTTCCGCGCAGGACACCGTCACCGACGTGCCGGTCTTCGCCTTCTTGCTGAAACCGCCCGTTCCGACCACCGCGGGCACCCCGAGCTCGCGTGCGATGATGGCAGCATGGCAGGTCCGGCCGCCATGATCGGTCACGATCGCGGCGGCGAGCTTCATGACGGGCTCCCAGTCCGGGCGCGTGGCCGTCGCGACAAGCACCTCGCCCGGGCGGAATTTCTGGAGATCCCGTTCGTTCCTGATCAGCCGGATGCGCCCCGCGGCGATCTTTTCCCCGACGGCCCGGCCTTCGGCCAGCGCCGTCCCGGACGATTTCAGGACATAGCTCTCGAGCGCCTCCGGCTTCCGCCGCGAGGCGACCGTCTCGGGCCGGGCCTGGATGATGTAGAGCGAGCCGTCCTTGCCGTCCTTGGCCCATTCCACGTCCATCGGGGTCGGCTTGCCTGCCTTTTGCGAGTAATGCTTCTCGACGAGCAGCGCGCATTCGGCCAGCGTCAAGACCTCGTTGTCATTGATGCAGAATTGCCGGCGCGCGTTCGCCGGCGTTGCCTCGTTCCGGGTCGTGTTGTGCCCGCGGCCGTAGACCATCCGCTTTGCCTTCGATCCCAGGCGGCGCGACAGAACCGCGCGGAAGCCGGCGTTGAAGGTCGGCTTGTGAACGTAGAATTCATCTGGGTCGACGACGCCCTGCACGATATTTTCACCGAGTCCGTAGACGCCGGTCACGAATACGACGTCGCGAAACCCGGTCTCGGTATCGAGCGTGAAGGTGACGCCGCTCGCCGCGAGATCCGAGCGAACCATTTTCATCACGGCAACCGACAGCGCGACCTTGAAGTGATCGAAGCCATTGTCGATCCGATAGGAGATCGCACGGTCCGTGAACAGTGAAGCAAAGCAGCGGCGGCAGGCCTCCATCAGCCCGTCTGCGCCCCGGATGTTGAGAAAGCTGTCGTGCTGGCCGGCAAAGCTTGCTGTCGGAAGGTCCTCGGCCGTGGCCGAGCTACGGACCGCAACCGCGACGTTGCGTCCGTATTCCTGCTCCAGCTGCCGATACGCCTGTCTGACCTGATGGCGCAGATCCTCCCGGTCGGTTGCCGCGTAGACGATCGCGCGCGCGGCGGCGGCGCGGCGGGCAAGATCGGCGATCCGCCGCTTGTCGAGGTCGGCGAGTAGGGAGCCGAGCCTGTCCCACGCGCCGGCTTCGGTCAGGGCGTCCCGATACGCGGCCGCGGTGAGCGCAAAGCCGTTCGGGACCTTGACGCCCTCCGGCGCCAGCGCCGAATACAATTCGCCCAGGGATGCGGTCTTGCCCCCGACCAGCGGCACGTCGGCGAGGCGTATGTCCCTGAACCAGCGAATGTAGCTCGATGCGTCCATGGCGCATTCTCCCGCGCTGCAAAATGGGTCGGAATGGCGACAACTTTCGCGCATCTCCGCGCCGTCGGTTTGCGAAAGATCAAGTACGCAGCACATGCTGGCCTTTAGCTGTGAACATTGATGACGATCGAACCAGACGAGAACGGCTCTTCGCGGGCGAGGTCGCGATTCTGGCAGAGCGCCTCCGGCTTCTGGCGGGGAGCAGCGGCTTGGCGCGTATGGGTGCTATGCGTGCTATTGGTGATGGTCGTCGTCCTCCAGCTCTACGTGCAATTTCGCTTCAATTACTGGAACCGCGACTTCTTCGACGCGCTGGAGAGCCGCGATCCTGCGCGGCTGAGGGGGCAGGCGTTCCTGCTCATCCCTTTGTGCATCGGGAGCATCACGCTCGCCGTGGCGTCGGTCTGGGGCCGCATGACCGTGCAGAGAAAATGGCGGGAATGGCTGACCGGCAAGGTGATCGACTATTGGGTCGAGGATGACCGTTACGCCCGCCTCGCGGCTGTGCAGAGCGAGCAGCAGATTCCCGAGTACCGGATCGCCGAGGACGTCAGGATCGCGACGGACGCGCCGATCGACTTGGCGCTCGGACTGGTGTCCGCGCTGCTCAGCGCGGTCATTTTCATTCAGGTCCTCTGGACGGTCGGTGGCGACATCGCGCTGCCGGTGGGAAGTCATTCCGTCCGGATCCCGGGCTACCTCGTCATCGGCGTGGCGCTCTATTCCGGCATCGTGACCACGGCGATGACGACGGTCGGGGCGCCGCTGACCCGGCTGGTTCAGATCAAGAACCAGGCGGAGGCGGAGTTGATCACGGCGGCACACCAGCTCCGCGATATCGGGGAGGGCATCGCGCCGGAAGGACAACGGCCGGAGGTCTGTCGTGACCTTCGCGGCACCCTCAAGACCACCATAGACCAGTGGCGCCGCCTGTGCTGGCAATTGATGCGGACGACGATCGTGTCGCATGGCAACTCGCTTCTGGCACCGATCATCGGGCTGGTGCTGTGCGCGCCGAAATTTCTCGCCGGGGCAATGACACTGGGCGAGCTCACACAAGCCGCCGCGGCTTTCACGCTGGTGCAGGCCTCGTTCAACTGGATTGTCGACAATTATGGGCGCATTGCCGATTGGAGGTCGTCGCTGGGACGGGTCGGCAGTCTCCTGCTGTCGCTCGACCGCCTCAACCGGGAAACGCCGCCGCAGCAGGCGGAGTCCGCGACGCTTCCGACCGGCTCGGTCAAACTGCCGTAGAGAGAATGACCTGCTCGGCGAGACGTTTGATGTCGTCGGGCCGGCAGAGTTCTGTGCCGGGATTGAGCAGGGCGGCGGCGCCGGCAGCGACCGCCTGTCGAAAGCAGTGTTTGAGGCTGGCTCCAGATGCCAGCCCGTAGACCAGCGCACCGAGAAAACTGTCACCTGCGCCAACGGCGCCGACAGGCACGATCGCGAGAGGTTTGGCGCGCCACACGCGGTCGCTCGTCACGAGCGCGGCGCCGAGATGTCCCATCGTGAGGGCGACCATCGCCGCTTTCCTGCTGCGCACCAGCGTTCCGGCAGCAGCTTCCCATTCGGCGGGATCAGACGGCTCGCGGCCGACCAGCTCGCGCATCTCCCGCAGGTTCGGCTTGACCAGTTCGACTCCTTCCGCCACCGCAGCAACGAGGGCCTGACCCGAGGTATCAAGGATCATCTTGGCGCCGCGCTGTTTGACGATCCTGGCCACCCTTGCATAGAAGTCGTCGGGCACCCCTGTCGGCAGGCTTCCGCTGGCAACCACGAAGCTGGGAAACGGCTGCAGCGCCGACAGCAGGGCAAGGCATCTCTGCCATTCGTGCTCGGCAAGAGGCGGCCCTGGCAGGATGAAGCGATAGGGCTGGCCCGTGCCGATCTCGCGGACGAAGAAATCTTGCCGGGTCTCGCCGGCGATCGGAAATGTCAGGCTTTCGACGCCCTCCTTGTCCAGCAATTGACGCAGCAGATCTCCCGTGAGGCCGCCCACCGGATAGAGCGCGGTGGCATTGCCGCCGAGGCGCTTGACCACGCGCGCAACGTTGATGCCGCCGCCGCCGGGATCGCGGCGCTGCCCGATGCCGCGCAGCTTGGCGACAGGAATGATCCTGTCCACCGCCGTCGACACGTCGACCGCCGGATTGGGCGTGATCGTGAGGATCGCGCTCATCGGCCTAGCTGGAGACCGTGGAGGCGGCCATCGCGCCGGGCGTTGCCGTCACGTTGTCGAGCCCTGCACGGTCTGCGGCAATCTGCGACCGTCGTGCCGACCGGATGAGATCGGAATACCAGTTCGCCGACGCTTTCGGGGTTCGCTTCTGCGTGGCAAAATCGACATGAACGAGACCGAAGCGTTGCGAATAGCCCGATGCCCACTCGAAATTGTCGAGCAGCGACCACACGAAATAGCCCTTGACGTCGGCTCCGGCCCGCATCGCTTCCTGCATTGCCCTTGTGTAGGCGTCGAGATAGGCAATTCGTGTGGTGTCCTGAACGCGGCCTGTATCGTCCGGCTTGTCGTCCGCGGCGGTTCCGTTCTCCAGCACGTAGATCGGCAACCGGAAGCGCCGGTGGATGTCGAGCAGCGTATCGCGGAACGCGTCGGGAATGATGGGCCAGCCGATAACAGTCCGGTGCACGCCATCCGGCGGTGCACCGAAGCCGGCGCCGATCGGATTGCTGTCGGCCTTGACGTAGTGCGGCGAATAGTGATTGAGCCCGAACCAGTCGACTGGCCGGGCGATCTGCGCCATGTCGCCGGGCTTGACGTAAGGCTCGATGGCCTCGGCAAGCTCGAGGGGATAGTGGGCAAAGTGCTGCGGATACGGGAATGCGTCATTCCAGTACGGCGCAAAGCGTCGCGTCGCCGCAACATCTTCCTCCCGCGTGGTGACGGGATAACAGGGCTGGCGGTTGTGAATGGCACCGAGCGATGCGCCCGTCACCGATTGCCGGAGCACGTCGATGGCGCGGCCATGACTGAGGTTCACGTGGTGAATGGCCCGGTGCAAAGCGGCCTTGTCGGCAATGCCGGGCGCGTTCCAGCCGAGACCGTATCCGAACAGCGTGAATACGCATGGCTCGTTGAAGGTGGCGAACCGCTTGACGCGGTCGCCGAAGCGGTGGGCCGCCAGCGCGGCATAATCGGCGAACCATCCCGCGATGTCCCGGTTCTGCCAGCCGCCGAGGTCCTGCAGCGCCTGCGGCAGATCCCAGTGATAGAGACAGATCCAGGGTTCTATGCCGGCAGCCAGGAGTGCATCGACGAGCCTGTCGTAGAAATCGAGGCCCGCCTCGTTCGCAGCCCCACGACCGCGAGGCAGGACGCGCGGCCACGAGATCGAGAAGCGGTAGGCGCCGACGCCGATATCGTGCATCATCGCGATGTCTTCACGGTAGCGGTGATAATGATCGCAGGCGATATCGCCGGTATCGCCATTCTTGATGCGGCCCTTCTGTCGGCAATAGCTGTCCCATATGCTGTCGCCGCGCCCATCCACATGGGAGGCGCCCTCGATCTGGAAGCTCGAGGTCGAGACGCCCCACAGAAATGGTTCTGCTGCCGGCACGCGCGTTTGAGGTGAGGGAGCGGCTCCGTCTGTCGTTGTCATGTGCCTGCCTTGCGATGGCGCAGTTCAGAGTGTGTTTGGTCCACAATGCTGCTCTTTGCCGATCGACGTTTGACCGAGATCAAGACCCTGTCGGGGGTGGTGACTACCTGTGAGTTCTCTGGAGTTGAAGACATGCGCGCGCACCAGATCATGTCCCGGCGGGTGATGACCATTCGGCCCGAGGCTTCGATCGCCGATGCCATCAGGGTCATGCTCGGTCACCACATCAGTGGACTGCCGGTCACGGATGCTGCGGGAAAGCTCGTTGGCATCATTTGCGAAAGCGACTTCCTCAGGCGGGCGGAGCTCGAAACGGAGCACACGCGCAACCGGCTGCTGACCGTCCTGCTCGGAACGGACCTAATAGCGCGTGAATTCGTCAAGGAGCACGGGCGCAAGGTCGAGCAGGTGATGACGCGTGATCCGGCGACGACCAGAGAGGATGCTCCCCTCGAGGAGATTGCCGATCTGATGGAGCGCCGAAACCTGAATCACGTTCCGGTCATGCGCGATGATCGCGTTGTCGGCATCATTACCCGGTCCGACTTCCTGTCCGCAGTGGCCGGCCCGTTGACCGGCGCACCCGGCTATTCGGAAGACGACAATCAGATCCGCCGGACGGTCCTTGCGACGATGGCCGGGATGCCCTGGCAGCCCGTCGGTTTGAACGTGAGCGTCAGGGACGGCTTCGTGACGCTGCGCGGTGTCGTCAAGGGTGACAACGCCCGCCGGGCGGCTGTCGTGGCCTGCGAGAACGCTTCAGGCGTTCGCGGCGTCGATGACCGCCTGTGCCTTCAATCGACCTGCGCCGATCCGGAGGACGATTACGGCGGCGGTGACTTCGTCTCGCTGCAGGCAGAACCATCCACGCGCGATGACGAACCGTTGTAACGATCGTTACCGACGCCGCGGTCTCGCGACGCGGATCGACCTAGTCCTCCGCCACGGGACGGGTGAGATCGGGATTCGCGGTCCGGCCGGGTGTCGAACGAACCGGCTGCCTGGCAGCTCTGGCGGTCGACGAAATATAGAGCGCGAGCTCGAGGATGCCGTACATGGCGAGTAGCATCAGCGCCTTGATTGCCTCGTTGGTCATCTGAATATCCTCCAACAGCCGATCTCGACTAGCGTTGGGCCATTTCGGTCAGTGCGTGCATCGGACGTGCCTGGTGGACGGCCAGCATCTTCGCCTTCTGCAAGCCCAATTCAGGCTGGGCCAAGTGCGCGGTCACCGTGGTCGCTGCGACGGTGATGCCGGCAAGCAATCCGGCGACCACCACCTTCAGATGCGTTGCCTTGTCCGCAGTGTAGATCGAGTGGTTCATTTGCAGGCCCCTTGCCGGTGCGTGCTGACAAACCCTTACTAGCGGATAAATTGTCCGGCCGAAATTTGGGAGCTTCACCTAAGGTGAAGTCCGTAGCCGCACGAAAAAGCGCGCGACGTCTGCACTCCTGGAGTACCGGCTCACCGCCATACCTTTGCTGTGCCGGCCGACGCCATCGGGCGGCTTCGCACATCGGTTCGGACAGGAGCGGGCGAGCCGGTCGGCGGCAGGGGCCGGCCACCGTGTCGCGTCGGCAGCTAGCGCGGGGCCTGTCGGTCCCGCCCGGTATATGCGGCAATCAGCCCGACCAGGACAGTCACGAGCAACATGGTCACGATGGTCTGGATCAAGCCGAAGTTCAGTGCATCACGTGCCACGAACAGCGCCGTGATCGGCGCTGCTATGGCGAAGAGAATCCGAACGAACCATCCGAGCATGGTGACCTCGATCCGCGGGGAGTTCAGCCGGCGGCCTTCATGTCTTCGGGCGATTCGACGTAGAATCCGGTGTAGGTATCGACGAAGCAGAGGTGGTCGTGAACTTCCTTGACCCCGGCAGTGCTCTCGGCGGCAACGATTGCGGCCCGACGCGCCTCGTCGGTGGTGACGAGGCCGTGCAGATGCACGACGCCATTGCGGACATTCACCTCGAAGCCGATCGGACGCCAGTCCGTGCCGTTGACCGCGCGCGTGATGCGCTCGCGAATGTGCTCGTCATCGGCGGTCGGATCCGGAATTTCGTGCAGGAGGCTCGCCACGGCCTGCAGCAGGTTCGTCCTCGTGACGATCCCGACGGGCGCCTTGCCCCGCAATACGGGGACGCGCTTGATGTCGTTCTTCTCCATCAGGTCGACCAGTTCGGCCAGATCCGTGTCTTCCTGCACCGAGACGACCTGCTTCGTCATGACGTCCTCGACCTTGCGACCGCGCTCGTGAACGAACTCGGCAGCCGCGCGTCCTGGTCCCATGAAGAACTTCAGCCAGGCGGCGTGCCTGCGGCCGGTTCCGATCTCGCTACGCCGGAGGAAGTCGCTTTCCGAGACCACGCCGACGAGATTGCCGGCATCGTCGATGACGGGCAGGCCGCTGATGTGCATTCGGAGCATGATCCTGGCCGCCTCCTCGATCGTCGTGTGCGGCGTTACGGCAACGAGGTCCTTCGTCATGATATGATGCGCGCGCATGGTGTGTCCTCGAGTTCGCTGGCGAATGTCCTGGGTGAGGCGAGGCTGCGGCTGTCGCAGCCTCGCGTCGGCGGCCGTCAGGCGGCCTTCACGCTGATGGTCTTGGCCGGCTTCTGGGCTTCTTCGGTCTTGGGAAGGACGACCTTGAGCACGCCGTTCTTGAACGTCGCCTCGATCTTGTCGGCGTTGACGCCGTCGGGGAGCGCGAAGTAGCGCTCGAACGAGCCGTAGCGGCGCTCGGAGACGTAGTAGTCCTTCTTCTTCTCTTCGGTCTCTTCCTTCTTCTCGCCTCTGATGGTGAGACCTCCGTTGACGAGCTTGACGTCGATGTTCTTCTCGTCGAGGCCGGGAAGCTCAGCCGTGATCTCGTAGGCCTTGTCGCTTTCGGCGACGTCGACGGCCGGCGCATTGAAGTTCTTGGACAGATCGCGCTCCAGCCGGGCAAGCGAGCGGAACGGCCGTTTCCAGAAGCCGTTGCCGAAATCGTCGAAGATCTGGTCGATTTCGTTTCTCAGCGCCTGGAACGGCTGCCATGCCTCGCCGGCAGCTGCCGGGGCGGTGGACGTCTTGGTGACAGGAAGTTTGGTTTCGGTCGCCATGATCATTTCTCCTTCGAGTTGACCATTCCGGTCGCTGGAAAGAATAGCCATGGCGCGTCGTGCGCTGGTTGATTTCGCTCAAACTCGACAACCTCGCATGCGAGATCAGACGTGTCGGCAGGTCATGGGATGATCATGCCCAATGCGGCTGTGGAACTCGTCGTTCCACATCCGACGTCCCGCAATACGGGCAGATACATGGACGTTTCTCGATGGCCGGGGCAGTCGAGAGTGATGGACCCTCATGAATCCGGTCGTTTTGGCAACCATTGGTCGCCAAATTTCACGTAGGAGCGCTTCACCGCAGCCCAGGCCGTGCGGTGAGCGATCTCTTCCTGCCGGAGGTCCCCGGCATGCGAGGCAAAGGAATGGTTGAATGCCTCCCGGTAGATGTCCAGGGCATGAGGCGGCAAATGGTGCCGCACGCCAGGGGGAAGGTCCTTGTTCGAGCGATAGGGCATCGCCGCAGGGCCTGCGGCTGCTACATCGCCATGTCGGGCTCGGGCATCCGCTCGCGCTTCGGCTCCGGAATCTCCGTCATCGTCGCCTCCGTCAGAAGAAGCACGCTTGCGACGGACACCGCATTTTCGAGCGCGATCCGTACGACCTTCACGGGATCGACGATGCCGGCTTCCACCAGGTCGACATAGACCTTCCGGGCGGCATCGAAGCCGGAATTGCCTTCGCTCGCCAGCATCCTGGCAACGACGACGCCGCCATCGGTTGCGGAATTTTCGGCGATCTGGCGTGCGGGAGCTTCGAGCGCGCGCTTCAGGATCTGCACGCCCGTTCGTTCGTCGCCCTCGCAGGTGGCCTCCTCCTTGGCCACCGCCGCGATCGTGCGGAGCAGGGCAAGCCCGCCGCCCGGCACGATGCCCTCGGCCACGGCAGCTTTGGTCGAGCTGATCGCATCGTCGAGCGCCTCCTTCTTCGCCTTCATCTCGGCTTCGGTCGGTGCTCCCACCCGGATGACGGCGACGCCACCCGACAGCTTGGCGAGGCGCTCTTCGAGCTTCTCGCGGTCGTAGTCGCTGGTCGTCTTCTCGATCTCGACGCGGATTTGCGCGAGCCGCGCGTCGATACGGGCGCGATCGCCGCCACTCCCGATCAGGGTGGTATTCTCCTTGTCGGCGACCACCCGTGCGGCGCGACCGAGCTGCTGGAGGGTGGCACTTTCGAGCTTGAGCCCGATCTCCTCCGAGATCACCTGCGCGCCGGTGAGGATGGCAATATCTTCCAGCATGGCCTTGCGCCGGTCGCCGAAGCCGGGTGCCTTGACCGCGCAAGCCTTGAGCACGCCGCGAAGCTGATTGACGATGAGCGTCGCCAGCGCTTCGCCCTCGATGTCCTCGGCGACGATCAGAAGCGGACGGCCGCTCTTGGCGACCTGCTCGAGCAGGGGAACCAGATCGCGCAGGGCGCCGATCTTGTGGTCACAGAGCAGCACATAGGGGTCCTGCAGCACGGCTTCCATGCGGTCGGCATCCGTGACGAAGTAGGGCGACAGGAAGCCGCGGTCGAACTTCATGCCTTCCAC